>Ga0209025_1000127_pt1 | contig 200766 bp, 187 predicted proteins | sample AraplaMF_Col_mLB_FD_184256 | JGI IMG/M metagenome (GOLD analysis project Ga0209025, IMG submission 184256) | Arabidopsis root microbial communities from the University of North Carolina, USA - plate scrape MF_Col_mLB (SPAdes) (version 2) | ecosystem: Host-associated > Plants > Roots >...
ATTAAATTTTATAACAATAAACGTTTTCAGAAAAAATTAAATAACCTTAGCCCTATAGAATATAGGGCTAAGGCAGCTTAACTAGTGCACCTTTTATTTAAGTGTCTACTTGACAGGGATAAGACCACTTCTCAAGGTTCTTTTTTGATTAATAAAGTTTAAAGACTGCGAACTAGAATATCTCTAGCACTTTCTTTATCTAAAATTTTATAACCGCCGACAACACTCTTTACAAATGATTTTTCAACTAATTCATCTAAACGTGAGTCATCAATTTGATAATCTGCCAGTCGGCTTGGTGCGCCAATTGAATTCCAGAAGGTTCTTAAAGCATCGATCCCTTCTTGCGCAACTTCGACAATTGTTTTACCTTCTTCACTTATACAAAATACATTAATAGCCAGCATTTTTATTCGGCTCGGATTATATTCTAAACAATGGCTTAGCCAATTAGGGAAAATGATGGCTAAACCGCCTCCGTGTGGGATGTCATATAAAGCCGAAACGGCGTGTTCAATTTGATGAGATGCCCAATCTCCGCCATCTGTACCGTTTAATAATGTATCATTAAATGCAGTTGTTCCAGCATACATGATTGTTTCGCGTAAGTCGTAGTTTTCTAAATCAGTTACGAGCTTGCTTCCTGCTTCAATAACTGTAATTAATACGCTCTCGATAAAGCGGTCGATCATTGGTGTATTACTTACGAGATGGAAATACTGTTCTAGTGCATGAGACATGATGTCTACAATTCCATAGATTGTTTGATCTAATGGGACAGAGAATGTATAAGTCGGATCTAGAATCGAAAATTTAGGGAAAACTAATGGATTACTCCAACCTCTTTTTTCATTACATTCCATATTTGAAATAACAGATGTACAATTCATTTCCGAACCTGTTGCGGCTAATGTTAAAACAGTACCGAATGGAAGTGCTTCAGAAGGCTGTACTTTTCGCGTAATAATATCCCAAACATTTCCATCATACGGTACGCCAATCGCAATAGCTTTAACGCAATCAATTACACTACCGCCACCGACTGCTAATATAAAATCAATTTTTTCATCTCTGCAAATTTGAATTCCTTTTTGAACAGTCGTTAGTCTTGGATTTGGTTCAACCCCAGTAAGTTCAAAAATCGTTTTATTAGTTAAGTGTTTTAAAACATCATCATAAACACCATTTTTTTTAATGCTTCCGCTACCATATACAAGTAAAATTCGATCATAATTTTGTACTTCGCTCGTTAATTGTTCGATTTGGTTTTTACCAAACCATAATTTCGTTGGATTATGTTGTAAAAATGGAATCAAGTGAATTCTCCTTAAATGTAAATTTCAATTAGTGTGATTTAAGCAAATCATTTAGTTGTTGAGCTTGTTCAATTGCTAATACATCTTCAATGACAGCTCCTGGTGAGTTTCCTTCACCAATAATATAGCCTTCAAATGTTGCCCCGACAAATTCTACAATATGTTTAAATTGAAGAACGAGTGGCAGTGCTTTTAATTTTGGGTTGTCCCCACCGACTATAACAACATAAATTTTTTTTGTTTTCATTTTATCAGTGAATTGAAGCTCTTTATCACGAAGGCTTTGTGACCATCGATCAATAAAGTTTTTCATATAGCCACTCATTCCATACCAATATAGTGGAGTTGAAAAAACAATCGTATCATGTTCTAACATTTCTTTTACAATCGCTTCGTAATCATCATCTATATGTTGAAAACCTGATGGTTCATGGCGTTGATCATTGATAGGTTCAATCTTTTTGTGACGTAAATGAACTTCTTTAATCGAAAGTCCTTTTGTGATGATATTTGTTAATTGTTCTGTGTTACCATTTTCTCTTGAACTACCATGAAGTATAAACATATACTACTTCACTCCTATTCTTTTTAAATTGAATGAATCAATGGATACATGATATTATGAACTATAAAAATCAAAGAATAAAGTACGTACTAAATAGTTCCATAGGCACTAAAAAGTACCTATATTTCGTGGAGGATTTATGAAAGATTATAATATGCCGATTGAAGCTGCTATCGATGTAATCGGTGGCAAATGGAAATGCATTATACTTTGTCTTCTAGAGCCGGGGAAGAAGAGAACAAATGAATTAAGAAAATTAATGCCAAAGATTACACAAAAAATGTTAACTCAGCAACTAAGAGAGCTAGAAGCGGATGGGTTAATAAATCGATTAACATATGATCAAATACCACCAAAAGTAGAATATGAATTAAATGATTACGGAAAATCTATGAAACCCATTTTAGATGCTTTATGTGCTTGGGGTGGTCATCATATTGATAAGAAAAGAAACGAAATAAATGAATGAAAATAAGTGACTAAAAATTTAGAAACGACAGAAATTTCGATAAATTATTTTTTTTTGGAAGGAATTCTAAAAAAGTTGTAGAAATCCTTTAAATAGGTACTACTATTAATTTATAAATAGGTATCATCAATTTATGTTATTTTTCATATAGTAGTAAAGGTTGTTTGTTCGAAAAGGGAGGAATGTCCATATAATACTAAATGAATTTCTTGACTACAAGTCATGCAAAAGTTATCGATTTTTTATGATGTAGTTTTTTTGTTTTGTAAGCGTTTACTTAATGATTTTACATAGTTTTTTTCTTCACAAATATCGTATTTTATAGGAGGAAATTGAAATGAAACAAAATGAATTAACAAAACAAGCAAATAATAGTTATGATATCTTTCCTGTTCAAGAAGTGCATCATTTAGAATTATATGTAGGAAATGCTAAACAAACTGCTTATTTTTTTGCGAATACTTTTGGGTTTACGCCAATCGCTTATTCAGGATTAGAAACAAAAGTTCGTGACAAAGTTTCATATGTATTAAAAAACGGAAGCATCCGTCTTGTTATTACTGGAGCTTTAAAAGAAGATTCTAAAATTGCTGAGTTCGTAAAAAAACATGGTGATGGAGTTAAAGATATTTCGTTATTAGTTGATGATATTGAGAAGGCATACCAAGGTGCAGTAAGTCGAGGAGCAATTAAGATTTTACCACCTACTGAAATTAGTGATGAGTATGGAACAGTTAAAAAGGCTGTTATTGGTACTTATGGGGATACAATTCATACATTAATTGAGAAAAAAGACTATAAAGGTGTATTTTTACCAGGATACGTAGACAAATCGTTTACAATTCCAGTTAATGAAACAGGCTTAATCGCTGTAGATCATGTAGTAGGAAATGTTGAAAAAATGGAAGAATGGGTAAATTACTATGAAAATGTAATGGGATTCCAATCAATGATTCATTTTGATGATGATGACATCAGTACTGAATATTCTGCATTAATGTCTAAAGTTATGACGAATGGAAGTCGTATTAAATTCCCAATCAATGAACCTGCAGAAGGAAAACGCAAATCACAAATTCAAGAGTATTTAGATTACAATAATGGACCAGGTGTACAACATTTAGCTCTTTTAACAGAAGACATCGTTGATACAGTAGGTAAACTTAGAGCATTAGGTGTTGAATTCTTAAAAACGCCAGATACTTATTATGATATGTTAACTGAACGTGTAGGAAAAATAGATGAAGATATTGAGAAATTAAGAGAATTAAAGATTTTAGTTGACCGAGACGATGAAGGGTATTTATTACAAATATTTACTCGACCAATCGTTGATCGTCCTACATTATTTATTGAAATCATTCAACGTAAAGGTGCAAAAGGGTTCGGTGATGGAAACTTTAAAGCACTATTTGAATCAATTGAGCGTGAACAAGCGTTGCGAGGAAATCTATAAGGGGTTGTAGCATTGGAAATTAGACCGGATACTTTACCATGGCAAGATGCTTATAAGCTATTAATTGGTTCAGTGTTACCTCGTCCAATTGCATTTGTTTCAACTGTTAATAACGAAGGTGTAGCGAATGTTGCACCTTTTAGTTTCTTTACAGCGATTTGTGCAGATCCAATGCTCGTATGTTTTGCTCCAATGATACGAGGGACAGATGGTGAAAAAAAGGATACATTAAAAAATATCGAGAGTACGAAAAAATTCATTATTAATATCGTAAGCGAAGAAATTTGTGAGCAAGTGAATAATGCTGCTGCTGATTTTCCTCATGGTGTAGATGAATTTGAACAAGTTGGACTAACAAAAGTGGAAGGTACAACAATAAAAATTCCTCGTGTAAAAGAGAGTTTAGTAGGACTTGAATGCGAATTACATGAACTTTTACATTTTGGAGAAAACAAAGGTGCTGGAAGCCTAGTAATTGGAAAAGTTGTAAATGTTCATATTAATGATGAGTTATATGAAAATGGCAAAATTAATACAGAAAAACTTAATCCTGTTGGACGTTTAGCTGGACACTCATATTCACGTGCTATTTCAGATACTTTTGCAATAGAAAGAAAAAGGTGATTGTATGAAATTCATTACGTATTTATATGATGGGAAAGAGCGGTCAGGAATTTTAAAAGAAGATAAGGTAATTGATTTGAATGAATCTAGTAATGGAAAAATACCTACTGATTTACTTTCTGTTCTAGAAAACTATGAAGTTTATAAAAATGAATTGGTTGAACTTACAGGAGAAGGTATTCCACTTTCTTCTGTTCAATTGCGAGCTCCTCTTCCAAGGCCTTCGAGTATTCGCGACTTTTATGCATTTGAAGAGCATGTGAAAACTGCACGAGGAAGAAGAGGGTTAGAGATTATTCCTGAGTGGTATGAAGTTCCAGTTTTCTATTTTACGAATCATCGAGCGGTTATTGGACCAGAAGATCAAGTGCAAATTCCAGAAAATTGTTTGCGAATGGATTATGAATTAGAAATTGCTTGTGTAATCGGAAAGGAAGGCACTAACCTTTCAGTTGAAGAAGCGGAAGACTATATCCTTGGCTACACAATTATGAATGACTGGAGTGCAAGAGATATTCAGGCTCATGAAATGAAAGTTGGGTTAGGTCCATCGAAAGGCAAGGATTTTGCAACATCAATAGGACCTTGGATTGTCACAAAGGATGAATTAGAACAATATAAAACAGATAAGAGCTATGATTTAACGATGACAGCTACTATAAATGGTAATGTAATTTCCAATGGGAATCTCTCTTCAATTTACTATTCATTTGCACAGCTAATTTCACATGCGTCTAAAAATGTTACTTTATATCCTGGTGATGTGATTGGTTCAGGAACGGTTGGGACTGGATGCATTTTAGAATTAGGTGAAGAGAAGCATAGATGGTTAGAAGATGGAGATGAAGTAGAGCTAAGTATCACTGGTTTAGGTACATTAAGAAATATTGTCAGGAAGTGAGGGGAAGCATGTGTACTATAGACAATTAGGCAAAATTCCAAGAAAAAGACATATACAATTTAGAAAAGAAGATGGTTCATTATATAGAGAACAGGTAATGGGTACAAAGGGATTTTCAGGTACACAGTCAATTCTGTATCATAATCATATGCCAACATCTGTAGGTGAAACTTCATTCTATAAAACAATTCAAATTGAATTTGAAGAACAAACTTCTTTGCATCATCGTCATATTCGTACAAAGAATATTGAGAAAACTGGTGATGCATTAGAAGGAAGAGTTTATATATTAGGAAACGCTGATTTATTAATTGCCGTTGCGAATGTTACGGAAGAAAGCCAACATTTTTATCGTAATGGTGAAGGAGACGAAATGTTCTTTGTCCATTATGGAACTGGTGAAGTTCAAACGATGTTTGGTACAATTCCTTACCGTAAAGGCGATTACATTATGATTCCAATAGGAACGATTTATAAAGTTGTTCCAAGTGCAGATACTAAGCTATTAATTGTTGAAGCGAATAGTCAACTTACGACGCCTAAACGATATCGTAATGAATATGGTCAAATGCTTGAACATAGTCCATTTTGTGAACGTGATTTTAGAGGTCCTGAAACATTAGAGACCTTTGATGAAAATGGTGAATTCACAGTATTAACGAGAGCACGAGGAAATCTATATAAACATGTACTAACTCATCATCCATTTGACGTTGTAGGTTGGGATGGATATTTATATCCTTGGGCATTTAATATCGAGGATTTCGAGCCAATCACAGGTCGAATTCATCAGCCACCACCAGTTCATCAAACTTTTGAAGGTCACAACTTTGTTGTCTGTTCATTTGTTCCTAGAATGTATGACTACCACCCAGAAGCGATTCCAGCTCCATATGTTCATAGCAATGTAAACAGTGATGAAGTTCTTTATTATGTTGAAGGTAATTTTATGAGCCGGAAAGGTATTGAGCAAGAATCAATGACACTTCATCCTTCAGGTATTCCACACGGTCCACATCCTGGAAAAGTTGAGGGAAGTATCGGCAAGAAAGAAACACTTGAGTTGGCGGTTATGATCGATACATTTAGACCACTGTATGTTATCAAAGATGCACAAGCTTATGAAGATGAAGGATATATGAGTAGTTGGATAGAAAAGTAGAGTCAATTGATTCTACTTTTTATTTGAAATATAGAAGTGGATGATCAGCTCCAGCAATCGGTAATGTAGAGTGAACTGGTTCAGCTTTGAAAGGAATGTTTACGTCAGATAGACCAAGTGGTAATTTTCAATTCATGGTAAATGGAAGATGACCAAATAGCTAGTTCATGGAGCTAAACATGTATGAGATAAGACCCGAATCTGGTTATTTTTTTACCAAAAGGGTAATGGCAATTGACCACGAATAACGAGAATTTGAACTAGACTTTTAAACTAACCACGTAATTTAATACTAGAAAAATATGTAAGTAGTGTGATAAACTAGCAACATTATACAAAATTTGAATAAGAAAAGGAGATAGTTGCATGTATGTAAAACCGCAAATTTTGACACTTCAAGCGTATAAACCTGGAAAACCTAGTGAAGTTGTCATGAGAGAATATGGTCTCGATAAGGTTGTAAAACTTGCGTCAAATGAAAACCCGTTTGGTTGTTCTCCTAAAGTATTTGAAGAATTAAGAAATGTAGTAAGTAAATTCGCAATTTATCCTGATGGAGCTACAGAAGAGATAAGTGGAAAACTAGCGAAGTTTTTAAACATTGAGTCGAATCAATTAATTTTCGGTAGTGGTGCTGATGAAATTATTCAATTAATTAGTAGATCACTACTAACAAAGGATCATAATATTGTACAAGCATCGCAAACATTTTCACAATATTCGCACCATGCGGTAATCGAAGGATCAGAGGTTAGAAGTGTTCCTTTAGTAAATGGTGTGCATGATTTAGATGGTATGCTTAATGCTGTTGATAAAAATACGAAAATCGTTTGGATCTGTAATCCAAATAATCCAACGGGTACATATGTTAATACACGTCTGCTTTCGGCATTTTTAGAGAAGGTCCCAAGTTCAACATTTGTCGTTGTGGATGAAGCTTATTTTGAATATGTTTCTGCATCAGATTACCCTGATACACTTTCATTAATGAACAAATATGAAAACTTAATTGTTTTACGTACATTCTCAAAAGCTTATGGATTAGCTTCATTCCGAATTGGATATGGAATTGCAAACAGTAAGCTTATTCAAGAATTAAATATTGCTAGATTACCATTTAATACATCAATGGTTGCACAAGTAGCTGCAATTGCATCACTTGAAGATCAAGTATTTATTAAAAACTGTGTAGCACAAAATAAAAAGGGTATGGAACAATATACATCGTTTTTTGATGCTTATGGAATTGAATACTATCCTTCACAAGCTAATTTTATTTTTGTTCCGGTTTCTAATAGCCAAGAAATTTTTACTGAACTTGAATCAAAGGGATATATCATACGTGCATTCCCAACAGGAATTCGAATTACAATCGGAACTGCTGCGGAAAATGAAGGGTTAATTTTACAGTTGAAATCTGTTTTAAAAAATAACACCGCAATAAATAATGGTTAACTAAAAAAATCGTCAATTGAAAAAATTGACGATTTTTTTTGTCCAATACAATGAAAGAAATTTGAAAATTAAAAAATACTAATGTAAACGCTTTCTAAGTTTATTTTTTTGAAAAGCATTGACAAGTAAAAAGTATTTCTATAGTATGGTAAAAAATGAAAAAGTAAGGAGACATAAACATGAATTTCGCAAGCACGATTAATGGGTTACAACATCATCATCCACCCAGGGGTTGAATCTATGGACAAAAATTGACCGTAGATGCAAGCCCTCTTCGTGTTACGAAAAAGGTGCTTGTGTCGTGCCAAAAGGCCATGCAGGCATTATCCTGTATGGCCTTTTTATTTTATTTTCCTCGCCTTGTTAAGGTAAGGGAAAGAATCTCATTACGTTCAAAAAATGATGCTTATTAAAAATTTACATAAGGAGTGAGTCAAGGTGGATGAAAAATTGAAGCTATCTTTTAAACAATATCAGTATAAAAGAAAAATGGAAGATTATGTGATCGAGAGAGGTTATATTCCATTTCATCCTCCTTTATTTGAAGAACATGATTCATTTTCCAGTCGAAATCCTCGAATAACACGTGAGGAATTAGTTTTATTTTTAACAGGTAAACAGCAAATATTATTATTAAGGCCAGATATAACGAGTGCTTTAATGAAAGAAATTTACCCTATCGCATTAAATGAAGGGAAATGTAAAGTCTTTTATCAGTCAACAATTTACAGAAACAAACGATTTGAAATTCAAGAAATTAACCAATTTGGCATAGAAAATTTAGGTGATATTAATGAGATAACTGAAATAGAACTGATTGTAATGGCAATTGATTTGTTAAGTACAAATCCGTTTATTTTAGAAATTGGGCATACCGATTTTATAGAAGGGCTACTTAGGGAATGTCCTATTTCAGAAAATCAGAAAGTGGATATAAAAAGACTTATTTATTTAAAAAATAAAGATGAACTAAATCAAATGATTTCAACTTTTGAACTTTCATCAAAAGTTAGACATATATTTACGCAACTATTTAACTTACAAGGAAAAGGAGATCAATTAAACGCCTTACTTAGAAGTTGTATTTTAAATGAACAAATGGAGGAAGCGGTTCAAAAGATTATCCGATTACAAGAAATTAGCCCAAGTATTCATATAGACTGCTCGATCATTAATGAACTTGATTACTATAATGGAATTGTATTTAAAGGATATTATAACGAATTAAACAAGGAGGTTTTAAGTGGCGGACGCTACGTTTTAATATCAGAAGATTCTGAAAAAATAATGGATGCAGTTGGTTTTTCAATCGACACTAATGCGTGGATATCATGTCAGATGGGAGTATTGAAATGAGTTGGATTACGATTGCAGTTGCAAAAGGTAGATTAGAAGAAGAGGTAGTAAAAATATTAAAAATAGCTGGTCACGCTCAAATCATCGAATCGAATTCAAGAAAGTTAATTTTTGAAGATGAAATGAATAAAATTAAATATTTAGTTGTTAAACCGGTCGACGTAGCTACATATGTTGAACGGGGAGTCGCAGATCTAGGTTTTGTTGGAAAAGATGTTCTACTTGAACAAGAAAAAGATGTGTATGAACTGATGGATTTAGAGCTTGGAAAATGCATTTTTGCAGCAGCTGGTTTTCCTAAAACAGTAATTTATCGAGAAGAACCATTAAGAATTGCAACTAAATACCCTAATATTACAATGAAATACTTCCAGGATAGGCAGAAAATAGAACTTATTTATTTAAATGGATCAGTTGAATTAGCTCCGATTGTTGGACTTTCACATATTATTGTTGATTTAGTTGAGACAGGAAGTACATTAAAAGCAAATGGTCTAGTAATTTTAGAAGAAATGATTCCAATTAGTGCAAGAGTGGTATCAAATCGAGTTAGTTATCGCTTTCAATATGGAAGGATTCAACAGTTTCTAGATGACGTTAAGAAAGGAAAGTGTGCATATGCTAGAAATTATTGAAATTAATCAGCAAAGTCAAAAACTAAGTCATATCCTTGAACGAAATACATTATCAACCGAGGAAATCGCTAGCAATGTTGAAAATATATTAGCAAATGTAAAAGTTCAAGGTGACGGAGCCATACGACATTATTCCTTTTTATTTGATCAAGTGAAATTAGAAAACTTTGAAGTAAGTGAAGCTGAGTTTAAAGAAGCGAAGGAACAAACAGATGATGAGTTAATTAATGCTTTAATGGCGGCTAAAAAAAATATAGAAATTTATCATGAAAGACAGATTCAAAAGGGATACAAAATTGAAGATAATGATTCATTTATAGAACAAATAGTTCATCCAATTGAAAGAGCAGGAGTGTATATTCCCGGTGGCAAGGCAGCTTATCCTTCTACCGTATTAATGAATGTAATTCCAGCGAAAATTGCCGGAGTTAATGAAATTGTCATTGTTACACCACCAAATAAAGAAGGAAAGATAAAAAGTTCAATACTAGTCGCTGCAAAAATGGCAGGTGCTACAAAAGTATTAAAAATAGGTGGTGCACAAGCAATTGGAGCATTAGCATTTGGTACTGAATCAATTCAAAAAGTAGATAAAATAGTTGGTCCAGGTAATATTTATGTAGCTCTTGCTAAAAAAAGTGTTTCAGGAATAGTTGGCATTGATATGGTTGCTGGTCCAACCGAAGTGGTCATTTTGGCAGATGAATTGGCAAATCCGAGATATATTGTTGCAGATTTAATGGCACAAGCCGAACATGATGAAATGGCATCTAGTATAGTTGTAACAAATTCAATTGAATTAGCAAAGAAAATTCAACTAGTAGCAGAAAACTTAATAAGTCTTCAACCAAGAAAAGAAATCATTCGAAGCTCATTTCAGCAATATGGAGCAATCCTAGTCGTCGAAAGTATAAATGAGGGCATTGACATTGTAAATAAATTGGCCCCTGAGCATGTTGAAATTATGGTAACTAATCCAAGTCAATATGTCTCTAAAATAAAACATGCAGGTGCCATTTTTTTAGGAGACTATACACCAGAGCCAGTAGGAGATTATTACGCAGGTACGAATCATACATTACCAACAAGTGGTACTGCAAGATTTACATCACCCCTAACAGTTTGTGATTTTCAAAAGAAAACGTCCGTTGTGTATTACAGTAAAGAAGCCTTAAAAAAAGCTAGGAACCATATCGAAATGATTGCGGATGAAGAAGGACTTTTTGGACATAAAAAAGCGATAAGTATTCGTTTTGAGGAGGAATGATTTTGAGAACTTCTACTATATTGAGAGAAACGTATGAAACCAAAATTTCATTAGATTTAAATTTGGATGGGAATGGAGAAAGTATCATACAAACCGGTATTGGTTTTTTAGATCATATGCTTACATTATTTGCATTTCATAGTGGAATCAATCTAGAAATTAACTGTGAAGGAGACTTGGAGGTAGATGATCATCATACGACTGAAGATATAGGAATAGCTTTAGGGAAAGCATTACATGAAGCTTTAGGAAATAAAATTGGTATTAATCGCTATGGTTCAAGTTATATTCCAATGGACGAGACGTTAGCAAGAGTCGTCGTTGATTTTAGTGGAAGACCGTTTCTTATTTATAATGATCGAACAATTAGAGATCGAATTGGAAAAGTAGATACGCAAAATTTTAAAGAGTTTTTTAAAGCACTAAGTTCAGAAGCAAAGATGAACTTACATATGGATGTACTCTATGGTGAAAATGACCACCATAAAATCGAAGCGTTATTTAAAGCATTTGGAAGGTCGATAAAAGAGGCGATCAAAGTAAGTTCTACTAAATTACCGTCAACGAAAGGAACACTTTCATGAGAAATATAATCATAGATTACGGAGTGGGTAATTTAGATTCGCTGAAAAGGGCATTTGAAGAAATTGGGTTCCCTGTTATTGTCAGTAATGATCTTGAACAAATTAAAGAAGCTACTTCTATTATTCTACCTGGAGTAGGTGCATTTAAAGCGGCCATGAATGAATTGCACCATCTTAATTTAGTAGAGTTGCTAATAAGTAAGGCTAAAAATGGTACACCGTTTTTGGGAATTTGCTTAGGTATGCAATTATTATATGAATTTAGTGAAGAAGGCGGAGGATCAAAAGGTTTAGGGATGATTGAAGGAGATATAAAACAAATACCTAAAAATGTAAAAGTACCACATATGGGCTGGAACAAATTATATTTTCAATCAGATGAAAAAATATTGAAATATGTTACTGAAGAAGAATATGTGTATTTTGTCCATTCTTTTTATGTTAGTTCAACAAATGCTGAATTAATTGCATATAGCCAATACGGTGTGAAAATTCCTGGAATCGTAAAGAAAGGAAATATTTATGGAATGCAGTTTCATCCAGAAAAAAGCTCCGAAACAGGATTGAATTTATTAAAAGCTTATAAGGAGTTGTGTATATATGATTCTATTTCCAGCAATTGATTTGAAGGATGGTAGGTGTGTACGACTTGAACAAGGAAATTTTAATAAACTTGAAATATATAATGAATCGCCTGTTGAGGTGGCAAGTGAATTTGAAAGATCCGGCTCAAAAGTAATCCATATTGTAGATCTAGATGGTGCTAGAACCGGAGAGCGAAAAAATGCATCAACTGTTCAAGAAATAATTGATAATACAAATTTAGATATTCACTTAGGTGGCGGAATTCGAACGTTTGAATCGATTTCATTTTGGTTGGAATTAGGGATTAAAAGGGTAATTCTTGGGACAGTTGCCATCGAAAATAAACAGTTAGTAGAAAGGGCAGTTTCCAGATACGGTGATCGTATTATTGTTGGTGTTGACGCTAAAAACAGTCTAGTCGCCATAAATGGATGGGAACAATCAACAAATCAAAATAGTTATGAATTTTGCAAACTGCTCGAGCAAATTGGTGTAAAAACGATCGTTTACACAGATATTTCAAAAGATGGAATGTTAAGTGGTCCGAATTTTGAAGCTTATAAAAGACTATGTAATGAAACAAGTTTAAACATCATTGCTTCAGGTGGTGTGAGTTCGATTAAAGACCTACTCACTTTAAAAAAGTTGAATTTATATGGAGCAATTTCAGGGAAGGCATTATATGAAAAAAGGTTTTCATTTGAGGAGGCTAATCAATGCTTGCAAGACGAATCATACCTTGCTTAGATGTTCGGAATGGAAGAGTTGTAAAAGGGAAACAATTTTCTCATATTAAAGATGTAGATTCACCTACCGGACTAGGAAAATACTATAGTGATAATGGTGCCGATGAATTAGTATTTTATGATATTACAGCTTCAAACGAGGAAAGAGATATATCTTTGGAATTTGTATCTGAGGTAGCAAAAGAGCTTCGAATTCCTTTTAGTGTAGGAGGAGGAGTAAGAACGATTGATGATTTTACAAAATTGCTTCGAAATGGCGCAGATAAGGTATCGGTTAATTCCGCTGCGATATCAAATCCTAACCTAATCCAGGAGGCATCCAACCGATTTGGAAGTCAATGCGTGGTCCTTTCGATCGATGCAAAGAAAAATATGAAAGGTGAATACAAAGTCTATATAAATGGTGGGCGTAAAGAGACTGATTGGGAAGCCGTTGAATGGGCTATTCAAGGTGTCGAGTTAGGCGCAGGTGAGATTGTTATTAATAGTATTAATGAAGATGGCATGAAAAATGGATACGATATTGAATTACTTCAAAATATTACTAAAGCCGTAAATGTTCCTGTCATTGCATCAGGCGGAGCGGGCAGTTTAGACCACTTTTATGAAGCAATCTCAAAAGCGAATGTTGATGGTGTTTTAGCAGCATCAGTCTTTCATTTTGGTGAAATTTCGATTCGAGACCTAAAGAGCTATTTAAAGCGAAATAATGTTCCAGTTCGATTATAGGGGGGAAACAAATGTTTAAGATTAATAATATTCGCTTTGATGAGCAAGGATTAGTAGCAGCAATTGTTCAAGATCTTCAGACGAAAGATGTATTAATGTTAGCTTATATGAATGAAGAATCTATAAATCAGACATTAGAAACAGGATTTGCAACTTTTTTTAGTAGAAGCAGACAAGCAATTTGGAAAAAAGGAGAAACATCTGGTCATTTACAATCTGTAAAATCGATATCATATGATTGTGACCAGGATGCCATTTTACTTCAAGTAGAGCAAGTAGGAGTAGCTTGTCATACAGGTACCTGGAGTTGTTTTACAGAAGGTGTTAGCTTGGATCAATCTCTGAAATTTCAGCCAGTCAAAAATGAAAGTTTACTGATTGATTTATATGAAACGATTAACGAACGAAAAAATAATCCTATTGAAGGCTCATATACTACTTATTTATTTAATAAAGGAATCGATAAAATTTTAAAGAAAATAGGTGAAGAATCCAGTGAAGTTATTATAGCCGCTAAAAATGAAGGGACGGAAGAGTTAATCTACGAAATTAGCGATCTTGTATACCATGCGATCGTATTAATGGTAGAAAAAGGTGTCTCATTGGCGGAGATAAAAAATACTTTAGTAAATCGAAAGGAGAAAATTAAATCTTGAAAATTGATGGTCATACTCACACCGAATATTGTCCACATGGTAGTGGTGATCATGTTGAACAAATGATTGAAAAAGCAATAGAATGTGGTTTTGATGAGTATCACATAACAGAACATTCACCTATGCCATTATCTTTTACTAGTCAAATAAAACCTATAGATGCGCTAGATTCGTTAGCAATGTCAGAAGATGAAGTAGATCATTACTTAAAAGAAATGCATAAAATAAGAAGTAAATACAAAGATAGGATTCAAATAAAAATTGGATTTGAATTGGATTATTTACCAAAACATACCGAATGGACAAAACATTTTTTAAAGGAATATGGTCAATATTGTGATACAGGAATCTTGAGTGTTCATTATGTAGAGGGAAATGATTGCTGGCACTGTGTTGATTATAAGCCGGAAGCTACGCTTGAAGGAATCGTAAATGATTTTGGCCATACTGAGAAATTCCAACTCGCATACTATAACTTAGTACTACAATCTATTTTTGATAATTTGGGTCCATATAAACCAAAGAGAATTGGGCATATGACACTTTGTAATAAATTTAAGCAGTTTATAAATTGTGAAGAAACCGAAAAAATTTTTACGATACAAAAAAATATTCTAAATAGTATAAAGCAACAAAATTTTGAAATAGATTATAATACAGCTGGTCTGTTTAAACCTTTCTGCAAAGAAACATATCCTCCAAAACATTTAATTCAATACGCAAACTCTTTAAATATTCCTCTCATTTATGGTTCTGATTCACATGGTGTAAAGGATATTAGTAGAGGATATGATGTGTTTTTACAAAATATATAACATAATAAAAAGTAAAAAAGGTCTTCAACAGAAGACCTTTCCTAGTGTAAACAAAACCCAAAAATATGGGATTTAGACTTTTTCTTAGTATAGGAATCTTTTTACAAGTTCAATTTCCTCATTTTCTAGTTCATGATTCCCGTATCTGACTTTTTCATAGATTGGGATGAATTCGTCGCTTTTACCAATTCGAGTAAACCATTGTTGAATTGTTTCATGGGATTTTCTTTGTTTAATAGGTGGTAGTTGTATTTCCCAATTGATTAACATTTTTCTTATTTCTTCAGTTGGGAAATCGGTTCGTAAAGCTAAATTCGTATTCGTTTTGCTCAATTTTTTAAAATTGTGAACCTTATTTGATTCTATTAAAGATTCATCGTTAGGACTTATTTTCTTTTTAAAATAGATTAAAAATATAAACCCAATAAAAAGCGATATTAATCCTATTAACAACCACACTGATTTATCATTGGACACTTTAGAAGATTGTTTATTATCTATTATAAAATTATCATCATTTTTGCCTACTGGTTCTGATTTATCTTTCTTAGAATTATCATTCGATCTATGTGAAGGACCTATTTTCTCACCACCAACTGCTTTTAAAAGAAAGACAGGATTCTCTACTACAGTTATATTATGAGAGAAAGAGTTTCGAATTATATGGATAGAGAGCAAAATTAAGAATGATAAAAATAGAGATAAAGAAAGTGCAATTAAAATAATACGGTTTATTCGTTTGTAATAATCCATCTTTTCCTCCTCACTATCCAGAAATCTGAATCCATTGATTTTTACGTGAGGATTCTTTTGGTGGGATTCCGATTACAATTGGTATGGAATCATGGATCTTGTTTCTAAAACCAAAACGATAAAAATAATCAGATGAAATAGGTGAATCACCATCTTTAATTAACGAAAACATTTGTAACGCTGCGTGTAATTGTTTTCTGTTTTTTCCTGAAGATAAATGAGTTAATCCATTTTGTGTTTCATGATTAACCCAAACCTCGAATGAGCAATTTTCTGCAGTAAGTTGTTTGCATGTGCCAATGGCGATTTCGATTAAGTCTTCACTTTTATGATGTAGTGAAAGCCCCTTTTGATCAGCTAAATTTACAAAGATTGCATAGCGATCACTTTGTGTAAAATCAAACTTTTTTGCCTGTAATTCTCCATTTTTTGCAGTTGCTCCCCAGTGGATTGATCGGAAATCTTCATTTTCGTATCGCTTTACGCCAATTATTTTTGTTTCATCATACAAAGGGGAGACTAATGCTTTTCTAATACCCTGATATTCCAAACTCTCAGGAAGATGAACTCTCCTCATTTTCGGATAGACTTGGAAACTTGGCCCATCTAAATTATGAAAATGAATCGTAATAAGTCTCAATGGATCTTTAGCAATTAAACTTGCATTCAACCAACTAAACATTCCGCGTTTTAAAGCACGTGTTTTGAATGTAAATGTTTTTTTTTCTAACTTTTTTAGTGAAAAGTGAATTAAGTAGTAATTTTTATATAATGTATTTGGACTAAATTCTTTATTTTCCCAAAAGATTGATTCATCCGAATTAAACTGAAATGATGCTTCATAAATCGTTAAAGATGATTTGTTTTGAAAAGTTATCGAGCAATCAGTCGTTTCATCTGTAAACAAATGATTTTGCTTTTGACTTATTTCCCACTTAAATGTACATTTCCTTACATAGTAGTGCGAATAGGTGGCGAGTATTAAATGAAATAGACAAGCGGCTAAATAATAGATTGTTTGGCTAAAAATCGAAAATAAAATCGCAAAACAAATAGATAAGCATATCGTATATGGATGTGCAATCAAATGGTATTGATAAGTTTTTTTCATATTTGTTCAACCGGTGCAAAGACAGATTCTACTATTTCTTTCATTATTAGTCTTTTCGTCGTCTTCATTTCACCTTCAATGGTTAATGATATACGATGACTACAAACAGGGATTGCTAATATACGAACATCTTCTGGAGTACAATAATCTCGCTCATTTAATAGTGCACGTGCTTGTATTGCCCTAGTAAATGCTAAAGTACCACGAGGACTTACACCAATTTCAATTTGATCATGGCTTCTTGTAAAATTGATAATTTGAAGCAGATAATCTAAAACATCTTCATGAACTGTCACTTTTTTAGCTTTTTCTTGATATGAAAGTATCTCTTCACAGTTTATAACACTTAGTAATTCTTGAATCGGATTATTTTCTTTAAAGCGGAAAATCATTTCTTTTTCTTGTTGTAAAGATGGATAACCTTGACTAATCGTCAGTAAAAAACGATCTAATTGAGCGTCAGGCAAAGGGAAGGTACCTGCTGATTCTAAAGGGTTTTGTGTTGCAAGTACAAGGAACGGGGCAGGTAATTTATGGGTTTCTCCTGAGATAGTAACAGTGCGCTCTTCCATTACTTCGAGTAATGCAGACTGAGTACGAGGGACTGCTCGATTAATTTCATCAACTAAAACAATATTTGAAAAAATAGGTCCTTTACGCGTTTTGAAATCAGAGGCTTTTAGGTCAAAATATTCAAGACCAGTTACATCACCAGGTAATGTATCAGCCGTGAATTGGAGACGCTTAAAATCAGCATCGATTGATTTTGCTAAGCTTTTGGCAAGAGTAGTCTTACCAGTTCCTGGTACATCTTCAAGTAAAATATGCCCATTAGCAATTAATCCTACCATTAAAAGATCGATTGCATGATCCTGTCCTATTAATACTTTTGAGATATTTTTGTTGATTTTATGAAATGACATATAGTACACTCTTCTTTCTTTATATTATTAATATGGAAAAATATGTATTTTTTAATTATACATAATTGTTTTATTTTTGTGAATATTTGTATGTTTAAAGATAGCTTCATATAAATAATTTAGTTATATGGAAAACTGAAACATTTCGAATATTCATTTAAACATAAAGAAACGACTGTACAAAGACAGTCGTTTTTAATCACCAATTATATCTTTCACTCTTCCTACTTGGCCATCTTGAAGTCTTACTTTGATGCCATGTGGATGTGAAGGGGAGTTTGTTAAGATGTCTTTTACAATTCCAGTTGTTAATTTTCCAGAACGCTGGTCTTGTTTTAAAACAATATTAACTTTTGCACCAATTGTTACATTAGAACGGATTTTACCGTCCATTTTAAACTCCCATACGTTTACGTTGATTATTTGGCTTTTTCGCAATTTGATTTTTTTTCGTCATATCTTTTACTGAATTAAGGCCAGTTGTGTTAGACGATTGTTGTTGCTTTTTACTTGCAAGTTTTTGTTTCATTAAGTCCTGAAGACTAACTTTTTTTGGTTCGTTTTTTTCAGTCATAACTCGAGTTCCTCCAATTTCATCATACCTTAATAATGACTTGTTGAAGGTAAATTAGCAAGTCCATAGGTTAAATATTTTTTATCCTTCTTTTTCAGTATTTTTCTTATGAAATTCTTCCATTTTTTTACTTTTAGAGTAAGCGGATTCTTCAGAATGACCGAATTGATCTACAGAACTTTTCTGAGGACCTTTGTTCGTATGTCCTTTTGCCATTTTAACCCCTCCTTTTTATGTATTATGTACTTAAATTCGAAATCTTATTTTTGAATAAACTTTTAAATTATAAGGGATTCTATTTATGATAATAATCGTTTTTAGGAGGATAAAAATGACAAGTAAAAATGGAAGTAAAGGTAGCAAAAATCAAAATGCTCCTGAGTTACATGGACAACCACCACAAAGCGGGGACAATTCTAAAGGAAATGATTATCGATCAAGAAAAGGAAGTAAATCTAAAACAGAATTGCATTAAAATGAAACGTCCAATTTTGGGCGTTTTTTATTTCGGAATAAGTAAGAAAATGTGCATCAAAAAAACGCTTGTAAACAAGCGCTTTAATTAAATCTATATATTCGCTGAACTTATTCTTTGAACGAAAAGCCTTCTTCATCTAAGTATTCAGCTGCTTCACCATAGCTATTAAATGTGCCATCAAGGTTTTCACCAGCGTAAACATTCCACATGTCCATTTCAGAAATAAGCTTCAGAATTTGTCCACTTTTATTTGCCCAAATTTCTTCTACTTCTTCATCATTTTCTTCAAAAGCCGTGAAATCATTAGATAAGTTTTCAATCGATTTTGTTATAATAGCTCGTAGGTCTTCTTCTGAGAAATCTCTTATATTCACCATACCTTTATCATTCGTTTTATATCCTCTGATTCCTTCAGCATAAACAAATCCATTTCCATTTGGATGAAAGTGGAAAACAACATTCTTTTTTTCTTTCAGACTTTCTTCAAATTGGAAATTAATTCGTCCAAGTGAAACAGATTTTTTTGTCAATTCAGGAAAAGATTCGATAATAGAAAGCTTTTGTTCGTAAGTTAGCATAATGCCTCCAAATAATTTTTTATTTACTATATTTTGTAAGTAACGTAACAAATATAACAAAAATGACTTAAAAAAGACATCTAATTGTCATATTTCAGCTTAGTTTAATTTGGTAGAATAATACTGCTGAACAGAAGAGAACCAATCCTTTCGACTTATTCTTAGAAATAGTTTTAACATACAATACATAGAAGGTGATCAACTTGACATTAAAGCAACAATTTATTGAGAAGAAATTTTATAAAACATATTTAAATGAAAATGAAAACGATCCAGTTGCTGTCCTTGCAGATTTAAGAAACAGTAACCATCCAGATGATGATATTGACCATTCATCAATTCGTTTCGCACAAGGTGAATTATATTTTGAAAACAAAGACTTTGAAACAGCAGTATTCAAATGGGAAAAAGTTGGAAACCAATTAAAAGATTGGGCTAAGAAAAATATCGCTGACTCTTATTATGAGACTGGTGCATTTGAAACAGCTGAAAAGCTGTATAAGGAAGTTAAAACGGAAAGTAAAACATTAACTTCTGAGATTTTTCTTCAATTATTTTCATTGTATATTGATATTTCAAATTATGAACAAGCCGATCGTATTATAAAAGAAGCGGTTAAATTCAACCCTGATTATCCAAGGGTGACAAAAATTGCACGTAAATTTTATGAAAAAAATCATGATTGGAATAGTGCAGTTGATCTAGCGTCAAACGAATCAATTCGAACAGAAGATTTAAAATGGTTTACTGTCTTAAAAGGGTACATATCAAATGGTGTCACAAAAGAAATGGCACCAGATTATTTCGTTCAACCTTTAGTTTCATTAGGTAGAGCGAATCTTGAGCATTTTGAATTAATGGTAGAGGCATTATGGAACAGCTATCGTGAACAATCAAATTATATTAATTGGTTACAAACATTTAACGAGATGTTATTCCAAATTAATGTGGAAACTGGAATTAAGTGGAATCGATTGCCATCAATCTATTCAAATACTTATAAAGAATTAGTAGAAGGTAATTACTTTGTTTCGCAGTTAGAAGATATGATGCCAAACTTCTTAACTAACTGGTTACGTATTACTGATTTAAATGGGGCAGTTTTGGCTACAACTGCTACACTGGCATGGGATCGAATTTTCCCAGGTCGAATCGAATACCAAATTGCAATTGATGCTGAGATGGCGTTCGAACAATTACAACAAACACCAGATGTCTTTGAAAGTGGAAAAGAATTATTTGAAAATATTTTACAATGGGCACTGTTAAATGAAATTGAAGTCGGAGACCGCTTCGAATGGTGGTCATCGAAATTAACTAATTTTGAAAATACGACAATGTTAGTTGCTGGTACAGCAGGGAATGGTAAGTCATCATTTGTAAATTCACTTTTAGGTGAAAAAATGATGGGGTCTTCTACTACATTGCCAGTATTGTTTGAGCAAAATGCTGAAACTCAAATTACAGTGTTTTCGAAAGACGGAGATACTCAACTTCCTGAATATTCAGATTTCTATGATTTGACAACAGTTGAAAATGAATTAATTAAAGGTGACGAATTAGTATTTTATGAGTTACCAAATAAATTTTTACAAAAGCACAGCCTTTCAATAATTGATACGCCAGGAATAGATGGAGTAGAAATTAATACGAAAGCATTGTTTGAGTCAGTAAAACTTGCTGACCGATTAGTATATGTTTTAAACGCAACAGCTCCATATACTGAAAACGAACGAAAAATTCTCGTTTCAATCCAAAAACAGTTACCAACTTTACCGATTCATTTTATCCTAAATAAAATGGATTCGATTTATAGTAATGAAGAATTAGAGCGAGTTCTTGCAGAAATCCAAGAGAAGATTAAGTTGGATTTCCCAAATGCGAAAGTATTACCATATTCTTCAATTTATAGTAATCAGGATCAATTCAATGAATTAGAACGATTTATTGAAAATAATGTTCTTTCAACAGTAGGAAATTCGAAACATACTGAAAAATTATTACTTGCTATTCGTAAGTTAATTAATTTCTTATTAGAAAAACGAGTAGAGAAAGAAAATGATTTACGTTCTGATATCGAGTGGAATGAAGTATTAGATGATAAATTAAATGGATTACTTCACTCGTTAAAAGATAAAGAAATGGAGCATGTTCATACCGTTACAAGCTCTTATCGTCAATTAAAAGATGAACTGAAATATGATTTGAAATTAAGTATCCCAGCACTTTTAAAAGAGTGTAAGGAATTAATAAAAGAAGACAGTGACTTCAATTCGATTCTTGAAACATTAAATGACGAGATGAATCAACGTATTCAAGGATATGTAAGAGATGTAACTTTACCTAAGTTAAATGAGGTTTTACAAGTTTGGATTAAAGAATCAGGAGTTCTTCTTGAAGGAACTCAAGCATATTTAGCTGATATGACGGATTCATTAAACTCATATATTGGAACTGATCATTTAAACCTTGAGTGTGACTTTAAAGTACTTGATGACTGGCGTCGTGATGCGGATCGAATGACAAGCATGACTCAGCTGGATGATATGAATATTTTATTAAACTCATCTCCGTCTCAATTTATTTTAAAAAGCTCAGGTATTTTATTAGGTCTATTGCCTCAAAATAAATCAAAACTTGTTGCTCAATATCAAAAATATGTTGATAATGTGAACTATGATGATATTACATCAGAATTATCGAATAAGTTTTTCTTACAGTTCGAAATGTTTGAAAAAACATTACCAAGAGATTTATCGATGTTCCTAAATACACCATATGAGCATATACATGAGCTAGTTGATCAAACAAGAGCATCGATTTCAAGTTATGTAGCAACATTAGACGAAATGAAATCTAATCCAAGCATTTATTTTGATCCAATTACTTACTTCACTGTTCGATTAAGACAATTTGAATTTTTAGCATTACGTAAATAATCAAAAGAGTGTACCTTTTAGGTACACTCTTTTCTTAATTTTTAGGCTTTTTTTTAAAACCTTGATGTTTTGAATGAGATTAATTTACTTCAACTCCGTTATGAATGCTTTTAATGAGCGCGGGTGTTGAACTTTTAAAACAAGATTCTTTTAGAAAAGTTCCTATATTTTTTCTTCAAACTCTTCTTCAAAAGGAACATCAACGACAATCGTTTGATTTCCTTCTTTCATTTTGACATATCCACCCCAAGGGATTTGATGAATTAAAAATCCACCTTTTGAATCAATTGAAAAATGAGCAATCTTATCGTTGTCTTGATCTAACAAAATCATTTCCTTTTCGTTTCCAAGAAGCCTTATTCCATCATGACAATTAATTTGTATTTTCCAATTACCTAATCTACTAATCAAAAAGTGACTCATCTTTTTCCCCCAATCGTAACATTTTTTCTGTATTACTTAATTAATACTAGATTCAATCTAAATTTCCTTTAAAATTTATAATTGCTTTTAAATAAATAAAAAACGCTGAATGAACAGCGTTTTTACGAATTCAGAACGAATAAGTCATTTTGGAATATTCCATTCGTTGTACTTTTTCATTGCTTTACGAGTGAGGAAGAAACCGACTCCTAAAATAAATAGCCAAAAAATAATTAATAACGAATTACCAATTAAAAAAACTGTTGTATTTTTTAATCCGTTTGAAATTGATTTTATGTTTTCCTTAAACTTTACTGCAATTCTATCGCTAACTGTTTTTGGTGGATTAGTGTCTGTTATTGTTGCTACTTCAATAACTGAAAGATTAATTGTGCTGTAATTTACTAATGAATCATATGACTTTAAAGTTGTTGTTAAACTTTCGATTTCATAGCGAACATTCGATAACTCTTTTTCAAGTTGGATAATATCACTTAATGAACCTGATTTTTTTAAAAGATCAAGTAATCGTTCTTCTTGAATCTTTAATGATTTTACCCTAGTTTCAGTATCAAAGTATTGGTTTGTAATATCTTCAGATGAGATTGATTTTGAAATGATATTGCCAATATTATTTATGCTTTCTAAATAAGCATTTAGTTTAGTAGATGGGATTCGTATCGTATATTGTGCACTTCTTGAAGGAAGACCTTCTTTATTGTTTTGTTCTAATAAAGAGGTTCCTGATACTTGGTTTGATTGAATATATCCATTGTAGTTTGTGACAGATTTTTCGAGAGCATTGATTGTTTTATTAAATTTTTTTGTTTCAATTGATAAATCCGCAGTTTTAATTAACTTTTGATCCATTTTTATTTGTTGATTCAATTGTTGTTTTTCATCTTTTACACCAGGGGATTCAGTTAAACTGGTTTTATCTGCCTTTGAAGAATCTGAATAAAATTTTGAATCATTTTTTAAATTGGGATTGGAGCAAGCTGTGATCAGAGATAAAAAGACAATCGAAAAAATTAATATTTTTGAAAAATGGTAGAACTTAGCCATAAGTATTCACCTCATTCGAATGATTTTTACAATTCTAGATGTATACTAATTATGTAATATTAAAATTTTTTAATTTAATACACTATACCATATTTAAATTCTAGTTCAAATCGAATCTAAATTGTTAAGTTAAGGATTTTCGATTTGAAAATAATATAATTAGAAAAAAATAAACATTTTGACTATTAAGGCTTTTTGTGACAAAATGATGAAAACAAAATAGTAGGGAATAGGTGTAATTGTATTTTCTTTAATTATTTAAATACATTACTTAATAGGGAAGTTTGGTGAAATTCCAACACGGTCCCGCCACTGTAATAGGGGAGTAAATAAAAAAATGCCACTTTTTTGCTAGGGAAGGCTTTTATTTACATTGATCCTAGAGTCAGGAGACCTGCCTGTTCTAACGACGCTGTTTGACCTACGAGAGATAGGGAGGTGCCTTATGGAATGGAGACTGACAAAAAGGTATTCTAATTATTTTTGTTTTCCAACATAAAGGCATTTTTATCTCGTTTGAGATGAAAATGCTTTTTATTTTTCAAAAAAAAGGAGTGTTTAGTGTGGTTTACTTAACTAATTTAGGGTACCCAAGAATTGGTGAAAATCGAGAATGGAAAAAAACGCTAGAAAGATTTTGGCAAGGGAATATAGAGCAAGAAGAGTTTGAAAAGGAAATGAAATCAATTAGACTCGGTTTAATCAAAAAACAGCAGGACTCTGGTATTGAGCTAATTCCAGTAAATGATTTTACGTACTATGATCATGTACTAGATTTTGCAATGATGTTTGGATGGATTCCAGAACGATATGGAAAAATCGACAAAGAACCATCACTAGATGTTTACTTTTCCTTAGCAAGAGGTAGTAATAAAACTGTAGCATGTGAAATGACAAAATGGTTTAATACAAATTATCACTATATCGTTCCCGAATATAATCACAAACAAAAATCTAAGCTACTATACAATAAACCTTTACAAGCTTTTATCGAAGTGAAAAATGAATTAGGTATTAAAACTAAGCCTGTCATTCTAGGAATCTATACATTTGTTCAACTATCAAAAGGATATCAAAAAAATGAAACACAAAATGTGATCGAAGAATTATTGCCAGTTTATATAAAGATGTTACAAGAACTAGAAAATGAAGGTGTAGAATGGATCCAAATTGATGAGCCATGTCTCGTGTTAGAAGAGACACAGGGTGATATTCATTTTATCAAACAGATTTACACACAAATTTGCGATGCTGTACCTACTTTATCAATCATGTTACAAACATATTTTGATAGTGTTGAACAATATATCGATTTAATAACATTTCCAGTACAAGGTATTGGTTTAGATTTTGTACATGGAAAGGAAGAAAACTTGAATGCAATTCTTAAACATGGTTTTCCAGAAGAGAAGGTACTTGGATGCGGAATTGTTAATGGAAGAAATATCTGGAGAAATGATTTATCTGAAACAATAAATTTACTTGATAAACTGCAATCACATATCAACCCAAAAGATTGGTGGATTCAGCCTTCATGTAGCTTGCTCCATGTGCCGGTTTCTAAGAAAGTAGAAAATACATTGAATCCAATTCTGCAAAATGCATTATCTTTTGCAGACGAAAAAATACAAGAATTGGTAATCTTAAAAGCAGCATTTCAAAATGGGGTAAATGATGTTAAAAATGAAATGGAAGTTTCGAGCCAATGTTTAAATGACTTACATCAATTAAGTCAAAATAACCAAGCACTAAAAGATGAGTTATCAAAATTAAGTGAGGCTGATTTTAAACGTCCAGTTCCATTCGGAAATCGCTACAAAAAGCAAAATGAAGCAATGAATCTACCAATCTTACCGACAACAACGATAGGCAGTTTCCCGCAAACGAAGGATATAAAAATTGCTCGACAAAAGTGGAGACAAGGTAAATTAAATGACACCGAATATGTTAATCTAATCAACTTTAAAATAAAAGAATGGATCGAACTTCAAGAAAAACTTGAACTAGATGTATTAGTTCATGGAGAATATGAAAGAACCGATATGGTTGAATATTTTGGAGAAAAGCTAAAGGGTTTTGCTTTCACAAAAAATGCATGGGTCCAATCTTATGGATCTAGATGCGTGAAACCACCAATTATATTTAGTAGTGTTGAATTTATTAAACCTATTACAGTGAGTGAATCAAAATACGCCCAAAGTTTAACGACAAAACCAGTAAAAGGTATGTTGACTGGTCCATTAACTATTTTAAATTGGTCGTTTGTACGAGAGAATTGCCCTCGTGAGGAAATCACAACTGAAATTGCACTAGCTTTGCGTAAAGAAGTAGAAGCGCTAGAAGAAGCTGGTATTTCAATAATTCAAGTAGATGAGCCGGCGATTCGTGAAGGATTACCTTTGAAAAAAAGAAACTGGAATCATTATTTAAATTGGGTTACAAAAGCATTCCGCCTTGCTACTTCAAGTGTCAAACCTGAGACACAAATCCATACTCATATGTGCTATAGCAGTTTTGGAGATATAATAGACGCGATCATTGACTTAGACGCAGATGTTATCTCAATAGAACATGCAAGGAGTCATGAGGAATTTGCTATGTATTTAGCTAAACATCCATATCCTTATGGAATTGGCTTAGGAGTTTATGATATTCATAGTCCTCGAGTACCAACAATTGAAGAAATGGAACAAAATATTTTAAGTTCTTTACAAGTATGTGATATCAATCGTTTTTGGATTAATCCAGATTGTGGTTTAAAAACTAGGGAAGAATCAGAAGTTCTGGACGCATTATCAAATATGGTTAAATCTGCAAAAAAAGTCCGAGAATATTTTTACTCAATTATTTAATAGACAGGTGAAATCGATGAATGGAAAATATGTAAAAGAATCTAGAGAATTTAATAGTAGCAGAGTATTTCCAACTGATTTAAATAACCACGGTACATTATTCGGAGGAAAGATGCTTGCTGATATGGATTTAATCGCTTCTATTTCAGCAACTAAGCATGCAAGGATGGAATGTGTAACCGCATCGATGGATTCAGTTGAGTTTTTAGGTCCTGTAAGAGAAAGTGATTGTATATATTATGAATCATTTGTCATCTTAACTGGTAAAAGTTCAATGGAAGTTTTTGTTCGTGCTACAGCGGAGGATCTCTTATCTGGTGAAAGAAGAGTTGCTGCGACTTGTTTTGTTACTTTTGTTGCACTTAAAGATGGCATTCCACATAAAGTAGTAGAAGTAATTCCAGAAACGGAAGAAGAAATTAAATTGCAGCAATTAGCTTTTAAACGACTTGAAAGTCGTCAAGTCAGAAAAAACTTTAGTAAAGAATTAGCAAAAATTTGGAAAGATTAAAAGTATAGATTGAAATAACTAAAATTATAAGCTATTATATAGTTAATATTTTGAAGGAGGCATCAAACTTAGACATTATGTACAATATCCGATAACTTTTTAAGCTAGTTAATTTTATAGCAAAAAAGTACTCTGCCTGTAGTCAGAGAAATTGGATAAGTATGTCTATTTTTAAAGCCGTGATTTATATGGATTTTTAACCTTTGCGTTTCTTTTAGCATGGTTGTATTTAATCACACCTTCATTTCGGACATTAAAAGTATGAGTAAATAGTTTATTTACTGTACGACAAAACCCATCCATTCACACACAGGCAGATGCTTGTGTGTTTTTTATTTTGTAAAATCGGATGGAGTGATCAGTATGTTTAGTATAAAAGCAAATAATGTAAGTATCGAATTAAATGGATTAACGATCTTTGAAAATGGTAACTTGGAAATTATTGATGGTGAACGTGTTGCATTAATCGGTGAAAATGGTATTGGTAAAACGACTTTTATTAATGCGTTAATGGGGAAAATCCCACTTTCTAAAGGTACTTTAAAATTGAAATTTTCAATGGATGAGATTGGTTGGTTATTGACTGATGAAGAAGAACTACAAAGGGAAACGACGAGAGAAGTAGTCGAATCGAGCGATGAAAGGCGATTCTTCCTAAAGAAGAATTTAGATAGTCTTTCAAAAGACTTATCAAATGAGCAAAATCTAAGCAAATACAATCAATATTTAAGTGATTACATTGATATAAATGGGTATGAATGGGAAACGAAAATTGAACAAGAAATAAAGAAATTTCAATTACCAAATTACGTTTGGGATATACCGTATAAGCAGTTGAGTGGAGGACAAAAAACGAAAGCCAAATTAGCAAAAATGATGATGAGGCAGCCAAAATTGCTTATTTTAGATGAACCGACAAATCACTTAGATACAGAATCTATTCAATGGCTAACAGATTGGCTTAATTCTTTTAAAGGTACGGTGCTATTTGTTTCTCACGAGAGACAGTTTATTGATGATGTAGCAACGAAAACAGTCGAATTGACTGAAAAAGGTACTGTTAAATATAATGGTGGTTATTCTGAGTATAAGTTACAAAAAGAGCATGAGCATAAGACAAATCAAGCTCTATACGATAAACAAGAGTCAGAGAAGAGAAAATTAGTTGAAACAATCAATCAATATAAACAATGGTTTTCACAAGGTCATCAAGCCGCAAGTGAACGCGATCCTTTTACAAAGAAAAAAGTAGGGAAAAATGCGTTGCGTTTTAAAGCGAAAGAAAAAGATTTAGAAAGACTAGAGAAAAGAAAAATTGATAAACCAAAAGAAGTTAAAACAATATCTGCTATTTTTGAAAGTGAAGCATTTTCAGGAAAACAAATGATTACATTTGATTCAGTTGATTTTTCATATAGTGAAGAAGAATCCTTATTTAAAGAAGTGAATTTTATTCTAAACCGTGAAGATCGATTAGCTGTTATTGGAAAAAATGGATCGGGCAAGACAACATTTTTAAACTTATTAACTGGAAATTTGGAACTTACTAAAGGCAGTATTCGACATAACCCACAATTAAAAATTGGCTATTTTATGCAAGAACTAGAAACATTAAATGAAGACTCAATAATCTTAAACGAAATACTATCTTTACCAAATATGACTGAAACAGAGGCAAGAACGATTTTAGCATGTTTTTTATTTAGAAAAGATGATGTTTATAAGAAAATTAGCCAACTAAGTATGGGTGAAAAATGCAGGGTAGCTTTTGTTAAGTTATATTTTTCGGACTCCAATCTGCTAGTACTTGATGAACCGACAAATTACTTGGATATTCATACAAGGGAGCGAATTGAAGACGCATTAGCGGTCTATCACGGAGCAGTTGTAATTGTCTCTCATGATCCTTATTTATTAAGGAAGGTTTCAAATCGAGTAGTTCATATTGATAAGGGAACATTATATGAGTTTAATGGTTCATATGTGGACTGGAATGGAAGAGTCGCGATTTCAAACGAAATGCAAAGTTTACTAAATGACCGAACTAGATTAGAGTTAGAAATTTCGGCATTAATTGCAGAAGAAATTGAAGAAGTTGAAAAATCAATTCAATTAAAAAAGATTGTCTCATTACGAGAAGAGCTAAATCAAATTAATGTGATGATCAACCATAAATAAGAATTGTAAAAAAGTGTGTCTTCACTATACTGTGAAAACACACATTTTTTTACATACTAGGTAAAGTAAATCCTTCACCTAAAACATCATTTACATCATTAATAACTACAAAGGCATTTGGATCAATTGCATGTATTATTTTTTGTAACTCAAAAAGTTCATTTTTGTTAATTATTATATATAAGGTTTCTTTACTTACACCTGAGTAATGTCCTTTTGCAGGGAAGATTGTTACCCCACGATTCATATCATTCGATACAATTGCTGCAATTTCATCAGCTTTATCTGATATGACATTAATAGCTTTTCTAGGATTAAGTCCTTCCATAATATAGTCTAATACTTTAATACCGATATAGATTGAAATAATCGTATACATCGTTTTTTCGAAACCAATGACAAAATATCCGCCAGCTACTACGATTAAATCAAAGACTAATAAAGATTTACTAATACTCCATCCAAAATATTGATGGACCATTTGTGCTAATACAGTAGATCCACCTGTTGTACCACCCGCACGAAAAACAATTCCTAATCCAATACCAATAAAAACACCTGCAAAAATAGTTCCTAATAAAGTTTCACTTGTCGGTACACCGAAACCATCTGTAATTCTAAGAAAGAATGAAATGGCAAGAATCGAAATAATCGTATAGATGATTAATTGCTTTTTTAAAAATTTATATCCGATTATTAAAAGTGAAGCATTTAATATGAAATAAACAATATCTGGCGACCAATGAAAGAGGTAATATGTAATCATTGTAATCCCAGTGAAGCCACCTTCAGCTAATTTATTCGGTATCGCAAAGAAGTTAATACCGATTGCAAAAATAGCTGATCCAATTAATAGACTTAAAATTTCCAAGTATTTTTTACGCACTGTTAACCCCCCGGTCTTGATCTTTTTGCACTTCTATCATTCTACCGAATAATAATAAATGAAGTAAAGGGATTTATGAAATAAAAACATGTATTTGTAGGAATAGTTTTGAATGCGTTTTCATACTTTTATATAGACAAGCTATAAAGGAGGAATAATTATGGTATATGCGTCACCTGGCAAAAATGGATCATTAATTACATTCAAAAATCGGTACGATAATTTTATTGGTGGTGAATGGGTAAGGCCAGTAAGAGAGCAGTATTTTGGAAATGTTACACCAATTACTGGACAAGTTTTCTGTGAAGTTGCTAGATCTACTGAAGAAGATATTAATCTAGCATTAGATGCTGCTCATCGTGCGAAGGATAAATGGGGAAGAACTTCAGTAACGGAAAGAGCAACACTATTAAATAAAATAGCAGACCGAATGGAAGAAAATAAAGAGTATTTATCGGTTTGTGAAACATGGGAAAATGGTAAACCTGTTAGAGAAACATTAGCAGCCGATATCCCACTAGCAATTGATCATTTTAGATATTTTGCAGGTTGTATACGGTCTCAAGAAGGTTCTCTTGGTGAAATTGATGGTGATACTGTTGCTTATCATTATAAAGAGCCATTAGGGGTAGTTGGTCAAATTATACCATGGAATTTCCCAATATTAATGGCAGTGTGGAAGCTTGCACCAGCTTTAGCTGCAGGTAACTGTGTCGTATTAAAGCCGGCAGAACAAACTCCAACTTCAGTTTTAATATTAATGGAATTAATTCAAGATTTGGTACCACCAGGCGTTATTAACGTGGTAAATGGATTTGGCTTAGAAGCAGGTAAACCATTAGCGTCGAGTAATCGAATTTCAAAAATTGCTTTTACGGGTGAAACGTCAACTGGCCGTTTAATTATGGAATATGCTTCAAAAAATCTAATTCCTGTTACATTAGAATTAGGAGGGAAATCACCTAATATTTTCTTCGAGGATGTAATGGATAATGAAGAATTTTTTGATAAAGCGTTAGAAGGATTTACAATGTTTGCATTAAACCAAGGAGAAGTATGTACTTGTCCATCAAGAGCATTAATTCATGAATCAATCTATGAAGAGTTCATGGATAAAGCAGTTAAGCGAGTTAAGGCAATTAAACAAGGTAACCCATTAGATCCAGAAACAATGATTGGATCACAAGCGTCTCAAGAACAACTAAATAAAATACTTTCATATTTTGAAATTGGCAAAAATGAAGGTGCAGAAGTATTAGTTGGAGGAAGTCGAAATGTTCTTGAAGGGGAACTTCGAGATGGATATTATGTAAATCCTACGATCTTTAAGGGAAGAAATGATATGAGAGTTTTCCAAGAAGAAATTTTTGGTCCAGTCGTTTCTGTTACAACTTTTAAAACAAAAGAAGAGGCATTACAAATTGCAAATGATACTGCTTATGGTCTAGGTGCCGGAGTATGGACACGAGACATGGATACTGCATATCGTTTTGGTCGTAATATCGAAGCTGGCCGTGTATGGGTAAACTGTTATCATGCGTATCCAGCACATGCAGCATTTGGTGGCTACAAAAATTCAGGTGTAGGTCGTGAAACACATAAAATGATGTTAGACCACTACCAAAATACAAAAAATATGCTGGTTAGCTATTCTCCAAGTAAACTAGGATTCTTTTAAGTTACATAAGACACCTCAGTATAAATACTGAGGTGTTTTTATTTTGATTTCTTTTTTTTGATGGCTTGATTGATGATTAGATTCCCTACGAAATAGTTTTAAAGAAATGTATTCCATAACATAATAGACATAATTGAAATATTTTTTTGATTCGTTCAGTAATTTATTATATTTTAGCAATAAAGTTAAACCAAATTTAAATAGTAAAGCACTTGGGTTATAGAATGTTGTTTTCAATAAGATTTTATAGTACATTACCTTAATGAAGTTGATTGGAACGGAAGGTGCTTGACTCCTGTGGGAGTAGCGGGAAGGGTGAGACCCCTCAGGTGTGAATACGCCGAGGAGGCTCACCACACGCCCCACGGAAAGCAAGCATCCTGGAGTGGATATCAACTCGATCATTGGATTTATCATTTTGGCATTCGCCTTAATCTATATTTCCTTTATTTTACCTTATCAAATAATTACGAAAAAAAGGTAAATAAACAGTAGATTAGTTTGATTAGAAAATTAATACAAGGTATGATAAAGACGTAGAAAATAAATAGAAAATTTCAAAATAAAAGGGGAAAGCAAATGAATAGTAATATTAATAGAGAATATGTACTTCAAGCAGCGAAACAATTACTAGAATTCAATAGTCCTAGTGGATTTTGTTTTGAAATTATGGAGTTAATTCAATCTTGGTCAAATAGTCTTGGTTATGAATTTGAAACGACTAACAAAGGCTGTGGTGTCATTACAATTCCAGGCAAAAGCAATGAACAAGTCATAGGCCTATCTGCACATGTCGATACATTAGGAGCTATGGTGCGCTCGGTTACTAGCAAAGGTACATTAAAGTTTACAGTGATTGGTGGTCCAATTGTCCCAACATTAGATGGGGAGTATTGCCAAATTAGAACGCGTGAGGGGAAAATCTACACTGGTACTTTTTTATCAACTAGCCCGTCAATCCACGTGTTCGAAGATAGTAAAACAAAAAAACGCGATCCGGAACATATGGAAGTGCGTATTGATGAATGTGTTAAAACAAAAGATGATGTGTTAAAGCTGGGAATAAGTCCCGGAGATTTTATTTTCTTTGATCCAAAAACGACAATCACAGATAGTGGTTTTATCAAATCTCGTTTTATCGATGATAAGGCTAGTGTAGCTTGTTTATTAGGATTATTAGAGTTATTTAAAAGAGAGCATATCGTTCCTACTTATACGACAAAATTATTTATTTCAACTTATGAAGAAGTTGGGCATGGATCTTCTTATATACCAGCAGACATTACGGAGTTAATTTCTGTCGATATGGGATGTATAGGTGACGATTTAACATGTACAGAGTATGATGTGTCTATTTGTGCGAAAGATTCAGGTGGCCCATACGATTACAACATGACAACTGACTTAGTTAATTTAGCGAAACAAAATGATCTTAGTTTTGCAGTTGATATTTATCCAATGTACGGATCAGATACAGTTGCTGCACTTCGTGGTGGACAAGATATTAGAGGTGCATTAATAGGACCTGGAGTTCATGCTTCACATGGGATGGAGAGAACACACTATAATGCATTAGAAAATACGATGAAATTATTGTATTACTATTTAACAAAATAAAGAAAAGCTGCTTGAGATTATCTCAGCAGCTTTTTTATATGGATATATTCTTAATATGAAAGTCGTTGAACACCGTTTAGTTCGTTATCAGAGCGGAATTCTCCATTTGAATTATTCTTTTTAAGTGTAAACGTGAAAAAATAAGCCGAAAGTGAATCTCGCTTTTTCTCTTGTAGTTTGTTTATTAATAATTGTTTTGTACCTGCACCAACAACACCGTCGGCTCCTAGGTAATTATCAGTTTGAAATGCTTTTACTGCATTTTCTGTACCTGCAGCAAAATAACCATCAACACCATTTGTAGAATAACCTAGCTTAGTTAAAGTATCTTGTAACCATTCAACTTCACTTCCAACACTTCCAAGTTGTAGGCTTGATGGAATATCAGTGGGTTTTGTCACGACAACAGTATCTGAATCAGAATTAAATAAATGGTTCGTTGTCGCTATCTGGTTAAATGTTTTATTTGATGAAGTAATAAAAACAGTCGTATTCTTTTGAACCTGATCGAATAGCCATTCAACTTCTTCATCATACATTCTTACACAACCACTACTCGCATACGTGCCAATAGAGCTAGGATTATTATTTCCGTGAATTGCATAGGTTGTACCCCAAGTACCTCTAGCGTTTAAACCCAACCAACGATTGCCAAGAGGATTTTTTGGATCACCGCCGGGAATATTTTCTTTAAAATAAGGCCGATTAACAATTTTAGTAACAATTTTAAACTTTCCCTCTGGCGTTAAATCTTGACTTCTTCCAGTTGCGACTTTAAACTCCTTCACCAATTTACCATCCTCATAAAATGCTAATCTATTTATCGCTTTATTAATGATGATAAGTTGTGATACTTGTTTGTCTTTTGCAAAAGAATGAATCAAATTCGTACATAAAAAACAAATAAGAATCGAACAAAAAATGAAACAGCGCTTAAACAATTTTTTCCCCCTAACATTATTAAACAAATAAGTAGCTTTACTATCATATGTAGGATGGCTTGTCCGATATAATGAAAGTTTTAAAATAAGGAAAAAGATAGAGAAAAAGTAGATAAAATGATCCATGTAATGAGAAAAAAGAAAGAGATGTAAACGTTTTATATTATTTTTATACTTTTCAGAAAAATCTGATATAATCAAGCTATTAAGGAGGGATGAAATGAATGATACATATGGAATTAAACTAGGTAAAAAGGCTTTTTTTCAGTCGGTTATTATTCTATTAATATTAATGATTATTTCAGGGGTTTTAACAAAATTTTTTACACCAGGTCACTATGAACGTGTGATGAAAGATGGTGTACAAGTTGTAAATCCAGATAGTTTCACATACTTATCCAATAGTGATGGACTGTCGGCTCTCCATTGGATATTCGCACCAATATTAGTTTTATTTTCAAAAGACGCATTAATTACCATTACAATTATCCTTTTTATATTAATAGTTGGTGGTTCTTTTGCTGTTTTTGATGCAATTAAAATATTTGAAGTAATCATTGAAAGGTTTCTTAATAAGTACGAAAGCTCTCGCTTTTTATTAATCTTAATTTTTTCATTATTTTTTATGATATTAGGTGCAGTCTTTGGTATCTTGGAGGAAGTCGTTCCATTAATCCCAATCATGATATTAGTTGCTGAACGACTAGGTTGGGATAAGTTAATGGGTCTTGGATTGAGTCTTCTATCTGTTTCATTTGGCTTTTCTGCAGCACTTTTTAACCCATTCACAATTGGAATCGCCCAACAACTAGCAAATGTGCCACTATTTTCAGGTATGGGGTACCGAATTTTTATTTTTATTACGACATATTTAATTCTTGTTGCATTTTTAGTTTGGTATGCGAAAAAACTTGAAAAACGTAAAAATGCTTCTGAATGTATAAAGCAAAAAAGTAACGGAGAAATAGAGAAATTTAATGTAACAAAGAGTAGTTTAATTGCCATACTATCTGGCTTTATCATTTTATGTTTAATAATGATTGTGATGCCAATCATTGGTTTGGCAGATTATTCAATGCCAATTATCGCCTTAAGTTTCCTTTTGATAAGTTTAATTTCTGGAAAGTTAAATAATGTTCCTTTGAAACGCTTATTAAGCATTTTTGGTAAAGGTGCGATCAATCTTTCGCCAAGTGCAATTTTAATTATATTAGCAATGGGTGTTAAATATATCGTTGAGACAAGTAATGTAATGGACTCAATTTTATATGCAACTGCTAATGAATTAAATGGACAAAGTCCTTATTTAGCTGGATTTTATATGTACTTAATTGTATTTGCCTTACAATTTTTTATTCCCTCGGCAACTGCAAAAGCTTTTCTTGTCATGCCAATACTAACTCCATTAGGTGACTTAGTCGGAATTACTAGACAAAGTGTAGTTCTTGCATTTAATTTTGGGGATGGATTCAGCCATGTATTATATCCCTCGAATCCAATGCTGTTAATTGCTCTAAGTCTCGCAGCAGTTAATTATTGGAAGTGGATAAAATGGACAATTTTACTCCAAGCAGTCTTGTTTGTAATCACTGTTGTCTTCCTATTTTTAGCAATTCATTTTAATTACGGTCCTATTTAAGAAGGTGAGAAAATGAAAAACTATTATACTGAAACATATGAAGAGTCTTTAGAACAATTTTTAACACTGTCTAATCGTCTAAGAGAAAAATGGGAGAATGTAAGGTTAATAGAATTAGATAAGAATAATGAAAAAGTAGGGATGAAGATTATACTTTGTGAAGCAGAAGAATCGGAAAAAGTAATCATCCTTTCGTCGGGACTTCACGGAATAGAAGGATTTGTAGGTTCCGCGATGATTCAATTATTTACTGATAAATTTATTCAATCTATTAATTCAAAAACTACGAGTTTAATTTTAATACACGGAATTAACGCATGGGGAATGAAGAATTTTAGGAAAGTTAATGAAGACAATATTGATTTGAACCGAAACTTTGTGATTGATTGGAAAAATAAGGACCAGTTAAAAAATCTTGAGTATCGTGCAGCAGTGAATTTATTAGAAATGCCAAATTTTACAAATTTCCGTTTTTATCAAAATTTTATTCAAACTGTAGTGAAACTAAAACCAAAAGGCTTAACAAAAGCCGTGACACTTGGTCAATTTGATAATCGGAATGGAATCTATTTTGGGGGAACTAAACATACAAATGTTGTTTCTTATTTAATGGATTACTATCAATCAATTTTAAGTAAGTATAAAGATATTATTTTTCTGGATCTACATACTGGATACGGTCCATCAAATCAAATGCATCTAGTAAACTCAAAACATGAAAAAAGAAATAAAGAGTTTTGGAAAACGAAATTTAATTATCCTTACATCCAATGTAATGACGGTGATTCATTTTATCATATTAATGGGGATATGATTGATTGTATTTATGACATTCATAAAAAAGGTGGATATCAATCTAATTTGTATGCCACTACTTTCGAATTCGGAACAATTGGTGAAAATTTAATATCACAAATTGAAAGCTTAAAAATAACAATTGAAGATAATTATTTAGCAGTCAAAGAAAATCAACTTAATAATGAGAAAAGAATAAATAGAATGAAAAAATTATATTATCCTAGTTCAAAAAAATGGAGAGAAAAAGCTATTTCTGATGCTGAGATGGCATTTAAAAATATTTTATTATCATTCTATTAAGTAAGAAAAGGCCTGCCTAAAAGTCAGTTACTCTGACTTTTGGAACAGCCTTTTGTATGTTTATTTATCCATACTTTTCACTAAAACAGTGGAATTACCACTTGAGTTAACAGGCATAAGTTGCATTTGTACTGTTATTGAACATTTGTTCAGTTAGTTATTGGTACCTATTTAGTGGATGATCCTAATAGAACTTCTCTATATGATTTTTGTTTTTAAAAGGTTTTTTCAAAGCACATTAATGAAAAGAAGTGTAATTGGAATGGAAGGTGCGAGACTCCTGTGGGAGTAGCGGGACAGGTGAGACCTTAGCAGGCGTCAAAAGGTAGGCATGCTAATACCACGACGTCCTGTCGTAACGCATGCATAACCCACATCGTGTGGGCCCAGGCTCATCGCACGCTACACGGAAAGCGAGCATCCTGGAGTGGGAATCGAGAATTTCCTCTTTTTAATAAAGACAAAGTTTACTTATGATGACTTCCCCTTTTTAATTTATCAATTCGAAATTACTTATTGAATTTAAGTATTTCATTATTTGCGCCTATTCTTTATAATTTGTATAACATAATTAAGAGATTTAAAAAAGGAGGTTACGCATTGAGAGCAACAATTAAAGATGTAGCAAAGCATGCAGGAGTTAGTGTAGCATCGATTTCTCGTTTTTTAAATAAAAAAGGTTATGTAAGTGAAGCAACTCAAACGAAAATTAAACATGCTATTCAAGAATTAAACTATCAACCAAATGAAGTTGCTCGTGCTTTGTTTAAAAGAGAAACAAAAACAATTGGAGTCATCATTCCTAATATCAGAATTTATTTCTTTTCGGAATTAGTGAATTATATCGAGTACTATGCAAGTAAAATGGGGTATCGTATTATGCTATGTAATACGGACTATTCTTCAGATCGTGAAAGAGACTATTTAGAAATGCTTAGAAATCAACAAATTGATGGGATCATACTAGGAAGTCATTCTTTACCTGTAGAACAATATAAGAATCTTCAATTACCAGTGATTTCAGTCGATCGCTTTTTAGATGATAAAATTCCTCTCATTACAAGTGATAATAGGATGGGTGGAAAATTAGCAGCGGAGAAATTATATAATTCAGGCTGTAAACATGTAGGGTATTTTGGATTACTAGACGATAAGAATAATTTAACAACAGAAAGATATAGCTCATTCAAAAAAACATGTATAAAACTAGGAATGATTTGTATTGCACAGCAACCCGAATATACGAAAGATATTAAAGGGGAGAAGCATTCAGATTTAGACTTGGTTAGAAAATTCATTAGTGAAAATGAAGAACTTGATGGTTTGTTCACTGTCGATCCATTAGCATTAGCGGCGATTAGGGTATGTCAAGAAAGGGGATTAAAGATTCCGTCAGATTTCCAAATTATTGGATACGATGATTTGTCTTTTGCGAAAATGACTTTTCCATCAATCACAACAATTAAACAACCGATTTCTCAACTGGCAGAAGTAGCAATTGGAAATTTAATAGATAGTATTAACTGTAATGCAGTTCAAAATCGAACGATTTTACCTGTTTCGTTAATCGAACGAGAAACGACTAAAAATGACTATTAAATAAGTGTTTTCAAAATGAGAACAACTTGTTAAAATAGAATGTGTAACCGGTTACCTAAAAAATAAGTAATTCGGTAAGTCAGATAAAAATTAGCTAAAATATAAACGAATGTGCATGCGGTTGCCTTCTTTACATTTCTTCTTTTGGAACCGTTTGCAATAAAGTGAGGAGATGGAACAATGCTTGAGAATTCTAGTTTTTCGGTTAAACCAGAACTTTTTTCTGAGGAGAATCAATTACTCAATGTAGTTCAAATTCAACAAGTTACTACTTATTCCAAAGAAAAAAATAAGTGTATTTTCACAGTGAACAAAGGAACAATTCAAGTTGAATTTTCAAGAGCGGATATTGTTAGAATCACAGTCAATCATTTAGATAAAAATTTCACGCACCATAATAGTTCGATTGAGAACTATGAAGCAGCTGATTTTAAACTTAGCGAAACGGATATTCACATTGTTTTAAAGACGTCAGAAATTGAGTTCAAACTAGATAAACAAACTTGTCAATTTAATGTTTCAACCGTTAAAGGTGATGTGCTAAGTAATGGATTTTATGTAACAGAAGAAGGAGCAATTTCTTTAATCAGTGCTCAAAATAGTGAATTTATTTATGGTTTAGGTGAAAAGAGTGGTTGGTTAAATAAAAAGGGTGAGCGATTATCAATGTGGAATACGGATGTATTTGCTCCACATACACCAGATTTAAGTGAGTTATACGAATCAATCCCAACTTACCTATCATTTACTCCAAACTTTACTTTCGGCTGCTTTTTAAATAATACAGGTCGTACCATTTTTGATTTCAAAAACCGTCAAGATGAACATCGTTTAGAAACTGAAACAGGAATAATAGATTTATTTGTTTATACTGGTCCATCAATGAAGAATGTTTTAGAACAACATACGTTTATTACTGGTCGACCGTATCTTCCTCCGAAATGGGCGCTTGGATATCATCAATCGAGACATAGCTATCAAAATGAAGAGGAATTGAAGTCAATTGTTTCTAGTTTTGAGGAGTTTGAAATTCCGGTTGATGCAATCTATTTAGATATATTATATATGGATGGGTACCGCGTATTTACGTTTGATAAAGAAAGATTTCCTAACTATGAAACCTATCTACCTGAATTACTTGAACGAGGAATTCATATCGTTCCAATTGTTGATCCAGGAGTAAAAGTTGCCGGTCAATACGACGTATTTATAGATGGAGTTGTAAAGGATTCATTTACTAAAATGCCGGATAAATCATTATATATTGGTGATGTTTGGCCAGGTAAGAGTGCATTACCAGATTTTAGCCAATCGAAGGTATGCGAGTGGTGGGGAGATTTACATGAATTTTATACAAAATTAGGTATAAAAGGTATTTGGAATGATATGAATGAACCAGCTATTTTTAATGAATCGAAGACAATGGATTTAGAAGCCCTTCACGATAATGACGGAAATCCAATTTCCCATAAGGAATATCATAATTTATATGGATACCAAATGAGTAAAGCGACTTCGATTGCTTTAGAAAAATTAACGAATGAGCGACCATTTGTATTAACAAGAGCAGGATATGCTGGTATACAAAAATATGCGGCGGTTTGGACTGGAGATAATCGTAGTTTTTGGGAGCATTTGGCAATGACTGTACCAATGTGTTTAAATTTAGGATTATCAGGAGTAACTTTCTCAGGACCAGATGTTGGAGGCTTCATGAATGATACGGAGCCAGAATTATTAACGCGCTGGATTCAAATGGGGACATTTTTACCTTACTTCAGAAACCATTGTTCAATAGGAATGGATCGTCAAGAACCATGGGTATTTGGAGATGAATATACGAAAATTAATCGTGAATTTATACAAATGCGATATGAATGGATGCCATTTTTATATCAACAGTTTATTGAAGCAGAAAAATCAGGTATGCCAATTATGCGACCATTAGTACTTGAGTATGCAAACGATAGCCGTACTTATGATCTAAATGATGAATATTTAATAGGTGAAAACTTATTAGTTGCACCAATCGTTTCTCGTTCTGTAAGGTCACGTTCGGTCTATTTACCTGAAGGAAATTGGATTAATTATTGGACGAATAAATTATTTGAAGGTGGAAAAGACATTTTAGTTGAGGCACCTTTACATCAGATTCCTTTATTTATACGTGAAGGTAGCATTATTCCTTTAACTAATAAGAAGAAAAAAGCAAATCAAGTTGATGAAGAATTAATTTTAAATGTCTATTCGAAGGACGAAGGAACTGTTAACACAATCATTTATGAAGATGATGGAATAACAACAAATTACAAGAATGGTGAGAGATTCGAATTACATGTATCAGTTGATTTTAATCTTGAGAATGTAAATGTTAGACTTGATGGAATGGGTGACTTTAAACCAAGTTGGAAGAAAGTTACAGTTAACTTACATGGTACAGAAAGAAATCTATTAATTGAAGATAATGTACAAATCGAAAATTGATCTTGTAGGAGGTAAATTAATGGAGAAAAAATGGTGGCATAATAGTGTTGTTTATCAAATCTATCCTAGAAGCTTTATGGATAGTAATCAAGATGGCATTGGTGATTTAAATGGAATAATTGAAAAGCTAGATTATTTAAAGTTATTAGGGATTGATGTTATTTGGTTGAGTCCAGTATATAGGTCTCCTAATGACGATAACGGTTATGATATCAGTGATTATTGTGACATTATGGATGAATTTGGAACGATGGATGATATGGATCTTCTCATTTCAGAAGCCAATAATCGCGGGATAAAAATCGTCATGGATTTAGTTGTAAACCATACATCTGATGAGCATCCATGGTTTATTGAATCAAGAAAAAGTAAAGATAATCCATATCGAGATTATTATGTTTGGCGTGATCCCGTTGATACACATGAACCGAACGGAATGCAGTCAGTATTTAGTGGAAGCGCATGGGAATTAGATGAAGAAACTGGACAATATTTCTTGCATTTATTTAGTAAAAGACAGCCAGATTTAAATTGGGAAAATCCAAAAGTTCATCAAGAAGTATATGATATGATGAATTTTTGGTTAGATAAAGGGATTGGTGGATTCCGAATGGATGTAATTGATCTAATCGGTAAGCTACCTGACCAAGAAATAACTGGGAATGGACCTAAACTTCACGAATATTTACAAGAAATGAATAAGAAAACGTTTGGTAGTAGAGATGTTTTAACAGTTGGTGAAACTTGGGGAGCAACCCCTGAAATTGCAAAGTTATACTCAGATCCAGAACGAGATGAATTAAGTATGGTATTCCAATTTGAACATATTAGTCTTGATCAGCAAGAGGGAAAAGAAAAATGGGATTTAAAACCATTAGATTTATTAGAACTTAAAGCCGTTTTTAATAAATGGCAAACCCAACTTGATGGTAAGGCATGGAACAGTTTGTTCTGGAATAATCATGATTTACCACGTATCGTTTCACGCTGGGGAAATGACAAGAAGTATCGTAAAGAGAGTGCTAAAATGCTAGCGACAATTCTGCATTTGATGCAAGGAACGCCTTATATCTATCAAGGAGAAGAAATTGGTATGACAAATGTTCGATTTGAAACCATTTCTGAATATGATGATATTGAAACTAGAAATATGTACAATGATCGTATTTCAAAAGGGTATAAACATGAAGATATTATGGAGTCAATTTATACAAAAGGTCGAGATAATGCACGAACTCCAATGCAATGGTCAAATGATGAACATGCTGGTTTCACAAAAGGAATTCCTTGGTTAACTGTGAATCCTAATTTCAACGCGATAAATGTTGAAGAGTCGATTAATGATCCGAAGTCTATTTTCCACCATTACCGACAATTGATCCAACTTCGCAAAGAATTACCGGTTATTGTATATGGTTCATTTGAAATGCTTGCTGAAAGTGATGAGAAAGTTTTTGCTTATACACGTCAATTAAATGATGAGAAATTAGTAATCGTAGCAAACTTTACTGAAGAGGAAACGGAATTTCAGTACAAGACTGATAATAATGATGCAAAAATCTTATTAAGTAATTATGAAAACTTATGTGAAACAATTGAAAAAATCAGCTTGCGACCTTTTGAAGCGATCGTATATAAAATTAAATTATAAATATATTAAAAATTGTTTGACATTTTAAAGGTCACTCGTATATGATTATAATATCAAATTAAAAGGGAGGTAGGCTGACATGATGATTGTAAAATTAATTGGAACGGAAAAACAGAATATCATAATGAACATGAACCCTATCTCTACGCAGGACGGTCCACGTTAAAACTTAGTTTAACTTGACAATCTAGCCATGGGTTTATATTCCCCATGGCTTTTTTGTGCCAAAAAATAGGCTTGATTCTTTGCCTCTTTTTTGCACAAATCGATTTCTTATGGCCATGGGGTATGGAAAAAACTCCCATGGTTTTTTTTGTCAAAATATGTGGAGGGTTGCGTAGAGAATAGGTTGATTGAAACAAAGGAGGTACAATATTGTTACGTATTTTAAAGTATGTTTATAAGCATAAGCTAGCGGTAATTATTGGGTCTTTAGCAATGTTATTAGTAATTGGAGTGGACCATTTAATACCATTTTTACAAATGATCCTAATCGATGATGGGATTGTAAAGAAAGATGCTTCAGTTGTTCTACCGATCATCGGAGGTATTTTAGCAATTACATTAGTTAAGTCTGTATTCGGTTATGTAAAAGAATATTTATATGACTTAGTTGGGGCAAAAGTTCATGAGGACATTAAGAATGAAATGTTTAAGCATATTCAAAGCTTTGAGTTTAAATATTTCGACTCAATGAATACAGGGGAATTACTTTCTAGAATTGGTGAAGATGTTGAAAACATTTGGCAAACGATCGGGTTTGGGTTGAGATTATTTATTGAAAACATAATCTATTTTGTAGCTAGTTCAATTATTTTATTTTTTATTGATTGGAAGCTTGCATTAATTTGTTTAGCAATTATGATACCAATTGGTTATATGGGAACTAGATTAAATCGATTATTAAATGCAGGATATGGAAAAATAAGTGACCATACTGCTGAAATTAATACAACAGCTCAACAAAATATAGCTGGTGTAAGACTTGTTAAAGCTTTCGCTAGAGAAAAACATGAAACATTAAAGTTTTTAAAAATGAATCGTGGATATTATGAATTAAATATGGCTCAAGCAAATACAATGAGAAAATATTTTCCAGCGATTGAATTTTTAACAAATATTGCTCTAGTGGCGATGATTATTATTGGTGGTTATTTTGTTCTTCAAGATAATATGACTTTAGGTGAATTAGTGGCATTTAGTGGATATATTTGGAACTTAATCTGGCCAATGAGAATGCTAGGATGGTTAACAGATGTTCTATCTAAAAACCAAGCCTCGGCAAAGAAAATTTTTGAGATTTTAGATCGTAAAACAGAAATTGAAAATAAAGAGGATGCTTACACGCCTAATCTAGTAGACGGATCCATTGAATATAAAAATGTAAGCTTTAAATATAATGAAGAAAATGTCTTGAAAAATATTAATCTATATATCCCAAGTGGAAGTAAGGTTGCTATTATGGGTACAACTGGTGCTGGGAAATCATCTATTCTTCATTTAATTGGTCGATCATACGACGTAGCTGAAGGTGAAGTATTAGTTGATGGTGTTAATGTGAAAAACTTTAATTTAACATTACTTCGTCAAAATATGTCTCTAGTTTCTCAGGATACGTTCTTATTCTCAGATACGATTGAAAATAATATTAAACTAGGGAATCCTGATGCAACAATGGAAGAAATTCGTGAAGCCTGCCGAATTGCATGTTGCCTAGACTTCATTGAAGAACTTGAAGAAGGCTTTAATACGGAAATTGGCGAACGAGGTATTGGATTATCTGGTGGCCAAAAACAACGTATTTCGATCGCGCGTGCATTATTACGAAAAGCACCGATTTTAATCCTGGATGATGCAACTTCTGCATTAGATATGGAAACAGAATATGAATTATTACACAACTTAAATAAACGTTTTTCACATAGTACAACATTTATTATTGCGCACCGAATTTCAGCTGTTAAAAATGCCGATATGATTCTATTTGTTGAAAATGGTGAAATCGTAGAAAAAGGAAATCATAAACAATTACTTGATCAAAAAGGTAAATATTTCGAAGTTTATGAAGAACAATTTAAAGATTTTGAAACAGTAGAAAGTGGGGTGGTCTAATGGCACAGAATACGATTAATCGTGACGAAGACCAACTGAATCGCAGTAAGACAGAGCTTATTATAAGGCTTGGAACTTATTTGCAACCTTATAAATTAAAAACCTTTGCTGTTATATGCTTAATGTTATTTGTAATGATTGTTGGAATATTAAACCCTTATTTATTAAAAGTAGCAATCGATACAAATATCAAAAACCATGATGTAAAAGGTCTGATGATAATTGGAGCTGTACTAATATTTTTAAATTATTTAGCGATGATGGCTTCTAGAATTCGATGGACAATGATTAGTTCAGTTACAAATAATATTCTAGTTAATATTCGTCATGAACTATATACACATATTCAAAAGTTATCCTTTACATTTTTTGATAACCGACCAGTCGGGAAAATTTTAGCTCGAGTAATGGGAGATATTAGTGCTCTTCAAAATTTATTCAACCAAAGTATTCAAACGTTAATACCAGAATTATTAAGTTTAATCTGTGTAACAGTTGTTATGTTTGTATTAAACGTGAAGCTTGCATTAGCTTCGGTTTTAATTCTGCCATTCTTAGCAGCTGCAATGTTTTATATTGAAACACGTGCTCGTAAAAGATGGGATGTTTATCGGAAAAAACGTTCAAACTTAATTGCTTTTATCCATGAGGATTTTTCAGGAATTAAAGTAGTTCAATCTTTTGCGAAAGAAAAAGCTAAAGAAAAAGATTTCAAAGAGAAAGTTTCTGAACTAATGGGATCTTTCATGAAAGCTGTTAGACTGAATGACTTTTTTTGGCCATTAGTTGAAGCTTCATGGGGAGTAGGAACTGTAATTGTATTTTATGTAGGATATAAGTTGGTTACTAGTCAAGAAATTGAAGTAGGAACTTTAATCGCATTCTCAATGTATATTGGGATGTTCTGGCGACCGATTATGAATTTATCAAACTTTTATAATACGTTAATCTCAAACTTCTCAGCAGCGGATCGTATCTTTGATATTATGGATATCGACCCTGAGATCATTAGTGAAGAAAATGCGCCAGAAATCGGACATATTAATGGAGAAGTTAAATTTAATAATGTTACATTTGGTTATGATGAAAATTCAACAGTATTAAGAAATGTAAATTTCACGATTAATCCTGGTGAAAAAATTGCACTTGTTGGAGCTACGGGCGCAGGTAAAACAACGATTGTTTCTCTACTTAGTCGTTTCTATGATCCAACTAAAGGTGAAATTTTAATAGATGGAAAGGACATTAAAAAAGTAGATTTAGAGTCTTTCAGAAGCCAAATGGGTATTATGCTTCAGGATACATTTTTATTCTCAACGTCAATCATGGAAAACATTCGTTATGGTAAATTAGATGCAACTGATGAAGAAGTAATTGCTGCAGCTAAAGCTGTTCATGCCCATGACTTCATTATTAAAATGGAAAAAGGATATGATACGGATGTAAATGAACGTGGCTCACGTTTATCATTAGGTCAACGACAATTAATTTCATTCGCTCGAGCACTTCTTGCAAATCCTAGAATTCTAATTTTGGATGAAGCTACTTCAAATATTGATACACATACAGAGAAGCTTGTACAAAATGGAATCGAAAAATTGCTTGAAGGTAGAACATCATTCGTAATCGCACACAGACTTTCAACGATACGTGATTGTGATAAAATCATGGTAATTGGAAATGGTAATGTCGAAGAAAGTGGTACACATGATGAATTGCTACAATTAAAAGGACATTATTATAATTTATATATGGCTCAGTATAGCTTTATTAATGATGGGGCTTAAGAGCTAAATGCAATTTGAGTAAATTAAAAATGAGTAGATCCTAAAATGGATTTACTCATTTTTGTTGAGATACAAAAATAGAATTTAGGAAAATTAAATACTTGCAAATTTTAGATATTTAATAGACTAAATTATTATAAGTGCATGTTTATCTATAAACTTGGACTTTTTTTAGTGTGAGGATTTTCATAGTTAAATTAAAATAGATATATTATGATAAAATATAGAAAAAAGGAGTGTGCTCACTTGGATAATAGTATTAAAGTTTCTGTACGATCGCTAGTTGAGTATGCTCATCGAGCGGGAAGTATTGATCTAAGTTTTAAAAGTAATGTTTCTTTAGTTGATGGTACGAAAGCACATCAGAAAATTCAAAGTCAATATGGTGATCTTGATGTAAAGGAAAGGCATATAACTGGGGTAGTCGAATTTAAAAAAATGAATTTTCAAATTGAAGGACGATGTGATGGATTATTATTTAAAGATGAGAAATATATAATAGAAGAAATTAAATCAACAAAGAGAGAGTTAAGTGAAATAAGTGAAGAATCATACCCTGTCCATTGGGCTCAAGCGAAGGTTTATGGTTATTTTATATGTGAAGAATTGCAGCTTGAAAATATCATGATTCAACTTACTTATGTAAGTATTGAAACTGAAGAAAAAAAATGTTTTCAAATAAATTATACTAAAGATGAGTTAAAAGACTATATTCACTTTGCATTAAAGAAATATTATCCATTTGCCAAATGGAAATACGATCATATTGAATGTAGAAATCAATCGATTAAGGAATTAAACTTTCCTTTTCCTTCATTTCGAAAAGGTCAGAGAAAGTTAGCTGGAGCTGTTTATCAAACAATTCAAGAAGGTAATAATTTATTTGCCGTTGCACCTACGGGTATAGGTAAAACGGTATCGACCATTTTTCCAACGATAAAAGGTATTGGAGAAGATCAAATTAATCGTATGTTTTATTTAACATCTAAGACGATTACTCGAACAGTTGCTGAAGAGGCATTTGAACGAATGACAGATCAAGGTTTATGTATATCATGTACAACACTTACAGCGAAAGATAAGATTTGTTTTAAGGAAGAGACAGTTTGCGAGAAAGAATATTGTGAATTTGCAAATGGGTACTATGATCGTATAAATGATGCGGTGTTGGATATCTATTCAAATGAAAAATTGTTAACTAGAGAAAAGATCGAAGAGTATGCTCGAAAGCACACAGTTTGTCCTTTTGAATATTCGTTAGATTTGTTAAATTCATCTGACGCAATCATATGTGATGTAAATTATATTTTTGATCCGAGAGTGTCGCTAAAACGACTATTTGATGAACATAAACGCAGTTCGGTTTTATTAATAGATGAGGCTCATAATCTTGTTGACCGGACAAGAGAAATGTATTCAGCAAGCGTGTTTAAGTCAAAGTTTTTAGAGTTGAAAAATAGATATAAACAGTTAAAAGATGATTTTTATATTTGTATAAATGAAATAAATAAACATTTTATTGAATTAAGAAAAAAATGGAAGGATCATAGTAATCCTGTTTGGAATGAGATTGATTTAGATTTAATTGAGTTGCTTTATGACTTCATTCATTTGGCAGAAATTAAATTGCAAGAAAAAGCCGATCATGAAAGTAGACAGGTCGTACTTGATACTTATTTTGAAGCACAGAATTTCGTGAAAATTGCTGAAGTATTTGATGAAAATTATGTTTGTTATATAGAGCAGTTTAAGAGTGAAGTTCACTTAAAATTGTTTTGTCTTGATCCTTCTAAAGTTGTAAATGACGTCATTAAAAGATTTCACTCAACAATTTATTTTTCAGCAACTTTGACACCTATTCAATATTTTCAAGATATGCTTGGTGATCCAGAAAGAGATTATACAATTAATATAGATTCTCCTTTTTCAAGTGATCAATTAAATGTGACAGTAAATCCACTTTCAACAAGATATCATGATCGAGAAAAGTCATTAGAGCAAATGATTGATTCTATCTATGCGTCAATCTCTAACATTAAAGGAAATTATTTAATTTTCTTTCCATCATATCAATATCTCATAAATGGTGTAGAACTATTTCAAGAAAAATTCCCTAATGTTCGTACAATTGTACAAGAAAATAGAATGTCAGAACTTGAACGAGAAGATTTTTTATTGAAATTTGATAGTCAAAATGAAGAGACGCTTTTAGGATTCGCAGTTTTGGGCGGTATTTTCTCAGAAGGCATCGATTTAAAAGGAGATCGATTAAATGGTGTTATTGTTATTGGTGTTGGACTTCCTCAAGTTTGTTTAGAGAGAAATATTTTAAGAGATCATTTTAACGCAGTTGGGAAAAATGGATATTACTATGCTTATGTATTCCCAGGAATGAATAAAGTGTTACAAGCTGGTGGGAGAGTAGTACGATCTGAGCGTGATTATGGGACACTTTTATTAATTGATGATCGATATAAAAGTACACTTTATCAAAGTCTTTTACCGGAGGAATGGAAAGAGGTTTCGAATAAAATTCAAAATTAAATGAAAAATTAATTGATAATTTTCAGATTTTTTAATATACTATAAAATATAATTTAATATTCTTATCAAGAGTGGTGGAGGGACTGGCCCGACGAAACCCGGCAACTCTGGTTTTATACTAGAAAGTGCTAAATCCTGCAGGTTAAATACCTGGAAGATAAGGACGATATGTTTATTTTGGAGACATAACCACTTCTTATTTTTTAGGAAGTGGTTTTTTTGTTTGAATTTGGAAGGCGTTCGCCTAGATCCGACCAGCGTATCTCAGAGAACAATGAAGTTTTTTACCCTAGTTGAGATATAGATTATGACCTCGGGGAGCTAACGCTTGGAACAAGACAGTTTGATAAAAATGGAGGTTTTTAAAAATGACAAAAACAAAAGAGGCTACAAATACGACACAAAAATCGATTGAAACAATTGCTGTACATGGAAGTAAAGGTTTTGATCCGTTAACTGGTGCAATTAGTTATCCTATTTACCAATCAGCAACATTTAAACATGAAGGGCTACATCAATCAACTGGTTATGATTATGCTAGATTGCAAAATCCGACTCGTGAAGAAGTTGAAAATACAGTAGCAAAATTAGAAAATGCAAATTTTGGTGTTGCGTTTGCAACTGGAAATGCAGCTGTTACAGCAGTGCTTAGTTTATTTAAAAAAGGGGACCATTTAATTGTTTCAGACGATTTATACGGCGGTACATATCGATTATTTGAAGAAATTTATTCACCATATGGCCTCGAACATAATTTTGTAGATACGACAGAAATTGAAAATATAATTGATTCGATCAAGCCGAACACAAAAGGAATATTTATTGAAACACCATCTAATCCAATGATGAAGGTGACTGACTTAAAACGGGTTGTTGAAATTGCAAAAGATAGAAATATAACGGTAATCGTGGATAATACATTTTTAACTCCATATTTCTTTAAACCAATTGAATTAGGTGCAGATGTTGTTGTTCATAGTGGAACAAAGTATTTAGGTGGTCATAATGATACTTTAGCTGGATTTGTTTTGACAAACTCAGAAGTTACGAATGAACGAATTCGTTATTATCAAAAGTCTACTGGAGCAACGTTGGCACCATTTGATTCTTGGTTAATTTTAAGAGGTATTAAAACTTTACATTTAAGAATGGAATATAGTCAAAAAAATGCAATCGAACTTGCTCATTTTCTTGAAAATCACCCAAATGTGACAGAAGTATATTATGTAGGTTTACCAACACACAAAGGACACTCAATTATCAGAGAACAGGCAAGTGGTTTCGGTGCAATGATTTCATTTAAAGTTAAAAACTTAAGTTTGGTCGAAAAAGTATTAGGGAGTGTAAAGGTTATTACTTTTGCTGAAAGTTTAGGTGGTGTTGAATCACTCATCACGTATCCTCATACTCAAACTCATTCAGAAATGCCGGAGGATTTTAAGCAAAAGCTTGGTCTAGATGACCATACGTTACGTCTATCTGTTGGCATTGAACATATTGATGATTTATTAAATGATTTAGAAAATGCGTTAGGGTGTTGAATATGAAATTTGGCACAAAATTAATTCATAATGGAAATGAAATTGATCCAACAACTGGTTCATTAAGTATTCCTATTTACCAAACATCAACATTCCATCAATTTGATATTGAAAAGTTCGGGAAATATGATTATGCGAGAAGTGGGAACCCAACTAGAGAGGCGTTAGAAAATACAATTGCACAATTAGAAAATGGAGTAAAAGGATTTGCATTTTCATCTGGGATGGCAGCAATTTCCTCTGTATTATCTTTATTTTCTGCTGGGGATCATATAATAATTTGCGAGGATGTCTATGGTGGCACTTTCCGAATTGCTACGAAAGTATTAAATCGATTTGGTATCGAATTTACGTTTGTCGATGCATCGAATCTGCAAGCGATCGAATCAGCTTTGAAGTCAAATACAAAGGGCCTTTATTTAGAAACACCGTCAAATCCTTTACTAAAAATAACTGATTTGAATGGTGCGATAAAAATTGCAAAAATGAATGATGTAATCGTAATAGTGGATAATAGTTTTTTATCGCCATATTTTCAAAAACCACTCGATTTAGGTGCGGATATTGTTGTTCATAGTGCAACGAAATTTATAGCAGGACATAGTGATGTAATAGGAGGCTTGGCAGTAGTCAAATCTGAAGAACTCGCTAAAGACCTTTATACAATTCAAAATTCATTTGGAGCAATTTTAGGACCACAAGATTGTTGGCTTACGCTAAGGGGATTAAAGACATTAAAGGTGAGAATGGATGTTTACGAGCAAACTGCTATAAAATTAGCTGGATGGCTTCAGGAGCAAGAAGAAGTTGAAGAAGTATATTATCCCGGGCTAAAAAATCATCCAGGCCACTCCGTTCATTTTGATCAAGCAACAGGTGGAGGAGCAGTACTTTCATTTACATTAAAAACACTCGAACAAACGACTCGGTTCCTTCAGTCAGTTGAAAATGTCGCAGTTGCAGTTTCGCTTGGTGGTGTGGAAACAATTGTTTCTTATCCTGTAAAAATGTCACATGCAGCTATCCCTAAAGACGTACGTGAAAGATTAGGTGTAAAAGATACATTAATTAGAGTTTCTGTTGGGTTAGAAGATATTGAAGACCTGATTTCTAGTTTCCAAAAAGCTTTATCATTATGAAATCGTGAAATAATCACCCTATAGGTGGACAGTAAACAGTCTACTTATCGGGTGATTATTAATTTTTCTTACCTATATAAAACTTTAATTATGAAAGGAAAAGTTCGCCGTCGCCAATTGACTCTTGAATGACCTCTGATGCGCCTATTAGGGCTAGTGCATTTCCGACTATTTGGATCGAATCAGAAAGAACAATTTTTCTTTGTAGATTAATTAAATCATTCTTATCTGAAGTGAATAGCTGTTTTGATACATTTATTGCTACTGAAATTTGTCCTACAGTACCAATCCATATCCCAGAAAGAATGTCTTGTTTTCCTTGAATGAAGGGGTCTTTGTCGACTTTATATAGTTTTGATAATGTATAAGCTTCATATACTTGTGCAATAGTTTTAACCCATGTAGCAGCAACAATTTGCCTTTCAAGACTTAATTGCAATTCGTCATTTTCTAAGTCAGCTTTGTCTATTTGATTTTTACCTTCCTTTTCCTGTAAAATTTCTTCCCGCATCTTTTACCCACTCCATTTGTAATAATTCTGTTATCAACTCTGTTATTCATATAATTATTCAATTTGAAGTCAATATGTCTCTAAATCTCAGTTTAAATTTATATTTCATTTGTATTCATTCTGAATGTTCTTATTAAAGGTATAGTTTAATCATAATTCATGCATTTATATTTGAATTGTCTAAAATTTGATAAAAAGGATTGAGATTAAGTGTTTATTTTTATTGAAAAGGCTTTATTTCGAAAAAATACCGAATGATTTTTTAAATTAAATAAAAAATGTTCGCATTTTTACTTGAAACCTCATCATATAGATGGTATTCTATTTTAGGTTGATTTGAATATAAAACGAAACCTTATTTGGGGGTATTAATATATGTATGATGTAGTAGTAGTTGGGGCAGGACCTGCAGGAGTATTCACTTGTTATGAACTAACTTTAAAAATGCCAAATGCGAAAGTTTTACTTGTTGATAAAGGTCATGATATATTCGCGAGACATTGTCCAATTTTACAGAAGAAGATTGAAAAATGTCCACCAGCGGCAGGGAAAAAAGATTTTTCTGGCTGTTTACCAGCTTGTTCAATTACAAATGGATTCGGTGGTGCTGGAGCGTATTCGGATGGTAAGTTTAACATCACTAGTGAATTTGGCGGTTGGATGACTGATTATTTAGCAGACTCAGAAGTAATTGACTTAATAAAATATGTAGATGAAATTAATTTAAAACACGGAGCGACTGAATCTATTACAGATCCTTTAACAGAAGAAGTTAGAGATATCGAACGACGTGGATATGCAGCGGGATTAAAATTATTACGTGCACAAGTTCGTCACTTAGGAACTGAACAAAACTTAGAAATACTAAAAAGTATTTATGAGTATTTAAAAACAAAAATAGATATGAAATACAAAACAGAAGTAGAAGACTTAATCACGGAAAAAGTTGAAGGTAACCATGTTGTAAAAGGAATTAAATTAAAGAATGGTGAAGAGATTCACGCTGATAAGGTAGTAATCGTACCTGGTCGTGATGGATCTAAATGGCTAACTGAAATTATGAAAAAGCGCCGTTTGAAAATGACAACAAACCAAGTTGATATTGGTGTACGTGTTGAAACTTCTAATGTCGTAATGGAAGAAATAAATAAGCACTTATACGAAGGAAAGTTTGTATTTAATACAAGTGTGGGAACGAAAGTCAGAACATTCTGTAGTAATCCTTCTGGTCATGTAGTAGTTGAAAATCATTCTGGTATTATGACAGCTAATGGGCACGCATATAAAGATCCGAAGTTAGGCAGTCCTAATACAAACTTTGCGTTATTAGTATCACACCAATTCTCAGAACCATTTGATAAACCAAATGAATATGCACACGAAGTATCACGTCTTGCAAATATGCTTTCACATGGTGGCGTAATCGTTCAAAAGTACGGAGATATTTTGAAAGGTCGTCGTTCAACAGAAAAACGTATTAAAGAAGGATTTTTAGAGCCAACTTTAAAAGAAGCAGTTCCAGGGGATTTAGGTTTAGTTTTGCCATATAACACGATGAAAAGTTTAATCGAAATGGTTGAAGCATTAAACGAAGTTACACCAGGTATCGCAGCAGAACATACATTATTTTACGGGGTGGAAGCTAAATTCTACTCAGCTCGTCCGAAATTAAATGAACACTTTGAAAGTGAAATTTCTGGATTATACTTAGGTGGAGACGGAGCTGGAATTACACGTGGTCTTGCTCAAGCAAGTGCATGCGGTGTTTGGATCGCTAGAGATATCGTTACGAAAAATGGGAAAAAAGATAAAGAGTTAGTAACAGTTTAATTTTAAAAAAAGTAGAAAAAGACTTAAAACTTTATGGATTTTTTATGTTTGAGTTATCTTTCATTTTCTAATTCCGAGATGAATATGAGAAATTAGCATTTGAAGGCAACGTTCTTTTATAAGTACGTTGCCTTTCTCTTTGTTTTAAGAATTTGCAAAAAATAGAAATATCATCAATTTAATATTTAATTTTTTATTATGAAAAAGTGTAAGAGATCTTACTTTGAAACGTGTAACGAAATTCATGAAGAGGTCTTTTTAAAAACTATACATTATCTCTATTTAAATAGATTTAAAAATGAGAAATTTAGAATTAGATTTTAGGGATATAAAATTAGTTAATATTATTTATTGCTTTCTAATTTAATGGTTTGTTATATAATCCAAACATATACACTTTTGTAATTGTTTCAGATATTTCTTTTATTGAATATTCAGTTTCTGCTAATACGATTTGCCACAAATATTTTTCACTGATAAAAAGAATAATATTAGCTACGATTTCACCTTCAATCATTTTGGCAATACCTTTCGATTGTGCATATTGTATATCCTTTTTAGCCCGATTTGTTAATTGTCTAATAAATAAATTCCATTCTTGTCTTACATAAGGTGAAACTCCTATAGCTTCTGAACAGACTTTTAAGATTTCTCGATGTTTTTCAGCAAGTGCTAGAAGATCACATATTTGCCCCTTAATAATTTCATAAGCTTCTTCAACACTTTGGGGAGCATAGGTTATTTCTGCGACTTCATAAAAATTTTTCAGTATTTCTTTAAAGATGTATGTGAATATCTGATCTTTGCCATCTTTAAAATGAGCATATGCAGTTCCGTGTGCCGTGTTAGCTTTTTCATTTATCATTTTTATTGTAGTTTTTTTAAAACCATTTACTAAAAATACATCTTCAGCTGCTTCGAGTATTTTTTTTCTAGTTTCTTGGGAACGAAGGTTTCGTCCATCAATATGATTCGATTGCAAAATTTTTCATCCTCAATTTATTTTATTAATTGACATGTCGTCAAATAGATAATATCATATTTTCAAGATACATTCTATTTGATACAGTGTCAAAAACATTTCATTAAATTTCAGAAAATTATAACTTTTAAAAATATTAATAATGAAAGGGAGTGAGTGATACAATTTCACATTAAGAATTGATTCACAAATTCAGAAAAACTTATTAAATTTTAGTGTTTGATGATGGTTTTCACCCTCAAATGAACAATGAAATTTCACTCTGAAATCTATTTGATACGCTGTCTAAAAGAATGGATCAAGAAACACATCATTTTTTTAAAATTTATGATTCAAAATTCTAACGTATTACATGGCCGATTTTTAATTAAATAGTATAGATGACAATGGCATTGGTGAAAAACTTATTCTAGTTATTGAACATTTTTCTAGGTATTTAATCTATTTGATATGATGTCAAAAAGGTTGGTTAAAAATATCAAGTGATTTTTTATTAAATAATAAATAATTGGAGGATACAAAATGAACAATTCATATTTAGTCACAGAATGGACTGATATAGTTACGGGAGCTAAGGGATACTTAGCAATCGATTCCATAAAAGAAGGAATAGCTTGTGGTGGTATTCGTATGAAAGTTGGAGTAACGAAAGAAGAAGTACAACGTTTAGCTAAAACTATGACGATTAAAATGAGTGGACTTGGTTTTGAAGCTGGGGGTGGAAAAGCAGGGATTGATTATTCTCCAAATGCTTCTGATAGTAAAGAAGTTCTTGCACGATTCTTAGAGGCGCATAAACCATTTCTACTACATACTTGGATTACAGGTGAGGATATGGGTACAAGAGAAGATGATATACTAGGCATTCTATATGATATGGGACTAAATTCTCCTATTGATGCTTTTTTAAACAAACAGACAAATAAAGTAGATATTAATAATCGGTTAAAAGAAGCCTTAAATTTAAAAATAGATGGAATTCCAATTACAGATCTTGTGACAGGTTATGGTGTTGCAACCTCAGCACTTCAATACATTGAGTCTATAGGTGAAGAATCACAAAACATCACTGCTTCAATTCAAGGATTTGGTAGTGTTGGTGCAAGTTCGGCAAAATACTTAGCTACTGTAGGAGTAAAAATCTTATCTGTTGCGGACATCATTGGAACGATTTACTGTTCTGAAGGATTAGATATAGACTTGTTATTTCAAGCTAAAGATTCGAAAGGAAATATTGATCGTACGAAATTACCTAATCATTATCAACAGAAATCAAGTGCATTTTGGATGGAGAATCCAGTTGATATTCTAATACCTGCTGCTATAGCAGATGCAATTACAATGGATAATGTTCACAATGTTAATGTTCGGGTGATCGTTGAGGGAGCCAATATTCCAGTAACACCAGAAGCTGAAAAATTTTTGTTTGATAAAGGGATTCATACGATTCCTGATTTTATTGCAAATAGTGGTGGAGCAGGTTTATATGGTGGGATTATGTACAAAAATATTCCTTCATTACCAGAAAGTATCTTTTCTTATTTATTTAAACAACTTTCAGAAACAACTAATAAATTATTGAAATTTGCAGCTGAAAATGGTGGGTCATTAAGAGATGCGGCGTATCTTATTGTTCAAAATGAAGCAGCACAAAATAAAAAGGAGAGTTTGTCATGATTTATGATTTTAAACTCCCAGATATTGGTGAAGGTTTACATGAAGCGGAGATTGTCCAATGGTTTGTAAAGCCTAATGAGGTCATTAAGGCAGATCAAGTAATTGCTGAAGTACAAACTGATAAAGCAACTGTCGAAATTCCATCTCCAGTAGGTGGAAAGATACTATCATTGGCAGGGAAAGAAGGAATTACTTTAAAGGTAGGGGAAGTTTTAATAAAAATCGAAAATGAGAATAATGATACTCCTCTGAAGAAAAGTGGCCATCCAATAGAACCTAATTTGATAAAGAATTCAATAGAATCATTAATTCAAATCGACCATAAAAATGTTAAACACAATGTTCTTGCAGCACCTACAGTTCGAAAACTAGCAAGGGAACTAGGAATAGATATAAATCAAGTTACTGGAACTGGTCCGAGGTCAAGAATCATTGAAAAAGATGTCCGTGCGTTTATTTCTAAAAATGAATCATTAAATGAGCTTACTCATCGTTTTGAAAAAAATCACTTGGCGAATGATTTAACTAATTCGAAATCTGATATTGAAAAGAACAAACTTACAGAAGAAATTCCATTACGCGGATTACGGAAACTTATTAGTGAAAAAATGGTTAAATCAGTCTATACTGCTCCTCACGTGACAGGAATGGATGAATTTGATGTAACCGAACTGGTCGAATTAAGAGAATCTCTAAATCTTCATACACAAAAAAATGGCATTCATTTAACCTATTTACCATTTATTATAAAAGCGGTGACTAAGGCGCTTAAGAAACATCCTTATTTTAATGCATCAATTACAGATGAAAAAATAATTCTTAAGAAATACTATCATATCGGAATAGCAACAAACACTCCAGATGGATTAGTTGTTCCTGTTATTAAAGATGCGGATCAGAAATCGATACTTGAAATTGCAACTGAGCTTAATAGATTAGTAGAAAGTGTTCTTAATAAAACTATTCACGTTTCAAATTTAACAGGAAGTACATTTACAATCTCTAGTACCGGGAAAAAAGGGGGATGGTTTGGGACACCAATTATCAACTACCCTGAGGTTGCAATTCTTGGAGTGCATTCTATTAAAGAAAAGCCAGTTATCCTAAATAAAGAAATAGTGATTAGAAACATTATGGGAACTTCATTAAGTTTTGACCATAGGATTATTGATGGAGCGAATGCGAATGAGTTTATGGAGACAGTTAAAAGTATTCTTGAATATCCACAAATATTATCATTGGAGGCAAGGTGATGGTTGTAGGTGAATTTTTTGTTGAAGTCGATCTTCTGGTAATAGGAGGAGGACCTGGTGGTTATACAGCAGCAATTAGAGCAGCTCAGTTAGGGAAAGAAGTTGTATTAATCGAAAAAGCTGATTTAGGTGGCGTATGTTTGAATCAAGGATGTATCCCTTCAAAATCTCTCATCTCAATTGCCGATGACTTTTATAAAATACAACATTCCCAAAATCGTGGCTTAAGTGTAGAGAATAGTTTGATAGATTTAAAAGCATTCCAAGAATGGAAAAATAATATTGTAATAAATAAATTATCAAATGGAATTAAAACACTTTGTACAAAGAATAATGTAAACGTATACAAAGGCGAAGCATATTTTACAAATAGTCATGAGATTAGGGTTATTTCCGAATTTTCAACACAACGTATTATATTTAAAAACTGTATTATTGCTACTGGAACTAAACCTGCTGAACTGCCATCTTTACCATTTTCAAGTAAAATCATTTCATCTTCAGAAGCATTATCTCTTACTCAACTACCGAAAAAATTGGTTGTAGTTGGTGGAGGCTATATTGGAATTGAGTTAGGCACTGCATTTAGTAAAATGGGTTCTAACGTTATTATATTAGAAGCATCAGATGACATACTAATGGGATTCGATAAAGAAACGGTAAACATTATCGAACGAAATTTACGGAAATTTGGTGCTACAGTTTATACAAATGCAAATGTTATTTCTGGAGAAAATGATGAAAAAGGTGTAATTATTCGTGCACAAATTAATAATGAAATAGTAAATTTCGAGGCAGATTATTGCCTTGTTACTGTGGGAAGGAAACCTAATACCTCTGATATTAATATTAAACAGATTGGAATTGAGTTAACTGAAAGTGGACATGTAGTAGTTGATAAACAATGTAGAACTAGTTTGCCCCATATATTTGCTATAGGTGATATAGTAACAGGACCCGCTCTTGCTCATAAAGCATCATATGAAGGTAAAATAGCTGCAGAGGTGATTTCAGGTTTACAGAGTGAAGTTGACTACCGTGTTATTCCTTTAGTTGTATTTTCCGATCCTGAAATTGCTACAGTTGGGTTAAGTGATATTAAAGCAAAAGAACTCGGATTTCAGGTGAAAACGGGGACATTTCCATTTGCAGTTAATGGCCGTGCACTTAGTTCGGATGAAGTTGAAGGGTTTGTAAAAATTGTAGCAGATGTAGAAGATAATTGTGTTCTTGGAGTGCAAATAGTCGGTTCGCAAGCTTCAAATTTAATCAGCGGAGCTGCCTTAGCAATAGAATTAGGTACAAAAGTAGAGGATATTAGTTTGACGGTTCATCCACATCCAACGTTTGGTGAAGCAATTTTAGAAGCTTGCGATGTAGTATTAAAAAAGGCTATTCATTTAATAAACAATTGAATCTGAAAAGGAGGAATTTAAATGACAGAAACGACAGATCTATTAACTAACTTTTTCCAAGTAATTGATGAAAATGGTAATTGTAATGATGAAAGTTATCAACCAATAAATGAAAATCTACTTATAAGCATGTATGAATCTATGTTAAAAAGTAGAATGTTAGATAGTAAACTAGTTAATATGCAACGTCAAGGACGAATAGGAACTTATGCTCCAATTAGAGGACAGGAAGCTGCTCAAGTTGGAAGTGCACTTGCACTTCAAAAAGAAGACTGGATCTTTCCGAGCTATAGAGAATTAGCAGCTTGCATTACTCATGGTTTATCAATTCAGCAATTAATTTTATATTTTAAAGGTCATTTTCACGGTGGGAAAATTCCGAATAATTTGAATATATTTCCGATCCAAATTATTATTGCCGGTCAAATTCCTCAAGCAACTGGTTGTGCATGGGCTTCTAAGCTTAGAGGTGAGGACCATGTAACTCTTTGTTACTTTGGTGATGGCGCTACTTCTCAAGGAGATTTTCATGAAGGACTAAATTTTGCATCGGTTTACAAAATTCCCGTTATCTTTTTCTGTCAAAACAATCAATGGGCAATTAGTATGCCTATTGAAAAACAAATGGCAAGCGAAACCATTTCTCAAAAAGCAGATGCATATGGTATGAAAGGTATCAGAGTTGATGGAAATGATGTTTTAGCAGTCTACTTAGCAACTAAAGAAGCAATACAAAGGGCTAGAAAAGGTGAAGGGCCGACATTAATTGAAGCAGTAACTTATCGACAAGGACCACATTCCACAGCGGATGACCCTACAAAATATCGAAATGCTGATGTGGTTAATTGGTGGTCGAATGATAAAGATCCACTTAAGCGATTTGAATTATTTTTAGAAAAACGAGGACTATGGACTCCATCTAAAAAAGAAAAACTGTCATCTGATATTGAAGAAGAAATGAATATTGCTATTGAAGAAGCAGAAGGTATTGATTTTCTTCCAACACATACAGCATTAGATTTTGTCTATGATTTGCCACATCAACTATTAAATGAACAAAAAAATGAATTGAAAAATCGCTTTGAAAGAAAGAGGGGTATGTAGTATGCCGAGCTTAACGATGATAGAAGCAATTAACCAAGCACTCAACCAAGAGATGGAAAAAGATCATCGAGTAATCGTGCTTGGTGAAGATGTCGGGATTAATGGTGGGGTGTTCAGAGCAACAGAAGGTCTATATAATCGTTTTGGTCCAAATCGTGTGTTTGATACTCCACTCGCAGAATCAGGAATTATTGGGTCAGCTATCGGTTTAGCAGTAAATGGAATGAAACCAGTAGCAGAAATTCAATTCCTTGGTTTTATATATGAAACGATGGATCAAATTTGTGCTCAGGCTGCGCGTATTCGTTTTCGCTCTGCTGGTAGATATACAGCCCCAATTGTAATTCGTAGTCCATATGGTGGCGGTGTAAAAACACCAGAATTGCACTCTGATAGTTTAGAAGCTTTATTTGCACATACACCTGGATTAAAGGTTGTAGTACCATCTAATCCATATGATGCAAAAGGATTATTAATCTCTGCTATACGTGATGATAACCCTGTTTTATTTTTAGAACCAATGAAACTATATCGAGCCTTCAAATCAGAGGTTCCAGAAGAACCCTATTCAATTCAGATAGGAACTGCAAAAATTTTAAAAGAAGGAAAACATGTAACAATTGTTTCTTGGGGAGCTTTAATCCCCGTAGTATGCAAAATAACTGAGCAACTTGAGGAACAAGGTATTGAAATTGAAGTAATCGATTTAAGGACGATTCAACCACTTGATATTGATACGATTGTTTCTTCAGTTGAAAAAACAAATCGGTTAATTATTGTACATGAAGCAATTAAAACAGGAGGCGTTGGTGCAGAAATCGCAGCACTTGTTAATGAAAGAGCATTTTTTTCATTAGCTGCTCCAATAATGAGAATTACCGGTTATGATTCGCCATATCCAGTTCCTTCAATGGAAGATGATTGGCTACCAAATGAAGACCGTATTATAGAAGAGATACAAAATATTATTACTTATTAACTATTCTACGTACTATTATATAAATTTAGCTTACATTCCAAATGAAAAATTTATTTTTTTGAAAGTTACAAACAATTTGAGAAAAGATTTGCAAATTGAATTAGTAATGCAATTAGTAACAGAAGCATCAATCTGTAAAATAAGAAGTATTTACTTCTAAATTAATGTATAATAAAGTTAATTATTTCAAAAATGTATTAGGATAAATATAGTTTGAAGTTTGTACGAAATATGATTACTTGTTGTCTTTTAATAAATCTACAATGTTGAATTTACTTCTAAAATGATCTTATAAATTTGTAGGATTGGGCCATAAGTTGTAATGGCTCAATCCTTTTAAAATTGGCTCAATTAAGGTTTACATTGAAGCATTAGTACTATTGAAGTGTTTAAAAGCTGATAAAAGAAGACATCCACAAGTATGAAATTTAGTTATTTTAACAATTTTAAATTTGTATTAGTACGTTAGTTTGAAAGAATGCGATGATGCTAGTATTTATCTTTTTACATGGAAGAATGAAAGGAGGCTATTCAATAGAAAAAAATCAATGCGTTAGAATACGTCAGAGCTTATAAAAAATGAACTTAGTCAGAAGGGTGGATTTATGTGCAATCAAAAAAGCTTTCAATTGGTATGAAAATTAGTTCTATAAGTGCAATTATTTTATTACTATTCGGTTTTACATCAATGTTTTTATCCTATTTTACTATTAAAAAAAGTAATTTGAGTTTTATGAATAATGAACTTGTAACAATCACGTCTATTCTCGCAAGTGGAACTGATGTTGAGAAAATTAAATCAATCATTAATAATCCAAGTACACAAAATTCTGATGCTCTAGAGTTTACAGCTAAAGCAGATCATTATATAAAAGATTCGAAGAATACGATATCTAATATTTATTTAACTACTTTAAAAAACAATCGTATATACTATCCGGCTGCAAACACTACTTTATTAAGCGGTTTTACCTATGGTTCAGAATATACTGAAGGAGGTTCAATTTACAATCTTCCGATCAAAAAAGCATATTCGACTAATAAAGTACAGACAACAGAAATTTTTTCAGATTCTATAGGGACTTGGAAAAGTGGATTTGCACCAATTATTGATGAAAATGGAGAAATAATAGCTTTACTAAGCGCAGATTTTGATGTTTCTAAGGTGAAACAAAAAGCTTGGTCGGAAACATTACCATTAATCGCTTTATCAATTGTATTTTTCTTAATTTCAATAATGATTACGTTATTTAGTGTGAAAAAAATGATTGCACCGGTTCAAAAATTATCAAAAATGTCAAAACAATTATCAAATGGTGACCTATCTGTTAAAAGCTTTGAAATTAGAAATAATGATGAAATAAATGAGCTTGGTGCTAGTTTTAATAAAATGGTTGGGCAATTAAAAGGAATAATAGAGCAAGTAAATCATTCAGCAAATAATTTAGCAATATCAACTAAAGAAATTGCTGAAAGTGCAATGTTCACTAGTGAGGCTACTGATCGTATATCACATACGATTCAAGAGATTGCAATTGGAACCAATGAACAAGCATCTATTGCAACTGAAGCAAAAAATGCAGTTACGGAAATTTCAAAAGGGATGAAACAAGTATCTTCTGCAGTACAAGTAGTTGTCGATTTAAGTAAAGAAGCAACAAATAAAGCGAGTAATGGCGAAGAAGTTGTACGTAATACGATGTTTCAAATGGAAACTATTCAACAAAAAGTATTAGAAACCTCTGAAGTCATATTAATCTTAAGCGAAAAGTCGAAAGAAATCGATAGTATTACCAACATAATTAATGATTTAACGAATAAAACAAATTTATTAGCACTTAATGCCTCAATCGAAGCTGCAAGAGCAGGTGAGCATGGACATGGCTTTGCGGTTGTAGCGAATGAAGTTCAAAAGCTGGCTAAAGGGTCAAAAATGGCTACCCAGAATATACTAGAGGTTATTGAAGAAATTCAAGCTGAAATAAGCCAAGCTGTTAACAGAATTGAGGAAGGATCTGATGCACTAAAAAATGGAATAATCATGGTTCAAAATACGGGTGAGTCATTTAATGAAATATTCAAGATTGTACAAGAAGTGGATTCAAAGACCAATGAAGTGTCAGCAGTTTCTGAAGAAGTATCTATAAGTGCACAAGCGATGAGAGAAATGATGGAATCAATCGCTGTTTTTTCAGAGCAAACTGCTAGTAGTACTCAAAACGTGGCCTCTTCTTCAGAAGTACAGAATGCTAATATGGAGGAAGTTACAGCTTCAACATCAGAATTAAGTAATATGGCGCAAGAATTAAAGAGAATAATTCAAAAATTTACAATTTAATTTTTATGTTTTGAAAATTGAGAATGACATTAACTACTCTTAAGCAAGATAATGAGTTAAGTAATTAGTAAAATTTAGTAAAAATCCAACAAGTTTAGTAAAATTCTAAAATTTACTAAGATTAATCAATAGACTTTTCAATATATTTCAAATATAATTTTCTTAAATTTAAACTTTTTAATTTTAATTTATTAAAAATATAATAAAAGTGAGGAAGTTAGGAAAATGATGAATGAACGTCTATGGACAAAGGATTTTATTAATATTAGTTTAAGTGGATTTTTTACTTTTTTAGTGTTTAATACTTTTTTGACAACACTTCCGGTTTTCGTTATAGATAATTTGGGTCAAAATAAAAGCCAAGTTGGACTAGTTATAACAGTATTTTTGATTGCATCAGTAATTATTAGACCATTTGCAGGTCTGTGGATTGATAGTATTGGAAGAAAGAAAATATTTTTATATTCACTAGCATTTTTTACAATTACTACATTCTTTTATCTTTTTATTGAAAATTTTACTTTTTTTCTTATATTACGCTTCGCACAAGGAATCGTATTTGGTTTAGCAACGACAGCAAGTGGTACAGTATTAGCTGATATCGTACCAGCCAAAAGAAGAGGTGAAGGAATCAGCTATTATGGACTAGCGATGATCCTAGCTATGGTATTTGGTCCATATATTGGAATTACAATTATTAATAATTATAATTTTTCATTTTTATTTATTGTTTGTTCTATTTTAGCTGTCTTTCCTTTTATTTTTGGTGCAAGTATTTCGATTCCAAATCAGACTCAAAAAAAGGAAGTCAAGCTTAATAAAATCCAACTAGTAGAAAGTTCAGCTTTACCTATTTCAATAACTGCTGCTATTATTTCTTTCGGTTATAGTGGTGTCATCTCATTTATTACACTTTATGCAAAGGAGATGGGATTTGTAAAAGTTGCTAGCATATTCTTTATCGTATTTGCCGTTGTTACGATATTGACTAGACCAATTACTGGGAAACTATTTGATCAAAAAGGTCCGAACATAATTATTTATCCAGGAATTTTCATCTTTTCAGTTGGGTTATTAATTTTAAGTTTTTCATCTATACCTCTTGTCTTTTTAGTTTCTGCGGCATTTATTGGTCTTGGTTATGGTTCCATTGTTCCAAGTTTTCAAACATTAGCGATAAATGCAGCAAAACCAGAGAGGAAAGGAATAGCAACTGCAACGTTTTTATTGTTTTTTGATATTGGGATTGGTCTTGGATCATTTCTATTAGGAATGATAACGGCTAAAACTTCATTTCATGCTGTTTATGTAATATCTGGGATTGTTTCTTTTTTAGCAATTATTACTTATTACTTCTTACATGATCGAAAACAAAGAAGAACAATAATTTCGGCATCAAAGGCAGGTTAGTTAACTTAATACTAAGAAAAAAGGAAGGTAAATAGTTTATTTAATTGAAAAAGGCTCTAACAGTCTAATCCGAGTAATCTGAATATAGTTATAAATTGGCACATACACAAAAGAAAGTAAGAGAATCTTATTGGGGTATATTACTTAAATTTAAGAAAAGGGAGTCTAAGATAAAATAAAGGGTAATTATTGTTATTTATATAATAGATAATTAAAATAGTTTTTAGGAGGAAACGATTGGAAATTAATATTTATTCTGAAGCTCATCAACGAACTGGAGAATTTGATGGAGGGAAATTATTGAACAGAAACCAATAGCCTTCTCTCATGAGAAAACTGCTGAAAAAAGAGTAGAATCATAATTTTATTGGGCTTGGGGAATTACGAAACAGGAGGTACTGTACCATTTCATCCTCATCAAGTATTTGAAATCATGTCTTATATGGTTAATGGATTTGTTTCACAGTAATACACACTTGGAACAAAAAGCGTAATTGGCGCAGGCGGTGTTCAAGTCATGAAATCAGGTTCGGGAATGTATCACGAAGAAGAATCTTTGAACTGATGTTGAAGGATTCTAGATCTGGTTTGAACTCTACTTAAACGAAGCGGTCCTATTGGTAATGTGAATATGAAACTTTTGTATAGATCAAATCTAATAATACACTAATAAAAGAAGTTCAATAAATAGCATTTCTTCTAAGAAGTGTAATTAAAAAGAACCTTAAAAGGTTCTTTTTATCTTTTCATACGTATTTCTAATTCTTGTAGTTTCATTTTTAATTTTTCTTCATTAATATTTAGTTCTAATTCTTCAAAAGTATATTCTTCAAAATGGGATATATTTGTCATGATTGCTGATAATTCCTTACTAATAAAAGTGGATTCTTTACCTGCGATTAATTTTTTTTTGTAACGATTGAACTTAGGGTCGAGATTCTCCAAGTTTTCAAAAAGTGCTTCAACAGTACGATATTGTTGAATTAATGGGATTGCCGACTTCTCTCCAACACCTGGACAACCAGGAATATTGTCACTCGTATCACCTAATAATGCTTTTACATCAACCCATTGTTTAGGATGAATGCCATAATCATTATTAAAATGCTCAAGAGAATAGATTATTTCACCAGTCTTTTGAGCAATGATTTGAGATGTATGTTTATTAATCAATTGTAATAGGTCTCTGTCATTACTATAAATAAAACATTTATTTTTAATAGTATTACTCCAGTTATTTGATAAAGTACCCATTAAATCATCAGCTTCATAAGGGGCCATTTCTAACTGAGCAATACCTATTTCTTCTAATACTGTTTTTAATGTAAAGAATTGTTCGATTAATGGGGTAGGTAGCTCTCCACGTGTCGCTTTATAAAAATCATACTTATTTCTTCGATCAGTTTCTTCTCTTTTAACATCCCAAGTAATCGCAACATGTGTGATTTCATGTTCTCGAATTAAACTAAAGAGCTTTGGTAAAAAGACTCTTAACGCATTTATAAAAACGCCATTTTTTGTTTTTGAAAGTTGATCATCACTTCTACCATATGAAGTAGCAAAATAGCCTCTACTTAATAAGTTAAAACCATCTATTAATAATAAAGCATGATTATCCATATTTTTTATCCACCTAATAATTAATATTTAATATAAGAATCATAGCATATCTATTAAAAAATGATAACTAGGCTACTATTTTATCGAAAATAAAGTTTTAATGAAAAATGTTAAAAATATATTGAATTTTCTGTTTATTAATTAGAAAAGTTTTACTATAATGAAAGTTATATTAATTTAAGCAATAAATAAAACGCAAAGGATCGATATCGAAATGGAAAAACTAAAAAGTACCGTAAAAATTGAAGATATTTTAGTTGCTTACAATACGTTAAAAGAAGTAACGAATAAAACTCCTTTGCAAATAAGTACAATGCTAAGTGAAAAATATGATTGTAATGTATTTTTGAAGCGTGAGGATTTACAAATTATTCGTTCATTTAAATTAAGAGGGGCTTATTACAAGATTAGTAATTTGAATTATGAACAAAGGCAAAAAGGGGTAGTATGTGCAAGTGCAGGAAATCATGCACAAGGGGTTGCATACACTTGTAATCAGTTGCAAGTATATGCCAAAATTTTTATGCCGACTACAACTCCTAATCAAAAGGTTTCTCAAGTGAAATTTTTTGGTGGACAATTTGTTGAAGTAATTTTAATTGGTGATACATTTGATATTGCAAGTGAAAAAGCTCAATACTATTGTAATGAGAACGATATGACCTTTATACATCCATTTGATGATTCAGATGTAATTGCAGGACAGGGAACTGTTGCAGTTGAAATATTAAACGATATTGATCGTCCGGTTGATTATTTATTTGTTGCAATTGGTGGCGGTGGATTAAGTGCTGGAGTAGGAACCTACATAAAAGGAGTAAGTGCATCAACAAAAGTTATTGGTGTTGAACCACTAGGTGCTGCTTCAATGGCAGAGTCGATAACGAATGGAAAAGTTGTTAAATTGCCTACTATCGAAAAGTTTGTTGACGGTGCTGCAGTACAGCAAGTAGGTTATTTGACGTATGAAATTTGTCGGGTAGTATTGGATCAAGTTGTTTCAGTACCAGAAGGTGAAATATGTACAACTATCTTGGAGCTTTATAATAAAAATGCAATTATTGCTGAACCTGCAGGTGCTCTATCAGTAGCTGCACTTGAATTGTTTAAAGACGAAATTAAAGGTAAAAATATTGTTTGTATCGTAAGTGGCGGTAATAACGATATCGATCGATTACAAGAAATAAAAGAGCGTTCATTAATACATGAAGGATTAAAGCATTATTTTATTATAAATTTTCCACAACGATCAGGAGCATTACGAGAATTCCTAGATCAAGTATTAGGCCCTAATGATGATATTACAAGATTCGAATATACAAAAAAAAATAATAAAGATAATGGACCAGCATTAGTTGGAATTGAATTAGCTGATAAATCGGATTATGAAGCACTTATTGATCGCATGACTTGTTATGGTATACAATTTATGGAGATTAATAATAACCCAACTTTATATAATTTATTAATTTAAAAAAACACATTAGATCTGAATGGATTCCATTCAGATTTTTTATTTTACTTCTTTTTTATGCTTCTGTAGGATCTCAACAGTCCCATAGCTCTCTCTGAAGTCTCGTACATACTGTTTCAATCATTTTCATTCTTTACAGCTTAATTGATCAAAACTGTTAGGTAAGCGTTTTCAATAAAATTGTAATTGTTTGAATTTTTATAATAGTTTAACATTATTTTTTTTGAATAAATTTTGGATAAAAGTATTCCTAATGGGTGTTGTCCGATTTATAATTGTATTCGGAACGGCCTCACTAATGATATATTTGTGAATGAGCTATACAATACATAATCACAAGTTTAGAAAATAATTAAGCTTTAATTTTTTATATTTATTTACGAATAAGTATAAAATAAAAAAATTGGAGGCTACTCCTTTTATTAAACGAAAATTAAATTAATCGGTTAAGGAGCTGGTATTATGTCAAGTAAGACATTGGAAGCGTTTTTAACTCCTCAGTTAGCTGAGTTAAAAGAGAAGGGTCTCTATAATGAGATCAATTCGTTACAAGGATCAAATGAAGCTAATATAATGATTGACGGCAAAAGTTTTATTAATTTATCATCAAATAATTATTTAGGATTTGCAACGGAACCTCGTTTGAAAAAAGCTGCTCTTGATGCAACTGAAAAGTACGGAGTTGGTGCTGGAGCTGTTCGTACAATTAATGGAACAATGGATATTCATGACGAGCTTGAAAAAGCGATTGCTGAGTTTAAACATACTGAAGCAGCGATAGCTTTCCAATCTGGTTTTAATTGTAACATGGGAGCAATCTCTGCTGTTATGAGTAAAAAAGATGCTATTTTATCAGATGAATTGAACCATGCATCAATTATAGATGGATGTCGATTATCAGGTGCTAAAATTATTCGAGTAAAGCACCAAGATATGGATGATTTACGTGCAAAAGCGAAAGAAGCAACAACAAGTGGTCAATATGAGAAAGTAATGTACATAGCTGATGGTGTCTTTTCAATGGACGGAGATGTAGCTAATATTCCTGAAATCGTAAAAATCGCTGAAGAATTGGGTCTAATCACATATATTGATGATGCACATGGTTCGGGTGTAATGGGCGCAGGAGCAGGAACAGTTAAACATTTTGGCTTATCTGATAAAATTGATTTCCAAATTGGAACACTTTCAAAAGCTGTTGGAGTAGTAGGTGGATATGTGGCAGGTTCACAACAATTAATCGATTGGTTAAAAGTTCGTGCTCGTCCTTTCTTATTCTCGACTTCATTAACACCAGCTTCAGCTGCTGCATGTATTGAAGCAATTCGTATCATGTCTGAAGAGCCAGAGAAAATTGAAAAGTTATGGGAAAATGGAAATTACCTAAAAGAAGGTTTATCAAAACTTGGTTTTAATATTGGAAATTCAGAAACTCCAATAACTCCATGTATTATTGGTGATGAAAATCTTACACAAAAATTCTCAAAACGTTTATATGAAGAAGGCGTTTATGCGAAGTCAATTGTGTTCCCAACGGTACCATTAGGAACAGGACGAATTCGTAATATGCCTACAGCTGCGCATACTAAGGAAATGTTAGATGAAGTGTTAGCAATTTATGAAAAAGTTGGACGTGAGTTAAACGTAATCTAATCTTTAAGTTTTATTTTGAAATGTTGTTTATTATTTTTAAAGGTGGAGTAAGGAATGAAAAAGATTTTAATCACGGGTTGTTTTGGACAAATTGGTTCTGAATTAACAATGCGTCTACGTAGAGACTATGGTATTGATAATGTTGTAGCTACTGATATTCGTCGAATTGAAGGAAGTCCGATTACTGAAGATGGACATTTTGAAATATTAGATGTAATGGATAAAGAAAATATGTTAGACATTGCTAAAAAGTATGAAGTTGATACTTTTATTCATTTAGCTGCTTTACTTTCGGCAGTGGCAGAAGCAAAACCAACTTTAGCTTGGGATTTAAATATGGGTGGATTAGTTAATGCGCTTGAAGTAGCAAGAGAATTAGGATTAAAGTTTTTTACTCCAAGTTCAATTGGAGCTTTTGGGCCTGATACACCAAAAGATAATACACCTCAAGATACCATTCAACGTCCAACAACGATGTATGGTGTAACAAAAGTGGCAGGCGAGCTACTTTGTGACTACTACTTCGAGAAATTTGGCGTGGACACTCGTGGTGTAAGATTCCCAGGATTAATTTCATATGATACAGTTCCAGGTGGAGGCACAACAGACTATGCAGTAGATATTTACTATGAGGCACTTAAACAAAAAAAATATACTTCATTTATAGGTGAAGGTACTTTTATGGATATGATGTATATGCCAGATGCAATTGATGCGATTATTAAATTGATGGAAGCAGATCCAAAAAATTTAAAGCATCGTAATGCATTTAACATTACAGCAATGTCATTTGAGCCTACACAAATTGCAGCTTCTATTCGTAAGTTCATCCCAGAATTTACTTTAGATTTCAATGTTGATCCAATTAGACAAGGAATTGCAAATTCATGGCCAAATTCAATTGATTGTTCTGCTGCTAAAGCAGAATGGGGATTTGATCCTAAATTTGATTTAGATAGTATGACGAAAGATATGTTAGATAAATTATCAACAAAATTAAACGTACCTACTGACGGTGTTATCAAAGCATAAATCAAATACAAATGAAAGCGAAAAAGAAGGGATATTGGTCCCTTCTTTTTTTTATTTTTTTTAAAAGAATGTTGTTAACCAGTTTGATACAAACTTATTGATAGTGGGTATAATACATACTTGTAAAAAGAAGCATTTAAAAAGGATGATAAAGATTGAACTTTAATTTAAATTCATTGCCTCTATCAATAAAAGAAATAAAAGCAGCGAGCCAAATATTAGATGGAAATGTTCGAAAAACTCCGTTGGTGAAATCTTTTTACTTAACTTCTAAAACAGGTGGAGAGATTTATTTGAAGCTGGAAAATATGCAGTTAACAGGTTCTTTCAAATTTAGAGGAGCTTTCAATAAAATCTCTCATTTAACAGATGAAGAACGGAATAAAGGAGTAATTGCTTGTTCGGCAGGGAACCACGCTCAAGGTGTGGCATTATCGTCTAGACTTTTACATATTAAAAGCAAAATTATTATGCCAGCAACCGCACCAAAAGCGAAAGTTCAAGCTACGGAAGGATACGGATCAAACATTATTTTACACGGTGAAACATTCGATGATGCGAAGGAATATTGTGTGAAAATACGAAATGAAACTGGAGAAACATTTTTACATCCATTCGATGATATTTATATTATGGCTGGACAAGGAACTATTGGTTTAGAAATTCTTGATGACCTTTGGGATGTAGAAACAGTAATTGTCCCAATTGGTGGGGGAGGAATCATTTCGGGTATAGCAGTCGCACTAAAATCATTTAATCCGTCTATAAATATAATTGGTGTACAAGCAGATAATGTTCATGGAATGAAGGCTTCAATCGATGCAGGTGAAATTGTCAGCCATTATGTTGCTCCAACAATTGCTGATGGATGTGCTGTAAAGGTACCAGGGACACTAACCTTTAACATTGTAAAAGAATTAGTAACAGAGATTATTTCAGTAAGTGAAGAAGAATTAGAAGTTTCGATGAAAGATTTACTTCAAAGAGGTAAGGTAGTTGTAGAAGGTGCTGGTGCATTAGCAACAGCAGCAATTTTATCTGGTAAGGCTGAAAAATATGTTAGAGATAAAAAAGTTGTTGCAATTATTTCTGGTGGAAATGTAGATTTAGAACGAATTTCAAGTGTTTGTGAGCACTTCTTTGGAAATGAGATAAAATAAATCTCGCTATTTTGTAAAATGTGTACTACAGAATGGGTAAACTTTATTGAAACAAAAAAGGCTGAGTTTAGTTCACTCAAGCCTTTATGTTTCATCCTATCCAACGTAAAAAGTCAGGAAATCGTCTTGCCCATGCAATTTCATTATGATAAGCATTTTGTTCAATGACAAATTTTAACTGTTCACTTATTTGTCCATTCGATAATAATAAATCGTTTAATTCAATGGCATCTTGAACTGATTTAATCTTAGATTGAGTAGTATCTCCTTCATCTGTACCAATATCTAAATAAATCCTTAAGTAAACTTTTGTAAAATTTTCTTTGATAAACGAATAGAAGTCGTCTTTTGCAAACCAAATTGAAGGTGAAAAAGCACCAACTTTAGAAAAAATATGTGGATATTGAAAACCTGCAACTAAGGACACCAAACCTCCCATCGAACTACCTGCAATGGTAGTATGTTCCTTTTCAGGCTTCGTTCGATATGTCAGATCAATTGTTGGTTTTACTGTTTCAACAATAAATTTTAAATACTCAAAAGCTTCTCCACCAGCTGGTCTATTTTCATTAAAATGCTTTCCAATTTCGTGATTCATCCAAGGAGAATATTCATCCAACCTCATTAACCCATTGCTACAGTCAATCCCTACAACAATTTTCCCTTCAAGTTCATTAGATTGTTGGACTTCATTTAAAGTTTCTGGAATTCTCCAATGATTACCAAATGAAGAGGTTTCAGGTTCAAATAAATTTTGTCCGTCATGCATGTAAATGACTTCATAACGTTTAGATGGATTTATTTCATAATCAATTGGCAAAAAAACACGAATTGTCTTTGTTCGTTGTAGTTGTGGACTATTTAATTCAAATATCTTTAATTGTTGCATGATCTACACTCTCCGATTTAATCTTAGTTTCATTCTTTAAATGTAAAAATTGATAAGACATAAGTAATCCAATTACTAAGAGTAAAGTCGCGATTACTGGTGGAAGAAGGTGAATAATATCTGTATAGCCGATCATAAAATGAATTGCAAATGCTGTATAAAAAGCAGGTATACTTCCTAAAAATAATGTCCACCAGATCCATTTTTCCCCTTGACGAAAGCCCCACAAAGAAAGCATTAACACAATAAGTCCTACACTTATGAGTCCACCCCCAAACCCTGCTCGATCATGAGAGATGACGGGGATTAAACGTTCATTAAATTGATTGATTTGTGATGGAGTTATACATAAATAGTCTAAGTCCGTTGAAACAAAGGTAGTTGTTATTCCGACAAATGCTATGACTAATCCTCCTAATACGATAGAGAAGCCTAGGATTATAAAACATAATTGACCTATTAAACTCTTTTTCCAAAAGCGATTGTTAAATAAGTTTTGTGAGGTAGGTTTCTCATTCAAACCCTTTGTACTGATATACCCGATTAGGAAGAAAGGGAGCAAAATTAACCAAAACAATGCATGCAACCAATCAAAATAACCGAATCCAATAAATAGAAATATAGCTAAAAACCCTGTTATGGCACTACTATTTGAAATTTGTAATGTCCAATGGAAGCTTTTTCGAATGCCAAATAGAGCAAGAGACATAAATAATATTCCACCTGATAGAATTGTACCTGATAGAGTCATTCGGTCATGAGACATAAAAAGTAGGATTCTTTGATTAAATTGAAAGATTGTCTCTCTTGTCATATGTAAGAAATTTTCATCATATGGAAGAATTGTGCCAGTAACACTTACAATTAATGCGAGAAGTCCTCCAAAAAACATGATGAATCCAAATAAAAAATACCAAATCCATCCCATGGAAATAGAATCAGCATGTTGCTGTTGATTTAATTGTGCTTCATTTATCCTTTTAGGCAGGCCAGGTCCACTGAACACATATCCATGAGTCAGGAATACCAAATTTGCACCTGCATTTAGTATTTCAATCGCATCAATTGGTTCTATAATTCCACCTTTCGTAAAAATAGGTCCGTTATATGAAGAGTGTTTTAATTGGTTTATAGAATGAAGCAGTCCTTTTTTATTTTCCTCATGTGAGTTAAGTGGATTTTCTTCAATTAATATAGATTCATAGGAAATATTATTTATAGAGCTAACAACACTTTCTAATTCATACGTTTGGACGGAAAGGCAAATAGGCTTCTTAGGAATAAATTGATGTTTGTATATCTCATTGTATAGTGCGTAATCAATGACAAAAATATCAACAAATGGTGCGATTTTAAATTCAATCATTTGAAATTCATTTAAATTACCTATTACTCTAGCAGAGATTGGAGTTGAATTATCTATTTTGGATAGCTTTTTAATTGCTTCATCTAAATGTATCGTTTTTACTTGTTCATACTTAATAACTTTATCGTTTTTTAAATCAATCATTGGTATTAAAGTTTCAGTGGACGGGTTGGCTGAAAATGGACCAATTTCAATAATGCCAAATCCTAAATTCATAAATGCATTTGTACCTGATAGGAATGGATCAATTATGGATGAAAGTCCAATCGGGTTTTTTACACTAAAATCAAATACTTCTTGTTTTAGTTTTTGGTTTGTTTCAAAATGTCCTAAAAATTGAATCATTTTTTTTCCAAATGGTAAACTAGAAATCATGTTCATTCCTTTGTGAATAAACTCTCTAGAATTACTAGATGAAAAGTTTGAGAGTATCGGTTTAAATAGTGTGTGATAAGACCAATCTGGCATGGCAATACCTCGTTTTTCTAATTATTAAATCAAGTTTACTTTTAATTAAGTAAAAATAGAAGATTATTTTACATATTTGTGAAAACGCTCACAACTGATTGGACTTTTTGTATAAATATGGTATAACTAAGGTAGTTATGTATCAATAAAAATGATGTTTGTTAGTATGCAATAGGCTGTATAGAAAGGCGTATAAGTGATTACAATGGTAAATATGCAAAAAGTAATAGTCATTGTAGGTCCTACTGCTGTAGGAAAGACAAAACTGAGTATCGAGTTAGCAAAAGCACTAGATGGTGAAGTAATTAACGGTGATGCTACACAAGTGTATAAAGAGTTAAACATTGGAGCTGCAAAAGTAACAGAAGAAGAAAAAGAAGGCATTACACACCATTTGATTGATTTTCTTGATCCAAAAGCTTCATTTACAGTAGCGGATTTTCAAACACTAGCTCGTGAAAAAATTCAAGAAATTACAAAACGAGGTAAGGTCCCAATAATAGTTGGTGGAACAGGACTATATATTCAAAGTGTATTAACACAGTATGAATTTGCAGAACAAGAAGGTGATGAACATCTTCGTAATCAACTTGAAGGGTATGCAATGGCATTTGGTAATAAAGCATTACATAATCAGTTGAAGGAAATTGATCCTGAGAGCGCTAAGCAAATACATATGAATAATGTTAGAAGAGTGATTCGAGCGATTGAGGTATTTAAATTAACAGGTCAAAAATTTTCAGAAACCGCATTTAAAAAAGAGCCAGAATATTTGTATGATGCTGAGATTATAGGCTTATCAATGGAACGGGATCTTTTGTATAGTCGAATTAACTTACGTGTAGATTTGATGATCCAGGAAGGGTTAATTGAAGAAGCAAAAATGCTATTTGATAAAGGCATACAAAATTGTCAATCAGTGCAGGCGATTGGCTACAAAGAGCTGTATGATTACTTTAATGGAATCTTGTCGAAAGAAGAAGCGATTAACTTAATTAAACAAAGTTCTCGGAGATATGCAAAAAGACAAATGACATGGTTTAGAAATAAGATGAACATTCACTGGTTTGACATGAATGGACAAAATTTTGCTATAAAAAAAGAGGAAATTTTAGCTCTAATTGAAGGAAAGGGCTATTTAATCTCGAATAAATATATGTAGAGGTAGAAGAGGAGGAAAAAGACATGAAAACATCAATCAATATTCAAGACCAGTTCTTAAACCAATTACGTAAAGACAATCTAGCGGTTACAGTATTTTTACTTAATGGTTTCCAAATAAAAGGGAAAGTAAAAAGCTTTGACAATTTTACGGTATTGTTAGATGTTGAAGGAAAACAACAATTAATTTATAAACATGCAATTTCAACGTTTGTACCTTCAAAAAACGTACAAATTGAAATGTAATATAAATCGTAAAAGAGAGCATTGATCATATGGTCAATGCTCTTTTAATTTGGGTACATCACTTAAGAATTGTTGTTATGAAAAGGTTTTGTTACAGTAAAATGCTCTTAAAGAAGTTGAGTTTATAGGGAAATATCTCGCTAATCTCCTTCTTTAAAAGGATCTGTGTTTACTAGAGTGGCCTTAATTTTAGATAAAATAATTATGTAAACTGAAAGAGGTGTCATCTAATGTATGTTCCAAAAGAATTTAAAGAAAACGATATAAATCGAATAATTTCAGAGATACAGAAATTAAGCTTTGGAATTCTCCTTTCAACTAATCATGAGGTCAGAATTGAAGCAACACATTTACCTTTCATAGTTAAAAAAGAAAATGAAAAATTGTACCTAATAACACATTTAGCAAAACCAAATCCACAATGGAAGAGTCTTGAAGGAAAAGAATGTTTAGTTGTATTTCAAGGTCCACATGGATATGTTTCAGCATCTTGGTATGAAGAGAAAAATACGGTTTCAACGTGGAACTATACGGCTATCCATGTTTATGGGCAAGTGAAAACGATTCAAGATAAAGATGAAATGAGAAATATTGTTCTACATACTACTGATTATTTTGAAAAAGGAGAAGCATCTCCTTGGAAATATGAAGATCATCAAGAATATGTTGAGAAATTATTATCAGGAATAGTCTGTTTAGAAATTGAGGTAACAGAATTGATAGGGAAAAAGAAATTAAGTCAAAATCATTCAGTAGATCGAAGAGAAAAAGTAATAAAAGCCCTTCAAAAAGAGGAGAAGTATCAGTCGCGTGAAATTGCTGAGCTTATGAAGGAAAATCTTTAATTTCATGAACGTTCAAAGAGCTAAGAAATTCATTAATCATAAGATTTAATGGTTTCTTAGCTCCTATTTTTATTCATGTGATTGTTCATCAATAAATTGGTAATACCTTTTCAATGAAACGGCCGTTTTTAAACCTACAATTTGTTGGATATCCTCTAATGTCATACCTTCTTTAATTTTCCCCAATATATATGTATTTCGTAAATGTTGTGAGCAAAGTCCCTTTCTAAGTCCAGCTCTTTTCACTTCAAGTCGTAACATTTTTTGAAACGCTATTTCGGATAAAGCTTTAGGTGAATCAGTATCGTAAACCCAGTGAAAGGTCATTCGGTTGAAATCAAACGCAACGAATATTGGATGTGTAGAGTGATAATGCGGTCTAACAGGTTCCGGTATTGTTACATAATATTGATATAAACGGATACGATCTTCTTTTACAAGTATTATTTTTCGTTTTAATCCGTCTTTACTATGAACGACTAACTCATTTAAGGCGAAATTAATATCTCTCATTTGTAAATCAATTAATTCCTTTAAGGAAAGACCATAAAATAACATTAGCCGGATCATAATATCGTTTCGATCCATTAAGTATTTTCGAGCCTTCAGTTGTTTTTCAGAAAGGTCGGTAGTAGATTGGACAATATGTAGTAATTTTTCTTCTTCAATTGTTGAAATAAAATCATCCGGTGATAGTGCTCTTGATGGTCCAGCAGAATAGTTAGTGAAAGGAATAATGTTTTGAATACTTGAATCATTAAGTTGTAAAAATTTATAAAACTGGTTCAATACAACATAAATACGATGCAAAGTTTTTTCGTGATAATTTCGTTCAACAGCTAAATATTGAAAATAATGATTTATATCTTGGACTTGTAAAGAATGAAGCTTTACATCTTTCTTTTTTAAAAATCGAAAACAATCTTCTAAATCATAACAGTATCTTTTAATCGTAGACTCTTTTCTACCTTTACTATTTAAATGAGAGGCAAATTGCAAAATGACATCATTTAAGTTAGTGGAAGTTAGATTTGTAAACGTCAAATTAACCAACTCTTCTCTTTTTCTTTTCATTATAACAAATTACAAATTAAAATTCGTAATATTTAGAAACTTATCCAATTAATCGATCACCTTTATTGAAATAAAGTTTTGAAATTAAAATTACGGACATATAATAGTAAAAATGTAATTAGGAAATTTCTCGGGAAAGCGCAAAATACGAGTATTAACGAGACGATTCGTGATTTTATTTAAAATAGAGCAAAATTTGTCGTCAGAATAAAGAGAGGTGTTCATGTTTGGAGCAACCAATTCGTTTAAAGGATAATGGTCAAATTAATGTTGTGCTAAATACAATGAAAAGAGGAGAAGTTTCTCCGAATTCAATAATTGAGACAGTTTCGAAGCCTAAACATGAATTATTAGTCGAAATTGAAGATGAGTTAAGGCACTTAATTGGAATGGATGAAATAAAAAAAATGATTCATGAGATTTACGCATGGATTTTTATTAATAAAAGAAGAGAAGAGTTAAATTTGAAGGCTGAAAAACAAGTTTTACATATGTTATTTAAAGGAAATCCGGGTACAGGTAAAACAACAGTTGCTAGAATAATAGGTCAATTATTTTTAAAAATGGGTGTACTTTCAAAAGGACATTTAATCGAAGCTGAAAGGGCAGATTTAGTTGGTGAATATATCGGTCATACTGCTCAAAAAACTAGAGACTTAATTAAAAAGGCAAACGGTGGAATTCTTTTTATCGATGAAGCTTATTCCTTAGGTCGCGGCGGAGAAAAAGACTTTGGTAAAGAGGCAATTGATACTTTAGTAAAACACATGGAAGATAAGCATGGGGATTTTGTTTTAATATTAGCTGGTTATTCATCAGAAATGGACTATTTTTTAAGTTTAAATCCAGGCTTGAAATCAAGATTTCCCTTTATTCTAGCATTTCAAGATTACGATGTGAAAGAGCTACTCGATATATCCAAAAAAATGTTTGTTGACCGTGAATATATTCTATCAAGAGAGGCTGAGTTTCGATTACGTGATTTAATTGCAAAAGCAAAATCCGAAAATCGTCAACATTTTAGTAATGGAAGATTTGTTCGAAATATTGTCGAAAAATCAATACGATCGCAAGCAACTAGATTGGTTGTTGAAACTGATTTCAATCGTGAAATATTGATGAGAATTGAAGAAAGGGACCTAGTAACTCCAGATAAGAGTGATATCATTACTTAATGCCGAAATAGAGATACTTCGCTGCTTTTATCTGGAATTATGATTTTTTCCCCACCAATCCTTAATATGAAAGTTTTACAAATGTAGTTTTAGGCAAAAAAGGATAAATATGTATTTCGGTTTATACTATAAAAATAAACAACCCATCATTGATTATGATGGGTTGCTGTATGATGACTAATTTACTAAGTCTGTTGAGTTAGTATCCGTTGTTTTTTCAAAAGTAACATTAAATGATCTTTTAGGTAAACTCCAATTATAATGAACGGATAGTAATCTTAAACTAAAAATGATAAAAAACATGATTAATTGTTCAAAATTGCCACTTACAAATTTATTTCCAATTAATAGGCCAACAAGGATCGCCCAAAATGCATAAACCTCAGAGTGTAATACCATGGGTTTTCTCTTAGCAAGTAAATCTCGAACAATTCCCCCACCGATTCCAGTTAAAACTGAAGCAACTATTACAGCACTTACAGGAAGTTTTAATTCCATTGCATAATTTGCACCTAAGATAGCAAAAGCAGATAACCCAATTGAGTCAAATAAAATTTCTAACTTCTTAAATGGTTTAACTGATAATTGCGGAAAGAAAAATATAATTGTCATTGCAATTAAAGCAATTGTGAAATTTGTTGTTTGATCCCATAAAAAGTTAATTGGATAGCCAATTAATAAATTACGTAAAGCGCCACCACCGAAAGCAGTTGCAAAGCCTAATATATATACACCAAATAAGTCATAGTCTTCTTCCATAGCAACTACTGCACCACTTAATGCAAAGGAAATAGTCCCAATAATACTAAATAAATCCCATGTTTCCAAGAAGCAATTCCCCCGATTTAATAAAAAGATGAAAAATAGTCCAGATATCATTATAATAAAGAGATGGTAAAGAGTAAAGAACAATTAATTAAAGAGAAATGATATAGGAAAGAAGGAATTTTGTGTCTAATGAATTAAAAGAGAGAGCCATTTTAGTTGGATGCCAGCTTCAAAATGTCGATGATGACAGATTTCATTATTCAATGGAAGAATTAGCATCATTAACAAAGACTGCAAATGGTGAAGTTGTATTAGTTACTTCACAAAAAAGAACTAAATATCATTCGGCTTTATACATAGGAACAGGAAAAGTTGAAGAATTAGAGGCAGCGATCGAAGAGTTTGAACCTGATGTAATCATATTTAATAATGAACTAACTCCATCGCAAATTCGTAATCTATCAGCTAGATTGGAAAAAAGAGTAATTGATCGAACTCAATTAATTTTAGATATATTTGCACAAAGAGCCAAAACAAAAGAAGGTAAATTACAAGTAGAGTTGGCACAGCTTCAATATTTAATGCCTAGATTGGTTGGTCAAGGTACGGAACTTTCTCGTCTAGGTGGGGGAATTGGTACTCGAGGACCCGGTGAAACAAAGCTTGAGTCTGATCGCCGACATATTAGAAAAAGAATCGATGATATAAAACAGCAATTAAAAGTAGTTGTTGAACATCGAAAAAGATATCGTGAGCGTCGTAAGAAAAATGAAATGTTTCATATATCATTAGTTGGGTATACGAATGCAGGTAAATCAACATTATTTAATCGCTTAACAAAGTCGGATGTGTATGAACAAGATTTACTTTTTGCGACATTAGATCCAACTACAAGAAAATTTGTATTATCAAATGGAATGACAACTTTACTTACTGATACGGTTGGGTTTATTCAAGACTTACCAACTTCATTAATTGCTGCATTTCGTTCAACCTTAGAAGAAGCAACAGAAGCGGATTTCATTCTTCATGTCGTTGATGCTTCGCATGAAAATTATAAAAGTCATGAAACAACTGTAACTAAGCTGCTAAATGATTTAGATGTTGAAAATATTCCAATTTTAACTGTCTATAATAAGATTGACCAAGTTAATGAGGATTTTGTTCCATCTCCTTCTGAAGGATTTATTGAAATGAGCGCGCTTAATGAAGATCATTTAATGAAGTTACGACTAAGAATAGAAAAAGAATGCAAGCAATATATGGAATATTTTGAGACATATGTTCCTGCATACGAAGCTAAACTTCTACATGAAATCAAAAAACTTACACTAGTTGAGTCTATGCAGTTTAATGATGAAACTGAAATTTATCACGTTTCAGGTTATGTATTTAAAGGACATTCTATTTACGATACAGTTAAAAGATATAGAAATTATAAGGAGCAATAATGAAATGCTAGAATTATTAACAAATGGGGAAAAGCTTGCACCAATCGTGAAAGATGTAGAAAAACTAATTGCAGAAAGACATAAAGAAATTGATGAAGTAATTGAATACAATCAATTTAAAGTCCTACAAAGCTTTCGTAAACATAAAGTAAGTGATAGTCACTTTATTCCTACTACCGGCTATGGATATGATGATATTGGAAGAGATACATTAGAAGAAATATTTGCTGATGTATTTGGAGCGGAAGCAGGTTTAGTTAGACCTCAAATTATTTCTGGGACACATGCAATCTCAACTTCACTTTTTGGTGTGCTACGTCCGGGAGATGAACTAATCTATATTACCGGCAAACCATACGATACACTTGAAGAAATAGTTGGGATTCGTGGTGAAAGTGGAAATGGTTCATTAAAAGACTTTGGAATTGGGTACGAGTCCATCGAATTAGTCAATGATGAACGAATTAATTATGAAAAAGTAGCAAATCGGATGAATAAGAAGACAAAAGTAATTGGAATACAACGTTCAAAAGGGTATGGTACACGTCCGTCATTCACGATTGAGCAAATTAAAGAAATGATTGATTTTGTAAAAGAAATCGATCCAAATGTCATCGTATTTGTAGACAATTGTTATGGAGAATTTGTAGAAAAATTAGAGCCATGTCATGTCGGTGCCGATTTAATGGCTGGATCATTAATCAAAAATCCTGGTGGAGGCTTAGCTAAAACAGGTGGCTATATTGTAGGTAAAAAAGATTTAATTGAAAAATGTGGCTACAGATTAACTTCACCAGGAATCGGGCGTGAAGCAGGTGCATCCTTAAATGCATTACAGGATATGTACCATGGTTTCTTTATGGCTCCTCATATTACTGGCCAAGCATTAAAAGGTGCATTATTTACTGCAGCCTTTTTGGAAAAGCTGGGTATGAATACAAATCCATCATGGGATGCTGTTCGAACAGATTTAATTCAATCTGTTCAATTTGATGATAAAGAGAAAATGGTTGCTTTTTGTCAAGCCATTCAAGCTGCATCTCCAATAAACGCACATTTTACACCAACTGCAAATTATATGCCTGGCTATGAAGATGATGTGATTATGGCAGCGGGGACTTTTATTCAAGGAGCAAGCATTGAATTAACTGCTGACGGTCCAATTCGTGCGCCTTATATTGCATATGTTCAGGGTGGTTTAACATATGCTCATGTCAAAATCGCGATTTGTACTGCAGTTGATTCATTAATTGAAAAAAACTTATTAAAAATATAACCCAAACTTCGTCTAAATACAAATAGCTCATGATTCGAATTCGAACCATGAGCTTTTTATTTTTTATGAAAATAAATGGGGGGCATACTTTCATAAGAGTGAAGGCTATACTTTATATAGTATAGAGTACAATCGTTACCTTAATTTTTCCTTAATGTAAAATTTATATAAATATTTATTACAATTGAATGTTACTTGTTAAAAGAATTGATTTCCAATTAATAATACAAACTTAATTGTTTGTATCTCCTCATATCGTTATACATTTTTGATCTATTAGCGATTTATTAGAAATTTTTAAATTGACCTTATTTTTTTTATTTGAAATAATCATTAATGGGTCATAAGATAAATTGCAAATAGTTGCTACTTAAATAAAACTGTGGAGAATACAATTGAATAAAGACATGGAAGTAATAGATCATCTTGAAGAACTGCGTAAAAGAATACTAATTACAGCAGTTACTTTTATTATTTTTTTTAGTATAGGATTGGTGTATGTAGAACCAATTTATAAATTTTTAACAAAGGATTTAACTTATAAGTTAGTCGTTCTGAGTCCAGGTGATATATTATGGGTGTATTTTTCTATTTCTGCCGTTTTTGCAGCAGCATTTACAATTCCTGTTACAACTATGCAAATTTGGATCTTTGTTAAACCAGGTCTTCACCAATCAGAACAGAAGGGGATTGGATTTTATATCCCTGCATTGTTTTTTCTGTTTATTATCGGGTTAGCAATTGGTTATTACTTAGTTTTTCCTAATATTCTTGGCTTCCTTACACATATTGGACTAGATCTTGTTGCTCCAAACTACACGGTGGAAAAGTATTTCTCTTTTCTTTTTAATCTTGTCGTACCATTTGCAGCATTTTTTGATATGCCGGTTGTAATTATGTTTCTAACAAAGATTGGCATTGTTAAACCGAGTCTTTTACGGAAAATTAGAAAATATGCATATTTTATATTAGTTATCGTTGCATGTTGTATTTCTCCGCCTGATTTTGTTTCACATATTTCAGTTTCTATACCGCTGATTTTATTATATGAATTAAGTGTATTGACATCAAACATTGCATATAAAAGAAAAGAGGTAAATGAGTGATTGAACTCATTTACCTCTTTTAAAATTTGATAATATTATTTACCTAAATTATTTCGTATCTACAGAATTTGCCGGTGACTGATCGAGGCCAAGTTGATTTCTCATAATAATAGAAATATAATTAACACTATAAGGATCAGGCATATAATAGTAGATTCCATTCATTAATTCATCTTTACCTTCAAGTTTAAAAGTTTCAATGTTTTGAGATGTAGTGCCCTTCATGTCGTTAAAAAGTGTTAAACCTTTGGATAGACTCATGTTTGTTTTAACATTGTTACTAAATTCATGTGCATATTTATCCATTTTTAATAAGGTTTCTGGGGATTTTAATTTATCAATAATTGCCAGCATTACTTGTTGCTGACGGTCTTCACGTCCAAAATCTCCACGTGGATCGCGTTTTCTCATACGAGAATAGGCAAGCGCCTCTACGCCATTAAGTTGTTGGTCTCCTTTTTTGAAGTAAACCTTATATCTTGGCTTAGTATCAGTATTTTCCCAAAAGTCAAAAGGTACATTTACTTTTATCCCTCCAACGGCATCAACAATATTTTTAAAACCATTAAAATCAACGGTTACATAATAGTCAATTGGTACATGTAAAAAATTTTCAACAGTATCAACTGTTGATTGAAGTCCTCCATTATATGCGCCATTAATTTTTGAACTCCTTTTTTGATCAGGAATTTCTACATATGTGTCTCGAGGGATACTCATTTTTTGGATCGTTTTATCTTTAGGATTAACGGTTACCAAAATCATTGAGTCGGTTCGTCCACCAGTTCCATTTGTAGCATAATTTTCTATTCCTAAAAATAAAATAGAAAACGGCTGAGATACCTTCACTTCTTGTTTGCGAATTTTAGAGTGAATTTCTACACCCTTTGTCGATTTTTTTAATTCAGTATAAGTTTTAACGCTTTTATATCCCAAAAAAAACATTGGGATCAGTACTAATAACAGGAGTACGCTTAAGATAAAATATTTTCTTTTCTTTTTTAAGTTTTTGATATTACTAGTTTCATTCATTAGAAAAAGTGAATCTCCTTTATTTAGAATAATTTTTAGTCCGTTAAGATAAACCAAATTGAAGCATAATAAATAAATTTGCATCAATTAATTTTTTGTTGAATATGAGTATTTTTAATAGAAATATCAACTATAATTTAATCATTTATGACACGTTAATACAACATAATAAATGATTAAAAATTCTAAATTTTTATTATCACAAATTTTTCTAAAAGATTTTTTTGCATAGTTTTTGAGATTTAGGATTACTTTCGTACAAATGTTTAATTATGTTGAAAATAGGGTAAACGGAACATATATGTATTTAGCATTCACCATGTACGAAATTTTAATTTATATGAAAATATTCAAAGAAAAATCCGATGTATACAACATCGGGATAGTTTGAGAAGAGAAGAGAGGGTTTTAAGGTGATAAGAGTCACTAAATATATTCAAAATAGCACCTTTAAACGATTTGTTATATTAATATGCATCTCACTAGTTTTGATTGGGATTAGGAGTATATTAAACTTAGTTTTACTTACTTTCATATTTACTTATTTAATGAATCGAATCAATACATTTATCGTGTCTACGTTACAAAAGATTATGCCTGTTAATAGGAAAATTACTGTGTACTCTTTGTATATAGCAATCGTAGCAGGTTTATCTGTTGGGATTTATAATTTTTTACCAGTTGTGACCTCACAGGTCGTACAATTAATAAGGCAAATAAGAGATTTCTACCAGTATCCCCCAAATGAACCAATTATAAGTTTTGTGGTGACTACTATAAAGCGTGTGGAGATCTCAGGATATACGGAAAAGGGACTAGATTTTTTATATAAATATGCGACTAACATTAGTAAATGGGGGCTTGAGCTTTTATTTGCTCTAATCTTGAGTTTCTTTTTTCTGCTTGAAAAACCTCGCATAATCGCATTTACTCATAGATTTAGGCAAAGTAATATTTCCGTTTTCTATAATGAAATTGCATATTTTGGAGAAAGATTCTCTCGTTCTTTTGGAAAAGTAATTGAAGCACAGTTTCTTATTGCGCTTGTGAACTGTTTGCTCTCTGTAATTGCACTACGATTGATGAACTTTCCACAACTAATCGGTTTAGGTTTGATGATTTTCTTACTAGGGTTAATTCCAGTAGCCGGGGTGATCATTTCATTAATTCCACTTTGTACAATTGCTTATACAATTGGTGGAATGACTCAGGTGATGTATGTACTCATCATGATTGCAATTTTGCATGTTTTAGAGAGCTATGTGTTAAATCCAAAACTAATGTCATCAAAAACGAACTTGCCTGTATTTTACACGTTTATCATACTCGTTTTTTCTGAACATTTTTTTGGTGTATGGGGTTTGATCATTGGAATTCCTGTGTTTATGTTTCTCCTAGATATTTTGGGTGTAACTAATGACGAAACAATAGAAATAAAAGAGAATGATCAAGAATAAGCTAAGTGACAAAAGAGGTCCTTTTAAAAATTTCTCATTAGTCATTTTGACCAACTGCCAAAAATTGTATAGAAGTTTAGCAGAGATCACAAAAATGTGGTCTTTTTTTTATATATTCGTAACAAATAAATATAAAAGAAGAAAATAAAAAGGGAAATATGAACAATGTAACGTTTTACTGTACGTTTTTCTTTACTTCAAATATAATATGACTAAAGGGAGCGTGAAACCATTGGGATTGTCTATAAAATAGGTGAATTAGCAAAAGAAGTAGGAGTTTCAAAGCGCACAATTGATTATTATACAAATTTAGGGTTACTTGAACCTAATAGGTCAGAGTCGGGTCATCGTTTTTATGATGATCGCTCTTTAGAGACGTTGAGATTTATTGAGCAATGCAAAAATATGCATATGCCATTACAAGAAATTAAAGAAATTTTAGATAAGAAAAAAATGATGGCAGAGGATGAAATCGTTATGCCTCTTACGGAAGAAGTGACGGTTCATATGAATCAGCTACAAATTGAATTGTCTCAACTAAAATATTTGTTAGAAAATTTAACTGTAGAACAAAAACAAAAAATCATAAGTCAGTTAACGTCACACACATCTGAATTAGTCCAAACATTGCTATCATTTATTCTTTAAAGGAGAGATTAAAATGTTTTTTCATCCAATGGATTTTGTTATTTTAATTGCATTTGGAATATCGATTTGGGCACAATTTAAAGTTAAATCTAGTTTTAATCAGTGGTCTGCAGTACCGGCTTCAGGAGGATTGACTGGAGCAGAAGTGGCAAGACAAATATTGGATAAAAATAATTTATATAATGTACCTGTTGAAGTGGTACACGGTAGGTTGTCAGATCATTACGATCCAATGGCAAGAACTGTACGTTTATCTGAAGATGTATATTTCGGAAGATCAATTTCATCTGTTTCAGTAGCCGCTCATGAGGTGGGACATGCGATTCAGCACGATACTTCGTATGGCTTTTTAACGCTTCGTCATCGGATTTTTCCAATGGTAAATATAGCATCTGGAGCAGCACCGTTACTATTATTAGGAGGCTTCTTACTTCAAGCATTTTCTCTAATAGGAATAGGGATTTTATTATTCTCCATTGCAGTAGCGTTTCAACTTATTACTTTACCAGTTGAGTATAATGCTAGTTCACGAGCGAAAACAATAATGTTAGCTGAAGGAATTATTCATGACACTGATCGAAAAGGAGTAAACAAGGTATTAGGAGCAGCAGCTCTTACGTATTTAGCAGCAACTTTAATTTCAGTTTTAGAACTTGTCAAATATATATTAATCTTTTTCCAAGGACAAACCGAAGAAGAATAAATTAATTAAAAGATAGGGTAAAAACAGTAATATTAATCAATTATGAATTTAAAGTCATAAGTAAGTATTTAAGCCGAGAAATAAGAGTTTAGTAGGGGGAGAGTAATGTTCAAGAAGTTGTTAGCGAAGCTTGGAAAAGGTTCAGCTACTATTGATTTACAAATTGATCGTTCGAAAGTTAGTGCTGGCGAAATTATTTCAGGTCAAATCCATATTAAAGGTGGAGAAGTAAATCAAGAAATTAATGGGATAGATGTAGATTTGGAGATGGAAGTAGTTACAAAAAAAGGGGATAGAATAACACGGAAAATTGCCGGTATACCTGTAACTAATTCGTTTTTAATTCATTCAAAAGAAGAGAAAATCTTTCCTTTTACATTTAATTTATCTAATAATTATGCAATTTCAAGTCATAGTGTTTCATATTTTTTTCATTCGAATTTAGACATTGAAGGTGGATTTGATCGAAAAGATAATGATTCAATGGTTATCTTACCTTCAAAAAACGTGCAAAATATTTTCAGTGCTCTAGAAAGGTTAGGGTTTCGTGAAAAGTCTAAATCAGGCGAATTAGATCAATATGGTCAAGAATTTCGCTTTTTCCCAACCACAATATTTAATGGGGAAATTAGTGAATTGGAATTGCGTTTTGCTGATGAAACAGAAGGTTTACGTATTTGGATCGAACTTGATTGTCGGACTGCTTTTGGAGAAATTGAAGCTCGTAGAGAGCTATACTTAACTACAATTGAATTAGCAGATCGTAATAAACTAAGTCAACGATTAAAAGAGTTATTAGAAGAAACCGAATTTAATCCAAATAATTATGTGCATCCTCATTCTTATAAACAAGAAACTATTTTTCAAAATAAAGTAATTGGAAATCCTTTAACAAGTATGGTTGGTAGTTTAGCAGTTGGATTGTTAGGTGGGATGCTACTTGAAGAGGTATTGGATTCGAATGAAATAGATGAAATGATGGGGGATGCTTCAGACTTAGTTGGAGATATCGGTTTTTTTGGTGAAGAAGAATAGGTTGAAATGAACACGGTAGTAGGTAGAAAATTTAATTAAACCTTGTGAGACCACATTTAGTGGTCTTTTTTTACATAGTAATTCCTTAAAATGAAAACAAAGAAAAACAGCCAAATAATATATGGCTGCAATTAAATTAAATGTCTATCTAATATTGAATTGACTAAGTAATAATTGTTCTGTCTGAGGCATCGTAATCCCTAAATGCCAGCACCCTAATCCTGCTAAACCAAATTCTTTTACTAGATGAAATTTTGCAAGTAAACTTCGAGGATCCTCAAACCATACTTCATGCTGAGTCCCATCAATATCAATGTAACGAAATGCTGGTGATGAAGTTTCCTGATCAAAGTAGACTTCACTTTCAAAGTCTCTATACTTTTTTATCGCATTTTGTGTAGAATAGGCGACACCTTTTCGTTTTTCCCCTGTTATTGGCCAATCGTAAGCATATTGTGGAATGCCTAGTAATAATTTTGATTTTGGCACAATTGATACTGCATATTGTAAAGTTTTTCTGACTTCTTTTAAAGGAGCGATTGGGCCTGACGAACTGTTTGGCCAATGCCAGTTGTATGTCATTAAAAACATCTTATCAACATATTTACCAAGCGTATCATAATCATAAGCATCATAGAACTGAGGAATATGATTAGCTTCCTTTGGAGGCATAGCCATCAAAACGTCCATTTTTGCTTTATGAAGTTTACCAGATAGTTGTTTAATAAATAGATTAAGATTATCTCTATCTTCAGGGTTTAATGATTCAAAATCGATACTAACGCCTTTATAGTCATTTTTATCTAATAACGAATAAATGTTATTAATCAACTTTGCTCGCAATGATTTATTACTAAGTAGTTGATGTACTAACTCTGGGTCAAATCCTTTAGCACTCATATTTGTTAAAGTTGCATAAGGAATGATGTTTTTTTTCCAGGCTAACTCATGGGACTCATTATCTTTTACTTTAATTATTTCCCCTTTAGAATTTGGATGATATTCAAATATGAAAACACTTTTCAGAGACTTTTTATAATGATCAATCATCCATTTATTAGATTTTTTATCTTTAGGAATTAAGTAAGAACCAGTCCAAATTTTGGTCTTGGGTGAGGTTGGTATGATTAATTTTTGCCCAGGTAGCACTACATCACTTTTCATATTATTTTTACTTTTTAAGGTATTAATATTTAAGGAATGTCGGAACGCAATATCCCATAAAGTTTCACCATCCCTTACAAAATAAGTTGATCCCGGGATAATCATCGATTGCCCAATAACAAGTTTATCTTTTTTATCCAATCCATTTATAGTTGCAAAGTTTTTTACGTTTAATTTGTACTGTTTGGAGATATTATTTAAGCTATCCCCTGGTTTTACTTCATATACAATCAAAGCTTCGGTTTTTAAACCTGGAAATAATAATAAAAAAATAAAAGTAAAAAGTGATAGTAATAAGTGCTTAACCAAAAACAATACCTCCCTCATTATTCTGGAGTGTAGAATATTTAAAATGTATCTACTCTTAAATATTCTTTACTAAATTAGAAATTTTTACTTATTGAAAGATTAAACCATCAATTCGCTGCGTTACAGATATTACTTTTTACAACTACTGTAATTGTTGAAGGGCTTGTCAACACATACCCTTTGTGACAATATAGAAATGTAAGCGGGAAATAATTTTATCTGGAAAAATTTCTTCTTAACTACTACTTTTAGATTTGATCGGAGGAAATAAATATGGCAGCATTACCAAATTGCCCGAAATGCAATTCCGAATATACATACGAAGATGGAAGTCTTTTCATCTGTCCTGAATGTGGTCATGAATGGACATTAGAATCAGGAACTGAAAATGAAGATGATCATAAAATTGTAAAAGATGCTAATGGAAATATTTTAAATGATGGAGATTCTGTTACTGTCATTAAAGATCTTAAAGTAAAGGGGACTTCATTAGTCGTAAAAATCGGTACGAAAGTGAAGAGTATTCGATTAGTTGAAGGCGACCATGATATTGATTGTAAAATTGAAGGATTTGGTCCAATGAAATTAAAATCAGAGTTTGTTAAAAAAGCATAAAGTTAACACAAAAATAAAGACCACATATTGTGGTCTTTACTTTTGTGTAACAAAGTCCATAAATGAGATGCAAACTGATTGAAAACGCTTGTCTTTCGAGGCGCAAAGCCTGATGAGGAGCGGAGTTACCAATGACGGTAATGAGCACCGCAAGAAGGAGAAGCAACGAAGAAAGCGAGCGTTTGTCAACAGTCTGAAAGACCACATAAAGTGGTCTTTTTCTTATGCAATATTCTTATCTTCACTCGATTTATTTTTACTTCTGCTTCTAGTTAAAATAAGTAATGCTAGTATTGAGAAGAAGATTGGCCCAGCTATCATCCAAATAGTTGAACTATAATCTCCATCAATTGCTGGTTGAATGATTGTAAAAAAGTTAGCAAATCCAACGACTAATATAACGAGAATACTCGCAAACAATGCTGAAGAATAGGATTTGAATATGGCAAATGGTTTTTCAATCCGATCATTCTTTTTAAACATCGGATAGGCGATACCTAAGAAAATATAAGGTAAGGTCATTGATACATTTGTCATCAATGTGATTTTATTGAAAAATGAAGATGCGCCTTCTCCACCAAAAGATGTAAGTAAGATTATAATTGCAACAATAGAGAATTGTATCCACATCGCATTAACTGGCATATCGATTTTATTTGTTTCAGATACTTTATTTGGCCATAAATATTTAGGTGTACCTTTTATAATCGCTTTTAGTGGAGCGTATATTAGAGTGAAAAATGCCCCTGTGTAAGCAAAAAACATAGACAGCCCCGTAATACGCGCAAACCAAATTCCTACTAAATCTGCTGTTTTAGCAGTAAGATTTAAGGCATTACCAAATTCTAAACCTAGATTATGCATTAATACATACGTAATATTTCCTAAGTTTGTTGTATCAGCACTGAGTGCACCAGTCCAATTAATGAATATCCCACATAAAAAGATGCCAAGTGAGTATCCGATTGAAATAATGATAGCTGATATCGTTATTCCTTTAGGGAAGTTTTTTTCTGCATTTTCAGTTTGGTCGACTAGACCGCCTATAGCTTCTAAGCCACCATATGCAAATATGGCGAATACAACGAATGATAACACTGATAACATCGATGTGTAATTAGGATTAGGCGACACGGTGAAAGCTGTGAAATCATGAATTGGTTGAGCAAATTTTCCACCATTTAATAATAAAATGATGATACTTGTAATTAATAATACGATATTTAATGAGGAGACAGCGATTCCTCCGATTGAGGTAACTTTACTAATTTTATCAATTCCTTTTGAAGCAAAAAATGTGACGACAAACATCCAAAGTAGTGCCAATAAGCCAATTGATTGAGTAGATGAAAGTCCAAATAAAGAGAGTTTTTGTGTACGATCACCCCCAAAAATAAACGTTGAGAGCGGAATCCAAACTTTAGATGAAACACTTACCATCCAAATGACATAAGATGAAAACCACATAAATGTGCCAATGAATGCGAAGCGAGGTCCGACCGAGTCTGACATCCAAGTATAAATCCCTCCTTCAGACTTTTTATATGCAGCCCCAAACTCTGCCATCATAAAAGCAAACGGGATAAAAAAAGTAATTGCTGAAATTAAGTACCAAGGAATAGCACTATAACCCATTAAATAGAAGGCTGTAGGAATATTGGCAAAACCGTATACAGATGTAAATACCATTAAAATTAAACCGACAAGTGAAAGCTTTTTACTCAAAAAATCACCTCAGATGACTAAATTGTCCCTAATGAATAAGGAGTAAACTTATTTTCTTCAACTGAGACTTAAATTATGAGGATTTATATTCTCAATATCGAAGTGTCAGAAAAATAGTAATGATCAATGGATGAACTTTTACTTCTAAAGCTGTTTTCGTAATGGGTGCAGAGATTTAATTTTTGATTTGAGGTTTCCACTATAAAATGTTTGAGCCGTATCTTTTGAATTCTATTAAATTGTTTTTAGAATATCTTTTGATATTTTTTCAAACGATAAGCAGATGAATCGATAAATTTTAATGAAGTTAAGTTACTTTTTAAGTTTGGTTAAGTGGAAAGGATGAAATAAATGGGCTTTGGTGAAGTGTTTTTTAGAGTGACATGCTCATTTTTTGTATTATTTATTTTAGCGAGAATGATGGGGAAAAAAGAAATCGGACAGCTGGATATATTTACTTTTATCACGGCAATTACAATTGGAAATATTGCGGCTTCACTTTCAACAGATAAGACGCTAGACATTGAAGATGGTATTTTAGGATTAGTTGGTTGGGCTTTATATACGATTTTAATGGGATATATAAGCTTGAAGTCAAAATCAGCCCGGAGAATTATTACAGGAGAACCAATAATTCTAATTCGTCAAGGAAAGATAATGGAGGAAGCTTTAAAGAAGGCTCGAATCGATACTGATCAATTTCAAGGAATGCTTAGGAATCAGAGTATATTTTCATTGAATGAAGTAGAATTTGCCATCTTTGAAATTGATGGAACACTTTCTGTTATGAAGAAAAAAGATGTTAAAACGAAGAAGAACAAAACATTTACAAAAACGTTATTATTTCCAACTTCAACCGTAATAATTGCAGATGGGCAAATTGTTCAAGAGTCCTTAAATGATTTAGGTCTTGATCGAAATTGGTTGGACAAGCAATTAGAAAGAGCAGGGGTAAAATCAATTTCCGATTTATTTTTTGTTGAAGTACAAACAGATGGAACACTGTATATCGATTATCGATCAGATAAATATGATGAAAGTAACGAAAAATGACTCAAATCCTAAAATGGATATGAGTCATGGTCGTAAAGTATATTACTCGTAAATAGGTACCCAGCCTTCAGTTGTAACAAACAGTCTTACAGCAACTACTTTACGGTCTTCTGTTAATGTGAAATAGTGGCGTACATTAGGTGGAACAGAAATTAAGTCTCCAGGATTTAAATTAACATGGAAGAAGCCCTCAGTTCCCTCGATGATAAAAGTCCCATGGCCACTTACAATGAAGCGCACTTCATCATCAGTATGATGATGTTCACGATTGAAATTTTTTAATAGTTCATCAAGATTTGGTGTTGCATCAGAAAGTGAGATGATATCACTTGCCAAATAGCCACGTCTTGTTGAAATAAGATCAATTTCAGGTTTGAACGTTCCTAAAATTGATGCTTTTTCGTCATCAGATAAAGTGAATTTTTCTCTTAATGAAGATTGTAATTGTTCGATATTCCAATTTTCATAAATAACGCCTTGTTCCTCTAAATATGCTTTAACTTCAACATCATTCGAAATATGAAAATCCTTTTTTTCTACCCAAATTGTAGCCATTTTAAATTCCTCCTAAAATTAATTGTTAATTAATAAGCTTTTTTGACTTCCTTGTAACGAATATAGAAATAAAAATTCATAAGCTTCTAAATGTTTTTTTGCTTCAAAGGCTGATTTGGCCCAAACTGTAATACCATGATTATGGATTAACACAGCTCCATGATCATTTTTTATGTGTGGCAGAAAAGCATCAGCTAAAGTAGGAATGTCAGCATGATTTTTTATAATTGGAACGGATATTTCATCATCTTCTTCCCATAAACCTAATGCTTTAATAATTTCAATTCCCGTAAATGTTAGTTTATCTTGGTGAGGGTAGTCCTTTGTTATAAAATTGTTAGCAATTGTATGCACATGAAGAACACAAGTAGCGTTCGTATTTTGGTAAATTAAACGGTGTAAAATTGCTTCCGCGGATGGTTTTTTTGATTCGTCCCAAACAGATTGGTCGAACTCATCTACTAGAAGAAAGTCATCATAAGTATGTTGTGTTTTGTCTTTTCCACTAGTTGTAACTAAAAACTGTAATGGAGTGTCGTTTACTTTTATTGATAAATTTCCACTTGTTCCTAGAAACCAGTCGCGTTTTGCTAGTGTTTTTTTGATTTCACGAATCTCATCGTATCGTTTAAAAAATTCCTTCAAACTAATACCTCCTTACTAAGTGCCGCTTGAATATCATAAAAGTTTGAGAATGGGATGTAAGGAAGATTTAACTCTTTGCATTTTTCTTTTAAGAAATCTCTAGCAAAGATTAGGTTGGCTTCTTTCGCAATTTGTAAATCTGTAATTGAATCACCTATTACTACGATTAAATCCGTTGATTCACTATACTTTCTCATTACAGAAGATTTACACATTCCACAATCATTCGAACAATGTAAATCGCAAGAATGATCCCAATATATTTTTACATTTTCGCCTGTGAAATCTGTTCGATTACATAATACAGAAGAAGAGGGGAGGTACTCCGATAAAATTGGATGAACGAAAAAGTCCAAGCCACCACTCACCACTTTTAACTCAAGCTTACTTTCGTTTACAAATTCAATAAACTCTTTAAAACCGTCTCGAATAGTTGTATTGTTTAATACGAAATTGGTCATATCATCTTTTGTATTTGAAGGAATTGTTGAAAACATTTTTTCAACACCTTCACGTATCGAAATTTTGCCACTTAACACATCAGTTGTTAATACTTTTGCAGAAGGTGATGCAAACTGCTTTATTAACGTAACAATATTGTCACCTTCAGTAATTGTTCCATCGAAATCACAAAATATTTTTATTGCCACTTTCTTTTACCCCCATAGTTGTAATGCCTTTTGAAGTGAAGTATCTGGAAGTGCATATTCTTTTAAATCGATTCCAGAAAGAGTAGCAGCAATTGCTTCTCTAAAAGCGTTACCTCCACCAATTGGTCCATCTGGATGCCCGTGAACTCCGCCACCTGCATTAATCACTTGGTCTACTCCGAAATCATGAATCAATTGAGGTACTAAGCCAGGGTGAATTCCCGCAGACGGAACCGGGAATGTTTCTTTTAATCCGTTTGCTTCGGTTAAATTTTGAGCTATTTTTAAAGTAGTTTCTTTTTGTAATGCAACAGATCCATAAGGAGAAGGGAATAAACTAAAATCTGCTCCTGCAAATCGTAAAAGTTTACCTAAAAGTAAACCAGTATCAATTCCATAAATAGGAGAGGAAGTAAATGCTCCCGACACTGCTGGATGCGCCATGATTGGCACGTTGATTGAAGTATCTTCAGCTAAACTTTGAAGCACATCAATTCCATAAGAAAATACATTTAGTAAAAATACATCTGCACCAGCTTCAGCTGCACGTAATGCTTTTTCTTTCAAATCATATGTACGACCAGTTAAATTAACTGCATAAAGCGTTTTATGACCAGTCTTTTCATAAACTTGATTCAGAACTTTTTTACCATAGCCTACACGATCAGTTAACGAAGTAATGGTGTCAAATAAAATTTCGTCATCTTTAATAAGGTCAACTCCACCTAAGGCTTGCTTTTTTAATTCCTCTGAGATGTAATGGATATCTCTACCAATTACTGATTTGAAAATACTCATTAACAAAGGGCGGTCATAAACATCTAATTTTTCACGAATCCCTTTTATACCAAATTGAGGCCCAGGGAATAATTGAAGGATATCTTCAGTAAAATTTAAATCGACTAGTTTGATTTCACCATCTAGCGAAAGTTTTCCAAAGACTGTCGTTAAGATTGCTGGAAGATCAGCCGAAAAATTTAAACTAGGATAGTAGATTTCAATGAATCCTTTTGTAGGTTTATAACCTAAAAAAATGGCGATATTTTCTTCACAATCAACTTCTTGAATTGAAATCACTTTACCTTTGTGTTTTTGTAATTGTATTTGGTCATTTTGTGGTAATGAGGTCCACGAACCAACTGTTAAGCCAAGAGCGATAGACTCTGCTTTTTTTTCTAATTGATGATTTTTGTCATAAACCTGGTATGTTGCGAAAACGCCACTCATTTCATGACCTCCTAAAATTTATGGTTAGAAAACAAAAAACCTCTCACAAGGAGAGGTTATCCTACACCTTATCTGTCAGCAAAATGCTGCGAGAATTAGCACCGTGCTATAAAATATAGCCGGTTGCCGGGTTTCGTCGGGCTCGGTCCCTCCACCTACTCTGAATAAGTTGATATTTAATTTTGAATTTTTTACATAATCGCATTATTTCATGAACAATTGAAATTGTCAAACACTAAATGTTCAAAAATATTTCGAGCTTTTTTAGTCTAGTAATTGCTTCCTTCAACCGATCAATGTCAGTTAAAAGGCCAACACGGACAAATCCTTCACCGTATTCTCCGAAACCATTACCAGGAGCAACAGCAATATGTGCTTTTTCTAGTAATAAATCAGCAAACTCTTGAGAGGTAAATCCTACTGGTACTTTTAACCAAGCGAAAAACGAACCTGCTGGTGCATTTACTTTCCACCCAATTTCATGACAACCACTAATTAATACATTTCTACGTTCTTCATAAAGTGATAGTAACTCTTTTACACTTTCCTGCGATTCTGTTAATGCAACTGCAGCTGCTTCTTGGATTGCTGGGAATATACTAACATAAAGGTGATCTTGTAATAGATTAATAGCAGAGATAACTTCTTTTTTTCCAACAGCAAATCCAATACGCCATCCAGCCATATTGTAGGTTTTTGATAGAGTATAGATTTCAATACCACAGTCCTTAGCACCAGGAGTTTGAAGATAACTTAACGGTTTTTGTCCATCAAATCCAAATGCACCGTACGCGAAATCATGACAAACAGTAATATCATTCGATTTTGCAAGCTGAACAGTCTCGCTAAAAAATTCTGTAGTTGCTACTGCGCCAGTAGGGTTGTTCGGGTAATTAATAAATAATATTTTACTAGCATCTAAAACGTCTTGTGGAATTAATTGATAATCTGGTAAAAAATTATTTTGTTCAATCAATGGCATTGTATATGCTTTTGTTTTAGAAAGTGAGATGCCCGATAGGTAATCCGGATAACCAGGATCGGGAACTAAAATTGTATCACCTTCATTGCAAAGGCAAAGAGGAAGTTCCACTAAACCAGCTTTTCCTCCGAAAAGAATAGCCACTTCTTCCTCAGGATCTAAACTAACTTTATATTCACGTTTATAAAATTCTGCAACAGCATTTTTTAATGTGCTCATTCCTCTAAACGGTGAATATTTGTGAGTTAAAGGATTTTCTACAGATTTTTGTAATGCTTTAATAATATGGTCAGGAGTTGGTTGATCTGGATTACCTTGTCCAAGATTTATTACATCATGGCCATTTTTAATCGCTTCGTTTACTTTTAAAACGAGCGAAGCAAAGAACTGTTTCGGTAAGTTTTCTAAAAGATTACTAGTTTTCAAGTATATCACTCCACATAGATAGTTAATTCAATTCAAATCGCCCGAAATAGTTTGACTAACGAATGATTTCAAATAACGAATATTGCAATAACTTTCACCATCATATATGCTCATTTTAAAAATGTCTATAAAATTTAGAATAGGGTGAATTAAAAGTGATAAAAATTGCATGTATACAATCTGACATCATTCTAGGTGATTCGAGTGCCAATTTTGAAAATATGAAAATAAAAATAAAAGAGGCTGTAAATAATTCTGCCACTATTATTGTCTTACCAGAGTTATGGACGACTGGTTATTGCCTAGAAGAAATAAATAAACATACAGATGTTCAACAGCCAATCATATTAGAGTTACAATCAATTGCAAGAACTGAACAAGTCACAATTATTTCAGGTTCATTTCCGATAGCAAGAGAGAATGGTGTGACAAATACTTTAGTTGCTATTAATAAACAAGGTGAGATTTTAAAAATGTATGACAAGGTTCATTTGTTTCAACTAATGAATGAACATCATTATTTACAAGCAGGAGTTGACGATGGACTGTTACCGTTAGATGAATTCATTGCTGCTGGATTTGTTTGCTACGATTTACGTTTTCCAGAATGGATCCAAGCTCATGCGATAAATGGAGCTAAGGTTTTATTTTTTGTTGCGGAATGGCCAATCCAAAGAATGCAGCATTGGGAAACACTACTAAAAGCGAGAGCAATTGAAAATCAATGTTATGTTGTTGCATGTAATCGGGTTGGTAAAGATTTGGCGAATACGTTTGGTGGAGGTTCGCTAATTATTGATCCATGGGGAGAAATTATTTCAAAAGGTGGAGAGACAGAAGAAATTATTTTTGGAGAAATTAATCCAAAAAAAGTCGATGAAATCCGCAATACTATCCCAATTTTTGAAGACAGAAAAGATGGAATTTATAAAAGTTTCAAAAAAAATATTTGACAAACTGAAAATATATATCCTAAAATACGATTATAAAATTTAATATGCGAACTCTTATTTCGAGTAGGCGGAGGGATTTGGCCCGATGATGCCCAGCAACCGACTGTAATACCATTGTGAAATGGGGCGTATTCTATACGCCTGAGCTTAAATGCTCAGTAAGGCACGGTGCTAATTCCAACAGAAAAGTAATTTTCTGGTAGATAAGAGACGAAAGCCAATAATCTATTGCCCCTTTTCGTCTCGAGAAGGGGATTTTTATATTGTCAAAAATTAAGGGGGATGAAGCTCAAATGTCAGTTATTCTAAAGAAAGAATATAGACCTTTAACAGAGGCAACTGCGATCGTGTATTTACAAAAATTAGGTTATTTTACAAATCAAGTTTGTGAGAGTGTTGAAATAGGTGATGGGAATTTAAATTTGGTTTTTAAGGTGAAGCCAGTTGGTCGCGAACAAGGCTTGATTATTAAGCAAGCTTTACCTTACGCAAAAGTTGTAGGTGAGAGCTGGCCACTAACTTTAAAAAGGGCAACGATTGAGAGTAATGCAACCAAAATTTACAACGAACTAACACCACATCTAGTTCCGAAAATATTTGAACATGATGAGGAACAAGCTGTTACTGTTATGGAAGACTTGTCACATTTACAAATCCTGAGAAAAGGTTTAATCGAGAAAAAGTCATTTCCTTTCTTGGCGAAACATGTTGGTGAGTTTTTGGCAAAATCACTATTTTTTACGTCAGATTTCGGTGCAACTCCTGCTAGAAAAAAAGAGCTAGAGTATTTGTTTAATAATCCGGAATTATGTGATATCACTGAAGACCTAGTATACACGGATCCTTTTTATAACAGTGAGACGAACAGATTTGAAGAAGAGCTTGTTGATGAAATTAATAGTTTGTGGGAAGATGAAGAATTACAAATTGAAGTCGCAAAACTAAAATTGGATTTTTTATCTAAAAAAGAAGCCTTATTACATGGTGATTTACATACAGGCAGTATATTCGCATCTGCAACGGAAACAAAAATTGTTGATCCGGAGTTTGCGTTTGTCGGGCCGATAGGATTTGATCTAGGTCAAATTCAAGCGAATTTATTGTTCCAAATTTTTAGTCGCACTGAGCAAAAAGAAGAGATTATTGAACAATTAATTACAATTGAACAAGTCTTTAATGAAACATTTTTACAACTTTGGGAAGAGCATTGTGTTAGGCCATTTCATCATGCAGCTCTTATAAAAGAAAAATTAGATGGTTATTGGATTGATGCAATTGGTGTTATTGGATGCGAATTAATAAGACGAACGATTGGCCTTGCTCATGTAGAGGACATCGACTCGATTGATCATTCTCGAAAAGTTAAACTTAAAAAAGAAATCCTGAAACTTGGGGTTAATTGTATTAAGAATAGATTTACTATTAGGAACATTAAAAATTTAATCTCTGGATTGGAGAATAGACGTTGACTACATTACAGCAAATACCTGAATCGTTACAATGGGATGGCGAAGGCTTAAAAATCTTAGACCAGACAAAATTACCAACTGAAATAAATTATCTATATGCTACAACTTTATTAGATGTAAGAGAAGCGATTGTAAAGTTACAAGTTAGAGGTGCACCTGCAATTGGTTTAGCTGCTGCTTATGGCTTATATTTAGGCGTGCGAGATATAGAAGGCGAAAATATTGAAGAGTTTCATATTCACTCAAGAGATCTTGCTGATGATTTAATAAGTGCAAGACCTACTGCCGTTAATTTAGCTTGGGCTGTTGAAAAATTAATTCAATCAAGTAAATTAGCTGTTACAGTATCAGAAGCAAAATTAATTATCTTGGAAGAAGCTATTAAACTACATATAGCAGATGAAGCTACTTGTAAAGAAATAGGTGAGAATGCATTAACTTTATTACATGATGGGGCATCTGTTTTAACTCATTGTAATGCAGGGAGTATTGCAACGAGTCGATACGGCACAGCACTTGCACCATTGCACTTAGCAAAAGAAAAAGGTTGGGAAATTTCGGCATATGCAACCGAAACTCGCCCAGTATTTCAAGGTGCTAGACTAACTTCTTGGGAATTGAAGCAAAGTGGCATTCCAGTTACTTTACTAACTGATAATATGGTTGGCTATTTGCTACAACATAAAAAAATAGACGCAATTATTGTAGGTGCTGATCGAATTACAGCAAATGGAGATACAGCCAATAAAATAGGAACGTTACAATTAGCTATTTTAGCGAATTATTATCAAATTCCATTTTATGTAGCAGCTCCATTATCAACAATTGACTTATCGATTGAAAGAGGAAAAGAAATTGTTATCGAACAACGTGATCGTAGAGAAGTTACGCATATTGGTGGAGTCCAAATCGCGCCTGACGGAATAGAAGTCCTAAATCCAGCATTCGATGTCACGCCTAATGAATTAATAACTGCTATCATTACTGAAAAAGGAATTGTTGCAAGTGACTATAAAGAAACCTTCACACGATGGGTGAATGAGGAGTGAAGAGACTCATTCCTACTATTTCATTTGTTAAGTAATATCTAAAGCTTCTATATAATATAGAAAAAAGTGAAGGTAAGAATTTGTAAGTATGTCATTTTAACAGTTAACAATACTATTTAATCAAAATAATCTCCAATTATGGGGATTATTTTTGTTTTCAGAGTGGAATTTTTGTGGGGAATGCATAAAATAAAAAAAAAATTATTTGATGTTAGATTTCCTAACATTGTGTTGACACTTTTTCTGACATGGAATAAAATACTAATAGAAGAACGAAAGGAGCATTGCTATGAATGATCAAGTAAGACGCTCAACGCCACTTTTTCCAATTGGAATAGTCATTTCGTTAACAGAATTATCTGCAAGACAAATTCGTTATTATGAAGAGCATGATTTAATCCATCCTGCTCGAACTGAAGGTAAACGTAGATTATATTCATTTAATGATGTCGATAAATTATTAGAAATTAAAAAGTTTATTGAACAAGGTTTAAATTTAGCAGGTATTAAAGAAGTCCTCCATTTAAAATCGACAGAAAAATCAAAAGAAACAGTTGTACAGCAAGTAATTGTTGAAAAATCGATCTCAGATGAGCAACTTAGGAAAATGCTTCGTCAAGAGTTATATCAAACTGGTAAGTTAGGTAAAACTTCTTTAAGACAAGGTGATATGTCCCGTTTCTTTCATTAAATTATTATTTAAAAATGGTTTTTTCTAGCTTTTATATTTATATAGGGGGAAATATAAATGAAAAAAGAATTGATTTTAAACAGTGTTCAAAAACATGGACTGGAATTTGTTCAATTATTTTTTACAGATGTGGAAGGGGTATTCAAGCATTTAGAATTACCCATCTCCCAAATCGAAAAAATACTTAACAATGAGATTATGTTTGATGGTTCTAGTATTAACGGGTTTACAAAAATCGAAGCAAGTGACATGATGCTTTATCCAGATTTTAATACGTGGAAAATTGATCCGAATGAAAAGGTTGGATTATTCATTTGTGATGTATATTATCCAGATGGAACTCCTTTTGCAGGTGATCCTAGAAATGTACTAAGACGTGCAATTGATAAAGCAAACGCAAAAGGTTTTACTTCGTTTAATGTTGGACCTGAACCAGAGTTTTTCTTATTTGCTAAAGAAGGTAATAACCTGATACCAAACGACAACGGTGGATATTTTGATGTAGCTCCCCTAGATAAAACAGTTACAATACGACGCGAAATTACAAAAGGCCTTCAACGATTAGGATTAGAAGTTGAAGCATTACATCACGAAGTTGCGATTGGTCAACACGAAATCGATTGGAAATACGCTCCAGGTTTACAAACAGCTGATAATATTCAATTATTTAAATATACAGTTAGAACAATTGCCGAAAAACATGGTTTAGTTGCGACTTTTATGCCAAAACCAATATTTGGTGAAAATGGTTCAGGTATGCATTGTCATATGAGCCTAGGAAATGATAATGGTAATGCCTTTTATGATGAGAGAGATTCAATTGGATTATCTGAAACTGCTAGACAATTTATTGCAGGTGTATTAACACATGCACGGGCAAATGCTTCAGTTACGAATCCAACTGTTAATTCATATAAACGTTTAGTCCCAGGTTATGAAGCGCCAGTTTATGTAGCTTGGTCACAAAGTAACCGTACTTGTACCATTCGTATTCCAGCTGCCAGAGGTGCAGGAACTCGAATCGAAGTGCGTAATCCAGATCCTTCTGCAAATCCTTACTTAGCATTAGCTGTTTTACTATCTGCCGGATTGGATGGAATTGAAAGAGGTTTGACTCCTCCAACTGAAAGACACGAAAATCTATATTTAATGGATGATGTAACTCGTAAAGCTGAAGGGATAGAAACGTTACCAGGAAGCTTACAAGAAGCAGTTTCCGAATTAGAAAACAGCGAGTTTTTACAACAAGTATTAGGAAAACATGTTTACTATTCATTCCTACAAAACAAAAAAGATGAGTGGGATGCATACCGTTTACGTGTATCAGAGTGGGAAAAAGAAACATATTTAAATTGCTAGCAATAAAAATTAAAATAAAAAAATAGAAAAGTAGAAAATTCCTACTTTTCTATTTTACAGTGTGTTAGACTAATTTTGTTTGTTACATACGAAAGGGGAACTTTATTCATGGCTAAGTTTACAAAGGAAGATATTTTCAGAATTTCAAAGGAAGAAAATGTTAAGTACATTCGTCTACAATTTACAGATTTACTAGGAATTATCAAAAACGTTGAGATTCCAGTAAGTCAGCTTGAAAAAGCTTTAGATAATAAAATGATGTTTGATGGCTCTTCAATTGAAGGATTTGTTCGAATTGAAGAATCTGATATGTATTTATTCCCTGATTTAGACACTTGGGTTGTATTCCCATGGACAGCTGAAAAAGGTAAAGTAGCTCGTTTAATTTGTGATATTTATAATCCAGATGGAACACCTTTTAATGGCGATCCTCGTAATAACTTAAAACGTATGTTAAAAGAAATGGAAGAATTAGGTTTTACAGATTTCAACTTAGGACCTGAACCAGAATTTTTCTTATTCAAACTAGATGAAAAAGGTGAACCAACACTTGAATTAAATGATAGTGGCGGCTACTTTGACTTAGCACCTACAGACTTAGGCGAAAACTGTCGTCGTGATATCGTTCTTGAACTTGAAGAAATGGGCTTTGAAATTGAAGCATCTCACCACGAAGTAGCACCAGGACAACATGAAATTGATTTCAAATATGCTGGAGCAATCAAAGCATGTGATGACATTCAAACATTTAAATTAGTAGTTAAAACTATAGCACGTAAACACGGTTTACACGCTACTTTCATGCCAAAACCATTATTCGGTGTAAACGGATCTGGAATGCACTGTAACTTATCATTATTTACAAATGGTAAAAATGCATTTTATGATGAAAATGGAGAGCAAGGCTTAAGTGAGACTGCTCGTCACTTTATCGCAGGTATTTTAAAGCACGCTCCAAACTTTACAGCGGTTACTAACCCAACTGTAAACTCGTACAAACGTTTAGTACCAGGTTACGAAGCACCATGTTATGTTGCTTGGTCCGCAAGAAACCGTAGCCCATTAATTCGTATTCCTGCATCTCGCGGTTTAAGTACTCGTGTAGAAGTACGTTCAGTTGACCCAGCTGCAAACCCATACTTAGCATTATCAGTATTATTAGCAGCAGGATTAGATGGAATTAAAAACAAATTAGAAGCTCCTGCTCCAGTAGATCGCAATATCTACGTTATGTCTAAAGAAGAGCGTGAAGAAGTTGGAATCATCGACTTGCCAGCAACTTTAGCAGCGGCACTTGAGCTATTAAAAACTGATGAAGTAATCGTAGGTGCTCTAGGTGAACACTTATTCGAACATTTCGTTGAAGCAAAAGAAATCGAGTGGGACATCTTCCGTACTCAAGTTCACCCTTGGGAACGCGAGCAATACATGTCAGTATATTAATCAAATCACCCCTTGACGCTAAATGCGTTGAGGGTTTTTTTTATACTATTTAATAATTAATCTTTGGAAAAATTAATTGACAGTATTTAACAAAAATTTATAGATTGTAAGTAGGAAACAACCCTTCAAAAAAATATATACAATATAAGAGTATTTTTCTATTGTACATCTCATCAAATTAGTAGAGAATAGAAGAGGAATTAATTCGATCCGTGCGATTGAACTTAAGTATCTGATAGTAATGAAGTTGTATAAAGTATCAAACTTGGTTTAATACCCCAGTTAAATGGATAAAACTAATCAACAATAAGTTACTTATATTAGAACAAAAATGGGGTGTTTAGATGACTAAAGCTAAAAAAAAGAGCGGCATAGGTAGAGGAACTGACAAAAAGGGTTGGAATAGATGGCAAGCTGGTGCTAAAAAAGCAAAAAGTGCAAAACCATATGTAAGTAAAGGTACTAAGAATAAAAGTGGTTCAAATTCAACGACTGAAAGTTAAATTGATTAAGTTAAAATAAATGATGATAAACTATTTATTGATTGGAAGGGCTGTGAAAACAGCTCTTTTTTCTTTTGCTTTTACCTTTGAATGGAAAGGATTAAGGCAAATTTGGTTGGAATTTTGTAAGTAGAAGAAAACTAACTAAAAAAGTCCAAATCAGAACTATACTAACTTGCAAGAATGTAACTATTTACTAAATTGTTATCTCTCCTTATTAATTTAGTACTGCTACTTTTTATTTATATCATGATAAATATTACTCTTCTAATTTACTATTTTACTAGAACAAAATAGTATTTTATGAATAGTCTGTACTAACGGACAAGCATTCAAATATTGAGGGGGAACTAAAGGGTGTCTAATACAGTTAAGTATTTACTACTTGCACAAGAGGCTTCAAAAAAAATAGGTTGGTTGCCAGAAGTTATTTTTACACAGTGGCAAGTTGAAACGGCTCATTTTACATCTAATAATTTTAAAAAAAATAATAACATCGCAGGTCAAACTTGGACAAGTGGATTACCCGTGAGTAGTAAAGGGACAGCTAGACCTGCTAGTGAAGGTGGTTATTATATTAAATATAATGATCCTGTCCAAGGATATGTTGATTTTATATTAAATAATCCACGATATAGTAGGATAAAACAATTTCAAACAGCTGAAGGTCAATTTAAAGAAATTGCATGTGCAGGCTGGGCTGTTGCACCTAATTATGCTGAAGTTTTAATTTCGGTTTATCATTCTAATTTAAAAAATGGTGTATTTAAAAAGATTATTCCGTATACTGGCATTGTCAAAATCGGCGATCACGGTGAACAAGTAAAAATGATACAAGTAAAATTGGGTATACAAGGAGATGGAGATTTTGGGCCAATTACTGAGAGAAAAGTAAAAGAGTTTCAACGAAAAAATAAACTATACGTAGATGGAATTGTCGGAAAGCAGACGTGGACTAAATTGTTTTTAATAAATGGTTAATATTCAGTCAACATGAAAAAATTAAACTAGCATTAGCTTATTGATAGATTGAAAAGATTTTTAAAGGACCACTTAATGGTCCTTTTAATTTGACGTAAAAAAATATGGCTGCAGAATGGTAAAGAAATGAGGACGAAGCTAACTTTAAATTACATATTCATAAAATGGTTCTTCTTGATCAGAATCCTCAAAGTACTTTAATCCTTTATTCTTAAACCCGATTTTTTCTAATATTCTAAAAGAATTTTCATTTTGTGGGTCTGCCGATGCAGTTATGTACTTTATATTGCCGTGATATTTTGCGATTTCTAAACATGCTTTAGCTGCTTCAGTTGCATAACCCTTTCCCCATGAAGCTTTCGAAAAATGGTAGATTAACTCAACTGTTTCTAGTGAATTGGATATATTGAAACCTGCGGCTCCGATTACTTTATTGGTTGATAATTCTTTTACCGCGTAAACTGATATGCCGTTTGCTTCATGACATTTGCGATATCCGGAAATAATCTTTACTAATAGATCCTCTGGTGTCGCACCACTACAATGGGCCATTACTTCCTCATCACCCCAAAAAGATTTTGAAGCTTCTAAATACTCATCGTAAAATACACATAATTGTAATCGATCTGTTTCTATTATTACAGACACAAAAATTACCTCCATTTAAGTAAGATACATAGTATATATTTGGCTAAACCTTAAGTATACTTTTTAAATACTGATCAAAATGGTTATGACAATCGTATTTTAATAATGTTAGTTTAGGTCCATCGTTAAATACTATTTCTAATGTTTGATTACCGAAATGATGTTCTCCATTATTTATATTCTGAAAGCTTAGCTTTCTCGACTTGATATCTTTGCAATTTCTGATTTCTAAACTGATTGAATGGTTCGATTTTGTATTCATAAAAGAAATTGTTTTTAATAGGATATATTTCTCTTTTGAAGCAATATGAAAAGTATACTCTCTTTTGTTTTCATGAAATTTAGTAGTTATACCACTAATCGTGAAGGCAACACACGAATCTTCGTCAATAATATTACGTAATTGTGTTCCGAGTTCTTGAAATAAAAAATCCTCAATAAATGTTAAAAGAAGTTCTTTATAAGTTAAATTGACGTTACCAATGAGTTCTTCAAACATAGTATTAACCCCCTTAACATACAATTCGTTTTTTTCTTTGCTTTTCCTATTAAATAATATGACTTAAAAAATTAAATATTGGTATTCTTCGTATTTTTTGTCAATTTAATAGAAATAATTTTTTATTAACCTTCTATTCTTCGATTCTAACAGTACATGTTAATGGAATATTAATAGTATATAAATTAATTAAAACTAGTTGTGAAAGGAGCTGTTGTATGGATTTTAAAAAAGAATTTATTTTAAAAACGAAAGAAATATATAAAGAAACTGTTTCTGAAAATCTAGCATTTAGTAAAATGTGTGATAAATTTGAATCTTATTTTATTGATTTGAAAGAGTCTTTAAAGAAAGAAATTGATGTTTCAAATGGTGAATTTGATATTTTAATTGATAAGTTTAACATAATTGAAGTACTTCTAAATCAAAGAGAATTACGTATTGTCATAGATCCTTCATCAAGTATAATCAGTGTAAAATATTTTGATCAAAAGAATAACGAACAAATAGAAAATAAGATAGATATTATCGAATACGAGGGTGGTGCTTATAAGAGTCAAGTATTCCAATCTCCAATTACTAGAAATATCATTGATAACTATTTAGCGGTAGCATTTCGAGAAGATTTAGAAAAATTTGTTGATAGAGAAATTAGAGATTGACAGAATAGGCATTATGAATTTTAGGAAGGAAAGATGAACTTAGTTATCGACTTAAATCGGTAGCAGTTAGAGTGAATTTAAAAATTTTAGTTAGAAATGATGGGACATGCTTTGCAGATAGTTATTGTATAAAAATTGCTTAGATATCAATACTAACTGCAAAACGGAAGCATTTCATCAACCGAATTAGAGTAAATCAAGTATTAGAGTTATATTAGTTAATTAAATGATTTGAATTTAAAGATTGTTTGTTTATAACAATCTTTTTTTTGTTATTTAGCTATAAAACTTCAACAGATTTTTTTCTATTTTATCTTTTTTCATAATATTTTTTTTTTTCAAATTATATTGAATAAGTAAAAAATTCGTTTTATACTTATGAAGTTAAAACTTCATAAATTTAAAATTATAAAGTTTTAACTTTTATCCCGGAATAATCATAGTAATTTGTAAAAATAATAATTTATGAATAGGGGATTCAAGAATATGATGGATACAATTCAATATAATATGATTGCAGAAATAACGGAATTAGTAGATGTAATTTCTCTTCAAAAGCTCATCTGGGGAAATGATACTGTTACACCTGTTCCTCAGCTCGTTGCTGCAATAAAAAATGGTGGAATGATTACAGGTAGCTTTTTTAATGGTGAACTAATTGGATTCACATACGGCTTTGCAGGCTTTAAAAATCATGAAAATTATTTAGTTTCACATATGACTGCTGTTCATCCAAATTATCAAAACTTAGGTATAGGTTTGAAATTAAAGCTAAAACAACGTGACTGGGCTATTAATTATGGTTATAAGAAAATAATCTGGACATATGACCCCCTAGAATCTCGAAATGCATTTTTTAATTTAAATAAATTAGGTGCCTATGTACGTAATTGTGAACCTTCTTATTACGGTGAAATGAATGATAAATTGAATATAGGAATGCCGACAGATCGTTTTCTAGTTGAATGGGATATTTCTTCTGAACGTGTTATAAAGACTTTAGCTGGAAACTTCATTATAAGTGAAGAAGCTTTAAAATATCCCTTATTATTGAATTGGGAGAGAAAAGATAATATCCCCTATCCGATAGTAGTTGAAAATAATTCGCTAATAGAAAAGGGATATTTACTTCCAATACCTAAAAATATCCAACACTTGAAACAATCCGATCTTAAATTAGCCATATCTTGGAGATTAGCTATTCGTAATGCTGCAATAGCAGCATTTTCCAATGGATTTACACTGACAGGAATTTTAAAAATGAATCAAAATATGATTCAATACTACGTTTTTGAAAAAAATATTTTGGAGGAATTCAATGATTAATAGGATAAAAGAATGGGTTAATAATAACTCAAATACAATTCTAAAAACTTATCAGTTCTTACATGAAAATGGAGAAGTTAGTTGGCAAGAACATAAAACAACTGATTACCTTTGTGAACAATTAAGAATGTTGGACATACCTTATGAGACCTTCGACAACCATACCGGTGTAATTGGTTATTGGGGAAATAAGGAACTTGGTCAAGTTGTTGGAATTCGTTCAGATATAGATGCTTTATGGCAATTAGTAGATGGTGAATGGAAGGCAAACCATTCCTGTGGACATGATGCCCATATGTCTATCGTTCTGCACACGATTAGATGTTTAATGGAAATTGGATTTTCACCCAATGGATTAATAAAAATCATTTTTCAGCCCGCGGAAGAGTCCGGTAAAGGTGCGAAGGCAATCATAGATACTGGAAAATTAGATGATATTGAATACTTATTAGGAATTCATTTGCGACCAATTCAAGAGTTGCGTTTTGGTCAGGCATCACCAGCAATCTATCATGGCGCGACAACATTACTTAAAGGAAAAATATTTGGTATATCTGCTCATGGCGCACGTCCGAATTTAGGGATAAATGTGATTGATTCACTTGGAGCAATAATATCAGCAATCAATGCAATTAAAATGGATCCAACTGTCTCTGCTTCAGTAAAAGTCACAAGTGCAAAAGCGGGTGGAGAAAATTATAACATTATTCCAGATTATGCTGAATTCGGAATTGATGTCCGTGCTCAAGAAAATAATGTGATGGAAGAACTATTAAAAAAAATAAACCAAGCTGTCTTTTCAGCAGGAACGTCAAATATGGCAACTATTGAACTTGAAACAGTAGCATCAATGGTGGCAGCAATAGCTAGTCGAGAAATTGAAAATATCGTTAAAAACTCTATTATTGAAGCGTTGGGTGAAAAAAATTTAATGCCTCCTGCGGTCACGCCTGGAGGAGAGGATTTTCATTTTTATAAAACTGCATTTCCAAAAATACAAGCGACAATGGTCGGATTAGGAACAGATTTAAGTCCTGGACTACATCATCCCCAAATGAATTTCAATCTAAATTCACTTGGGGATGGGGTTACTATACTTAGCAATTCGATCTTTAAGCTATTTGAAATAAACAGGACATAGTATTGATAGTTTGTTAAAATGAATAATCGATTAGGTTATACCAAAATATAGGTATAACCTAATCGATTTTTTTATTGTGATAAAAAGAGTAGGATATGTATAGATAAATGTATGGTATCATAAGTATAGTGATATAGTTGTAATTTTCAATTTTTTAGATAGGATGGAGTTTATGAGTAATATTAATGAAAAAATACGAAAAAATTTTAATCAATTTACAAAGAGGCAACAGCAAGTAGCTAAATATATTATTGATCATCCAAAAGAAGTTGCTTTCCAAACTGCAAAACAAGTAGGTCAATCTAGCAATACAAGTGAAACAACAGTTTTCCGTTTAAGCAATGTATTGGGTTATTCTGGGTTTTCAGAAATTCAAAAAGAAATTCAAACTGCTCAATTAGAGGAAGCTAATAACTCAAATCCAATTGAAAATTTTAAAGAAGATACTAAAACATTAGGTAACAAAGATTTAATTCAATATGTAATGGGGCAAGATCATGCATATATTCAAGCCACATTTGAACAAATAGACTCTGATCAATATGCTGCCGCAATTGATCAATTAGTTAATGCGGATAAACGGTTTATTATAGGATTTAGATCAGCATATGGACCTGCCAATTGGTTTACATTTAGCTTAAATATCATCATGGGAAATACATTTTTGTATAGAGGTGAAATTGAGGATGCAAACTATTTATTATCACAAATTACTGAGAATACAGTTGTTGTTGCAATCTCATTTCCTAGATATTCCCAAGAAACATTAACTTTTGTCAAAGCAGCTAAGAAAAAAGGAGCAAAAATCTTAGCAATTACAGACGATAAATTATCACCATTAGGTCAATTTTCAGATTATTTATTTAAAATCATTGCTCCAACTCCTATTGCAATAAAAGGTATTACACCTACAATGGCCCTTTTAAATTTAATAGTTACAAGCGTATCAGCATCTGATGAATCACAAAAAAAAATAAAGGGATACGGGCATACTGATGAAGAATATTTCCCTTTTGCTAAAAAGTAATTTCTCGTTCGGACTTAATCATTTTTTTCCTATATTTAATTTTCGTAATTTGAATTTTTATACATAATCTTATAGTAAATGATAGCTGCTTTTGCAGCTTTTTTTTTTTGACAGTATGTAACAGTCAATTATTTTATTAAGCTTGAATTGAAAGAAGTAGGTATGGATGTGCTAATTAATCATTCCGAGCTCTAGTTTGTTAATGAGAAAGATTAAATTTAAATTAAATGATGGTTAAAAGAATATGTATTATTCAGAAAATTAAGCTAATTTTGAAAAATGTAATTGATATAAAGAAGTAATAAGGTTTATAATGAAGAGAGAAGTAAAAGCTTCGTAATAATGCGATAATGAAAGTATATACTTCAAATTAGTATTTTTATGGAGGTTCAACAAATGAAAATAATTATCGGTGAACTTGCACATGAAACAAATACGTTTTCGAATGTTAAAACAACGAAAGAGCTTTTTCAGTTATATCAATGGAAAAAAGGAAAAGAAATAATGAATGTGTACCGGGGTGTAAGGTCGTTTTTAGGTGGAATGATTAATCGTTCAGAATCTTTAGGTATCGATATTGTACCAACTTTTTCAACATTAGCTAATCCTGCTGGAATCATTACTAAAGAAACCTATCAAGAAATAAAGTGTGAACTGCTAGAAAGCATAAAAAAAGCTGGAAAAGTTGATGCAATTTGTCTTTCATTACATGGAGCCGGTGTAGTGGAGGAAATTGACGATTTAGAAGGTGATATTTTAGTTTCTGTCAGAGAATTAGTAGGGCATACTGTACCTTTGATTGTCACGTTAGATCTTCATGGTAATATTACGGAAAAAATGGTTGAAAACTCTGATGTGATGTTAGGAGTTCATTATTATCCCCATATTGATGCATATGATAGAGGTATTGAAGCAATTGATGTTGCTGTTCAAATAGTGAAAGGTGAAATTAAACCTGAAAAGTATTTGACAAGACTTCCATTAATGATCCCCACTTCAACAACAAATCAATCACCAGCACGAGAAATTAACGAAAGATGCTTTGAATGGGAACAAGAATTAGATGTGATTGATTGTACATTTTTTCACGGGTTTCCATACACTGATACACCAGATGTTTGTGTATCAGTTTTAGTAACAACTAATCAAAATGCAAAAAAAGCAAAACAAATTTCAAAAGATATTGCTAAGTTTATTTGGCAGAAACGTGAAGAATTTACACCTATCATATTATCTCCAGAAAAAGGTATTGAGAAAGCTTTAGCAAATAATAACTATCCTATCATAATAAATGAAAGTTCAGATAACCCTGGAGGAGGTACACCTGGCGATGGTACACGTTTATTAAGAGCTATGATTGACGCGAAACTTGAAAAAGCCTGTTTTGGATTTATTTATGATCCAGAAGTTGTAAATATTGCCCATAGAGCTGGAATAGGAGCAAACATTTCTGTAGAGCTAGGGGGGAAAACAGATTATCTTCATGGCGAACCGATTCAAATAATTGCTTATGTTAAGGCATTAACAGATGGAAAATTTATTGCATCCACACCAATGGGAAAAGGGGCAATGGTCAATTATGGAAAATCAGTAAGATTACAGATTGGTGGCATTGATGTAATTGTATGCTCAATAAAATCACAAGTATTCGATGAACAAATTTTCTTATTAAATGGAATTGATGTAAATGAGTATAAGCTTGTTGCATTAAAATCTAGTCAACATTTTAGAGCAGCATTTGAACAAATCGCTAAAGAAATTATTTCTGTAGACTCGCCTGGATTAACTTCACTTCAATTAAATACATTTAATTATAAACGAATAAATAGACCTATTTATCCTTTAGATGAAGTTTCATGGGATGCGGATGCAAATAAGGAATCTATTAGTATTAATAACTCTAATTAAATGAAATTTGTATAAAATATTAATTTATTAGGAGAAGAGGAACTAAAATGCGAATAGAAAGTGTCGAATTACAACAATTAAGAATGCCACTTAAATCAAAATTTGAGACAAGTTTCGGAAATATTTCTGTAAAGGACTTTATTATTGTAAGTATTCATGGTGAAGGGAAAACAGGATATGCTGAGAGTGTTGCATTAGAATATCCGATGTATAGTGAAGAAACAACGGGTACTGTATTTTATATGTTAGAAACATTCTTAATTCCAAAGCTCTTAGAAAGTAATATTAGTTCACCGGAAGAATTGTCAAATTTATTTGCTCCTATTCGACGTAACAATATGGCAAAAGCAGCATTAGAAGGTGCAGTTTGGGATTTATATGCTAAACAAAAAGGAATTTCCTTAGCAAATGCTTTAGGTGGTAAGAAAAGTACGATTGATGTAGGGGTTAGTATTGGTATTGAACCAACTGTTGATGAGGTGCTTATTAAAGTTGAAGAGTTTTTATCTGAGGGATATAAAAAAATAAAAATAAAAATTAAACCGGGATTTGATATAGAACTTATTTCTGCCATTCGAAAAAGGTTTGGCTATTCGGTACCACTAATGGCTGATGCAAATTCTGCTTATACGCTAAATCAGGTTGATATTTTTAAAGAACTTGATCAATTCAATTTAATGATGATTGAACAGCCACTAGAGCACGATGATATTATTGATCATGCCAAATTACAAAAACAAATTTCTACACCGATTTGTCTAGATGAAAGTATTCATTCTGCAGATGATGCTCGTAAAGCCATTGAATTAGGAAGTTGTAAAATAATTAATATTAAGATTGGTAGAGTTGGTGGATTATACGAATCTAAAAAAATTCATGATTTATGTATGGCAAATCAAATACCAGTTTGGTGCGGGGGAATGATTGAGACTGGAATAGGTAGAGCTCATAATATTGCAATTACATCACTACCTAATTTTACTATTCCAGGAGATACCTCGGCATCCAATCGATATTGGGATGAAGATATTGTATCCCCAGAAGTGATGCTTTCAAATCCAGGAATTCTTGATGTACCTACTTCTCATGGGATTGGTTATGAAATTGATCAAAATAAAGTAAATAAATTTTTAGTACAAAAGAAAAGTTTTAAAAGAAATAATTCGATTGTAGGATAAATATTAAATTTGCAACTTAAAATAGCGAGCTTAAATTAAATAGAAGGCTGGTGGAACAATGAATTACTCGAATTGGGAAGAAAAGTATAAGAAATATGCTGAAAAATTAGTCAAAGATTTTAAGGTGCCTGGAACAGCAATTGGAATTTGTAACAATGGTGAAATGATTTTTAATGAAACATTCGGATATCGAGATACAGAAAGAGAATTAAAGATTAATAATGACACGATTTTTGGTATTGGTTCAATAACAAAATCATTTACTTGTATGGCTATCATGCAGCTTCAAGAAGCGAACAAGCTTAACGTTCATGATCCTGTTGTGAAATATTTACCAACTTTTAAAATGCCAAAAAACAAATTTACAAATGAAGTTACAATTCATCACTTATTAACACATACTGCAGGATTGCCCCCTTTACCTTCCATTTTTGGTGCCTTAAAAAGCAGTATGGAAATTGACCCATATGTTTTAAAAAATGATTCTATTTTTTCAATATTAGAAAGTCATCCCAATCTTGATACATTTGATGATTTATTAAACTATATTGCATCTTATGATATAGATGTATTAGGCCCTCCTGGAAGATATTTTAGTTACAGTAATGATGGGATGGGTTTACTTGGTGGAATTATTGCAAAATGTAGTAGGAAAACATATGAGCAATATATTGTAGAACATATTCTAAATCCAGCAGGAATGAATGATACAGTATTTTTATTAAATGAAGCAAAAAATCAAGAGAATATTACTGAAATTTATGTCAATAAAATAAAAGATAAAGAAGAAAAAATACTGGCTGCACCATGTTGGTGGGATGCTCCTTCAATGCGTTCTGCAGGTTTTTTAAAATCATCAATTAATGATTTATTAAAATATAATGAAATCTTCCGTACAGGTGGACTTGTTGGGAATAACCGATTATTAACAGAAGAAAGTGTTAAGTCGATGTATACTCCGTATATTAAATGTGAGATCGATAAGTACTATGGTTATGGATTAATAGTAGTGCCAAACAGCTTTGGTGGCACATTAATAGAACATAGTGGCGGCATTAAGGGAGTAAGCTCACAAATGTTTATTATTCCTGAGCGGGGCATTACAGGTGCAATTTTAACGAATATTGAAGGTGTATCAGTAAAAGAATTAATGATGGGTGCACTTAATTTAATCTCTGGTCAGGAAGTAAATACACCATTATGTCAGTTTAGCAAACTGGAATTAGCTGAAGATGAATTAAACAAATTTGTTGGAAGTTTTGTATCATCAGATGAAAATACGAACATTAAAGTAATTATTGAAGATTCAAGTTTAAAATTAAACATTTTAGGTGAAGAATTTGACCTTGTATCTGTAGATGAGGATAAATTTATCTTTAGAAGAAGAGATTCGATTTTGGGACTGGTATTTTTTAGCGGTTTAGAAGGGGATATTAACAAAGTTTTGTTTGGAGGAAGAATATTATCGAAACAAACTTCAAATGAATTGCAAGTAAATCAGTAAAAAACTAAGAACAGCATTATTATTTTCGTAATGCTGTTTTTTTGTATTACTTTATTTTTATATAAAAATGTAGTAATTGATAATGGAAATAAAATTTAGTAGAAAAATTATAGATAAGGTAGGCGCTTTAAGATGAAAGAGCTAAATACAGTAAATCAAAATATTGAAGGATTAAAAATAAAATATCCAATATTAAAAGATTTAATCAAACTAGATGAAGTTGCTTGGAGTAATCCTAAATTTAAGAGTTTTAAAAGTGTGAGTGGTTCCTTTTCATTAAATGAAGAGGATATAAATGATGCTGAAAATAGATTGAATCGATTCGCTCCATTTCTAATGAAGGCTTTTCCTAGTACTTTTAAGTTAAATGGGGTAATAGAATCACCATTACGTAGGATTTCAGTAATGAAAAAACATCTTGAATCAAAACATGATATAAACATTTTTGGTGAATTATTATTAAAATGTGACAATGAGCTACCTATTTCAGGGTCTATTAAAGCGCGAGGTGGAATTTATGAAGTTCTAAAACACGCAGAAGAATTGGCGATTCAAGAAGGACTTTTAACTATTAAAGATGATTATACAATTTTATTTAGTGATAAATTTCGTTTATTTTTTTCAAAGTACTCAATTGCTGTAGGCTCAACTGGAAATCTAGGTCTTAGTATTGGCATTATAAGTGCAAGATTAGGTTTTAAAGTTTCTGTCCATATGTCAGCTGATGCAAAAAAGTGGAAAAAAGATTTGTTAAGAAAAAAAGGTGTAATTGTTATTGAGTATGAAAATGAATATAGTAAGGCTGTAGAAGAAGGTAGAAGACAAGCCAAACTAGATGAAAGATGTTATTTTATAGATGATGAAAATTCAAAACATTTATTTTTAGGATATGCAGTCGCCGCTTCTCGTCTTAAAAAACAATTATATGATTGTAATATAATAGTTGATCAAGATCATCCATTATTTGTTTACCTTCCATGTGGTGTAGGTGGAGGTCCAGGAGGTATTGCCTTTGGTTTGAAAATGGCATTTAAAGATCATGTTCATTGTTTCTTTGTAGAACCAACTCATTCACCTGCTATGTTACTAGGTTTAGTTACAGGTCTTCATAATCAAATATGCGTGCAAGATATCGGAATTGATAATATTACTGCAGCAGATGGTCTTGCTGTAGGAAGACCATCAGGTTTTGTAGGAAAAATTATTGAACCAATTTTAAGTGGTGCATTTACTGTTAGTGATGAAAAGTTATACACATTACTAGCGGAATTAATAGATGTAGAAAAAATTTACTTAGAACCATCTGCCCTTGCAGGATTTGTAGGACCATTACATATCCATAATAAAAATTTCAATTACATAGAGAATAATCATTTAAAGGATAAGATGAATCAATCTACACATATCATTTGGGCTACTGGTGGAAATATGGTTCCTAAAGAGGAGATGAAAAAATATTATAAAATAGGAAAAGATTTAATATCTTCTTAATGAAATAAACATTTTATCTATCGGTTTATTTTACCTTTGAAGTGGATTGAGAAAAAAATATGAAGTTAATTAAAAAAGTTTGAATTATTAGAATTTTTGTTATAGTATATAAAATAGAAGTATATACTTCTAAAAACGTAATAAAAAAAGTATAAACTTCTAACTTGGTAAGAATCTTAAACTTTGCAATCAAAAAGGGGGAGTAGGAATGAAAGTTTATATATCAGCAGATATGGAAGGAATCTCAGGAATTACCGATGTAGAAGATATTTTACCTGGAAAAAGAACCTATGAATATTGTCGTAAATTATTTACTGAAGATGTAAATGCCGCAATTGAAGGCGCAATTGAAGGTGGAGCAACAGAAATTGTAGTAAATGAGTCACATGGACCGATGAGGAATTTAATTCCAGATGAACTTCATCCGAAAGCCCAGTTGATCAGAGGCTTTTTCAAACCACTATTGATGATGCAAGGAATTGACGAATCATTCGATGCAGTATTCTTTGTCGGCTATCATGGTAAAGCTGGTGAAAAGGATGCAGTACTAAATCATACATTTATGGGGAATAGCTTTCAAAGATTCTACTTAAATGGGAAAGAATCTAGTGAAGCTGACTATAATGCTGCAGTTGCAGGGGAATTTAATGTACCTGTTACATTTTTGACAGGAGATCAACAAATCTGCGATGATGTAAAAGCACAAATGCCAGAAATTGAAACAGTTTCTGTAAAAACAGGAATTGGAATATACACTGCTCAGTGTCTTCATCCTCAAATTGCTCGTGAAAATATTAAAAATGGTGCTAAAAAGGCCATGGAAAGAATTCAATCGATTAAACCAATTAAGAAAGAAGACTCCTACTCTTTAACAATTGAATTTAAAAATTCAAATATGGCAGAGATGGTAAGTTACATGCCAAAAGTAGAATTAATAGATGCTAGAACAGTAAGATATGATACTGATAATTTAGTAGATGGTTCAAGAGTATTAATGGCAATGATGCTAATATCTATTACAGCTGCAAGCCCACTATATTCTTAAACTAAAAAAAAGGACAAGGTAGAAAGTAGGTATGAAATGTACAAAAATTTATTTTCAAATTTTAAAAAAAAACCATTTATTATAGATGCCCATTTTGACATTCTATTAGATGTACAGCAACAACGGGCGAAAGGGCGAACTAAGGTTATTGAAAATGACTATTATAATCGATTTATCGATGGAGGAGTAGATGTAATCGTTGCAGCTGTCTTTGTAGATAGCAGTTTTTTGCCATTCAGTGCTACTCAAAATGCATTATCACAAATAAGTGCTCTTTATCAAGAGGTAAACGAATCTAGTGATAAATTAATGATTTGCTATAACAAAGAGGACATGCAATACGCATATGAAAATAGCAAAATAGGATTTCTCTTATCATTAGAAGGTTCTGAACCAATCGGATTAGATATCAATTTATTAACAATCTTTTATGAATTAGGAGTTCGTAACTTAGGTCTCGTTTGGAGTAGAAGAAATGAAGTTGGGGATGGGGCTCATTTTAGTCCAGTACGAGAAGGGAAAAAAGGTGGGATTACAAACTTTGGTATCGAAGTAATTGAGGAAGCTGAAAGACTGGGAATGACGATTGATGTAACGCATTTAAACGATGAAGGATTCGAAGATGTCGTAAATATAACAAATAAACCATTTATTGCATCCCATTCAAATGCACGCACAATTTGCAATACGATGAGAAATTTAACAGATGATCAAATAAGAGCAATTACAGAAAAAAATGGTGTGATTGGAATTAATGCTGTAAGTATTTTAGTTGGCGATACAGATATGGAATGTACTTTAGAGAAATTGGCTGACCATGTTGATTATCTTGTAGATAAAGTAGGAGTTAACCACGTGGGAATCGGGTTAGATTTATGTGACGACTTCATTAAATATATGGATCCTGAAGACATAGAAGAGATTCCTAGAATGCCTTTTGATGTATTAAAAGGCCATAATAAATTACCAGATTTTATTGATATTTTAATGCAACGAGGTTATACAGAAGAAGAATTAAATTTATTACTCGGAGAGAATTTTTTAAGAGTTTTTGATTTCAATATGAATAATAAATAAATTCAACATAAGAAATGTTAGGCAGAAACAATTATTAAGTAAAATATTATTTTTTTTTTTTTCATAAAAGAAGCAAAACCTTTTATTTAACGATCTATTTGGAGTTTTCACTTCGTGTATATTAAAAATATTCTATGGAATCTGTTCAATAAAAGAAATAGGAGTAGGAGGTGATTGGAAAAAACTATATTGAATAAACATTTCAAATCATCTTAGATGAGCTTCATGTTAGACATACTTATTTCATATTTGAATTCTAAAAATTAGGGGTGATCTGATGAATCAAGAGCTAGTGATTTCAAATGACTTTGAACAGTATTGTGAATCGATCGGTAAAAAATATAAAATACCAGGATTAGCAATAGGATTGGCTAAAAATGGGCACCTAGTTTATAAAAAGGAATATGGATTTCGAAATGTTGAAGAACAATTAAAGGTTTCATTAGACACGGTCTTTGGGATCGGGTCAGTTACAAAATCTTTTACATGTATTGCAATCATGCAACTCCAAGAAGCAGGAAAACTTTCTGTTCATGATCAAGTTACAAAATATATCCCAGAATTTAAAACACCTGACGCAAACCATACAAAGCAACTAACGATTGAACATTTTATGACACACACTACCGGAATTCCACCTTTATCAACATTATATGCAGCTTTAAAAAGAAGTCTAGAACTAGAACCAGTAATAGGAAAGAAGAATACTGAAACTGCTGAAGAAGTAAATGAAGAACAATTAACAAAAACTCAATATATTGATACGTATGAAGAACTCATTAAGACCATAAGTAATGCAAAATATGAATTGTTAGGACCTCCAGGTAAAGAATTTAGCTATTCTAACGATTGTTATGCACTGCTCGGATTCATTATTGAACGAGTTAGTGGTTTGTCTTATGAGTCATACATTAAACAAAATATTTTAGATCCTATAGGAATGAAAAACAGCGTATTCACACTTGATGAGATTAAGCATTATAAGGACATTTCGTATTTATATGATTCTAGATTTGAAAATAATGAAACAACTGTATTTGAGTCTAATAATCCAATCGATGCACCTTCAATGAGATCTGCAGGATTTTTAAAATCAACTATAAACGATATGCTTAAATATACTGAAATTTTTAGAAACAATGGAAAGGTCGGAGAAGTAAGTATTCTTACTCGTAAAAGTGTTGAAGATATGATGACACCATTTATTGAATGTGATAACGGTGGTTATTATGGATATGGTTTAATGATTATTCCAAACTTTTTCGGCTATAAGCTTATTGAACATGGTGGAAGCATTAAAGGCGTGGCTGCGCAAATGCATATTATCCCCGAATTAGGCTTAACTGGAGTTGGGATTGCTAATTTAGCAGGTGTTCCAACTACTAAACTTTTATATAGCATGTTTAATGAATTTGTAGGTCAATCAATTGGTGACAGCCATAAAAAATTCGTTGAAATAAACTTAACAAATGAAGAATTACTTGAATATGAAGGAGATTTTCAATCAGGTGAAGGTGTACGAATTAAAATTCACACTGAAAATGATAATCTCTACTTCACAACCGACGGACTTCCAGTAACACCATTAAAATCGATGGGTTTCGATTCCTTTTTGCTTAATATGCGAGAAACTGATTTTATTGTGACATTTATTAGAAATGAACAAAATAAAATTCATCGCTTATCATTTGGCTTTAGACAAATTCAAAAGGTCGGATAGGGGGATACAAAATTGAGAAATAAACTACTTCCTAAATCATTATATACACTTGGAACGATTGCAATTTCGATGTCTTTATTAGTAGCTTGTGGCACAGACAAAACGATGAACAATGTGAGTAATAATGAAAAAAATAAAATTTTGACACCCCAAAAAGGCGGCACAATAACAGTCGGTATTCCTCAAGAGCCAGATACATTGGACTTGCAAAAGGCAGGAATGAGTATTTCCGATAATATAGGTGGTAATTTGGGAGGAGGACTATTAACACAAAACCCAAAAACATTAGAAATTGAACCATATTTAGCTAAAGATTATAAAGTCTCTGAGGATGGTAAAACAATTACAATTACATTGAAGAAAAATATTAAGCTACATGATGGTACTCCACTAACAGCACAAGTATTTAAAGATACTTATGAACGTATATTAGATCCTAAAACTGGATCAGTTGTAGCTTTAACATTATTAGCAGGATTGAAAACGATTACAGTTGTAGATGATTATACTTTAGTTTTCGGACTAGAGAAACCATCTGCTACATTTTTAGTGGGTTTAACAAGTGAAGGTTACTTGCATCCAATGTCAATGAAAGCAGTTAAAAAGTATGGGAAAGACTATGGAAGACATCCGGTTGGAGCAGGACCTTGGAAATTTAAAGAATGGCAAACTGGCCAATCAATTACATTAGTTCGAAATGAAGATTTTAACTGGCCACAAGGATATTATAAGAATAAGGGAATTGTATATCCTGATGAGTTAAAGTATAAGGTTATTAAAGATTATCAAACGATGTTGGCAGCATTAGATAGTAATTCAATCGATATCGCCTTAAATATTTCAAGTAAAGATGTACCTAGATATCAAAATAATAAAAACTTCAAAGTTTTTGAACAAGAAAAACAAGGACTTGGCTTAATGATTGAAATGAATACAGAAACGGATAAGCTAAAAGACCTTAACGTTCGAAAAGCACTAAATATGCTTATAGATAAAGATGCAATAATCAAAGCGGTTTTAAATGGAGCAGGTAAACCAGCATATGGACCACTTCCACCAAGTATTAATGGGTATGATAAAAATGTTGAGGATTATGGCTACAAATTAAATAAGGAAGAAGCATTAAAGCTGTTTAAGAATGCAGGGTATAAGAAAAATAAAGATGGCTATCTTGAGAAAAATGGAAAAGAACTTACTTTAGAACTTACATTATTAGAGCGATTAAATCAAGCAGGTCAGATGGTTCAGGCGATGTTCAAAGATGCTGGTATCAAATTAAAACTTAAAACAATGGAAGCAGCAGCATTAATCCAAAGTGCTTCACAAGGTCAAGTTGAGTTAGCAATGGCGACTTATACTTATCCTGATCCAGACGTTCTTTATTTATTATTCCATTCATCTCAAATAGGAGGATTTAATTATTCTCGTGCAAATAATAAAGAGCTTGATGCATTACTTGAAAAAGGTCGTGTAACGATGGATATGGAAAAAAGAAAGAAAATTTATGCAGAAGCTCAAAAAATTATTATTGATAATGGTTATATTATTCCTATTTATAATGAAAAGATTTTCCATGTCGTCAATAATAGAGTTCAAGATGTAAATGTATACCAAGATATATTACTACTTAATGATAGTTGGGTGAAAAAATAATGAAATTGTATATATTACAAAGAATCCTATCAGGATTTGTAGTAATTTTAGGGATAACATTATTTTCATTTATACTCATTCATTTAATTCCAGGAGATCCAGTAAAAATTATGTTAGGTCAAAAAGCTACTCCCGAAAATGTTGAAAGATTAACACACAACTTGGGGCTTGACAAGCCCCTTGTTGTGCAATTTGCAGAATATGTTACTAGAGTGTTTCAAGGTGATTTAGGTACTTCATTAAAAACTGGAAGACCAGTATTTACTGAGATTAGTGAACGATTTCCATTTACAATAAAACTTGCAATAACAGGTTTATCAATCTCCATTATTTTAGGTATCTCAATTGGAACAATTTCAGCAAAGTATAAAAATAAAATTATTGACCGAATTTCAATGCTACTAGCAACTCTAGGTGTATCGATTCCAGGATTTTGGTTAGGAATATTGTTGATTATGCTATTTACAGTAAAACTTTCTTGGCTACCAATCGCTCAAGGTACTGGAATAAAAGATATCATACTACCAGCTTGCACATTAGGAATTCTCTCATCAACTATGATCAGTCGTTTAACAAGAAATGGATTAGTAAACGAATTATCGAATGACTATATTCGGACAGCAAGAGCTAAAGGACTTAATGAAGGAATAATCTTAATTCAGCATGCTTTAAGAAATGTTTTAATTCCAATCATAACGATTTTAGGACTACAACTTGCAACTCTATTAGGTGGAGCAGTTATCATAGAACAAGTCTTCAATTGGCCGGGACTTGGAACATTAGCAATAGGTGCAATAAGTTCAAGAGATTTCCCTCTGATTCAGGGCACAATTTTATTTATGGGTGTCATATATGTATCAATTAATATATTAGTAGATATTTTATATGTAATAATCGATCCTCGAATTGATTTTTCTTTAGAGGGGGAAAAATAAATGGCACAAATAAGTGAAAATATTAAATCCTTAAATTCGATAAGTTCAAAAAGAGGCAATGTTAACTTAAATGTTAAGATTTTAAGGAAAATTTATGAAGATAAACGTGCAAGATTTAGTTTGATTTTTTTACTTATATTTATTTTCTTAGGTGTATTTGCGCCATATATAGCTCCTAAAAATCCAGAAAAGTTGTATTATGATGCCCTTTTACAACCACCTAATAAAGAGTTTTTTTTAGGAACTGATGCCCTTGGAAGAGATATATTATCTAGGCTTTTATATGGTATTCGCGTTACACTAACAACGTCGTCAATCGCTGTAGCTATAACATTTATTTCAGGTACTTTTATCGGAGTATTAAGTGCATATATTGGTGGCTGGGTTGATCACATTTTTATGAGAATTATGGATGTGTTACTCGCATTGCCTAGTATTATTTTGGCATTAGCAATCGTTGCTGTTTTAGGACCAAGTTTAACAAATGCTATGATTGCAATCGGAATCTCATCAATACCTGCATTTGCAAGGTTAACTCGAAGTGCTGCATTATCTATTAAATCATCAGGCTATGTAGAAGCAAGTCTTTCAATTGGTAGCTCTCATACCTGGATAATCATGAGACAATTTTTACCAAATATAATGGGTGTTTTAGTTGTATATATTACTTTATTTATAGGCGGAGCAATTTTAGATACAGCTGCGTTAAGTTTTATTGGTCTTGGAGCTCAACCTCCTACACCAGAATGGGGAACAATGCTTAGTGATGGGAAGAATTATATCTACCAAGCTTGGTGGTTAGCAACATTTCCTGGAATCGCAATTACTTTAGTTGTATTTATTGTAAATATACTCGGAGATGCATTAATTGAAATATTTGATCCTAAAAACAATTCATAACTGAAATAATTAATAGGTGGTGAATTTACCTGAATAATATACTAGAAGTAAAAAATTTAACAACAAAATTTACAAATAAAAAAAGCTCAATCACAGTCTTAGATTCTATAAATTTTGAAGTGAAACAAGGTGAGGTAATGGGGGTTGTAGGTGAATCAGGGTGCGGGAAAAGTGTGACTTCGCTTTCAATCGTACAATTACTTCATTCAAATGCAAAGATAACGAACGGAGAAGTAATATTTAATAATAGGAATCTATTAGATTTAAATGAGAAAGAAATGCAAAAAATACGAGGTAATGATATTTCTATGATTTTTCAGGATCCAATGACTTCGTTAAATCCTGTTTTAACTATTGGAAAACAAATAAGCGAAGTGATTAAAAAACATAAAAAGCTAAAAGGTGAGCAATTAAAAAAACATGTTATTCATCTATTAGAACTAGTCGGTATTTCTAGAGCAAGTGAGGTTTATTACGAATATCCTCATCAATTATCAGGAGGAATGAAGCAACGAGTTATGATTGCTATTGCAATTGCTTGTACCCCATCATTACTTATTGCTGATGAACCAACCACTGCATTAGATGTAACGATTCAAGCCCAGATTTTAGAATTAATGAAATCTTTAATGAAAGAAGTAAATATGTCAATTTTATTAATAACACATGATCTTGGTGTTGTTGCAGAAATGTGTGATCGAGTTGTAGTAATGTATGCAGGTCAAGTGGTTGAGATGACAGATACTCGTACTTTGCTACGAGAACCAAAGCATCCTTATACAATCGGATTAATTGAATCTTCTCCAAATAAGTCTGATGGTGGAAAAAGGTTAAAATCAATACCTGGACAAGTACCAACTCCTGAACAATTTGGAACAGGATGCAGATTTACAGATAGATGCTCACAATCGATGGAAATATGCATTAATAATGCCCCTCCACTATTGAAAGTTGATGGTAAGACTTCATGCCGTTGTTGGCTATATGATAGGAAGGAGGAAGTTGTTTGAGTAAGAAATTATTAGAAGTAAATGGGTTGGAGAAAAGTTTCAAAATTAATAAAGGGTGGTTTCAAAAGACGAGGTTCATCCAAGCAGTTAATGGTGTAAGTTTTTCTATTAATGAAAGAGAAACGTTTGGAATTGTTGGAGAATCTGGTTGTGGTAAATCAACTACAGGTAGATGTCTTTTGAGATTAGTTCAACCTACTGATGGTGAAATAATTTTCCAAGGCAATGAAATTACAAAATTAAATAAGTCAGATTTGAAAAGAATAAGAAAAGATATTCAAATGGTTTTTCAAAACCCATTATCAAGTATGAATCCTAAACTTACTATTCGAGAAATTTTGTCAGAACCATTAATTGCTCATAAAGTTCCTATAAAAGAGCAATATGATCAGGCGAAAAAATGTCTCGAGCTTGTTGGCTTATCAGAAAGCCATCTTACGAGGTATCCTCATGAGTTTTCGGGCGGACAACGTCAACGAATTGGCATAGCACGAGCATTAATTTTAAAACCTAAAATAATCGTTGCAGATGAACCTGTTTCAGCATTGGATGTCTCTGTTCAATCACAAATATTGAATTTAATGCAAGATTTGCAAGATGAATTAGGAATTTCTTTTATATTTATATCACATGATTTAGGTGTTGTTGAACATATTGCACATAGAGTAGGCGTTATGTATTTAGGAGAGATGGTAGAAATAGGTCACAAAAAAGATCTATTTGAGAAGCCACTTCATCCATATACACAAGCATTAATATCAGCCGTACCTAAAAGTGATCCTGATGAGAAAAGAGAAAGAATAATATTAAAAGGTGAACTACCGTCACCATCTAATCCTCCAAATGGATGTAAATTTCATCCAAGATGTCAATTTGTGATGGATAAATGTAAAACAAAAAAACCTGAAATTAGGATAGTTGATGGTAGCAGTGTTGCATGTCATTTGTATTAATTCTATAAATAATAGGCTATGACAATTCTGCTCACATTAATTGTAATAGAATTTCATAGCCATATTATTTATTTGCAAACAAGTAACTACAAGAAGGTCTTTTTTAATGATATGTACGATAAACCCCAATAACTTTACCTAGGATTGATACTTGTTTTAACAAAATAGGAAGAAGTGCATCATTTTCTGGTTGAAGTCTAAAATGGTCACTTTCTTTATAGAATCGTTTTACGGTCGCTTCACTATCTTCTGTCATTGCGACTACAATTTCACCATTTTCTGCAGTGAATTGTTTCTTTACAACAACTAAATCTCCATTTAAAATACCAGCATTAATCATGCTATCCCCTTCGACACGAAGCATAAATACTTGTTCATTAGCAGGTGCAACCGATGATGGTAATGGGAAATATTCCTCTACGTTTTCAACGGCAGTAATTGGAATACCAGCTGTTACTTTACCGATAACTGGGATGTTAATAATATCGTTATAAATTTCGCTGTAAGTTGCTTGAGCTTCATTTACGACAGCATTCGTTTCCCCAAGTATTTCAATTGCACGTGGCTTTGTAGGGTCTCTTCGAATATAACCTTTTTGTTCTAATCTTTCCAAATGACCATGAACAGTAGAACTTGAAGCTAGTCCCACGGCTTCAGCAATTTCTCGAACTGAAGGTGGATAACCTTTAATTTTTACTTCATCCTTTATGTACGCCAGTATTTCTGCTTGTCTTTTAGATAATTTGTTCATTTATAGTTCCCCCTTATCTTTAAAGTAGATAATACGTTCCTCTTTATTTTTTTAATTATATCATGATAGGATAATATATACAAACGTTAGTTCGTTTTTTTAGGAAAGTAGTTTTCATGTTCGTATGGAGGTCACAACAAATGAATGCAATAATTTACGCTAGAGTTAGTACATCAAAGGATTCACAAGAAACTTCACTTCATCGACAAATAGTCGAGTTAACCGAACTAGGGGATCGAATGGGAATGTGTATTCTAGAAACAATAAGCGAACAGGCAAGTGGATATGAAGTTGAAAGAGACGGTTTATTCCACTTATTTCAGTTGATTAAAGAAAATAAGGTTGATGCTTTATTAATACAAGATGAAACGCGTTTAGGACGAGGTCATGCTAGAATTGCAATTTTACATTTTATGAAAAAAGAGGGTATTAAATTATTTACTTCTTCACAAAATGGTAATTTTCAATTAAGTGAAAGTGACGAAATGGTGTTAGAGATTTTAAGTATTGTTGAGGAGTACCAACGGAAAATACATAATATGAAGATAAAAAGAGGTATGAAAAAAGCAATTGAAAATGGATATAAGCCACAAAAAAATTTAGAAGGTAGCTCAAATGCAGGAGGTAGAGATAAGAAAGAATTACCGATCTTGGAAATTGTGCGATTACGAAAAAATGAACTTACTTTTGAAGAAATAGCTGCAACTTTAAGGGGATTTGGATATGATGTCTCAAAAGCGACAGTAAATAGAAGATATAATGAATATATAAATGAAGTTTCTATTATTGAAAGCTAATGTAATTTATTGTATTATGGTTTACATTGAATAGCTGATTCAATTAAAGGAGAGGTAACTATGGTTTCTAATAAAACTTTAAATAGAATAAATGAATTATCAAAAAAGTCAAAAGAAGCGGGATTAACACCTGACGAAAAAGTTGAACAAGATAAACTACGAAAAGAATATTTAGCAGACTTTCGTTCTAGAATGCTAGATGAATTAACTTCACTTAAAATTGTAGACGAAAAAGGGAACGATATTACACCTGCTAAATTAAAAGTTGAGAAAGCAATTCGAAAAAGAAATTTACATTAAAGCAGAATTTATTTCTGCTTTTTTCTATTTCATGTCAATTATTTGTAAAAATTGTCAAAACTAAAGGATGTTTATTGTCATAAATCATGGTAAATTATATGATAATAGTTGTGAATAAGCTAAAGGAGCGAAATTTATGTCTACTCAAATTGAACAATTAGCAATCAATACGATTCGTACTTTATCAATTGATGCAATCGAAAAATCAAATTCTGGTCACCCAGGAATGCCGATGGGTGCTGCACCAATGGCATATGCACTATTTGCGAAATATATGAATCATAATCCAAAGAATTCAAAATGGTTTAACAGAGATCGTTTTGTTTTATCTGCTGGTCATGGATCAATGTTACTGTATAGCATGCTTCATTTATCAGGTTACGAGGTTTCTATTGAAGATATAAAAAACTTCCGTCAATGGGGAAGTAATACACCAGGACATCCAGAGTTTGGACATACACATGGTGTAGAAGCTACTACAGGTCCATTAGGACAAGGTATTGCAATGGCAGTAGGAATGGCTCTAGCTGAACGTCATTTAGCCGATACATATAATAAAGAAGAGTTTAATGTAGTTGATCATTTTACATATTCAATTTGTGGTGACGGAGACTTAATGGAAGGTGTTTCTGCGGAGTCAGCTTCGCTTGCTGGTCATTTAGGATTAGGTCGCCTTGTTGTACTATACGATTCGAATGATATTTCATTAGATGGTGAATTAAATCGTTCGTTCTCAGAAAGTGTTGAAGATCGATATAAAGCATACGGATGGCAAGTAATTCGTGTAGAAAATGGCAATGATTTAGATGAAATTAATAATGCTATAGAAAAAGCACAACAAGAGTTAGCAAAACCTACTTTAATCGAAGTGAAAACAACAATTGGTTATGGATCGCCTAATAAATCAGGTAAATCAAAATCTCACGGTGAACCATTAGGCAAAGAAGAAACAATCTTAACAAAACAAGCTTATGCATGGGAATATGAAAATGCTTTCCATGTGCCAGAAGAAGTTTATGCGCACTTTAATCATGTTATTGTTGAAGCTGGTGTTAAGAAAGAACAAGAATGGAATGCTACTTTCACTAAATATGAGGAAAAGTATCCTGAACTAGCAGCTCAGTTGAAAAATGCTATTGAAGGAAAAATTACAGTTGATTTAGAGGAAGTGTTACCAAAGTACGAACTAGGCAAGAAAATTGCAACTCGTTCATCTTCAGGTGAAGCAATTAACGCAATTGCAAATGTACTACCTAGCTTCTTTGGTGGTTCAGCTGACTTAGCAGGGTCAAACAAAACGTACATGAATGGTAAAGGTGACTTCACTAGAAATAATTATGAAGGTCGTAATATTTGGTTTGGTGTTCGTGAATTTGCAATGGGTGCTGCATTAAATGGTATGGCTTTACATGGTGGAGTTCATTCGTTTGGTGCGACGTTCTTTGTATTCTCCGATTACTTAAAGCCAGCAATTCGTTTAGCATCTCTAATGAATTTACCGGTAACATATGTATTTACGCATGATAGTATTGCGGTCGGAGAAGATGGCCCAACTCATGAGCCAGTAGAACAACTAGCATCTTTCAGATCTATGCCGAATATTAATGTGATTCGTCCAGCTGATGGAAATGAGAGCTCAGCAGCATGGAAAGTGGCTGTTGAGGCAAAAGATGCACCAACAATGTTAGTTTTATCTCGTCAAGATTTACCTATATTAGAAGGTACTACAACTGATATATATAATAAGGTTTCAAAAGGTGCTTACGTTATTTCGCCAGCTAAGCAAGAGAAAATTGATGTTGTGTTACTTGCAGCAGGTAGTGAAGTTCAATTAGCAGTTGGAGCTCAAGAAAAATTAGCTGCTGAAGGAATTTCTGCATCAGTAGTTTCAATGCCATCAATGGATCTATTTGAAAAACAATCTAATGAATACAAACAATCAGTACTTCCAAAGGAAGTAACAAAACGTGTTGCAGTTGAAATGGGTTCTTCATTCGGATGGCATAAGTATGTTGGATTAGATGGAGAAGTAATTGCAATAGATACGTTTGGTGCATCTGCGCCAGGTGGATTACTAATGGAGAAATTCGGATTTACAGTTGACCATGTAGTGTCTGCAGCTAAAAAAGTCTTAGGTTAAGTAAAAAAAGCCTTAATTCGGTTGATAAATATTATTCGACAAAAATAGTTGATTTTCTACTCCTTAAAAAGACAAATATTTTAATTGGAATTTTATATAATTTCCATACACATAGTTGTTAGGAGTGGACAAGTTATGAGAGAATATAAAATTTATTTGATTCGTGAACCACTTTCTATAGAATTTTATGGTAGAGAGCATAAAATATATCAACTAATTACTGAATATTATCACGCATCAATCGAATTAAGGAATATAATAGACAAACAAATACAATTTATAACCGAACCAATACCTTTATTTGAGCTCCATACACTTATTCGTAAAAGTAATCCTCATCAAATCTACTTTCATGAAGAAACAGGAGAGTATATTCTAGAACTTCCCGATGGTGCAAAGGCTCAACTAAAAATTTATCCTCAAGAAATTGTTTTGTATGCGGATGGTACATTAGAGTCAGAAACGATTTTTTTTGAAGTATTAAGAAAATTCCGATCTACGTTCATTGCAATCGATATGAAGGGTGAGCGTTTTGGCTGGCTTAGACCAATCGCGTATCAAAAGTATATTTAAAGAATAAATTGCGGTTTGCTCTTGTATAAACTGGATTGTTTTAGTAAAATTGTTCTAGATGATTTTAAGGAGGAAGCAATAAATATGTGGTTATACATTCTAATCGGACTACTGGCATTAGTTGCTGGTGTAGCGATAGGATTTTTCGTAGCTCGTCAATACACTATGAACTATTTAAAGAAAAATCCACCAATTAATGAACAAATGTTAAAAGTTATGATGGCTCAAATGGGACAAAAACCTTCTCAGAAGAAAATTAATCAAATGATGAAGGCTATGAATAACACATCAAAATAATAAACCCTTGATATATAAGGCTTTATCGGTTGATTTGTGCGATTTGTAAGATGAATTTTTTAATAAAACACTCTATAGGGTTAATCCTTCATATGAGTTTTAAATTTACTTACTTAATCTTTCATTAAACTAATCCGAAACCACTTTTCTATTGGAAATTTAACTAATAGGGAGTGGTTTTTTTGTTGTTAGAAGATGTTTTAGAAGAATATTGTTGATTTTAGAAATATTAATTTCCTTACATACTAATAAGCTCAAAAAGGCGTTTCTAATGAAAAGTAATCATTCAATATTTTTACAGAAAATTATGAAAAATATAGACCGTTGTACCGATATAAGAGAAGAGTTACTAAAAAAAGTGCCAAAAGATGTAAGTACCTATGAACAAGTGGATATGAAACGAATAACTTTTTAGGGGAAAGAGGAGATTTTTTGCTTAAATTAGAAATGAAAGAAAAATTTCAAAAAAGAAGAACACTTATTGGACTTTTAGCTGTATTTATTATCTTCGTTTTAAGTTTAACAATTTCAAAAAATGATGCAATTAAAGAACAATATAATAAGTTGTTTCATGAGCCTTCTAAATTAGTAAATATAAAAAAGATTAGAGAGGATTTTTATATCCAAAATTCAATTGACATGAAGATATTGAGAAGAGAAACTAATCTAGATAAGGGTACGGATGTTGTGTATGTTGAACATGAATTTAATTCAAACTTAATGAGTATATCTGGTACAATTGCTTATTATTATAAATATAGTTTTTTAGATGAACAATGGTATTATGATAAATCAAAAGAACAAAAAGACTTTACACTTAATTACGATATTTCTGGTGTTTGGGAAGGAACTAATAAAGAGGGGAATATTGTAAATATTTCGATTGGTCCGATGAATAAATCAAATGAATTTGATGGAACTGCACAGGTTGAATTAGGCGTTGGATCACTTGACACTAATAGCGGTTATGATGATTTGGAGAAGTTTACAGTAAATGACTATAATAGTGTTTATGTTGATTGGGGGAAGTTTAGATTAAGTGGCTTTAATTATTATGTAGAAGGTGATACTTATCTGTGTATTCCTTACGAAAAAGATGCAGATTATCTTGTTTTTGGTTATGATGATTTTAAATTAAAAAGAAAACTAACTTCAGACTAACAAGACATTGAAGTTTTTCGAATTAGTTAATGAACCCCCGACATATCAACGTTTTTATACGATGATGGCTCAAATGGGACAAAAACCTTCTCAGAAGAAAATTAATCAAATGATGAAGGCTATGAATAACACAACTAAATAATATGAGCAAACTAGCTCTTATAAGATGCACAGACCTTAAAGGTTTGTGCATTTTTATTTTTTGTTTAATTCTAAGATTGTAAATTATGTTATAATAGACACTTAAGTTTTGATTTTTCATAATATTTTTTTAAATCAAATTTCGTGTGTGACGGGGGTGAGGGAATGTCAGTCTTTAAGGATTTGTTTTGGTTTTTTAAACAAGAAAAAAGAAGGTATATATGGGGTATATCTCTATTAGTAATCGTTGCATTATTAGAGCTACTACCTCCGAAAGTTATTGGTTATGTAATTGATGAATTAATTAAAAGCTCATTAAACGGTAAAAACTTACTTTTTTGGGTTGGTTTAATATTCATTAATGGATTACTCCTTTATACGTTTCGATTTTGGTGGAGAAGAATGATATTTGGTTCTTCCTTAAAGTTAGCAAAACAATTAAGAGATGACTTATATAATCATTTTACAAAAATGTCTCCATCTTTTTACCAGAAAAATAGAATTGGAGATTTAATGGCTCATGCTACAAATGATGTTCAAGCAGTTCGTGAAACAGCGGGAGCTGGAATTTTGACATTTGTTGATTCAATCATTTTAGGTGGATCAGTTTTAGTAATGATGGCAGTCTCTATAAGCTGGAAGTTGACAATCTTAAGTCTATTGCCACTTCCGGTGATGGCAATACTAACTCAATATTACGGAAAATTATTGCATCAAAGATTCCATTTAGCGCAGGAATCTTTTTCTGAACTGAATAATAAAGTGCAGGAAAGCATGAGCGGATTAAAGGTAATTAGAAGTTTAGGTCAATCTAAAGAAGATATCGAAGCATTTAAAAGACAAGCTGATACTGTTGTTAAGAACAATATGAAAGTAGCGAGAATTGATGCACTTTTTGATCCAACAATCATGCTTGTGGTTTCTGTGTGCTATATGATTGCAGTTGTCTACGGTTCAAGATTAGTAATTGTAAATGAGATTACAGTTGGACAGTTAATCACGTTTGTTACTTATTTGGGTATTTTGATTTGGCCAATGCTAGCTATTGGATGGTTGTTTAATATCGTAGAAAGAGGTCGTGCTTCATATGATCGGATTCGTTCTTTATTAAGTATTGAACCTGAAATAAAAGATAGCCATCACGCAAGTACAAAACTTTCTATGGGTGAAATAAATTACTCTATTCATTCTTTTAAATATAATGAAGCATCTAACTTTGAATTAAGAGACATAAAGTTCAGTGTTCAAGAAGGTCAAACTATTGGAATTGTTGGTAAAACTGGCCAAGGAAAAACAACGCTTTTAAAATTATTGTTAAGAGAGTACGAGGTTGTTAACGGAGGAATATCTGTTGGAGACGTCAATTTAAAAGATACCACTTTATTAGCTTTAAGAGAACATATTGGTTATGTTCCACAGGAACATTTCTTGTTTTCAAATACAGTAAAAGAAAATATAGCGTTTAGTCAAATTAATTCATCGATAGAAGATGTATATAAAGCTGCAGAGATAGCAAATATTCATGATGATATTTTAGAGTTTCCATTAGGATATGAAACTGTTGTAGGGGAAAGAGGGGTTTCCTTATCTGGTGGACAAAAACAACGAATTTCGATTGCCAGATCTTTAATTAAAAATCCTAATATTTTAATTTTAGATGACTGTTTATCAGCTGTTGATGCAAAAACTGAAGAGAAAATATTACGTTCATTAAAGGATGAAAGAGATGGGAAAACGACGTTTATTACTTCTCATCGAATGAGTGCCGTAATGCATAGCGATCTAATTATCGTGTTAGATGAAGGTAGAATTATTCAACGCGGGAAACATGAAGAGTTAGTTCAGCAAAATGGTTGGTACAAAGAAATGTTTGAAAGACAACAGTTAGAAGAGCTTGTTGAGCAAGGAGGGAGATAAATGAATCAAGAAATCGATGTTTCCAGACAAAAAAAGGATTTAGTCCGTTTACTTTCTTTCCTTAAAAAATATAAATTGTTATTAACATTTGCATTTGTTTTTCTATTCCTCGCAACGGCATGTGAAATGTATGGGCCAATTCTAGTTAAGAGATTTCTTGACGATCATTTAATGAAAAGGTATTTTCCAAAAGATATCATTTTAAATCTATTTACGTTATATGTAGTTTTAATGGTAGGAAAAATCATTTTATCTTATTTACAACTTTTAATGTTTCAACAAATTGCATTTAAAGTTGTTCAAGATATAAGGATGAAAGTGTATGAACATGTTCATTCTTTAGCTTTTTCATTTTTTGATAAAACGCCTATTGGTAGTATCGTTTCTCGAATTACCAATGATACTGAAGCAATCAAAGATTTTTATGTAAGTGTATTAGCAACATTTATCCAACAAATCGTCTTTTTGATTGGTATCATCATTGCGATGTATTCATTAAATGTTAAGCTAGCGACTATATGTATTGGTCTCGTAGTTATTGTTTATTTTGTTATCTTAACTTACCGAAAAAAAAGCTTTCCTTTCTTTATGGAAACTAGAGGACAGTTAAGTAATCTTAATGCAAAATTAAATGAACATTTGCAAGGAATGTCAATTATTCAAGCATTTAATCAACAAAAGAGATTGAAAAATGAATTTGAGGGTGTAAATAGTTCTCACTTTAATGCAGGAGTGAAAACAATACGATTAGATTCGTTATTCTTAAGACCTGCAACTGATTTAATCTATACAATTGGTATTATGTTCGTCTTAAGTTTCTTTGGTATTACTTCATTTAGTAATCCTGTGGAAATCGGAACTGTTTATGCTTTTGTTAGTTATTTAGAAAGATTTTTTGAACCAATCACACAAATGATGATGAAGTTATCATTATTGCAGCAAGCCGTTGTTTCATCATCACGTGTTTTTGATTTGATGGATGAAGAACAAAAAGCTCCAACTCAAATCGGTTCACATACTCCAAAAATTGGTGAGGGAAGTATTGATTTCAAAAATGTTTCATTCGCTTATGACGGAATCCATAATGTGATCCATGATGTATCTTTTTCGGTTCAACCAGGACAATCAGTCGCGTTTGTGGGTCACACTGGCAGCGGTAAATCTACAATAATGAATTTATTACTACGATTTTACGATGTGAATCATGGCGAAGTCCGGATTGATAGTCAGAAATTATCGACCTATGAAGAAAGTGAATTGCGATCAAACATCGGATTAGTATTGCAAGATCCATACTTATTTGTAGGGGATATAAAAGGCAATATAGCAATGTATAACGATGCAATTACTGATAAAGAAATTAAAGAAGCTGCTGAATTAGTAAGGGCAAATGAGTTTATTGAAAAACTACCTAATGGATATGATGAAGCAGTTGTTGAAAGAGGTTCTACGTTGTCTAGTGGTCAACGTCAATTAATTACTTTTGCTAGAACGATTGCAGCAAAACCTACTATTCTAATACTAGATGAAGCAACAGCAAACATCGATAGTGAGACTGAGGAAGCAATCCAATCGGCTTTAACTGAAATGCGAAAAGGAAGAACGACTGTCATAATCGCACATCGACTTTCTACCATTCAGGATGTTGATTGTATTTATGTACTTCACAAAGGTAGAATAGTAGAAGAAGGAAACCACCAACAACTACTAGCTAAGCAAGGTTTATATTACAAAATGTACTTATTACAAAATAAAGGGTCACTGCAATTAGCAGAATAATAAAAAGTAGCTAGAGTTTGAATCTAGCTACTTTTTTTAATTAAAGAAATATTTCATTAGTATAACAGCACCAATTGATCCAAAAACAACAAAGATGATATGTAATCGAAGGATAGATAAAATAATAGCAACTATTCCACCAACTAAACCAACACTCATATTTCCTTTTTGTACACTAAGAATACCTGGGAAAATTAATGCTCCTAGTGCTGCATAAGGTACTCCTTTTAGCCAATTTGAAACCCAAGTTGGAAATTGAATACGGTCGACAATGAATACCGGAATTAGTCTGGGGATCATAGTAACTAAACACATTCCTAAAACAAGAAGAAAGATAATCATCCTTTCTTATCTCCTTTCATTAAAAAGATAGCAAGTAAACTAGCTAAAATAGATGATAAAATTAATGACCATCCTTGACTGAGTTTTAATACGTTTGATAGGAAAAAATTAAATATCATACTAACAAAAACAATTACACATGCCCGCCAATTTGTACGTACTGCAGGTGTTAATAAGCCAATAAACATTGCATATAATGAAATACCCATACTTTCTCTTATAATCTGTGGAATAAGATTTGAAAAAATAACACCTAAAAAAGTACCAGTAATCCAAGTACAATATGCAATTGTATGTAAAGTGATTAAATAAGTTGAGGAACTTCCATTTAAATCACTTTTTTTACCTAAAGTAGTAACGGCAAAATTTTCATCTGTTAACGTAATAGATAAATAGATTCTATGCCAAAAAGGTATCTTTTTAAATTGATGATTAAATGATAGACTCATAACAAAATTCCTAAAGTTTAGTATAAATGCCGCAATATAAATTTGGGTTAAACTAACTCCGGCAAGATACATAGACAAGCCCATAAACTGACTAGCTCCAGCATATACTAGTGCACTAAAAGAAAGTGTATTTAATACATCGATTTCAGCTTGTTTGGCAATCAACCCAAATGTAAAAGCGACCGGTAAATATCCAATAATTAAAGGTACCGATGCGAAAAAACCATTCTTCATTTCCATACTTCGATTGATCTTATTAGGTGATGTATTCGATTGTTGTAAAACAGTAGACATAATAGACTCCTCTCCTATTGAAATGTGCTCCACCAAGTTGATTTGACAGGCTTACGACCTGGAAGATTATTTGAACAATATTTCGACTTTAATTCAAACTCTTTCTTTAAAAATTTTAATAATTAAACATATTCTTAAAATTATACTATAAATTAGTACAACTATGAATTATGTTAGACTCATTATTTAATTGTAAAGCAAAAGAGGAAATTTAGAAGGGAAGTGACATGTCAATTAAAATCCCTTAATATCAGTGTTAAAAGCTTTTAATTAATATTATTTAAAAAATAATTCTGTTATAATGTTCAATAGAATGTTTATTTGTAGAAAGGATGTAAGTTAATGGGAGACTTAAATATTGGTATTGCATTTGGAGCGGGGTTTCTTTCGTTTATTTCTCCATGTTGTCTACCAATCTATCCAGCGTTTCTATCATATATAACAGGGGTATCTCTGGGTGATTTAAAAAGCGAGAAAAGAATTAATAAGAGTAAAACTTTATTACATACATTATTCTTTCTGCTAGGTTTTTCGATTATTTTTATCGTATTAGGTTTTAGTACTTCAATTATTGGCTCTTTTTTTATGAGATACCAAGATTTTATTCGTCAAGTTGGAGCGATATTAATTGTATTTTTAGGTCTAGTTGTTACTGGCATTTTTCAACCAAAGTTTTTAATGAATGATCGTCGATTTCAATTTTCAAAACGTCCCTCGGGATATTTAGGTTCGACTTTAATTGGGTTAGCATTTGCAGCAGGTTGGACTCCATGTACTGGTCCTATCTTAACTTCTGTTTTCGCATTAGCAGTTAGTAATCCGAGCTCTAGTTTATTTTATATGCTAGCATATACATTAGGGTTTTCAATTCCATTTTTCGTTTTATCTTTTTATTTAGGTTCATTAAATTGGATAAAGAAATATTCTCATAAAATCGTCGTTTTTGGTGGATATATAATGATTGTGATGGGGATTACGCTTTATTTTGATTGGTTGACGAAAATTACGATTTATTTCACGAGATTGACTGGAGGATTTATCGGATTTTAATACAAGACGTTCGATTGTTTTCTTAAAATATTTAGGTTATAGTAAAAATATATTCTGATATTCTCTATTACAGGAGGCTTTGCAGTGGCAAGGATTTTGATCGTAGATGATTCTTTATTTATACGGACTAAAATAGGAGAAGTTGTAAAAAATGCTGGATATGAAGTGATCGGGTTTGGTTCAAATGGGCAAGAAGCTGTTGAATTATATGATCAATTTAATCCGGACCTAATGTTACTTGACATCACGATGCCACTAAAAGATGGATTGACAGCACTTAAAGAAATTAAACAAATGCACCAAAACGCAAGAATTATAATGATTTCAGCAATGACTCATGATCATATTGTTAACGAAGCAGTTCAATATGGTGCAATAGATTTTATTGAAAAACCAGTGCACGATCTTCAAGTAATTAATGCGTTAGAGAGAATATTTAGTCTTCAAGATTGAGATAAAAGGTAGTGAAGAAATGAATAAGGAAATGAGTATTATTATTAGTACAGTTTTTGCAACATGCATGGCTTTGGGTGTTATTTTTATACGAATAAAGGCTGCAAAAAAACCGACTAACTTAAAGAAAATTATTTTGCCGCCATTTTTTATGAGCACAGGTGCAATAATGTATGTTGTACCACAGTTTAGACTGACAAGTTCTGAAATACTTGAGGCAATTTTTGTAGGAATGTTTTTTTCTTTATTTTTAATTAAAACATCCAAATTTGAAATTATCGATAACGAAATTTATTTAAAAAGATCAAAATCATTTGTATTTATTTTACTTGGCTTATTAGTTGTTCGAATTGTTATGAAATTATATTTAAGTTCGAGTATTGATGTTGAACAATTAAGTGGAATGTTCTTCTTATTAGCGTTCTCTATGATTGTGCCTTGGCGTTTAGCAATGTATAAATCATATACAAAAATGAGAAGACAACTTCCTTCTAATACAATAATTACGTAAAAAAACGTGTACCTAGTTAGGTACACGTTTTATTTTGCTAATAAATGTTTATACTCTGAAAAATCGATTTCTTTTTTCTTTAACGTTTTAACTAAGAATGCATGATCACGTTTAGGTGTTGCCTTTATATATCCTTCGATAATTAGTCCTTGCGTAATTTGTGTAGCGTTATTAATAAGTGCTAATTCACCAATTTTACCAGCTATCTTATCACGAGCGACATCTCTGAATAATGAAGGAACTGGTTGTACTAACTCCTCTAATAATTCTTTTTGGTCATTTGACCATAAATGCCTCGTTTTTTGTAAATATTCATCTTGCCAATCTAAAATTGATTTTCCATCTTCTTTTGGAAGTCTTTTTAAAAACTTTCTGAACATGAAATATCCACCAATTGACATCATCCCTAATAGGAAAATTGTCCATAAGACAATCATAATTTGAGACCAGACCGAAAACATATGTATCCTCCTTGTTTCCAATAAACATATAACCATTATAGTAAGAAAATATGGTAACTATCAAGCAAGTACACATGATTTTTGACAAAAAATGACCAGAAATTTTAGCGTACTAGTTTCATTTTAACCTTCTGGAACATATAGTAGAAAAAACAATTAAAAAAGTCGTAGAGGAGGCGGAAGAATGTGAATCAAACAAAATTCTCTTCTCACTTTACTTTTCTGAGTGTTTTATTCTATATGGCAGTAAGTTCACTTCTGTTAATATTTCTCTATAAGCTAATCTCATTATTAATAGGAAATGGAAATGATGTCAAACAATATTTACAAATTAGTGTAGTCATTATTGTCTTGTTGATCACTGCATTTCGTTTAATAAGAAGCGATATTCTCGTAAATAGTGATCAAATTATCATTAAAAAAGGAATTTTGACTTATAAAGTAAACATTGATGAAATTACGGAAATTAAACAATTAGTTGAGGTTTATGGCAGAAATAAAGAATTAATCACACTTTTAATTCACATTAATGAAATGGTGCAGCCGATTCTCCTAACCCTTGAAAATCCTAAGGGATTTATTAAAGAAATTTTGAAATATAATCCCGAAATTAAGTTTGATGAGGAATTGATTGTACTTGTTAATAATAATAAATAAGACATGAAGAGAGCCAAGTTTCCTTTAAGATAGAAACTTGGCTCTCTATTTATTTGCATTTTTTAAGCTCTTTTTCAAAGAATTCTTTGTCAATATTTTCTCCAATTAAAACAATTCGTTGAGGAAGCTTCATTCGTTCTTTTTCATATGAAACTAATCCATTTGAATACTGTACATTGTACAAGGTAGGGTCGTCTTTAAATGAGATATATCCTTTTAATCGAAATAGATTATTGGGTGCATTTCTTAAGAAGTTTTCAAATAATTCCTTGTTATAACTTTCACCTTGATTGTGTATATATGTATTTATTTTTAAAGATTGATTAACAGCAAGTTTTTCTCTATCCATTAGATTAGGTGAGATCGAAACCTGATGTTCTAGCTTTATTTTTTCATTAAAGTCTTCAACAACATTTAAATTTATGTTTTTTATTTCATCAAGGACAAGTTGTCTATCTGCCGAGTTCAATTTGTCTAATCGATTAATGAAAATTAAATCGCTATAAGTAATTTGTTGAATTAATAAATATCGAATGGATGGACTAAGTTCATTTTTGGTTATCCAGCGTGTAGCATCTACTGTTGATAAGACCGATTTTATGACTAGCGATTCAACTGTTTGTGCAGATGTACAAGCATCAACAACATCAATTGTGTTTGCAACACCAGTTGTTTCAATATAAATAACATCTAATTTATTATTTTGAACTAGTGAGAGCAGTTGAATTTCCAACTGGTCTTTCATCGTACAGCAAATACAACCGTTTAATAATTCTTTTAATCGAATGTCATCAGGGATCTCATTTGAATCGATGGATATTTTGCCTATTTCATTCATAATTACAGCTACTTTACGATTATTACTTAACTCTTCGATTAAACATTTTTTTAAAAGAGTGGTTTTGCCACTTCCTAAGAATCCGCTTAAAATAACTATTTCAGTCTTGTTCAATGAATCTTCTTCCTTCCAGTTAATAAAATTCCAATTACGAAGTTAGTAACTGGAGTATCGTTATTTAAAACTAATCTTATTAAAATATCATATTATTGTCCATGAATAGAGTTCTAAATAGGAAGGTTTAGCTTGTTTATGTTACAATTACATCAATATAGTAATAGGGGGGAGTCTAGCAATAATGAACAAAAAGAAAAATAGTAATCAAACATTTGCCATTTCAGTATTTATTGGAATTATTGTCTTACTAGGAGCATTATTTTTTGTTTCTAAAGCACAGGATAAAAATGCAGAGAAAGAATTTCCAACGATTGCTGGAGTGAATGATGTAAAAGTTAATGGGTTTGATATAGAAAAACAACCAACTATTGGGAACAAACAATCAAAAATCGAAGTTGTTGAATTTGGTGATTATAAATGTCCAATTTGTAAGGATTGGAATAAATTAGTTTTTCCAGAATTAAAATCTCAGTATATTGATAAAAATTTAATCTCGTTTTCTTTCATGAACTATCCATTTATTTCAAAAGATTCAAATTTAGCAGCCCTAGCATCAGAAGTGGTCTATGATTACGATAAAAATGCATTTTGGAAATTCCATGATGAGGTTTATGCTAATCAAGGCGATGAGACAAAAACTTGGGCAACAAAAGAAAAATTAACTGATATTGCGAAATCAGTTATTCCTAACTTAGATGAAGCGCAATTTAAAAAGGATTTATATAAAAAGTCATCAATGAAAAATGTAGCAACTGATCAAGCGATAGCAGAACATTACAAAGTTAATGGTACTCCAACTATATTTGTGAATGGTAAACAAGTTGAAAATCCAAGCTTTGAAGCAATTAAAGCAGCAATTGATGCTGAACTAAACAAATAAACTTAAAAGGTATGCGTAAAATCGCATACCTTTTTTTTTACAATTTTTTCTTTACTCGAGCATCTGCAGCAGCAGAACGTTCTTGCGCTTGTATATCATTTTGATCAGCTAGTTCTTCAGAAAATTCTACGTCAAGTCCATCTGGTTCAACGTATCGATTGAATTTATTATTAATATTTTCTTTGTTTTTCATATTAAACCCTCCATATTCTAAAGTTTGATTACATATCGTGATGACTATGATTTTTTTGTCTTGTATGGTTTTGGTTTTTTACTTTATGTGATCCACTTAATGGCTTTGGTTGACCACTTTCATTTTCAATTGCACTGTTTCGTCGTACAGACTTATTTGCCACACTTGTCACCTACCTTTATATATAGCTTTAGTTCTAAGAGAAAAAATATGCTACCATGAAAAAATTACTAATTTTAAAATGAAAACGCTTTTATAAAATTAAATTATGATTTTCATTGTCACTTTCCCATATACATAAATAACTTAAATGAAGGAGGGGAGTTCGATGTGAATAATCATTGTTTAATTACAAAATAAAATTCTAAAATCAAACAATTAAATAAGGCTATTTTCTAATAGATTTGTTGTTTTTTTATTGTTTTACTAAAAAGTGTTATTAAACATTAGTTAGTACAGAAGTTGTAGACTCCTGTGGGAGTGGCGGAAACAATCCTTTAATTTATAACAACAATGTTTATGAAAACAGCTAAAAATTAACATATAGTGTCATACAAATTATTCGAAATTAATAGACTACAAGTCATAAAATTATTTTGTCTGACTCTTTTTATGTATGAAACAAGTAAATTGACCAATACTAAGTAATAGTCAAAATGAAAGAGGAGACTGATTATGCAAGTTCTTACTATTTGTCTCATATATTCGGGTATTATCATACTCTATTTTTTGATTAAAAAAATGCAATATAATAAGAGACAAAAAAACGTTATTAATTTTTTTCTTTATTATAATCGTAGAAAAAGTAATGTGGATCAAGAATCCAAAAGAACTGGGGATATCATCTATTTGATGCCGCCAACATCAATCGATAAAAGATTTTTATCAAAACGTAAAGATGATAAACGTTAAATTAGTAGTGTAAAAGCAAGCAATTTCATTCAAATTGCTTGCTTTTTTATATGCTATTGTCTTTTTTTCGTTTTCTTATTATTTTGTTTATATTCAGCTGTAAGCGCTTCCTGTGCTATTTCTTCTTTAAATCCTGCAGCTTTTCCTTGCTCAATTGATGCGGACATGCCACTTCCAACATTGTTTTTACGTTTAGACATTATTTTCCCTCCTTTTTACATTGATTAGTATTTCCTTAATTACAATGAATACACGAAAATATTTATAGACAAAATATAGTCATAAGTTTTACTTATTAGAAATGATAAGTTACTTGTTATTTACTTATGATATACATTGTAATAAGATATTATTGTAAGGTATTGAAAAGTTTGGATATATAACAAAATTCAGACATTTTTTGCTTAATAGGGGGAAGAAACATGGGGAAAAATGACGTTTTTCAATCTCGTTCGACGTTTTCTGCGAACGGTAAAACTTATCATTATTATCGCTTAAAAGCAATTGAAGAAGCTGGCGTAGCAAAAATCGCTAAACTACCATATTCAATCAAGGTATTATTAGAATCGGTACTTCGTCAAGTTGATGGAAGAGTTATTAAAAAAGAGCATGTTGAAAATTTAGCAAAATGGGGTACAGATGGATTACAAGATGTTGATGTTCCATTTAAACCTTCACGTGTAATATTACAAGACTTTACAGGAGTTCCAGCTGTTGTAGATTTAGCATCTTTACGTAAAGCTATGGCAGATTTAGGAGGGGATCCTGAAGTTATTAATCCTGAAATTCCTGTAGATTTAGTTATTGACCACTCAGTAATGGTAGATAAAGCAGGTACTTTAGATTCTTTAGATTTCAATATGGATCTTGAATTTTCTCGTAATGGAGAGCGCTACCAATTCTTAAGCTGGGCTCAAAAAGCATTTAATAACTATCGTGCAGTGCCACCAGCAACTGGTATCGTTCACCAAGTAAACTTAGAATACTTAGCTAATGTTGTTCATGCGAATGTTACAGAAGATGGAGAGATTATTGCTTTCCCAGATACATTAGTAGGAACTGACTCTCATACAACAATGATCAATGGTATTGGTGTATTAGGTTGGGGTGTAGGTGGTATCGAAGCTGAAGCAGGAATGTTAGGCCAACCATCATATTTCCCAGTACCAGAAGTAATTGGTGTTAAATTAACTGGTTCTTTACCAGGTGGAACTACTGCAACTGACGTAGCATTAAAAGTTACTGAAGTTTTACGTAAAAAAGGCGTAGTTAATAAATTCGTTGAATTCTTTGGACCAGGATTACAAAGCATGCCATTAGCTGACCGTGCAACAATTGCAAACATGGCTCCTGAGTACGGCGCTACTTGTGGTTTCTTCCCAGTTGATGGTGAAGCATTAAACTACTTACGTTTAACAGGACGTTCTGAAGAGCAAATTCAATTAGTTGAAGCATACTGCAAAGCGAATGACTTATTCTATACAGCTGATCTAGAAGATCCAACATTTACTGATTTAGTAGAAATCAATCTTTCAGAAATTGAGTCAAATCTTTCTGGTCCTAAGCGTCCTCAAGATTTAATTCCATTATCTGAAATGAAAAAAGCATTCCAAGATGCAGTTTCTGCTCCAATGGGAAATGCTGGCTTCGGATTAACAAAAGAAGCATTAGATAAAGAAGTAAATGTAAAATTTGAAAATGGTACAGAGACAACTTTTAAAACTGGTGCAGTAGCAATTGCAGCGATTACAAGTTGTACAAATACTTCAAACCCATATGTAATGTTAGGTGCTGGTTTAGTAGCTAAAAAAGCTGTTGAAAAAGGATTAACAGTTCCTGCTTATGTAAAAACTTCATTAGCTCCGGGATCAAAAGTAGTTAGTGGTTATTTACAAGAAGCTGGCTTAATTCCATTCTTGAATGAATTAGGCTTCAATATTGTTGGTTATGGTTGTACTACATGTATCGGTAACTCAGGACCATTAGCACCTGAAATGGAAGAAGCAATTGCTGAAAATGATATGTTAGTAACATCAGTACTTTCTGGTAACCGTAACTTTGAAGGACGTATTCACCCACAAGTAAAAGGTAACTACTTAGCATCACCACCATTAGTAGTTGCTTATGCTTTAGCTGGAAATGTAAATATTGATTTCGCAGTAGAACCAATTGGTCAAGATAAAGATGGTCAAGATGTATTCTTAAAAGATATTTGGCCAACTTCACAAGAAGTTCAAGAAGTTGTTGCTTCAACTGTAACTCCAGAATTATTCAAAAAAGAATATGAAAGAGTATTCGAAGACAACAAACGTTGGAATGAAATTCAAACAACAGATGATTCATTATACAAATGGGATAGCGAATCAACTTATATTGCAAACCCACCATTCTTTGAAGGCTTATCAAAAGAACCAGGTGAAGTTAAACCATTATCAGGTTTAAAAATCATTGGTAAATTTGGAGATTCAGTAACAACTGATCACATCTCACCAGCGGGATCAATTGGTAAAACAACTCCTGCAGGCTTATACCTACAAAGTAAAGGTGTAAAACCGATTGACTTTAACTCTTATGGTTCACGTCGTGGAAACCATGATGTTATGATGCGCGGTACATTTGCTAACATTCGTATTCGTAACCAAATTGCTCCAGGAACAGAAGGCGGAGTTACAACTTACTGGCCAACTAATGAAGTGATGTCAATTTATGATGCTGCAATGCGTTATAAAGAAGATGGAACTGGCTTAATGATTTTAGCTGGAAATGACTATGGTATGGGAAGTTCTCGTGACTGGGCAGCAAAAGGAACTAACCTACTTGGAATTAAAACAGTTTTAGCTGAGAGCTTTGAACGTATTCACCGCAGTAACTTAGTGTTAATGGGTGTATTACCACTTCAATTTAAAGATGGAGAAAACGCTGAAAAATTCGGATTAACTGGTAAAGAAATTTTCGCAGTTAATGTCGATGAAAATGTTAAACCTCGTGATTTAGTTAAAGTTACAGCTACTAAAGAAGATGGTTCAACTGTAGAATTTGAAGTAGTCGCTCGATTCGATAGTGAAGTTGAAATCGATTATTACCGTCATGGTGGTATTCTTCAAATGGTATTACGTGAAAAATTAGCTGATTCAAAAGTTAAACATTAATCAAATTTTTAAAGCACAGTCCTTTTGGATTGTGCTTTTTTATTTGTTTCTTTCCGTAAACTTAAGCAGTAATTAACAGATTTTTTAGTTGATATCCATTCTAGGCAGCTCAGCTCACGCCCCATGGAAAGCGAGAATTCAGGAGTGGAAATCAACTTAAGCATAATGAAATAACAACAAGTTATACGAAAATAGCCTAAATTGAAAAACTGGGGGAGTAATTTCTAATTTTGATTTTTTATTTATTTATGGTTAAATAGAGTTAGTTCATTAAAAGGGTGATTGTATGAAAAAAATAATACCAATGCTATTACTAGTAGTAGCTTTAGGCTATTCAATTTTTCAATTATATGAAAAAAAACATGAAGAAAAAATTGTAAGTAATAAGAATGATTCCTATATTGCTTCCATTCAAAAGATGGGTGTTCAAGTTGGGCAACAGGCACCAGATATTAAATTGATGACATTAGAACAAAAAAATGTGAATTTATCTGCGTATAAAGGAAAAAAAATAATTCTCAATTTTTGGGCAACATGGTGTCCACCTTGTCAGGATGAAATACCCGCATTAGAAAAATTTCATGAAAAGCATAGTAAAGATGTTGTGATTTTAGGTGTAGCAGACTATATAGGTGAAAAAAAGGATCTTGATTTCGTGAAAAATTTTGTGTCTAAAAATAATATGAAATACAAAGTTTTACTAGATGAAACCGGTGATAATTTCCGAAAATATGGCGTTATTTCGATTCCTACTACATTTTTTATAAATCCTAATGGCGAAGTGGTATATAAACAAATTGGACCTTTAAATGAGAAACAGTTAAATGATTTTATGAAGTAAGTAAAAACAATTAACTAAAATGTAAGAAAACTCTATTTTTTGGCAATACTAACAAAAAATAGAAGAGGTGATTGTTTTGCGAAAAAAAAGACATAAGTCGTTCCAAGAATTAATTTTAGAAAATAAAAATTCTCTATTAAATGATCAAGCTGCATTAGATAAAATTTATGATCGACTTGAAGAACGTTTAGAGAAAAAAGCAAAAGCTGAATAATATGTATTTTATATAAGTAGAGAAGGATAAAATTTCCTTCTCTATTTTTAATTTGGTCGCAAAAAATATTACTAATTATTTTATGTTCATTTACATATTTCAAGCGACAAAACTCATACTATCGCTAGGAGGCGATAAAAATGGGTAATCCTAAAAAACATCCTAAAGACTTTGCTCCAAACCATCTAGGAACTCAAAATAAAGCTGCTGGTGGGAACAAAGGAAAACAAATGCAATATAAAGATCCTACTGGCAAACAACCAATTGTTGATAATGGCTAAAATTTTTTTGAAAACTTGAATTGGAGTGATTAAAAATGGAATGGAAACCAAATCCGGACGATCGAAGTGATAACGCAAACAAGATTCAAAATGCAATCAATAATACCAGAGAAAATATGAAGGAAGCAGAAGCTTCTATGAAATTTGGCAATGAACAAGACCGACAAAATGTCCTGGCAAAAAATGAACGTCGAGAAGAAGCTTTAGAAGCTTTACAAAGTGAGTTAAAGGACGAACAAGCTTTTAACGATACAAATGATTGAATAAATAAAAAATAGCTAGGTATCATGAGTTCTCTCATTAATACCTAGCTATTCTTTATCCTCTTTTAACAATATTAAAATTAGCTTGAAGTAATTCCCAATTCTGAATAAATGGCAAACCTAACTTCCAATACGAAATTCCTCGAATATGTGTTTCTTTTATTAAGTTAAATTTTGCTTGAATAGATCTGGCATCCTCAAACCAAACTTCATGTTTTTGTCCATTAGACTCAGTATATCGATAATGAGGAGCTTTCGCTTTCGTATCATATAGTATCTCATTTGTCATTTGAATAGCTAGATTGGTTGCTGCTTGTGCACTGAGTGCCTTTGCCATTGTTCCTTGCTTAAATGGAACTTTCCAATCAAAACCATATAAATTTTGTCCCATCATAATTTTAGATGGAGGTATAACTGACTTTGCATAATTGATAACTTTACGTACTTGGTCAATTGGGGATACTGCCATAGGTGGGCCACCTTGCCAACCCCAGTCATATGTCATAATAACAACGAAGTCGACAACTTTTCCTATTCCAGCATAATCATGAGCTTCGTAATATCTTCCTTTTTGGGTTGAACTAGTCTTAGGTACTAAAGTTGCACTTAAGATAAATCCTTGTGGTAGTCTTGATTTCAATTTACTTAAAAAATTAATATAAGCGACACGGTCCTTTGCTGCAATATCTTCAAAGTCTATATTGACTTCTCTAAAACCATATTTATTTGCTGTAGCAATTATATTATTAATTAACTGATCTTGAACTGCTGGACTTTGTAAAATATCAGTTGTAAGGCTTGTTGAAAAGTTGCCATTCTCAAGATTCGAAACAACCATCATATAGATACAACGATTATCTTTTGCAATTTGAGGGATATTTCCAATTGGTGGTTCAGTCAATGTTCCGTCTCTCTTTGCATCAAAGCTAAAGTGAGCTAAATACGTTAAGAATTTACTTTCGTTTCTAGCTGACTCCTCTAAAGCAGGTCTGATTGGATTAGAAGTAGGTTGTAAATATCCAATTGACTCAACATTTCGTTTCTTCCTTGGAGGTAAATGTAATTTTTGTCCTACATTCAAAGTTGCATACGGACTTATTCCGCTATTAGTTGCAATTTGATTTGATGGAACACCATAGGTTAATCCAAGCTCATATAAATTATCTCCTGGCTGAACAAAATATTCATTCCCTGTTGTAGGTACAACTAAAGCTTGCCCTTTAATGATTTTATATGGAGCGGATAAATCATTTGCAGTAATTAGCGCTTGCCGTTCAACTCCATAAAAATCCGCAATACTCATTACTGTTTCTCCGCTTTTCACTACATGAATTTGCATGAAATCTATCTCCTCCTGCGCTAATGATTAGTATTCGTCAATATAAAATATATGCCAAATAATTAGGAATAGAAGAGAGGGTTGAAAAACACGGTAAAAGGTTTAAATAAAGAAAAACCTGGTCATGGACCAGGTTTTTTGTTTTCTTTATTTTTTCGTTTCCTTGTTGTCATTTTGTTCAAGAGGAAACTGGATTATATTTGCATCACTACCAGACACTGTTGGAAGTTTGCCATCCCATTTTTCAGCTTTTTTGTATTCTATTAGTTCCTTCGTTAAAGACTGTTGAAGAACTTTATTTGATTTTGCTTGACCTTGTGCACGAATAAGTTGTGAATCAGCATCTGCTTGTGCTTCAACTTTTTTCTTTTCAGCATCTATTCTTGCTGTTTCAAGTTCGATTTTTTTTCGATCATTTTCTTGGGCAGCTTGGACACGTGCATCAATTGCTTCTTGTGTTTTCGTATCAGGTTTTGGAGTACCTAGTGTTAAGTTTTCTACAAAGAAACCAAGCTGTTTAACGTCATCTTTATACAATGTTTCGATATCAGCAGAAGCGTTACTCGATTTTTCACCATATAATTGTAAAACTGTATATTTTGAAACCGCAATTCTTGCAGCATCTTGTAAGCGTTTCTTTAAGTAGGTATCTTCGATTTCTTCAATCGCGATTGGACCAAATTCATTAAACATGGATACTACTTCTGAAGGATCAATTTTGTAAGTATATGATAAATCCATTTCAATTCGTTTACCATCTGAAGTTGCAAGAGCAACATCTTTGTACTCAACAGTTCTTAAACGAATTGGATATTCAGTTACTTTATCAAATAAACCAACAAAATTCCATCCTTGTGATAAGGTGTTTTTTTGTATACCACCATTTGGAGAGTATACAACACCTACATAACCAGGTGTTATTTTTTCAATAAATAAAGCAGGAATTGCAACTGCGGACAGAAGGGCAACGCCTGCGATGATTCCTCCAATTACTTTGCGAGTAAAGTATGATTTCTTTTTTTCAATCGGTTGAATGTCCATTATTTTTTTTCTCCTCGTCCTTCAAGATATTTTTAATTTTTGATGATTTTTCACCGATTTTTTCAAATCCAGGTGAAATGATAAGCCAGATTCCGAATAGTAACAGAAGGATAATAAGGATAGATCCTAATAAAACTTTCAATCATACTGCCTCCTAATCTTTAAGTATAAACACTGTAAAAGCACAAATTAGTTTTTATAAAAGAATGATTTTAAATGGATTCCATAATACTCGAAGTAAAATACCGTCGGTGAAGGACTACGTAATAATGTGTGAACTAGCTATGAGGTCTTTCCACGGAAAAAGTGAGCGGATTATTTAAAATATCAATTATGTATTAATGGAGCATTAGTATAAGATTATTATAACATTAAAGATAGGTTAAAAAATAGAACAATAATTCATTTTTTGGTAAAGTAGACTTAGAATAATATGGGGTGAGTTATTTGTTTATTTCAGAAAAATTAGTAGAAGTACGATATGCAGAAACGGATGCGATGGGTGTAGTTTATCATGCGAATTATTTAGTTTGGTTCGAGATTGGTCGAACTCAACTAATAAAGGATCTTGGATTTAATTATGCTGAAATGGAATCTGTGGGGGTTATATCTCCGGTAATTGACTTAAATGTTTCATACAAAAAAAGTTTACGTTATGGTCAAACAGCTAAAGTAAAAACGAAAATAAAATCACTTACTCCATTAAAGGTGATTTACGAATATGAAATCGTAAATGAAGATGGGGACATTTGCTGTATTGGTAATTCAACACATGTTCTAGTTTCAAAGGAAACTTTTAGACCAATCAAATTTAAAAAGATGTTTCCAGATTGGTACGAAGCATATGAAAATGCGTTAAGTGTGGAATAAAAAGAAGCGAATTTGAAAAAGAACAGGGTAAAAGGGAATTTCCCTAACCCCTGTTCTTTTTTAAGCTTCTACTAGAATTGAGTCATCTTCTACAAGGTACTCTTTCTCTTTAAGTGCAAATGTTGCATGAACACTTTCAACAAGGACAATTAAAGCAGTAATTAAATGCATAATCCACGCTAATGGAGAAATGTATTCAATGACAAGAGTAATTAATCCAGCGATTGAACCGATCGTATATTGACCGTGATTCCTAGCGAGAATTAACGTGAAGATGTATACAATAGCTAATAGGATTGGAAGAATATTTGCAGAAATAACGACTAAAAAACGTCCAAATGAAGGCATACCGAAAAATAATTCAAAACCGAATGAACACCATTTTAATACTAAAAAGTAAACAAACGGGTGATATTTCATTAAAGCCTCCTAATGAATCTGCATAATAACCTTTCATTCGTATAGAGTCTACAAATTTTATCATGATTACACATGTACTTATTTCCAAAGAATAAAATACAAAAAACCTCTTTAATGATTTTCTATCATTAAGATAGAAACCACCAAAGAGGGAGCATTTGTAATAAAAAATGAAGTGACTTAATCTTTCTTACTTAAGAAATTTACTTTTGGCTCTGTCTTATTTAAGATTCTTGAAATATTCGCACGATGACGATAGACAACAAATACTGTCAAAACAATCATAATAATAAATAAGACTTTATCACCCATAAGGTATGCACCAATCGTTCCGACTAAGGCGGTTAGCATTGATGAGAGTGAAACAAATCTAGAGAATTTTAAACAAAGAATGAAGCATATTACTAAAACTACAAATAAAATAGGTGATGCATACAATAATAATCCACCTGATGTTGCGACAGCTTTCCCACCTCTAAAGCCTGCAAATATTGGATACATATGTCCTATTACTGCAAATAATCCGACGATCAATGGATTAATTTCGTGGTAGTGAAATAGTAGTGGAAGGGCAGCGGCTAAAGTACCTTTTAAGATATCACCTAGTGTTACAATAATCCCTGCTTTTTTGCCTAGTGTGCGAAATGTATTTGTTCCGCCAAGGTTTCCACTTCCGTGTTGACGTATATCCACTCCGTAGAAAAATTTCCCAACAACTAGTCCAAATGGGATTGAGCCTATTAAATAGGCAAGTACAATTACGAACAAGCTCATTGTCTAGCTCCTTTTCAAACTATAATAGATAAGTGCATTATCCCTCAATTTTATCACAACTTTAAATGAATAAATAGATTGTATTGATCTATCATTAAATCTTTTAATAAGAGTGAAACCATAATTATGTATTTAATTATGATAAAATGGTAATATATCTCAAAAGTAAAGGTGAGAGGGAAATTTTATGAGCTCAACAGTTTTATTAATAGAAGATGAAACAAGGCTTAGAGAAATTGTAAAAGAATATTTTGAAAATGATGATTTCATCGTTATAGAAGCTGCAGATGGAGTTGAAGGCTTTAAAAAGTTTAATGAAAATGTAGTAGATTTAATCATTTTAGACCTTATGCTCCCAAAAATGGATGGATGGGAAGTATGTAAACTTATAAGAGAGAAATCTGACATCCCAATCATTATGATTACAGCTCGTTCTGAAGAAGAGGATCAGTTACTAGGATTTGAACTAGGAACAGATGAATACGTGACAAAACCATTTAGTCCAAAAATTCTTGTTGCTAAAGCAAAAAGTGTTCTTAGAAGGACTTTAGATAATAAAGAAGATGAAACTGACTCAAAAACCATCTGTGGGATTACCATCAATTTTTCTTCGCGTACAGCGGATGTCAATGGTGAAGAACTTCAATTAACACATAAAGAATTTGAGTTATTACAATATTTAATTGAAAACAAAGGAATTGTGTTAACTAGAGATCAACTATTAAATAATATTTGGGGATATGATTATTTTGGCGATGGCAGGACAGTCGATACTCATATAAAAAAACTCCGACACAAATTAGGAGAAAAATCGAAACATATTACAACTGTTATACGTGTAGGGTATAAATTTGAGGAGTAAAACATGAAAAAGAGTATTGTAAGAAAACTTTTTTTATCAATTACTGTATTACTTATAATTTTTTTACTCATAGTGTTTGTTGGGCAATCCATTTTTTTACAAACTTTTTATACAAAAAAGAAAGTTGATATCGTAACTGATATGTTAACAGGCTTTGTACGAACATACGAAAAAGGTCAATTTAACGAATCACAATTTCAGAATGAATTAACAAAATTCTTTTCGAAATATAATACTACATTAGCTGTTTTAGATAAAAGGGGAGTTATAAAAGCTGAGAATAATTTTGATTTAACTGTACAAACAATCAATGGTAAAAAAGTATATGTGCCATTGAATAATTTATTGTATTCAGATCAAATCGAAGAAATATTAGCTTTGAACATTAAAGAAAAAGAAAATGTTACGATTCGTGGATATGTACAAGATGATTATTTTATTCCATTGTACATAAAAACAAAATCAGGTACTTGGGAGGAAAAAAATCCAACCTCAAATCCATTGCAGCTCTCGAGTAAAAATGGATTTGAAAATATGATTAATATAGAAATTAAAGGCAAAGTTGTCGCTTTACATTTACCTTTAGCTAATCAATATACGTATTCAGCTCAAATGAATACCTTAATGGCTGCTATTACTGATTGGACTAAAAGTAATGAGGATCTGTCACAATATCAAGATAAGGATTTTCCTTTAATTTATCGCTATTTAGATAAAGCAAATGGTTTAGAAAACAAGGTTTTTATTTATCCGTTAAAAAAAGAAGGAAAGTATAATGAGGTAATATTTGCGATTACATCATTACAACCAGTTAATGAAGCGATGTATGTTCTAAAAGACTTCTATTTGTACGCTTTTATAATTGGTTTATTATTAATTATCATTGTCTCATTTTATTATTCAAAAGTAATTACAAAACCGTTATTGAAAATGAATTCTGTTACGAATCAATTAGCTCAATTGAATTTTAACGAAAAAATAACTGTGCAATCTGATGATGAAATTGGTGAACTTTCAAAGTCAATTAATATTTTATCTGAAAAATTAGCACTTACAATCGATAATTTACAGCAAGCAAATAATAAATTAACGAAAGATATTGAAAAAGAAAAACAACTAGAACAAATAAGAAAAGAATTTATCAGTGGTGTTTCACATGAACTAAAAACTCCTCTAAGTATCGTACAAAGTTATGCTGAGGGATTAAAAGATGGGTTAAATGTTGAGAAAAATGGTTATTATGCAGATGTAATACTAGAAGAGGTTGATCGAATGAACGACCTAGTAGTTGATATGCTTGAATTATCAAAGTTACAATCTGGTACATATAAACTAAAAAATGAACCTTTCTCAATTGAAGACTGTGTCGAACATGTGATTAGTAGAATGTTTAAGGCGAATCAAAATCACTATACTTATGAATCAAATGTAGTTGCAGATACACTAGTTAGTGGCGAACAAAGAAAAATTGAACAAGTGTTAATTAATATTCTTTCTAATGCTGTCCATTATGGTAGACCAGACCGTGGAGTAACAATTAAATTAAAGGATGATATCGATAAGGTTATCATCTCGGTTTTTAATGAAGGAAATCCGATACCTCAAGATAAGATTGATAAAATTTGGGATCGTTTCTATCGAATTGATGAATCAAGAAGCCGACAAAGCGGTGGAACTGGTTTAGGATTAGCGATTGTAAAAACTATTCTTGACTTACATCAATCGTCTATAAACGTCCATAATAAACAAGATGGGGTAGAATTTTCATTTTTTCTAAAAAAATTTAAAAATTAATTTAAAAGTTCACAGTAAATACACACGGTAAGGTTACATTAATATCAAATCTAATTACATATCAGGAGGCAAGTAAGATGGGATATTATGACGAAACTGATTTATGGAATGAACAAGAAAATCCAAATAATCATAAAAGGAATCAAAAGGGTAGAAGAGGTGGTTCGCACGTTTTAACTGGTTTTATTGGAGCAGTAATTGGTGCTGTTACAATTTCACTAGTTTCACCGAATTTATTAAATTTTAATAATGATAATTCTAAGATTTCAAATGAAAACGCTGTGCCAACACAAGTGATAAACGTCTCAAGAGAGGATTTAACAGCAACAATTCAGGCTGCTCGTAAATTTGTAGTAGGTGTGAATAATTATCAATCATCAAATCCTTTTTCAATGGAAACACAAGAAGCGGGTTCTGGTTCAGGTGTAATTTATAAAAAAGTTGGAAACAAGGCATTAGTTGCGACAAATAACCATGTTGTAGAAGGTGCAAAACAACTTAAAGTAAAAATGGCGGATGGCCAGTTAATCAATGCAAAATTGGTTGGTACTGATCAACTCCTAGATTTGGCCGTTGTGGCAATCGATGCAAAATATGTAACGAATCTTGCAAAATTAGGTGATTCTGAAAGCATTAATGTTGGTGAAACAGCAATTGCAATCGGAAATCCACTAGGATTCTTAGAAAGTACAGTTACACAAGGTATTGTAAGTAGTAAAGCGCGAGAGATCCCACAAGATATTGATGGAGACGGAGTTGCAGATTATCAAACTCAAGTAATTCAAACAGATGCTGCAATCAATCCAGGTAATAGTGGAGGGGCTTTAATTAATGCAAAAGGCGAATTGATTGGAATTAATTCAAGTAAAATCGCAGAGCAATCAGTAGAAGGTATCGGATTTGCAATCCCGATTAATATTGCTAAACCAGCTTTAGATCAAATTGAAAAGTTTGGAGAAGTAACACGCCCAGTTATGGGAGTTGGGTTAAAATCAGTAGAGGAAATACCACAATATAATATTGAGGAATCATTAAAATTACCTGGGTCAGTAACAAAGGGTGCAGTTATTACTCATGTAGATCCAAATACACCAGCCGAAAAAGTAGGATTAAGGCAGTTAGATGTAATTGTAGGTCTAGATGATCAACCAGTAAATGACGTAATTCAAATAAGAGAGTATCTATATTCTCATAAAAAAGTTGGAGATCGGTTGAAAGTTACTTTTTATCGAGAAGGTAAAAAACAGGAAACTACACTAACGTTAGCTTCTAGTAATTGACAGTAAACCACTAGTACAAATATGATTACTGTAAGAATAAATAAGCGAAAAAGAATTTTCTTTTCGCTTATTTACTTAATTTGAAAGGGTGATTATAAAATGAGTAAATACCCATCAAGAGATGAAATTGGACAAATTTTAAAAAATAGTAAAGTAATTGCAGTAGTTGGATTATCTCAAGACCCGTCAAAAACTTCTTACATGGTTAGTAAAGCGATGCAGGATGCAGGATATAAGATTATTCCTGTCAATCCAACTGTTGACACAGTATTAGGTGTAAAAGCTGTTCCTAGTTTATTAGATATTAAAGAAAAAGTAGATATTGTTAACGTATTTAGAAGACCGGAGCATTTACTTCCTGTTGCCCAAGAATTTCTAAAAATTGATTGCGATGTTTTCTTTGCACAACTAGGTATTGAAAATGAAGAAGCATACCAATTATTAAAAGAAAATGGCAAGACTGTCATTATGGATCGTTGTATTAAAGTGGAACACGCCTTGACTAGATAAAGTAAAAACTCACTGGATCCAGTGAGTTTTTTATTTTAAATGTTAGGATCATACGTAAATATTGGTGCTATTTAAAGTTTAGTTAGCGGATTTCTGCCCTAGGAAACTAATTATAAGAAGTATTTAGATGATGAGAAAAACCTCTTGCAAACTCACTTGATGTGTCTCACCTGTTCTCTTACTCCATAGGTTTCCAAATCAGATTGAAAAAGTCTAAATGTTATTGCCAGGTTTAGTAGGAAGTGCTACTTGGAAGTATTCAGAATATTAAGATGTGATTAAAAATGGCGTTGAAATCAATTAAATCCCCCTTAAAAAAAGGTCAAATGTACTATTTTTTTCTTTAACGACTTGTAAGTTAGTGAAAAAACCATTAACATGAACGATTAGAAGAATCATTTTACTTTTTATATGTTATAATGGAACGAATGTTCTTATGTAATTGGTAGTATGGAAAGGAGATATGGTGTTGGCAAAGAATCAAACAACATATAATGAAGATGCGATACAGGTCCTGGAAGGTTTAGAAGCAGTTCGCAAACGCCCAGGAATGTATATTGGTAGCACAGATAGTAGAGGTCTACACCATTTAGTTTACGAAATAGTAGATAATTCTGTTGATGAAGCATTAGCTGGTCACGGAACTCAAATAGATGTGATTATACATAAAGATAATAGCTTAAGTGTTATAGATCACGGTCGTGGTATGCCAACAGGTATGCACAAAATGGGGAAACCGACACCCGAAATTATATTAACTGTTCTTCACGCAGGTGGTAAATTCGGACAAGGTGGCTATAAAACAAGTGGTGGTCTACATGGAGTAGGTGCATCAGTTGTTAATGCTTTATCAGAATGGTTAACTGTTGAAATCCACCGTGAAGGCGCAGTATTTAAACAACGATTCGAAAATGGCGGTAAACCAGCAACTTCACTAGATATTATTGGGAAAACAAAGAGAACTGGTACGACGATTCATTTTCAACCAGATCCAACAATATTTAGTACAATAAATTTTAATTTTGACACATTGTGTGAAAGATTAAGGGAATCAGCATTTCTTTTAAAAGGATTAAGAATCACAATTAAAGATGAACGTCATGATGCATATGAAGAATTTTATTATGAAAACGGTATCGAAGCGTTTGTAGGTTATTTAAACGAAGAGAAGGAATCACTACATCCAGTCGTTTTCTTTGATGGTACACAAAATAAAATCGAAGTAGAATTTTCATTTCAGTATAATGACGGCTATTCAGAAACGATGCTTTCGTTCGTTAATAATGTACGAACAAAAGACGGTGGTACACATGAGGTAGGCGCAAAAACAGCTCTTACTAGAGCGTTTAATGAATATGCACGAAAAGTAAATATTTTAAAAGAAAAAGATAAGAATCTTGAAGGGGCAGATATTCGTGAAGGCTTAGCTGCGATTGTATCTGTTAGAATTCCTGAGGAACTACTACAATTTGAGGGACAAACAAAAGGAAAGTTAGGTACAAGTGAAGCTAGATCTGCTGTTGATTCAGTTGTTTCAGATCAACTAGCTTATTTCCTAGAAGAAAATCCAGATATTGCTACGTTACTTGTAAAAAAAGCAGTAAAAGCTTTTCAAGCGAGAGAAGCTGCAAGAAAAGCAAGAGAAGAAGCAAGAAGTGGTAAAAAAAGAAAACGTTCAGAGACATCGTTGAGCGGAAAACTTACACCAGCACAATCGCGTAATCCTCAAAAAAATGAACTTTATTTAGTTGAGGGTGATTCTGCAGGAGGAAGTGCGAAACAAGGCCGTGATCGTCGTTTTCAAGCTATCTTGCCATTACGAGGTAAAGTAATTAACACTGAAAAAGCTAAATTAGCGGATATTATGAAAAATGAAGAGATCAATACGATTATTCATGCCATTGGTGCAGGAGTAGGTAGTGATTTTGAGATTGAAGACGTTAATTATGACAAAATCGTTATAATGACTGATGCTGATACTGACGGAGCGCACATTCAAGTACTTCTTTTAACATTCTTTTATCGTTACATGAAACCTTTAGTAGATGCAGGAAAGGTTTATATTGCATTACCACCTTTATATAAAGTTAGTAAAGGCAATGGTAAAAAAGAAGTGATTGAATATGCTTGGTCAGAAGTAGACTTACAAGATGCAATTAAAAAAATCGGTAAAGGCTATATGATTCAACGATACAAAGGTCTTGGTGAGATGAATGCTGATCAACTTTGGGATACTACAATGGATCCTGAAACTAGAACGCTTATTCGAGTAAAGATTGATGATGCAGCAAGAGCGGATCGTCGAGTAACGACATTAATGGGTGATAAAGTTGAACCGCGACGTAAATGGATTGAATCAAATGTAGTTTTTGACTTAGATGAAGAAGACAAAATTTTAAATAATGAACAAGTTGAGATTGAAACAGAAGGGAGCGATAACTGATGCAATCATCAGAAAAGCTATATAATATCCCTTTAGAAGATATATTAGGTGACCGTTTTGGTCGTTATAGTAAGTATATTATTCAAGAGCGAGCGCTACCTGATGCACGAGATGGGTTAAAACCAGTTCAAAGACGTATATTATATTCAATGTATTTTGAAGGAAATACACAGGACAAACCATATCGTAAATCAGCAAAAACAGTCGGTAACGTAATCGGTAACTATCATCCTCATGGTGATACATCTGTTTATGATGCGATGGTTCGTTTAAGTCAGGATTGGAAATTACGAAATGTTTTAGTACAAATGCACGGAAATAACGGTAGTATAGATGGAGATCCTCCAGCTGCAATGCGTTATACAGAGGCAAGATTATCTGCAATTGCTAGTGAGTTATTACGTGATATTGATAAAGAAACGGTTGAATTTGTACCTAACTTTGATGATACAAGTATGGAACCGGTTGTTTTACCGTCAATGTTTCCAAATTTATTAGTAAATGGTAGTACTGGTATTTCTGCTGGTTATGCTACTGACATACCGTCACATCATCTTGGTGAAGTGATTGATGCAACCATTATGAGAATAGAGAATAAAAATTGTTCAGTTGATGATTTAATGACTGTCATTCATGGACCAGACTTTGCAACAGGTGGCATTATACAAGGTGTTGATGGAATTAAAAAAGCGTATGAAACTGGTAAAGGTAAAATTATTATTCGAAGCCGTGTTCATACTGAAGAATTACGTGGTGGAAAACAAGCGTTAATCATTACAGAAATTCCAGCCGAAGTAAACAAAGCAAATTTGGTTAAAAAAATGGATGAAGTCCGTCTAGATCGTAAAGTGGATGGTATTACTGAAGTTCGAGATGAAACAGATCGAACTGGTTTACGTATTGTAATTGAATTGAAAAAAGATGCAAATCATGAAGCAATTTTAAATTTCTTATATAAAAATACAGAACTTCAAATACCATATAACTTTAATATGGTTGCCATTTATAACCGTACGCCTAAACAAATGTCTTTACCTGCAATCCTAGATGCATATATTGAGCACCAAAAAGAAGTCATAACAAATCGTTCAAAGTACGAGTTGACAAAAGCACAAGCTCGTCAACATGTAGTAGAAGGTTTAATGAAGGCTCTGTCGATTTTAGATCAAGTGATTTCTACAATTCGTTCGGCAAACGATAAACGTGATGCGAAAGATAAATTAATTGTTCAGTATAGTTTTACAGAGCTACAAGCTGAAGCAATTGTTATGTTACAACTTTATCGTTTAACAAATACAGACATTACAGCCTTACAAGAAGAGGCAGACGAATTGAATAAGAAAATTGAGCAACTTCAAGCTATTTTAAATTCTGAATCAAAGTTATTAACTGTTATTAAAACAGACTTGAAGAAGATAAAGTTAAAATATGCTGATGAAAGACGTTCAGCTATTCAAAAAGAAATCGAAGAAATTAAGATTTTAAGAGAAGATATAATTGCCCAGGAAGATGTAGTCATTACTGTAACAAGTGAAGGATATGTTAAACGTACTAGCCCAAGGTCGTATTCTGCCTCAAATGGTAAAGATTACGGCATGAAGGAAGGAGACCGTTTAATCTTCCAAAAAGAGAGTACGACAACAGATACGTTACTGTTATTTACTTCAAAAGGAAACTATTTATATTTACCAATTCATGAGATGCAAGAAATTCGCTGGAAAGATATGGGACAACATATTGCCAACATCATTCCGATAGATCGTGAAGAAGTAATTTTGTCAGCTACAATAGTGAATAATTTTGAAGAAAATACAGACTATATTTTATTTGTTACGAAAAATGGTGTTGTAAAACGAACAAATATTCAACAATTAAAAGTTCAACGATATTCAAAACCACTTGTAGGTATGTCGATTAAAAACGATGACACATTAATCTACGCTGGTGTTTCAAGTGAAACGGATAGAGTGCTTTTAGCTACTAGTAATGGCTATACACTGCTCTTTAAAGTTGATGAGATAAGCGTTCAAGGTCTAAGGGCTGGTGGAGTAAAAGGTATCAACCTAAAAGATAATGATTTCGTTGTTTCTGCTGATGTTGTAAAAGAAGGTGTGAAAGAAATCTTCTGTGCGACACAGCGAGCAGCGATTAAAAAGATGAAACTTGATACAATACCTCAAAGTTCAAGAGGAACAAGAGGAGTAAAAGTATTAAGAGACTTAAAAACAAATGCTCATTTATTGATTGGAGTGTATTCGATAAATGAGAATGATATGTTTGCAATATTAAGCAAATCTGGTCAATTTGAAATGGTCGATCCAAATGGTTTGCGAAATAGTGACCAGTATAGTAACGGCTCATTTATTATGGATACAGATGATGCAGGTGAGATTAAAACAATTATTCGTTACAAAAAAGAAGAAAATAATTAAGAAAAAACCTATTCCAGTATTTTTGGGATAGGTTTTTTTGTCGAATCATGGCAAGTTTATTAAAGAGAATTATAGATAGTAAAAAACGTAATAAAACCAATTATACCATGATAATTAATCAATAATAATGATCTGATTACTGAATAAATACGAGCTCAATATGGTAAGAATTTCCTATTTTAATAAACAATCAACAGAATTGTCGAAAAATTTTGAACCAAAAGAACTTGTCTAAAGAAAAAATATAGCTTACTATTTTCTTAAGTATTTTAAATTTTCTAAAAAATATAAGTTATTAAGGGGGCTTACATAATGGTATTGAAAAAAGGTTTTGCAATTTTAGCATCTGTATCATTAGCAACAGGAATTTTAGCAGGTTGTAATAATTCCGGGAAAGATGGTAACACGGTAATCAAAATTGCTACAAATACACCTTTATCTGGTAATAATGCAATTTTAGGGGAATCAATTAAACTTGGAGCGCAGTTAGCGTTAGAGGACCAAAAAGCAGAGTTTAAAAAATTAGGCTTTGATTTAAAACTTGTTCCTTATGATGATCAAGGTGATCCTAAAAAAGGTGTAGCAAATGCTGAGCAATTAGCTGCAGATAATAAAATTTTAGGTGTCGTTGGACACTTAAACTCTGGTGTAGCGATTCCTTCTTCATTGAAGTACGAGAAAGACCATATCGTAATGGTATCTCCTTCTAATACTGCAAATGAAGTAACAGACCGCGGATTAAGCGTAGTAAACCGTATTTGTGCGAGAGATGATTTCCAAGGACCAGCAGGAGCTGATTTCGCTGTCAATACATTAAAAGCTAAAAAGATTTTTATCATTCAAGATAAAACTCCTTATGGTACAGGTTTAGCGAATGAGTTTAAAGATGCAGCTGTTAAACTTGGAGCTACTGTTTTAGGTGAAGAAGGTATCCAAGTTGGTGATAAAGACTTTAATGGTGTATTAAACAACGTTAAAGCGAAAAATCCTGATTTAGTATTCTTCGGCGGACTTTATGCAGAAGGTGGAATTTTATTAAAACAAGCACGTGATAAGGGCTTAAATATGCCATTCATGGGTGGAGACGGAATGGACTCTTCTGGTTTAGTAGACATCGCTGGTGATGCGGTTAAGAACTTCTACTATACTTCAGTTGCAGGGGACACGTTAAAAACTGACATCGGTAAAAAATTTGCTGACAGTTATAAATCTAAATTTAATAAAAACATTGAGTCATTCTCTTCTTACGGTTATGATTCAGCTGGTGTTTTATTAAAAGGTTTAAAAGATGCAATTGGCGATAAAAAAGGAAAAGCTCCTTCTCGTGAGGCTGTAGCGAAAGCTGTTCGTGCTATTCAAGATTACCAAGGTGTAGTTACGGAAGTAGGCTTTGATGATAAAGGGGACAACAAATTCGCTAAAGTATTTATCTACTCATTCAAAGAAGCTAAATACCCAGGTACTCAAGTAGGCGAAGTAACTAAATAATTTATGAATTAACGCCTTCTATACCTCCGAATGCCGTATTAACAATTTAATAGCTTACTATTAAACTATGAGAAATTGTAACGACGATGAAGGTAGAAGGATGTTAGTAAAAAGAAAAGAGTATCCCGTAAATCGTGATACTCTTTTTCTCTAAATGAAGTGAAAAAAATGTAAATATTTGCAAACACATTAACAAACATTACTACTTTATTTATAGGAGGTTACGATCATGAATGAAATTATCCAAACATTACCTCAAGTTTTGATTGACGGTCTTGTTTTAGGAGCAGTTTACGCAATTGTTGCACTAGGTTATACAATGGTATATGGAATTTTAGAACTAATCAATTTTGCACATGGTGAGATTTTCATGGTAGGTGCATTTATTGGAACTGCTGTTTTAATTACGTTTACAGGTTTTGGATTATTCAGTAGTTTACCAGCTATATTAGTTTTAGCTGTTGTACTCATTATTGCTTCAACGTTAACTGGATTTTTAGGAATGGGGATTGAGCGGGTTGCATATCGTCCACTCCGAAATGCACCAAAATTGATTACATTAATTACAGCAATCGGAATTTCTTTTTTACTTCAAGACCTTGTGCGTTTTATTGCTGAATTAAAAGAAGGAAATTACATTATTACTGGTCCATCACTATTTTCTGGCCAACATCAAATCAAAACAAATTCTATCCTATCTGCTTTAGGAGACGCACAAATTAAATCAGCATCGATCATTATTTTAGTTGTTGCAGTTGTAATGATGATTTCATTAGATTACTTCATCAATAAAACAAAATGGGGTACGGCAATGCGTGCAGTAGCTCAAGATCGTGAAACAGCTTCATTAATGTCTGTTAATGTGAATAAAGTTATTTCTTTAACGTTTTTCCTAGGCTCTGCTCTAGGTGGTGCGACTGGAGTACTTTTTGCATTACAATACAACACGATTGATCCATATATCGGTTTTATTCTAGGGTTAAAAGCATTTACAGCAGCCGTACTAGGTGGTATTGGAAATATTCGTGGAGCAATGGTTGGTGGTTTCTTAATTGGTATCGTTGAAATGTTTGCAGCAGCAAATTTATCAACAATTACACACGGAATATTCCCATCTGAATATAAAGACGTGTTTGCATTCGGTATTTTAATTCTAGTTCTAATCTTTAAGCCAGAAGGTTTATTTGGTAAACCAGTAGCTGAGAAAGTGTAGGTGAATTAGATGAATAGATTATTTGGACCAATTAAACAGTCGAACAAATTACAAGCTATCTTTTTAACATCTTATATTTTAGTAACTTCACTAGGACTTTACTTTCTACAAGAATCGGTAACTGCTTTTCTATTAATTTTATTCTCGCTATTTTTATTATATAAAACGAACTTTCCAGTTAAAACAAAATGGATGATTGGAATTTTAGTATTAACTGTTATTATGCCATATGTCGCTTCACAAGGTGCGGCTTTCGAATCATACATGGGCGTAGCCACACTTGTTGGAATTTATGTAGCTATGGCACTTGGACTTAATGTTGTTGTAGGACTAGCTGGACTATTAGATTTGGGATTTGTTGCATTTTTTGCCATTGGATCTTATACGTATGCAATTTTTTCAACAAAACAAGTAACAAACTTCTTACATTTTGATTTCTTACCGTTCACGGGTAATTCATTTTGGGTATTTATTATCATCGGAGGAATCATTGCTGCAATAGCAGGTGTACTTTTAGGGATTCCAGTTCTTCGTGTTAAAGGTGATTATTTAGCGATCGTAACGCTTGGCTTTGGAGAAATTATTCGAATTGTATTTAATAACTTAGATCGACCAATAAATATTACAGGAGGAGCGCAAGGGATTTCATCTATTCCATCTCCAACAATTTTTGGCTATGAAATTAGCGATTCTAGTCAGTTTTATTATGTAGTATTGGTTGTATTAGCAGTTGTTATCTTAGCAGTAACAAGATTACAAGACTCTAAGTTAGGGCGTTCATGGAAAGCTGTTCGTGAAAATGAGATTGCAGCACAAGCATCTGGAATCCATTTAGTAAGAACGAAATTAATTGCTTTCGCAATCGGTGCATCATTCTCTGGAATGATGGGAGTTGTTTTCTCAGCAAAACAAATGTTCATCGACCCAACGAGTTTTACATTACTTGAATCGATTACCATTTTAGTAATGGTTATACTTGGTGGAATGGGAAGTGTTCCTGGAGTTATACTTGGTGCGTCACTTGTAACGATTCTAAATTTACAAGTATTAACAGAAGTAACAAATTATTTAAATCAATTAACTTTAGATGGAGTTCTTAACATACCAGCTGCGTTATCGCCTGCTAAAATGCAACGTATGATTTTTGGTTTGATCCTAATACTTGTAGCAATTTTTAGACCACAAGGGTTAATGCCTTCGCGGAATAAAGTTGTGGCGAAAGAAGATTTAATTGAAGAACAAGTAGTCGAAGAAAATCAACGAACAGTTTCACTTTAGGAGAGGAGGTTGAAAAATGTTAAAAACGACTAATCTAACAAAGAGTTTTGGTGGTTTGACTGCCGTTAATAATGTAAATATTGAAATTGAAAAAGGGTCAATTACTGCTGTAATTGGACCAAATGGAGCCGGTAAAACTACATTTTTTAATATGATTACTGGTGTCTACACTCCTACAAGTGGAGCGATAGAACTTGGTAACGAAAGCTTAGTAGGCTTGAAGCCACATGCCGTATCAAAAAAAGGTATCGCCCGTACATTTCAAAATATTCGATTATTTAGTAGTATGACTGCACTAGAAAATGTAATGGTTGGTATGCACCAACATTTAAAATATGGAGTTTTTTCAACTCTATTCCATTTACCAAGATTTAAAAGATTAGAAAAGCTAGCTATGCAAGAAGCATATAAATGGTTAGAGTATGTAGGCTTAGGTGATGTTTATAATGAAGAAGCTTCAAGTCTATCATATGGTGCTCAAAGACGTCTTGAAATTGCACGTGCGCTTGCATCTAAGCCAAGTATTTTACTTTTAGATGAACCAGCTGCAGGTATGAACCCGAAAGAAACAAAGGAATTAACGGATTTAATTTTTCAAATGCGAGATGATCTAAATTTAACAATCGTTTTGATCGAACATGATATGAAGCTTGTAATGGAGATTTCTGAATACTTATTCGTACTTGATCACGGTGAAAAGATTGCTGAGGGTAAACCACTTGAAATTCGAAACAACCAAAAGGTTATTGAAGCATATTTAGGAAAAAGTGCAGTGACTACTGCATAGTGAAAGGAGTAAAAAAATGACACTATTACAATTAAAAGATATAAACTCTTTTTACGGTGGTATTCAAGCACTAAAAAATATTAATATTGATGTAAATGAAGGTGAAATTGTTACATTAATTGGAAGTAATGGTGCTGGAAAATCGACGACACTTAAAACGATTTGTGGACAGGTTAAACCAAAATCTGGGTCACTACTTTATAAAGGTGAAGATATTGTGAAGCTACCTTCTCATGAGATTGCATTAAAAGGAATTGCTCACGTTCCTGAAGGAAGACGAATCTTTTCCAAACTAACTGTAAAAGAAAACCTAGAAATGGGTGCATTTTCTGTTAAAGATAAAAAGTTGATTGCAGCTAGAATGGAAATGGTGTTTGATTATTTCCCTAGACTTCATGAGCGATTAAATCAAAAAGGCGGAACAATGAGTGGTGGAGAACAACAAATGTTAGCGATTGGTCGAGGTCTTATGATGGGACCATCAATCTTAATGTTAGATGAGCCTTCAATGGGTCTTGCACCAATTATTGTTGAACAGATTTTTGAAATCATTGAGCAATTAAATAAGCAAGGTATGACCATTCTTTTAGTAGAACAAAACGCATATCAAGCTTTACAAATTGCACATCGTGGTTATGTTATCCAAACAGGTGAGATTCAAATGGTTGGAGAAGGTAAGACATTGATGAACAATGAAGAAATTAAAAAAGCATATTTAGCATAAGATGAAAAAATGTCTGAGTAGTAGCTTAAACGCTGGTCTTATCAGACATTTTTTTTATTCGCTCTGTTAATGATTATTGTTAATATTAATCTAGAAGCATTGTTCTGAAAGATCTAATAGGATTTAAAGGAAAGAGTGGATAAAGAGATTTGCTTGGAATGGATATACGAGACTCCTGTGGGATTAGCGAGAAGGGTGATGCCCCGTAGGTCAAAGGGTAGGCATGCTAATACCACGAAGTCCTGTCGTAACGCATGCATGACCCACATCCTGTGGGCCTAGGCGGCTCAGCTCACGCCACACGGAAAGGGAGCATCCTGTAACGGAAATCAACATTATTTTTTAACAGAGCCATATTAAAAAAGCACCATTTCATTAATCGAAATGGTGCTTTTAAAAGTAATATAATTAGATTATTTATTAGAAATAAATGCCGAAATCTTTAATTGATCTTCTTTAGAAGAGTTGTTAATTGAAGATTGAAGTGATTCCTCTAGTAAACTACGATTCTTGTAGAAATCTTCTTGTTTACTATTATAATAGTACTTCACTGCTTCTAAATCTGAGAAAAATTCTTTTCCAAGCTTTAGAAGAAATGTTACTGGTAATCCTTCGATTGTTATATTACTTTTTGATTCAAAAATTTCATTTACCGTACTGTTTGAATTTGAAATCATTTCTTCGTTTAATTCTTTAACTAATATTTGTTCGAATCCTTTTATTTTATTATTTCTTTTGTTAACGATTCGCTTTTTGTTCGTTTTTAATAAACGAATGGAATGATGTTTATCAAGCAATACTGCTGAACGATTCTTTTTCTTTAAAAAAATGCTGCTACTCAAAACTAGCACTCCCTCCTAGTAGTATGGTTATATTTTTAAAACAACTTTTCTATCATACCAAGTTATGAGAAGGCTGTAAAGGCATTATCTTTACATGAATTATTCCCAGAAATATTCGAAAAATTCTTCGTATTTTTTAATAGTGGATTGTTAATAATAATATTTGACGGATTAGTTGTCACTTTGTTAAACTAATACCATATTATTTAATACATAGTACTAACGTTGACGGAAAGAAGTATCTAAAGATTATTTTGCTAAGCGAATTGGGGATAGTGAGAGCTCAATCAAAACCTTTAGTGAAAGGCATTCCTGAGTTAATTTTTAAAGTGGACAATTTTCTTTTGAAGTTGTCAACTAGGGTGGAACCGCGGGTGCATACAGCTCTCGTCCCTAGGCAGAAAATGCCTAAGGATGAGAGCTTTTTTATTTCATTCTTGCATTTTCAAAAATTAACTAATTGAAAAATGGAGGCGAATGAAATGACTGAAAAATCAATGGAAGTTGTTGTAAGTCATGCAAAACACAGAGGATTTGTATTCCCAGGTTCTGAAATTTATGGTGGTTTAGCAAATACATGGGATTATGGTCCATTAGGTGTTGAATTAAAAAATAATGTTAAAAAAGCTTGGTGGAAAAAGTTTGTTCAGCAAAGTCCTTATAATGTAGGTCTTGATGCTGCAATCTTAATGAATCCTCGTACATGGGAAGCATCAGGTCATATTGGTAATTTTAATGATCCAATGATCGATTGTAAAAACTGTAAAGCTCGTCATCGTGCAGATAAATTAATTGAAAATGCGCTAGAAGAAAAAGGGATGGAAATCATTGTTGACGGTCTTCCTTTCACAGAAATGGCTAAGTTAATCGTAGAACATAATATATCTTGTCCTGATTGTGGTAGCCATGATTTTACGGATATCCGTCAATTTAACTTAATGTTTAAAACGTTCCAAGGTGTTACAGAATCAAGTACTAATGAAATTTTCTTACGTCCTGAAACAGCACAAGGTATCTTCGTAAACTTTAAAAATGTTCAGCGTACAATGAGAAAGAAAGTGCCATTTGGTATCGCACAAATCGGAAAAAGTTTCCGTAACGAAATCACTCCAGGAAATTTCACGTTCCGTACGCGTGAATTTGAACAAATGGAACTTGAATTTTTCTGTAAGCCAGGTGAGGAACTTGAATGGTTTACTTATTGGAAAGAAACTGCAAATAAATGGTTGTTAACACTAGGAATAAACGAAAATAATCTTCGCTTACGTGATCATAGTGAAGATGAATTATCTCATTATAGTAATGCAACTAGTGACTTTGAATATAAATTCCCATTTGGTTGGGGTGAGCTATGGGGAATTGCTTCACGTACAGATTATGATTTAAAACAACATATGGAATTTTCAACTGAAGATTTCACTTATCATGATCCAATAACAAATGAAAAATATGTTCCTTATTGTATAGAGCCATCATTAGGTGCAGACCGTGTAACATTAGCATTTTTAATTGATGCATATGAGGAAGAAGCATTAGAAGATGGAACTTCTCGAACTGTAATGCGTCTACACCCAGCATTAGCACCATTTAAAGCTGCAATTTTACCTTTATCTAAAAAATTATCTGAAAATGCTAGTGAAGTATTTGCTTCATTATCTGAAGATTTTAATGTAGATTTTGATGAAACAGGTTCAATCGGAAAACGATATCGCCGACAAGATGAAATTGGTACGCCATTCTGTATCACATATGATTTTGATTCAATTGAAGATGGTAAAGTAACAGTTCGTGATCGTGACACTATGGAACAAACACGTGTTGCAATTAGTGAACTACATGCATTTATATCAGAAAAAATTAAATTCTAATCAGAATAACGTATCTTTTTCGAAATAAGGTGTCCTTTTGGACATCTTTTTTCATATAATTAAATAAAGCTTGTTTAAACTTTATGAAAATTACTAAAAATGTTAAAAACTATTGATTAAATAGAGGAGGCGTTTAAATGAAGAGTTCGAATCCTATTTTAAATTCGAAAACATTAACAAAATCTCGACAATCAGCCCAAGCAATGACTTTAGGCGGGACTATTTCCAAAACATTCATTGCACTAATTTTGTTAATTGGAACTGCAGGCTATTCTTTTTATTTAACTTCGACGGGTACATTAAATTCGAAAGTATTCATTGGTTGCTTAATTTTTGCGTTTATAATTGGTTTAGTTACTTCATTTTCACCTAGATTGGCTCCTATAACAACTCCTATTTATGCGGCAGTTGAAGGGATATTGATTGGAAATATTTCGGCGGTGTATGAAGCGACATATGGTATGATTGTTTTACAAGCCGTTTTACTAACAATTGCAATCATTGCTGGAACTTTAATTTGTTATGCAACAGGAATTGTGAAAGTAACTCATCGCTTTAGATCAATTGTATTTGGATTAACATTAGGAGTATTTATTTTTTACTTATTGACGATGGTGCTTCATTTATTCCACGTGCCTGTTCCATTTATCCATCAATCAGGCCCATTAGGACTAGTAGTAAGCTTAGCTATTCTAATTATTGCTTCACTTAATTTGTTTTTAGATTTTGACTTAATTACAACAAGTATAAATCAAGGTGCACCGAAACAATTTGAGTGGTACTGCGCATTTGGTTTATTAGTTACAATTATTTGGATTTATATAGAAGCGTTAAGATTTATCTCAAAGCTAAGAAACTAGAGATAGTAGAAATCAAAACCTTACTCTTAATTGTAGTAAGGTTTTTTGTACAGTAAGGTAAATTGATTTCTATTAATCAATGATACGAAAGATTTTATATAGAATGTTGAAATAGAACAAATGATTTAAAAAGAAAGTAGGCTTAATATGAGTAAGAAAAAATTTGAAGTTCTTGAAAACGAAACAATAAATGATTGCCTTGCTAGAATGGAAGCAGAAGGATACAAACCTATAAAACGAATGGAAGTACCAATTTTTTCGGAACAAATGGTAAATGGGAAGATGGAAATTGAACCATCTGGTAGAAAGATTGTGTTTGAGGGTAAGTTAAATTCGAATGAACATGTATAAAAGAGTAAATTAATGGAAAATTAACCTTATATGAAATTAAATGAGGTGAATTTTATGCATAAATTAGCATGTCCACGCTGTAAAACTAATAAAACGCGATTCTATGTAATCGAACAACACCCTAAAGCAGTAAAGTTAAATGCTCAAAGCGGAGATGTTGAACAAGAAGAATATATTTCAGGTGGTCTCGATCCATTCTATATTCCATACAAAGGGCCAGAATATTTAATACAATGTGGTGCTTGTGGTGTTATTGAACAAAGTGTACTGTTTGAGAAAGCTGCAGATTCATTTTGATAATAATTTAAAATTCAGAAAAAATTGACGTTTTATTTCATTTTGTATATAATAATATCCAATTAAAGCACACAAATTCAAAGACGAGAAAAGTATTTTTTGAAATGTTCTAAAGAGAGCCGGGGGATGCTGAAAACCGGTGTACAATTCATAAAAGAAGATCCTCTCCGAGAAGTCAGACTGAACTTTAGTAAGTTTGAACGGGTGTCTACCGTTAAAAGGAACGCGTATGATTGTACGTGACTGAGTGCTATTGAAGAACGGACTTTTTTCAATAGAATTAGGGTGGTATCGCGGTTAAACCCGTCCCTTTTTATAGGGACGGGTTTTTTGTGTGCTTTAATAATAAAGAAAATAGGAGCGATACACATGGAAAAAGAAAGTTTAAAAGAGACGGCACAACAACTTGAAAAAAGAATAAGAGAATTGTGGACTACGAATAGTACATTTTTGGAATCCATTAATTTGAGAGATAATAAACCATCATTTGTTTTTTATGAAGGCCCTCCTACTGCAAACGGACTTCCACATGTAGGTCATGCATTAGGACGTACAATTAAGGATGTAGTTGCTAGATACAAAACGATGTCTGGATATCAAGTAATCAGGAAAGCAGGTTGGGATACGCATGGTTTACCTGTTGAACTTGGTGTTGAGAAGCAATTAGGGATCTCAGGGAAAGCAGAAATTGAAAAGTATGGTGTTGAAGCTTTTCTTGAAAAATGTAAAGAAAGTGTGTTTATTTATGAGAAACAATGGCGGGAGTTTACTGAACAGCTTGGTTATTGGGTAGATATGGATGATCCATACGTCACGCTAGATAATTCATATATAGAAAGTGTTTGGAATATTTTGGGTACAATCCATGAAAAAGGATTACTGATGAAGGGGCATCGCGTCTCACCTTACTGTCCGAGTTGTCAAACTTCGCTAAGCTCACATGAAGTAGCGCAAGGTTATAAAGTGGTCAAAGACTTAACTGCAACTGTAAAATTTAAAGTGGAAAATCGAGAAAATGAATATTTTCTAGGTTGGACGACAACACCATGGACACTTCCTGCAAATGTAGCTTTAGCAATTAATCCAACTATGAAGTATGTTCGTGCTAAAAAAGGTGAAGAAGTCTATATACTTGCTGAATCATTAATAGAAAAGGTTTTAAAATCTGATTATGTCGTACTATCAGAAGTTCCAGCTGCTGATTTAATTGGTATCTCATATACCCCTCCATTTCATTATGTTAGCGTCGAAGTGGGACATAAGGTTGTGGGGGCGGAATTTGTAACGGAAAATAGTGGTACAGGTATCGTGCATATCGCACCAGCTTATGGTGAAGATGATTATAAGGTCGTACAAGAAAATGGTTTATCTTTTGTTAACATCGTTAATGAAAAGGGACAATACACAGATGAAGTGTCAAATTTTCAAGGGCGTTTTGTCAAAGAATGCGATGTTGATATTGTTCGTTATTTGGCTGAAAAAGGTCTATTATTTAGTAAAGAAAAATATGAGCATAGCTATCCACATTGTTGGCGTTGTGATTCACCTTTACTGTATTATGCTAACGAAAGCTGGTTTATCAAAACAACAGCATTGAAAGAGCAATTTATAAAGAACAATGCAGAAGTTACATGGCATCCGGACCATATCAAAAATGGTCGATTTGGGAATTTCTTAGAACAAATGGTCGATTGGAATATAAGTCGTAAAAGGTACTGGGGTACACCGTTAAATATATGGGAATGCAGTACATGTGACCATCAAGTCGCACCTAAGAGTATCAAAGAATTAATAAACTTATCAGTTGAGCCAATTTATTCATTTGAATTGCATAAACCCTTTGTTGACCAAGTAAGACTAAATTGTTCAAATTGTCACGGAGAGATGGAAAGGACGCCTGAAGTCATTGATGTATGGTTCGATAGTGGATCAATGCCGTTTGCACAATATCATTATCCTTTTGAAAACAAAGAAAAATTCGATAAACAATTTCCTGCAGATGTAGTGATTGAAGGAATTGACCAAACTCGTGGGTGGTTTTATAGTTTATTAGCAGTATCAACACTTTTTACTGGAAAAGCCCCATATAAACGTGTACTTTCACTCGGTCATGTTTTAGATGAAAATGGACAAAAAATGTCTAAAAGCAAGGGCAATGCACTTGACCCTATGGAATTAATCCAAAAGTATGGAGCTGATTCGTTAAGATGGGCCTTATTAGTTGATAGTGCGCCTTGGAACCCTAAACGCTTTTCGGAAAGGGTTGTTCAGGAAGCTAAATCAAAATTAATTGACACATTTGGTAACGTATATAGTTTTTACAGACTATATGCTGATTTAGATGGATTCAATCCAAATAACAAATACGAATATAAAAAGAATAAATTAGATGACTGGATTTTATCGCGGTTGCATAGCACAATCAAACAGGCAAAAGGTAATTTAGAAAAATATCAGTTTACAAATGCTGCGAGAGATATAGCAAAATTAGTGGATGAAGTTAGTAATTGGTATGTAAGACGTTCAAGAGAACGCTTTTGGTCTAGTGGAATGGATCAAGAAAAAGCAGCGGCATATCAAACTCTATACGAAGTATTAACAAAAGTAAGTCAATTATTAGCACCATTTACACCCTTTTTAGCTGAAGATGTTTATGTTAATTTAACTAGTCAAAGTGTCCATCTATCTGATTATCCAGTTCATGATGACACTAAGATAAATGAACAACTCGAAAAGGAAATGGATGCTGTTGTAAAAGTAGTGGAATTAGGCAGAAGTGTACGCAATGTTACATCATTAAAGATTAAACAGCCGTTAGCATCTTTGTCGTTATTAAGTAGCCAAAACGAAATGAATTGGGATTCTTATAAAGAAATCGTTTTAGAAGAGTTGAATGTAAAGAATTTCCTACAATTGAAGGATGATGATCAGTTTTCTTTAGCTAAGCTAAAATTAGATTTTAAAAAAGCAGCGGCAAAGTATGGAAAACAGTCAAATCATATTAATAATTGGCTCCAGCAATTATGTAATGAGCAGTCGAAGAAATTTATTGAAACTGGATTCGGTAAATTTGTTACTGAATCTGGAGATACATTACAGGTTAACATTCAAGATGTACTAATTGAAAAAGTTCCGAAAGAAGGGTATTCCTCAGCAACAAATGGTGAGTTCACTGTGACGTTAGATGTATCCTTAACCGAAGAACTTATTCAAGAAGGCATTGTCCGAGAAATGATTCGATCTATCCAAGAATATCGAAAAGAATTAAAATTACCGATTAACATGCGTGTAGATATTGCTATATCTGCAAATAGAGATTTACTAGAAATTACTGAAAAGTTTAAAGCAATGTTACAAGAAAATTTATTGATGCGTCATTTACTTGTTAAAGATCAAGTGTTTGGAAAAGAAGTACAAATGAATAATTATCGTTGCATGATTGAACTAACTCCAGCAACATAGTTCGATTAAAAAGTGTATCTAAGAATGATTTCTTATGATGCACTTTTTTTTTGTTATTTTTAAAATTGCTTTTTAACTAGTTTTGGTAAAAAGACATTGAAGGGAGTATTTCTTTATTTTTATCCTAAATTAGTTCATTCCTATATCAATAAGATGAAAGATTCGAAATATTTATTACAATATTTTCCATATTAGCTTATAATATAAAAAATGAACTCTAAAAAGTGAGGGAAGTAATTTTGAAGAAACTTACGTTCATAGTTAGTACATTAGCAGTTTTATTTGGATTTACATGGTTGGTTGCAAATTTTATGGATTCCAGAATGATTGATTATGCATTTATTGTAGGCATAATTGTTACGATTATTATTCGAATTTTCACAAGTAGTGGGGGATTTTTATCAAATAGTGTAAGACTGTCCGTTCAAACACAAACTGGCATAAAAGTGAAAGAAGAAAGTCAGGTTCAATTACCAGGAAAATCAATATCTTTTCTTGTCTCTGCAATTTTTACAATCGTTTCTTTAATCATTACCATCATTTATTACTGGCAAGAATTCTAAGATTTATTTTATGTAAGGCAATTAAAAACTAATTTATTAAATGGTTAGAGTAAACGACTGTCGATAAAGATAGTCGTTTTAAATTATCAGAAGGGGAGTAATTTGATGGATTTTCCGACTTTGGAAACAGAAAGATTAACTTTAGCTCAAATAACACAAGCAAATGCAAATGAAATATTTTCTATTTTTTCAAATGATGAAGTGATTCGTTACTATGGCATGAATGCTTTTACTGAAAAAGTACAAGCTGAAAAAATGATTGAATCGTTTCAGACGAGATTTGAAAACCAACAAGGAATGCGTTGGGGTTTAATTGTAAAAGAAACAAATGAATTTATAGGTACGATTGGATTAAATAATCTAGTTATTACATCAAAAAGATCAGAAATTGGATATGATTTATTACCATCATATTGGAGAAAAGGGTATGCTTTAGAAGCAATAAATGAAGTGATTACATATTGCTATCAAAATTTAGGACTTTATCGTATTGGTGCCATAATTTTTCCGGAAAATATAGCATCTTCATCGCTACTTGAAAAAATAGGTTTCAAAATGGAAGGTAAGTTGAGAGGGTATTTATTTCAAGGAAACGAATCTCATGATGTAAATGTATTTTCGCTTCTAAAACCTGATTGGGAAAAATAAAAAAAGCCTTTAGAGTAAGTCCATAAAAAATGAGATTTCAGTCTGAAAGAGCCGTCGGGCTCTTTTTCTTTATCTATTAATCATTTACATTTTTATGTATTGAGCTAAGTGACATGATATACCTCTGTAATTAATTTGTATATTAATCTAGTTTTTCTAAACATCTAATACTCTATCATGAATTATCGGAATAATAGAATCATATTTAATATTCTGAAGTCGAATTCATGCTGTGGTAAAATAAGAATAAAAATAAGATTGAAAAGGTGTTAATGATGGAAAAAGAAAAAATGTTAGTCGGAAAGCTAAGAGGAATAATTGAAAACAAATTTAATGTGCCAACTGGTGAAAATACGAATGAATTAGCAAAGTCAATGTTGAACTTTATTGGTACAACTGATCCGTATTTACGTGATGATTTAATCTATATAGTGTTCTCAAAATGGATTCTAACTGATATATATACAAATGAACAGTTAAGAAACTTTTTATTGATCACTGTTGACGATGATCATTTATTTTATAGATTAGGAGAAGAGAATACTGATTCTGTTTTTACAAGATCGTTTTCGATACTAATCATTCGTGTGATTCTATTAAAACACTTTGAAAAGCCATTTTTATTTTCTACTGATTTTGGTTATATAAAGGAAAGAGTTTTCCAATATGCTAAAAATGAAAAAGATATTCGCGGTTATGTTGAAGGAAAGGGTTGGGCACATTCAGTTGCACATCTAGCAGATTGTTTAGATGAAATAGCTAAATCTCATGAATCCAATCGGAGGGATTTACTGACAGTACTAACTATTATTCAAGAGCGTGTAATGGAAAGTATGAATGTATATACTTGCGAGGAAGATGAGCGCTTGGTCACAGCTGTAATGTCAATTTTAGATCGTAAAATAGTATCAAATCAAGACTTCATATCATGGTGTCATCGATTTAAAGAGTATAAGCTGACGGGAGATTATTTACTCGACTATAATATAAAGATTAATTCAAAACACTTCTTAAGAAGTCTTCTCTATCGACTAAAGCAAAATAATTCAGAAATAAAAACCGAAATATTAAATACATTAGACGAAATTAGTACGTTTTAAGACGATTATGAATGAGGTGTAGATTTGATAAAAGCAATTATTTTTGATTTTGATGGATTAATTGTTGATACAGAATCTGTATGGTTTGATGCATATAGAGAAGTTTTAATGGAGTATGAATTTGATTTATCTTTAGAAAAATTCTCAGAAGTAATTGGCACGCATGACGATGTTCTTTATGATTATCTTAAGCAAAATATAAAGATACCGTTTGAAAAAGAACTGATTGAAAGTTCAGTAGAAAAATTAGTGAAGACAAAACTCGATGAACCAGCATTACGAGAAAATGTTGAGGACTATTTAGTAGCCGCGAAAGAGTCCGGATTAATCATAGGTTTAGCATCAAGCTCATCAAGAGAATGGGTAGAGGGCTTTTTAAAAAAGTTAAACATATATGAATACTTTAGTGTAATTAAAACAAGAGAAGATGTAAGTAATGTGAAGCCAAATCCAGAATTGTATTGTAAAGCAATTGAGGAATTAGGAGTAAATGCATCTGAAGCGATCGCATTTGAAGATTCACTAAATGGACTTATTGCAGCAAGAGAGGCTGGATTACGATGTGTAATTGTTCCTAATAGTGTAACCTCACATTTGGCATTCGAAAATTATAGCTTAAGATTGTCTTCAATGGCGGAAAAATCATTGACTGATGTAATGAACCATATATTAGGTAACTGTCCATGATTGCATAAAAAAACCATTCCGTATTGGAATGGCTTTTTTTGTCTCTGTAAAAAATATTGATTTCCACTTCAGGATGCTCGTTTTTTAGCGGAGCATGCGCTGATCCTCCCTAGCGCTAAGCGTCTTAAGTGAGTCTCAGTTGTCCCGAATCTACCAATCTAAGCAACTTCTTAAATAATCGATTGGATTCTTACCATAAACCTGACTATAAAAATCCTCATATAAAGAAAGCCTTTATTTAAATATAAACAATTATAAGCCATTATGTTGAAAATTAAAGTGTAGTAACTTCTTTTACTTCATTTTCTTCATCTTTTTTGATTAAAATCTCTTTTTTCAGTCCCCAACAAATTAAGAATGAAATGATTGCTAGGGCGAATGATACCCAATACAATTGTTGAAACGAATGGACAAAAACTGTTTTTACTTTTTCGAGTAATGCAGGATCAAGATTTTTGGGAATTAGTCCATTTTCAATATTTTTGATTTGAATTAGCTGATCCATTGATAGATTACTAGCTAACGATTTCATCCCAGATGTGATTTTAGATGCGAGCAGCGAACCGAAAAGACTAAAACCAATTGTCATTCCTATTGATTGAAATAGTGTAACAGATGATTGAGCAATACCAACATGCTCTTTATCAACAGACTCCTGTATTATTAATGCGTTGTTAAACAATGCTCCAAATCCAAAACCAAGTATGATGAAATAAATAATAAATGTAATGATTGATGTATGCGCATTAATACCTGATAGTAAATAAAATCCTATAATAGGAATAATAAATGATACAACATAAATCGTACGATAAGGTAATTTATTCATTAATCGACCAGCAATTACACTTGCACCGATTGCACCTACCATGATCGGAAGATTTAAATATCCAGATTCAGTTGGAGTAAGTCCAAGTACGTTTTGTGTGAAAAATGGGAATGAAGATAGGGAACCCATTATAGAAAGTATAAATACGAATACTAAAGCTGAAATTACGATAAAATTGCGATTCTTAAATAAATGTAATGGAATTATTGGTTCTTTTGCTTTTGATTCAACAAAAATGAATATGCCGAGTAAAATCGTACCTAATACTAATAGTCCGATCATTTGAGGTTCATTCCATGAATATCCTTCGGTTTGATGAAGTACAGGTGTAAGTAAATAACTGATGAGTGTCGTTACTAGTAATATACCACCAAACCAATCGATACTAATTTTTCGATCTACTTTTGTTTCATTTAATCCGAATGCTAATAGTATTGCCGCAAGTACCCCTACTGGAATATTTACTAGGAAAATCCAGTGCCAAGAAATATGCTGTACAAAATAGCCACCAATAAGTGGTCCAAGTAATTGCGGGATAAACATGACAGCACCGAAAATTCCTTGGATTTTTGCACGTTGTTCAACAGGGAAACTATCACCAAAAATAATCATCGCCAATGGCATCAATCCACCAGCACCGATTCCTTGAATCCCACGTCCAATTAATAAAACTGCCATTGAATGAGCGGTTCCACTAATAATAGAACCTCCTATAAATAGAGCCATACTAACTAAGTAAATTCGTTTGCGTCCGTATAAATCAGCTAATTTTCCGAGGATGGCCATAAATGATGTCATAGAGAGCATATAAACTCCTCCAACCCATCCGTATAATGCTAATCCACCTAAATCTCTGATAATTGTTGGCATAGCGGTTGCTACAACAGTCTCATCCAACTCAGAAAAGATCACACCAATCATTAATCCGATTAATATAAGCGTTTTGTTATTTTCTTTCATTTGTACCTCCAACTTATCCATGTCATTGTTATTCAATTAAACCATTAAGTCCAAATGTGCTAAAAAACTACTTTCCAAATTTTAAATATTCTATTTTAATATGTTCTTGGTCTAGCTCATTAAATCCTCTTGGCATTAAATATCTCTTTTTTGAATGTATGAATTATTTTATTTTTAATTCACAGATCGTAAACATATTCGAGGGATTATAATCAAAAAAGGATCTGAACGTACTATTAAAAAGGCACTGTTATAAAATAATGTTGTGATTAATAAAAGTAAATATTGAATTTTATAATTTTTATTGAATATTCAGAATTAATTATGTATGATTTAAGTAATGAACATACCGACTGGTTAGTATCTTGATACGTATGTTTAAGTGATCACAACATAGTATTTAATATGTGACTTTTTAGGAGGTAAGAGGAATGCACGTAAAACAATTATTTGACTTGACAGGTAAGGTAGCAATTGTAACAGGTGGCGGAAGAGGACTTGGTGAGCAAATTGCAAAAGGCTTTGCAGAAGCAGGTGCACATGTCGTTGTCTGCTCACGAAATGAAGAAGCTTGCAAAGAAGTCTGTGAAGATTTAAAAAATATTGGTGTAGAATCTTTAGCTCTTAAATGTGATGTTACGAATCGTGAAGACGTACAGAGGGTAGTCCAAGAAACAAAGGGAAAATTTGGGCGAATTGATATTTTAGTTAATAACAGTGGTGCATCATGGGGCGCACCAGCAGAGGAGATGCCACTAGAAGCTTGGCAAAAAGTAATGAATGTCAATGTGACTGGGACATTCCTTATGTCTCAAGAAGTAGGCAAAATAATGTTAGAGCAAAACTCCGGAAAAATAATTAATATAGCATCAATCGCAGGCATTCAAGGAACAAATCCTAACCATTTAAATGCAGTCGGTTACAGTGCGAGTAAAGGCGCGGTATTAAGTTTTACAAGAGATTTAGCTGTAAAATGGGGATCTCGCGGCGTAAATGTTAATGCAATTGCACCTGGATTCTTTCCTACCAAAATGTCTAAAGATGTCATTGCACAAAGTGAAAAAGAATTGCTAGATGCAACACCGCTTAAAAAGTTTGGCAGTGATCATGACTTAAAAGGTGCGGCCCTTTTTTTAGCAGCTTCAGCTTCAGACTTTGTTACTGGTGCAACTATAGTTGTTGATGGTGGAGCATCGATAATGTAATTACTTTAAAACTTCACACTCAATCAAAAAGGAGCTACAAGATGGGGAAAATTCATCTTTTAATGAGAAAAGAAGAAATTGATGAACAACAACTAACAGACAATAAAATCGTTGTCGTTTTTGATGTTCTATTAGCAACTTCAACGATTACAGCTGCACTTGAATACGGTGCGAAGGAAGTAATCCCAGTTCATAATGAAGAAGAAGCCATAAAATATGGACAAAGAAAAATGATAAGTGAAGCGATACTAATAGGTGAATATCAAGGTAAGACAATTGATGGCTTTCTTGCACCTAATCCAAAAGCTTTAAAAGATGTCGTATCAGGTAAAACGATTATTTTATCTACTACAAATGGAACGGTTGCTCTTAAAAAATCTCAAAACGCGAAAAAAGTTTATGCAGCTTCTATACTAAATAGTAAATCGGTAGCACAGCATCTTGTCACGAACTACAAGGATGAATCAATTATTTTAATTTGTTCAGGATCATCTGGGAAGTTTAATATGGAGGATTTTTACGGAGCGGGTTATTTTATTGATTGCCTATTAAGCTATTCGATTGAGCTTGAATATACTGATGCTGCTAAAGCTGCACATTTATTTTATTCTAGTCATTTAGATAAAGAGTTTGAGATATTAGCAGAATCAAGTGTAGGTAAAATGCTTCTCGATTATGGATTTGAAGATGAATTGAAATTTGTAAGTCTTAAAAGTCAATTTAAAGTTGTTCCAATTTTTGAAAATGGACTAAGTGTTAGAAATGCGAAAAATATGATAAAAGTAGATCAAGACAATAGATAGCATTCTATTAATTTAATACCAACTAGTTAGTATGTTAATGAAGGGATTTGGTTTAATGGATTTTTTATATTCTCCAAAAGTGCAAGAACTACAGCAAAAACTAACAAAATTTATGGAAAACTATGTTTATCCAAATGAAGAATTATTTGAAAAACAATTAAACGAACAAGAATCACGATGGAGCGATGTCCCATCAATTATAGAGGAATTAAAAGCAAAAGCGAAGCAAGAAGGACTATGGAATTTATTTTTACCAGAAAGTAATTATGGAGCTGGTTTAACAAATTTAGAGTATGCACCTCTGTGTGAAATTATGGGGCGATCTCTAATTGGTCCAGAAATATTTAATTGTAATGCACCAGATACTGGAAACATGGAGGTACTAGAAAGATATGGTACGGAGGAACAAAAAAGTCAATGGCTAACTCCTTTATTAAATGGAGAAATCCGTTCGTGTTTCTCGATGACTGAGCCTGAAGTTGCTTCTTCAGATGCAACTAATATTGAAGCAAGTATTGAGAGCGATGGAGATTACTATATTATCAATGCTAGAAAATGGTGGTCCTCTGGAGCAGGTGATCCTCGTTGTAAAATTGCTATTGTTATGGGAAAAACAAATCCTAATGCAAGTCGTCATGAACAACAATCTATGATTCTTGTCCCTCTAAATACACCAGGAGTAAAAATCGAAAGAATGCTTCCTGTTTTTGGTTATGATCATGCACCACATGGACATGCTGAAATTACATTTAATAATGTTAAAGTTCCAAAGAGTCATATTATTTGGGGTGAAGGGAAAGGGTTTGCTATTGCACAAGGTCGCTTAGGTCCTGGCAGAATCCATCATTGTATGAGATTGATTGGTGCTGCAGAGCGAGCACTAGAAGAGTTATGTAAGCGTGTACAAAATCGTATAGCTTTTGGTAAACCAATCGCTAATCAAGGTGTTGTTCAGGAATGGATTGCTAATTCACGAATAGAAATTGAACAAGCTAGATTATTAACCTTAAAGGCAGCATTTATGATGGATACCGTAGGAAATAAAGATGCTAAATCAGAAATTGCCATGATTAAAGTAGTTGCTCCTTCTATGGCTCTTCGCGTGATTGATCGTGCAATTCAAGCTTTTGGTGCTGCAGGTGTTTCGAATGATTTTACATTGGCAGCACAATGGGCGAATGCAAGGACATTAAGATTAGCGGATGGACCAGATGAAGTTCATCGAGCGCAACTTGCGAAAATAGAACTTCGAAAATATCAATCTTCAAATTCATTAACACCAGTTGAAAAATAAGTATCTATTAGTCCTTTTAAAATAGGAGGAAAAAATGAGGCTACAAAATAAAGTATCAATCATTACAGGTGGTGGCGGTGGAATTGGCAGAGCAACAGCTATTCGATTTGCTAGTGAGGGTTCAAAAGTGGTTGTATCAGATATTAATGAAGAGTCTGGTGAAGAAACTGTTGCGAGAATAAAAGAGCAAAATGGAGATGCGCTATTCATAAAAACAGATGTCGGAAACAGCGAAAGTATCCAAATGTTAATTAATGAAACAGTTAATCATTTTGGAGCCATTCATATTTTAATGAACAATGCTGGAATAAGTAATTCAGAAGTGCGAAGTGTCGATCTGGACGAGTCTGAATGGGACTCAGTTATGAATATTAATTTGAAAAGTGTCTACTTAGGTATTAAATATGCTATTCCTGAGTTAATGAAGTCTGGAAGTGGAGTCATTATTAATACTTCAAGTCTATTAGGTTTAAAAGGGAAAAAATTCGTAAGTGCGTACAATGCTTCTAAAGGTGGAGTCGTACTATTAACTCAAAATGCTGCATTGGAGTACGGAAAGTTCAACATTAGAGTAAATGCCATCGCTCCGGGGATTATTGATACGAGTATAATAGATTTTTGGCGAAATGATGAACGTAGATGGCCTATCATATCTAAAGCAAATGCACTAGGACGAATTGGTAATCCAGAAGAAGTAGCATCTGTCGCTTTATTTTTAGCATCAGATGAAGCATCGTTTATCACAGGGGTGACATTACCGGTAGATGGGGGCGGAATTATCTTCTAGAGTTTAATTATGTTAAACGAAATAAAAGATTTTTTGAGATTAAGTTTTTTATAAACATTGGAGGTTATAAAAATGAATTCTATTAAATCTTGGCATGCTCATTATCCTGAGGGTATCTCACCCGAAATTATCATTCCTAATAAATCAATTCCTCAAATATTAAAAGAATCTTCCCAACAATACCCAAATCATACAAGCATGACATTTTATCATAAAAAATTTACATACAAAGAACTGTATTTATCAGTCAATGCATTTGCTTCTTCTTTACAAGTAAATGGTATTCAAAAAGGGGACAGGGTTGCAATTATGCTTCCTAATTGTCCGCAATATATCATATCTTATTATGGAATATTAACAGTCGGAGCAATTGTAACTCAAATTAATCCTATGTCTGTTGAGCGTGAGTTGCTTCATCTTATTAATGACTCAGGTGCAGAGACAATTGTAGTACTAGGGAGTTTATACCCAATTGTAAAATCAATTCAAAATCAAACAAAACTTCAAAACATAATTGTTGTAAATTTAACTCAGACAGAAGAAACATTTGGATCAGATTCACTTTTTGAACATTTCTTAAGAGAAGGAAATGGGGAAGTAGTTTCAGTAGAAATCGATGCAAAAGAAGATATTGCAGTACTCCAATATACAGGAGGTACAACTGGTAGATCTAAAGGTGTAATGCTTACGCATGAAAACCTTTTAGCAAACATCATGCAATCAAAAGAGTTTTTTAAAGGAAGCATAGAAGTTGGAAAAGAGCGCAGTTTATCAGTTATTCCTTTTTTCCATGTATATGGAATGAACATAAGCATGAACTTTTGTATCTATATGGCAAATGAACTAATTATACTTCCGCGGTTTGAAATAATGGAGGTTTTAACAACAATTAAAAATGAAAAGCCAACACTTTTTCCAGGAGTCCCAACGATGTATGTAGCGATTATTAATCATCCTGAAGCGGAGAAATATGGAATTGATTCAATAAAGATTTGTAATAGTGGAAGTGCACCAATGCCAGTTGAATTATTACATCAGTTTGAACAAAAAACAGGAGCTACCATTTTGGAAGGTTACGGATTATCTGAAGCATCTCCAACAACTCATTGTAACCCTGCCTTTGCAGAGAAAAAACCTGGTACTGTCGGTTTTGGTTTACCTTCAACTGAATATAAAATTGTGGATTTAGCGACAGGTCAATTAGAGGTACCAACTGGTGAGGTTGGGGAGTTAATTGTTAAAGGACCCCAAATTATGAAAGGCTATTGGAATATGCCAGAAGAAACTGCCCATACATTAAAAGATGGTTGGCTATTTACAGGAGATATAGCTTCAGTTGATGACCAAGGATATGTTACGATTGTTGATCGAAAGAAGGATATGATTATTGCAAGTGGTTTTAATATTTATCCTAGAGAAATTGAAGAAATTCTATACGAGCATCCAAGTGTACAAGAAGCTGTAGTAATTGGAGTACCAGACGAATATCGAGGAGAAACAGTTAAAGCAGTTCTTGTACTGAAATCAGATAAAGCAGCAACAGAAGCTGATATTTTGGAATTTTGCCAGAGAAATTTAGCAACGTATAAAATACCGCGCCAAATTGAATTTCGTGTTCAACTTCCAAAAACAAACATAGGAAAAATCTTAAGAAGAGCGCTTAGAGAATCGAAAAGTTCAAAAACTGTTTAAATAGGAAGAATGAACAAATCGAATTGTCTATAAATAATAAAAATAGGATTTAACATGGGACTGCCATTTACTAATTATGAAAAATCGCACCTTTTTCATTAAATTCTTAAATATTCAGTTAAAAAGAAATAGTAAAAAAGGAAATATGGTATAATTCTATTGAAATTTTAGATTGCGAGGACATCCCATGAAAGAAAAAATAACAGAACATGCTATCCATTTATTTGATAAAAAAGGATTCACAGTAACTTCCATACAGGATATCGTCGAATCAATAGGAGTCACTAAAGGAACTTTTTATTATTATTTTTCGAGTAAAGAAGAGTTATTAAAAGAGATTCATTTACGATATATTGATGATTTATTAAGTAAACAAGAAGTTATTTTATATGATGATTCCAAGAGTTTTAAAGATAAGTTACTTGATATAATTCATCTTTCATTACTTGATATAAAAAAACAAGGTGCAAGCGCTAAAGTTTTTTTTAGAGAGATGAGGCATTTAAATCCTGAAAGCCTTGAAAAAATTGATCCAAAAAGAGATCAATATCGATTCAATATTGAAAGATTATTAAAAGAAGGTATTGAAAATGGAGATTTACGACCTGATTTAGATGTTCCATTAATTACATTTGGAATTTTAGGTATTACGAATTGGAGTTATCAATGGTTTAATCCAGCCGGTAGCAAGAATGACTATGAGTTAGCAAAGATTTTTACAGAGATGGTCTTTAAAGGAATCGAGAATTGAGTGTGGGAGGTGTAATACTCTCCTGCACTATTCCATACTACATTACATACCGACTAGTTAGTATTTAATCATTTGATTTTCTATTTTTATAGGAAGGTAGTGGATAAAATGGAACAATTTACGATCACAGCAAGGTTTTGTGAAACTGATGCACTAGGTCATATAAATAATACAAGTTATTTTATCTATTTAGAGGAAGCACGAATAAAATTTTTCCAATCACTTGGATATGGAATGAAATTACAAGATTGGAATTTTATATTAGCTTCTACAAAATGTGATTTTATTAATCAAGGACACTTTAATCAGAAACTAACTGTTTCAACGTATATTACAAAGGTTGGAAGTAAGAGTTTTCACCTTGAGCATGAGATTAAATGTGAAGAATCAGACCAATTAATAGCAAAAGGAAATGCCATCATTGTTTACTTTAATTTTAAAGAGCAACGAAGTGAAGAAATACCAGAAATTTTTAGAGTTCAATTGAATAATCATTTACGTGATTAATAATCTGAATTTTCTAAATAACGGAGGGTTAGTATGGCAGAAAAACTTGAATATGAAACAATACAAGTGAGAAAAGGGGAAGAGTTAAAACTTTCAGTATTACATAAATTTTTGTTAGAAAACTTAATGGATTTACCTTCTGGTGAATTAACAATTCGTCAATTTTCAGCGGGACATTCAAATTTAACCTATTTACTGAAAATAGGTAAGTGGGAAGCGGTACTGAGACGACCTCCTCATGGACCAGTTGCACCTAAAGCGCATGATATGAAAAGAGAGTTTAGGATTTTAACAGAAATTTATCCTCATTTTTCTGCTGCACCTAAACCAATTATTTTTTCTGAGGATGAATCAATTGTTGGGCGTCCATTTTTTATTATGGAACGAAAACTTGGAGAAGTATTTGATACTACTTTTCCTGAACATCTTAAAGTAACTGAAAAGGAATGTGCTTCTATTTCAAACATAATGGTAAATAAATTAGTTGAATTGCATTCAATTGACTATCAAAAAACAAATCTCTTAGAAATAAGTAAACCAGAAAATTTTATGGAAAGACAAGTTAATGGTTGGATTTCTAGATATAATCGAGCAAAAACAAGTGATATAAAAGAAGTTGAACAACTGATGAACTGGCTTGAAATACAAGTACCAAAGAAGCATGAATCAACAATTATTCATTATGACTTTAAACTAAATAATTCAATGTTTAGTCATGATTTAAAAGAGATGATTGGTTTATTCGATTGGGAGATGACTACGATTGGGGATCCACTTGCTGATTTAGGAGTTGCAATGAGTTATTGGATTCAAGAGGATGATCCTGATTTACTAAAATTCGGACTTGGAAAACCACCAGTTACGACATGTAATGGGTTTATGACGAGAAATGAATTTATAAATGAATATGCGAAAAAGAGTGGTAGAGACGTTACTAAAATTAATTTTTATTTAGCATTTGCCTATTTCAAATTAGCTGTAATTGTTCAGCAAATTTTTTACAGGTATAAATTGGGACAAACAAATGACCAACGCTTTGCTCAATTTGATAAATTTGCAAAATCGTTAATTACATTAAGTCATAATGTAGCATTTAACTAGATTGAAATAAAAGGAGCGATCGATATGTCAAATGGTTCGTTAATTATTGATGTGAAAGACCGGATTCTATCACTTAAATTAAATAGACCAGAAAGTCTGAATTCTTTTGATTTAGAGATGTTGAATGGATTGATTGACGCACTTAAAGCTGCAGGGAGTAATTCACAGATTAAAGCGATTATTATTACAGGAGCTGGTCGTTCATTTTGTTATGGTGGCGATGTTAAAACAATGGGGAAGGCGACTCCAACTGAAGTTTATGAACATATAGGTGTTCTAAATAATTGTATTAAGGCGATTAGAGATTGTGAAAAACCAGTTATTGCCTCAGTTCATGGATTCGCTGCCGGAGCTGGATTTAATTTGGCATTGGCTTGTGACTTAATTATTGCGTCAACCGATAGTAAATTCGCTCTTAGTTTTTCACAAGTTGGTTTGATTTCAGATGGTGGTGGTTCATATTTCTTGCCAAGAATAATTGGCCCCCATTTAGCCAAACAGCTCTTTTTTACTGCAGAACCAGTTTCGGCCGAAAGGATGCATCAATTAGGTGTAGTTAACTTATTGGTTCCATCAGAAGAATTAATAGAAGAAACTGATAAATTTGCTGCTAAAATTGCAGCTGGACCGGGAAGAGCAAATGGCATGATGAAAAAATTAATTAATCAATCATTTACATCTAGTTTAGATGAAATGCTTGAACTAGAAAGAATTTCTCAACCTTTAATGATTACATCAGAAGACCATCAAGAGGGAGTAGCGGCATTTAAGGAAAAAAGAAAACCATCCTTTGTTGGGAAATAACATTTATGGAGGTAGAAAATGAAAGCAATTCAATTTAAACAATTTGGTGGACCTGAAGTATTAGAGAGGGTTGAACTAGAGAAACCAACCCCAAATGGTAGAGAAGTATTGATTGAAGTATACGCTTCGGCTGTAAATTATGCTGATACGGCTAGAAGAGAAGGTCAATATGTCGTAAAAACATATTTACCGTATGTACCTGGTGCAGAAGTAGCTGGTATTGTAGTTGAAATTGGAGAAAACGTTACGACTGTAAAACCTGGAGATCGCGTTGTTACAATGATCGAATCAGGCGGCTATGCGGAGTATGCCATTTCTGATGAACGCTCAATCATAATTCTACCTGACGAATTAGATTTTAAAATAGCTGCAGCATTACCAGTACAAGGATTGAGTGCTTATCATATTTTAAAAACGATGGGTATGTTAAAACCAGGTGAAACGGTATTAATTCATGCAGCAGCGGGTGGTGTTGGCACATTAGCAGTGCAACTAGCGAAGATTTTCGGAGCTGGAAAAGTGATTGCAACTGCAAGTACTGAAGAAAAGCTAAAGCTTGCGAAACAAATGGGTGCTGATGTATTAATCAACTATACTGAAGAAGGCTGGGAAGAAAAGGTTCTTGAAGCTACCAACGGAAAAGGTGTTGATTTAGCACTTGAAATGGCTGGTGGAGATGTGTTTTATAAAACATTAAAATGCTTAGCCTACTTTGGAAGATTAGTCATTTATGGTGTAGCAAGTGGTCAACAAAGTAAGTTTTACCCATCATCTTTAATGGAAAAAAATCAATCAGTTATTGGCTTTTTCCTACCACCATTATTGAGAAGATCTGAACTAATAAAAGATAGTTTAGAAGAGTTATTTACTTATGTAGCAAATGGTAAGTTGCAAATTACGATTGGAGAAGTATTTCCACTTAGTGAAGCTGCAAATGTTCATACAATTTTGCAAGCAAGAAAAACAGTGGGGAAGGTAATTTTAGATCCTAAAAACTAATTTAAGGAATTAGTTACTAAATCGATGTTAACAAATACGAAACGGAGGAATTTAAATGCATTTACGCTTGACTGATGAGCAACGAATGATTCAAAAGACAATCCGAAAATTTGTTGAAAAGGAATTAATTCCATTAGAAAATGAAGTTCTTCGAAATGAAAGAGAAGGTAGACCAAGTCTAGATCCTGAAAAGATAAGAGAGCTTCAGCTAAAAGCAAAAGAGGCTGGCTTCTGGGGTATTAATACACCTGCAGAATATGGTGGAGCTGATTTAGGGCAAATGATGCTAGCGATTATTTATATGGAAGTGGCAAAAACATTTGTTCCTTTTAGATTTGGTGGTTTCGCTGATAATATTCTATTTTATGCTAATGATGAACAAAAGCAAAAATACTTGATTCCTACAATTAATGGTGATAAAAAATCTTGTTTTGCAATGACAGAACCTAATGCAGGTTCTGACACACAAAATATTAAAATGACTGCTGTTAAAGATGGAAATGAATGGGTTTTAAATGGAGAGAAAACATTTATTACAGGTGGTAATGAAGCAGATTTTGTTATGGTTATTGCAATTACAGATAAAGAAAAACATCAAAAAACAGCTGGTAGAGATGGTGTAACTTGCTTTATTGTCGATCGAGAAATGGGCTGGAAATCTGAATATATTCATACAATGGGCGAATGGGGACCAGCGGGACTAGTTTTTGACAATGTCCGTGTACCAGAAGAAAATATTTTAGGTGAATTAAACGGTGGTTATAACCTAGGTCTAGAATGGATTGGTTTTGCTAGATGGATCGTAGGAGCACAAGCTGTTGGAGCCGCAGAAAGATTATTACAAATGGCTATTGATTATTCAAAGGAAAGAGAAACATTTGGAAAGCCAATTGCAGAACGACAAGCAATACAATGGCAAATTGCAGATTCTGCTGTTGAAATAGAAGCAGCAAGATGGCTCGTTTTAAATGCAGCATTTACTTTAGACCAAGGAGAAGATAATCGACATTTAGCTTCAGTTGCGAAATTATATGGATCAAATATGGGTAATAGAGTAGTCGACCGTGTACTTCAAATTCATGGCGGTATTGGTTATACAAAAGAGCTTCCAATTGAAAGATGGTATCGTGAAGCAAGACTATGGCGAATTTATGATGGCACGGATGAGATTCAACGTTTAATCATCTCTAGAAATCTTTTAAAAGGACATGTAAAAGTAGGCCAATTCGATTAATGAACCATTTTAAGTAAGGAGTGAAGAAAAATGACAGGAAGATTCGAAGGAAAAGTAGCATTTATAACTGGAGGTAGTCGTGGAATTGGTAAGGCTATAGTTGAGTTATTTGCTAGTGAAGGTGCAAAGGTAGCTATTATCGATGTGAATAAAGAAGCGATTAGCCAGACAGCCGAAGAATTTAAACAATATGAGATTTACACTAAAATTGCCAATGTAGTTGAAGTAAATGAAGTAGAAAGGGCCATGAAAGAAGTAAACGAGAGATTTGGTTCAATTGATATTGTTGTAAATAATGCTGGTGTGATCCGTGATAATTTATTATATAAAATGACAGATTCAGATTGGCAAACAGTTATGGACGTGCATTTAAAAGGTTCTTTTAATGTTGTTCGTGCTGCTCAATCATATATGGTTAAACAACAATATGGTAGAATCATTAATATTTCCTCGACATCTGCGCTTGGAAATCGTGGTCAGGCAAATTATGCGACAGCAAAGGCGGGACTTCAAGGATTAACGAAGACTTTGGCAATTGAACTAGGGAAATATGGTATTACAACGAATGCCGTAGCACCTGGATTTATTGAGACTGAAATGACAAGAGAAACAGCTAGTCGAATTGGTATTTCTTTTGAACAGTTGATTGGGGCAAGTTTAAGTCAGATACCTGCTGGAAGAACTGGAAAACCTGAAGATATAGCGAACGCAGTTGCATTTTTTGCTGATGATAAATCATCATATGTAAATGGACAAGTGCTCTATGTAGCTGGTGGGCCTAAATCGTAATTTCTATAATGAGGTGATTAATATGTTTAAAGCATTTATTGGAAAACGCTCTAAAGGAGTCATTAATACAGTTGAACGAGGTGCTGTGAAAAAGTTCGCAGAAGCAATAGGCGACTTACATCCAATTTTTGTTGACGAAGAATACGGCAAAAATTCCAGATATGAACAAAACATTGCCCCACCAACATTTCCTAGAGTGTTTGAATATGGCGAGATTGAAAATTTTCATTTGCCAAATGTAGGATTAATCCACGGTGAACAAAACTTTCATTACAAAAGACCACTTTTAGTTGGTGAAAAAGTGAAGTGTTACATTGAAATAACAGATTACTTTGAGAAAAAAGGGAATTTTGGTAATATGGGTTTTTTAGTTCTTTCTGACAATGGGGAAGATTTGGAAGGAAATCTTATTTTCACCACTAAATCTGTTGTGATAATTAGTGAAGAAGTAAGGAAGGGGTTACCAGTATGACAGTTCTTACAAATTTAAAAATTGGAGATTCTTTAGAACCAGTAGTACTAAAACCAGTATCTAGAATGGATTTAATAAAATATGCAGGAGCTTCAGGAGATTTTAATCCAATCCATACAATCGATGATGAAGCTAAAAAAGCTGGACTACCTGGTGTAATCGCCCATGGTATGTGGACAATGGGAAATTTATCGAAACTTTTTTCGGATTATTATGAAGTTGGTTTTATTGAAGACTATTCTATTCGATTTAAAAACATGGTATTTATAAATGATCTCATTACATTAAAAGCAACACTTGTTGAAATAGAAGCTAACAGACTACATTTTTCAGTAGTTGCTACAAATCAGGATGATAAGAAAGTTATAGTAGGTAAGATAGTTTTTAATCAATATTAATGACATATTTAGATAAAACAGCATTCGAATAAAAAAAATGCTGTTTTTCTTAATTTCATATAGATAGTGACTCATGCTAAATGATATATTGTTTCAGGGGGAATGATTGTGAAACAACTTATGAGTATACTACTATGCATTTTCGCTAGTATGATGTTTTTTAATGTGCAAAATGTAAATGCAGATGAAATTGTACAATCTGGAAAAGTAACAGGGCTAATAGCTAAACATAAAGATCATAGTGTTTCTTTGGATTGGGATTTTAACCGTGATGTTAATTATTATGTAGTTGAAAGAAACGGAATAGTATTAACATCAAATGCAACTCATTATTATATAGATGAACATGTGGGAGACGACATTACGTATACATATACAGTATATCCAGTGGGTTCAGATGAAAAAACTTCTAATGATATTTATATTGAAAAAGATGTATCTGCTCCAGATAATATTGATTTGATAAAAACGATTGTTGGCAATTCATTTATAGAATTTAGTTGGTATGAACCAAGTAATGATGATTATACTGGAGTATACGTTTATTTTTCAAATGGAAACCGTGTTGATTTTAAAAAAGGTGAAAAAGCATTTAGAATTGTTAAATTAACAGAGGGAAAAGAGTACACTTACACTTTTTGTGCTCACGACGGTTCAGGTAATGAAGTTCCAATTGAAAAATGCATAAAGGCAACAAATACGACTACGACTGATCATGATACACCACCTGAAGTCACTAATTTAAAGGTTAATTATGATTTTGAATTATATTTAACTCCTACAGGAAATATACAAGTAGTAAACGAAGGACTTTACGTAACTTGGAGTATACCAAATATTGATGATTATTATGGAGCCTATGTAACACTTCCAAACAACCAAAAAGTATTTGTTAAAGGTACTCGATATATTTATGATGCCAAATTTGTAAATAAATATTTCGGATATCGTTTTTATGTACAAACTGTCGATCATAACGGTAATGTTTCGAAAGGAAGCTTTGCATGGTGGGATGATCCAAAACGAGCTCCAGGATCAGTTACAAACCAAAAGCTGACAGTAAAAAATGGTGTTACGACAATTACATTCACACCACCATCTGATTTAGATTATGCGAGAACAATCATTAATTTACCTGATGGTACGACTTTTAATGTTTATAAAGGGAAGAATAGCCATTCATATAAAACGAAATTAAAAGTAGGGCAAATTAATGAATTTAAATTAAGAGCATTTGATAAAGATAATAATTCTTCAGCAGAGAAGGTATTAACTTATGTACCTAGTACAAAACCTGTAAATAAATATACCGTTACTAGAACGATTATTTCGATCCGTTCACTGCCAGATAACAAAGGAAAAGCATTATTAAGTGTGAAGCGAAATAACAAAATTAAAATATTAAGTCGTGATTATGGTATAAAGAAAAATTACTTATTTGTACAGTCAGGTACAATTAAAGGGTATATACCAAAAACTGCTGTTAAATAATAAAAAAGAACAACTGTTCATTCAGTTGTTCTTTTTTATCTTTAATTATCTTTATATTTTTTACTAAAACATAGGCATACTAAATAAAAAATGAAACAGGAGAGTGTTATGGATCTTTCTTTTGATAAACTGTTAGAACAATTCGATTTAAAACGCAATGAACACCAAAAAAATATGCATAAAGTTAACAAGCGTATTGATGAAATTGAGTCAAATATGGAGCATTTAAAAAAACAATTACATCATTTTGACAGTCAGATTGTTAATCTTGAAAAAGAATTAAAATCAACATTTACGTTGATGAATAATGAGAATGAAACAAATAATAAAAATCAAAGTGACCATCATGAGAAAAATAGTAATCTCCATGTAAATTATGGTGAATGGATTGATGATTTTAAAAATAATGTAGCGGAGTTTTCAGAAGAACTGACTAACAAACTACATATTAATAATCACGACAAAGATAGGAAGGAAAAATCAACCAATCTATTTGAGGATATTGAAGATTCGATTAAATCTGAAAGTAACCAAAAGCAATCTAGATCTTCTCAAAAAAAACAAAGAAGTTCTATTCAAGGTTCAAGTCAAGTTGATCAAAATGAATCTGATGAATCGATATATCAATCAATTGAAAATAATATCATTATGTCAACAACAGGTGCAGCGCAACACTCTGAAAATGGTGGGAACACTAATCAAATAGATAATCAGCAGACTGCTCAAAATAAAACGAGAGATTTAGAATTCGATCCATCAGATTTAGCAATTGCAGATTGGGAAGATAAAACGACAAATCTATCAATGTCGGAATGGTTTGCTGTTGATCCAATAAAAGAGAAATAATAGTTCTTAAAAATGCATTACTTTAGAATATGAAGTAATGCATTTTTTGTCTAATTAAAAGGAATTCCAAACTTTTATGGTGAATTTAATTTATTAGTTCATTTATAGGTGTGGTTAATAGTGCGAAAAGTAATTTTTTTGAACTAAATAGTCAAGAACTGGAAATAAAATATAAGTTTTATAAACAAGTTTACAACTTGAATGTTGCTGAACCAAATTGGATTTATTGGTTAGTTTCAACTGGATTAAAAGAGGACTGGAATAGACCATATTATTAAATAGACATGTTAAACCTAGTCTCACTCATAAAATTATGGAGAGAACTTAATCTTAAATATGAATTGAGGGTGAGTATGGAAATTAGGCCGGCTAATGAAAATGATGTAGCTGAATTGGCGGAATTAATGAGTCAATTAGGTTACTCTACTACAACTGAAGAAATGGAAAATCGCTTTAGAAAAATAGACAAAGATGCCGATTATTATACATTAGTTGCTGAAGTTGAAGATAAAGTAGTTGGTATGGTGGGGTTGCGTAAGGGATACTTTTATGAACGGAATGAAGTAAGTGTCCGAATTGTTGCGTTTGTTGTTGACGAGGATTATCGGAAATTAGGAATTGGAAAACAATTGATGAAAGTCGCAGAAAACTGGGCACGTGAACAAGGTGCTTATGGGATTGGTTTAACTAGTGGAAAAAGGAAAGAAAGAGAGGCAGCACATGATTTTTATAAAAGATTAGGCTATGAGGATAATAGTATTGGTTTTGTAAAAGTATTTTAATTCCGGCCCAATTAAAGAAATAATCAATTAAAAGTTAGGGGATTTTATGTCAAAAAAAACAATCGTTTTTACTGGTGGTGGCTCCGCAGGGCATGTTACACCAAATATTGCCATAATGAATGAGCTTGATCTGAATGAATGGGATATCAGATATATTGGTTCGAAAAAAGGTATTGAAAAGGAGTTAGTTACGAATTTAAAGATACCTTACTATGGTATATCGAGTGGTAAGTTAAGAAGATATATTGATAAGGAAAATATTGTTGATATGTTTAGAGTTTTAAAAGGATGTATTGGGGCTAGAGCGATTTTAAAAAAACTTAAACCAAATTTAGTGTTTTCCAAAGGTGGTTTTGTTTCGGTACCAGTAATCATTGCCGCAAGTACGTTAAAGATTCCAATTTATATACATGAGAGTGATATGACACCTGGTTTAGCCAATAAAATTTCTCAAAGATTTGCTACAAAGATTTTTACATCCTTTGAAGAAGCAAAACGATATTTTCCATCAAATAGAACAATAGTCATTGGATCCCCGATAAGAAAAGAACTATTAAATGGATCTGCTACGAAAGGACTTCATTTTCTTCAATTTAATCAATTTAAGCCAATTTTAACTATAATGGGTGGAAGTCTGGGTGCAAAAAAAATAAATGAAACTGTAAGAGCAACTCTCAATAGCCTGACTAAAACATATCAAATAGTCCATATATGCGGGAAAGATAATTTGGACCCTAACTTTGAAAATAAAATTGGATATAAGCAATTTGAATATATCCATGATGAATTACCAGACGTATTAGCAGCAACAAATGTGGTCATTACAAGAGGCGGATCAAATGCAATTTTTGAATTTTTAGCATTGAAGATACCCATGCTTATTATTCCTTTAACTAAAAATCAAAGTCGTGGAGATCAAATACTTAATGCACATGCCTTTGTCGAGAAGGGTTATGCATTTATGTTAGAAGAGGAAGAGTTAACTTCGGACTCTCTACTCAATGAACTAGAAAGAGTCCAAAATAGCCGGGAGGAATTTATTGCCTCCATGAAAGGTACCAATCAAGGTGATGCACTTAAAATACTAGTAAAAGAAATAAGTAGTGTTAAATAGCGATTATCAATTCGAGCATTTTCCAAAAAGAAGGAACAATGCTTTTTTTGTTGAACTATATTTAATTGGGCTAGGCCAAACTAATTATAGAAGGTGAAGCAGTTGTTATCTGAAAATCAATTATTGCAAATTAAAGAATTACAAGAAACTTGTGAGAGCCATGAGGGATTAAGTTTAAAATTAAATTGGGATATGCTAAGAAACCGTACAGGTGATACAACAGAGGATTTATTTCATTATGAAGATCGTCAGCTTGTTGGCTTTATCGGCATTTATTTTATTGGTGAAAAAGTAGAGTTATGTGGGATGGTCCATCCTACTTTTAGAAGGAATAGGATTTTCACAAATTTATTAAACAAAGCAATGGAGATTATTCCGAAGGGAAGTACAATTCTACTTAACGCACCAGAGGTTTCGCAAAGTGCAAAAGAATTTTTAAAAAGTCAAAATTGTGATTTTTCTTTTTCTGAATATCAAATGGTGTGTAGAAACAAGGAAATACCTAAATTTGAGCAAGTCGTACAGTTTACAAAAGCAACTCCTGCTGATTTTTCAATTGTAACGAAATTGGATGCGGAATGTTTTGGTTTTGAATCAAAAGACGCTGAAAAGTATAATTCCAGAATTTTAAATGAACCAAATCGAATCCTATATTTAATTGAAGTAAATAGCGAAATTATTGGAAAACTTAGTATCCAAAGGGAGAACAATGAAAGCTGGATTTACGGATTTGCAATATTCCCGAAATATCAAGGCAAAGGATACGGGAAAAATACTTTACTTCAGATTATTGAACAAGAAAGTAATCTAGGGAATGAAATTCATCTAGAGGTTGCTTTAGAAAATAGAAATGCGAAAAAATTATATACCGATTGTGGGTTTGAACAATATAATACACAGGATTACTATTTGGCAAAATAAAACATTTTTTGAATGTGTGAGAAGTGATATCACACATTCTTTTTTGTTTCTATGATTATTAACAAGAGGTATTTGACATATTTACTGAGAATATATAGACAAATTAAATTTGGAAATATCATCTTTTTAAGTGGAACTTTTTTTAAGAGTTTCTCTTAGGAACTGTAAATTTTTAGACAGTAGTTGATTGGAACGGAAGGATGCTCGACTCCTGTGGGAAATGCGGGAAGGCTGAGACCCCACAGGAGAGGTTGCGACGAGGAGGCTCAACTCACGTCCCACGGAAAGCGAGCATTCTGGAGTGGAAATCAACTTACAGATACTGAAATAGCAACAGTATATAGAAAATAGCCTTTTAATTATAAAAGTAGGATTTTTTTCTGACAGTAATGCTTTCTCTGGTACGATTGGGTTAAGTGTAATGCAAAAAGTACTGATCTTTATTTTGGTGTATTTTCAAATTAAAGGATTCATTTAATTACTTGAAACAGTACTTATGATTTATAAAAGACAATCGATCTAACGATATAATTGAACTAGTTAGTAAATACGAGGTGAAATGTAATGAAAATGGCCTTATTCAAACCATTATTTAAGTAATACTCGATCATGATCTATGTTAAACTAGTTATGTAATAAATGGAAAAGGGTGAAAAATTTGGAGAAAATACGTGGTTTTGAAGTAGCTAAAGGATTTGAAGAGTTTGGTGTAAATCTTCCAAAAAGATCTACAACCCATGCAGCAGGATACGATATTGAGTGTATTGAAGAGACAATAATTAATCCAAATGAAATTAAACTTGTTGCAACAGGTGTAAAAGCTTATATGCAAAGAGATGAATTTTTAGCTTTATTTGTACGTTCATCAACACCATTAAAAAAAGGTTTAGTAAAAGGTAACGGTGTAGGAGTTATTGATTCTGATTACTATAGTAATCCATCAAATGATGGTCATATCATGATGCAATTACTTAATGTAACAAAAGAGCCGGTTATCATTCAAAAGGGTGAACGAATTGGCCAAGCTGTATTTCAAAAATTTCTATTAGCTGACGATGATATCGCTGGAGAAGAGAGAATGAGTGGTTTTGGAAGCACAGGAATATAAATAAAAAAAGCACTCGAATGAATGTAGTGAACCCATAAAGTTAGACAATTTATTTCGTTAGGCTGCTTTGAGGGCATGAGCTCGGTATTGTACCGGACTCATGCCTTTTAGTTTTGCCTTTATTCGTTTGTTATTATAGTAATTTATAT
>Ga0209025_1000129_pt1 | contig 198847 bp, 187 predicted proteins | sample AraplaMF_Col_mLB_FD_184256 | JGI IMG/M metagenome (GOLD analysis project Ga0209025, IMG submission 184256) | Arabidopsis root microbial communities from the University of North Carolina, USA - plate scrape MF_Col_mLB (SPAdes) (version 2) | ecosystem: Host-associated > Plants > Roots >...
CCCTCGAATTCAAGGTCATCAAGCTCGACCGCAAGCGCAACAACGTCGTGCTGTCGCGCCGTGCCGTGGTCGAAGCCAGCATGGGCGAAGAACGCGCCAAGCTGATGGAAACCCTGAAGGAAGGCGCAGTCGTGCGCGGCGTCGTCAAGAACATCACCGAATACGGTGCGTTCGTCGACCTCGGCGGCATCGACGGTCTGCTGCACATCACCGACATGGCATGGCGCCGTGTCCGCCACCCGAGCGAAGTCGTTCAGGCCGGCCAGGAAATCACCGCCAAGATCCTCAAGTTCGACACCGAGAAGAACCGTGTCTCGCTGGGTCTCAAGCAAATGGGCGACGATCCGTGGATGGGCGTTTCGCGCCGCTACCCGCAATCGACCCGCCTGTTCGGCAAGGTCACGAACATTGCCGACTACGGCGCGTTCGTCGAACTCGAACCCGGCATCGAAGGCCTGGTGCACGTCTCCGAAATGGACTGGACCAACAAGAACATCGCTCCGAACAAGATCGTCTCGCTGGGCGACGAAGTCGAAGTCATGGTCCTCGAAATCGACGAAGACAAGCGCCGCATCAGCCTGGGCATGAAGCAGTGCAAGGCCAACCCGTGGCAAGAGTTCGCGCAGAACACCAAGCGCGGCGACCGCGTCAAGGGCCCGATCAAGTCGATCACCGACTTCGGCGTGTTCGTGGGTCTGGCTGCCGGCATCGACGGCCTGGTTCACCTCTCGGACCTCTCGTGGAACGAAGCCGGCGAAACCGCCGTTCGCAACTACAAGAAGGGCCAGGAAGTCGAAGCGATCGTGCTGGCCGTGGACGTCGACCGCGAGCGCATCAGCCTCGGCATCAAGCAGCTCGACAGCGACCCGTTCACCACGTTCACCACGGTGAACGACAAGGGCCAGATCGTGACCGGCAAGGTCAAGACCGTGGACGCCCGCGGCGCCGAAATCGACCTCGGCGAAGACATCATCGGCTACCTGCGTGCTTCGGAAATCTCGCGCGACCGCGTCGAAGATGCCCGCAACGTGCTGAAGGAAGGCGACGAAGTCACCGCCATCGTCGTGAATGTGGATCGCAAGACCCGCAACATCCAGCTGTCGATCAAGCAGAAGGACATGGTCGACGAACAAGGCGCCATGGCCAGCCTGAGCCAGCAGTCGGCACGCGAAAACGCGGGCACGACGAGCCTGGGCGCCCTGCTGCGCGCCAAGCTCGACAACAACGACAGCAAGTAAGCTGAGTCCGAAGACAGAGCAGGGCCCTGGGGCCGCTCTGTCTTTTTTTTCGTCCACGTTTTGGCACTGGCCTATGACCCGCTCTGACCTCGTCGAAGAACTCGCAGCGCGCTTTGCGCAGCTCACGCACCGCGATGCCGAATACGCCGTCAAGACCATCCTCGACGCGATGAGCGATGCGCTGGTGCGCGGGCACCGCATCGAGATCCGCGGTTTCGGCAGCTTCTCGGTCAACCGGCGCCCGCCGCGCATCGGCCGCAACCCGCGTTCGGGCGAGAGCGTGCAGATTCCCGAGAAGCGCGTGCCGCATTTCAAGCCGGGCAAGGCCCTGCGCGAGGCCGTCGATGCAAGGACCGCCGAGCTCGACGCCAAGGACCGCAAGGCCTGATTGATCGGCATGGATGCAAACGTAGAATGCCCCCCGCTACGGGAACGGCCATGAAATACCTCCTGTGGCTGCTCAAGGCAGCCATTTTTTTTACGCTCTTCGCTTTCGCGCTGAACAACCAGCACGACGCGACCGTCTACTTCTTCTTCGGCACCCACTGGCGTGCGCCGCTGGTGCTGGTCGTGCTCGCGGCCTTCGCGGGCGGCCTCGTGGTGGGCGCGCTCGGCATGCTGCCGGGCTGGTGGAAGCACCGTGCCGCCGCGGCGGCCCAGTCGCCCTCCGTGCCCGAAACCCCGGCCCCAACGGCGCCGACGGCGGCGCCTGCGCCGGCACCGTCCATCTCCGCCACCGACCTCCCCGCCGTACGTCAACATGGACTTTGATCCCAGCTGGCTGCTGATCGGCCTGCCCGTCGCCTTCGTGCTCGGCTGGCTCGCATCGCGCTTCGATATTCGCCAGCTCAAGCTCGAGAACAGGCAAGCCCCCAAGGCCTACTTCCGCGGCCTCAACTTCCTGCTCAACGAACAACAGGACCAGGCCATCGATGCCTTCATCGAGGCCGTGCAGAACGACCCCGACACCCAGGAGCTGCACTTCGCGCTCGGCAACCTGTTCCGCCGCCGCGGCGAGTACCAGCGCGCCGTGCGCGTGCACGAGCACCTGCTGGGCCGCGGCGACCTGAGCCGCACCGACCGCGAGCGTGCCCAGCATGCGCTGGCCCAGGACTTCCTGCGCGCCGGCCTGCTCGACCGCGCCGAAGCGGCGCTGCAGAAGCTCGAAGGCACGCGCTACGAGAACGAGGCGCGCCTCTCGCTGCTGGCCATCTACGAACGCTCGCGCGAATGGGCCCAGGCCGCCGACGTGGCGCAGAAGCTCGACGAGTCCGACCAGGCGAGCTACAGCACGCGCCGCGCCCATCACCTGTGCGAGCAGGCGATCGAGCGCGTGGCCGCCGGCGAACCGGCCGCAGCCGCAAGGCTGCTCACCCAGGCCGTGGAACTGGCACCGCAGGCACCGCGCCCGGCCATCGACGCCGCGACGCTGCAACTGCGCAACGGCGATGCAACCGCAGCCTTCGACACGCTCGCGGCGCTGAGCGACACCGCGCCTCTGGCCCTGCCGCTTTATGCAGCAGCGCTGCAGCAGGCGGCGGTGGCGGCACACCGCGAAGGCGAAGCACTCGCGCTGCTGCAACGGCGCTATGCCGAATCGCCCTCGATCGACGTGCTCGAGGCGCTGATCGCACTCGGGGGGGCACCGGAAACGACGACCGCCGCCGGCAACGAACCGCCCGCTCCGCGCGATGGCTACATTGCCCACCTCGCGCACCAGCCCTCGCTGGTCGCCGCATCGCGCTGGCTCGCGGGCGAACGCTTCGAGCACGAGCAGTTCCATCCGCAGGTGCAGCGCGCACTCGACCAGGCCACCCGGCCCCTGATGCGCTACCGCTGCGCCGCCTGCGGTTTCGAGGCGCACCAGTACTTCTGGCACTGCCCCGGCTGCCAGGCCTGGGACAGCTATCCACCGCGCCGCGTCGAAGAACTCTGAGCAAAGTTCCGACCACATTTCCGAACAATGGTCACCGGGGCGGCGGCAAAGCGCGAAGCCGTCAACGCCCCTTTCCCCGCCCTCGTTGAACGCGAGCCGACGTCTTTGTCGGCTGACAGTCAAATCAACAATGAGGGAGTTTTCAACCATGTTCAAGAAGATCCTGGCCGCCACGGCCATGCTGTTCGCGGTCGTTTCGTTTGCCGCTGTCGATGCCAACAAGGGCAGCGCCGCCGAACTCGATGGCCTCAAGGGCGTCGGCCCGGCCATGTCCAAGCGCATCCTCGATGCACGCAAGCAAGGCGAGTTCAAGGACTGGCCCGACCTCATGCAGCGCGTCAAGGGCGTGAAGGAAAAGAAGGCGGAGAAGCTCTCGGCCGAAGGCCTCACGGTCAACGGCCAGGCCTTCGGTGGTGCTGCGGCCGCTGCCGCACCCAAGCCTGGCAAGACCGCCAAAGCCGCCAAGCCCTGAGCCTCGGGGCCCATCCGCACAAGCCGTCCTCGGGGCGGCTTTTTCATGTCCGGAAGATGTGCCGTGTGCACGCAACATGGCAGGGAAATGCCTCAGGAAGTGGCCCGAAATTTGCACGTATGCTTCCTTTCGTTTTGCTTTCACTACATTCCGGAGCGCGCTCATGAATCACAAGTTCGGCATTGCCCTCGCGGGCCTCACCCTTGGCGCCGCAGCCTTCGCGCAGACCAAGTGGGACCTTCCCACCGCCTACCCCGCGACCAACTACCACACCGAGAACATCACGCAGTTCGCGAAGGACGTGGACGCCGCCACCGGCGGCAAGGTCAAGATCACGGTGCATGCCAATGCGTCGCTCTTCAAGGCACCCGAAATCAAGCGCGCCGTGCAGAGCGGCCAGGCCCAGGCCGGCGAGATCCTGCTGGCCAACTACGCGAACGAGAACCCGATCTACGCGCTCGACGGCGTGCCCTTCCTCGCCACCACCTACCCCGAGGCGAAGAAGCTCTACGACGCCTCCAAGCCCGCCATGGAAAAGCTGCTCGCGGCGCAGGGCATCAAGGTGCTGTTCGTGGTGCCATGGGCGCCGCAGGGCATCTACTCCAAGAAGGAGATCAGCTCGGTCGCCGACCTGCGCGGCATCAAGTGGCGCGCCTACAGCCCGGCCACCGCCAAGATCGCCGAACTGATCGGCGCGCAACCGGTGCAGATTCAGCAGGCCGAACTCAGCGCCGCCATGGCCACCGGCGTGATCGAAAGCTACATGAGCTCCGGATCGACCGGCTACGACACCAAGACCTACGAGCACATCAAGAACTTCTACGACACGCAGGCCTGGATTCCGAAGAACGCGATCCTCGTGAACGCCAAGACCTTCGATGCACTCGATGCAACCACCAAGGCCGCCGTCACCAAGGCCGCGGCCGACGCCGAAGTCCGCGGCTGGAAGGTCGCGCAGGAAAAGAACGACGAATACAAGCGCCTGCTGGCCGAGCGCGGCATGAAGGTCCACAAGCCTTCGCCGAAGCTCGACACCGACATGCGCCAGGTCGGCAGCATCATGCAGGCCGACTGGTTGAAGGCCGCCGGCGCCGACGGCCAGGCCATCGTCGACACCTACAAGAAGAAGTAGGCCGTGCGTCGTTTCCTCGACCGTCTGTACGACGGTGCGGGCGCGCTCGGCGCGTTCTGCGTGTTCCTGATCTTCGTGCTGATGGTCCTGGCCGGCGTGGGCCGCCAGATGAACTGGCATGTGAGCGGGCTCAACGACATCGTCTCCTGGCTGTGCGCCGCCGCCGCGTTCTTCGCGATGGCGCATGCCTTCCGGCACGGGGACTTCGTGCGCGTCACGCTGCTGCTCGATACCGTGTCGCCCAGGCTGCGGCGCGTGCTCGACGTGATCTGCCTGCTGATCGCCGCGGTGTCGGTGGCCTACCTCACCTACTGGGCCACCAGCTTCACCTACGAAAGCTACGAGTTCGCCGAGATGGCGACGGGCCTCGTCGTGATCCCGATCTGGATTCCGCAGTCGACCTTCGTGATCGGCTGCTGGCTGCTGCTGATCGCCATGATCGACGAACTCGTGGGCGTGGTGCGCGGCGAAAAGCCGAGCTACCAGCGCGCGATCGAAGAGCGGCACGCCGCCGGCGACTTCTCCTCCGACGTCTGAACCACAACAGCAAAGACACCCGATGTTCGAAAACCTCTGGATGGGCGCCCTGCTGCTCGGGATCATGCTGCTGCTCCTGGCGGGCGGCGTCTGGATCGCGATGACCTTGGCCATCGTCGGCTGGGTCGGCCAGGCCTTCTTCACCAACACGCTGCCGGGCAAGAACCTGTTCTCGGCCTTCTGGGAAAGCAACGCGAGCTGGGAGTTGGCGGCGCTGCCGCTCTTCATCTGGATGGGCGAGATCCTGTTTCGCACCAAGCTCAGCGAGGAGATGTTCGAGGGCCTGCGCCCCTGGCTCAACCGCGTGCCCGGCCGGCTGATGCACACCACCATCCTCGGCTGCGGCGTGTTCGGTTCGGTCTCGGGTTCGTCGGCCGCCACCTGCGCGACCATCGCCAAGGTCGCGCTGCCCGAACTCAAGCGCCGCGGCTACAACGAGAAGCTGGCCATCGGCTCGCTCGCCACCGCGGGCACGCTGGGCATCCTGATTCCGCCGTCGATCACGATGGTGGTGTACGCCGTGGCGGCCGACGCTTCGATCATCCGCATCTTCCTGGCCGGCTTCCTGCCGGGCTTCCTGCTGATGCTGCTGTTCTCGGGCTACATCGGCTGGTGGAGCCTGCGCAACCCCGACCAGGTGCCGCCGGCCGATCCGCCGACCGCCTTCATGGAAAAGATCAGGCTCTCGGGCAACCTCATTCCGTGCGCGCTGCTGATCGTCTTCATCGTCTGGGTGCTGGTGGCGGGCTGGGCCACGGCCACCGAGTGCGCGGCCTTCGGCGTGCTGGGCTCGCTGGCCATCGCGGCCTGGGGCCGCAGCCTCACCTGGAAGAACTTCAAGGACGGCATCATGGGCGCCACGCGCACCAGCTGCATGATCATGTTCATCCTGGCCGGCGCGGCCTTCCTGACCAAGACCATGGCCTTCACCGGCATCCCGCGCGAGCTGGCCGAGTGGGTCGACAGCATGCACCTCTCGCCCTACGCGCTGATCGGTGCACTGGTGCTGGTGTACCTGGTGCTGGGCACGGCGCTCGACGGTATCTCGATGATCGTGCTCACCAGCGCGGTGGTGCTGCCGATGATCCAGAAGGCGGGCTTCGACCTGATCTGGTTCGGCATCTTCATCGTGCTTCTGGTCGAGATCGCCGAGGTCACGCCGCCGGTGGGCTTCAACCTCTTCGTGCTGCAGAACATGACGGGGAAGGACAGCAACGTGATCGCCAAGGCGGCGATTCCGTTCTTCTTTTGCCTGGTGCTGTGCATCGTGCTGATCACGCTGTTTCCGAGCATCGTGACGATCCTGCCGGATGTCGTCATGGGCAAAGAGAAATAGGTTCGCCCCCAGGCTTCGCGCACTTCGTGTCGCAACGCCCTCCCCCTGCCGGGGGCAACACCTGCGGCCCGGCGGAGCCGGTTCCGCGGTGTTTCTGGAACAGACAGAGTGCAGCTAAAGTCCCCGCATGCTGTTGAACGTCTTCGTCATCTGCCTTGCCGCCTGCGTTGGCTCTCTCATGCGCTGGGGTCTCGCCCTGTGGCTCAACCCGGGCAGCGTGCTGCCCTGGGGCACGCTGGCGGTGAACCTCATCGGCGGCTACCTGATCGGGGTGGCCATCGCCTTCTTCAACGGCCTGCCCGACATCGACCCGGTCTGGCGGCTCATGGTCATCACCGGCTTCCTGGGCACGCTCACCACCTTCTCCAGCTTCTCGGCGGAAGTGGTCGGCATGCTCGTCGGCGGCCGGTTCGGCCTCGCACTGGGCACGGTGGCCCTGCACCTGGGCGGGTCGCTCTGCATGACCTGGCTCGGCCTGCGAACCGTGCAGGCCTTTTCGGGCTGAAAGCCCCGAAAACCGCTCCATTCCCTCGGGGCATGGAGAGGGCTCGCCAGAGGGTCGGTCGATAGAATCGACCGCAATGCCCCTGGTCTTTCTCGTCGCACTCCCCTTCATTGCCAGCGTGCTGGCCGCGTTGATGCCGTCCAACGCGCGCAACAGGGAGTCGACGCTTGCAGGACTCGTCGCACTCGGCTGCGCGATACAGGCCGCATGGTTCTTTCCGCAGGTCGCGCACGGCAATGTGCTGCGGCAAGAGATCGAGTGGCTGCCGGCCCTCGGCCTCAACCTCGTGTTCCGCATGGACGGCTTCGCCTGGCTGTTCTGCATGCTGGTGCTGGGCATCGGCGCGCTGGTGGTGCTCTATGCGCGCTACTACATGTCGGCCTCCGACCCGGTGCCGCGCTTCTTCTCGTTCTTCCTCGCGTTCATGGGCGCGATGATGGGCGTGGTGCTCTCGGGCAACCTCATGCAGATGGTGCTGTTCTGGGAGCTCACCAGCCTGTTTTCCTTCCTGCTGATCGGCTACTGGCACCACCGGCGCGACGCGCGGCGCGGCGCGCGCATGGCGCTCACCGTTACCGGCGCCGGCGGGCTCTGCCTGCTGGCCGGCGTGCTGGTGCTGGGCCGCATCGTCGGCAGCTACGAGCTCGACGTGGTGCTGGCCTCGGGCGACCTGATCCGCGCGCATGCGCTCTACCCCGCCGTGCTGGTGCTGGTGCTGCTCGGCGCCTTCACCAAGAGCGCGCAGTTCCCCTTCCACTTCTGGCTGCCGCGCGCCATGGCCGCGCCCACGCCGGTGTCGGCCTACCTGCACTCGGCCACGATGGTGAAGCTCGGTGTGTTCCTGATGGCGCGGCTCTGGCCCGTGCTCTCGGGCACCGAGCCGTGGTTCTGGATGGTGGGCGGCGCAGGCGCAATCACGCTGCTGCTCGGCGGCTTTGCCGCGATGTTCCAGCGCGACCTGAAGGCGCTCCTGGCCTACTCGACCCTCTCGCACCTCGGACTCATCACGCTGCTGCTGGGCCTCAACAGCCCGCTCGCGGCGGTGGCAGCCGTCTTCCATGTCATGAACCACGCGACCTTCAAGGCCTCGCTCTTCATGGCCGCCGGCATCATCGACCACGAGACCGGCACGCGCGACATCCGCAAGCTCAGCGGCCTGATGCGGCTGATGCCGATCACCGGCACGCTGGCCATCATCGCGAGCGCCTCGATGGCCGGCGTGCCGCTGCTCAACGGCTTTCTCTCCAAGGAGATGTTCTTCGCCGAGACGGTCTTCATCCAGTCCACGCCCTGGGTCGATTTCAGCCTGCCGGTCATCGCCACCGTCGCCGGCATCTTCAGCGTGGCCTACTCTGCCCGCTTCGTGTTCGACGTGTTCTTCGGCCCGCCCTGCGGTCCCGATGTGCCGAAGCACCCGCACGAGCCGCCGCACTGGATGCGCGTGCCGGTCGAGCTGCTGGTGCTGGTCTGTCTCGTGGTGGGTGTGGCGCCGGCCTGGTCCATCGGCCCGCTGCTGGCGGCGGCCGCCACGCCGGTGGTCGGCGGCGTGCTGCCTGAATACAGCCTCGCCGTGTGGCACGGCTTCAACCTGCCGCTCATGATGAGCTTCGTCGCGCTGGCCGGTGGCGCGGCGCTCTTCCTGCTGCAGCGCCGCCGGCGCGCGGAAGGCGGCCTCGCGCACACGCCGCTGCTGCACCGCTTCGACGGACAGGTCATCTTCGAGCACCTGCTCGCGCTGCTGAGCGAGGCGGGCCGGCGCAGCCGCCGCCTGTTCGGCACGCGGCGCATGCAATCGCAGTTGCTGCTGCTCGTGGCGGTGGCCGTGGTGGGTGCGGCGGCGTCGCTCTGGGCCACGCCGGCCAGCCCCGGCACGCGCGAGCTGCTGCCCTTCTCGACGATGTTCGCCATGATGTGGCTCATCGGCGGCGTGTGCGCGCTCGCCGCCGCATGGCAGGCCAAGTTCCACCGGCTCGCCGCGCTGATGCTGGCCTCGGGCGCCGGGCTGGTCTCGTGCGTGACCTACATCTGGTTCTCCGCACCCGACCTGGCGTTGACGCAGCTGGTGGTCGAAGCCGTGACCACGGTGCTGATCCTGCTGGGCCTGCGCTGGCTGCCGATGCGCAGCAAGGATGCCGTGCAGCCCGCGCGCGCACGCCTGCGCCCCTGGGGCCGCCGCGGCCGCGACCTGCTGGTGGCCGTCCTCGCCGGCGGCGGCATGGCCGCGCTGGCCTGGGCCATGATGACGCGCACTTTCCCGCAGAGCATCTCGCCCTTCTTCCTCGACCGCGCACTCACCGAAGGCGGCGGCACCAACGTGGTCAACGTGATGCTGGTCGACTTCCGCAGCTTCGACACCTTCGGCGAGATCACCGTGCTCGGCGTGGTGGCGCTCACCGTGTATGCGCTGCTGCGGCGCTTCCGCCCCGCCATCGAATCGATGGCGCTGCCGATCCAGCAGCGCCAGCAGGTCGACGACGGCAGCAGCGACCTGCTGAACCCGCGGCGCGCCACGGACACCGCCGTCGGCTACCTGATGGTGCCGGCCGTGCTGGTGCGGCTCCTGCTGCCGCTCGCGGTGCTGGTGTCGGTCTACTTCTTCATGCGCGGGCACAACGCGCCGGGCGGCGGCTTCGTCGCGGGGCTGGTGATGTCGGTGGCGCTGGTGCTGCAGTTCATCGTCTCGGGCACCGAGTGGGTGGAAGAGCACCTGCGCATCTACCCGCGCCGCTGGATCGCCGTCGGCCTCCTGTTCGCGCTGGCCACCGGCGGCGGCGCGGTGGCGTTCGGCTATCCGTTCCTGACCACGCACACCGCGCACCTGCACCTGCCGGTGCTGGGCGACCTGCATGTGCCCAGCGCCCTCTTCTTCGACATCGGCGTGTTTGCGCTGGTCCTCGGCGCCACCATGCTGATCCTCACCGCGCTGGCCCACCAATCCATCCGCAGCCACCGCTGGGCCGATGAACAGGCCGAACAATGACCACCCCCGTTGCTTGCTCACTTCGTGTAGCTGCCTCCCCCCTCAAGGGGGCAACACCAGCGGCCCGGCAAAGCCGGTTCCGCGGTGTTCCCCGCGAAAAGCGGAAGGCCGTGTTGCGCGGGGCATCACCGATCCGGCTTTGCCGGGCGATCGATGCCGCCCCCGGTAGGGGGTTGGCGAAGCGACACGAAGTGCGCGCAGCCTGGGGGGGAGCCTAGGATGGAAGCCGTGCTCGCCCTTGCCATCGGCGTGCTCTCCGGTTCGGGGGTCTACCTGCTGCTGCGCCCCCGCACCTTCCAGGTGATCATGGGCCTGACCCTGATCTCCTATGCGGTCAACCTCTTCATCTTCAGCATGGGCCGGCTCAAGGTCGACAGCGAGCCTGTGCTGATCAAGGGCTTCAGCGCCACGCTGGCCAACACCGCCGACCCGATGCCGCAGGCCTTGGTGCTGACGGCCATCGTGATCGGCTTCGCAATGACGGCGCTGTTCCTCGTCGTCATGCTCGCCTCGCGCGGCCTCACGGGCACCGACCACGTGGACGGTGAAGAGCGAAAGGAGGCCGGCGAGTGACAGAGTTGTTCCACCTGCTCGACCGCTTCCTCGAGTTCAGCATGCCGCACCTCGTGGCGGTGCCGATCCTCGTGCCGATGCTCACCGCCGCGCTGATGCTGCTGCTGGGCGAGAATCGCCGCCGCGCCAAGTCGGCCCTGAGCGTGATCTCGGGCCTCGTCGGCCTGCTCGCCGCGCTCGCCTTGCTGCGCTGGGTGAATGCGGCCGACACCGGCGGCGGCCCGGGCTCCATCGGCGTCTACCTGCCCGGCAACTGGCGCGCGCCCTTCGGCATCGTGCTCGTGGCCGACCGGCTCTCGACCCTGATGGTCGCGCTCACCGGCGTGATCGCCTTCGCCGCCTCGATCTATTCCACCTCGCGCTGGGACCGCGCGGGCGTGCACTTCCATCCGCTGCTGCAGCTGCAGCTCATGGGCCTCAACGGCGCCTTCCTCACGGGCGACCTGTTCAACCTGTTCGTCTTCTTCGAGGTGATGCTCGCGGCCTCCTACGGCCTGCTGCTGCACGGATCGGGCCGGCTGCGGGTACAGGCGGGGCTGCACTACATCGCGATCAACCTCGCGGCCTCGTCGCTGTTCCTGATCGGCGCGGCCATCCTCTACGGCGTGACCGGCACGCTCAACATGGCCGACCTCGGCGTGCGCATTGCCGAACTGGCGCCGGGCGACCGCGGCCTGGTGCATGCGGCCGCGGCCATCCTGGCCACCGCCTTCTTCGCCAAGGCGGGCGCGTGGCCGCTCAACTTCTGGCTGGTGCCGGCCTACAGTGCGGCGGTGTCGCCCGTGGGCGCCGTGTTCGCACTGCTGACCAAGCTCGGCGTCTACACCGTGCTGCGGCTGTGGACCGTGCTCTTCGCGCCCGACACCGGCGATTCGGCGGCGTTCGGGCAGGCCGCGCTGGTCGGCATCGGGCTCGCGACGCTGTTCGTCGGTGCCATCGGCATCGTCGGCACGCAACGGCTGTCGAACCTCGCGGGCTTCAGCGTGCTGGTGTCGGCCGGCACATTGCTGACGGCCGTCGGCCTCGGGCAACCGGCCGTGTGGGCGGGCGCGCTCTACTACCTCTTGAGTTCCACGCTCGCGGTCAGCGCCTTCTTCCTGCTGACCGACATGATCGAACGCTGGCGCAACGCCGGCATGAGCGTCGCACCGCACGAAGCGGCGGGCAATGCGCCTTTCCTCGCCGAAGACCTGCGCGTGATCGACGACGTGAACCTCGACGACGAAGCGCAGGCGCTCTACGGCCGCGCGATCCCCGCCGGCGTGGCTTTCCTGGGACTGAGTTTCATGGGCTGCACCCTGTTGCTCGCGGGCCTGCCGCCGCTCTCGGGCTTCGTCGGCAAGTTCGCAATGCTCTCGGGCGTGCTCGATGAAAAGGGCGTCACGGCGGCCGCCTGGCTCTTCCTGGTGCTGCTGATCGTTTCGGGCTTCCTCTCGCTGATCGCGCTGAGCCGCACCGGCATCCGCCACTTCTGGACCCAGCCCCACCCCACCATGCCTTCGCTGCCCGCGCTCGAAGTGCTGCCCGTCGCGGCGCTGCTCGCGGCCTGCGTGGCACTGACCGTCTGGGCCGGGCCCGTGATGCAGCACGCACAGGCCACCGCCCGCGGGCTGAAGGCGCCCGAGGCCTACCGCAACGCCGTGATGGGCGCCACGCAGGTGCCCAACCCGGTGGTCGCTCCAGCCAGGATGCCAGTGAAGGAGGCAGCCCCGTGAAGCGCTGGATTCCCTCCCCGCCGCTGTCGTTCGCGCTCTTCATCGTCTGGCTGCTGCTCAACCAGTCGCTCGAAGCAGCCACGCTGGTTTCGGCCGTGGTGCTGGCCATTGCCGTGCCGCTGCTGACCAAGGGCCTGCGCCCGGCCACCGTGCGCATGCGCAAACCCGGCGTCGCGTTGCGACTGTCCCTCGTCGTGACCTTCGACATGCTGAAGTCGGCCTGCGACGTGGCCCGGCTGATGCTGACGCGCCGCACCTCGCGCATCGCCTCGAAGTTCGTGCAGATCCCGCTCGACATGCGCGACCCCAACGGGCTCGCGGTGCTCGCCATGGTCATGTGCCTCACGCCCGGCACCGCCTGGGGCGAAGTGGCGTTCGACCGCAGCATGCTGCTGATCCACGTGTTCGACCTGGACGACGAGGCCGCCTTCGTCGCCATGATCAAGACGCGCTACGAACGTCCGCTGATGGAGATCTTCGAATCATGACGCCGATCCTTTTCTGGGCCCTCAAGTTCGCACTCTTCCTGCTCGCGGTGGCCATGCTCTGCGCGCTCTCGCGGCTCCTGATCGGACCGTCCGCGCAAGACCGCGTGATGGCGCTCGACTGCCTCTACATCAACGGCATGCTGATGATGCTGGTGCTCGGCATCGTCTACGCCAGCAACGTCTACTTCGAGGCCGCGATGCTGATCGCGCTGTTCGGCTTCGTGGGCTCGACGGCCATGGCCAAGTTCCTGCTGCGCGGGGAGGTCATCGAATGAATGATTTCATCGTCGGGCCGCTGCCCTTGTGGGCCGAGATCGTCACTGCGGTGTTCGCCGTGCTGGGCTCGGCCTTCGCGGCCATCGGCTCCTTCGGCCTCGTGCGGCTGCCCACCTTCTTCCGCCGCATCCACGCGCCCACGCTGGGCGCCACGGTGGGGGTGTGGTGCATGACCATCGCCACCATCGTCTACTTCTCGGTGCAGGGGTACAGCCTGTTCCTGCACGCGATCCTGATCGTGCTGTTCATCGCGCTCACCGCGCCGATCACCACCATCTTCCTGATGCGCGCCGCGCTGTTCCGGGAACGGCAAAAGAGCGGCGACGTGCCGCCCCAGGCGAAATCGGGCTGAACGACGAAAAAAGCGAAGCCGGCGATTCAGCTCGCTGCGAGCTGCTGCATGCCCTTGGCGCGCGCCACTTCCACTTCGCGCGGCAGCGTCACCGCATTCTTCACCGCCAGGATCTCGGCCATCACGCTCACCGCGATCTCGGGCGGCGTCTTGCTGCCGATGTAGATGCCGATCGGGCCGCGCAGGCGCGCGAGCGATTCGGCCGTCTGGTCGAAGTGCTCGATCATGCGGTCGCGCCGCGCATCGGCGTTGCGGCGCGAGCCGATGGCGCCCACGTAGAAGGCCTCGCTCTGCAGCGCCTCGAGCAGCGCGAGGTCGTCGAGCTTGGGATCGTGCGTGAGCGCCACCACGCAGCTGCGGCGGTCGGGCTTGAAGGCCAGCACCGCGTCGTCGGGCATCTCGGTGGTGATCGTCACGCCCGCCAGGGACCACGCGGTGCGGTACTCGGCGCGCGGGTCGCACAGCGTCACGGCGAAGCCGCTGAACTTGGCCATGGTCGCGAGGTACTCGGCCAGTTGGCCGGCGCCGATCAGCAACATGCGGTACTCGGGGCCGAAGGTGTTGGTGAGCTCGGTGTCGTCCACCTTGAGCGCGTCGGGCGCGGTGGCTTCGGCGAGCCGCACGGCCCCGGTTGCGAGCGTCACCGTGCGCTGCATCAGCCGGCCTTTCTCGAGCTCGGCCACCAGCGTGTCGAGCGAGGCGGCGTCGGGGTCGTATTCGAGCAGCAGCTCCAGCGTGCCGCCGCACGGCAGCCCGAAGCGGTGCGCCTCGTCGGCCGTGATGCCGTACTTCACGAGCGCGGGCGGCGCGCCCAGGGGCACATCCTCGCCGTTGCCGTGCGCGTGGCTGTAGCGCGCGATCAGGTCGTCCTCGATGCAGCCGCCGGAGACCGAGCCCACCACCGCGCCGTCGTCCGCCAGCGCCATGATCGAACCGACCGGGCGCGGCGAGGAGCCCCAGGTGCGCACCACCGTCGTCAGCAGCGCGCGTTGGCCGGCACGCCGCCAGTCGCGCAGCGTGCGCAGCACCATGACATCGAGATTTTCCATGGCGTGATCCGTCTTCAGCCCGCGTCGCCCGGTGCGGCGGACGCTTCCTTGCCGTCCTTCTTGCCGAGGCCGATCTTCTTCATGAGGCCGGACATCACGCCGGTCTTCTCTGCCGGTGCCTCGGCGGTCGTTTCCGCCGCGACCGCAGGCGGTGGTCCGTAGCGGCTCTGCATCTCGGCCTCGAAGCGCTTGAAGAAATCGTCGGCGGTCGACTTGGCGGCGCCGTCGATCAGACGCTGGCCCAGCTGGGCGATCTTGCCGCCGACCTGGGCCTGCACGGTGTAGTCGAGTTCGCAGCCGGCGGGCGGCGGCGCAGCGTCGGTGACGACGGCTTCGGCCGTGGCGGCGGCGTCCACGCCATCGGCCGCCGGCGGCACGGGCGCCGCGTCAACGGCGCCAGCCACCGGCTTGAGCGTGACGCTCGACGATCCCTTGGCGAACCCCGCCACGCCGCCCTGCCCCTCGAAGGTGAGCTTGTAGCCGTCGGGCGCGACGATGTCCGACAGCATCACCTTGCCGTTGAACTTGGCCGACACCGGGCCGATCTTGACCGCGAGCGCCACGCTGTACTGGTTGTCGCCCGTGAGCTCGAACCTGTCGCAGCCGGGAATGCATTTCTTGAGCGTCTCGGGATCGTTGAGCGCCTCCCAGGCCTGTTGTTGGGTGATGCCAAGGCGGCGGTTTCCGAGCATTTCCATGGTGGGTCTTCCTTGTTTCTTCCGGGGGCCCTAGCGGCTGGACCGCATGAGGGCGGCCAGGCTGGCGGCCAGTTGTTCGAGGGCACCGAGATTGTGGACCGCCAGCATCGCGTCCGCATGGCGGTGCAGCACGGTGGCCCCACGCGCCAGAGGGGCGTAGCCCTCGAAGCGCAGCAGCGGGTTGAGCCACAGCAGCCGGCGCGAATGGCGCTTGAGCCACAGCAGCTCGTTCTCCAGCAGCGCGGGCTCCCCGGTATCGAGGCCGTCGCTGATCATCAGCACCAGCGTGCGGCGGCCCGTCAGGCGGCGAGCGTGGAAGCGCCGCAGCTCGGCCAGCGAATTGCCGAGCCGGGTACCGCCCGCGAAATCGTCGATCGCGAGGCTGGCCGCGCCCAGCATGGCGTCGGTGTCGGCCAGCCGGAAGGCCGGCGTCAGGTCGGTCAGGCGGGTGCCGAAGGCAAACACGTCGCGTCGCCCGGCTCGCCGCGTGGAGGCGTGGAGGAACGCCAGCAGCAGCCGTGCATAGCGCTCCATGGAGCCCGACACGTCGACCAGCACCAGCAGCGGCAATGGCTGCTCGCGCCGGGCCAGCCGCGGCAGGCGCAGGATCTCGCCGCCGGTGCGCGCCGCCTCGTGCAGCACGCCGGGCCAATGCATGCGCGCATGCTGCTGGCCCGCATCGCTCGCCGCACGCAGCCGGCGCGACGGCAAGGAAGGTATCGGCAGCGTGACATCGCGCGCGAGCCGCTCGACCAGCCGGTATTCGGACGCGCCGAGCGCGTTGAAGTCCGCATGCTGCAGGCGCTGGCGGTCGCTCGACGTCATCGCGGCATCGAACTCGACCTCCTTGTCGGGCTTGGCAGCCACCGCCGGTCTGGACGGATCGCGCGGCGCGGTGAGGGCCTCGCGCACGCGCGGGCGCCGCTTCGAGGGCTCGGCCTTGCCTTCAGCGCTCGGCAGCATCTGCGCGAGCAGCTTGTTGGCCAGCTCGGGGTCGCGGAACCAGGCATCGAAGAGTTCGCGGAACACCATGCGGTCCTGCTCGCGGCTCACCATGACGGCTTCCATCGCGGCGCCCAGGTCGAGCTTGTTTTCCACCCCCACCAGCGTGACCGCTTCGGCGGCGAGCGCGATGCGCATGGCATCGGTGCGCACGCCGGCGCGGCGCAGCGCGCGGCCAAAGGCCGTGATGTTGCCGGCCAGCTTGCCGCCGCGTGCGTCGCCGAGTTGCTGGATGCCGGTCATGCGGGGCCGCCTCGGCCGCGCTCAGGGCGCGACCGGCTCCTCGGGCTTCAGCAGGTCCGACGCCAGCTCGCGCGTCAGCGCCGCCACGTCGTCGCGCTGCTTGAACAGGATGCCGGCGGTATCGACCACCACTTCGGGATCGAGCTCGACGGTGTCGAGCGCAATCAGCGCCCTCGCCCATTCGACGCTTTCGGCAATGCCGGGCGCGCGCTGGAAGGCGTTGGCGAACGGCGCCTCGCGCAGCCGCGCGACGAAGGCGGCCACCTGGGCCGAGAGCTTCTCGCCGGCCTGCGGCACCTGGGCCCGCACGATCGCCAGCTCGCGCTCGCGCTCGGGGTAGTCGAGCCAGTGGTACAGGCAGCGCCGCTTGACCGCGTCGTTGAGTTCGCGCGTGCGGTTGCTCGTGAGGAGGGTGACCGGCGGCACGACGGCACGCACGGTGCCGAGTTCGGGAATGCTGACCTGGTACTCGCCGAGGTATTCGAGCAGGAAAGCCTCGAAGGGCTCGTCGGCGCGGTCTACCTCGTCGATCAGCAGCACGGCGCCGGGCGCAGGCGTCTGCAGGGCCTGCAGCAGCGGACGGCGGATCAGGTAGTGCGGCTGGTAGACCTCGGCCTCCACATCGCGCGCCGCGCCCGTGGCCTCGGCCGCCCGCATGTGCAGCAGCTGCGCGGCATAGTTCCATTCGTAGAGCGCTTCGCGCTGCTCCAGGCCGTCGTAGCACTGCAGGCGCAGCAGCTCGCGGTTGAGCGCCTTCGACAGCGCCTTGGCCAACTCGGTCTTGCCGACGCCCGGCTCCCCTTCGAGCAGCAGCGGGCGCTGCAGCTTGAGCGCGAGGAACACGGCCGTGGCCAGGCGGCGGTCGGCGAAGTAGCCGGCCTGCACCAAACCGTCGGAGAGGGAATCGATGGTCGGGAAGATCATGGCGAAGCGTAGCGGAAGGCGCGAGGGTTTCGTGCCTTCCGACGTGCGGGCGACGGCGCTGGCTTGCTAGCCCAGCGCTTTAGTGACGGCGCGCTGGGTCAGAACGCTGATCAGGTTGGCACGGTAGGCCGCCGAAGCATGCAGGTCGCTGTTCAGTTCGCTCGCATCGATCTTCACGGCCGCAGCGGCAGCCGCGGTGAAGCTCTTGTTGAGCGCATCCTCGAGCCCGGCATGGCGGAACACGCCATTGCCCGCGCCGGTAATGGCGACCCGCACGCCGCTGTCGTACTGCGCGAGAAACACGCCGACGAGCGGAAAGTTCGATGCCTTCTGGCGCAGCTTCTCGTACACGGCACGCTTCGGAATCGGAAAGCGGATCGCGGTGATCAGCTCGTCTTCCTCCAGCGCCGTGGTGAACAGGCCCAGGAAGAAATCGTCGGCGGCGATCTCGCGCTTCGAGGTGATCACGGTCGCACCCGAGCCCAGCACCGCGCTCGGGTAGCAGGCCGCCGGATCGTTGTTGGCCACCGAGCCGCCGATGGTGCCCATCGCGCGCACCTGCCGGTCGCCGATGCGTGCGGCCAGGTCGGCCAACGCCGGGAATGCAGCCTTCACATCGGCGTTGTTGGCCACGTCGAGGTGCCGCGACATCGCACCGACGGTGATCGTGCCGCTGTCTTTCTGGATGCCGGTGAGTTCCTTGATGCCGCTCAGGTCCACCAGCTGCTCGGGTGCGGAGAGCCGGAGCTTCATGGAGGCGAGCAGCGTCTGGCCGCCGGCCAGCGGCTTGGCGCCCGCGGCGACGAGCTTGGCCGCATCGGCCACGGTGGTTGGCCGTTCGAGTGTGAAGGCGTACATGTTGTGGCTCCTTCTTTGTTTTAAGGGGTGGCGGCGGCCTGCATCGCTTCCCAGACGCGGCTGGGCGAGGCGGGCATGTCGAAATCCTTGACGCCCAGCGGCGCCAGCGCGTCGAGCACGGCGTTGATCACGGCCGGCGGCGAGCCGATGGCGCCGGCCTCGCCGCAGCCCTTGGTGCCGAGCGGGTTGTGGGTGCACGGGGTGCACACGGTGTCGAGCTTGAACTGCGGAAAGTCGCCGGCGCGCGGCATGGCGTAGTCCATGAAGCTGCCGGTGAGCAGCTGGCCGGTCTCGTTGTCGTAGACGCAGTTTTCCAGCAGCGCCTGGCCGATGCCCTGCACCAGCCCGCCGTGCACCTGGCCCTCGACGATCATCGGGTTGATGATGGTGCCGAAGTCGTCCACCGCGGTGAAGCGGTCGACCTTGACCTCGCCGGTCTGCCTGTCGACCTCGACCTCGCAGATGTAGGTGCCGCCCGGGAAGGTGAAGTTGGTCGGGTCGTAGAAGGCGGTTTCGTTCAGGCCGGGCTCGAGCTTGTCGAGCGGGTAGTTGTGCGGCACGTAGGCCGTGAGCGCCACCTGGCCGAACGGGATCTTCTTGTCGGTGCCCTTGACCGTGAACTCGCCGTTCGCGAACTCGATGTCGGCGTCGCTCGCCTCCATCAGGTGCGCAGCGATCTTCTTGGCCTTGGTTTCGATCTTGTCGAGCGCCTTCATGATGGCGGTGCCGCCGACCGAGATCGAGCGCGAACCGTAGGTACCCATGCCGAAGGGCACGCGGCCGGTATCGCCGTGCACCACATCGACGTTGTCGACCGGAATGCCCAGCCGCGCCGCCACGACCTGCGCGAAGGTGGTTTCATGGCCCTGCCCGTGGCTGTGCGAGCCGGTGAACACCGTCACGCTGCCGGTCGGGTGCACGCGGATTTCGCCGCACTCGAAGAGACCGGCCCGCGCACCGAGCGCCCCCGCAATGTTCGACGGCGCGATGCCGCAGGCCTCGATGTAGCTCGAGTAGCCGACGCCGCGCAGCTTGCCCTGGGCTTCGGTGGCGGCCTTGCGCTGCGCGTAGCCGCCGACATCGGCCAGCACCCGGGCCTTGTCCATGCAGGCATGGAAGTCGCCGGTGTCGTACTGCAGCGCCACCGGCGTCTGGTACGGGAAGGTGGAGATGAAATTGCGCTTGCGGATCTCGTCCTGGCCCAGGTTCATTTCCCAGGCGCAGCGCGACACGAGGCGCTCCAGCAGGTAGGTGGCCTCGGGCCGCCCCGCGCCCCGATAGGCATCGACCGGCGCGGTGTTGGTGAACCAGGCATCGACCTCGACGTAGATCTGCGGCGTGGTGTACTGGCCCGCGAGCAGCGTGGCGTAGAGGATGGTCGGCACCGCGGTCGAGAAGGTCGACAGGTAGGCGCCGAGGTTGGCGTCGGTGTGCACCCGCAGCGCGAGGAACTTGCCGTCCTTGTCCATCGCCATCTCGGCGTGGCTCACGTGGTCGCGGCCGTGCGCGTCCGACAGGAAGCACTCGGAGCGTTCGGCCGTCCACTTGATGTTGCGGTTGAGCTGCTTGGCGGCCCAGGTGAGGCACACGTCTTCGGCGTACAGGAAGATCTTGGAGCCGAAGCCGCCCCCCACGTCGGGCGCGATCACGCGCACCTTGTGCTCGGGCAGGCCCAGCACGAAGGCCGTCATCAGCAGGCGTTCGACGTGCGGATTCTGGTTCGACACATACAGCGTGTAGTCGTCGGTGCCGCGGCTGTAGCTGCCGATGGCCACGCGCGGCTCGATCGGGTTCGGAATCAGCCGGTTGTTGACCAGGTCGAGCTGGGTGACGTGCGCGGCGCTGGCAAACACCGCGTCGACCGCGGCCTTGTCGCCGATCGCCCACTTGTAGCACTGGTTGTCGGGCGCCTCGTCGTGCAGGGTGACGCCGCTGGCCTTCTTCGCCGCGTCGGCCACGCTCACGAGCGCGGGCAGCACGTCGTAGTCGACCACCACCGCCTCGGCCGCGTTCTTGGCCTGCTCGACCGTCTCGGCCACCACCATGGCGACATGGTCACCCACATAGCGCACCTTGTTGATCGCGAGGATCGGGTGCATCGGCTCCTTCATGGGGGTGCCGTCGGGGTTGTTGATGAGCCAGCCGCAGGGCAGCCCGCCCATCTTTCCCTCGATGTCCTTGCCGCTGAAGATGCCGACCACGCCGGGCATCTTGAGCGCCTCGGCAATGTCGATCGACTTGATGGCGGCATGGGCGTGCGGCGAGCGCACGAAGACCGCATGGCTCTGGTTGGCCAGCGTGATGTCGTCGGTGTAGTTGCCGGCGCCGGTCAGGAAACGATAGTCTTCCTTGCGCCGCAGGGCTTCGCCGATGTGGGGCAGATTCGAGAAGTCGGAAGCACCCATGATGCTGCTCCTTCAGGCCGCGACGGTGGTCTTGACCGGGGTACCCGAAGCCATGGCCTCGCCGCCCATCATCACGGCCTTCACGATGTTCTGGTAGCCCGTGCAGCGGCACAGGTTGCCTTCGAGCAGCTCGCGGACCTCGGATTCGCTCGACTTGGGGTGGTGGGTGCACAGGTCGATGGCGCTCATGACCATGCCGGGCGTGCAGAACCCGCACTGCAGGCCGTGGCACTCCTTGAAGGCCGCCTGCATGGGGTGCATGGTGCCGTCGGCTTCGGCAATGCCCTCGATGGTGGTGACGTCGGCGCCGGCCGCCTGGGCGACCAGCACATTGCATGACTTGACCGCACGGCCGTTCACATGGACGGTGCAGGCCCCGCACTGGGCGGTGTCGCAGCCGACGTGGGTTCCGGTGAGGTGGAGGTGCTCGCGGATCGCGTGCACAAGGAAGGTGTTTGGCGGTGCGTCGACCGTGACTTGGCGGCCGTTGACCTTGAAAGCTACCTGCATGTGGCTGTCTCCGTGAAAGGTGATGGCTGATTCGGCAAAAGCATCTTGGATGCCGCTCATCCGCACTATCCTAGGCAAAACCCTCGACACTTGCACGGTGCTTGCGAAATTCTCAAAATGAAACAACTTGCCGTCCGGTGAGCCAGGAAAAGCCGCCCCACCTGCGCGAATTCATACGATGACTTCCTCGATCGTTTCGCCTCTCCCCGAGCGCTCCCTGGCCATTGCCCAAGCCCGGCGCGAGCTGCTCCACGGCGATGCCGCGCGCGCCCGGAACGCTCCCCGCCTGGACCCCTGGATCACCCGCTCCTGGCAGCGCTGCATCGAGGCCGGAAGGCGCCCGCAGCAGCGCGTGAGCTTCGATCCGGTGAGCCAGTCGACCATCCGCGACGTGGCCGAGCGCAACCGGGCACTGGTTTCGGCGGCCAGGCCGGTGATGGCCCGGCTCTCCCGCGCCATTGCCGACACCCGCTATTTCGCGATCCTGACCGACGCCGACGGCATCGTGATCGACGTGGGCGCGCTGCCCGACGGCACCGACACCGCCAGCCGCTATGCCCGCGACATCGGCCGCATCGGCGTCGACCTGTCGGAACGCGCGATCGGCACGTCCGCCATCAGCACCGCGCTGGCCGAGCAGGAGTCGGTGTGGCTGCACCGCGGCGAGCACTTCTTCGACGACACCAGTGTCTACAGCTGCGCCGGCGCACCGCTCTTCGGGCCCCGGGGCGACTGCATCGGCATGCTCGACCTGAGCGGCGTGCAGACGGTGGAGCGGCCCGAATTGCGCCACCTGGCCACCCTTTCGGCGCGCAGCATCGAGAACATGCTGGTGCTGCAGGACCCCTGCGAGTTGCGGCTGCACCTGGCCTGGCCCGGCACCCCGGGCAGCGAGGCCACCGAGGGCCTGGTGTGCATCGATGCCTGCGGCCATGTCACGGGCGCCAACGCCGCCGCGCGGCAGATGCTGCACCAGCCCCTGGCGCGCGGCCCGCATGCATTGCACTTCAACGACCTGTTCGCGCTGCCGCTGCACATGATGTTCGACGCCGCCCGGCGCGGCGATGCGGCGCTCGAGGTGCCGCTGTGGTCGGGCCTGCGGGTGCAGGTACGGCCGCACCGCGGCGGCAATGGCAAGCCCGATGCAGCGTCCGATGCGCAGCCCCGGCTGCGCGACGTGGAAACCGCCCTGATCCGCAAGGCGGTGGCCGACGCCCGCGGCAATGTGGCGGAAGCCGCGCGCGCGCTCGGTATCAGCCGGGCGACGGTCTACCGCAAGCTCTGGCGCGGCCGGCCCACTGGAACACTGGACTGAACGCCAGAACCACTGCGGAGCCAGCCGGCTTTGCCGGGCCGCCGGTGTTGCCCCTGGTGAGGGGGAAAGTAAAGGAGGAGGCCAGTTCGCAGGACACCGCGGAACCGGCTTTGCCGGTCCGCCGGTGTCGCCCCCGGCGAGGGGGAAGGCGAAGCGACACGAAGTGCGCGAAGCCTGGGGGAGAACTCATTTCAGGCGCCGACCGGCACCTTGTCGAGGAAACCAGTGACCGACTGGAGCTTGCCCGCATCGAGCCGGGCAAAGTCGGTGCCCTGGATCAGGTCTTCGGCGCCGCTCGGGCCGAGGGTCCATGAAAAACGCAGGTTGTCGCCATGCGCCTCGGCCTTGCCGGACAGGTTGAAGCGAAAGCCCGGATAGCGCTGGTGCACCGCGCCGACCAGCGCGCTGATCTGCTCGCGGCCGCTGGCCTGCGCGATGGGGTCGACATAGTGCGCATCGGCGGTCCAGCCGGCCTCGATCAGTTCGGCGCGGCGCGCGGCATCGGTTTCGTTCCAGACGGCGATGTAGCGTTGGGCAATGGCGGCGGCGTCGTGTGCGGCGGTGTTCATGGTGACGATTCCTTTCGAGTGTCGACCCGCAACATCGCGGGGTGAAGGAATGGTCGCGCCGCACGCATCTGGCGTCGATGACGTGGCAGGTTATGGAATGCGGCTGCCGTAGCGGATGCTCTTGAGCGCGCCGTTCTGGAACAGCAGCATGGTCTCGAACTGGCCCGAACCCGGCCGGTAGGTCCACTCCTCGGCCTGGTCGCAGCGGTTGTTGTTGACGATCACCGTCTTGTTGCCACCCGAAGCCTCGGGCGTCACGATCACTTCCGGATTCGCGTCAGGCCTGGCGCAGAAGTTGTCCTTGAACACCGGCTCGCCGCACTTCTGCAGGATAGTGAACTTGGAGTCCCCCTTCTGCGCGAAGTCGCGGTTGCAGTTCAGGGTTTGCGCCTGCGCCGGAACGGCGCACGACAAGGCCAACAGGGCAACGGTCATCGGCAACAGGGATCGCTTCACGGTGAGTTTCCTTTTTGGGAAGCGATGGTAGTGACATTCGGCCCCTCAGACCGGGTCGAGCGGAAAGACCGGACGCCGGACCTTGCCGAACGGGAACAGGCTGTAGTCCGAACTGGTGACACCCGGGCTGTCGCACTCCACCAGCGCGGCCGACAGCGGCTCGAACACCGGCCGGCAGTACATGCGCGACTTGAGCAGCAGAAAGCGTTCATTGCGCGGATCGAGCCCCGCGCACTCGAAGACGCCGATGTCCCATGGCTCCTGCGTGCGCTCGGTGACCACGATGCGCGCCGCGCCGATGTCGAACAGCACCGTGCGGCCCATGCTGCTGCGCTGGCCGGTGTAGGTGGGGCCGGTGATCACGTACTCGCCGTCGCTGACGGCGCGCACGGTGCCGGTGAGCCGCACCGGCGTCTTCTTCAGCCCGATGCCTTCCAGCGAAACCTTGTTGCCGAGCGCGACCGTCACCTCGGCGCCCTCGCCCGCCGCGATCAGCTCGGCCACCGCCCCGGGATCGCACAGCGGCCCGACGCCGATGCCGTGCAGCCCCTGGGCCAGCGCCTCCTGCAGCACGTCCATGGTGTCGCAGCTGCCGCCCGACATGCAGTTGTCGCCGTGGTCGAGCAACAGCACCGGGCGCGTGGCCCCCTCGGCGATCAGCTTGGCGCGCGCCACCGACCGCGCCAGCGGCTCGCTGCGGTAGATGAAGGCCTCGCGCTCCTCCCACATCTGCGCGGCGATGCGATCGGCCGTGGCCTGCGCGCGCTCGGGCGATTGTGCGTCGACCACCACCACGCTCATGCAGGGGGCCTCGATGTCCGACAGCGAGAAGCCGGCAAAGATCGAGACCGCGAGCGACTCGGACTTCTCGGCGTCGCGCGCCGCCTCGATGGCCCGCTGCATCGCGCCGGTGAACGAGGCGCTGCGCAGCGTGTGCGCCATCAACGGCAGCGGGTGCCAGCGCATCGCCGGCCTGCTGCGCCCCGCGAGCAGGTCGAACAGCAGGCGCCCGGCATGCGCGCCGGTTTCGTACATGTCGATGTGCGGGTAGGTCTTGAAGCCGACGATCACGTCGGCGTTGCCGACCATCGCGGGCGTGACATTAGCATGCAGGTCGAGCGCCACGCCGATGGGCACGCCGGGCGCCGCGGCACGCAGCCGCACCAGCAGGTCGCCCTCGCCGTCCACGCTGTTCTCGGCCACCATCGCGCCGTGCAGGTCGAGCAGGATGGCATCGCAACCCGCAGCCGCATCGACGATGCATCGGGTCAGCGTGGTGTAGGCCTGCGCATCGACCGGCCCGCTCGGATTGGCCGAGGCCGACACCGGCGTGACCAGCGTCGCGCCGGCCTGCTCGGCCAGGTCGATGAAGGCCGACATCGCGGTGCGCATGCCCTTGTTGTCGCGCAAGGCCTGCTCGCCGAAGGTCGGGCCGTCGGGCCCGAAGGCCGCGAGCGGCGTGGGCACCGGCGAGAAGGTGTTGGTCTCGTGGTTGAGGCGTGCGATCAGGACTTTCATTGCGCGAACTTCCCGCCGCTTCCCAGCATCGTGATGTCGCCGAAGCTCGAACCGTTGCGGTTGTCGGGCCGGAATGCGACCTGGAAGCCGTTCAGGTTCATGGGCGGCGAGTTCTCGATGCTGCGCCTCAGCGATTCGGTGGTGATCGGCCCCTTGACGCGCTGCAGCGCTTCCGCGAAGGCCTTGGCCGTGATGTAGCCCTCCAGGCCCAGGTAGGAGCCTTCGCCGCCGCCGCCCGCGCTCTTGATCGCGCGCTGGTACTCGTCGACGATGGGGAACCGGGTCTTCCAGAACGGCGGCACCACCTGCGACAGCACGATGCCGCGGCTTCGCTCGCCGAGTTCCTTGTACAGGAGGAAGGAGCTCGCCACCGAGTTCGTGTAGATCTGCGGGTGCACCGGCGCGGCCACCAGCGCCCGGATGATGTTGATCGCCGGCGTGCCGGCCGCAATGACGTAGACCGCCTGCGCCCCGCTCGCGGTGACCTGTTGCGCGGTGGCGGAAAGGTCCGTGTCCTTGGGATTGAAGCGTAGCGTCAGGAGAGCCGGATGCCCGCTCTTCTCGAGCGCCTCCACCGCGTCCTTCTCGATGCCCTTGCCGTAGGCGTCGTCGCTCGAGACGATGGCGATGCGCGTCACGCCGATGGTCGTCAGGTGGATCATCACGCGCCGGACTTCGTCGGCATACGACTCGCGCATGTGATAGATCGGCACCTTCGGCCCGCGCAGCACCGCCGCGCCGGTCAGCCCACCGAAGATGAAGCTGTCGTACTTGGTCGCGACGGGCACCATGGCCGCACCGATGCCCGTGCCCATGGCGCCGAAGAGGCAGACGACGCGGTCGGTGCCGAGCAACTTCTCCGCATTGGCCGCGGCCTTCTCCGCCACATAGGCATCGTCGTAGGTGATCACCTTGACGGGCCGCCCGCCGATGCCGCCGGCCTTGTTCAACTGGTCGAAGAACAGCGTCTGGCCTTCCATGAAAGCCAGGCTGTTGGGCGTGAGCGGCCCGGTCAGCACGGCGGACTGGCCCACCAGGATGGGGGGTTCCGCGGCCACGGCAGCAGAAGCGGCCAGCGCGATGCCTGCTGCGAGGAGGCGCAGGCCGATGTTCCGGAGCGCCGCCTTCATGCTGCGACTCCCGCGCTCTGCACCATCGCCTGCAGCAGCACGTTGCAGCCGGCCTCGAGGTGATCGGGTTGGGCGTCCTCGATCTCGTTGTGGCTGATGCCGTCGAGGCAAGGCACGAAGATCATCGCCGTGGGGCACACCCGTGCGAGGTACACCGCATCGTGGCCCGCGCCGCTGATCACGTTCATCCAGCTCAGGCCCTGCGCCTGCGCCGCTTCGCGCACGGCCGTCACCAGCGTGGGCGTGAAAGGCTGGGGCTGGAAGTACACCACCTGCTCCACCGTCGCCTCGACCCTGCCTTTCGTGGCGATGCGCTGCACCGCCTCTTTCAGTTCGGCGTCCATGGCCGACAGCACCGCGTCGTCCGCCGCGCGCAGGTCGACGCTGAGCTTCACGCGACCCGGGATCACGTTGCGCGAGTTCGGGTAGTTCTCGATCCAGCCGACCGTGCCGCGCGCATGCGGCGCGTGCGCCAGCGCGATGCGGTTGACTTCGATCACGAGCTCGGAGGCCGCGAGCAGCGCGTCCTTGCGCAGTTCCATCGGCGTGGGGCCGGCATGCGCTTCCATGCCCTGCACCACCACGTCGTACCAGCGCTGGCCGAGCGCACCCTCGACCACGCCGATCACGCGCTCGCTGGCTTCGAGCACCGGTCCCTGCTCGATGTGGGCTTCGAAGTACGCACCCACCGGCGATGCGGCGGCCGATGCCGGCGTGGTGCCCGCATAGCCGATGGCCGTGAGCGCTTCCGCCACGCTGATGCCGTCGTTGTCGCGCTGTGCCAGCGCATGTTCGAGCGTGAAGGCGCCGGCGAAAACGCCCGAGCCCATCATCACCGGCACGAAGCGCGAGCCTTCCTCGTTGGTCCACACCGCCACCTCCAGCGGCGCCTCGGTCACGACCTTGGCGTCGTTGAGCGCGCGGATCACCTCGAGCCCGGCGAGCACGCCGTAGTTGCCGTCGAACTTGCCGCCCGTGGGCTGCGTGTCGATGTGGCTGCCAGTGGTCACCGGCGGCAGCGCGTCGTTGCGCCCGGCGCGGCGGGCAAAGATGTTGCCGATGGCGTCCACCCGCACCTCGCAGCCGGCTTCGCGCGCCCAGCGCGTGAACAGGTCGCGCCCCTGGCGATCGAGATCGGTCAGCGCGAGGCGGCAGACGCCGCCCTTCTCGGTGGCGCCGACCTGGGCCAGCTGCATCAGCGAATCCCAGAGGCGCTGGCCGTCGACGCGCAATTCGCGCACGCCGGGCGCGGGAGAAAGTTCGTTCAGTGTGTTCATGATTTTTACGAATGAGGTCTGGAAGACGAGCGCGTTCAAGCAAGACCCACGCCGAGGAAACGGTCTTTCACTTCGTGGTCGGCCATGAAGGCGGCGTTGCCGGCCTCGTGCACGATCACGCCCTGTTCCACGATGTAGTGGCGGTCGGCAAGCTGCACGCACACCTCGAGGTTCTGCTCGACCAGCAGGATCGCGACGCCCGCGGCCTTGATGGTCTTCAGCTGCGCGACGATCTCTTCGACGATCACGGGCGCGAGGCCTTCGACGGGTTCGTCGAGGATCAGCAGGCGCGGATGGTTCATCAGCGCGCGGCCGATGGCCAGCATCTGCTGCTCGCCGCCCGAGAGCTGGCCGCCGCCGTTGCGCCGCCGCTCCTTCAGCCGCGGGAAGATGCGGTAGATGTCTTCGAGTTGCCAGGGCGAATCGCGCCGCTGGCCGAGCAGCAGGTTTTCTTCCACCGTCAGCAGCTTGAAGATGCCGCGGTGCTCGGGCACCAGGCACACGCCGCGCGTGGCGATGCGGTGCGGCGGCATTCCCGCCACGTCGGCGCCCTGGAATCGCACGCGGCCGCTGGTGGGCACGACCGCGCCGGCAATGCTCTTGAGCGTGGTCGACTTGCCCGCGCCGTTGCGGCCCAGCAGCGTGACGAGTTCGGCCTCGCCCACGGTCATCGACACGCCCTGCAGCACATGGCTCTTGCCGTAGTGGCTGTGGAGCTTCTCGACTTCGAGGATGTTCTTGCCGCTCATGCCTTGCCCCCCGTGATCATGTTGCCGAGGTAGGCCGAGCGCACGCGCGCATCGGAACGGATGTCGCCTGGCAATCCTTCGGCCAGCACGCGGCCCAGCTGCATCACGGTCACGGTGTCGGAGATGTCCATCACGATGTTCATGTTGTGTTCGATCAGCACCACGGTGTGGGCGTCGCGCAGGCTGCGGATGAGCCGCTTCATGTCGTCGAGGTCGTCGATGCCCATGCCCGAGGTCGGCTCGTCGAGAAAGATGGCCTTGGGTTTCGCAGCCAGCGCCATGCCCACTTCGAGGCGGCGCTGCTGGCCGTGCGAGAGCACGCTGGCGGCCGTGTCCGCGAGCCGTTCGAGGCCGACGCGCGCCAGCACCTCGGCCACCGTCTCGGCGCAGGCGCGCTCGCCGACCGGCGCGCGCCAGCAGTTCATGGCCTGGCGCGGCGCGATGCCCTGCGCCGCGACGCGCAGGTTCTCGCGCACCGACAGGCTCGCGAACAGGCTCGTGACCTGGAACGAGCGCGCCATGCCGCGCTGCACGCGCTGGTGGTCGGGCTCGTGCGTCACGTCGTGGCCGTCGAACAGGATGCGGCCGCCCGTGGTGGTGCCCGTGCCCGTGAGCATGTGGAAGAGCGTGGTCTTGCCGGCGCCGTTCGGGCCGATCACCGAGTGCACCGTGTGGGGCAGGATCTTCAGGTCCACGCCGCCGAGCGCGGCGAACTTGCCGTAGTGCTTGGTGACGCCGATGGCTTCGATCAGTGCGGGTTGCGTCATGCTTTTTCTCCCTGCGCTTCAGGTGCGACCGAGACAGGCGCCGGTGTCTTGCGGAACACGCGCCGCCATGCGGCTTCGCCCAGCCCCCAGAGGCCGCGCTGCATGCCGATGCTCACGCCGATCAGCAGGAGCCCCAGCAACAGCAGCCAGCGCGGCCACAGCGTGGAAAGCCAGTCGGCCAGCAGCACATAGAAGGCCGAGCCCAGCACCGAGGCGAACAGGTTGCCGGTGCCGCCGATCACGGTGATGACCAGGATCATCTCGCTCGTGTGGTACTCGGCGTTCGACAGCGGCGCGATGCCGGTCATCATCGCGTGCAGTCCACCCGCAAGCCCGGTGACGGCGCCCGAGATCACGAAGGCCAGCAGCTTGAAGCGCTTGAGGTTGTAGCCGACGGCAGCAGCGCGGTCCTCGTTGTCGCGAATCGCCAGCAGCGTGCGGCCGAAGATCGAATCGGTCACCCGCAGCAGCAGGCCGAATGCGATCAGGAAGACCACGGCAACGAAGGCGTAGTACTTCCAGGGCGTGTCCATGAAGGCGGGGCGCGGCACGTCGAGCAGCCCGTTGTCGCCACCCGTGAGCCCCGAGGCGGTGTACGCCACGAAATAGAACATCTGCGCGAAGGCCAGCGTGAGCATCACGAAGTAGGTGCCGCGCTGGCGGATGGCGACCCAGCCGACCACCGCCGCGCCCAAGGCGCCCATGGCGATGGCGGCGAGCAGCGCGAGCGGCAGCTGCAGCTGCAGGCGCGTGAGCAGGATCGCGATCGTGTAGCTGCCCAGCCCGAAGAAGATGCCCTGCCCGAACGACAGCAGCCCGGTGTAGCCCAGCAGCAGATTGCAGCCCAGCGCGGCGAGCGCATAGATCAGCACCTCGCTCGCGAGCGAGCCCGAGCGCAGCACCAGCGGCAAGCCCAGCGCGACGATCAGCGCAAGAAGGAATGTGATTTTTCTTGGCATGGCGTGATTCATCCTCTGCGGCCGAGCAGGCCATGCGGGCGCAGCAGCAGCACGGCCGCCATCGCGATGTAGATCATCAGGCTCGCCCCCGGCGGCCAGATGGTGCTCATGAGGCTCTGCACGATGCCGATCAGCAAGCCGCCGACCAGGGCGCCGCCGAAGCTGCCGAGCCCGCCGATCACCACCACCACGAAGGCGACGCCGAGCGCCTCGACGCCCATGAAGGGCTCCGCGCCCCGGATCGGCGCGGCCAGCACACCGGCCAGCGCCGCCGTGGCCGCGCCCAGTGCGAACACCAGGCTGAACACGCGGAACACATTGATGCCGAGCAGCGACACCATCTCGGTCGATTCGCTGCCCGCACGCACCGCGCTGCCCAGGCGCGTGCCCTCGAGCACCCACCAGAGCAGCACGGCCAGCACGGCGGTGAAGCCGATCACGAACAGCCGGTACTTGGGATAGACGAACGCACCCCACATGACCACGCCCTGCAGCAGGTCCGGCGTCGGCACGCTGTTGCCCAGCGGGCCCCAGAACACGATGACGATTTCCTGCACCGCGAGCGCAAGGCCCACGGTCACGAGGATGTGGAACTCATGCGCCTTGGCGTAGACGCGGCGCAGCAGCAGCTTCTCCGCCAGCCAGCCCAGCGCGCCGACGAACAGCGGCACGAGCACCAGTGCGGCCCAGAAGTCGAGCCCCCACTGCATGGCCTGGAAGCACAGGTAGGCGCCCAGCAGATAAAAGGCGCCGTGCGCGAAGTTCACGAAGCGCAGCAGGCCGAACACGATGGACAAGCCAACGGCCAGCAGGAAATACAGCATGCCGATGCCGATTCCGTTGATGGTCTGGAGCAGGTAGACGGTCATAGGGGGTCGCGGTAGGCGAGCGAGCGAACGGACGCCGCCCTCGCCGCACGGCGAAGGCGGTGCCTGCGGCGGCTTCAGGCCAGCTTGCAGCCGGTCTTGTCGATGGGGAGGAACGATTTTCCAGAGCTCACCACGTCGACATAGTCGGCCGCATCCTTCATCTTCGACTTGGCCTTGCCCTTGAGCAGGTAGTAGTCCTTGATGACCTGGTGATCGGCCTTGCGGATTTCTTCCGTGCCCGTGAGCCCGTCGTACTTCATGCCCTCGAGCGCCGCGATCACCGCCTTCTGGTCCACGGTGCCGGCCTTGATGATGCCGTCGATCAGGATCTTGGTGCAGACGTACGAACCGGCCAGGCTGTAGTTGGGCACGATCTTGAGCTTGTCGGCGACGCGCTTCACCAGGTCCTTGTTGAGCGTGGTGTCGGCCGTGTGCCAGTACTGCGCGCCGAAGTAGACGCCGTCGCACAGGTCGGCGCCCAGTTCGTCGAACTGCTCGAGCCCCGAGGCCCAGGCCATGAGGATCGTCATGTTCTTGTGCATGCCGAAGCTGACCGCCTGGCGCAGCGCGGCCGACGACTGCGCACCGAAGTTCAGCAGCAGCAGCACGTCGGGCTTGGCCGCCATCGCGTTGGTGAGGTAGCCGCTGAATTCCTTCTCGTTGAGCGAGTGGTAGCTGTTGCCCACGTGCTCGATGCCCTTCTCCTGGAAGATGTTCTTGGCCGCACCGAGCAGGCCTTCGCCGAACACGTACTGCGGCGTGATCGTGTACCAGCGCTTGGCCTTCGGCATCGAGGCGATCAGCGGGCGCACCGTCTGCTCGACGGCACCGAAGGTGGGCACCGACCAGCGGAAGGTGGCGGGGTTGCAGTCCTTGCCGGTGATCTCGTCCGCGCCCGCGGTGGTGATGAACAGGCCGCCGGCCTTCTCGGCTTCCTTGCCCATGGCCAGCGCTTCCGACGACAGGATGCCGCCCGCGAAGAACTTCGCGCCCTGCTGCTGCGAAGCTTCCTGCACCTTGCGCACGGCGGTGGCCGGCTTGCCTTCGGTGTCGAGCACCGTGTAGGCCAGCGGGCGCTTCAACGCGCTGCCGTACTGCTCGATGGCCAGCTTCATGCCCAGGTCGGCGAACTTGCCGTTGGCCGCGAAGGCGCCCGACATCGGGACCGGGCAGCCGAAGCGGATCGCATCCGCCGATTGCGCGAAGGCCGCGCGGCCACCCAGGAGCGAGGCGGGAGCGGCCGACAGGGCGGCCAGCTGAAGAAGATGTCTGCGTTGCATGGGGTTCTCCGGTCGTGGTGTGGAAGATGTAAGGGAAAGGTGGTGCCTGCGAGCGCTGGCGAATTTAAGCGGATAAATAGGATTAATATGTTGGTAAAAACCCGCTAGCAAGCCTTGTGCCCAAAACCACCCCACCCTCGCCGATGACGCCGTTTAAGATCGCGCGCTGTTGCGCATCCCGCGCATCTCCCGATGGGCATGGAGCGTTTCAATGAGAGTGGGAGAGAACCGTCCCAAGCGGCAGAAGCTCTCGGACGTCATCGTCGAGGACGTCAAGCGATGGATCGTGGCCGAGCGCAAGCAGCCCGGCGACCGGCTACCGAACGAGAAAGAGCTCATCGAGCTCTTCGGCTATTCGAAGAGCACGGTGCGCGAGGCGCTGAAGGCGCTGGAAGTGCGCGGGCTGATCTCCATCCGCACCGGCCCCGGCGGCGGCGCGTACCTGCAGCAGGTGTCGGTGGACCATGCGTCGGAGCCGCTGCGCAACTTCCTGCACTTTCACCATCTCGACGGGCATCACATCTACCAGTTGCGCAAGGCGCTGGAGCCCGAACTGGCGGTGAGCGTGGTCGGCAAGCTGACGCCCCAGCAGTTCGAGCGGCTGGAAGAAAACGTCCGGCTCTGCACCATCGAGCCGACCAATGAAGACGAGCTGCGCATGCAGCGCGAGGCCGAGCTGGGGTTTCACACGATCCTGGCGGAGAGCTGCCCCAACCCGGTGCTGTCGTTCATGTGCCGGTTTCTGAACGACCTGCTGCGTGACCTGGTGGTCTACAAGAAGGCGCTGGACCATCACCACTTCGGCGAAGCCAACGTCGACTATCACACGCAACTGCTCGCTGCCTATCGCAAGGAGGATGCCGACGAGGTGCGCCGGCTGATGGCCGAGCACATGGTCGACGCCGAGGCGCACATGCATGAGATGGAGGCGCACATCGGGGCGAAGCATCTGCTGCTGCCGAGTGGGCAGCGTTAGGCGATTTGTTCAGGGTGCGTGCACTGACCGATCACGCCCTTAACTTTCACCGCGTCAGGCATGGGCCTTCTCCAGGCACGCCTGAAACGCCAGCACCGCCCGCGACGGCTTCGGCGACCGCCGCAGCAGGCTCACGAACCGGCACGCATAGTTGAACCGCGCCGGCAGCACGGCCTTCATGAGCCCGCGCTGCTCGAACACCTGCGCATAGTGGTCGGGCAAGAAGCCCAGGAACCGCCCTGAAAGGATCAGCGTCGCAATCGCCTCCTGGTCGAAGCCCGTCGCCTTGCGCGACAGCCTCGCGCGATGGCTCAGCTCCATGTTGGGCGAGTGGTAGCCCAGCCCCGCGAAATGGTGCTCGCCCAGCTTCGACCAGGTGAGCTTCGCGTGGGCGCTGTCGAACAGCGGATGCCCCTTGCCGCAATACAGCAGCATGGTCTCGTCGAACAGGTCGGCATACACGAGGCTCTTCGAACTGCGGTGCGCCGGGATGATGCCGATCTGGAAGTTGCCCTCCAGCACGCCCTGCTCGATCGCGTTGATCGAGCCCACGTGCACCGCCAGGTTCACCTCCGGCGCGATCTCGGTAAAGCGCGCGATGGCCTCGCCGATGCGCGCCTTCGGGTTGGTCGCCGTCTTGTCGAACAGCGCCACCTCCAGCTGCCCGCCCATGCGGTTGTGGATGTCGTCGATGCTGCCGCGGAAAGCATCGACCGAGGCCAGCAGCCTGAGCGTCTCGTCATAGACGCGCTGCCCCTCGGCCGTGAGCGCGAACCCGGCCCGCCCGCGCCGGCACAGCACCAGGCCGAGCCGCGTCTCCAGGTCCTTCACATGCCGGCTCACGGTGGAGGTGCCGATGTTCAGTTCCAGCTCGGCCGCCGCCATGCCGCCGCAGTCGACCACGCTCTTGAACACCTTGAGCAGGCGCAGGTCCATGTCGCTGAGCTGCCCCAATACGGCGCGGTTCCGGGTGCCCAGGGCACTGTTTTGGGTTTCCGCTTTTACTTGCATGAAGTGTCAAGTGAACATTGATATTGCGCCATTCTCCACACTGAAGGCTCTGCCAACAATCGGCACATCCCATCACCCCCCGGAGCCCGCCCTGTGCGGGAAGCGCCATGACCCTCGCAACGCCCGCCATCGAACCGACGCCCGCCCTGCGCACCGACGCCGCCTGGCTCGACGCGCACTGGATGCCCTACACCGGCAACCGCAACTTCAAGGCCGATCCACGGATCATCGTGGAGGCCAAGGGCGCCTACTTCACCGACAGCGACGGCCGCAAGATCTTCGACGGCCTCTCGGGCCTGTGGTGCTCGGGCCTCGGCCACGGCCGCCCCGAAATCACCGAAGCGGTGAGCCGCCAGATCGCCAAGCTCGACTACTCGCCCGCCTTCCAGTTCGGCCATCCGCTCTCCTTCGAGCTGGCCAACCGGATCAAGGAAATGACGCCCGCCGGCCTCGACCACGTGTTCTTCACCGGCTCGGGCTCCGAAGCCGCCGACACCTCGCTCAAGATGGCGCGCGCCTACTGGCGCACCAAGGGCCAGGCGAGCAAGACGCGCCTGATCGGCCGCGAGAAGGGCTACCACGGCGTCAACTACGGCGGCATCTCGGTGGGCGGCATCGCGGCCAACCGCAAGCTGTTCGGCCAGGGCGTCGAAGCCGACCACCTGCCGCACACACAGCTCGCAAGCAACGCCTTCACGCGCGGCATGGCCGAGAACGGCGCCGAGCTGGCCGACCGCCTGCTCGACCTGATCGCGCTGCACGACGCCTCGAACATCGCAGCCGTGATCGTCGAGCCCTTCGCGGGTTCGGCCGGCGTGGTGATTCCGCCCAAGGGCTACCTGAAGCGCCTGCGCGACATCTGCACCGCCAACAACATCCTGCTGATCTTCGACGAGGTGATCACCGGTTTCGGCCGCTGCGGCGCGCTCACGGGTGCCGACGCCTTCGGCGTGACGCCCGACATCATGAACATCGCCAAGCAGGTGACCAACGGCGCGCAGCCGATGGGCGCCGTGGTCGCCAGCAAGGAGATCTACGACACCTTCATGGCGGCCGGCGGCCCCGACTACATGCTCGAGTTCCCGCACGGCTACACCTACGGCGCGCACCCGGTGGCCTGCGCCGCCGGCATCGCCGCGCTCGACGTGCTGCAGAAGGAAGACATGATCGGCCGCGTGCAAGCGCTGGCGCCGCACTTCGAGAACGCGGTGCACAGCCTCAAGGGCAGCAAGCACGTCGCCGACATCCGCAACTACGGCCTCGCCGCCGGCTTGACGATCGCCGCACTGCCGGGCGAGCCGGCACGCCGCCCCTACGAGATCGCGATGAACTGCTGGAAGAAGGGCTTCTACGTGCGCTACGGCGGCGACACCATCCAGCTCGCGCCGCCCTTCATCACCGAGAAGGCCGAGATCGACCGCCTGGTCAACGCCCTGGCCGACGCCCTCGCCGAAACCGCCTGACCTTTTTCGAGAACTCAAGACATGCAACACGACAAGAACGTCACCACCACCATCGGCCACTTCATCGACGGCCAGCGCGTCGGCGGCGGCACCCGCGTGCAGCCGGTGTTCGACCCGGCCACCGGCTTCTCGGACAAGAGCGTCGCGCTCGCCGACAAGCTCACGGTCGAGCAGGCCATCGCCTCGGCGCAGGCCGCCTTCCCGGCCTGGCGCAACACGCCGCCGCTGAAGCGCGCCCGCGTGATGAGCAAGCTCAAGACGCTGCTCGAAGCCAATGCCGACCGCATCGCCGCGCTCATCACGGCCGAGCACGGCAAGGTGCTGTCGGACGCGCACGGCGAGCTGCAGCGCGGCATCGAGAACGTCGAGTACGCGAGCTACGCGCCCGAGCTGCTCAAGGGCGAGCACAGCAAGAACGTCGGCCCCGCCATCGACTCGTGGAGCGAGTTCCAGGCGCTGGGCGTCGCGGCCGGCATCACACCGTTCAACTTCCCGGTGATGGTGCCGCTGTGGATGTGGCCGATGGCCGTGGCCTGCGGCAACACCTTCGTGCTGAAGCCGTCGGAGCGCACGCCCTCCTCCACGCTGCTGGTGGCCGAGCTGGCGCTCGAAGCCGGCCTGCCGCCGGGCGTGCTGAACGTGGTCAACGGCGACAAGGAAGCCGTCGACACGCTCCTGACCGACCCGCGCGTGAAGGCCGTGAGCTTCGTGGGCTCCACCGCCATCGCCGAATACATCTACACCACCGGCTGCGCGCACGGCAAGCGCGTGCAGGCCCTGGGCGGCGCGAAGAACTTCGCCGTGGTCATGCCCGACGCCGACATCGGCAACGCCGTGAGCGCGCTGATGGGCGCGGCCTACGGCTCGTGCGGCGAGCGCTGCATGGCGATTCCGTTGGTCGTGGCCATCGGCGACGACACGGGCGACGCGGTGGTCGCAGGCCTGAAGGCCGAGATCGCCAAGATGAAGGTCGGCCCCGGCAGCGACAACGGCAACGACATGGGCCCGCTGGTCACCCAACCGCATTTCGAGAAGGTCAAGGCCTTCGTCGACGCGGGCGTGGCGGCAGGCGCCAAGCTCGTGGTCGATGGCCGCGGCGTGAAGGTCGAAGGCCACGACGGCGGCTACTACCTCGGCCCCTGCCTGTTCGACGGCGTGAAGCCCGGCATGACGATCTACCAGGAAGAAATCTTCGGCCCGGTGCTCGGCGTGGTGCGCGTGAAGACGCTGGAAGAGGCCATGGCGATGATCGATGCCCACGAGTACGGCAACGGCACCTGCCTCTTCACGCGCGACGGCGAGGCCGCGCGCTGGTTCAGCGACAACATCCAGGTCGGCATGGTCGGCATCAACGTGCCGCTGCCGGTGCCCGTGGCGTACCACTCGTTCGGCGGCTGGAAGCGCTCGCTGTTCGGCGACCTGCACGCCTACGGCCCCGATGCCGTGCGCTTCTACACCAAGCGCAAGACCATCACGCAGCGCTGGCCCTCGGCCGGCGTGCGCGAGGGCGCGGTGTTCGCGTTTCCGTCGAATCGATAGACGGATAGGCCCTCGGCCTACAGGCGGCACGCCGGCCGCCTTCCAAAATCCCCGGCATGACGGTTCTGCGCAGCGACATCCCCGCCCGCCTGGACTGCCTGCCGTGGTCGCGCTGGCACTGGCGCGTGGTGATCGCGCTGGGCGTGGCCTGGATCCTCGACGGTCTCGAAGTGACGCTGGTCGGCTCCATCGGCGCGGTGCTCGAACGGCCCGACACGCTCGGGCTCACCGCCGGCGAGATCGGCTGGTCGGGCTCGGTCTACATTGCGGGCGCCGTGATCGGCGCGCTGTTCTTCGGCCGGCTCACGGACCGGCTCGGGCGCAAGAAGCTGTTCCTGATCACGCTGGTGGTCTACACGCTCGGCACGCTGGCCACGGCCTTCTCGCCCGGCTTCGCCTTCTTCGCGCTCTGCCGCTTCGTCACGGGCCTGGGCATCGGCGGCGAGTACGCGGCCATCAACTCGGCCATCGACGAACTCATTCCGGCGCGGATGCGCGGCCGCGTGAACCTCGCGATCAACGGCAGCTTCTGGGTCGGTGCGGCGCTCGGCGCCGGGCTCAGCCTGGTGCTGCTCGATCCGCGCGTGATCGGCCCGGTGTGGGGCTGGCGCGCGGGCTTTGCGCTGGGCGCGGTGCTGGCGGTGGCCATCCTTCTGGTGCGGCGCCATGTGCCCGAGAGCCCGCGCTGGCTCATTGCACACGGGCGCGCCGACGAGGCCATGCGCATCGTCGCGGCCATCGAGGCCGAGGTCGAGGCGCGGCACGGTCCGCTGCCGGCGCCGCAGGGCCACGTCATCTACGCGGCCGCGCGAAAGAGCGGCCCCTCGATGCGCGAGGTGGCGCGCGTGCTGCTGCGGCGCTACCGGGCGCGCAGCGTGGTCGCCGCGGCGCTCATGGTGTCGCAGGCCTTCTTCTACAACGCGATCTTCTTCACCTATGCGCTGGTGCTGACACGCTTCTACGGCGTGCCCGAGGGCCGCGTGGCGCTCTACATCTTTCCGTTCGCGCTCGGCAATGTGCTGGGGCCACTGCTGCTGGGCCCGCTGTTCGACAGCGTGGGCCGGCGCAAGATGATCGCGCTGACCTATGTGCTCGCCGGTGTCGGCCTCGCGCTCACGGGCTGGGCCTTCATGATGGGCTGGCTCGATGCGCGCAGCCAGGCGCTGTGCTGGTCGGCGGTGTTCTTCCTGGCCTCGGCGGCGGCAAGCTCGGCCTACCTGACGGTGAGCGAAGTGTTCCCGCTCGAGATGCGGGCCATGGCCATCGCGATCTTCTACGCGGTCGGCACGGGTGCGGGCGGTTTCGCGGCGCCGGTGGTGTTCGGCCTGCTGATCGAGACCGGCAGCCGCGGCGCAGTGATGGTGGGCTACGGCATCGGCGCCACGCTGGTCATCGTCGCGGGGCTGCTGGCCTTGCGCCACGCGGCCGACGCGGAGCGCAAGCCGCTGGAGGAAGTGGCGCCGCCGCTGTCGTCAGACAGCGGGCATGACCGGCACGGGTGACTGGCGCCTGATCGGGAAATGCCGCGGAACCGGCTCCGCCGGGCCGCTGGCATTGCCCCCGGAAGGGGGGTGCGAAGCGACACGAAGTGCGCGAAGCATGGGGGCGAATCAAAGACTGCAGGTTCTGAAGCCGAAGAAGCCGTCGTCGCGCCCGGGCAATGCGAAGCCGCGGCGCCGTGGCGAGCGCAGCCGCGCCCGCGTGGCGAACGATGCGCCGCGCAGCACGCGCGCCCGGCCGAACGCGGCCACGGGATCGAACTCGCCGCCGGCGCTCCACGGGTCGGTGCGGAAACCGGGCCAGGGCTGCAGCGTGCCTGCGGTCCACTCGTGCACATCGGCCCAGCGGAAGCCGCGCCGCGCCGCCGTGTGCGCCGCGATCTCCCATTCGACCTCGGTCGCCACGCGGCGCCCCGCCCAGCGGGCCCAGGCGTCGGCCTCCCACCAGCTCAGGTGCACCGCGCTGTGGTGCCCGGCCGCGCGCACCGTGGCGCCGAAGCGCTGCTGCAGCACCGAGCCGCCGGTGCCGTTGCGCGCCGCGCCGATCTGCTCGACATGGCGCGGCCCGCGCCGCCCCTCGGCCTGCGCGGCCAGCCAGCGCCAGCCTTCGGCGTGCCACAGCGCCTCGCGGTCGTAGCCGCCGTCGTCGACGAATTCGATGTACTGGTTCCAGGTCACGGGCTGGGCGTCGATCTCGAACTCGGGCACGTCGACACGGTGCGCGCCCCGCTCCTGCGCGAAAGCGAATCCGCAGCCGTCGGGCAGGCCAAGTTCCCACTGCGTGGCGGGCAGCACCAGCGGCTCGCGCGTCACGGCGATGGGCAGCGGCTCGATGCCCAGGGGCAGCCCCAGGGTCTGCGCCATCACGATGAACTGCTCGCCGCGCAGATCTTCATGGAACAGCGCGAGACGGTAGAAGTACAGCCCCGGATCGGTCTCGGCCGCGTGTTCGAGCAGTTCGAGCGTGCTCTCCAGCGTTTCGAGCAGGTAGGCCTTGGTCTGGCCGACGTCCGGCAGGCCGGGCGACCAGGGCTGCTGCTGCGGCGATCCCTGGGCCGGGTTCCACCAATCGTCGGCGTGGGGATCGATGGCGGCCAGCCGGGTCGGCCGCACCGGGCAGTCGGCACCGAAGGCGCGCTGGGTATTGCGCCCGATCCACCATTCGGCAAACCAGCCGATGTGCCCGGCCAGCCAGACCGGCGGCACCACGCCCTCGTCGCCCGTGCGCGGCACCGCGAGCGTGGACGAGCCCAGCGCCTCCTCGTAGAGAGACAGCAGGTGGAGCGTGTGGTTGCGCGCGTCGATCAGGGCCAGCGACAGCAGTTCGCGGCCCGCACGGCGCATGTCGGCCGAGTCGATCGATTGCGGCAGGGAAAGTGGCACAGCCATCGCCTCATTATGGTGCTCAGGGAAATCCCCCGAGGCGAGGGCAGCAGCCGCGCCACATGACGGCGTTAACATCGTGGGCTTTGCGCCGACGGCCCGCGGGGCCGCGCATTTTCGTCATCTGGTCGGGAGACTCCCCTTGTCCGCACTACTCAAGTTTTCGCTCTGGATGGACTGGATCAGCACGCAGCTCGGCAAGGTTGCCGCGTTCACGGTGATGGCCGCCGCGCTGATTTCCGCCGGCAACGCCTTCGTGCGCTTCGGCCTCAACACCAGCTCCAACGCCTGGCTCGAGATCCAGTGGTACCTGTTCGCCGCCACGGTCATGCTGGGCGCGCCGGTGGTGCTCAAGCTCAACGAGCATGTGCGCGTGGACATCTTCTACGGCAAGCTCAAGGGCCACGGGCCGGTCTATGTGGACCTGTTCGGACTGCTCTGTTTCCTGCTGCCGGTGATGGGCATCATCGCCTGGCTCAGCTGGCCGCTCTTCTACAGCATGCTGCTGTCCGGCGAAATGTCGAACAACTCGGGCGGCCTGATCCGCTGGCCCGCCATGCTGCTGCTGCCGCTGGGCTTTGCACTGATGTTCCTGCAGGGTGTGTCGGAAGTGATCAAGCGCATCGCCTACCTGAAGGGCCTGATCCAGATGGACACGCACTACGAAAAACCGGTGCAGTGAGCATCCCCCCGTTTCGGCTCACCGCGTGTGCAGCCGCATCCCCCACGTGCTTCGCTTCGCTCGCCGCGCACAGCCAATACAGCTGAAACGAGATAACTATGCAGATGGAAAATTTTGCGCCGATCATGTTCGGCGGGCTGGTGCTGATCATGCTGATCGGCTTCCCGGTGGCGTTCTCGCTGGCCGCGCTGGGCATGGCCTCCGGCTTCTTCGCGATCCAGATGGGCTGGTTCCCGGCGGTGTTCATGGAAAACCTGCCGATCAACATCTTCGGCATCCTGTCGAACGACCTGTTGCTGGCGATCCCGTTCTTCACCTTCATGGGCGCCATCCTCGAAAAGTGCGGGCTCGCCGAAGACATGCTCGACTCGATGGGCCAGCTGTTCGGCACGGTCAAGGGCGGCCTCGGCTACTCGGTGATCATCGTGGGCTTCATCCTCGGCGCCATCACCGGCACGGTGGCGGGCCAGGTGATCGCGATGGCGCTGATCTCTCTGCCGGTGATGATCCGCTACGGCTACAACATGCGCTATGCCACCGGCGTGCTGGCGGCCTCCGGCACCATCACGCAGCTGGTGCCGCCTTCGCTGGTGCTGATCGTCATGGCCGACCAGCTGGGCCGCTCGGTCGGCGACATGTACCGCGGCGCCTGGGGCCCGTCGATCCTCCAGGTGCTGATCTTCGCGGGCTACACCTTCATGCTCGGCATCGTCAAGCCGCACCACATTCCGGGCATTCCCAAGACCGCCCGCACGCTGAGCGGCGCCAAGCTGTGGGCCAAGTGCCTGCGGGGCATCATTCCATCGGCCATCCTGATCTTCGCGGTGCTGGGTTCGATGGGCGGCCTGCCGGGCATCGACACCGCGATCGCCACGCCGACCGAAGCGGGCGCCATGGGCGTGGTCGGCGCGCTGATCCTGGCGGCAATCCACAAGCGGCTGACGCTGGCACTGATCTGGGAAGCCATGGTCGGCACCATGCGGCTCACCGCCATGGTGGTGTTCATCCTGATCGGCGCGCGCGTGTTCTCGCTGGTGTTCCAGGGCGTGGACGGGGCCAAGTGGGTCGAGCACCTGCTGACGGGCCTGCCGGGGGGGCAGATCGGCTTCCTGATCGTGGTCAACCTGTTCATCTTCTTCCTGGCCTTCTTCCTCGACTTCTTCGAGATCGCCTTCATCATCCTGCCGATGCTGGGCCCGGTGGCGGCCAAGCTCGGCATCGACCTGGTGTGGTTCGGCGTGCTGCTGTGCGTGAACATGCAGACCAGCTTCATGCATCCGCCCTTCGGCTTTGCGCTGTTCTACCTGCGAGGGATTGCAGACACGCTGTTCAAGGAGAAACGGATCGCCAAGCCGGTGCTGTCGAACGACATCTACATGGGCGCGATCCCCTGGGTGCTGATGCAGCTGATCCTGGTCGCGATCGTGATCTTCGTGCCGCAGACGGTGACGATGTTCCTGCCCAAGGAAGAGAAGATCGACACCGACAAGGTGCAGATCGAAGTGCCGGTCGACGACATGGGCTCGAATTCCGGCGCGAGCAGCAGCGGTGGCGGTGAGAATCCCTTCGGCGATCCGCCCAAGGAAGAGGCACCGGCCGCTCCCGGTGCGGCCGGCACCGAGCCCGAGAAGAAGTAGGCGCTCTTGGGTCCGGCACCGTTTCGTTTCGAGCCGTCGCAGGGCGACGCGGTCGAAGGCCCGGCGTTCTCGCTGCCCTTCAAGCTGCTGGCCACCGTGATCGTGGGCGGTTGCGCGTTCTGGCTGGCACAGCTCTGGTCGGTGGGCGCCCTGGGCACCGCCAAGACTGGCGGCCTCGGCTGGTTCCTCGCCGGCATGGCGCTGATGGGCTGGACCTGGTTCCACATCATGACCAGCCGCACCCGCATCGACTGCCAGGGCCTGCACCAGCGCTGGATCTGGGACAAGCACATGGCGCTCGACGACCTCGCCTTCGGCAAGCTGATCCGCGTGCGCGGGCTCGACTGGCTGATTGCGCCGCGGCTCTACGTGCGCACGCTGGTCGGCAAGTTCGCGGTGTTCTATGCGGCCACGCCGGAACTCATCGCCGAGTTCGAGCGGCTGGTGGCCGAGCTCAAGCAGGCACGCAAGCTCTGATCGCGCCCCTGCCTGCAAGCGCCCACAAAAAAACCGCGCAGCGCGCGGTTTTTTCTTGAGTGCCGTTGAAGCTCAGAGCTTCACGGATTGCATGTAGTTGTCGAAGCGGCCTTCGGCGACGCGGAACCACGCCACCTGGTCGCGCTGGAAGGCCAGGAAGTCGGCGTAGATCTTCTTCCACTCCGGGCTCTTGGCACTGTTTTCTTCGTAGACCTGCAGCGAAGCCTTGAACGATGCGTCGAGGATTTCCTTGCTGAAGGGCAGCAGCTTGGTCTTGGCGCCGATCAGCTGCTTGAGCGCGGTCGGGTTGCGGGCATCGTACTTGGCCAGCATGTCCTGCGAGGCCAGCGCGGAGGCGGCCGCGATGATGGCCTTGTTCTCGGCCGACAAGGCATCGAAAGCCTTCTTGTTGATGAAGAAGTCGACCTCCGGGCCACCTTCCCACCAGCCCGGGTAGTAGTAGTTCGGCGCAACCTTGTTGAAGCCCAGCTTCTGGTCGTCGTACGGGCCGACCCATTCGGCCGCGTCGATCGTGCCCTTTTCCAGCGCCTGGTAGATCTCACCGCCCGGAATGCTTTGCGGCACCACGCCGAGCTTGGTCATCACGTCGCCCACCAGGCCGCCGCCGAGGCGCATCTTCAGGCCCTTGAGGTCGGCCGGGGTCTTGATTTCCTTGCGGAACCAGCCGCCCATCTGGGTGCCGGTGTTGCCGCCGTTGAAGCTCAGCATCCCGTAGGTGCCGTAGAACTCGTCCATCAGCTTGCGGCCGTTGCCGTGCATCATCCACGCGTTCATCTGGCGCGCGTTCATGCCGAAGGGAATGGCCGAACCGAGCGCGAAGGCCGGGTTCTTGCCGTAAAAATAGTAGGGCACCGTGTGGCAGGCTTCGACCGAACCCTGCTGCACGCCGTCGACCACGCCGAAAGCCGGCATCAGTTCGCCAGCCGCATGCACCGAGATTTCGAACTTGCCGCCCGACATGGCCTTGACGGCATTGGAGAAGACCTCGGCGCCACCATAAATCGTGTCGAGCGGCTTCGGAAAACTGGACGCAAGCCGCCAGCGGACGGCCGCTTGCGCATGGGCTGCGGGCGCAATGCCGGCGGCCAGAACGCCGGCGATGCCGGCGTTTTTGATGAGGGAACGACGATCCATTGATTTCACTCCGAGTGCATTGGAAAAAACGAAACGCGGCTTGTGGCCGCGTTGACGACTTTTGTAAGTCTTACAGATTGTAAAAACGCGCTTCCGCGCGGTCGGCGGGGGTTTACCCTGCGACGCTCCCGAAGCGCCCGGTGATCGAGGCTTCGATGCCCGCAGCGTCGAGGCCGATCGAGGCCAGCAGCTTGCCCGGGTCGCCGTGCTCGATGAAGCGGTCGGGCAAGCCCAGCTGCAGCACCGGCTTCTGCACGCCGGCGGCCTGCAACGCCTCGAGCACCGCACTGCCCGCGCCGCCCATGAGGGCGCCCTCTTCGAGCGTGACGATGGCATCGTGCGTGCCTGCCACCTGCAGCAGCAGCTCGACATCGAGCGGCTTGGCCCAGCGCATGTTGACCACCGTGGCATCGAGCGACTCGGCGGCGGTGAGCGCGGGGTACAGCAGCGATCCGAAGGCGAGGATCGCGATGCGTCGGCCTTCGCGGCGCACTTCGCCCTTGCCGAAGGGCAAGGCGTCGAGCGTGAGGTGCGGCGTCACGCCGGCCCCCGCGCCGCGCGGATAGCGCACGGCCACCGGGTGGTTCTGCTCGTAGGCGCTCGACAGCAGCTGGCGGCATTCGCGCTCGTCGGCCGGACAGGCGATGCTCATGTTGGGAATGCAGCGCAGGAAGGAGATGTCGTACGCCCCTGCATGCGTCGCGCCATCGGCGCCGACCAGGCCCGCGCGGTCGAGTGCGAACACCACCGGCAGGTTCTGGATCGCGACGTCGTGGATCAGCTGGTCGTACGCGCGCTGCAGGAAGGTCGAGTAGATCGCCACCACCGGCTTCAGGCCTTCGCAGGCCAGACCGGCGGCGAAGGTGACCGCGTGCTGCTCGGCAATGCCGACGTCGTAGTAGCGGTCCGGGAAGCGCTGCTCGAACTCGACCATGCCCGAGCCCTCGCGCATCGCGGGCGTGATGCCCACGAGCCGGCCGTCGTGGGCCGCCGTGTCGCACAGCCATTGCCCGAACACCTGCGTGAAGGTCTGCTTGGCCACCGCTGCAGGCTTGACGAGGCCCACCTGCGGATCGAACTTGCCGGGCCCGTGGTAAGCCACCGGATCGGCCTCGGCCAGCTTGTAGCCCTGCCCCTTCTTCGTGACCACGTGCAGGAACTGCGGGCCGCTCAGGTGCTTGAGGTTCTCGAGCGTGGGCACCAGCGAGTCGAGGTCGTGGCCGTCGATCGGGCCGACATAGTTGAAGCCGAACTGCTCGAACAGCGTGGCCGGCACCACCATGCCCTTGGCATGCTGCTCGAAGCGCTTGGCCAGCTCGAACAGCGGCGGCGCGGCGCGCAGCACACTCTTGCCGACGTTCTTGGCGGCGGCGTAGAAATTGCCGCTCATCAGCTGCGCGAGGTAGCGGTTGAGCGCGCCCACGGGCGGGCTGATCGACATGTCGTTGTCGTTCAGGATCACGAGCAGCTTGCAGTCGCACACGCCCGCGTTGTTGAGCGCCTCGAAGGCCATGCCGGCCGTCAGCGCACCGTCGCCGATGATGGCCACGGTGTAGCGGTCCTCGCCCTTCTGCTTGGCGGCCATCGCCATGCCGAGCGCGGCCGAGATGCTGGTCGACGAATGCGCGGTGCCGAAGGTGTCGTATTCGCTCTCGCTGCGCTGCGGAAAGCCCGAGATGCCGCCGATCTGCCTGAGCGTGGGCATGCGCTCGCGCCGGCCGGTGAGGATCTTGTGCGGGTAGGTCTGGTGGCCCACGTCCCATACCAGCCGGTCGTGCGGCGTGTTGAACACATGGTGCAGCGCGACGGTGAGTTCGACCGTGCCGAGGTTGGAGCTCAGGTGGCCGCCGGTGCGCGAGACGTTGTCGAGCACGCAGGCGCGCACCTCGTCGGACAGCTGCCTGAGCTGCGCGCGGTCGTAGTGCCGGATCGGCGAGGGGTCGTGGAGAGTGGGAAGCAGCGGAGCCATGGGGAAGTGTTTTCTTTTCTCAGTTTTCCATCACGCTTCGCGTGGCCCGCGACGCATGAAACTGCCGCGATTCAGTCGGGAGACACCGCAGAACCGGCGTTGCCGGGCTGCTGGTGTCGCCCCCTGAAAGGGGGTGGGCGAAGCGACACGAAGTGCGCGAAGACTGGGGGTAAGTTTCATCCTAGCGGTCGCGGTCGACCACCATGTGAGCGAGCGCGCGCAGGGCGGCCGTGTCTGCCAGGCCGCTGCGCGCCAGGGCGGCGAGCGCATCGGCCAGCAGTTGGCGGGCCTGCGTGCGTGCGCCGTCCAGGCCGAGCAGCGACACGTAGGTGGGCTTGTCGGCCGCGGCGTCCTTGCCGGCGGTCTTGCCCAGGGTCTGTGAATCGGCGGTGACGTCGAGGATGTCGTCGACCACCTGGAATGCGAGGCCGATGGCCGCGCCGTAGTCGCGCAGGGCCGCGAGCGCGGCCGGGGTCACGTTACCGCAGGCGGCGCCCATGACGACGCTGCCCTGCAGCAGCGCACCGGTCTTCAGGCGGTGCATTTCGCGCAGCTGGGCTTCGTCGAGCGCGATGCCCACGCTGGCCAGATCGATCGCCTGGCCACCGGCCATGCCCTGGCTGCCCGCGGCGCGCGCGAGCAGGCGGCACAGCGTGGCCTGCGTCGCAAGGGGAACCTCGTCGCCCTCGGGCGTCAGCAGCTCGAAGGCCAGGGCCTGCAAGGCATCGCCGGCGAGCAGTGCGTCGGCCTCACCGAACTTCACGTGCACCGTGGGCTTGCCGCGGCGCAGCACGTCGTTGTCCATGCAGGGCAGGTCGTCGTGGACCAGCGAATAGGCGTGGATCAGTTCGGTGGCACAGGCCGCGCGCAACGCCGCGGCGTCATTGCCGCCGGCGGCCTCGCTGGCCGCCAGCACCAGCAGCGGCCGCAGCCGCTTGCCGCCGTCGAGCACGGCATAGCGCATCGCGTCGCCCAGCAGCACCGGCGAGTCGACGCCGACCCAGCGCGACAGCGCCGCTTCGACCCGCGCCAGGTGCGGCTCGCTCCAGCCAGCGAGCCGTGCGGCATCCCAATCGGTCATCGCGGCCGCCGTCATTCGGCCGTCCAGACCTTGAGGCTGCCCGCATCGAGCACCTTGATCTGGTCTTCGACCGCCTGCAGCTTGTCGCGGCAGAAGGCGAGCAGCGCGGCGCCGCGCTGGTAGCTGCCGAGCAGCTGGTCGAGCGGCAGCTGGCCCGATTCGAGTTCTGCAACCAGTTGTTCCAGCTCCTGGAGCCCTGCTTCGTAACTGGCGGGCAGCGGGCCCGTGTCGGGCGTGGCCGCCGGGCTGGGAGAAGAAGGGGAAGGCACCTTGGGCATGCAACGAAACGTGGGTGAAACCGGGCATTTTAGGACGGGGCCCGAATCGGATGGCGGCCGCCGCCGGGCCGCCCCAAGGCGAGCCGTGCCTCCCCCTCGGGGGGTGGCGAATTACACGCAGCGTAGCGCAGTGAAAAGCCGGGGGGCACAGTGGACAGCGGGCGCCGCCGGGCCGCCCCAAGGCGAGCCGTGCCTCCCCCTCGGGGGGTGGCGAATTGCACGCAGCGTAGCGCAGTGAAAAGCCGGGGGCAAAAGATGCCCCCGGGTACAATGCGAATTCTTCTTGTTGGCAAAACCGACACACTTCTCGGGCCGTTGCGTCTCAGACGGCGCCTTCCGTTCTTTCCTTTTTTTCTCCCTGTGGGGAGCTTGGTCAGGTCCTCCATGTCTGATTTAAGTCTTCAACTGCAGCAGGCCGCGAGCCAACTTCCAGTTTCCGCGTATTTCGACGAAGCGCTCTATGCGCGCGAAATGCAAAACCTTTTTGCGCGAGGGCCCCGCTATGTCGGCCATCGCCTCGCCGTGCCCGAAATGGGCAACTTCCACACCCTGCCGCAGGAGCACCAGGGCCGCGCGCTGGTCCACACGCCCAAGGGCGTGGAGCTGATCTCCAACGTCTGCCGCCACCGCCAGGCGCTGATCCTGCAGGGCCGCGGCCAGCTCGACAACCAGGCCGGCGGCAACATCGTCTGCCCGCTGCACCGCTGGACCTATGCCGCGAGCGACCCGCGCACCACCGGCACGCTGATCGGCGCCCCGCATTTCGAGCAGGACCCCTGCCTCAGCCTGCACAACTACCCGCTCACCGAATGGAACGGCCTCCTGTTCGAGAAGAACGCCGACGGCACCGGCCCCGACGTGGCCGCCGACATGAAGGGCCTGGGCCCGCAGGCCGACCTCGACTTCTCGGGCTACGCGCTCGACCGCGTCGAGCTGCACGAGTGCAACTACAACTGGAAGACCTTCATCGAGGTCTACCTCGAGGACTACCACGTGGGCCCGTTCCACCCCGGCCTCGGCAGCTTCGTCACCTGCGACGACCTGCGCTGGGAGTTCAACGCCAGCTACTCGGTGCAGACGGTGGGCGTGGCCAACCGCCTGGGCCGCGCGGGCAGCCCGATCTACCAGAAGTGGCAGGAACAGCTGCTCAAGTACCGCGACGGCAAGCCGCCGAAGTACGGCGCCATCTGGCTCACCTACTACCCGCACGTGATGGTCGAGTGGTATCCGCACGTGCTCACCGTGTCGACGCTGCACCCGGTGAGCCCCACCAAGACGCTCAACATGGTCGAGTTCTTCTACCCCGAGGAAATCGTCGCCTTCGAGCGTGAATTCGTCGAAGCCCAGCAGGCCGCCTACATGGAGACCTGCGTGGAAGACGACGAGATCGCCGAGCGCATGGACGCCGGCCGCCGTGCCCTGATGCTGCGCGGCGACAACGAAACAGGCCCCTACCAGAGTCCCATGGAAGACGGCATGCAGCAGTTCCACGAGTGGTACCGCATCACGATGCAGAGCGCCTGAGTCGATGACTGCCGCATCGACGGGTGTTCCAGGAACACCGCGGAACCGGCTTTGCCGGGCCGCTGGTGTTGCCCCCGGTGAGGGGGTAGGAGAAGCGACACGAAGTGCGCGAAGCCTGGGGGAGAGCCCCTAGTGCAAGCGCTCTGGATGGTGCTCGGCGCATTTCTGTTTGCGACCATGAGCGTGGTCGTGAAAGTCGCCTCGGCGTGGTTCAACAGCGGCGAGATGGTGCTCGGCCGCGGCCTGATCGGCATCGTGTTCCTGTGGCTGCTGGCGCGCAACCGCGGCGTCTCGCTCGCGACGAAGTACCCCGGCATGCACGCCTGGCGCAGCACCATCGGCGTGGTGTCGCTGGGCGCGTGGTTCTATGCCATCGCCCACATGCCGCTGGCCACCGCCGTCACGCTCAACTACATGAGCAGCGTGTGGGTCGCGGCCTTTCTGATCGGCGGCGCGCTGCTCGCCTGGGTGCCGGTGCCCGGCCGCGACGGCCGCGTCGAGCGCCCGCCGCTGCAGGGCGCACTGGCGATGACCGTGCTCGCGGGCTTCGCGGGCGTCGTGCTGATGCTCAAGCCCACGGTCAATGGCAACGAAGGCTTCGCGGGGCTGCTGGGCCTGCTGTCGGGCCTCACGGCCGCATTCGCCTACATGCAGGTGGTGGCGCTGTCGCGCATCGGCGAACCCGAGCTGCGCACGGTGTTCTACTTCGCGGTCGGCTCCGCCGTGGCTGGGGCTTTCGCCACGGCCGCCACCGGGTTTTCGGGCGGGGATTCCTGGACGTGGCAGCATGCGCTATGGCTGCTGCCGATCGGCTTGCTGGCCGCCCTCGGACAACTCTGCATGACGCGTGCCTACGCCACCGCCAAGACCCAGGCCGGCACCCTCGTGGTGGCCAACCTGCAGTATTCGGGCATCGTCTTTGCGGCGTTCTACAGCGTGGTGCTGTTCGACGACCGCATCGATGCCGCCGGATGGGCCGGCATGGCGCTCATCATCGTGAGCGGCATCGCGGCCACCGTGCTGCGCCAGCGGGCGGTGCCCAGGGCCCCGGCCGAAGAACACTGAATCTCACCGAAGGAGAACACGCCATGTACACCACCCTCGTCAGCGTCGAACAACTCCAGCAACTTCAAGCCAGCGACACCCCCCTCATGGTGTTCGACTGCAGCTTCGACCTCATGAAGCCCGAGGCTGGCCCGCAGATCTACGCCGCCGCGCACATTCCGGGCGCCCTGTATGCCAACCTCGACACCGACCTCAGCGCCAGGCACGGCATGCCCGGCGCACGCGGCGACGTGGTGGTGGCGCAGGAAGACGGCGTGCCGGCCTCGGGCGGGCGCCATCCGCTGCCCAGCCGCGAGAAGTTCGCGGCCTGGCTCTCGAGCATCGGCTTCGCGAACGACATGCAGGCCGTGGTGTACGACCGCAACGGCGCCAACTACTGCGGCCGGCTCTGGTGGATGCTCAAGTGGATGGGCCACGACGCGGTGGCCGTGCTCGACGGCGGCCTGCAAGCCTGGCAGGCCGCGGGCGGCGACGTCACGAACCGCGAGGAGCCCGCGCGCTTCCAGTCGAATTTCGTGCAGGGCGAGCCGATCGCCAAGCTCGTGACCACCGACACCGTGGTGCGCCGGCTCGGCCAACCTGACCAGCAGCTGATCGACGCGCGGGCCGGCGCACGATATCGCGGCGAGGTGGAACCTCTGGACCCGATTGCCGGTCACATCCCCGGGGCCCTCAACCGGCCCTTCGCCGAGAACCTCGGTCCCGACGGCAAGTTCAAGCCGGCATCGCAATTGCGTGCCGAGTTCGAAGCGCTGCTCGCGGGACGCGACGCGGCGACCGTCGTCCACCAATGCGGCAGCGGCGTGAGCGCTGTGCCCAACCTGCTTGCGATGCAGATCGCCGGGCTGGGGACGACCGCGCTCTATGCCGGCAGCTGGAGCGAATGGAGCAACACGCCGGGGCTGCCGACCCGGCAAGGCGCAGAACCATGAAACACATTCGACTTCGACGTATCTCCGCTCTCGCAATCGCCGCCGCACTGTTCGCGGCGGCTCCGTTTCTTTCCGCCCAGGCCCAGCAGCAGCACGCCCACGTGCACGGCCAGCTCAAGCTCGACGTGGCCATCGACGGCCCCACGGTCGTGATCGACATGGAATCCCCGCTCGACAACATCGTCGGCTTCGAACGCGCCCCGAAGACCGATGCCGAGAAGAAGACCGTCGAAGCCGCGATCGCCCTGCTGCGCGCGGCCGACAAGCTCTTCACCATCGACCCCGCCGCCAACTGCAAGCTCGGCCCGGTCGACCTGCGCTCCAGCGCACTCGGCCTCGGCAACCCCGACCCGAACGAGCCCGCGGGCCATGCGGACCTCGACGCCACCTTCTCCTTCAACTGCACCAATGCGGCCGCCGCGAAGTTCATCGACCTGAACCTGTTCAGTGCGTTCAAGGGCCTGCGGCAGGTCGATTCGCAGATCGCTTCCTCGCAGGGCCAGTTCAAGCGCCAGCTCAAGCGCCCCACCGGCGCCCAGGCGAACCAGCCCGCTCGCCTGGGCTGGGGAAAATAAGACCGTGAGCACCTCCCAGCAGGCCGAGACGACGCCCCTGCGCGTCGTGCTCTCCGCCGAAGCGCTGCGTTTTGCGTGGCCCGGCATGAAGACGCCCTGCATCGACATCGAGGCCTTCCGCATCACCGCGGGCGAGTCGGTGTTCCTGCACGGCCCGAGCGGCTGCGGCAAGAGCACGCTGCTGTCGCTGCTGGCCGGCGTGCTGGTGGCCGACGAAGGCCGCGTGACCCTGCTGGGGCATGACTGGTCGCAGCTCTCGGGCGCGGCGCGCGACCGCTGCCGCGTGGCCCATGTGGGCTACATCTTCCAGCAGTTCAACCTGCTGCCCTACCTGAGCGTGCTCGACAACGTGCTGCTGCCCTGCCGCTTCTCGGCCCGGCGCGAAGCACAGGCCGCGCGCAACGGCAGCGCGCGCGACGAGGCCGAGCACCTGCTTGCGCAGATGGGCCTCGACCGCCACCTGTGGAAGCGCCAGGCCCTGCAGCTTTCCGTCGGCCAGCAGCAGCGCGTGGCCGCGGCGCGCGCGCTCATCGGCCAGCCCGAGGTGGTGATTGCCGACGAGCCGACATCGGCACTCGACGAAGACCGGCGCGAAGCGTTCCTCGACGTGCTGCTGACGGCCTGCGCCGTCCACCACAGCGCGCTCGTGTTCGTGAGCCACGACCAGCGCATCGCACAGCGCTTTGCGCGGCATGTGCTGCTGCCGGAGATCAACCGCGCGGCATCGACGGCAATGGCGGTGGATGCATGAGGGCGCTCTTTTCCATTGCCTGGCGCAGCGCCTGGAACCGGCGCTTCACGCTCGCGCTCACGGTGTTCTCGATCGCGCTGTCGACCTTCCTTCTGCTCGGCGTGGAGCGCATCCGCACCGAGTTGCGCGAGAACTTCGCCTCGTCGGTCTCGGGCACCGACCTGATCGTCGGCGCGCGCACCGGCTCCACGCAGCTGCTGCTGTATTCGGTGTTCCGCATCGGCGCGGCCACCAACAACATCTCGTGGAAGAGCGTCCAGGCGCTGGCCGCGCACCCCGGCGTCGACTGGGTCGTGCCGCTCTCGCTCGGCGATTCGCACCGCGGCTTCGCCGTGCTCGCCACGTCCACCGACTACTTCAACCGATTCCGCTACGGCGACCGCCAATCGCTGAAGCTGCGCGAGGGCAAGCCCTTCAGCGAACTCTTCGACGCGGTGGTGGGCGCCGAAGTGGCCGACAAGCTCGGCTACCACGTGGGCCGGAAGATCACGCTCGCGCACGGCAGCGGCGAACTCAACGTGGCCGAGCATGCCGACAAGCCCTTCACGGTCGTCGGCGTGCTCGCACGCACCGGCACGCCGGTCGACCGCACGGTGCACATCGGCCTCGAGGCGATGGAAGCCATTCACCTCGAATGGGTGGGCGGCGCGCCGATGCCGGGTGTGCGCATTCCGGCCGAGCAGGTGCGCAAGTTCGACCTCGCGCCGAAGAACGTGACAGCCGCGCTGGTGGGCCTGAAGAACCGCGCCGCGGTGTTCGGCGTGCAGCGCTGGATTTCCACCTATACCGGCGAGCCGCTGATGGCGATCCTGCCCGGCGTCGCGCTCGACGAACTGTGGAGCGTGATCGGCATCGGCGAGAACGCCCTGCTGCTGATGTCGGCGCTGGTCGCGCTGGTGAGCCTCGCGGGCCTCGTCTCCGTGGTGATGGCGGGCCTGAACGAACGGCGGCGCGAACTCGCCGTGCTGCGCGCCGTCGGCGCCGGCCTTCGCCATGTGCTGGCGCTGCTCGCGCTCGAGGGCGCGATGGTCACCCTGCTCGGCGTGGCCTTCGGCGTGGTGATGGCGGTGCTCGGCATCGCCCTGCTCTCGCCGTGGCTGCAGTCGCAGTTCGGGCTGACACTGAGCCTTTCCGAACCTACACTGAACGAATGGTTGCTGATGGCGAGCCTGCTGGTCGCGGGTTGGCTGGCCAGCCTCTTGCCCGGCATCCGTGCCTACCGCCTCTCGTTGGCCGACGGCCTCTCACCGAGGATTTGAACCATGCGCATCGCAAAGCAGACTTTCACGATCAACGCTTTCACTCGCCTTTCAATGCTGCTGGCAGGCGCCGGCCTCGCAGCGGCCGCATGGGCCGCCGACCCCGCGCCCAAGGACACCACTGCGTCGAACCCGCTCGGCGGCAAGGCCGCACCGCCCGCCGCCGCCAAGGGCACGCCCGGCCAGCCGCGCCAGATCACCTGGGAAGAACTGGTGCCCAAGGACTGGGACCCGTCCAAGGAATTCAAGGGCATGGATCTGAGCGCACTCGACGACGGCGATCCGCGCGCCAATGCGATGCTGATGAAGATGCAGGAGGTGTCGAACAACGCCCCGACCAACCCCGCGATGAACGGCGCCGAGATCAAGATCCCGGGCTTCATCGTGCCGCTCGAGGAGGCCAAGGGCGAGGTCACCGAGTTCCTGCTCGTGCCCTACTTCGGCGCCTGCATCCACACGCCGCCGCCGCCGGCCAACCAGATCCTGCACGTCATCCCGCAGAAGGGCGCCAAGTTCCGCGCGATGGACACCGTGTGGGTCACCGGCAAGCTGCAGACCCAGCGCAACGACTCGATGATGGGCGTGAGCGGCTACCACCTGAACGCCAGCAGCGTCACCAAGTACTCGGGCGGCGCCAAGTAGGCGCCCCGGCTTGGCGGGCGTCGTTGCCTTCGCCAGCGGGCTCGCAGCCCGTTCGCACGGTGTCTGGATCAAGGAGCGGGTGCCGAGCCTCGCGAAGAGCTACATCCGCATCTTCGGCTGACCCGCCGGCGGCGCCTCCGTGTCGGCCATGCGCCGACACGCGCAGCAGCGGCGGGACGACACAGACGGTTGCATCCCGAGTGCAAGGTGGGTCATCGCAGACCGTCGGAGACCGTTGAGAGTTTCCAGGCGTGACGTCGGCGCCTTGATGGAACTCCAGATGAACAACCAACGTCCCCCGGCCCTGCGGCTGCTTGCAGTTTCGCTGTGCATCGGCGCACTCGCCATCGCAGGCTGCGACAAGATCGCCCCGCCCACGCCCACCACGGAGCCGACCGTCTCCATTCCGCCGCCCACGGTGCCGCAGACGCCCGTTGCCGCGCCTGCAGCGGCCCCCATGCCCGCGGCCTACACGCCGCCCTCGGCCGAGCAGCTCTACCAACTGGTCGCTCCCATCGCGCTCTACCCCGACAAGTTGGTCGCGCAGATCCTGGCAGGCGCGACCTACCCCGAGCAGATCACCGCGGCGCACGACTGGCTCGCGCAGAACAGGTCGCTCAAGGCCGGACCGCTCGCCGATGCGGCCAACCAGCAGCCCTGGGATCCGAGCGTGAAGTCGCTCACCGCCTTCCGGCCCGTGATCGACCAGCTCGCCGGCAACATCCCGTGGACCGAGGCGCTCGGCAAGGCCTACTACAACGACCCGGCCGACGTGATGAACGCGATCCAGGTCATGCGGCAGCGCGCATCGAACGCCGGCCGCCTCAAGAACAACAACAGGCTCCGGGTCGCCAGCGCCGCGGCGCCGCGGGACTACGTGCCGGCGCCGGACATGCAGCCGGTCTATGCCGGCCCCGCAGTGATCGAGCCGCCGCAGCAACTGATCACCATCGAGCCGGTGCAGCCCGACGTGGTGTACGTGCCGAGCTATGACCCGCAGGTGATCTACGGCGAGCCGGTGCCCGTCTATCCCGGCTATGCGTACGCCCCGCCCGTCGAGGTCGCGCCGGGCTACAGCCGCGGGCAGGTCGCCGCGGCCGGTGCGCTGGCGTTCGGTGCCGGCGTGATCGTCGGCGCCGCGCTGGAGCGGCACGACTGGGGCTGGCATTCATGGAACATGAACTGGGGCGCACCGCGCTGGCGGGGCCGTGAGCCGGACCGCATCGTGCAGCCGGCCTACGCCCGGCCTGCGGTGGTCTACAACAACAGCACCTACATCTCGCGCTCGACTACCGTGGTCAACAACGTGCGGAACATCTACAACAGCGGTGCGCCGCGCGGCATGCCCCCCGGTGCGCCGCCGCCCAATTTCGCGGGCGGCCCGGGCTTCGCGCCGCAGCAGCAAGCCCAACTGGCGCAGCAACAGCATCAACAGCAAGCACGGCAGCAGCAGGCGTTGATGCAGGAGCAACAGCAGCAAGGCCAGCAACGCGCACAACAACAGGCCCGGCAACTGCAGGCGCAGCAGCTGCAAGCCCAGCAACAGCAAGCACTGCAGGCACAGCGCCAACAGCAACAGCAGCAAGAACAGATGCGGCGCCAGCAAGCGCAGCAGGCCCAGCAGCAAGCCCGCGCCGCCCACCAGCAGCAGCCGCAACAGGCCCGGCTCCAACAGCAACAACAGCAGGAGCAGATGCGGCAACAGCAGATCGCGCAGCAGCAACAGGCGCGCGCCGCCAGCCAGCAAGCCCAGCAACAGCAGCAGCGCGCGTTGCAGGAGCGCCAGCGTCAGCAGCAGACGCAGCAAACCCAGCAGCAGGCCCAGCAGGAACAGTCACGACGCCAGCAGATGCAGCAGCAACAGCAGGCGCAACAACAAGCGCGTGCGGCCCAGCAACAGCAGGCCCAACAGCAGCAGATGCAACGGCAGCAGGCGCAGCAGCAACAAGCCCAGAACGAGGCCCGGCAGCAGCAGGAGCAGATGCGCCGCCAGCAACAGCAACAGCAACAGCAACAGCAACAGCAGCAAGCGCAGGCCGCGCGCGCGCAACAGCAGCAACAGGCGATGCAACAACAGCAGCAGCAACGCCAGCAGCAGATGCAGCAACAGCAGGCACACCAGGCGCAGATGCGCCAGCAGCAGCAGCAGCAGCAGCAACAAGCCCAGCAGCACGCGGCGGCAGCCGCTGCGGCCGCCGCCAAACGACCGCCGCGCCGCCCCGGCGAGCCACCGGGACAACAGCCCTGAGGCGTGCTGCCCCGGCGCTGCTTACGGCTTGCCGAGCTCGGTCAGCAGGCGCGTGACGCGGTAGATGCGCGGCACGATCGAATCGAACTCGATGTGCTCGTCGCGTGCGTGGCAGCCAAAGCCGGAGCTTCAACTCGCGCCCTACGGCAACTCCCGTCCGCTGGCCGGGTCGGCGGTGGAGGGCAAGGCGCCGCGCAGGAGCCGCGGCGCGAGCTTGCGGTTGCCCGTGGCGATTTCCTGCGGCGCGGGAATGAGCTGGGTGCCTTCCATGCTGATGCTGCCGTTGCCGCGGTTGGGTGAGCTTGCGAGCGGTGCCTCGGGCAGCACGGGAGCGGCGTTCACGTTGCGCAGCATGACGTTGTCGGTGCTCGGCTGCGTGCGCTGCTGCATGCCGCGGATCTCGTCGTAGCGGTCGTAGGCAAAGGCCTCGGTCGAGGCACCGTCGCGCATCACCGCAGGGCGCAGGAACATCATGAGGTTGCTCTTGTTGCGCGTGCGGTTCTCGTTCTTGAACAGGTTGCCGAGCACCGGGATGTCGCCGGCCAGCGGCACCCTCTCGATGCTGGTGTTGTAGGTGTCCGACAGCAGGCCGCCCAGCATGATGAGCCCGCCGTCCTCGACCAGCACGCTCGATTCGATGGAGCGCTTGTTGGTGGTGGGGCCGTTGGCGTTGGCCATCGTGGCCGCATCGACGTTCGAGGTCTCCTGGAAGATCGTCATCTTCACGGTGCCGTTCTCGTTGATGGTCGGGCGCACGCGCAGCGTGAGGCCGACGTCCTTGCGTTCCACCGTGGTGAAGGGGTTGATGCCCACCGAGCCCGAGGTGCTCGCGTACTGGCCGGTGACGAAGGGCACGTTCTGGCCGATCACGATCTTGGCCTCTTCGTTGTCCAGCGTCAGCAGGTTGGGCGTCGAGAGCACGTTGGCATCGCCGTCGCTGCTGAAGAAGCTGGCGATGGCGCCCAGGATGTACTGGCCGCCGATCTTGCCGGCGATGCCCAGGTTCAGTCCCGGCTGGATCGACGACGCCAGGCCGGCGGCATTCCGGGTGGTCAGCGCCTGGGTCAGCGCCAGGATGTTCGTCCCGTTGAGGCTGGAGTTGGTGCCGATGACACCGTTGCTGCCCAGCGCGCTTTGCCACTGGACGCCGAAGCTTGCGGCCTTGTTGGCGCTGACCTCGACGATCAGCGCCTCGATCATGACCTGTGCGCGCCGGCCGTCGAGCTTGTCGATCACCGCGCGCATCTGGCGGTACTGCGGCTCGGGCGCCGTGATGATCAGCGAATTGGTCGACGGATCGGCCTGGATCTGGCCGCCGGTCGATGGCTGGTTGGCGTTGTTCAGCGGCGCATTGGCGCCGGCCGAGCCACCTTGCCCGTTCATGCTGTTCTGCGTGGCCTGCTGCGCTACAGGACCGTTGCCGGCGGCGCCCGGGGCACCCGGCGTCGTGGACTGCTGGTTCGCCGCCATCGCGGCGCGCAGCGTGGCCGCCAGCCGCACCGCGTCGGCGTTCTTCAGGTAGACCACGTAGATGTTGCCAGCCGCGCCGTTGCTGCTCTCGGCGGGTGCGCGGTCGAGCTTCTCGACCAGCGTGCGCACGAGTTGCGCGCGTGCAGGGTTGGCTGCGCGCATGAGCACCGAGTTGCTGCGCGGATCGGCCAGCAGCGTGGTGCGAAACGACGTGCCGGCGACACCTGCTGCAGCGGCACTCGGTGCACCCGAGCCACCGCCGTCGATAAGCCGCTGCACCAGCGGGATCAGGTCGGTGGCGATCGCGTGCTTGAGCTGGATGATCTCGACGTCGGACGCGTTGGGCACGTCGAGCGCCGCGATGATGCGGGCCAGCCGGCGCATGTTGTCGGCGTAGTCGGTGATCACGAGCGAGTTGTTGCCCGGGCTCGGGTTGACGGCGCTGTTCGGTGAAATCAGCGGGCGCAGCACCGGCAAGAGGCTGCTCGGCGACTCGTAGTTGAGCCTGAAGATCTGCGTGACGACCTGGTTGCTGCCCGACGACGACATGGCGCCGATCGACGTGTTGACCGTGTTGACCGTGTTGACCGTGTTGCTCAGCAGCTTGGCGCTGGCCTCGGGCACCACCTTGTAGAGGCCGCCGGCCTCCACCACCGCGAAGCTCTGAAGACGCAAGGCCGCGGCGAACTGATCGAAGGCGGCCGTCGGCTGGACCGGGCGGTCGGTGAAGAGGTTCATCGTGCCCTTGACGCTGGGATCGACCACCACGTCACGCCCCGTGATCACCGCCATGGTGCGCGCCACGGCCTCGATGTCGGCTTCGTAGAAGTTCAGCGTGATCGGCTCGCTGCGACCGGGCACCGCTGCGGCTCTGGCCGGTGCGGGAGCCTCTGTGGGCCGTGTCTGGGCGACCGCCTGAAGGGTGACCCGCAGCGACCGGCCCTGTATCTCTGCCGTGTAGAGCGTCGGCTGCCGGAGATTCAATACCACCCGGCTGCGCTCGCCTGCCTGGACCACGTTGATCGAGCGCAGGTTGGGTTGATCCACTTCGATGGCGGTGCGCCCCACGTCGTTGGTGGCGCCAGGAAAGTCGAGTGCGATACGCGCGGGGCTCTGAACCGAGAACCCATTGGGTACGGCGGCGAGCGGCTGTGCCAGATCGATCTGGATGACCTCGACACCCTGTTGCATCGAACCCGCAACCGCCTTGATCGCATTTTGCGCATGGGCCACGCCGAACGCGCTGGCCGCAAGCAGGCTCAAGCCCACGGCACGGACGCGGCGCGCACTCAAGCCGAACGGACCCGCGGCCGCGTCGCTCGCGCCTTGCCTGACCCGCTCGATGGGATCGGCGGAAAAAGGGCAAGAGACGGGAGTGCGAAAAGTAGAAAACGCATCATCGATTTTCAAAGACGAAAGACCGGGCTTGGCGGGATGCCGCATGTCGCGAAATGGGTCGAACAGCGAGCCGGGTGCCGTGGCCGCACCGCCCGGCAAATGGCAACCCTCCTCTCAAAACAGAAGGGATAGCGGCACGCCGCAAAATGTAACTCAACGTTAAATGAATTATCTTAAGTAACGCCGATGTCAGCAAGCACGGGTGGGCCGTGGCGCAACAACCGATGGCGTGACGGGCCGGGCTCGCCCGGGACGCGAGTCGCCCCTTCAGCCCTTGCCGCCGCGCACGGTTTTCTTCGCTGCCGCAACCTTGCGCGCCGGCTTCAGCGACGGTGCTTAGGCATGCCCCATGCGGCTGTCGAAGTACAGCGAATCGCCACGCGCCAGGTGCACCACCTCGCCGTTGTCGAAGTGCACCTCGATCTCGCCCGACAGCACATAGGCGAACTCCTCGCCCGTGTGCCGCACGAAGTCTTCCGGCCCGTGGATGCGGCGCGCACGCACGGTGCCGACGATGGGCTCATCTGCTTGCCGGCCGCCGTGGTGCCCAGGATCGGCGCCGCTTACTGCTTGCCGATCTCGGTCAGCAGGCGCGTGACGAGGTAGATGCGCGGCACGATCGAATCGACTTCGATGTACTCGTCGCGTGCGTGGTAGCCGAAGCCCGCGAGGCCGAAGCTCTCGACCACCGTGGCCTTGCCCGAGCGGCTCGCATAGCCGGCGTCGGTGCCGCCGCCGGTCATCGGCGTCAGCGCGAGGTCGCGGTCGATCTCCTTGTAGATCGCCTGGGCCTTCTCCGCCAGCGCCTGGCCCTTCGCGCCCGCGACGAACGCAGGGCGGCCGATCTCGACCTTCACCGTCGTCTCGGTGTCCGGAATCAGCTTGCCGCTCGCGATCTTCGCCTGCAGCGCCGCGTCGAGCTTCTTCTCGGCGCCCGGCTGCGTGATGCGGATGTCGCCCAGCGCCTGCGCCTTCTCGGTGATCTGGTTGATCGGGCCGGTGGCGCGCGCCACGGTCCAGTTGAGCGTCACGCCGGGGATGTCCTTCGCGATGTCCTTGGTCTGCAGCATCTGGTACGAGAGCTCGTACAACGCATTGCGGCCCAGCTCGGGGGCGGCACCCGCGTGCGCCGCCCGGCCCTTCACTTCGAGCGTGGCCTGCGCGATGCCGGCGGCGCCGAGCAGCAGCGACTCGCCCTTGGCGACCGACTTGGCAGCCGTGGGCTCGAACGACAGCACCGTGTCGTGCAGGTCGGCCGTGGTGGCGATCAGTTCGCCCGAGCCGACCGAGCCCACTTCCTCGTCGGGGTTCACGAGCACCGTGAGCGTGTCGTAGTCGCGCCAGCCCGCATCGGCCAGGATCTTCAGCGAAGCCATCATCACCGCGATGCCGCCCTTGTCGTCGGCGATGCCGGGGCCGTAGATGCGGTTGCCGTCCACCTTGTAGGGCTGGCTGCCGAGGATGCCGGCGGCGTACACGGTGTCCATGTGGCCCTGCAGCATGATCTTGCGCTTGCCGGTTCCCTTGACCGTGCCGATCACGATGTCGGCGCCCGCGCCGGTCTGCGTCTTGCGGCGCTCGGTCTTGAAGCCCGCGGCCTTCAGGCGGCCTTCGATCACGTCGGCCATCCTGAGCAGGCCGTCGACGTTCAGGCTGCCCGATTCGATCAGCACCATCTCCTTCAGGTTGTCGATCACCGCGGGCTGCGCCTTCTCGGCGGCGGCCAGCAGCCGGGCGTCGGGCGCAGCCTGCACGGCGGCAGCCCCGAGCGCGAGGCCGCAGGCGAGTGCAACGGAACGAAAGGCGAAGAAGGAGGACGAGAAGCGCACGGTCATGGTGATGTTGTCTGCTCGGAGTGGATGGCGGGCGCCAGCATAGCGGACCAGGGCAGAGAGGCCGCGCAAATCGGCGACAGCGCGCATTCAGCCGGAAGCGGCGGTTCGCCCTGCGGGTCCGGATGCCTGCTTCACGCCGTTTGCGGCCGGCCGGCTCGACGCCAGGTGTTCGCGACCAGGACCGCGCCGGAAAGGCAAAGGACCGCCAGCACAACCAGTGCAGAACTGGCCCCGCGGGTGAAGGTGGCCACGTCCAGAGTCGAAAGCCCCGGTCCGCCATTGCCCAGGATCATGCGTTGCGAGCCGGAAGGAAGTTGTGCCATCGCCACGCTCAACGTCAGCGCGGTTCCCACCATGATGCCCGTGTTCTGCAGCGTCGATCGGACGCCGTTGGCGATGCCTCGGCGCTGGGGCACCACGCTCTGGAGAATCGACGCGTTGTTCGGCGTCACGAAACTCCCGATGCCCAGGCCGAGCACCCAGAGGCACAGGGACAGTGGCACGACACCGATCGTTGGCTGCAGCAGCACGGCCAGCAGCGCCAGGGCGCTCCCTGCGAGCAGCATGCCGCCCACGCAGATGGCTTCGGCCTCGAAGCGCCGAAGCAGGAGGCCCGCCACCGGCGCGGCCATCAGCATGCCGAATGCGACCGGCGCGATGCGCAGGCCCGCCTGCGATGGTTCCAGGCCCGCGCAAGCCTGAAGGTACAAGGCCACCAGCAGCAGGGGCGCCGCCTGCGTCATCGACAGGAGCAGGATGCCCGCGTAGGCAGTCCGCCGCCCCGGGTCGCGGAACAGCGACGGGTCGACCAATGGACTGGCCACGCGCCGCTGGACGCCGGAGAAGAGGACGATGGCGCAAAGCCCCGCGAGCATGAATGCCCACACGGGCGTGCTCGTCCATCCACGGGTCCCTGCCATCGAGAGGGCATAGGTCACGCATCCGATCCCGACGAGGGACAGTGCCGCGCCCGCCAGATCGAAACGCTCGGCCTGGACGGCCGCACTTTTTGGCAGGATCTTCCAGGACCACGCCAGCACGCCAAGCCCGATGGGCACGTTGAGCAAGAAAAGAGCGCGCCATCCCCACCACGACACGACGAAGCCGCCGGCCAGCGGGCCCACGACCTGGGCCATGGCGGCCACCATGGCGAGCACGCCGAGTGCCAACCCCATCCTGCGGCGGCCGAACGCATCGCTCACCAATGCGCTGGCGTTGGCCATGACGCCGGCCGCACCGATGGCCTGGCCCGTGCGGCTCGCCAGCATCAGTTCGGCGGTGGGTGCGAAGGCGCATGCCGCACAGGCGGCCACAAAAAGCCACAGGCCCGAGAGGAAGAGTCGGCGCCGTCCCCAGAGATCGGCCAGGCGTCCGAAGCTGAGAATGCAAACGGTGCTGACCAGCATGTAGGACAGCAGGATCCAGCTCGCCTGCGTCGGCGAGGCGTGCAGGCTCCGCGCCACGGCAGGCAGCGCGACATTGAGTGCGCTGAGATTGAGAAAACACAGCAGCGCGCCCGCACTGGCGGCCACGAGCACCGCCCAGCCCGCCCTGTCTGCGTCATCGGTCATCGGTTCAGTCTTCGCTCTTGAATCCCGATGCCTGGACGATGGGGCGCCAGTACGCACGATCCTCGCCCATGATCCGCTTCACTTCCGCGCCGGGGAGCCCTGTGGGCTCGAGCCCCATGCGATCGACTTGTGCGCGCACCTGCGGATTGCGCATTGCGGCGAGAAGGGCCGTCTCCAGCTTCGCGACCACCTCCTTCGGCGTTCCCGCCGGCACGAATGCGGCATAGGAGGCATTGGCGCGGTCGAAGGCGTCGTAGCCCGACTCCTTGATCGTCGGAACGTCGGGCAGCCAGCTCAATCGCCGGGTCCCCGCAACGCCCAGTATGCGCAGCTTGCCCGCGCGGTGGAGCTCCAGCTGGCTGGCGAGCGCGTCGGCACCGACCGGCACGTGGGCGCCGATGATGTCGGTCGCGAGCGGCGCACCGCCCTTGTAGGTGACCGGCGTGAGCGGCACGCCGATGGCCTTGGACAACTGCAGCACGCTGAAATGCAGTCCGCCTCCGAGGTTGGTCATGCCCACGCTGGCGCTGCCGGGATTCTTCCTGACCCACGCGACGTACTCGGGCATCGTCTTGAACGGCTGGTCCGCGCCGGCCGAAACGACGCTGGGCACGTTCGCCAGGTGCGCGACGGGGATGAAGTCCTTGTCGACGTCGTAGTTCAGCCGCGCATAGGTCATCGGAAAGAGGACGAAAGGCGGCGTCCCGCCGATCAGGATGGTGCGGCCGTCGGGCCGCGCGGTCTTGACGGCCTCGATGGAAATCCGGGTCGAGGCGCCGGGCCGGTTCTCCACCAGCACGGGCTCCTTGAGCGTGGTGCGCAGATCCTCGGCCAGCGAGCGCGCCAGATTGTCGAGGGCGCCGCCCGGCGGAAAGCCGATGACCAGCCGCACGGGCACGCTGTTGTCGGCATGCGCCACGGCGCCGATGCAGGCGATCGACGCACCGAGAAAAAGTGTCTTGAGGAACGAGGCCATGGTGGAAATACCTCCAAAGTTGAGATCGGGACGCAGAAGCTGGACTCAGAAGGCCAGGGTGGGCAGCGGGTTCGCCGGCCGGTGCGCGGCTTCGAAGGACGACGCGGCCTGCAGCAGCAGCAGGTCCTCGCGGAATCGACCGACGAGCTGCATGCCGACAGGCAGGCCATCGCGGCCTGCGCCGCATGGCAGGCTGATGGCGGGGTGGCCCGTGAGGTTGAAGGGCATCGTCCACGGAAACCAGTTCGGCCGCACCTCGGCATAGGTTTCGCCATCGATCTCGATGCTGCCGAACAGGTCCTGGTCGATCGGCAAGGCCGTGCGCGAGAGGGTCGGCGTGAAGATGAAGTCGTGGGTTTCCAATTGGGCCTGGACCTTGCGGAAAAGCGCGGTCCTGGCGAACATGGCCTGCTGGAAGGCGACCCCATCGACGTGCTCCGCGAGCGCGAGCTGCTGCAGCAGGGACGGACTCAACCGGTCGGCATGCGCCGCGGCCAGCGGGGCGAAGCGGCCGCGCCAGCTGGTGTGGTTGATCACCCGCCACACCGGCTCGACGTCGTATCCGTCGCCCGGCATCTCCTCGAGGTCTGCCCCCATCGAACGCAATGTCGCGAGGGCGGCTTCGAAGGCGGCGGCAACATCGGCGGAGATCGGGCGCCCCTCGAGCGCCGCACAGTAGAGGATTTTTTTCCCGCGAAGATCGCCGCCGGGCTGCAGCGCGTCGAAGTAGCGCTGCGCCGGCACACCCAATGACCAGGGGTCGGAGCCATGGGCGCCGGTCATGGCCTGCAGCATGAGCGCCGTGTCGGCCACGTTGCGCGTGGTGGGCGTCACGTAGGTGTAGTTGCCGAATGCGTCCTGCACCTGGCTGTGGGGCACCACGCCCAGGCTCTGCTTCAAACCGACGACGCCGTTGCAGGCGGCCGGAATGCGGGTCGAGCCTCCGCCGTCGGTGGCGATGGCCAGGGGCGCGACACCTGCCGCGATCGATGAAGCCGCCCCGCCGCTCGAGCCGCCGCTCGTGCGCGTTGCATCCCATGCGTTGCGGGTACTTCCGAAAAGAGGGGCGTCGGTCATGCACTTGGCACCGAACTCCGACGTGGTCGTCTTGCCGACGAGGATGCCGCCCGCCTGGCGCATGCGCGCCACGGCCACTGCGTCCTGCGTGGGAACGTGGTCGCGATGCAGCACGGAACCGTAGGTCGTCCTGACGTTCGCGGTGTCGACGATGTCCTTCACCGTGAAGGGCACGCCGTGAAGCAGGCCCAACGCCTCGCCCTTCATGACGGCAGCTTCTGCCTCCCTGGCCTGCGCCATCGCCTGCTCATGGCAGAGGGTGATGAAGCAGTTCAGGTGGGGCTGGACGGCGTCGGCGCGACGCAGCACGTCTTCGACGATCTCCACCGGCGAGAGCCTGCGCTGCGCGACGAGTGTGCGCATCGCCGCGGCGGACATTTCGCAGATCTCGGACTTCGGAAGGCGAGGAAACTTTTTCATGCGCAAATGATTGATGCGCGGCCCCGTCGGGTCCAATACTGTTTTCTCGAAAAGGCATACGATCAGCGTATGGCAGCACCCGACTTCAGAACGCTCCGCTACTTCGTCGCCGTCGCCGAGGAACGCAGCGTCGGAAAGGCGGCGCGCCGGCTCAACATGGCCCAGCCGCCGCTGTCGGTCCACATCAAGAACCTGGAGGCGGCGGTGGGCACGCCCCTGTTTCGCAGGGCGGCGCGCGGCATGGAAATCACCGACGCCGGCAATGCGCTGTTCCAGCGTGCGAAGGAAGCACTGCTCCTTGCCCATGAAGGATTCGACGCCGCACGGGCCATCGGCTCGGGCCGCAGAGGCCGGCTCACGGTCGGAACCATGGTCGTCCTTTCCTACCTGGTGCTCCCTCGCCTGGAAAACATGCTTCGAACGAAGTTGCCGGACGTGGAAATCCAGTATGTGGAGCTGAACGCCGTCAACAACGTCCAGGCCATCACCGACTCGGAGGTCTCCGTGGCGATCTGCATTCCGCCCATCGCCCAGGCGGGCATTGCGGTCGAACGCATCGGAACCCAGCCGTTGATGCTGGCCGTGCGCGCGGATTCGCCCCTGGCCCGGATGTCCAGCGTTCCGCTGGAGCGGCTGTCGGCCGTGCCCCTGATCGGGCTCCCTGTCCCCGAGGGGGACGTCGACAAGTCCGTCGTCGCCTCGATGCTTCGGCGGCACGACGTCAGCATGCCAATTGCGCAACGGGTCGAGACCATGGTGTCGGCGCTGGCGCTCGTGCTGGCGGGCAAGGGCGTGGCCATCCTGCCTGCATGCGCCCGGATCGGCCGGCCTCCGGGCGTGGTGTTCAGGCCCTTCCGGAACGTCGATGCAAGGATGGACATCGCCGCCTGCTGGCGCAGCGATTGGGAGAGCCCTCTCGTCGAGCCGTTCCTGGCGTGCGCGCGCGCGTCACTGCGGCAGGCGGCTTAGGGCCTGTCTGCGATTTGCTTGGGGCCAGGTTGAGGCTTGTTGTTCAGGGTCGAAGCCGGCCCGTCAGCCCTTGCCGCCGCGCACGGTTTTCTTCGCCGCCGCAACCTTGCGCGCCGGTTTCAGCGACGGTGCCTCGCGCGCGGATTTCATGTGGCCGCTCTCGCCCATCGTCATGCCGATGATCTTCGCGAGCTGCCGGCTCACGCTCACATAGGCATGCCCCATGCGGCTGTCGAAGTACAGCGAATCGCCACGCGCCAGGTGCACCACCTCGCCGTTGTCGAAGTGCACCTCGATCTCGCCCGACAGCACATAGGCGAACTCTTCGCCCGTGTGCCGCACGAAGTCTTCCGGCCCGTGGATGCGGCGCGCATGCACGGTGCCGACGATGGGGCTCATCTGCTTGCCGGCCGCCGTGGTGCCCAGGAACTCGTAGGCGATCGAAAGGCCGCGATAGACCACGCCCTTGCCCGCGCGCGTGACCACCGGCCCGTCGAGCTGCGCGGGCTTGACGCCGGCGCCCGCGAACATCGCGTTCATGTCCATCTCGAGCGCACGGCCCAGCGCGGTGAAGTTTTCGTAGCCCAGTGCGAGCTGGCCGCGCTCCGCGCGCGAGATGGTGGTGATCGACACGCCCGAACGCTCGGCGAGCTGCGCCAGCGTCCAGCCGAAACGCTTGCGCGCGGTGCGCAGGCGATGACCGAAAGTGGTGCGGTCCAGCGTGGGCGGCTCGTCCTTCGGCTTCGCCCCCGGCTTGGTCCCTGTGTGTGGATTCACGCTTGGCTTTCTCTTGGTGGTGCATGGCGATTCTGCCAGCGCGCCGCCGCGCCATCCATGGCAACCCGCATGACGCAGGCCCGGAAGTTGCGTATACGCAAATTGCGTTGACGCAAATTTCACCAATGCGGTGCACCATGGTTTCCCCTTGGTTCTTCGCTTTTAATTTGCGTATCCGCAAATTTCTACCTACACTTTTCGCCGATGACCTCCAGCACACCAGCGCCCGTCGTGGCCGACTACCTTGTGATTGGCGGCGGCATTGCCGGGGCTTCCGTGGCCCATTGGCTCTCACCGCATGCCCGTGTGATCCTGCTCGAACGCGAGGCCCAGCCGGGCTATCACTCCACCGGCCGTTCGGCCGCGCTCTTCATGGAAAGCTACGGCACGCCGCAGGTGCGCGCCCTCACCATGGCGAGCCGCGCCTTTCTTCAACACCCACCCGAAGGCTTTGCCGAACACCCGCTGCTCACGCCGCGCGGCGCGATGATGGTGGCGGCAACAGAACATCTCGCAGAGCTCGAAGCCCACTGGGAAGTGCTGCGCGCCATGGACACGGGCGCGCAGCGGCTCAGCAGCGAAGAGGCACGCGAGATGGTGCCGGTACTGCGGCCCGAGCAGGTGGCGGGCGCCGTGTACGAGCCCGATGCGGCCGACATGGACGTGCATGCGATCCACCAGGGCTACCTGCGCGGCATGCGGCAGGCCGGCGGCAAGCTGGTGTGCGATGCCGAGGTGACGGCCATCGAACGCACCGGCAACCGCTGGCGCGTGACGGCCGGCGGCAATGCCTATGAGGCGCCGGTGGTGCTCAATGCCGCGGGGGCCTGGGTCGATACCATCGCGCAGCTGGCGGGCGTGCGGCCCATCGGCATCGAGCCGCGCCGGCGCTCGGCCTTCATCTTCGCGCCGCCCGAAGGCAGCAGCGTCGCCCACTGGCCCATGGTCTTCGGCGCCGACGAAGGCTGGTACATCAAGCCCGACGCCGGCATGCTGCTCGGCTCGCCGGCCAACGCCGATCCGGTCGAGCCGCAGGACGTGCAGCCCGAGGAGCTGGACATCGCCTTCGCGATCCACCGCATCGAGGAAGCGACCACCCTCACCATCCGCCGCCCCACCCGCACCTGGGCCGGCCTGCGCTCCTTCGTGGCCGACGGCGACCTCGTCGGCGGCTTCGAGCCCGATGCCCCCGGCTTCTTCTGGGTCGCGGCACAAGGCGGCTACGGCATCCAGACCTCGGCGGCGATGGGCGAAGCCTGCGCCGCGCTGGCACGCGGCCTGCCGCTGCCCGAGCGCATCGCGGCCTTCGGGCTCACGGCCGAGATGCTCGGGCCGCAGCGGCTGCGCACTGCTGCAGCCGCCTGACAAGAACACTCCCGCAACAACCACAGAGACAAGCCCATGCGAGTTTTCAGCGCTTCCCTCGCCACCGAAACCAACACCTTCGGCCCGATGCCGACCGGCCTCGCCTCCTTCAAGGACCGTGGCCATTTCCCGGCCGGCAAGCATCCGGATGCGATGACGCTGTTCTCGGGCCCGCTGTGGGCCGCGCGCATGCGCGGTGCGGACAAGGGCTGGCAGTTGTTCGAAGGCATGGTGGCCGGTGCGCAGCCCAGCGGCACGACCACGCGCCACGCCTACGAAACGCTGCGCGACGAACTGCTGGCCGACCTGCGCGCGGTGCTGCCGGTGGACATGGTGCTGCTCGGCCTGCACGGCGCGATGGTGGCCGACGGCTACGACGACTGCGAAGGCGACCTGCTGGCACGCGTGCGGCAGATCGTCGGGCCCGGCGTGGTGATCGGCGCCGAACTCGACCCGCACAGCCACCTCACGCCCGAGATGGTCGCCCATGCCGATCTGATGATCTCGTTCAAGGAATATCCGCACACCGACGTGCTCGAGCGCGGGCTCGAACTGGTGGACATCTGCGCTGCGATGGTCGAAGGCAAGGTGAAGCCGGTGGCCGCGGTGGTCGACTGCGAGATGATCGTCACGGTGCACACCTCGCGCGAGCCGGCGCGCGGTTTCGTCGAGCGCATGCAGTCGCTCGAGGGCAAGGACGGCGTGCTGTCGATCTCGCTCACGCACGGCTTCTCGTGGGGCGACGTGGTCGAGATGGGCACCAAGGTGCTGGTCTACACCGACGGAGACAAGGCCAAGGCCGATGCACTCGCGCGTCAGCTCGCCGACGAAGTGATCGCCATGCGCGACGGCCTCACGGTGAACTACCCGAGCATCGACGCATCGCTCGACGAGGCGCTGGCCTTCGACGGCGGTCCCGTGGTGCTGTCCGACGGCGCCGACAACCCCGGCGGCGGCGCGGCGAGCGACGCCACCTTCATCCTGCGCCGCATGGTCGAGCGCGGCATCGCGAACGCGGCCGTCGGCCCCATGTGGGACCCGATCGCGGTGCGCATCGCCTTCGATGCGGGCGTGGGCGCCAGGCTCATGATGCGCATCGGCGGCAAGATCAGCCCGCTCTCGGGCGATCCGCTGGACCTCGAATGCACCGTGAAGGCGCTGCAGCACGACCTCGTGATGACCGGCCTCGCCGGCACGCCCACGCTGATGGGCGACAGCGCGCTCGTCGAGGCCCACGGCATCGAGATCGTGCTGGTCACGCTGCGCAACCAGGCGATGGGCACCGACCTGTTCACGCAACTGGGCTGCGACCTGGCCGCCAAGAAGATCATCGTCGTGAAGTCGTCGCAGCACTTCTACGCGTCGTACGCGAAGGTCGCGAAGCATGTCATCTACGCCGGTGCGCCGGGCGCCGTGACGCTCGACCTCAACACCCTGCCCTATCGAAAAGCACGCCTGCCCAAGTGGCCGATCGGCGTCGCCGCCTGACCTCTTTTTGTTGCCCCACCGGAGAACCGACGATGAAACGACGAACGCTTGCAGCCCTTGCCGCCCTGGCGCTTTCCGCCGCGTGCCTCCCGGCACTCGCCCAGACACCGGCGCCCAAGACGCTCAAGGTGGTGGCGCATGCGGACCTGAAGATCCTCGACCCGACCTTCACCACCGCCTACATCTCGCGCAACTTCGGCTACATGGTCTACGACACGCTGTTCGCGCAGGACGCGAACGGCAAGCCGCAGCCGCAGATGGTCGAGAAGTACACGTCGTCCAAGGACGGCAGGCAGTGGAGCTTCACGCTGCGCCCGGGCCTCAAGTTCTCCGACCGCAGCGCCGTCACCTCGGCCGATGCCATTGCCTCGCTGCAGCGCTGGACCGCGCGCGACAGCATCGGCCGCGCCATGGTGGCGGGCGGTGCCGAGTGGAAGGCCGTGGACGCGCGCACCTTCACGCTCACGCTCACCGAGCCCTTCGGCCTGGTGATCGACGGCCTGGCCAAGCCTTCCAGCTTTCCGCCGGTGATCCTGCCGGAGCGGCTGGCCAGGATGCCCGCAACCTCGCCGCTGCCCGAAGTGATCGGCTCCGGCCCCTTCATCTTCAAGCGCGACGAATGGGTGCCGGGCAACAAGACCGTGTTCGTACGCAACCCCGACTACGTGGCGCGCAGCGAGCCGCCCAGCGGCCTGGCCGGCAGCAAGAAGACCACCTTCGACCGCGTCGAGTGGCTCTACCTGCCCGACGCCAACAGCGCCATCGCGGCGCTCAAGCGCGGCGAGGTCGATCTCGTGGAGCAGGTGCCGCCCGACTACATCGCGCCGCTGCGCACCGACCCGGGCGTGAAGATCGGCTCCGGCGGCACCTACCAGGGTTTTCTGGTGATGAACCACCTGCTGCCGCCCTTCAACAACCCGAAGGTGCGCCAGGCGCTGCTGCAGGCGGTGAGCCAGGAGCGCTTCGTCGCGGCCATGGGCTACCCGCTGGACATGCGCATGGCCTATTGCCAGACCTTCTTCATCTGCGGCAGCCCCAATGAAACCGGCGCCGGCGCCGACCCGTTCCGCAAGGCCGACGTGGCCAAGGCCAAGAAGATGCTCGCGGACTCCGGCTACAAGGGCGAGAAGGTCACGCTGCTGGTGCCCAGCGACGTCACCTACCTGAACGCCGAGGCGCTGATGGCCGCACAGACCATGAAGAGCATCGGCATGAACGTCGACGCGCAGACCATGGACTGGGCTTCGATCGGTGCGCGCCGCGCCAAGCGCGATGCGCCCGAGGCCGGCGGCTGGAACATGTACGTCACCGTGGCCGGCGAGTTCGACGTCAACTCGCCGATCACCAACGCGTACCTGAGCGCGGCCTGCGGCAACACGCTGCCCGGCTGGCCCTGCGACAAGCCGCTCGACGACCTGCGCAACGCCTGGCTGAAGGAAACGGTGCCGGCCAGGCGAAAGGAGATCCTCGACACCTTCCAGACCCGCGCCTACGAGGCGGTGCCGTACATCAACGCGGGCCAGTACTCGGCCGCGTATGCCGCGCGCGCCAGCCTCAAGGGCACCGACAAGCTCTGGGCCGGCATGCCGACGGTCTGGGTGCTCGACAAGTAACCGGCGCCACCGCGGGGCTGCATCATGGGCTACATCCTCCGACGATTTCTCTCGACGCTGCCCGTCATGGCGGTGGTGGCCGTGGTGGTGTTCCTGCTGATCCACCTGTCGCCGGGCGACCCGGCCGCGCTGATCGCGGGCGACCTCGCCTCCGTGGAAGACATCGAGAAGCTGCGTGCCGCGCTGGGCCTGAACCTGCCGCTGTGGCAGCAGTTCGCGATCTGGCTCGGCAAGCTCTTCACCGGCGACCTCGGCACCTCGATCTTCACGCAGGTGCCGGTGTCCCGGCTGCTGGGCCAGCGGCTCGAGCCCACGGTGTCGATCGCCGCGCTCACCATGGCGATCACGCTGGTGGTGGCGGTGCCGCTGGGCACGCTCGCGGCCTACCGCGCGGGCAGTTGGATCGACCGGCTGGTGATGCTGTTCGCGGTGCTCGCGTTCTCGATGCCGGTGTTCCTGGTGGGCTACCTGCTGATCTATGCCTTCGCGATCCAGCTGCCCTGGTTTCCGGTGCAGGGCTACGTGCGCTTCGCGGAAAGCCCGTTCGAATGGCTGCGCGGCCTGGCCCTGCCGTGCGTGAACCTCGCGCTGGTGTACATCGCGCTCGTGACCCGCATGACGCGCGCCACGGTGCTCGAGGTGCTGCACGAGGACTACATCCGCACCGCGCGCGCCAAGGGGCTGGGCGTGCTGCCGGTGCTGGGGCATGCGCTGCGGAATGCGGCCATTCCCATCGCCACCACCATCGGCGTCGGCATCGCGCTGCTGATCGGCGGCGTGGTGGTCACCGAGACCGTGTTCGCCATTCCGGGCGTGGGCCGCCTGGTGATCGATTCGGTGCAGCGCCACGACTACCCCGTGATCCAGAGCGTGCTGCTGCTGTCGGCCGGCGTGTACGTGCTGATCAACCTCTTGATCGACCTGAGCTACCGCCTGTTCGATCCCCGAATCCAGTACTAGATGACCTCATGTCCACCGTACTCCCGATGAGTGAACTCCCACTGCCCGCTGCACCCGTTGCGCCCGCAGCCACGGCCGACGATGCGCCCTTCGTGCCGCCGCGCTGGCGCTGGGCGCGCAAGCACCCGACGCTCATCGTCGGTGCGCTGCTGTTGATCGCGGTGGCCGCCCTCTCCATTGCCGCGCCCTGGATCGCCACGCACGACCCGCAGGACATCGACCCGCTCGCGCGCATGCAGCCGCCGTCGGCCGAGCACTGGTTCGGCACCGACGCGCTGGGCCGCGACGTGTTCAGCCGCGCCGTGTGGGGCGGGCAGGTATCGATGATCGTCGGTGCCTCTGTCGCGGCGCTGGCCACCGTGTTCGGCGTGCTGATCGGCCTCTTCGCGGGCTTCGTGCGCTGGGCCGACGGGCCTGTGATGCGCGTGATGGACGGGCTCATGGCCATCCCCGGCATCCTGCTCGCCATCGCGCTCATGGCCGTGACGCGCGCCAGCCTCACGACGGTGATCGTCGCCATCACGGTGCCCGAGATTCCGCGCGTGGTGCGGCTGGTGCGCTCGCTCGCGCTCACGCTGCGCGAGCAGTTGTACGTGGAGGCGGCGCACGCCGTGGGCACGCGGCTGCCGGTGATCCTGTTTCGCCACGTGCTGCCCAACATGGTGGCGCCGCTGATCGTGCAATCGACCTTCGTGGCGGCCGCCGCGGTGCTGACCGAAGCGGCCCTCTCCTTCCTCGGCGTGGGCGTGCCCGCGCAGACGCCGAGCTGGGGCAACATGATGGCCGAGGGTCGCAACTTCGTGGCGGTGGCGTTCCACATCATCCTGTACCCGGGGCTGCTGCTGGCGGCCACGGTGCTGGCGATCAACCTGCTGGGCGACGGCCTGCGCGATGCGCTCGATCCGCGCCTGGCACGGCAACTGTGAGAACGCCATGACACCCTCGACCCCGATGCCCCACACCGCCCTCGCCCCCGGCGAGCCCCTGCTCGAAGTCGACAACCTGCGCACCCACTTCCACACGCTGGCCGGCGTGGTGCGCTCGGTCGATGGCGTCTCCTACACGGTGCGCGCGGGCCGCACGCTCGGCGTGGTCGGCGAATCGGGCTGCGGCAAGAGCGTGACCGCGCTCTCGATCCTGCGCCTGGTGCCCACGCCGCCGGGCCGCCACATGGGTGCCGTGCGGCTGCGCGGCACCGACCTGTTGCAGCTCAGCGAGCGCGAGATGCGGCAGATCCGCGGCAATCGCATCTCGATGATCTTCCAGGAGCCGATGACCTCGCTGAACCCGGTGCTCACCGTGGGCCGGCAGATCGCGGAGACGGTGCAGCTGCACCAGAAGGCCAGCCGCGCCGAGGCGATGCAGCGCGCGGTGGAAATGCTGCGCGTGGTGCAGATTCCCGAGCCCGAGCGGCGCGTGAACGAATACCCGCACCAGCTCTCGGGCGGCATGCGCCAGCGCGTGATGATCGCGCTGGCCCTGGCCTGCAACCCCGAGGTGCTGATCGCCGACGAACCCACCACCGCGCTCGACGTGACCATCCAGGCGCAAATCCTCGACCTCATCCGGCGGCTGCAGAAGGAACTGGGCATGGGCGTGGTGATGATCACGCACGACCTCGGCGTGGTGGCCGAGAGCTGCGACCGCGTGGTCGTGATGTACGCCGGGCGCAAGGTGGAGGAGGCCGACGTGGTCGACCTGTTCGACCGGCCGCTGCACCCCTACACGCGCGCGCTGATGGCCTCGATGCCGTCGATGAACACGGCGAGCACGCGGCTCGCGGAGATTCCGGGGCTGGTGCCGGCCGCGCACGAGCTGGGGCGCGGCTGCGCCTTTGCCGCGCGCTGCAGCCATGCGCGCGAACGCTGCCGCGACGAGACCCCGCAGCTCGTGCAGCAAGGCAGCGGCCACGTGGTGGCCTGCTTCGCCGTCGAGGAACAATGGACCGATGCCGGCGAGGTGACCGCATGACGACGACCGCAGCCCCGCTGCTCCAGGTGCGCAACCTGCGCAAGCACTACATCTCGCCCAAGCGCTGGCTGCGGCCCGCGAGGCCGGCGATCCAGGCGGTCGATGGCGTCTCGTTCTCGGTCGCGCGCGGCGAAACGCTCTCGCTGGTCGGCGAATCGGGCTGCGGCAAGACGACCACCGCCAAATCGGTCATGCGGCTGGTCGAACCGACCTCGGGCTCGGTGGAACTCGAAGGCGAGGAGCTGCTGACGCTCTCGGCCAACGAGATGCGGCTGCGCCGGCGCCAGCTGCAGATCATCTTCCAGGACCCGTACGCCTCGCTGAACCCGCGCCTGACGGCCGGCGACATCGTGGCCGAGCCGATGCGCAACTTCAGCGACTTCGGCATGGGCGCGGCGGCCGAGCGGCGCGAACGCGTGCAGTGGCTGTTCTCGCGCGTCGGCCTGCGGCCCGAGGCGGCGAAGAAGTTCCCGCACGAGTTCTCCGGCGGCCAGCGGCAGCGGCTGGGCATTGCGCGCGCGCTGGCGCTCAACCCGAAGCTGATCGTGTGCGACGAGCCGGTGTCGGCGCTCGACGTGTCGGTGCAGGCGCAGGTGGTGAACCTGCTGATGGACCTGCAGGCGGAGCTGGGCATCGCCTACCTCTTCGTGGCGCACGATCTTGCGGTGGTGCGCCACATCAGCCACCGCGTGGCGGTGATGTACCTCGGACACATCGTCGAGATCGCGGACCGCGACACGCTGTTCTCGACGCCGCGCCATCCCTACACGGAGATCCTGCTGTCGGCTGTGCCGGTGCCGAACCCGCGCACGCCCGCGCGCCGCATGCTGCTGCAGGGCGATCCGCCGAGCCCGGCCAATCCGCCCTCGGGCTGCCGCTTCCACACGCGCTGCCCGATGGCGCAGGCCGTGTGCAAGGAGAAGCCCCCCGAGCTGACCGAGCGGCCCTCCTCCTCGAACGGCGGCCACTGGGTCGCCTGCCACTTCCGTTGAAGAAGGAAACCCGATGACCGACAAGACACCCCACTACGACCTGCTGATCCACGGCGGCACCGTGATCGACGGTACCAAGGCGCCGCGCTTCGATGCCGACGTCGGCATCGTGAACGGCCGCATCGTGGCCATCGGGCAGCTCGCCGGCCACACGGCCGACCAGACGCTCGATGCCACGGGCCGCATCGTCGCGCCCGGCTTCATCGATTCGCACACGCACGACGACCAGGCCGTGCTGTCGCAGGCGCAGATGCCCTTCAAGGTGTCGCAGGGCGTGACCACGGTGGTGGCGGGCAACTGCGGCATCAGCGCCGCGCCGCTGCGGCAGGACATGGACCTGCCGATGCCGCTGAGCCTGCTCGAATCGCCCGCGGAAGGGCGCTTCACCACCTTCGCGGCGTACCTCGATGCGCTGCGCGCCACGCCCTCGTCGGTGAACGTGGTCGCGATGGTCGGCCACTCGACGCTGCGCGCCGTGGTCATGTCCGACCTCGACCGCCCCGCGAACGACACGGAAATCGCCGCGATGCAGGCGCTGGTCGAAGAAGCGATGCAGGCCGGCGCCATCGGCCTGTCGACCGGCACCTTCTATCCGCCGGCCGTGAAGGCGACCACCGAGGAGATCATCGAGGTCGGCCGCCCGCTCACCTCGCGCAAGGCCCTCTACGTGACCCACATGCGCGACGAGAGCGACCGCGTGATGGAATCGCTGGAAGAAACCTTCCACATCGGCCGCGCGCTCGGCATCCCGGTCGTGGTGTCGCACCACAAGGTGCAGAACGTGCAGAACTTCGGCAAGACCAAGGTCACGCTGCCCTTCATCAAGGAGGCGATGCAGCACCAGTGCATCGGGCTCGACTGCTATCCGTACACGGCAGGCTCCACCATGATCCGCACCGACCGCGGAATGATGGAAGGCCGCGTGCTGATCGCATCGAGCGTGCCGCACCCCGAATGCGCGGGCCGCGACCTGAAGGACATCGCGGCCGAATGGGGCGTCTCGGGCGAAGAGGCGGCGATCCGGCTGCAGCCGGGGAGCGCGATCTATTTCATGATGGACGAGGACGACGTGCAGCGCGTCCTCGCCTTCGACGAAACCATGATCGGCTCCGACGGCATTCCACTCGGCGAGAAGCCGCACCCGCGCCTGTGGGGCACCTTCCCGCGCGTGCTGGGCCATTACAGCCGCGACATCGGCTTGTTCCCGCTGGAGACGGCCGTGTGGAAGATGACCGGGCTCACCGCGCGCAACTTCGGCCTGCACGAGCGCGGCACCTTGAAGCCGGGCCACCACGCCGACGTGGTGGTCTTCAATGCCGCCACGGTGCGCGACACCGCGAACTACGAAACGCCGACGCGGCCGGCCGAAGGCATCGACGCGGTGATCGTGAATGGCGCCCTCACCTGGCGGCACGGCGTGCACAGCGGTGCGCGCAACGGGCAGGTGATCACCCGGCAAACCTGATGCCGCGCCGCCGCGCGCGGTGAAACAATGGGTTCATTCCCACCCTTCCCGCGCGCCGCACGCGCCACCGCCATGCATGCCCTTGCCGGAACCCAGGCCTCCGAAGCCGCCATCGTCGCTGCCGCCCAGGCCTTGCGCCAGGACGCCGTGCGGATGCTCGCCGAGCTCGTCGCGCATCCCTCGCTGCTGGGCCACGAGCAGGGTGCGCAAGCCTGCATGGCCGACACCTTCGCCGCGCTGGGCCTGCAGGTGCACCAGTTCCAGATCGACGAAGAAAAGATCCGCGCGCACCCGGGCTATTCGCCTTCCATCGTGCCGTACGACGGACGCACGAACGTGGTGGGCATCCACCGGCCGGGCGGCCCGTCCAGGGGCAAGTCACTGATCTTCAACGGGCACATCGACGTGGTGCCGACCGGCGCCGAGGCGCTCTGGACGCACCCGCCCTTCGAGCCCTTCATCGAGGGCGACCGGCTGCACGGACGCGGCGCCTGCGACATGAAGGCGGGCATCGTGGCCTACACGATGGCCTACAAGGCGCTGCGATCGCTCGGGCTCGAACCGGCCTCGCCCGTGTACTTCCAGTCGGTGGTCGAAGAGGAATGCACGGGCAACGGTGCGCTGGCCTGCCTCGTCGAGGGCTACCGGGCCGACGCCGCCATCATTCCCGAGCCGCTGGGCGGCATCATGACCTGCCAGCTGGGCGTGCTGTGGCTGGCCATCGAGGTGCTGGGCAAGCCGGTGCATGCCTCGGTCGCGCAGACCGGCGTGGGTGCGATCGATTTCTCGCTCTACCTGTTCGCCGAGCTGAAGAAGCTGGAAGCGCGCTGGAACGAGCCTTCGGCGCGCTACCGCTGCTATGCCCACCACGCGCACCCGGTGAACTTCAACCTCGGCAAGATCCAGGGCGGCGAATGGGCCTCCTCGGTGCCGTCCGCCTGCCGCAGCGACATTCGCATCGGCTTCTACCCCGACATGCGCGTGGCGCAGGCCAAGGCGGAAGTCGAAGCGGTGCTGGCCGCCGCGCATGCCGCGCACCCGGCGCACGAGAGCCTGAGCTACAGGATCGTCTACGAAGGCTTCCAGGCCGAGGGCTGCGAGGTGGACCTGAACGAGCCGGTGGTGACCACGCTGTCGAAGTGCCACGCGGACATCGTCGGCAAGGCGCTGGAGCCGCAGGCCTTCACCGGCACCACCGACGCGAAATTCTTCAACCTCTACGGCAACACGCCCGCCATCTGCTACGGCCCGGCGGGCAGCAGCATCCATGGCATCGACGAATGGGTGTCGATCGACAGCATGATGGAAGTCGCCGCGGTGCTGGCGGTGTTCATGGCGCGCTGGTGCGGCCTCAATCGGCTGGCGTGAACGAAAGAACGAAGGCGGCCGGCGCGCGCTAGTCGGGCGCGTTCATCACGCGGTCGAATTCCTCGTCTGCAGGCACGTTGTCGGCGTCGAGTTCGCTGGCATCGGTGAGATCGATGCCGGTCTCTTCCGACAGGTCGTCGGAGACTTCGCTGTCGGTTTCCTCGAAATCGTCGGCTGGCGTGTTGTCGTCGTCATCGTCGTCGGATGACGAGGCGGAACGCGCGGTGGCGTCGACGTGAATCATGATCGGCTCCTGGACTAAAAAACTGAACGGCCCCCTATGGTGCGCCTGTTTCGGCCATTCCGGTTCATCCGATCGGCAGCGTCGGTGTCGGAACGTTTCCCGCCCTGCCGCCGCAGCCCGCTGCGGGCCTCGGGGCGTCAGTCCTGGTGCACGTGGCCGGGCTGCCCATGGCCCTCGTCGTGGCCATGGTCATGCTCGCCGTGGGCCAACCGGCTCACCAGCGTGACGAGCACGATGCCCGCGACCAGCCACAGGATCTGCGCGGCAGTCTGGCGGGCCGGCAGGCGCTTTTGCAGCTGGGGAATCAGGTCGGCCAGCGCCACGTAGACAAAGCTGCTGCCGGCCAGCACCAGGAAGTACGGCAGCCAGCCGTGCAGCTGGTCGACCAGCCACCAGCCGGCGATGCCGCCGAGCATCGTCATGGTGCCCGCGAGCGAGACCTTGACGAGGGCCGCGCGCTGGTTGGCCGAACTCTGGCGCAGCACCACCAGGTCGCCGATGTGGTGCGGAACCTCGTGCGCGAGCACCGCGATGGCCGCCACCAGGCCGAGGCGCAGGTCGGCGATGAAGGCCGAGGCGATCAGGATGCCGTCGCCGAAGCAGTGCACGCTGTCGCCGGTGAGCACGGCCCAGCCGCCGCCGCCGGTGGGCGCGTGGCTGTGGGCATGGGCGTGCGAATGGCCGTGGTCATGGCCATGGTCGTGGCTGGCGTGCGCATCGTCCTTCCGGTTGGCGTCGCCTTCGCCGTGATGGTGTTCATGGCCGTGGTGCCACAGCTCGGCCTTGTCGAGCAGGAAGAAGAACACCAGCCCGAACAGCAGCACGGCGAACAGCAGTGCGGGCTCGATGCGGCTTTCGAAAGCCTCGGGCAGCAGGTGCATGAAGGCGGTGGCAAGCAGCGCACCCGCCGCCAGGCTCAGCAGATGCTGCGGGTTCACGCCGCCGGCGCCGCTTCGCACGCCCACCCGCAGCAGCAACGCCGCCAGCCAGACGCTTCCGATGCCGGCGACCAGGGTCGCCGCGATGATGACTATCAAATTCATAGCTGCTTGCGCAAGAGGGGCGGCCCACAGGACCGCATACCGTTCATAAAAAGAGAAAGGCCGTCACGGGGACGGCCTTCGGCGGGGGTGGCTACAAGGCGCCGTCTTCAGGCGACGCCATTGGCTTTGAACCAGGCAGTGGCGCGCTGCCAGCCGTCGTCCGCCGCGCTCTTGACATAGCTGGGGCGGTAGTCGGCGTGGAACGCGTGGCCTGCTTCGGGATACACGACGAAGCTCGATGCCTTGGCCGCCGGAGTCCCGGTGGCCAGAGCAGCTTTCATCTTATCAACCGTGTCAAGGGGGATGCCCTGGTCTTTTCCGCCGTAGAGGCCGAGCACCGGCGCCTGCAGGCTGGCGGCGATATCGATGGGGTGCCTGGGCTGCAGTTCGCTGGCCTGCCCGACCAGCCGGCCGTACCAGGCCACGCCGGCCTTGACCTTGCCGGTGGCCGCATAGAGCCAGACGAGGCGCCCGCCCCAGCAGAAGCCGGTGATGCCGGCCTTGCTCGTGTCGCCGCCGTTGGCCTTGGCATAGGCCAGGGCGCCGTCGAGGTCGGCGATGACCTGCGCATCGGGCACCTTGCTGACGATGTCGGCCTGCAGCTTCGGGATGTCGGTGTAGCCGCGCGGATCGCCCTGGCGCGCATAGAGCTCGGGGGCGATGGCGAGGTAGCCGAGCTGGGCGAAGCGGCGGCAGGTGTCGGCGATGTATTCGTGCACGCCGAAGATTTCCTGGACCACCAGCACCACCGGCAGGCCGGTCTTGCCGGCCGGTGCGGCCGCATAGGCGGGCACCTCGAAGCCGTTGACGGTGTACTTGACGGGGCCGGCCTTCAGGCCTTCGGCCGTGGTGGAGATGGCGGTCTGCGCCATCACCGGCAGGACGGCGGCGGCATAGCCGACGCCGATGGCGGCCTTGAGTGCGGTGCGGCGCGTGGCGCCCTGCTCGGTGCTCTGGCCGGGGCGAAGCGAATCGAAGTCGGAACGGCTGTCGTCGAGTACGGACATGTGAAAGGCTCCAGTTGAATCGTCGGACAAGGGGCGTTGCGCGAAAAACGCACGCCGCAATGTAGGCGAAATCGGCCCGGGGCCTTATGGCCTGAAATTCGGTGGGGTCGGCGCTGCGCCCCCGTAGGCCCGTCGGGCCAGTGCCGCGGCCAGCACCTGCGCCGGATCGACCAGGCTCAGGCCGGACACCGCGGCCGAGCCCTGCAGGCCCAGCGGCACCTCGGTGCAGCCCATGATGATCGTGACGGCGCCGTGGCGCTCGGCGAGCCGCAGCGCCACCTGCGAGAAGCACTGTTCGGCGAGCAGCATGTTGCCGGCCTTCACGCCGTCGAAGATGCCGCGCATGATGGTCTGGCGCTCGTCGGCCAGCGGCACGTGGCAGCCGAGCCCGGCTTCGGCCAGCGCCTGCTCGTAGAGCCGCACGCGGTAGGTGCCCTCGGTGGCCATCAGCGCCACCTCGGTCGCACCCTGCGCCGCCAGCTGCTGCGCGGTTTCGCGCGCCATGTGCAGCAGCTCGACCTGTGGAAATCGCTCCTGCAGGCTGGCATGCCAGGCGTGCGCCGTGTTGCAGGCGATGGCCACGGCCCGGCTGCCGAGCGCGGCCAGCCGGCCCAGCGCCTGCAGCATCGGCTCGAGCGGCTGGTGCGCGCCGCTCGCGGCCGAGGCCAGTGCGCCGGTGCGGTCGGGCACCGGCACCTGCGCGAGCCAGTGCTCGGGAAAGGACTGGTCGCGCACCGGCTCGCCGCGCGCACGCATCTGCTGCGCGCAGGCCTGCACGAAGAGCCGGACGAAGTCGGCGCCCGCCGCGGGGCCCATGCCACCCAAAATGCCAACCACGTTTGTCGAGACCATGATCCTTCTCTGTTTCAGGAATACCGCGGAACCGGCTCCGCCGGGCCGCTGGTATTGCCCCCGGTAGGGGGTGGGCGAAGCGACACGAAGTGCGCGCAGCCTGGGGGCGAGCTCAAGTCGCCGGCTTGTCGCTGAACGCCTTGAGGTTTTCTTTTAGCTGATCGCTCATCGGCAGGTTCAGCGGCGCGTTCTTCGGCGGGATCGGCTGCATGAACCACTTGGTGTAGAGCTTCTCGAATTCGCCGCTCTTCATCATGCCGATGAAGGTGTCGTCCACCAGCTTCTTGAAGGCCGGGTCGTCCTTGGGCAGCATGCAGGCGTAGGGCTCGACCTGCAGCGATTCGCCCACCACTTCGTAGTCGGCCGGGTTCTTCGAGTTGGCGATCAGGCCGAACAGCAGGATGTCGTCCATCGCGAAGGCCACGGCGCGGTCGCTCTCGACCAGCAGGAAGGCGTCGGCGTGGTCCTTGCCGAGCACGATGTCCATGCCGAGGTTCTTCTCGGTGTTGTACTTGCGCATGACCAGCGCGTTGGTGGTGCCGGTGGTGCTGGCCACGGTCTTCTTTGCAAGGTCGGCGTAGTCCTTGATCTTGGACGACTTCTTCGTCAGCAGGCGCGTGCCGGTGTAGAAGTGGTTGACCGCGAAGGCCACGTCCTTGCCGCGTGCGCTGTTGTTGGTGGTGGAGCCGCACTCCAGGTCGACGGTGCCGTTGGTGATCAGCGGAATGCGGTTCTGCGAGGTGACCGGCATCAGCGCGACCTGCAGGTTGGGCTTGTTCAGCTTCTTCTTCACCGCCTCGACCACGGCGTTGGAGAGTTCCACCGAGAACCCGATCGGCCTGTTGGGGCCGTCGAGGTAGCTGAAGGGCACCGACGACTCGCGGTAGGCGAGCGTGATCTTGCCGGACTCGGCGATCTTGGCCAGCGTGTCGGCGGCCTGGGCGCCGGTGGCGGTGAAAAGCACCGCGGCAGCCATGGATGCCATCAAGACGGAGAGTTTCATTCGAGCCTTCATTCGGTTGGATTGAACAGGCGGCCAGTGTAAGAAGGAGTGACTCGGCGCGACAATTCCAAATAACCCCGGGGTCATGCCCAAAGGTTATGGGCCGGGATTCTTTTGGCATTTCCGGGTGGCGCGGCCCGCCCCTACAGTCGAAGCCGTCTCTTCTTCACTCCCGGAAAGTTGCCTTCATGCATGTGTGTGTGCTCGGTGCCGGCATCGTGGGCCTGGCCACCGCCTGGCAACTCGAACGCCAGGGCCACCAGGTCACGGTGATCGACCGCGCGGCCCCCGGCGCCGGCGCGAGCGGCGGCAACGGCGCGCAGCTCAGCTACTCGTACGTGCAGCCGCTGGCCGATCCCTCGATCTGGAAGCAGTTGCCCAAGCTGCTGCTCTCGCCCACCTCGCCGCTCAAGCTGCGGCCGCAGCTCGACCCCCTGCAATGGCGCTGGGGGCTGGCCTTCCTGGCGGCCTGCAATGCCCAAGCTTCGCGCGACACCACGGCGCAGCTGCTGGCGCTGGCGGCATCGAGCCGCACCGAGTTCGAGGCGATGCAGGCCGACATTGCGCCCGATTGCGACTTCTCCGCCACCGGCAAGCTGGTGCTCTGTGCGAGCACGTCGTCGCTCGAGGGGGCGCGCGCGCAGGTCGAGCTGCAGCGCACCATGGGCAGCGCGCAGCGCATCGTCACGCCCGACGAATGCGTTGACATCGAACCCGCATTGGCGGGCTACCGCGGCCAGATGGCGGGCGCGGTCTACACGCCGAGCGAATGCGCGGCCGACTGCCTCAAGGTGTGCGCCGAGCTGATGCGCGCGCTCAGCGCGCGCGGCGTGCGCTTTCTGCTCGGCACCGACGTGCATGGCTTCGCGCGCAGCGAAGGCCGGGTGGCGGCGGTGAACACCAGCGCGGGCGACATCGAGGCCGACGCCTTCGTGATGGCGCTGGGCGCGGCCTCGCACAAGCTCGGGCGCGCGCTGGGCGCCTACCTGCCGGTGTATCCGCTCAAGGGCTACAGCATCACGGTGGAGGTCGATCCCTCGCCCGGTGCGGCGCCGACCGTGAACGTGACCGATAGCGCCCGCAAGGTGGTGTTCGCACGCATCGGCTCGCGCCTGCGGGTGGCCGGCATGGCCGAACTCGTGGGGCACGACGCGAGCATTCCGGCCACGCGCATCGAGACGCTGGCGGCCGCCACGCGCGCCCTCTTCCCACATGCGAGCCGGCTGGAAGCGCTGCATCCCTGGACCGGCATGCGGCCGGCCACGCCGAAGGGACTGCCGATCATCGGCCGGCTGGCCAGCGCACCGTCGAACATGCTGTTCAACACCGGGCATGGGGCACTGGGTTTCACGCTGGCCTTCGGCTCGGCGCTGAAGATCGCCCAGGCACTGCGCGCCTGAGAGAGCCTGTTTACGATCGTGGGGCTACGTTGGGGTGCTGCTGTTCAGGGCGCGCTCACGCCGACGGGGTGCCTTGCTCCGCGAATGTCCCCCGGCGCGGCCTAGGGCCGCAGGCCTCCTCCTTTATTTCGCTGCGCAAGGCACCCCATCGGCGTGATCGCTCAGAGCACTGGTTGATCGGCCCGCGCAAGCAGAGCGCCCAACGTGCACAGGGCACCGGGTGCTCCCCGCAGCGAAATAAAGGAGGAGCGAAGCGGGGGACATTCGCGGAGGGGAGCACCCGGTGGCCTGTGCACGCGCCCCGAACAGACCGCGAACCACCACGCCCTGCAACTCACCCCAACAGGCATCTGCATGGCCCCGAATAGGTCGTAAACAGGCTCTGAGGCCGACCTGCCCGCCTACATCGCTTCCTGGATCGCCTGCTGCATGCAGCGCGTGATGCCGCGCACGGCCACCGAGTCGGGCCGGCCGGTGAAGCGCAGCGCACGGATCGGCACCGGGATGTGCGGCTCGAGCATCAGCACGTCGACCTTCCCGCGGTCCGCCGAACGCGCCGTGCAGCCGTCGACCAGCGCCACGCCCAGTCCGTGGTGCGCCATGGCCAGCGCCGCGTGGTAGGTCTGCACCGTCACCACCGCCTGCTGGAAACCGACGCCGGCCTGCCGGCAGGCCTGGCTCAGGCTGGTGCCGACGGGGTCGCGGCTGTCGAGACCGATCACCGGACGGTCGACCAGGTCGTGCAGCGCCACCGAGCCGTTGCGCACCAGCGCGCGCGGCAGCATGCCCCGGGGCGCGACGCACACCATGCGGCTGTCGGCCAGCGTCTCCTGCGTGAGCGAGGGATGCACCGCGGGACTGAAGGCGAATCCCACGTCGGCCTCCTGCAGCAGCAGGGCCGACATGATCTGCGGCGAATGCAGCGACTCGACGGTGATCGCATAGCCCGGGTGCTTTTCGCGAAAGGCCTTGATCGCGCGCGGCAGGATCTCATAGCTCAATGCGAGCACGCTGAGGATGCGCAGCTCGCCCGTGTCGCTGCCGGCGCGCAGGTTGGCCGCGAGGCGCTGCACCTCGTCGAGCTGCGCGAACAGCCGCTCGATGTGCGGGTACAGCGTGAGCGCCTCGGTGGTCGGCGTGAGCCGGCCCTTGGCGCGCTGGAACAGCGGAAAACCCAGCTGCAGCTCGGCATGCTGCAGGGTGCGGCTCACCGCCGGCTGCGTGATGTTGATGAGCCGCGCCGCCGCGCTCACGCTGCCCGTGAGCATGATTGCGTTGAAGACCTCGATGTGGCGCAGCCGCATGATGTTCAGTGGCAGTGGGTCATGTCTTCTGCGCGGAACACCGTGGAACCGGCTTTGCCGGGCCACTGGTGTTGCCCCCGGAAGGGGGTTGGCGAAGCGACACGAAGTGCGCGAAGCCTGGGGGTGAGCTCATTTTCCGCGCGAGATGTCCATCACCATGCGCGTCGCAAGATACAACCTTGGCTCGATGGAATCGACCAGCACGTATTCGGCATCGGCCGAGTGCGCACCGAAGCCCTGCAGGCCGAAGCGCTCGATGACGGGCGCCTTGGTCTTGAGCGAGGCGAAGGCGGCATCGGTACCGCCGCCGGCGGCCTTGTCGTCGGCGCCCAGCGGACGGCCGAGTTCGTCCTTGTAGATGGCCTGCGCATGCTTCGCGAGCGCGCGCGAGGCGTCGGTGGCTTCGAGCGGCGGGCGGCGGCGCTCGAACTTCATCTCGACCTTGGCCTCGGGAATCAGCTGCTTCTTCACGCGCTCGTTGACCTGCTGCTCGATGCGGTCGTAGTCGCTCACCTTGAGCACGCGCACGTCGGCGCCCGCGGTGGCGGCGGCCGGGATCACGTTGCGGTTGCTGCCCGACTTCGAGATGGTCCAGTTCATCTTGAGGCCGGTGGCCGGGTCGGACAGGTCGCGCATCTGCAGGATCTGGTGCGACAGCTCGTAGAGCGCGTTCACGCCCAGCTCGGGCGCCGAACCCGCATGCGAGGCCTTGCCGGTGACGTTCAGCGTGACCGATGCGATGCCCGCGGTGGCCAGCGAGAGCTTGTCGTCCTTGATGGAGGCGCCCTCGAACGACAGCACCGCATCGTGCTCGCCGCCCAGCCGGGTGATGAGCGCGCGCGAGCCCGGCGAGCTGATCTCCTCGTCGCCGTTGATCAGCACGGTGAGCGTGCCGTACTCCTTGAACTTCAGCGCCTGCAGCATCGCGACCGTGTGCGTGATCACCGCGACGCCCTGCTTGTCGTCGGAGATGCCGAGGCCGTAGGCCTTGTCGCCCTCGACGCGAAATGGCTGCCTGTTGAGCATGCCCACGGTGTAGACCGTGTCCATGTGCGCGATGAGCATGATCTTCTTCGTGCCCGAGCCCTTGAAGGTGGCACGCACGACGCGGCCGATCTTCTCGGGCGTGTCTTCCATGCGGTAGGCCTCGGCGCTCGGGTCGATCAGCTCGACCTCGCCGCCCAGCGCCTTGAACTTCGCGGCGATCAGGTCGGAGATCTTCTCGAGGCCTTCGAGGTCGCGGCTGCCCGATTCGATGGAGACCAGTTCCTTCAGCGTGTCGAGCAGCGCGGGCTTTTCCTTGGCGGCGAGCGCCGCGATGCGGGCATCGGGTGCGGCCAGCGCGGTGCCGAGCCAGGCGGCGCAGACGACGCCCAGCAGGAGTTTTCGGTGAGGGAGTTTCATTCGGTGACTCGATGGATCAATGGGCCTTGTCCCAGTTGGGACCGATGCCGATCTCGGCCAGCAGCGGCACCTTGAGCGCCGCGACGCCGGCCATCAGGCGCGGGATTTCGGTGCGCACCCATTCGATCTCGGCTTCGGGCACCTCGAACACCAGTTCGTCGTGCACCTGCATGATCATCTTGGTGGCGCGCTTTTCTTCGTCAAGCACGTTCTGTACCTTGATCATGCTGAGCTTGATCAGGTCGGCTGCGGTGCCCTGCATCGGCGCGTTGATGGCGGCGCGCTCGGCACCGCCGCGGCGCGGGCCGTTGGGCGAGTTGATCTCGGGCAGGTAGAGGCGCCGGCCGAACACGGTCTCGACATAGCCCTGTTCCTTGGCGAGCGCCTTGGTCTCGTCCATGTAGGCCTTCACGCCCGGGTAGCGCGCGAAATAGCGCTCGATGTAGGAGGCCGCGGCCTTGGTCTCGATGCCGAGGTTGCGCGCGAGGCCGAAGCTGCTCATGCCGTAGATCAGGCCGAAGTTGATGACCTTGGCATAGCGGCGCTGCTCGCTCGACACCTGGTCGGGCGTGGAGCCGAACACTTCCGCAGCCGTCGCGCGGTGCACGTCGATGCCTTCGGTGAAGGCGCGCAGCAGCGATTCGTCGCCGCTGATGTGGGCCATGATGCGCAGCTCGATCTGCGAGTAGTCGGCGCTGGCGATCACGCTGCCCGCAGGCGCCACGAAGGCCTCGCGCACGCGGCGGCCTTCGGGCGTGCGGATCGGGATGTTCTGCAGGTTCGGGTCGTTGCTGCTGAGACGCCCCGTCACCGCCACCGCCTGCGCATAGTGCGTGTGGACGCGGCCGGTGCGCGGGTTGGCGAGCTGGCCCAGCTTGTCGGTGTAGGTGCCCTTGAGTTTCGAGAGGCCGCGGTGCTCGAGGATCTTGGCGGGCAGCGGGTAGTCCTCGGCCAGTTTCTCGAGCACTTCCTCGTCGGTGCTGGGCGCGCCGCTCGGCGTCTTCTTGACCACCGGCAGGCCCAGCTTGGTGAAGAAGATCTCGCCGATCTGCTTGGGCGAACCCAGGTTGAACGGCTGGCCCGCGATCTCGTAGGCTTCCTGCTCGAGCGCCATGATGCGCGTGCCGAGCTCGTGGCTTTGCGCGGCGAGCGTGGCGCTGTCGATCAGCACGCCGTTGCGCTCGACGCGGTAGAGCGCCTCGCTCGAATCCATTTCGAGCTGGTAGACGAAGCGCAGTTTCTCATTGGCCTCCAGCTGGGGCCACAGCGTGCGGTGCACGTCGAGAGTCTGGTCGCTGTCCTCGCAGGAGTATTCGGCGGCCTTGGCAATGTCGACCTGGCTGAACGAAATCTGGTGCGCGCCCTTGCCGCAGAGGTCTTCGTAGGAGATGCCGCTGCGGCCCAGGTGGCGCTCGGCCAGGCTGGCGAGGCCGTGCGGCCTGTGCACCTCGAGCACGTAGCTCTGCAGCATGGTGTCGTGCGCATAGCCCTGCACCTCGATGCCGTGGTTGGCGAACACATGGCGGTCGTACTTGATGTGCTGGCCGAGTTTCTTCTTCGCGCCGTTCTCGAGCCAGGGCTTGAGCTTCGCAAGCACTTCGTCGATGGGCAGCTGCGCGGGCGCATCGGGATAGTTGTGCGCGAGCGGGATGTAGGCCGCCTCGCCGGGCTCGACGCTGAAGCTCACGCCGACGATCCGCGCGATCATTTCATCGAGGGACGTGGTTTCGGTGTCGATGGCTGCGAGCTCGGAAGCCTCGAGCCTGGCGAGCCAGGCGTCGAACTGCGCCCAGCTCGTGATCGTGTCGTACTTGAGGTTGCTCGCGGGGGCCGCGGCGTCGAGCGCGCTCAGGTCGGCGGGTTCGTCGAACAGGCCGCCCTGGTCGGTGTCGGCCCTGGCGGCCTTCTTCTTGATGCTTTCCTCGATCAGCTCGGGCGGAATCGCCTGCGCTTCGAGCGACTTGACGAGGCTCTTGAAGCCGAACTTCTCGTAGAAGGGCTTGAGTTCCTCGGTCTGCGGCGCGCCGACCGGCAGGCCTTCGAGCGAGGGCAGGCCGGCGACGTGGCCGTCGAGATCGCAGTCGGTGCGGATGGTGACGAGGCGCCTGCTCAAGGGCAGCTTGTCGAGCGCCTTGCGCAGGTTCTCGCCGGCCGCGCCCTTGACCTCGGCGGCACGCTCGACCAGCGCATCGAGCGAGCCGTACTCGAGCAGCCACTTGGCCGCCGTCTTCGGTCCGACCTTCTCGACGCCGGGCACGTTGTCGACCGTATCGCCCACCAGCGTCTGGTAGTCGACCATCAGGTGGGGCGGCACGCCGAACTCGGCCGTCACGCCGGCGACGTCGCGCTTCTTGCCGTTCATCGTGTCGATGATGGTGATGTGCTCGTCCACCAGCTGGCTCAGGTCCTTGTCGCCGCTGGACACGATCACCTCGATGCCCTGCGTGGCGGCCACCTTCGCGAGCGTGCCGATCACGTCGTCGGCCTCCACGTCGGGCACGCTGAGGACCGGCCAGCCCAGGAGGCGGACCACCTCGTGGATGGGATCGATCTGGCTGCGCAGGTCGTCGGGCATCGGCGAGCGGTTGGCCTTGTACTCGGGATACCAGTCGTCGCGGAAGGTCTTGCCGGGCGCGTCGAAGATGCAGGCGGCGTAGTCGGCGCGGACCTCGCGGCGCAGCGCCGTCATCATGTTGATCATTCCGCGGATGGCGCCGGTTGCCGGGCTCTTCGGGTCGCCGGGCACGGCGCGCAGGTCGGGCATCGCATGGAAGGCCCGGTAAAGGTAGCTCGAGCCATCGACGAGCAGCAGCGTTTTCTTGTCGGTCATCGGGCCATTTTGCCGTGCCCGGACCGGCGCGCGGAACGACGGCGGCGTGCGCTGCCCGCCGACACCCGAAACCGGGGGCACGCCTACAATCCATGCATGCCTAGCTCCACACTCCTGGTCGCCCGCCGCATCCTGCTGGCGCTGGCTTTTGCCGCCCCCTTCGCCGCCGCGCAGGCGCAGTCCGCGCCTGCCGCCACCCCGGCCCCGGCGGAACCGCTACAAAATCAGGAGCGGGCCGACGGCCGGCGCAACCAGAAGGTCGAGCACATCCACACGGAAGACAGCGGCGCCTCGGTCGACGAAGTCCGCTACGGCGGTCGCACGCAGAGCATCAACGTCAAGCCGAAGTCCAACATGCCGGGCTACGAGGTCCTGCCCAACGACCCCGGCACCGCACGCCCCGGTTCGAACGAAACGAACTCCACCGGCAACGGCGCGCGCGTCTGGAACGTGATGAAGTTCTGACCGTGCGATTCCAAACAGTTTCCGCAGCACGGCGCTGAGCACCGCCATGGCAGTTTTTACCGAAGTCGAGTTCGGCGAGGCAGACGCGCTCGTCCAACGCCTGGGGATGGGCGCGCTGCGCGACCTGCGCGGCATCGAGGGCGGCATCGAGAACACCAACTACTTCGCGACCACCGAGTCCGGCGAGTTCGTGTTGACGCTGTTCGAGCGCCTGAGCGCCGAGCAGTTGCCCTACTACCTTTGTCTGATGAAGCACCTGGCGGCCCGCGGCCTGCCGGTGCCGGAGCCCGTGGCCGATCCGGCGGTGGAACCGCCGAAGGGCCATGCGCTGACGATTCCCGCGCAGGCGCCCTGCGAGCTGCTGCACACCGTGGCGGGCAAGCCGGCAGCGCTGGTGCAGCGTCTTTCGGGCCACAGCGAACTCGCCCCCGGCGCGGCCCACTGCGCCGAACTGGGCGCCATGCTGGCGCGCATGCACATCGCCGCACGCGACTTCCCCCGCATCCAACCGAACCTGCGCGGCCTGGCGTGGTGGAACGAGACCATGCCGGTGGTTCTGCCCTACCTCGAGGAACCGCAGGCCGCGCTGCTGCGCGCCGAACTCGCCTACCAGAACCACGTCGCCGAATCGTCGGCCTACGCGGCGCTGCCGCGCGGACCGGTGCATGCCGACATGTTCCGCGACAACGTGATGTTCGCGACCGGCGGCGAGCCAGGCTCGGCGCCGCGCCTGACCGGCGTGTTCGACTTCTATTTCGCCGGCACCGACACCTGGCTGTTCGACCTCTCGGTGTGCCTGAACGACTGGGCCATCGACCTCGCCACCGGCGAGCACGACGCGGGGCGTGCCGACGCCCTGCTCTCGGCCTACGAAACCGTGCGCCCGCTGAACGCCGCCGAGCGCGCCCTGCTGCCCGCAATGCTGCGTGCCGCGGCGCTGCGCTTCTGGATCTCCCGGCTGTGGGACTTCCACCTGCCGCGCGAGGCGAGCATGCTCAAGCCCCACGATCCCGCACACTTCGAGCGCGTGCTGCGCGAGCGCGCTACCCACCCGCATGTCATGGCCCAGGCGTTAGAGCCCTTGCTGGCCGCCTGATCGGAAAAATGAAACTCAACCTCGTGCCGGCGCGAACCGGCGTCGAATGGGTCCGCCTCGGGCTCAGGAACTTCTGGCGGCAGCCGCTGGCCTTCATCTCGCTGTTCTTCCTGTTCCTGGCCGTGATTTCGACCGTGTCGCAGTTGCCGCTGATCGGCAACCTCCTGGCGCTGCTGGCGCTGCCGTTCTCGACGCTGGGTTTCATGGTCGCGGCATCGGTGGCCGATGCGGGAGCCGCCAGCGCCGATGATCTCGAGCACCTGGACGGCGTGAAGAAGCCCACGAGTGCCGTCATGTTCCTGGAGGTGGCGAAAGCCATGCGCAAGGAGTGGCGTTCGCTGATGGTGCTGGGCGTGATCTCGGCGGTGTATTTCTTCCTCACCGTGCTGCTCACCGTCGTGGTCGACGGCGGGCAATTCGCGCGCGGCTATCTGCTCAACGAAACCTTGACGGCAGAAATGATGGCGAGCAGCAACTTCCGGGTGGCGAGCCTGCTCCAGATGTGTCTGGCGCTGCCGCTGCTGCTGGCCATGTGGCACGCGCCGGCGCTGGTGCACTGGTACCAGGTGGAGCCCGCGAAGAGCATCTTCTTCAGCCTGGTCGCCATGTTCCGGAATTTCGGCGCCTACGCGCTGTTCGGGCTCGCCTGGGCCGGCGTGTTCCTGCTCGCGATCATCGTCGTGTCCCTGATTGCCACGGTCGTCATCGGCGTCGGCTCGCTGGGCTCGGGGGCCGGTGCCATGGCCGTCGGCAATGTGCTGATGATCGGCACGGTGCTGGCGCTCGCCGCGATGGCCCAGGCCTCGAACTGGTTCACGTTCCGCGACACCTTCGACCCGAACTGAGCCCGGTCAATTCTCCGCGGCCCTGTCCTTGCGCAGGCTCGCGAAGAGCGACCACGCCATCCCGGCCAGCAGCAGCAGGCCGACACCCAGCGCACCCCAGAGCCACCACTTGCGCGCCGGGTCTTGCCGTGCCGCCTCGGGGATGGGCGCCAGGGCCGCAGCGGCCACGGCGGCGTCGACGGCAGCCACCGGCAAGATGACCGAGGCTTCGTCCGCGACGACCGGCCTGTCCGCCGCGTAACCCGGGATCAGCGTCGACAGCGCGAGCGGCGCGCCCGGCGCAGCCCCTTGGACGGTGCCCGCATCGGGCGCCGCATTCCATGCCAGCGAGAACGGCGCGGCGCCCTGCGCGAGGAACACCAGCGTGCGCGGCGTGGCGCCCACCGCGAGGGTCGGCGGCGTCGCACCGAGCACGCTCACCGGACCGGAAGTGCGCAGGCGCAGGCGCGAATAGGTCGCACCGTCGAGCGCCAGCACCGGCGAGTGCGCCTCGCCGCCCGCCTGCGCGAGGCGATACACCACCGTGTCGAGCAGCGGCACCTCGCCGGGGCCGCTGGGGAGCGGCGCCGATCGGCGCTGCGGGTGCCGCAGGGCATAGAGGGGATTGCGGCGCACAGGCTGCGGCGGCACGGCGGAAGAAGCGGGCGCGGCATCGAGCAGGCCCGAAACGCCGACCTGCGCCAGCGTGTTGATGTCGGCGAGGGCTATGCGCAGACTTTGCACCGGCAGGCCGCGCGGCAGCAGGTAGTCGCAGTGGTCGGCGGCGCAGCGCTCGGGCTTCAGCGCGCCGGACCATTCGAGCGGCGCCGCCGGCTCGACCTCCTGCACGCTGTCGATGCCCACCTGGATCAACGGCGCACCGTGCTGCGGATCGCTCCAGCGCAGGCGCAGGAAGCGCGTGCGGAGGTTGCCCAGGTCGACCGCCAGGCGCTCGATGGCCTGGCCGCCATGCGTCAGGCGCACCAGCTGTTCTTCGGCGCCCACCGGGCGCCACTTCCGCAGGTCGTCGCTGGCTTCCAGGCGGAAGGCGAACAGGCCGCGCGCATCGGGCGCGATCTCGAAGCGGGCCTGCAGCAGGCTGCCCTTGACCTGGCTCACGTCGATGAGCCACTGCGCCGCGTCGTTTGCCTTGCGGCTGGCGGCGGCCTTGCCGTCCAGCGCCAGCGAGCCGTCGGGGCGCACCGAGAAGGCGAGCGTCGCGTCACCCGGCGCCGCGCCCGGGGCACTGCCGGGCAGCGCGAAGATCGGCACCTCCTGCGAGGCGGTGCGCGGCATCGCGGCTTCGCTGCGCAGCCATGCGTAAGGCACCGGGTGCCCGGCGGCATTGCGCACCCGCAGGTCGCGCAGGTCGTCGTAGGCGGCGCGGCCGTGAATGGCCAGCGGCAGCGCGAGCCGGTGGTACGGCCCGGCCCCCTGCAGCACGATGGGCGCGGAGGTCACCGGCTGCGCCTGCACCGCCCCCGCCGCCATCGCTGCGGCCAGGGCGAGGCCCATGCGGAAAGCGCGGGTCGATCCATTGTTCATGCGACACCTCCTTCCGGCGATGCTTTCGGCGTCGCCTCTTCCTTCTTCGGCGGCACCGGCGCGAAGTAGCCCACCAGCAGCAGCAAGGCGCCCACCGCAATGAACGACACGATGCGGAACAGCCCGCCGCGGTCCGCCAGTTCGACGAAGAACAGCTTCAGCACCACCACGCCGAGCAGCGCCGCGCCCGCGATCCACAAGGTCCGCGCGCGGCGCGCATGGCCGAGCACCATCGCGACCACGCCGCAGATGGCCCAGGTGATCGACAGCGCCGCCTGCGTGAGCCACGAGGCATAGAGCGCGTCGAAGCGCCATTCGACGCCCGCGTAGTGGTGGCAGGCGCGCAGCACCATGCCGGTCAGCAGCGCGAGCCCGGTGAGGCCGATCGCGCCCTTCGCGGCCATCGGCTGCACGCGCGCGAACGAGCCCGGCGGCAAGGCGCGCCACCACAGCACCAGCGCGAACAGCACGAGCCACTGCGCGAGTTCGAGCGGATTCAAGAGCGGCACATGCGGCAGCGGCGCCGCATTGCCGGGGCTGACGGCGTTGGTGACCCAGACCCAGGCCAGCAGGTACGCCGCCACCGGCGTCGCCGCGAACTCGAGGTAGGCGCTGCGGTATTCATCGAGCGGCCAGCGCCGCAGCAGCACCCGCGAGCGCAGCCCCCACAGCACGAGCGCCGGCACGATGGCCCAGCCCAGCAACTGCCAGCTCGACCACTCGGCGCCGATGCGGCCGAGCTGCCATTGGCATTCGCGCGCCGCGAGCAGCAGGAAGAGCCAGAAGCCCGCGACATGGAACGCGCTCAGTTCCGAGGCGCCGAACCAGCGCTTCTGCGCACGCAGCAGCCGCAGGTGCCACGCGAGCGCCAGCGGCCAGGCGATCCAGCCGAGCGCGCTCGACGGCACGTAGAACGGCGTCGGCCCGCCCGCGATGCCGCAGGCGGCGATCAGGCCGAAGCCCGGCAGCGTGGCCAGCGTCGCCTTGCCGAGCTGCGGCCAGTCGCGGCGGTGCGCCACGAGCGTGGCCAGCACGGAGGTCGCGAGCACCACCGCCATGGTGGCTGCGGGCACGTGGTCCGCCAGGCCGTGGCGATTCAACACCTCGACGCTTTCGTCCAGCATGCCCAACAGCCACCAGCCCAGGCCCCAGGCCACCGGCACCCACAGCACGGCAGGATGGGCGCACCAGGCATTGACCCAGCGCTTGCGCGCCGCGCCGGTCGGCTCGCCCGCCCGCGGCCGCGCTTCGTCGCGCAGCCAGTCGCCGGCCAGCAGTGCCGCGAGGCCCAGCACCACGGGCGTCCAGAAGCCCAGATGCGCGAAGGCCGGGCGAACCGCACCGGCATCGGACACCGCCAGCGAGGTGAAGAGCACCGCCGCGACCCCATGCAGCACACCCGCGAAGGCCGCGAGCGGCATGTGCGCCATGCGCAACGCCACCCACAGCACAACCGTGGCGGTCAGCGGCCACAGCAGTGCAGCCTGCGCAAGGCTGATCTGGAACAGCATCGCGAGGTGCAGCAGGCCCGTGCCTGCGAGCACGCCCACCACGTTGCCGAGCGACCACACGGGCTGCACGCCGCGCGCCAGTGCGGCACGGTGCGCCTGCAGCATCGACCAGGACGCACTGCCGAGCACGCTGAGCGCGATCAGGCAGGCCGCCGCGGCACCCTGCCAGCCGCTGGCCAGCGCCTGCCCGGCATCGAGCCCCTGCGCCGTGCGATGCAGCGTGGCGACGAAGCCGGCCACCGCCAGCGCCTGCATGCCGAAGCTCACATGCGCCAGCGGCTGCAGCGCAAAGCGCACGGCGACGGCGAAAGTGGCCGACGCCAGCACGGCCGTTGCGGCCGCGGCCCATGGCGGCGTGAACCATTGCCACAGCAGCAGCGTGAGCGCGGCCATGCCGAGCCAAGGCAAGGCGCTGCCCACCACGGCCTCGAGGCCGTCGCCCTGGTCGAGCTTCGCGCGGCGGTGCATGGCCCACATCGCGAAGGCGCTGACCGCGACCAGCAGCGGGCCGATCACCGAGCCCTGCAGCAGCGGATGCCCCGCCGCCGCATCGAGCTGCGTGGCCTCGAGCAGCTTCCACACCGCAGCGGCGAACACCAGGAACGAGAAGGCGCGCGCATACACGCGCCCTTGCCGCGCGCCCAGCCAGTACATGCCGGCCGCCTCGACCGCCCAGGCCGCGCCGGTCCACTGCCCTTCGAGGCCGAGCGGAATGGCGAGCGTGCCGAAGATCACGCCGACGATGGCGTAGGCCTCCGCCAGCAGGGCCAGGCCCCTGGGTTGCGTGGCGAACACCAGCCGCCCCATCGCGAGGTAGAAGGCCGCGAGCGCCATCGCCGAGAAGGCGGCACCATATTCCCACGGGCGCATCAGCAGGACCTGCATGCCGAACGCGACCATCGGCGTGCCGAACACCAGCGAGCTGTCGACCCGGCCGGCGCGGCGCAGCGTGTCCAGCGCGCGCGTCGCCAGCGGCTGCGCGGGCTGTACCGGCGCATCGAACAGCGTGCGGCGCGCAAAGAACAGGCCGATGGCGGTGAACAGCAGGAAGAACACGATCAGGAAGGGCTGCACGATGCCGTACTGGTCGTCGGTGTAGTACTTGTGCGCCCAGCCCGCCGCCAGCGTGAAGGTGCCCACGAAGCCGATCAGGTTGAGCATGCGCCAGGCCTTGAACCAGGCGATCAGCACGATGCCCACGTCGAGCACCAGCAGGTAGGTGAAGAGCGCCACCGGCTGGTTCGAGCCGGTGGACGCCAGCACCGGCGCCGCAAAGCCCTCGAGTGCGGCGACGATGGCCAGCAAGGGCGCGTTCTGCAGCACGGCCAGCGCGGCGCTGAGCACCGCCACGCCGAACAGGAAGGCGAAGCCCACGCTGGCCGGCAGCAGGCCGCTGAGCTTCATGGCCGCGAGCGTCGTGAGATAGAAGACGCCGATGCCCGCGCCCTGCAGGATCAGCGCATAGCCCGCGCGCTTGTGGCGCAGCAGCCAGCCGAGCACCAGCAGGCCCGCGCCCACCAGCGCCACCGCGGCGTAGCGCAATTCGATCGGCACGGTCACGCGCTCGGCCGTGTAGCGCAGCAGGAAGGCGAGCCCGAGGAACAGGATCAGCACGCCGAGCTTGACCAGCATGTTGCCGCCGAAGATCAGGTTGGCGATCGGTGCGGGCAGGCGGTCGCGCAGCGGCACCGGTGGAGGTGGCGGCGGCGGTGGGCGGCGAACCGGCGGCGGTACGGCGACGGGTGGCCTGGGTGCCGCGACGGTTTCCGGCGGGCGCACTGCGGCGGGGAGAGCGGCAGGCGCGGCGGGCGGCGCTGCCGTGGCCTCCCTGGCAACGGCGACCGGCGGCGGGGGCACCTGCAGGGTTGCGATGCGGGGGCGGGTCATTTCCGCGGCCTGTGCGGCGGCAGGTTGCACCGGCGGCAGCGAAGGGGCCGCGGCGACGGCATCATCGCCCGCGCCCTGCGCGAGCCGCCGTTCGAGCTGGCTGACCCGCTGCTCGAGCTCCGCCACCCGCTGCTGCAGCTTCAGCACACCGCCTCCGGGAGCGGGGGCGCTGCCGCCAGCCGGCGCGCTTTCAGCCTCGGTCCGCTGCGGCTCGGCCTTCTTCTTGCCGAACATCTGCGGAAAGGCGAAGGCCCCGACGACGGCGAGGACCAGCGCCACCGGCACCGACTCGAACAGTGCCCCGATGAACAGGCCGGCAATGATGCCAATGAACCACATCCCTGACTCCCATGTTTGGCGAGCCCGGAGTGTACGGCCGAACTTGGCGAAAACCCGCCACGATGCCCGTCCTGCCTGCGCTATCAGCTATTGTTTTGGTAGCGCCTTCACACCGGCGTGAGCTTGGCCACCGAGAGCGCCAGCCACTTCACGCCGTGGCGCGTGAACTTGACCTGCGCACGGGCGTCGTCACCGGCGCCTTCGAGCGACAACACCGTGCCTTCGCCGAACTTGTTGTGGAACACCTGCATGCCGGAGCGCAGGCCGTGCGACGGTGCAGCCTTCTGCGGCGGCACCGGCGGGCTGGCGAAGGTGTCCTTGCCGCTGCTGCTGCCGTAGGTGTTGCCGCCGCCATAGCCGCCGCTGCCGCCGCGCGTGCTCGCGTAGCCGCCGCCGTAGCCGAAGGCCGACGGCGTGAAGCCCTGGTTCCTGGGCGTGAGCCACTTGAGCGCGCTCTCCGGCAGTTCCTCGAAGAAGCGGCTCTTGACGTTGTAGCGGGTCTGGCCGTGCAGCATGCGCGTCTGCGAATGGCTGAGGTACAGGCGCTTGCGGGCCCGCGTGATCGCCACGTACATCAGCCGGCGTTCCTCCTCGAGGCTCTCGAAGTCGCTCATCGAGTTCTCGTGCGGGAACAGGCCTTCTTCCATGCCGGTGATGAACACGCAGTCGAACTCGAGGCCCTTGGCGGCGTGCACGGTCATCAGCTGCACGGCGTCCTGGCCGGCCTGCGCCTGGTTGTCGCCCGACTCGAGCGCGGCGTGCGTGAGGAAGGCGGCCAGCGGACTCAGCGTTTCGCCGGTCTCGGCATCGGGCGCCAGCGGTTCGTCCACCACCGGCCGGGTCAGGTCGATGCCCTGGCTCGCGGGCGACTGGCGCAGCTCGTCGACCGGCAGTGCCACCGCATCGCGGCCAAAGCCTTCCTGCGTGACGAAGCTCTCGGCCGCATTCACGAGTTCGTCCAGGTTCTCGAGGCGGTCGGCGCCTTCGCGGTCGGCCTTGTAGTGCTCGACGAGGCCGCTGTGGTCGAGCACCAGCTCGATGATCTCGCGCAGGCTGACGCCCTGGGTCTGCTCGCGCAGCACGTCGATCTTGGCGACGAAGCCGGTGAGGTTCGCGCCCGCCTTGCCGCCGACGACGCTGACCGCGTCGTGCAGCGAACGGTTCGCCGCGCGCGCCGCATCCTGCAAGGTCTCGAGCGTGCGCGCGCCGATGCCGCGCGGCGGGAAGTTGACGACGCGCAGGAAGCTGGTGTCGTCGTCCTTGTTCTCGAGCAGGCGCAGGTAGGCCAGCGCGTGCTTGATTTCGGCGCGCTCGAAGAAGCGCAGGCCGCCGTACACCCGGTACGGCACGGCGGCATTGAAAAGCGCCGTTTCGATCACCCGGCTCTGCGCATTGCTGCGGTAGAGCACCGCCATTTCCTTGCGGTCGAAGCCGTCGCGCACGAGCTGGCGCATTTCTTCGACCATCCACTGCGCCTCGGCGAGGTCGGTGGGCGATTCGTAGACGCGCACCGGCTCGCCGGGGCCCTGGTCGGTGCGCAGGTTCTTGCCGAGCCGCTTCTTGTTGTGGCTGATGAGCTCGTTGGCCGAATCGAGGATGTTGCTGTAGCTGCGGTAGTTCTGCTCGAGCTTGATCTGGTGCCGCACGTCGAACTCGCGCACGAAGTCGGCCATGTTGCCCACGCGCGCGCCGCGGAAGGCATAGATGCTCTGGTCGTCGTCGCCCACCGCGATCACGCTGTTGTTCTCGCCGGGCGTGAACTGGCCCGCGACCGTGTGGCCCGAGAGCATCTTGATCCACGCGTACTGCAGGCGGTTGGTGTCCTGGAACTCGTCGATCAGGATGTGGCGGAAACGGCGCTGGTAGTGCTCGCGCACCGGGTCGTTGTCGCGCAGCAGCTCGTAGCTGCGCAGCATGAGCTCGCCGAAGTCGACCACGCCTTCGCGCAGGCACTGCTCTTCGTAGAGCTGGTAGAGCTCGACCTTCTTGCGGTCGTCGTCGCTGCGGATCTCGACGTCGCGCGGGCGCAGGCCGTCTTCCTTCGCGCCGGCGATGAACCACTGGGTCTGCTTGGCCGGAAAGCGCTCGTCGTCGACGTTGAACTGCTTCATCAGGCGCTTGATGGCCGAGAGCTGGTCCTGCGTGTCGAGGATCTGGAAGGTCGAGGGCAGGTTGGCCAGCTTCCAGTGCGCGCGCAGCAGGCGGTTGCACAGGCCGTGGAAGGTACCGATCCACATGCCGCGCACGTTGACGGGCAGCATCGCCGTCAGCCGCGTCATCATTTCCTTGGCGGCCTTGTTGGTGAAGGTGACGGCCAGGATGCCGCCGGCGGAGACCTGCCCCGTCTGCAGCAGCCAGGCGATGCGGGTGGTCAGCACCCGCGTCTTGCCGGAGCCGGCACCCGCGAGGATCAGCGCATTGCCCGCCGGCAGGGTGACCGCAGCGCGCTGCTCGGGGTTCAGGTTCTGCAGCAGCGGCAGTTCCGAGGGGTTGGCATCAGCCGCGAGATCGTTAAACAACATCCACCGATTGTAGAAACCACCGCGTATGCGGGTTATACGAAGAACCGGAAGACCCGCCTTCGCAACACGGCGTAAAATCAATCACCGGGCCCAAGTTTCTTGCGCCCGGTTTTTTGTGCCCGTCTTTTCTTCAAAAGGCGCCGCAGGAGCCGGCCGGACCAAGCGCTCATTCGTTCCTCTCAACGATTCCTTTCAGGAGCCTGGTCATGCAGATTTTCGATTACGACAACATCCTTCTGCTCCCGCGCAAGTGCCGCGTGGAGAGCCGTTCGGAGTGCGACGCCAGCGTCACGCTGGGCGAGCGCAGCTTCCGCGTGCCGGTGGTGCCGGCCAACATGAAAACGGTGGTCGACGAGTCGATCTGCCTGTGGCTCGCGCAGAACGGCTACTTCTACGTGATGCACCGCTTCGACCTCGACAACGTGAAGTTCGTCAAGGAGATGCAGGGCAAGGGCGTGTTCGCCTCGATCTCGCTCGGCGTGAAGAAGCCCGACTACGACACCGTCGACCAGCTGGTGGCCCTGGGCCTCGTGCCCGAATACATCACGATCGACATCGCGCACGGCCACGCCGACAGCGTGAAGAACATGATCGCCTACCTCAAGGCGAAGCTGCCCGCCTCCTTCGTGATCGCCGGCAACGTCGGCACGCCCGAGGCCGTGATCGACCTCGAAAACTGGGGCGCGGACGCCACCAAGGTCGGCATCGGCCCGGGCAAGGTCTGCATCACCAAGCTCAAGACCGGCTTCGGCACGGGCGGCTGGCAGCTGTCGGCGCTCAAGTGGTGCGCGCGCGTGGCCACCAAGCCGATCATTGCCGACGGCGGCATCCGCGACCACGGCGACATCGCCAAGAGCGTGCGCTTCGGTGCGTCGATGGTGATGATCGGCTCGCTGTTCGCGGGCCACGAAGAGTCGCCGGGCAAGACGGTCGAGGTCGACGGCGTGCTCTACAAGGAGTACTACGGCTCCGCCAGCGACTTCAACAAGGGCGAATACCGGCACGTCGAGGGCAAGCGCATCCTCGAGCCCATCAAGGGCAAGCTGGCCGACACGCTGGTCGAGATGGAGCAGGACGTGCAGAGCTCCATCAGCTACGCGGGTGGCCGCACGCTGATGGACATCCGCAAGGTCAACTACGTCACGCTGGGCGGCGACAACGCGGGCGAACACCTGCTGATGTAAGCCCTGCCCCTGCCCGGCAGTGGCGCCGGTCAGGCTTCGAGCAGTTGCACGGCGTGCCGATGCAGCGCATGGGCCGTGTCGGCCAGCGCGTCGACCACGCCGAAGTGGTCGAGCCCCGGGAGCACCTCGCACACCGGCACGGTGTTGCGGCCCCAGGCCTCGCGGATCATCGCGTTGTGCCGGATGAATTCCGCGCTCTCCGCCCCGCCCGCGACCGCGTAGAGCTGGCCGCGCGGCGGTGCAGGCCAGAGCGCCGGGCTGGCGCGCCGGGCATCCGCGTCGCTCAGCTTCAGCACGTTCTCCAGGAACGGTGTGCGCTGCAGCGGCCGCAGGTCGTAGAGGCCCGACACCGAGAGCGCGTTGCGGACGAGCCGCGCGGGCAGATCGGGCGCGACCGATTTCCAGTCGCAGGCCAGCAATGCCGCGGCCATGTGGCCACCGGCCGAATGACCGGCGACCGTGATGCGCGAGGGGTCGCCGCCGAAGGCCGCGATGTGCCGCCAGGTCCATTCGAGCGCATGCACCATCTGCAGCAGGATGTCCGGTACGGTGACGGGCTGGTCGACCGGCCCGGGACACAGCGCATAGTTGGGCACCACCACGCAGATGCCGCGGTCGTTGAACGCCGGCGCGATGAAGGAATGCTGGCTCTTGTCCATGGCGCGCCAGTACCCGCCATGAATGAAGACCAGCACGGGCGCATCGGGCACCGGCGCCGGGAAGACGTCGAGCGTCTCGTTGAGGCCGGCGCCGTAGGGCAGGTCGATCCGCCCCGGCAATGCGTCGCGCGCGGCCGCGGAATCACGCACCCATCGCTCGAAATAGGCCGGATGGTCCTTCACCCGCGCCAGGTTGTTGTACATGCCTTCCAGCCAGGCGGGCTCGTGCGAAGCGGCCATTCGTTTCGTGTGCAGTGGTTTGCGAGGCGCGAATCTTGGCATGGCACCGTGCGCCGGAACGCATCTTGTGGCTAAAATTCACCCTGTGTGGGGGGGTAGCTCAGCTGGGAGAGCGCCGCGTTCGCAATGCGGAGGTCGGGAGTTCGATCCTCCTCCTCTCCACCACATCCAAGGGCCCTGATTCTTCGCGGGCCTTTTTCTTTGCCCGGATCCCGCGGCGCTGCCCAGTTTCCCGCCGGTCGGCGCCCCGACGGTAACCCGGCACCATCCCCCCTTCGAACCGTCTCTTTTTGCGCTGCGCCGAGTGACGCATCCGCCTTCCAACCCTCGGCGGACGCGAAGAAGGTTGCGTATCAAATTGTAACAATTGTCACAAGAACCAAGGAAACGTCAATTTCTATTGCAATTCACTACCAAAGTAGTACTGTGAAATCTTCACATGAATACTTTTGAGTTAAACGTGAACAAAAAAACCAATCTCAACAGTTTCAGTCCTCGGCCAGCGGAGAGAGGGCCCCGAGTGCGCGGCGGCTCGCCCTCTATGGTCCTCCATTGCTGTGCGTCCGACAAGGCGTGAAACGGTTCATGCAAGGGACATTGCGCCATGTCGGCCAGCACCACCACCCATCCGGATTGCGGCATCGACGCCAGCCTGACGGCGGACGCGCTCATGGTGTCCCGGATGCGGCTGGTGCTGTCGGTGTCCGCGCTGCTCGCGGTCGCGGTTAACGGCGGCGAAGCAGGAAAACCCATCGGCTACGCGGTCTGGGCCGCGTTTTCGGGTTACGTCCTTCACAGCCTCCTCGTGTACTTCTGCACCCGGCTGGGCTGGCCGTATTTCCGCGGCCGGACCATCCACTGGTCCGACGTGGGGTGGTTCACGCTGATCATCTTCGTCACGGACGGCGTTCACAGCCTCTACTTCCTCTTCTACTTCTTCGCCATCCTCACGTCCTCGTTCCGCTGGGGCTACGAAGAAGGCGCCCGGGTGACGGTGATTGCGGTCGCCTCGTTTGCCGTCTGCGGGCTGGGAACGAGCACCGGAAGCGAAGCGCCGCAAGTGCTCATGCGCACCACCTTCCTGCTGGCGCTGGGGCACATGATCGGGCACTGGGGCGGCTCGAAGGTCGAGCTGCAGCGGCGTCTCGCACTGCTGAGCCATGTGAGCCGCCTGTCGAACCCTCGCTTCGGCGTGGGCCGCACGATCGCCTGCACGATGGAGAAGACGCTGGCCTTCTTCAAGGCCACCCACTGCATCCTGCTGATGCGGGACGCGGCCACGGGCGACTGGGTCCTGCGCACGCTCCGGAAGAGCGACGTCGAGGAGCAGGTCAACGTCCAGCTGATCGGCCACCTTGCGGAGTCGCCGCTCATGAGCCTCGGCGCCGACCAGATCGTGCTGAGCAGTCGCCTGCCCTGGCCCCTGGGCTGGCTGCGCGCGTGCAGCCTGGCTTGCGAGCCCGGCACGCAGCGCTGGCGCGCCCAGGACGAAGACGAATCGCTGCGCAGCACGGCTGTGGCCACGATGCTGGAGGCCCGCTCCTTCATCAGCGCGCCGCTGCCGATGCGCCTGGGCGAAGGCCGGGTCTACGTGTCGTCCGCCGAGGGGGGGTTCAGCCGGTCCGATGCGCTCTTTCTGGCGCACATCGTGAGCCAGGTCTTCCCTGTCATCGAGACCATCGAAGTGCTCGACCGGATGGCCTCGGAGGCCGCCTCCAAGGAGCGCCTGAAGATCTCGCTGGACCTGCACGACACCGCGATCCAGCCCTACATCGGCCTCAAGATGGGCCTGAGCGCGCTGCGCAAGAAGGCGGCCGCCGACAACCCGCTGGTCGAGGACCTGGACAGGCTGACCCACATGGCCGAGAACGTGATCGCCGACCTGCGCCGCTTCGCCGGCACGGTCAAGCACGGCACCCAGAGCCCCTGCGAGATCATCCTGCCGCATCTGCACCGGCAGGCTGCGCGCATCAAGGGCCTCTACGGCATCGACATCGGCGTCGTCGTCGAACGCGACGTCCACCTCGACGACCGCATGACCGCGGAAGTGCTCCAGCTGGTCGGCGAGGGGTTGAACAACATCTGCAAGCACACCCATGCGCGCCGGGGCAGCATCCGCCTCGCCTGCCGCGACGGGCGGCTGCACCTGCGCATCGAGAACGAAGCCTGCGGTACGGGCTTCACGAAATTCCGGCCGCGCTCGATCACCGAGCGCGCGGCGGCCCTGGGAGGGCATGCACAGGTCGACGAGAGCGCGAACGGCGCCACGGCGGTCCTGGTCGAGATACCCGTCTGAAAAGAACACGGAGGCACAGTCATGCAACCGACAACCACCCACCCCATCGGCGTCATGCTCGTGGACGACCACCAGACCATGCTGTGGGGCCTGTCCAGGCTGATCGACGGAGAACAGCCCCGCATGAAGCTCGTCGCCACGGCGAGCTGCTGCGAAGAGGCCCTGGAACAATGCGACCATCTCGCGCCCGACGTGATCGTCCTCGACCTCGATCTGGCCGGGCGGTCTGCCATCGACATCCTTCCCGGGCTCCTGTCGAACGAGGTGTCCCGCGTGCTCGTCCTGACGGCGGAACGCGAGCAGCGAAAGCTCGATCTCGCCGTGCTGCGCGGCGCAAGGGGCGTGATGTGCAAGGACGCCTCGGCGCAGCAGGTGCTCGACGCCATCGAGCGTGTGCACCGGGGCGAACTGTGCGTCGATCCCGAGGCCATGGGCCGTGTCTTCTCGGAGCTGACATCGTCGAAGAAGCCGCCGAAGGCGGACCCCGAGGCGCTCAAGCTGGCCAGCCTGACCCAGAAGGAACGGCAGATCATCCGCACCGTCGTGAAGGGCAGCGGCGCGTCGAACAAGACGCTCGCTGCGCAGATGTTCGTCACCGAGCATACGTTCCGCAACCACCTCACCTCGATCTACCAGAAGCTCGGCGTGACGAACCGGCTCGAGCTCTACATCTACGCCGTCAAGCACCAGCTCGACACGGCGACCGACTGATCGATCGCCGAGGCCTGGATTCACTGGCCGTTGAGCATCGGCATGATGATCCGCACGATGCGGATCGCCGCCGGCGTGAGGATGACCATCGAGACGCACGGGAAGATGCACAGCACCAGCGGCAGCAGCATCTTGGTCGGCACCTTGGCGGCAAGTTCCTCCGCGCGTACCTGGCGCTTGTGGCGCAGGTCGTCGGAAAACACCCGCAGCGATTCGCCGATACTGGTGCCGAACCGGTCCGCCTGGGTCAGCATGGTCGCGAAGGTTCCGATTTCTTCCACGCCGGTGCGAAGCGCCAGGTTGCGCAGCGACTTCTCGCGGGTGTTGCCCGCACGCATCTCGAGATTGGTCCAGTGCAGCTCCTGGGCGAGCGCCACGCTCTTGACACGCATCTCGTCGGTGACCTTGACCAGGCCCGCATCCAGCCCGAGGCCGGCCTCGACGCACACCAGCATCAGGTCGGCGGCGTCGGGGAAGTTCTCGAAGATCTCGCGCTTGCGCGACCTGATGCGCAGGTACAGCACGGCATTCGGCAGGTAGCAGCCGATCAGTGCCGCGACGGCCAGCCACAGCAGCATCTTCGTGCCGCCGTCCGACCCTGCCGCGCGCAGCACGAGGAAGGCCAATCCGGCAAAGCCCAGTGGCAGCAGCGTCTTCATGCCAAAGTAGACCAGGTGGGCATCCGGATAGCGGATGCCGGCATTCAGGAAGCGCACGCGCAGCGGCGACGTCTCCCCATCGCCGGTAGGTGAGGACAGCTGGGCGAACGGCCCGACGAGCTTGACGACGGTCTCGGCCCACGGCGACTTGCCCGCCGGCTGGGCGACCGCCTGCAGGCGCTGCTCGGTGCGCGTCGGCAGCAGCCACACCGACAGGCCGCCGATCGCGAGCGATACGGCGAAGAACACAAGAATGGGAAACAGCATGGCACTTCTCCTTCAGACACGGATCTTGACGATCTTGCGCAGGATCAACACACCCACCGCCATCAGGCCCAGCATGTACTTGACGACCACCAGCCCCATCGGGTCCTCCCACAGCGGCGACATGAACTCCGGGTTGAAGGCGTTGATGAGCCCGGCGAGCGCGAAAGGCATGAGGCCCAGGATCCAGGCCGACAGGCGCCCCTCCGACGACAGCACCCGCACCCGCGCGTACAGCTTGAGCCGGTCGCGGATGAGCCGGCTCAGGTTGCTCAGCACCTCCGTCAGGTTGCCGCCGGAATCGCGCTGGATCAGCACCGCGACCACGAAAAAGCGCAGATCGGTGAGCGGCACGCGCTCGCTCAGGTTGGTCAGCGCCTGCTGCAGCGAGACGCCGAAATTGACTTCGTCGGCCACCATGCGGAACTCGGTGGCGATGGGGTCAGCCATCTCCTCGCCGATCATCTGCACGCCGCTTGCGAACGAGTGGCCCGCGCGCAGCGCGCGCGTCACCAGGTCCAGCGCTTCCGGAAGTTGCCTTTCCATGCGGGACAGGCGGCGACCCCGCTGGTACTGCAGGTAGAGCAACGGAAGCGCCGCACCGAGGGCCCCGCCCGCCAGTGCCAGCGCGGCCGATTGATGCGCCAGCGACGCCAACACGAAGAACGCGAACACCCCGAGCGCCGCACAGGCCAGCAGCAGGCTGGAGACGGTCCAGTCCAGGCCCGCCTGCAGGATGAAGCGGTCCAGCCGGTGCGCCCGCGGCAGCGTCAGCAGGATCCGCTGCAGCCACGGCACGCCGCTGAGCATCCGCTCCCTGACCAGGCGGGCCTGCGCGGTGCGGTCGGTCGCCGCCGAGAGCGCCTGCAGGCGCTTCTCGATGGTCCGCGCCTCGGGCCCCTTGTAGGAACGCCAGATCAGGTACAGCCCCTCGAGCAGCAACAGCACGGTCACGAACACCAGGACCGTCACGGTGATCAGCGCATCGCCTCCCAGGTTGTCGAACATGGCGGCCTCCTATTCGTAGTGCTTGTCGGGTTCGAACATGGTGTCGGGCAGCACGATGCCGAACGACTGCAGCCGCTCGCTGAACTTCGGCCGCACGCCCGTCGCCTGGAAATGGCCACGCACCTGCCCGTCGGGGCCCATGCCGGTGTGGCGGAAAGTGAAGATCTCCTGCATCGTGACCACCTCGCCTTCCATGCCGGTGATCTCCTGGATGCTGGTGACCTTGCGCCGCCCGTCGACCAGCCGCAGGACCTGGACCACCACCGTGATCGCCGAGGCGATCTGCTGGCGCACGGTGCGGTGCGGAAGGTTCAGGTTGGCCATGCCGATCATGTTCTCCAGCCGCGACAGCGCGTCCCGGGGGGTGTTGGCGTGAATGGTGGTGAGCGACCCTTCGTGGCCGGTGTTCATGGCCTGCAGCATGTCGACCGCCTCGGCGCCGCGCACCTCGCCGATGACGATGCGGTCGGGCCGCATGCGCAGCGCATTGCGCACCAGCGCGCGCTGCGTGATCTCGCCCTTGCCTTCGATGTTCATCGGCCGCGTTTCCATCCGCGCGACGTGGGGCTGCTGGAGCTGGAGCTCGGCGGCGTCCTCGATGGTGATGATGCGCTCCGTGTCCGGAATGAAGCCCGAGAGGATGTTCAGCAAGGTCGTCTTCCCCGCACCGGTGCCGCCGGAGATGAGCATGTTGACCTTCGCCTGGGCCAGCCCTTCGAGCATCAGCGCCATCTGCGGCGTCAGCGTCTTGAGCTCGTTCACGAGGTTGTCCATCTTCAGCGGGATCTTGGCGAACCGGCGGATCGACATCATCGGGCCGTCCAGCGCCACCGGCGCGATCACCGCATTGACGCGCGAGCCGTCCGGCAACCGCGCATCGACCATGGGGCTGGACTCGTCGATGCGACGCCCCACCAGCGAGACGATCTTGTCGATGATGCGCAGCAGGTGCTTCTCGTCGGTGAAACTGACGTTCGTGAGTTCCAGCCGGCCCTTGCGCTCGACGTAGATCTGCTCGTGCGAGTTGATCAGGATGTCGGACACCGTCGGATCCGCCATCAGCAGCTCGATCGGCCCGAAACCGAGCATCTCGTGCTGGATGTCGCGTATCAGCGTGCGCCGCTCGATGTCGTTGAGCGCCTCGGGCTCCTCCTGCAGCAGCCGCCCGACCATGAGGGAGATCTCCTGGCGCAGCACCTCCGGCTTCAGGGTTTCGAGTGCGGCCAGATCGAAGCGGTCCAGAAGCTTCAGGTGCATTCGCTCCTTCAGCAGCTTGTAGGCGTCCGAGGCGGAGGGCGAGAGCGCCGGATCGGTCGGGGACTGTCCGGCCGACCGCGCGGCCGGATCGGCCGCTACCGCATTGAGCTGTTCCCGGAATGACATAAGAACCTGCCTTGCTGTTGGAAGAACATTCGGATCTCAGGCCCGGCGGAAGAGGCGTCCGATGAAACCGGGCGCTTCCTCCTTGCGCGGACTGAGCGTGGTGGCGATCTCCGCGAGCCGCTTGGCGAGCGCGCTGCCGCGAGCCATCTCTGCCAGGGGAACGCCTCGATTGATCGAGTTGTCCACGTCCTTGCCGCCGTCCGGCACGATGGTCAGCGTGGCCCCGACGAGGGAGCGGCGCATGTCGGACAGGCCGATCTCGCCACCGCCGGCGCTGCGGTTGACCAGCAGCTCCACCTTGCCGGCGGGATAGCCCAGCGACTTGAACACCTGCATCAGGCGCGTGACGTTGCGGATGTGCGGCAGGCCGGGCTGGAGCACCGGGAAAATGCGGCTCGCGCGGTCCAGCACGCGGATGGTGAGCGTGTCGACATGCAGGCCGAGGTCGAACAGCACGAAGTCGTACTGCGTCACCGCGATGTCGAGGATGGCATCGATGTGCTCGGCCTTGACCTCCAGCGCACGCGACATGTCGTCGGGCGCGGGGAGGATGCTGAAGCCCGGCGCCACCCGCACCGCGCTGGCGGCGAGCAGCGAGGCGTCGAGCCGGCCGATGTCGTGCGCGACGTCGGCCACCGTGACGGTCGGCCGCAGGTCGCTCACATAGGACAGCGCATCGCCGAACTGCAGGTTCAGGTCGATGAGCAGGACCGAGCGGCTTCTGGAAAGCTGATGGCCGATGTTGGTGGCAAGAAAGGTGGCGCCGCTGCCCCCCTTGCAGGGCATGAACGCGATGATCTGGCCCGCCGCCCGCGTCTGCGTGCCGGCCATCTTGAGCGCAATGCGCTCCACCGCGGCTTCGAGCGCCGCCGGGGCGGCAGGCGACGGCAGCACCTCGCGCACGCCCGCACGCATGGCATGGATCAGGAACTCCTGCGTCTGCATCGCGCACAGCAGCACCACGGCGATCGCCGGATGCCGGGCCGTGAGCTTTTCCACCAGCGCGAGCTCCTGGGGTTCGCAGCACATGCCGTCGACCAGCAGCAGGTCGGGCGCCACCTGCTCGACGACCCATTGCATCCGGCTCTTGCCCCCTTCGAACAGGGAGACGATGTGGGAGCGGGCCTCGAGCACCTTGCGCATGTCCTGGAGGTGGCCTTGGTTGGGCGAAATGATGGCGATCTTCATGGTGGTCCCCGGTCCGTTGCTACGAGCAGATGGCTGCGCTGTGAGAATCCTGCCGCATGATTTCGCGCGGCAGGTACGTGGAAAAACTCGGCATCGGGATCAGCGGCGCGACACCCCCCACGATGGGCGAGATCCACTGGTAGTTGAGCCCGGTGATGGTGACCGTGACGCCCTCGCAGGTCGCGACGGTGCACCCCGCCGGCGCCCATGCCACGCCTGCCGCGGTGATCTGCGGCAGCAAGGTCTGCATGCGGGCGAGCACCAGCGCCTGCTGGCCGGTGTCGTCGCACACCACGGCGTAGCGCGCGCCGGCGCGCGTGGCCTCGTTGGCGGCGCTCCAGGTGAACAGCATGCGGGCGAAGTCCACGATGCCCAGTACCAGCATGAGAAAAAAAAGAAGGCCCAGCGCGAACTCGATGGTGGTTGCGCCGTGTGTCCGGTTTTTCATGACGGAGCCCTCATCGTGGCTGTGATGTCGCTGAAGACGATGTTTCCGTTCGCATCGGCGAAGACGACGCCCATCACCGAGGGAAACATCGAATGGAAGGTGTAGCTGCTGATGCGCACGGTCACCGTCGTGATGATCGGATTCGCTCCCGCCGCCTGCCAGGTGCAGCAGCTGCCGGCCGGCACGTTCGCCAGGCTCAGCCCGCGCGCGAGCGGTGCGCCGGTTCCGGCGGTGTTGCCGTACACCATCAGGTTGCGCGCCTCGGTGGTGTGCGTGCCCGGCGTCTGGACCGACAGGTAGCGGACCGCGTCCCGGGTCGATTTGACGACGGCGTTGTACTCGTACATCGCGCGGCCGAACTCGGTCGTGATGAGCGCCAGCAGCAGCAGCAGCGGCGTGATCAATGCCAGCTCGATCAGCGCCGCGCCGCCTTGCCTGTGGTTCGATGTTTTCATGTGCGTCACCTCACCAGGACCGGAACCAGCGGTCCCACCGTACCGCCGGCGAGTCCGCTGGTGGTGCAGAGGCTTCCCACGGCCCCGGCATTGCCCCGGAACTCCAGTTGCGTGTCGGTCATCGGGATGGACAGCGGCCGCAGCATCAGCATGCAGAGGTAGTCGAGCACATGCCCGCTGCTGTCGAGCACCGGCACCGTGGCGAGCCGGCGGTCCAGGCCGTACTGCTTGTGGCCGCCGGCGACGTTGCCAGGTGCGGCCAGCTTCTGGAAGCTGTTGAGCGACAGCCCGGTGATCGATTCGCAGCTGTTCGCACCCTTCACTTTCGTGCCGGTGTCGGCGCAGGACGCGAAGGCCGCGCGCTTGGTCAAGAAATTCTCGGCGGTCGCGACGCCAGGGGCCGGACCGTCATAGGCATTGAACTGCGCGGGCCAGTTGAGCGAGGTGTAGGCGTAGCCGGTGTAGTCGGGTCGCCCCACGCTCGGATCGCCGGTGTTCTTGTAGATGCCGAAGCGCTGGTTCCAGACGTCGGCCACCGAGGCCTGCACGCCGGGTGTGCCGAGCGTGTCGCCCACCTTGGTGCCGCAGTGATTGTTGAGTTCGGCTTCGGTTTCCGAGGCGCTGTTGCTGCCGTCGAGGTTGGCCCAGCCGATCTCGCCGCCCGCGGCTGCGTTCTGCGCCTGGATCAGGTTCACCCATTGGCCGACGGTCAGGCCGTAGTTCGGCGCGACCTCGCCCGCCTTCGGCTTGAACCCCACCGGGATCGGGCAGGCGGTCTGTGCGCTGGCGCGTGTGGCCACCGCGCTGGCCGCGACGCCGCGCGTCGCGGGATAGGTTGCGGCATCGCCGGAAAACGCACCCATGGCCTGCATGAGCCAGATCTTGATATTGGGCTGGGTATGCACGCACTGCGCATAGGTGGCCACAAGGGGATTGGTCGTGGCCACGTAGGCGCTGTCGCGGAAGGTGATGTCGGCGAGGACGATCTGGCCCTGTCCGCTCCAGGTGGCCGACTGCATGTTCACCCGGTTCGCGTTGCCGGCCGCCTGGCCGGCGCTCTGGGCCCGCGCGATCGCCGAACCCTGCTTGTCGAGTTCGCGCGCGGCGGCCAGTGCGCAACTGTCCACGGCGGTCTGCAGCTCGGTCCTGACGACGAACAGGTGGCCGAAGTCCAGGGCCACGCCCATGAACCCCATCAGGAACAGCAGGACCAGCGCGGCGGTGACGATCATCGCGCCGCGCTGGCGGCGGTGAAGGCGGCGGACTTGCATGATCGGCTCCTCGTGCGGTGGCGGACGGTTCGGCGAAGGCGGGCTCAGCAGCCCGAGCCGTCGAGGCAGCCGGCGACGAGCGCGACGAAGTTGCTGAAGGTGCCGTCGTTCACCAACGGCGTCAACGCGACGACCAGCGCGATGGAGATGACGGCGATGATCAGCGCGTACTCGATCACCTGGGCGCCGCTGTCGTCCTGCAGGAATGACTTGAACATGGTGAGACCTCGCTTCTGTGTGGGGCAAACAGCCTGAGCGACGGGTGGCGGGCAATGGACAAGCCAGCCCGCCGCCCGCCCCCCCCGCTGCTTATGGGCAGGACGTTCCGCTCAGGCAGTTGGTCACATGGGTGATGAAGGTCGCGAAGCCGCCGCCGTTGGCGGTGAGCGCCTTCAGTGCAACGATCAGCGCGATCGAGACGACGGCGATGATCAGTGCGTACTCGATGACCTGTGCGCCTTCTTCGTCGCGAAGGAAGCTGCCGGTGGATTGGCCGATGGCCTGGAGAATGTTTTTCATGGATCTTTCCTTTCAAGGTTCGAACGAACGAACGAAATTCAGTGAGTGAATGAAATGGTGTGGCGGAAGAAAATTTTCATTGCGTGTCGTGGATCTCCTTTCCGTATGAAGCATCGATGGCGAAATGGGCGATGGACGAAGCCGTCACCTGGTGGCGCCGCCGATGGCGCCGCCGATGTTGATGACGTTGACCGCGGGCGGCGGCGTCTTGTAGGACTCGCGGTACTGCTGCATCGACTCGCGCGCCGCGCGGCCGTCCATGCCGGCGACCGGGTTGCCGTCCTTGCCCGCATCGGGGTTGAGCGTCATCCTTCTTTTCGCGTCGCGCACCGCGTCGCCGAAGCGGGCGTCGTAGTTGGGCGTGACGTGCGAGCATCCGGCCGCAAGAAGAAGCGTGAGCAGAAGAGTGGTCGACTTGAACATGGCAGGGCTCCTCACTGTGTATTGCTGGCCGGGGCGGCCGGTGCCGGGGTGCTGCTTTCGAGAGCCCCGTTCAGGTAGACCTCGGCGCGGCTGGGAACGACGTGGTTGTCGGTCGGCAGGCGGGGCGACTCGATCAGCGGCCGGACCAGGCGCGGCGTGATCACGAACATCAGCTCGGTCTGGTCGTTCTGGAACTCGGTGCTGCGGAACAGCGCCCCCATCACCGGCACTTCGCCCAATCCGGGATAGCGCTTGATGGACTCGGTGACGTTGCTCTTGATGAGCCCCGCGATGACGAAGCTCTGCCCGTCGTTGAGCTGCACGGTGGTGTCGGCGCGGCGCACCGTCAGCGAAGGCAGCACGGCGGTCACGCCGGTGACGGTGGTGAAGGGCGAACCGGTCTGCGACAGGTCCGACACCTCCGAGACCATCTTGAGGTTGACGCGGCCGCCGTTGAGCACGGTCGGGGTGAACTTGACACCGATGCCGAACTCCTTTTCTTCCAGCGTGATGTTCGTTCCGCCACCGCTGGCGGCGTTCTGCGCGACGGGAATGAAGATCTTTCCGCCGGACAGGAAGCTGGCCTGCTGGCCGCTGATGGCCATGATGTTGGGCTCCGCCAGGATGCGCACCAGGCCGTCGTCCTTCTGGCCGTCGATGGCCACCGACGTGCGGCCGATCCGCAGCGCCTCGATCAGGCCCCCGCCTCCGCTCAGGAAACTGGAAATCAGCGAGTAGCTGTTGAGACCGCCGTTGCCCGAGCGGCTCAGGCCGACGCGCGCGCCCAGCCGATCCAGCAGGGTCTTGCTGATCTCGGCGATCTTCACTTCGAGCATGACCTGCTGCGGCGCGGTGACGCGCAGCAGGTTCACCACCTTCTTGCCGTCGGCGCCATAGGCCATGGCCAGGCTCATCACGTCGTCGAGCTTGAGCGCATCGCTGATCTCGCCGGTGAGCACGATCGATTTTTCGGCACTGCGTACGCGGATGCGGTTCTCTTCCGGCATCAGCTCGGAGAGCTTGGACTGCAGCGCGCCCGGGTCGATGGTGACGATGACGTCCTTGATGTAGCAGGTGCCGTCGGCGCTCTGCAGCACGACGTTCATCGAACCGGCCTGGCGGCCGCGAAAGAACAGGTCGGTCGGGCTCAGCAGCGTGACGTCGACATCGGCGACACCGTCGGTCGTCCCCCCCTGCGCGGCGGCGGGAGCCGGTGCCGGCTGCGCCGTGGCGGCTGGCGCGGCCGCCGGCGCGCGGTTCGGCGGCTGGCCGCTGACCACGATGCGTGCGACCCGCGCCTTCAGGGGGATGACCACCGACTTGCCGAGCACGGCGTAGGTCGGCTGGTCGTCCGGGATGATCGCGGTGCAGCGCCGGTTGGCGGGCGCGGCCGGTGCGGGAACTGCAGCCTGGGTGGCAACCACGGCCGCAGCCGGCGTCACTGCGTCTGCGGCGATGGCGGGGGCCGCCAGTGTCGCGAGTGCCGCCAGCAGCCAGGCGGGTGTGGGAGAGAGATGTCGCACTTGGTGTTCCTCCTCGTGTGTTGGTTCAGAAGCAGGTGAGCGAGCGGGCCGCGTGCTGGATCACTTCCACGCACTCGGACACGGACGCCTTGACGGAACCGACGCGCTGCACCCGTGGGCGGGCCGGCGGCGATGCCATCGCGGTGGCGATCGGCAGGATGTCCTTCTCGCCGAACAATTGACCCTTGGTGATCCCGCCCGTCGCCACCGTGGTCTTGTCCATCTGGTTGCGCAGCACGAGCGACAGGGTCCCCACGCTGCGTGCCAGGTCGAGCTTTTCCGAATCCTCCAGCGAGAGCTCCAGCGTCACGGCGCTCACCACCTTCGGCTTCGTGTCGTCGCGGTTGGCCTCCTGCGCAACCGCCAGCACCAGCACCTTCTCCAGCACGGTCTTGCTGATCTGGCTGGGCTGCTCGCTCTTGCCCTTGTCCTGCTGGGCGTTGACCATCACGTCGACGTAGTTGCCCGGCAATGCGAAGCCGGCGACACCGACCACGTCGTTGACCCGCACGGTCATCGCCCGCTTGCCGCTGGCGATGACGGCCGACAGCCCGCCCTGGGTGCCGACAGGTGCCAGCTTGCCCTCGAGGATGGCTTCGCCGCGCAGCACCCCGACCTTGACGACGCGGTCTTCGAGCGACTTGATGTCCTTGAAGGCGCCGGCCGGCATCGAGCCGCTGGGCCAGTCGATCGTGGAGAGCATCTGGGCGTTGACGCGGCTGCCCAGTTCGATGTCGACGGCGGCCACGACCACCTTGTTGGAAGCGATCCCGCCTTGTCGCGAGACCCAGCCCGTCGCGTAGACCGCGGCGGCCAGACCTGTCAGAAGGGCCAGCAGGATCAGCCCCATTGCCTTGATGTTCCTCATGCGAACCTCCGCCTTGGTGAAAGTGATGGACTACACGTAGCCCAGTTGATGTGCCAGAACCTGGACCACGGTTCCCGCGCCGATGCAGATGCCGTAAGGCAGCTTTCCGACGGATTGCGCCGCCTGGATCGTCCCGGTGGGCCGCATGCCCGCGATGCCCGAGATGGCCATGCCCTCTGCGGTGGCCTTCACGTTCGCCAGCATGTGCAGCAGGCGGCGGCGATGGATCGCGAAGACCAGTGCCGCCATGCCGCCGGCAATGAAGACGAAGAGGACGGCCAGCAGCGCCTGGTAGGGACCGAGAAAGGCGCCGACCATGGCCATCAGCTTGACGTCGCCCGCGCCCATGATTCCCATCGCGTAGAACGGCAGCATGATCACGAAGCCCGTCCCCAGCCCGCCGAATGCACTCGTCGCCCCCGCGACCGGCGTGCGCGCCGCCAGCGTTCCGTAGACGAGCGCGAACAATGCGCCGCCGAAGGTCAGCCAGTTGGGGATCCGGAAGAAGCGCCAGTCGCTGACCGCGGCCGTGCACAGCAGGACGAGCAGCACGACCATGCGGACATCCGTGGCCAGCATCGCCAGCAGCTCGAGAACGGCGTCGAATTCCTTCATGCTCTGCTCCTGATCGCGTGAATCGGTTGCGCGCTCAGGCGCTGCGCTGGATCGCGAGCACAAGGAGCAGGCACACGACCAGCACCAGCGCGCCGATGAGAGCGACTTCCATGAACGACATCCCTGCGTCTTCCCGCAGCAGGTTCGTGAAGTTTCTGGGCATCGGATCGAGCGTTTCCATGTGCATCCTTGGTGGTCGTTGCCGACTGGCACCGCTTCCTGTCCGGGCTGGACGAAAGCGTTTTGCCGTGGAGTCACTGTAGGAATTGCGCGGCCTGCGCACATGAGCGATGCGCCCCTTCATGAGGGAGACAACCGCCCCGCCTTTTGCGGGTGCGGCCATGACAAAGCGCCTATGCGAAGCGGTGTGCGGCGCCTGCGGACATCAGGCGGCGCGGAGCAGCAGGCGGCTGCGAAAGCCCTGCTGCGGGCGCCCTGGCATTGCGCCAGGGCCCTTTATTTTTCGCTCAGGTGTCGAGCGTCAGGTGCAGGCCGTGCAGCGCCGCAGCCGCGGGCGATGCGAGGAAGCCGATGGTCTGCGCAGCGACCGAGGTCGACACCCATTCGGCCGGATTGGCGTCGGGCATCGCCTGCCGGTTGGCCGGCGTGTCCAGCACGCTGGGCGCCACGCTGTTCACGTTGACGCCATGCGGCGCCGCCTCGGCCGCCATGGCCTCCACCAGGCGCTGCAGCGCGCTCTTCGATGCGATGTACGCCGCCATCGCGGGCACGCCGCGTGCGGCCACCTTCGCGGTCACGGCGACGATGCGGCCCGAGCGGCGCTCGACCATCGAAGGCAGCACCGCCTGCGTCACCGCGACGAACGACCAGGCGTTGAGGTTCATCATCCGGTCCCAGCTCGCGCGCGAGAGCGCGTGCGTCGCCTCGCCCATCTCGAAACCGCCGGCAATGTGCACCAGCGCGTCGACATGGCCGAAGGCCTTGAGCACCTGGCCGGTCAGCTCGGCCATCTCGGGCGCCGAGGTCACGTCGCCCGCCAGCAACAGATGCTGCGAGTTGTCGAGGCCCGGAAAGACTTCGGCCAGGCGGCCGGCATGGTGATCGACCAGCGCAAGGCGTGCGCCCTGCGCGAGGAAGTGCTGGGCCACGGCACGGCCCAGCGCGCCCGCCGCGCCGGTGATCACGACATGGGACTTGGTGTTTGCATCGCTCATGGAAAATGCTCCTGATGGAAGGGGCCAGGCCCCGTTGGTGGCGCATCCTAACGCTGACATGCACAAAATTTTTGGAGACGGGAAAATTCTGGGATATACTCGTGGTCTTGCCTGAAAACGCTAATCGTTGACAGAGCATGGGCTCTTAGCTCAGTTGGTAGAGCAGCGGACTCTTAATCCGTAGGTCGAGTGTTCGAGTCACTCAGGGCCCACCACCAACATTGCGGAAACGCCGAAAACGCCTGCTGCCTTCACCGGTCGCAGGCGTTTTTGTTTGTGTGCGAGATTGGCGACCGGGAAGCCCCCCCCCCCCCGCCCTACCGCTTCATCCAGCCGTCGACGAAGCTCTCGAGCAGATCGCGCTTCTCGCCGACCTCGGCCATCAGGTACTGCCGCGCATGTTCCTGCGCCAGCTCATTGGACAGGAACCACTGCTCCCGTGCGGGGCTGCCTTGCGGCGGCGGTGCGCCCCAGGCAGCCCTGCTCGTGCCCAGGAAAGCCTCCGTGACCGGCAATCGCCCATCCGTCTTGCCGATGTCCGACAGCGCATTGCGCGGGCCGCCCAGCGTGATGCGGGCCTGAACGATCTCACTGTCCGCATGGATGGACGCGCCGAGGCCGCCGGCTTGATGCACCTGCCAGAGTTGCTGCGCAGAAGCGTTGCGCACCCAGCTTTCAAGTGCGCGCGTCAAACTTTCGAGAACGATTTCTTTGTTCATATGAGCAATTTTTCACATTTACAGCCGCCATTTGCAACCTGCATTGAACCCAGCCAACGAAAGTTCCATATGCATCGTGGCATCTTGCACTTGCTGTCACCCATCACAACAACCAATACGACAGGGAGATTCACTTCGAAGCCCAAAGGCTCGTTGCAACCCGCTTCGGCGGGTTATTTTTTGCCCGGCCGCATCCAGGCCGGCGGCGATGTTCGGCGGCAACACAATGAGCCGGCCCGAAGATATGCTTTCAAGCCTGAGCTATATTTCTCCCATGGACAAGGCTTCCGACATAGGCAAACCCACCGTTCCCATCGACCTGATCGGACCGGAGCACTGGGGTCGCTCGAAACGCGGCAATGGTCGTGTCACCAAAGTGATCTGCATCATCGTCGGCGGCCTGGCGGCTGCAGGGGTGATTGCCTACCGCGTCTTCGGCGTCGGGCGCTGAACGTTTCATCCGCCCCATCCAAAGCCCGCTGTCTCGACGACAGCGGGCTTTTTACATGGATGCAGGCCCACTGCACAGGGCATCCTCACTGAAGCCGCGAGCCCTTGGGCAGCCGCTTCGCCAGCCACTCGTGCACGTCCGCACGGATGTTGCGGCCTTCGAGCAGGAAGTTTTCGAAGCGGCTCGGCACATAGGGCAGGTAGACCAGCGGCATGCCGGCTTCCTCCGGCGTGCGCGCCGCCTTCCTGTTGTTGCAGACCGCGCATGCGCTCACCAGGTTGGTCCAGGTCCAGGGGCCGCCGCGCGATTCGGGCAGCACATGCTCGCATTGCAGATCGCGCTCGTGGAACACGCCCGCGCAGTACGCGCAGGTGTGGCGGTCGCGCCGCACCAGCTTGCCCTTGGTGACGCCCGGCACCACGTCGAACAGGTTGATCTTCGAGGCGCCGCGCAGCGCGATGATCGGCGCCACCTCGATGCGCGATTGCGCACCGCGTGCCACGTTGAAACCGCCGCGCAGCGTGGCCAGCGGCAGGCCGCCGTCTTCCCACGCGACCGATCCGGTGGCGTAGTGCAGCACCGCCTGCTCCAGCGAAATCCAGGCTTGCGGCGTGCCCTGGATATCGAGTTGCAGGACGTGAGGGTGCATGTCTCGCCTCCTTTCGCGGCGATGGTTGGATGGATGAATGATTAAGTAAGCAAGGAACCGGCAGGCGGCCTACCACTCGCCCGACTCGCGCACGCGCTGGTCGAGGTCGAGGCCTTCGTGCCGGCACTCGCGACCGGGCGACGCGGGCGGACGCTCCGCCGCATGGCGGGCACCGGCCACGATGCCGAAACGCTGCGCCAGTGCGAGCACCATGCGCCTGCGCGGCGGGGCCGGGCGCACGGTGATCATCCGGATCGGGGTGTTGCGCTTGCGCATGGTGACTCCTCTGGTGGGTGGTGACAGCAAAACAAAATGGCCCCACGTGCACGACTCGAACGTGCAACCCCTTGCTTCGTAGGCAAGTGCTCTGATCCATTGAGCTAACGCGGGATGAAAAACAAAAGTGTCCGGTTACGGGTTCCGGCGCCGCCCCATCTTTGCGGCCGGTTTCCGCGGGAGGGCCATCTGCATGGCCCGGTCTCGCTCGGGTTCGGTGAAGAAAAACGGATGACCGCTTTTCCATTTCGGTTGTGTCCTCACGCGACGGACAGCGCGCTGGGCGCTGCCCCGTACGACGTCGCTGCACAGGAGTGATCAATTTCCTGCACATCCCGCCAGACCGTCTACGCGGTGGGCCCTGGCGGTGTGGTGAAGGCACACCCGAAATGGCAAAGCACGACAAACAAGACAAAAAACAAAAAGGCCCGGAACCTTTCGGTGTCCGGGCCTCTGCTTGAGAGAGCTTGGAAGGTATGCGCCTACGCGCAACCTCCACCCGGTAGCACCTGATCCTCGAACTTGCCAACGCGCAGTCGGGCTGCGGTTTGCGTGGCATGCACGTAGCTCTGGCGCAGATTCGATTTCGACGACGGCATGCCGAATCCACCACCACACGACCACACGCGCACGAACGCCCGGCCCGATGCGGGTCGAATGTTGGTGAGGGTCAATGCGGTGTTCACGATGGTTCCTGGTCAAAAATTGCCGCTGTCGGCTGTGAGGGGTTGAAAAAAAGGACGGCCTGGGCCGCGAATGAAGGCAACTGTAAATAGTGTTTACGGCGGCGTCAACAACCGGGACAATCTTTTCTTGTCTTGTTGTTGTTTTTGAACAGTGCCCAATACCACCGTCGCGCGCCGTCGCAATGTCCTTGCGCTGCATCGCCGCTTTCTCGAGGGCGCCGTTGCAGCGGGCCTCCCCGCCAAGGGGCTGGACCAGGCCTTTGCGAAGAAGATCGAAATCTCCCCGAGCATGTGGAGCCAGATCAAGAGTTCCCGGCCCATCGGCGACAACCTCGCACGGCAGATCGAGCGGCACTGCGATGTGGAGCCCGGCTGGCTCGACAAGGAAGACCGGCCTTCCGAGGTGCCGGATGCGGCGGAAGAGCGCTTCATCGCGGCCGCGCGCGAGGCCTGGCGGACCGCCAATGCCAAGGGGAAGAGAGAGCTCAGCGGCTGGCTGAAGAAACGCGCGCAGGAGGCCGGCGCGGAGCCCGCGCCCTGAGCGAGCTTCAGGCCAGGCCGGGCGCGTCGCGCAGGATCGCCGCGCGCATGTCGTCCGGAATGGCGACCGCGCGATGCGTCTCGAGCGACGTGGTCACGATCACCTGCTTCATCTGCATGCGCACCTCGCCGGCCGCGGCATCGAAGCAGCGCACCGCCAGCGTCATCGAGCGCGAACCCAGCCGCTCCACGGCGAGGCCGAGCGTCACCTGGTCGCCCATGCGGCTCACGGCCTTGAAGTCCACCTCGAGCTTCACGGTCGGCAGGCCGATGCGGCGCTCGGCCACCAGCCCGTGGTAGCTGAGGCCCAGGCCCTCGTTCACCCAGTCTTCGACCAGGCCGTTGAGCATCACGAAGTACTGCGGATAGAACACGATGCCGGCCGGGTCGCAGTCCGAGAACCGGATCAGCCGCGGACGCCGGAACTCCGTGCTCGCTGCCGCCGGATCGACAGGGGTCGCGCCACTCACCGTCAGCGCTCCTCGCCGGCCGGCTCGCCGCGCATCACGTGCACGCGCAACAGCCCCAGCTGGCCGTGCATCTGCTTCACCGTCTTCATATCGAGGCCCGAGAACATCTCGAGGATCCACTGCTCGTGCGCCTTGGCCATCGTCTCGAAAGTGCGGCGGCCCGCGGGCGTGAGGCTCACGATCCACGCCCGGCGGTCGTCGGGACTGGGGGCGCGGGCCACCATGCCCTCGCGTTCGAGCTCGTCGGTCAGGCCCGTCACGTTGCCGCCGGTCACCATCAGGTAGCGCGACAGCACGCGCATCTTCAGCCCGTCCTCGTAGCGGTAGAGCTGGGCCATGTAGTCGAAGCGCGCCAGCGAGATGCCGAAACGCTCGCGCAGCCGGCGGCGGATTTCGGCCTCGATCTGCGTGGTGCTCGCGAGCATGCGCAGCCACAGCTTGAGCATCGCGTGGTCTTCGTGGCCGGCACGCGCTTCGTGGCCCAGTTCTTCCGCGTCGCTCAGCGCGGCGTGCGAGGCATCGTTGCGTGTCATGTCACCTCTCCTCCCGACACCGAGATCGACTGCCCGGTCACCGACGCAGCGCCCTCCCCGCACAGCCAGCGCACCGCATCGGCCACCTCGGCCGGCTGCACGATGCGCTTCTGCGGGTTCACGCTGGAAAACTCCGCCAACGCATCGGACTCGCTGCGCCCGGTCTTGCCGACCACGTTGGCGACGCTGTTGCGCAGGATGTCGGTGTCGGTGTAGCCGGGGCACACGGCATTCACCGTGACGCCCTTGCGCGCCACCTCGAGGGCGAGCGAGCGCGTGAGGCCGATCACGCCATGCTTGGCCGCGGTGTAGGCCGAGACATAGGCATAGCCCTTCTGCCCGGCGGTGCTGGCGATGTTGACGATGCGGCCCCAGCCGGCCTCGATCATGTCGGGCAGCGCGGCCTGCGCGCACAGGAAGCTGCCGGTGAGATTGACCGACAGCATCCGCTGCCAGAGCTCGACCGAGGTCTTGAGGAACGGCGCGCTCTCGGCCGCGCCGGCGTTGTTGACGAGGATGGCGATCGGGCCTCGCGCGGCGCGCGCCTGCGCGAAGGCCGACTGCACGCCCTGCGGGTCCGCCACGTCGGCGGCTGCCACGCCGTGGCCGCTGCCGGCAAGCGAATCGGCCACGCGCTGGAGTGCTTCGCGATCGCGCCCCAGCAAGGTCAGTACGGCCCCCTCGGCGGCCAGGGTGCGGGCGATCTCGGCACCGATGCCGCGGGCAGCGCCGGTGACGAGTGCATGACGGCCAGTGAATGAATTTGATTGCATACCTGAATGTTTTAGTTCTGAATCATTTTAGCCGCGTCCGTTGGCCCGGGTTGTCACCGCATGAAACGCCCGCCGTCCCAGGTCTGCGGCCCCACACCGCGCTCGCGCAGCTTGAACTTCTGCACCTTGCCGTTCTCGGTGCGCGGCAGGTCGGCCAGCACGTCGATGTAGCGCGGCACGGCAAAGTACGGCAGGCGGCTCTCGCAGAAACGCACCAGCTCGGCCGGGTCGATGTGGGCGCCCTCGCGTGCCACCAGCGCAGCCATCACCTCGTCTTCGGCCAGTTCGGAGCGCACCGGGTACACCGCGCACGACGCCACGCCCGGATGGCTCAGCAGCACCTGCTCGACCTCGAACGACGAGATGTTCTCGCCGCGCCGGCGAATCGCGTCCTTGATGCGGTCCACGAAGCGGAACGCGCCGTCGGCATCGCGCACCACGCGGTCGCCGGTGTGGAACCAGAGATTGCGCCACGCCTCGACGGTTTTCTCGGGCATGTTGAAGTAGCCGCTCGCGAAGGCATGGGGCTCGTCCGCGCGCAGCAGCAGTTCGCCAGCCTCGCCCGGCGGCAGTTCCGCATCGTCCTCGCCGGCCACGCGCGCCTGGAAGCCGGGCCGCAGCCAGCCCATGACGCCGCCGCGCGGCGAATCCGGCGCGGTGGCGATGGCGAAGTTGGTTTCCGTCGACCCGTAGCCCTCGAGCAGCGACACACCGGTGCGCGCCTTGAAGGCCTGCCCCGCCGCGGATGGCACGCCCGGCCCGAGCCCGGTGCGCACGCGATGATCGCGCTCGCCTTCCCCCTCGGGCTGCGCGAGCAGGATGGGCACCATCGCGCCGAGCAGGTAGACCACGGTTGCGCCGCTCGCCCGCATCGAAGGCCAGAAGCCCGAGGCCGAGAAGCGCGGCTCGAACACCACCTCGGCCCCCGTCAACGCGGCTTGCGCGAAGGTGTTGAGTGCATTGATGTGAAAGAGCGGCAGCGTGGTGCAGAGCACATCGTCCCGGCCGATGCCGAGCACCTCGGCGGTGTTCAAGCCCCACCAGAAGTACTGCGCATGGGGACAGATCACGCCCTTGGCCGGTCCGGTGGTGCCCGAGGTGTAGAGGATGGCGAGCGGATCGCCGGGCTTCGCCGCGGCGGACGGAATGGCTTCCGCGCCTTGGGGATAGGGCGAGACACGCACGCCCGCGGGCGGCTCCCACGAAGCGGCAGCCTCGCCCACCACCCAGACCTCGCGCAGGGCCGTGCGGCCCAGGTCGGCCGTCTTCAGCCGCTCGACAAAACCCGCCTCGATCACCAGCAGCTTCGACTCGCTGTCGGCCAGGAAGTATTCGATCTGCGGCCCCATCGATGCCGTGTTGACCGGCACGACCGACGCGCCCAGCCAACCGGCGCCGAGGAAGGTCTCGAGAAACTCGATGCGGTTGCTGCACATCACCGCGATGCGGTCGCCGCGCGCCACGCCGGCCTGCGCCAGCGCCCCGGCGCGCACCGCGGCCGCTTGGGCCGCATCGCCATGCGTCCATTGCTGCCCCGCGATCCGAAGCAGCGGGCGTTTGGCGAACAGTGTCGACTGCCGCTGCAGCATCGCCGGCAGCGTGCGCTGCGCCGGCGGCAGCGCGCGCACCTCACTCGTCATCGTGCGTGCCTCCGCCGAGGTAGGTCGCCTGCACGCGCGGATCGCTCGCCAGCTCCGCCGAGGCGCCCGAGAGCGCGATCTCGCCGGTCTCCAGCACGTAGCCGTGGTCCGAGCTTTCGAGTGCGGCGCGGGCGTTCTGCTCGACCAGCAGGATCGAGACGCCGTCTTCGCGCAGCTTGCGCACGATGGCGAGGATGTCGCGCACGATCAGCGGCGCGAGGCCGAGGCTGGGCTCGTCGAGCATCAGCAGGCGCGGCGCCGACATCAGCGCACGCCCCACCGCCAGCATCTGCCGTTCGCCGCCCGAGAGCGTGTCGGCGCGCTGCGACCGGCGCTCCGCCAGCCGCGGGAACCGGTCGTACACCGACTGCAGCTGCCGCTTCATCGCATCGCTGCGCAGCCGCTTGGCATAGGCGCCGAGCTGCAGGTTGTCGAGCACGGTGAGCTCGCCGAACAGCTCGCGCTTCTCGGGCACGAGGCACAGGCCGCGCTCCACGCGCGCCTCCACGTCGAGCCCTTGCAGGTCTTCGCCCTCGAAGCGCAGCGTGCCCTTGCAGGGCAGCAAGCCCATCGCGGCCGCGAGCAGCGTGGTCTTGCCCGCGCCGTTCGGGCCAATCACCGAGATGATCTGGCCGGGCTGCAGGTCCAGCGACACGCCGCGCACCGCCTCGACCTGCCCGTAAGAGACATGCAGATCGCCAATCTCCAGCATCGCGGTCATACAACGCTCCCCAGATAGGCCGCTTGCACGCGCTCGTCCGCGCGCACCGCCGACGGCACGCCCTCCACGAGCTTGGAGCCGAAATTCATCACCACCAGCCGGTCCACCAGTTTCATCACGAAGTCCATGTCGTGTTCGACGATCAGGATGGTCACGCCCTCTTCGCGCAGCTTGCGCAGCAGGTCGCCGAGCGCCATCTTTTCCTTGCGGCGCAGGCCCGCCGCCGGCTCGTCGAGCACCAGCAGCACCGGGTCGGCGGCCAGCGCGCGCGCGATCTCCAGGATGCGCTGCGTGCCCAGCGGCAGGCTGCCCGCGAGCTCGTGCACGCGGTCGCCGAGGCCGATGCGGTCGAGCTGGCGCTGCGCTTCCTGCAGGATCTGGTTCTCCTCGGTGCGGTCGAGCCGCAGGCCTGCCTTCAGGATGCCCGAGCGGGTGCGCGAGTGCGCACCCAGCGCCACGTTGTCGAGCAGGCTCATGTGCGGCCTGAGCTTCACATGCTGGAAGGTGCGCGCCAGGCCCAGACGCGCCACCTCCCGCTGCGGCATGCCCGCGATGTCGTGGTCCAGGAAGCGCACCCGGCCCGACGTCATCGGCAGCGTGCAGGTCAGCAGGTTGAACATGGTCGACTTGCCCGCGCCGTTGGGCCCGATCAGCCCGACGATCTCGCCGGCCTGCACGTCGAAGCTCACGTCGTTGACCGCCACCAGCCCGCCGAAGCGCTTGACCGCACCGTTCACCGACAGCACCGGCGTGCCGCGCGCCGGCAGTTGGCGATGCGGCAGCGCCGCGACCGGCGGCGCCTCGTGGCGCGATGCGCCCTGTGCACCGCCGCGCCGGCGCGTCCAGCGCCGCAGCAGGCCCATCACCCCGCCGCGCGCGAAGTGCAGCAGCAGGATGAAGAGCGTGGCGAAGGCCACCGCCTCCAGCTGCCCGGCACGCTGCGTGAGCATCGGCAGCACGTCCTGCAGGCCGTTCTTCAGCACCAGCACCAGTGCGGCGCCCACCAGCGCGCCCCCCAGCTGTCCGAGTCCGCCGGCCACGGCCATCAGCAGGTATTCGATGCTCGCGCGCACGTCGAAGGGCGACGGGCTCACGAAACGGTTCATGTGCGCATAGAGCCAGCCCGCCAGCCCCGCGAAGAGCGCCGCCGTGACGAACAGCGAGAGCCGCACGCGGTACGCGTCCGCCCCCACGCTCGCCAGCAGCGTGGCACCGCCGCGCAGCCCGCGAATGGCGCGCCCCGGCCGCGACTGCAGCAGGTTGTGGCTGAACAGGCAGGCCAGCCCGACGACCACCCAGATCAGGTAGTACATCGAACGCGGATCGGCCAGCGACCAGCCCGCGACCTGCAGCGCCGGAATGTTCGACAGCCCCGTGTGGCGCCCCAGTGCGTCGACATTGCCGAACAGCATGGCGATCGACAGCCCCCACGCGATGGTGCTGAGCGGCAGGAAGTGCCCGCCGAGCCGCAGCGTGAGCATGCCGATGGCCAGCGCCGACAGCCCGGTGAGCAGCAGCGCGAACAGCAACCCGATCCATGGCGACATGCCCTGCGTGGTCGTCAGCCATGCCGTGGCATAGGCCGCGATGCCCACGAAGGCCGCTTGCCCGAACGACGTGGCCCCGCCCACGCCGGTGAGCAGCACCAGCCCGAGCGCCACCAGGGCACCGATGCCGATGTCGTTGAGCAGCGAGACCGTGAAGCTGCCCGCCACGGCCGGCACCAGGGCCAGCACGGCGACCACCGCCGCAATCCAGGCCATGCGTTTTCGGTTGTTGGCGTTCATTGGTCCACCTCGTCTTCTTCCTCTTCGGCATGGACCGCCATGAAGGACCGCAGCATGAGCACCGGGATCAGCAGGCTGAAGACGATCACGTCCTTCAGCGCACCGCTCCAGAACGAGGCAAAACTCTCCACCACGCCGACCGCCAGCGCACCCAGGGCCGTCATCGGGTAGCTCACGAGCCCGCCGATGATCGCGGCCACGAAGGCCTTGAGGCCGATGATGAAGCCCGAGTCGTAGTACATGGTCGTCACCGGCGCGATCAGCACGCCGATCAGTCCGGCCAGCAGCGAGGCGCAGCCATAGGCCAGCAGCGCGGTGCGCACCGGCCGGATGCCGACCAGCCGCGCGCCGATGCGGTTGACGGCCGTGGCGCGCAGCGCCTTGCCTGCCACCGTGCGCTCGAACACCAGGAAGAACAGGCCGCTCAGCACGATGGCCGCGCCCACCATCAGCACCACCTGGCCGCTGACCGTGAAGCCGTCGCCGAGCGTGAACATGGCGCTCGTGAGCGGCGTCGTACGCGAACCTTCCGGCCCGAAGAACAGCAGGCCCAGGCCCGACAGCAGGAAGTGCAGCGCCAGCGACACGATCAGCAGCACCAGCACCGACGCATCGGCGATCGGCTGGAACACCACCCGCGCCAGCAGCGGCGCGATGGGCACCACGAGCAGCACGGCCACGGCAATGTGCACCGCCACCGGGACGCCGGGCCGCGCCGCGAGCCACGCCAGCAGGCACGGAATCGCGGGCAGCACGCCCCACATCAGCACCGCCTTGGGAATGCGTGCCGCCTCGCCGCGCCGCAGCAGGCTGCCGATTTCGGTCGCCAGGGCCAGCGCCGCGAGCACGGCGACCATGCCGATGGTCGGCGGCACGCGGCCGGTTTCGAAAGCCGCGAGCGACAGGGCCGCAAAGGCCGCGATGTCGCCAAATGGCACGAACACCACCCGCGTGACGGAAAAGATCAGCACCAGCCCGAGTCCGGCCAGCAGATAGACGGCACCGTTGGCCAGGCCATCGGTGACGAGAATCAGCGCCACGTCCCACGTCATAGAAAAGCCTCTCGGGGAATCATCGTCATTGGCATGAAGCGGTTCAAGGTGCGAGCTTCCATTGGCCGTTGTCGAGCTTGACGATCACGCGGGCGCGTTCGTCCACGCCGTAGAGGCTGCCGGGCTTGAAGCTGTAGACACCGTGCGTGCCCACCACTTCCTTCGTGCTGAAGATGGCATCGCGCAGCGCGACGCGGAACTCGGCCGTTCCCGGCTCCGCCTTCTTCATCGCCCGCGCGGCGGCATCGGCGAACACCAGCCAGCCGTCGAAGGAATAGGCCGAGAAGGCGTCGCTGCTCGCAGCGTTGTTGACCTTCTGGAACACCGCGCGGAAATCGGTCGCCATCTTCTTGGTCGGGTAGTCGGCCGGCAACTGCTCGGCCACGATCACCGGCCCGGTGGGCATCAGCGCGTTCTGCCCTGCGGCACCGACCACGCGCACGTAGTCGGGGTTGATCAGGCCGTGCTGGCCGTACACGCCGCCCTTGAAGCCGCGCTCCTGCAGCGCGAGGAACGGCAGTGCACCCGGCGTGCCGGCGCCGCCGGTCATCACCGCGTCGGGGCGCAGCGCGACGATCTTCAGCACCTGTCCCGTCACCGACGCGTCGGCGCGCGCATAGCGCTCGTTGCTCACCACCTTGATGCCCGCCTCGGGCGCGGCCTTCATCAATGCGTTGTAGACCAGGTCGCCCCAGGCGTCGGTGAATCCGATGTAGCCCACGGTCTTCACGTTGTTGCGCTTCATGCGCTCGACCACCGCGTCGATCATCAGCTGGGTGGGCTGTGCCACGGTCATGACCCACGGGTTTTCGTTGGGGTCGAGCAGGATCGGCGTGAGCCCGATCATCGGCGTCTTCGCTTCCTTGCCCACCTGCGCCATCGCAATGGCAGCCGGCACGCCCGAGGTGCCCATCAGCACATCGACCTTGTCTTCCTCGATCAGCTTGCGCGCATTGCGCCCGGCCGTGGTCGGGTCGGAGCCGTCGTCCAACACGATGAGTTGCACCTTGCGGCCGTTGATCTCCGGCTTGTAGGCCAGCGCGGCCTGCATGCCCTTCGCGTAAGGCACGCCGAGCGAGGAGTTCGGCCCCGACAGCGACACGCTCAGGCCGACCTTCAAGTCGGCCGCGAACGCACTCGCAACACCACAGGCGGTCAGCGCCGCGGCGAGGGCACCGCGCGTCAAGGTCTGCATCAGGCTCTTCATGTCGTAGCTCCAGTGAGGTATGGATGGAATGAACGGGTAACTCAGATGAACAACTGGATGGCCGGCAACGCGCGCGCGGCGTCGAGCAGGTCGATGCGCTTCTCGCGGATGGCCCAGCCCGCAGGCGTGCGCACGAGGTGGTGGCGGGCGGTGCCGCTCAGCAGGATCTGGTCTTCGCCGCGCGCCTCGATGTAGAGGAACGGCGTGCGCAGGTGCACTTCGCCGCCCGACTCGTCCTCGATGCGCGAGGCCTGCAGCACATGCTGGCTGCGGCTGGCGGGGTGCTGCGAATGCGCACGCGGGTTCTTGAGGCGGTCGACGCGCAGCTGCAGCAGCAGCCGGTCTTCGTAGGCCAGCGAGTTGTGCGAGAACGGATCGGCCTGTGCCGCGCCGAGCAGCGGCACCCAGTAGTGGCCGTCGTCGGCGAACAGCGCCAGCCAGTCGTCGAAGCGCCGCGCGTCGAGCAGGGCCGCCTCGCGGGCCACGACATCGCGCGGGTCGTTCATGGCGCGGCCTCCATGCCAGCCGCCATCGACTTCGCCCAGGCGCGGAACTGGTTGCGCATGAGCAGCTCGTTCGTGCCGTTGGTGGTGACCGTCGATTGCGCCAGCTCGGCCGCGTCGTAGTTGCGGTGCAGGCTCACCCATTCGTTGCCGCCGGCGTGCAGGCCCCGCTGGATGCTCTCGAACAGGTGCACGTCGTCGTGCGCGACCACCGACATCGGCGAGAACACGAGCCGGTTGTAGCTCATCGCGCGCTCGAACAGCAGCGCGGGCGCCCCGGCTGCGCGAAAACTCCAGGCCTCGATCAGCGTCCGGTTGGCGGCCAGCGGCCGGATCACGCGAATGGCCTGCGGCGAGCCCTTCACGGACAGGCTCGGATAGAAGACCGAGTTCTGCGGCGAGCGCTGCAGGATATCGGCCGCGCGCTGCGCCCCATGCGCGGCCTGCATCGCGGCCTCGTACGCGGGCAGCTGCGCATAGTTGGAATGGATGCTGAAGTTCACCCCCAGCACGCTGTGGCCGTTGGCGAACACGCGTCCGCCCATCTTGTCGAAGAACTCGTAGCCCGAGCCGAAGGGCAGGATCTGCTCCATCGCCATCGGCTTGGGATCGGTGGGTGCGCGGCCCTCCCACAGCGCCTCGGCCGCCTTGGTGGCCGACTCGTGCGTCGACATCGGGTGCACCGTGTCGTTGATGTTCTCGAGGTACATCTTCCAGTTGCAGTGGACGATGTTGCGCAGCACGCCGCCGCCCACGCTCAGCTTTCCCTCGGGCGAGCGGTCGACCATGTTGTCGATGGCGCCCAGCACCTCGCCGAAGTAGTCCTCGAAGGAAGGCCCCGTGTCGGACAGCCGTACGAACACGAAGTCGCGGTAGACCTTCACGTGCTTCACCACGGAAAGCCCCCGCCCCGATTCGCAGGCCTTGAGCTGCGTGCCCTCGTAGCCGTTCTTGAGTGGCACGCCGAGCGGCGCCCCGTCGAGCTTGTAGGTCCACGCGTGATACGGGCAGCGGAAGAAGCGGCCGGTGTTGCCGCTCTCGTCCGTCACCAGCTGCGTGCCCTTGTGGGCGCAGCGGTTGTAGAGCACATGCACCGCGCCGTCGGGCTGCCGCACCATCAGGAGCGGCCGGCCGGCGATGTCTTGCGCCACGAAATCGCCCGGCTCCGGCACCTGGCTCGCGTGGCCGAGGTAGACCCAGGTGTTCGCGAACAGGTGCGCCTGCTCGAGCGCGAAGATTTCCTCGCTCAGGTACAGGTCGCGGTGCACCCGGTCGTTCTGCACGAGGGCGGCGACCCGGTCTGGATGATGGCGGTAGCTGGTCATCGGCGTGTGCTCGGGCTGGCAGTCTTCAGGGAACCAGCTTCCACTGGCCCTTGTTCATCTGCACGATCACCACGCCGCGCTGGTCCGAACCGTAGCGGTCGTCGGGCTTGAAGGTGTAGATGCCGTGCGTGCCCACCAGCTCCCTGGTGCCGACGATGGCATCGCGCAGTGCCGTGCGGTACTGCGGCGTGCCCGGCTCGCCCTTGGTGCGCGAAGCGGCGTCGGCGAGCAGCAGGTAGGCGTCGTAGGTGTACGACGAGAAGGCGTCGGTCGGCGCCGCGCCGTTGACCTTCTGGTAGGCATTGCGGAAGCCCATCGACACTTTCTTGATCGGGTTGCTGTCGGGCAGCTGGTCGGCCACCAGCACCGGACCGCTGGGCACCTGCAGGCCGTCGATGGACGCACCGCCCACGCGCACGAAATCGGCGTTGATGAGCCCGTGCGTGCCGTAGATCCTGCCCTTGTAGCCGCGCTCGGCCAGCGCGATGTAGGGCAGCGCGCCGGGCGTGCCGGAGTTGCCCGCGAACACCGCGTCGGGCCGGGTCGCGACGATCTTCAGCACCTGCCCCGCCACCGACGAATCGCTGCGCGCATAGCGCTCGTTCGCCACCACCTTGATGCCGGCGGCATCCGCGCTCTTCTTCAGCGAGTCGTAGGCGAGGTCGCCCAGCGCATCGGAAAAACCGATGAAGGCGACCGTCTTCACGTCCGACTTCTTCATGCGGTCCACCACGCTCGCCACCATGAGCGGGAATGGCTGCGACACCGTGACGGTCCACGCGCCTTCGGGGCCGGCGATGGTCACCGGCGTGGGCGAGATCAGCGGCGTGTTGAGCTCGCGCGCCACCGAGGCGATGGCCATCGCGCCCGGCACGCCCGAGGTGCCGATGAGCACGTCGACCTTGTCCTCCGTCACGAGCTTGCGCGCGTTGCGGCCGGCGGTGGTGGGGTCGGAAGCATCGTCCAGCACGATCAGCTGGACCTTGCGCCCGCCGATTTCCGGATGCTCGGCGATGGCTGCGCGAATGCCCTTTTCGTACGGCACGCCCAATGCGGCGACTGGCCCCGAGAGCGAGCTGATGAAGCCGATCTTGAGGTCGGCCGCCATGGCCTGAGTAGCCGCCATTGCCACGGCGGTGACTCCGAGGATTCGAATCAAATTCTGTTTCATCGTGGTTGCTCCACCTTGCGTTGTGTTGCGGGTTGTTTGTGTTTGGGGCGCTGTTGTTCAGGGCGTGTGCACAGGCCACCGGGTACTCCCCTCCGCGAATGTCCCCCGGGGGCTGCGCCCCCTCCTCCTTTATTTCGCTGCGGGGAGCACCCGATGCCCTGTGCACGATGAGCGCTCTGCTTGTGCGAGCCGATCAACAAGTGCTCTGAGCAAGGCACCCCGTCGGCGTGAGCGCGCCCTGAATGACCCCCAACGCGACGAATCGAAGAAAGCTTCATTTCAGGGAACCAGCTTCCACTGCCCCTTCTCGAGCTTCACGACAACACGCGATCGCTCGTCCGACCCATAGCGATCGTTCGGCTTGAAGTTGTAGACGCTGTGCGTGCCCACCAGCTCCTTGGTGCTCACGATGGCGTCGCGCAGCGCCAGGCGGAACTGCGGCGTGCCCGGCTCGGCCTTGGTGGCGAGCGCGCGCTGCGCCGCATCGAGGTACAGCAGCCACGCATCGAAGGTGTAGGCCGAGAAGGCATCGGTCGGCGGCGCGCCGTTGGCCTTCTGGTAGGCAGCACGGAAATCCATCGACACCTTGCGGATCGGGTTTTCGTCCGGCAGTTGCTCGGCCACGATCACCGGACCGGTGGGGGCGAGCAGCCCTTCGACCGAGGCGCCGCCCACGCGCACGAAGTCGGGGTTGATCAGCGCATGCATGCCGTAGATCTGGCCCTTGTAGCCGCGCTCCGAAAGCGCCAGGTAGGGCAACGCGCCGGGCGTGCCCGAGGTGCCCGTGATCACCGCATCGGGACGCAGCGCCACGATCTTCAGCACCTGGCCGGTGACCGACGCGTCGGCGCGCGCATAGCGCTCGTTCGACACGATCTTGATGCCGGCCGGCTCCGCGCTCTTCTGCAGCGCGCCGTACACCAGGTCGCCCCAGGCGTCGGAGAAACCGATGTAGCCGACCGTCTTCACGCCCGACTTCTTCATGCGCTCGACCACCGCGCTCACCATCAGCGGTGCGGGCTGCGGCAGCGTGACCATCCACGCGCCCTCTTCGCCCGGCAGGTTGGCGTTGGCGATCGAGATCAGCGGCGTCTTCGTCTCGCGCGCCACGCCGGCAATGGCCAGCGCGCCGGGCGAGCCGGCCGTGCCAATGATGACGTCGACCTTGTCCTCGTCGATCATCTTGCGGGCGTTGCGTGCGGCCGTGGACGGATCGGACGCATCGTCGAGCTGTACCAGCTGGATCTTGCGGCCGCCGACGTCGGCCTTGTAGGCGAGCGCGGCCTTCATGCCCTTTTCATAGGGAATGCCGAGCGACGACACCGGCCCCGACAGCGACGTGATGAAGCCGACCTTGAGATCGGCGGCCCAGGCGCCCGCTGCGCTCAGGGCGCCGAGGCCCATGGCGATGCCCGCGAGGACATGGAATCGGTTCAGGACTTTCATGGCGATGCTCCAGAGGTGATGGATGAACGAGAAGAACGCTGAAAACTAGAGGGCGAGGCTGCCGACGCTGGTGCCGCCACAGACATACAGCACCTGCCCGGTGATGAAGCTGCTGTCGGGGTCGGCGAAGAAACGCACGGCGCGCGCCACGTCGGCCGATTCGCCGAGTCGCCTGACAGGCACCGAGGCTGCGAGCGCGCGTTCCTTTTCGCTGCCGGCTTCGACCACGTCGTAGAACATGTCGGTGCGAATCGGTCCTGGCGCGACGACGTTCACCGTGATGCCGTCCGCGGCCAATTCGAGCGCCCAGGTGCGCGCCATGCCCAGCATGCCGGCCTTGGTGGCGGAATAGCTGGTGCGCGTGGCCAGGCCCAGCGCGGCGCGCGACGACAGCAGCACCACGCGGCCGAAGCGCTGTGCGCGCATGGCGGGCAGCGCGCCCTGCACCAGCTGGATCGCGCAGCCCAGGTGCAGGTCGACCAGCGCATCGAGATCGTCGAGCCTCACTTCGGGCAGCAACGCGGCACGGATGACGCCCGCGTTGTGGACGATGGTGGTCGGCGCAAAGCGCGCGACCAGTTCGCGCACGGCCTCTCCCGTGGCCGCACGGTCGCTCAGGTCGACCTCGAGGCTGTGCAGCTTCGGATGGTCGATCTCGGCCTTGCGGCGCGCGAGCGATATCACTTCGTAGCCCTGCGCGAGCAGGTCTTCGCAGATTGCCTTGCCGATGCCGGCGCTGCCGCCGGTGACGGCCGCGACCTTGGGCGCCGTGTTCATGCCGACGCTCCCACCAACGCCAGCACGCGCAGCGGACTGCCGCTGCCCTTCTCGATCTTGAGCGGCGGGCAGATCAGCACCGCGCCCGATGGCGGCAGCAGGTCGAGGTTGCTGAGGCACTGCAGGCCGTAGCGTCCTGCACCATGCATGTAGTAGTGGCACGGGTACGGCGGGCGCAGGTGGTAGCCCTGCCCCGCATCGGTCCCGATGGCTTCGGAGCCGAAGCCCAGCACGTCGCGCTGCTCCACCAGGAAGCGCACGGCCTCGGTGCTCGGGCCGGGCGTGTGCTGGCCGGTCTCGTCGAAGTTCTGGTAGGCCTCGGGATCGCTGCGCTTGGACCAGTCGGTGCGCATCAGCACCCACGCGCCCTTCGGGATGCGGCCATGCGCGGCTTCGTAGCGCTCGATGTCGGCCACGCTCAGCAGGTAGTCGTCGTCGGTCTGCACATCGGCCGAGCAGTCGATCACGCAGGCCGGCGCCACGAAGTGCTGCACCGGAATCGTGTCGACCGAGTTGTTCGGCAGGTCGCGGCCCGAGATCCAGTGGATCGGTGCGTCGAAGTGCGTGCCCGTGTGCTCGCCGCAGGAAAAATTGTTCCAGTACCAGCCCGGGCCGCGCTCGTCGTACTTCGACACCTCTTCGATGCGGAAGGGCCAGCACTGGCCCATCTCGGGCGGCAAGGCGATCTGCGGGAATTCGGGCGTGAGCGTCTGCGTGAGGTCGATCACGCGGATGCGGCCGCTGGCCATCGCGGTCACCAGGCCACCGAGGATTTCGGCGGCGGACATCAGTTCGGTTGTCGTGGTCATGGGTGTGGCTCCTGTTTTCAGCCGCCTGCGGCCAGCTCGCGCTCCAGCACCTTGGGGTTGTCGCGCCAGCGCTCCAGCCATTCCTGCGCCACGTCGCCGGGGTACACGTCTTCCACGCCGTCGCGCAGCGCCTTCACGATGGCATTGGCCAGCGCGGTGGGTGCGAGCTTGGGCGGCGGCGTGTGCTGGTTCCATTCGTCGTCGATGGGTCCCGGAAACACGTTGATCACGCGGATGCCGGCGGGCCGCATCTCGGCGCGCAGGCACTGCGCCAGCGAATGCGCTGCCGCCTTCGAGGCGCTGAAGGTGCCGTGCGGCGGGAAGTTGCTGAGCGCGTAGATCGACAGCAGGTTGACCCAGGCCGTCGCGCCCGTCGCGCCATCGGCCGAGCGGCCCTTCAGCGCCGGCCCGAACTCCTGCGCGAGGCGCAGCAGGCCGAAGTAGTTGATGTCCATCTCGGCCTTGGCCACGTCGGTGCCGCGGCGCGCACCGATGCCGAAGGTGCGGTGCACCTCGGCGTTGTTGATCACGATGTCGACCTTGCCGCCGATGGAGCCCGCCAGCTCGGTCACCTGCCGGCCGTTGGTCAGGTCGAGCGGCACCAGCGTAACCTGCGGCAGCGCCGAGATGTCGTCGAGGCCGTCGCCCATCTTCTTCCAGGGCTCGGCATGGCCGACCCAGACGATGTCGGCGCCGGCCTTGACCAGCGCGCGCACGATGGCCTGGCCCGTCTCGGTCTTGCCGTCGGTCACCAGCGCCTTGCGGAACTTGGGGTCGCTGGTCATTTCACGGAGCATCTTGTCGTCGGCCATGTGGGCACTCCCTTCATTCGGAAAACCAATGAGAACGGCCTGGCCCGCGCGGTCGAGCCGGGCGCCGACACGCACGCGGGTGGGCGCATCGCCAACCTCGCCGTGCAGGTGGACCATGAGCGTCGGGCCGGCATCGAGGTGCACCAGGCCCAGCCGCCACGGCAGCCGCTCTCGGAAGAACAGGTCGTTGCTGTGATGCAGCGTGGTACTGCCGAGCAGTTCGCCCTCGCCGCTCTGCTCGCGCCAGCGCAGCGCCGCCGAAAGGCACTTGTGGCAGACCTCGCGCGGCGGGTACTGCACGGTGCCGCAGTCGTCGCAGGTCTGGAGTTCGAAGCGGCCTTCGGCGGCAGCGGCCGTGAGGCCGAGCGCCACGCGGCCGCGCGCGCCGGGCGGCAGGTTCATCTGCCGGGTGCGCAGCACCGGGTTCTTGCGTGGGGGGCGCATCATCGGCATGGTCATGCGGATTTCCCGAGGATGACGGCGCCTGTGCACAGGCAGCGGTCGTAGGTCACCATGCCGAATCCGGCGACAAGGCCCAGCTTCGCATCGGGCACGGCGCGCGGGCCGGCTGCGCCGGTCAGCTGGCGGATGGCCTCCACCATGCCGAGGAAGCCGCCGGCCGCACCGGCCTGCCCGGCCGACAGCTGGCCGCCGCTGGTGTTGTTCGGAAAGCTGCCGTCGAAGGTCATGGTGTTGGCCTGCACGAAAGCCGAGCCCTCGCCCTTCTCGCAAAAACCGAGGTCCTCGAACTGCATCATCACGATGACCGGGTAGTCGTCGTAGGTCTGCACGAAATCGAGCGCGGCGGGCTGCACGCTGGCTTGCGCATAAAGATCGTCGCGGTCCATGCGCCAGCCGCCCTGCACCATCACCGGGTCTTCGGCGTAGGCGTTGTGCCGCTCGATCGCGCCGCGGATCACGGCATGCGCCAGGCCCAGGTCGCGCGCGCGCTCCTCGCTCATCACGAGGAAGGCGTCGGCGCCCGCGCAGGGCATCACGCAGTCGAACAGGTGGATCGGGTCGGAAATGGGCCGCGCGGCCATGTACGCCTCGAGCGTCAGCGGCTTCTTGAACATCGCGTTCGGGTTGCCGAGCGCGTTGGTGCGCTGGTCCACGCAGATGCGGCCGAAGTCTTCGCGCTTCGCCCCGTAGGTGCGCATGTAGTTGGCGGTGATGAAGGCGAAGATCGAATTGGGTCCGCCCGAACCGTAGGGATAGCTCGCATCGCGTGCGAAGTTGCTGAAGCTGCCCAGCGTCTGGCGGAAGGAATCGACATGGTTGGTGTCGGCGCCCACGCAGGCCACGATGTCGGCATCGCCCGCCTGCACCGCCCGGGCGGCGCGGCGCAGGCACATCACGCCCGAGGCGCCTCCCGTGGGCACGTGGTCGAGCCAGCGCGGCGACAGGCCCAGGTGCTGCGTGACGCCCACGGCCGTGTCGGGCGCGAGCGAGAAGCTGCTGAGGCACAGGCCGTCGATCTGCTCCTTGGCGACGCCGCTGGTTTCGACCAGCGCCTCGATGGCCCGTCCGATGAACCAGTGCGCCGTGCGCGTGGAATAGCGCACGTAGGGCACCGTGACGGGCACGGCCACCGCAACGCCTTCATAGGACAGTCGATTGCGGGTCATGCCTGCCTCTTTTTCATCGAACGGGTGTCGATGCAGTGGCCCTGCCCCGGCAGCGACTGCGCCATCTCGCGCAGTTGTCCGCGCTGGATCTTCTGCGAGGGCGTGAGCGGCAGCGCATCGACGAAGGCGACGTAGCCCGGCGCCTTGTAGTAGGCCAGTTGCGCGAGCGCGTGCTGGACGATGCTCGCCGCGATCTGCTCACGCTGCGATGCATCGGCGTCTTCGCGCATCACGATGCAGGCCAGCACCTCGTCGCCGCGCACCGCGTCGGGCGTGGCGGCCACGGCCGAGGTCTTCACGGCCGGGTGCTGGTTGAGCACGCTCTCGACCTCGACGGCCGAGATGTTCTCGCCGCTGCGGCGGATCACGTTCTTCTTGCGGTCGACGAAGAAGAAGTTGCCTTCGGCATCGCGGCGCACCAGGTCGCCGGTGTGGAACCAGCCGTCGGCCCAGGCTTCGCGCGTGGCTTCCTCGTCCTTCAGGTAGCCGGAGAAGAAGTAGCGCTTCGGGTCGTCGCCGGCCGAGCGCACGAGCAGTTCACCCGGCGCATCGACGGCCGCATCGCTGCCGTCCTCGCCCACAAGGCGGACCTGCACGAAATCTTCCTGCCGCCCGAAGCAGCTGGTGCCCACGAGGCGCGGCTCGCGGTTGGCCATGATGCAGGCGGCGGCGCCGGTCTCGGTCATGGCCCAGGCCTCGACCAGCGGGAAGCCGAAGCGTTCCTCGAAGGGCGCGTGGTTCTTGCGGTCCACGCCGGCGCCGAAGCCCCAGCGGATCGCGTGGTCCCTGTCGGCTGCCGATGCGGGCGCCGACAGCAGCATGGCCGGCATCACGCCGAGGTAGTGCGCGATGGTCGCGCCGCTTTCGCGCGCGCTCGCCAGCCAGGTCTTCGGATGGAAGCGGTCGAGCTGCACCAGGCAGCCCCCCGCGACCAGCACCACCATGGTGGAGAACGCCATCGCGTTCATGTGATTGAGCGGCAGCGGCGTGATGACGCGCTCGGCGTCGCGGCGGATGCTGCACACGCCGTCGAGCGCGGCATACCACTCGCCGGCACGCAGGAAGTAGGCATTGCCCAGGATGCAGCCCTTGGGCCGGCCGGTGGTGCCCGAGGTGTAGAGCAGGCCGCATTCGGTGTCGATGCCGATGGGCTCGTGGGCACGCGGTGCGACGGTCTTCGCACTCGGCACCGCATCGTCGGGCCCCATCGTCTCGAAAGCCACGCCGGCCTGTGCCGCTGCTGCGCGCAGGTCCGCGCCGCGTCCGGGCAGCGTCACCGCGAGGCCGATCTCGCTGTGGCCGATCAGGTAGACCAGCTCGGCCGAACGCATCTCGGCGTTGACCGGCACCACGCTCACGCCCAGCGCGTTGAGCGCGAACCAGTGGAACAGGAAGGCGGGTCGGTTCTCGAGCAGCAGGCCGACGCGGTGGCCGTGCCCGTAGCCGGCCTGCGCATAGGCCATGCGAAGGCGCTCGACCTCCGCAGCCGCTTCGCCCCAGCGGATTGCGCCGGCCGCGATACCGTAGGCGGCCGCGGTCACCGATTCGGTGAACAGGAATTCGGCCTCCGGCGTTCGCGCCGCGGTGGCCGTGAAGACTTGATGGACGGTGGCGTGTGGCATCGCGTCCCTAGATGAAGAGCTGCACGGCCGGCAGGGCCGCGTCGCAGTTGAGGAGGTTGACGCGCTTGAGCGTCATGCGCAGCGCGCCGTCTTGCACCGTGAGGTGATGGAAGAAGGTGCCGACGTAGAACTGCAGTTCGTCGCCCTGCGATTCGGTGTAGTGGAATTCGGTGCGCACCACGAAGCGGTTGGCCGCGGCATCGAGCTGTTCGACCACCGGCACCTGCAGCAGGTGATGGCAGCGGCTCGGCGGCTGCTGCGAGAAGGCGCGCGGGCTCTTGAGCCGCTCGATGCGCAGTTCGCGCAGCAGCTTGTCCTCGTAGAGGTGCGAGGTGTGGTTGAGACCGTCTTCCTGGTCGGGCACGAGAGGAATCCAGTAGAAGGCGTCGTCGGTGAAGAGCGCGTTCCACGCCTCGTAGCGGCGTGTGTCGAGCAGGTGCGCTTCGTTCACGACGAAGTCGATCAGGTCCTGGCGGGTGACTGCATTCATTTCAGCGGCTCCCTTTCCAGGAACGCCGTGGAACCGGCTTCGCCGGGCCACTGGCGTTGCCCCCTGCAAGAGGGTTGGCGAAGCGACACGAAGTGCGCGAAGACTGGGGGTGTGCCATTACATCGTCTCCGTCATGCGTTCGACCCAGCTGCGGTACTGGTTGCGCATGGGCAGCTCGTTGGTGCCACCCGTGGTGATCTCGCCGCCGTTCAGCTCCAACGGGTCGTAGTCGCGGTGCAGGCTGACCCACTCGTTGCCGCTCGCGTGCAGCCCGGCCTGCATGCCGCGGTAGGCCTGCAGGTCGTCATGCCCCACCACCGAGAACGGCGAGTTGATGAGCCGGTTGTACATGGTGGTGCGCTGCAGCAGCTCGGGCGGCGCGCCCTTGAGGCGGAAGGTCCAGCTCTCGATCAGCGTCTTGTCGGCCGAGATCGGCTTCACCACGCGGATCGCCTGGATCGCACCCTTGATCGTGAGGTTCGGGTAGTACACCGTGTTGTGGCGCGCCATGCCGAGGATCTGCGCCGTCTTCTCCTCGCCGTAGCGCGCCTTCATGGCATCGTCGTACGCGGGAATCGCCTTGTACTTGCTGTGGATGCTGAAGTGCACGCCCGTGAAGCTGTGGCCGTGGTCGTAGGTGCGGATGCCCATGTCCTCGAAGAACTTGTAGTCGGACATGAAGGGCACGAACTGCTCGACCGCCATGGGCTTGGGCTCGTCGGCGGGCTTGTCGGCCCACATGCGCTTGGCGGTGCCGGCCGAAGATTCGTGCGCCACCATGGGGTGCATGGTGTCGTTGAGGTTCTCGACGAACATCTTCCAGTTGCACTGGTGCATGAAGCGCAGGCTGCCACCTGCGATCTCGAGTTCGCCTTCGGGCGAACGGTCGGCCATGTTGTCGATGGAGCTCAGCGAGTCGCCGAAGTATTCGTCGAAGTCGGGGCCGGTGTCGTTGATCTTGACGAAGATGAAGCCGCGATGGCTGCGCACATGCTTCAGCGTGGTCAGCCCCTTGGCCGACTCGCATGCGTGCAGCGCGGTGTTCTCGTAGCCGGTCTTCAGCGGAATGGCGAGCAGCGAGCCGTCGGTCTTGAAGGTCCAGGCGTGGTACGGGCAGCGGAAGAACTTGCCGGTGTTGCCGCAGGGCGCGCTCACCAGCCGGGAGCCCTTGTGGGCGCAGCGGTTCATCATCGCGCGCACGCTGCCATCGGTGTGGCGCACGACGATCAGCGGCCGGCCGGCGATCTCGTTGCAGATCCAGTCGCCCGGCTTCGGCAACTGGCTCTCGTGGCCGACGTAGTTCCAGGTGTTGGCGAAGAAGTGTTCCTGCTCCAGCTCGAACAGCTCCTGGCTGGTGTACAGGTCGCGGTGCACGCGGTCGTTCTGCACCAGCGCGCGGACGGCTTCGGGGTTGTCTCGGTACGAAGGCATGGTTCTCATCGCTCCTTCAGAGGTCGAGCACCAGGCGCGGACCTTTGGCGCGCGAGATGCAGATCTGGATGACGTTGCCTTCCGCCTTCTCGCGGGCGGTCAGCACGTAGTCGCGGTGCTCGATCTCGCCCTCGAGCACCGGTGTGGCGCACACGCCGCATTCGCCGCGCTTGCAGTCGAACATCGGGTCGCAGCCGTGCGCGATCAGGCAATCGAGGATGCTCTGGTCGGCCGGCACGGTGAAGCGCCGGCCCGATTGGGCAAGCTCCACCTCGAAAGGCTGGTCGCCCTCTTCCGCGACGGGTTCCGTGAAGAGTTCGAAATGCACACGGTCGTGTTCCCAGCCGCGCGCCTGGGTGCGGGCCAGCACGGCGTCGAGCATGACCTTGGGGCCGCAGACGTAGAGGCGATCGCCGGCGGGCACGCCGTCGAGCAACGCGTCGATGTCGAGCGGCGCACCGGCCTCGGCGTCGGCATGCACGTGCAGGTCGCCGCCCAGCAGCGCCTGCAGTTCGGGCAGGAAGGCCATCAGGTCGCGGCAGCGGCCGGCGTAGTGCATGCGCACCGCCGCGCCCTCGGCGCGACGGCGGGCGGCCATGCTCGCGAGCGGCGTGACGCCGATGCCGCCCGCGACGAGCACCGTGCCGCCGGGGCCGGCGTGCAGCGGAAAGTCGTTCTTCGGCGCCTCGATGGCGATCGTGTCGCCCTCCTTCAGTTGCTCGTGCATGAAGCGTGAACCACCGCGGCCTTCGGCCTCCTTGCGCACGGCGATCACGTACTCGACCGGTGCGTTGGTGGCGTTGCGCTCGGTCGCGAAGTTGACCAGCGAATAGTGGCGCCAGTCGGTTTTTCCGTCAGGGAGCGACACCTGCACGCGGATGTGCGCGCCAGCGGCGAAGCCGGGCAGGGCGCGGCCATCGTCGGCGCGCAGCCGCAGCATCCGGATCAGCGGATTCAGTTCGTGCACCGCGGTGACACGCAGTCGAAGGGTGGCGGAGGGGGCAGTCATCTTTGTCTCTTCAGGCCAGGGCGTGCTGCGCCAGCACGGCCTGCAGCTTGTGGCCGTGTTCGTCGGCCAGCGCGGCGTCGCGCAGTTCACGCAGGGTGGCAGGCGCGAGCGCCGTGCCGGCGCGCTCGACGGCGCGCATCAAGGTGTCGTAGTTGCGAGTGCCGCGCTCGTGCGTGTCGCTGTAGCCCTTGACCAGGCGCTGGCACTGGGCGAGCTCGACGCCCAGTTCGGGGTTGTGCCGCGCGGTGGCGGCGATGCGCTGCAGCCATGCCTCGATGCGCCGGTTTTCCTCGGCGTAGCGCATCGTCGAGCGGCGCCAGCGCTTCATCGCGGCCACGGTGCGCAGCATCAGGTAGCCGTGCAGCGAACTGGTCTGGATCACGCGGCCCTTCCGGGTGAAGCGCTCGACGAGCTTCTTCGGCAGCGTCGAGTTCATGAGCCAGCGGCCGATGCCGCCCGGCAGCGTCTCGCAGATCTCCTGCAGGCGCGGGTGCATGTATTCGTTGATGGCGAGCACCTGGCCCGGCTGCACGCGGGCCTCGCCGCGCACGCGCTCGAAGCGGGTCGCCCGGGTCTTGAGCGCGGCGACGCGGGCGGTGTCTTCGTAGGACATCCAGAGTGCGAGGTGCCGCGCGGTTTCGCGCAGCAGGCGGTGGTCGCCGCTGTCCGGCAAGACAGCGACGGCGGCCATGCGGTCGAGGTACAGGCCCGCGTAGGCCGGGTCCTGGTAATCGATGAGGCGGCGCACGCCCTCGAGCAGAAAGTCTTGCGCTGCGGCGGGAAACTCGCGCTGCACGCGCTCGACCAGTGCGCGCACGGCCGGATGCCGTGGCTGCGGCGCCGGCGTGGCGACAACCGGCTCCGGAGGCGTCTCGCCATCGTCGCCGCCCTGGGCGCGCGCGAACGCCGCACCGAAGGCCTTGAGGCTGGGCTTGACGCCCACGCCGCCGCGCTCGACGGTGGCCTCGAACTGCGCACGGCTGAAAGGCAGCACGCCCGAGCCCGCCAGCGCACCGAACAGCACGGCGCTGATCACGCTGCCCGACGCTTCGGCCGCCTGCGCCATGTCGAAGCGGATGAAACGCTTGGCTGCCTTCGCCGTGTGCGCGAGCAACTGCGCGCTGTCGACGCGGCCGTCGCCGAGCGCACTCTTCTCCGCGATGGAGAACACGCGGTGCGTGGAGGCGATGAGCGTGGTGCGATCGGCCGTGACCAGTCCGCGCTGCACGGCACGGCCGGCTTCCATGAGTTCCGATGCCAACACCACATCGACGTCGCCCGGCAGCGGCATCAACGCCAGCACCGGCAAGCCGCCATCCGCTTCGGCCTGCGCAGCCGGATAAAGCTCGACGTAGTAGATGGTGGCGCCGGTACGCTGGGCCACGCCCGGCACCGAGGTGGTCTGGGCGACGTAGCCGTTGGCCTCGCCCATGTCGACGATCCAGTCGGCCAGCACGCCGCCGCCCTCCCCGCCCATGGCGAGGATCGCGACCTTGAGGGGTTGTGGCTTGTTCATCGTTCAGAACGCATAGGCTTCGCGGCGACGGGCTTCGCCACGCTGCAGCCAGCCGATGACGGCGCTGCGCACGCGCTCGCGCACCCGGTCCCAGCGGCTCGGGTTGCTGACGATCTGCGCCTTGTAGAACGAGGGGCACAGCACCGCCGCATGCGAGACCTCGCCGCACACGCCGCAACCCACGCAGCTGTCGAGCACGGTCGCGACCGGGTCGGTGCGCAGCGGGTCGGGGTTGGGCTTGATCGAGAGCGAGGGGCAGCCCGACAGGCGGATGCACGAGTGGTCGCCGGTGCAGGTGTCGGAATCGACGCCGAACTTCTCGCGCACCATGCGCTTGCCGTCGGCGATCGCCTTGCGCACCAGCGGCTTCTCGCGGCGCTGCTTGTTGAGCATGCACTCCGACTGCGCGATCAGGACCTTGGGGCCCTGGGTCTTGGTGGTGAGTGCTTCCTTGAGCGCATCGCGCATGCCGGCGACGTCGTAGGTGCGGCGCAGCGTCCGGACCCACTCGACGCCCACGCCGCGCACGGCGCGTTCGATCGCGTGGCCGGTGCTGCGCGTCCTGTTGACGGCATGCGACGAGAGGACGTCCTGCCCGCCCGTGGCCGAGGTGTAGTTGTTGTCGACGACGATGGTGAGGTTGTCGCTCTTGTTGAAGACCGCGTTCGCCACGCCGCTCGTCAGGCCGTTGTGCCAGAAGCCGCCGTCGCCCATCACCGAGATCGCGCGCTTGCCGGCCAGCGCATTGAGCGCCGAGGCGCCCGCCCCGCCGAGGCCGTAGCCCATGGTGGTGTTGCCGATGTTGAAAGGCGGCAGGATGGAGAACAGGTGGCAGCCGATGTCGGCGCTGACGTGGTGCGCGCCGAGTTCGCGCTCCACCAGCTTCATCGCGCTGAAGATCGGGCGTTCGGGGCAGCCGGTGCAGAAGCCCGGCGGGCGGGCGTGCACCACCTCGCCCAGCGTGGTGGACAGCAGGGCCGGCTCGGGCGCGGCATCGACGCCGATGGCGGCCACCTCCTTGAGCGGGATCACCTTGCGCACCGGGACGGGCACCGGCAGCGGCGCAAGCCGGTCGTAGCGCTCGCAGAAGCTGCGCGCGCCCTTCAGCAGTTCGGACGATGTGTATTCGCCGGCCACCGGCAGCATGTCCTTGCCGTGCAGCGCGGTGGTCGAGCCCGCCTGGCGCAGGAGGGTCGCGAGGTTCTGCTCGACGAAATTGGGCTGGCCCTCCTCCACGATCATCACCGCGCGCTTGCCTGCGCAGAAGCGGATCACCTCGCTCTCGATGACCGGGTAGGCCACGTTCATCACGTAGAGCGGCACCTGCGTGTTGCCGTAGACGTCGGCCAGGCCCAGGCGCTCGAGCGCGCGCAGCAGCGTGTTGTAGCTGCCGCCCTGCACGATGATGCCGATGTCGTCGGCGTCTTCGGAGAAGAACTCGTTGAGCTTGCGCTCCTCGATGAAGCGCACCGCGGCGGGCCAGCGGTCCTTCACCTTTTCCTGCTCGTGCACGAAGCTCGCGGGCGGCAGCACGATGCGGCCGACGTCGCGCTGCGGGTTCTCGAGCGCGTCCTTCAGCGTGAACTTCGCGCGCCGGTTGTCGCCGGCGATGAAGTGACCGTGCACGTGGCAGGCGCGGATGCGCAGCTGCAGCATCACGGGCGTGTGGCTGGCCTCGGAGAGATCGAAGCCCTGCTTCACCGCATCGACGATGCTCGGCAGGTTGGGGCGCGGGTCGAGCAGCCAGATCTGCGATTTCATCGCGAAGGCATGGCTGCGCTCCTGCATGATCGACGAACCCTCGCCGTAGTCCTCGCCCACGATGATCAGCGCGCCGCCGGTCACGCCGCCCGAGGCGAGGTTGGCCAATGCATCGGAGGCCACGTTGGTGCCCACGGTGGCCTTGAAGGTCACGGCGCCGCGCAGCGGGTAGTTGACGGAGGCGGCCAGCGTGGCGGCGGCGGTGGCCTCGCTCGCGCTGTTCTCGAAGCGGATGCCCTGCTCGGCAAGGATGTCCTGCGCATCGGCCAGCACATCCATCAGGTGCGAGATGGGTGCGCCCTGGTAGCCCGCCACATAGGAAACCCCGGATTCGAGCAGGGCCTTGGTGACCGCCAGAATGCCTTCACCGCGAAACACATCTCCGCCGGAAAGCCGCAGCTTCTTGACCTCTTCGACGAACGAACGCTCAGCCATATCAGTCCTTGTTCTCTCTCGTGGGAGGATGCGCTTCAGGTGCCACATCACGCTTCCTATAATGTTGACAAATGAATGTATCCACAATCATGAATTACCCTAGACATGCAAGCAGCGTGCCCGCGGCGACCGTGGGGTGCCTTCATGGCTGAGCAGCCCAAGGAATCGCATCGCTTCGTCGATGACTACCTGCCGGCGCTCTTGGCGCAGGCCAGCCAGCTGATCTCGTCGGAGTTCCACGAGGTGGCGCGGCAGCAGGGTTTCTCCGTGTCGGAGTGGCGCGTGATGGCATCGCTGGCGGGCAGCGAGCCGATCAGCATCGGGCAGCTCGCGCAGATCACCGTGACCAAGCAGCCGACCGTGACGCGCCTGCTCGACCGCATGGAAGCACGCGGACAGGTCGAGCGCCTGCCCCACGAAAGTGACCGCCGCATCACGCTGGTGCGCATCACGCGCGAGGGGCTGAAGGCCGTCGAGCACCTGATGGAACTGGCACGCGACCACGAGCGGCGCGTGCTCGAACCCTTCGGCCTGCGGCGCGCCGAAGAACTGAAGCAGACGCTGCGGCGGATGATCGAACTGCACGTGCATGTGCCGGTCGGGGAGCCGGAAGAAGACTGAAGCGCCCCGCGCTTTGCGCGGCTAGGGCACGAGCACCGCGCGGCCCCGGTGGCCGCGCTGCGCGATCCATGCGAGCGCAATGGCCGCATCGGCAAGCGCGAAGCTCCGCACGTCGAGGCGCAGGCGGCCATCGGCCAGTCGCGCGAGCAGCTCCGGCGCCGCGGCGCGGCCGGCGGCTTCGCGCCTGAACATGTTGAGCGGCAGCAGTGCGACGTCACGCTGCAGGAAGTGCGCGATGTCGAGTTGCAGCATCGGCCCCGCGGTGTAGCCGATCAGCACGGCGCGCCCACCCGGACGCACAGAGGGCAGGACCGCCGAGAGAACGCTTCCCCCCACGGTGTCGATCAGCAGGTCTGCGCTCGCGGGTGGCGCAGGCTCGGCATGCGGGTCGACGGCGATCGCGGTAGCTCCCGCATCGCGTGCCAGTTGCACGACGAGCGAGCCCACGGCACCGCTCGCGCCCGTCACCAGGACTTGCTCGCCGGCCTGCAGCTTCGCGACTTCATGCAGCGCCACCCAGGCCGATGTGGTGGGCGAAAAGAATGCGGCCCCCAGCGTCATCGGCAGCGCATCGGGCAAGAGGCCGAGCGCTTCATCGGGTGCATCGATCTGCTCGCACCATGTGCCGTCGAACAGCGTGCCCAGGCCGCTGCCGCGCAGCCACACGCGCTGGCCGACGGCGTAGCGCTCGCTTGCGACGACGGTGCCTGCGGCTTCCACGCCCGGCGTGTAGGGCAACGGCGGATGGCGAAGGAAGCTGCCGCGCCATACGGTGCGATCGATGTGGCCGACCGTGGCGGCCTCCATGCGCACGATGGTGCGGCCAGGTCGCCGGACCGGGTCGTCCACCTCTTCCAGCACGGGCACCGCATCGAAACCGTGGATGCGAACGGCTTTCATGGCAGCGTCGAAAGAAAGTCGAGCACCGCCTGCGCGAAGGCTTCGGGCATCTGGTCGGGCAAGGGCACCATGCCGCCCTCGATGTCGACGATGCGCGCATTCGGCAGATGGTGCTGCAGCTCCGCCGCATGCGGTGCGGCGAAGGGATCGGCGGTGGCGCGGATGATGAGCGCGGGTTGCGTCACGTGGCCGATGCGGTCCTCCATGCGGTAGGAAGCCACGGCGCGATGGCCCTCTTCGACGCGGTGGCCGACCTTCATTGCATCGCGCACGAAGGTCTCGAGCAGATCGGGGCGCCCTGCCGGATAGAAGCCCTGGCGCTTTTGCCACAGCGCGGCGAGATGGCTGCCGTCTTCGCTTGGAGCAACTTCGTCGATGGGTGGTCTTCGAGCCCGCGCGACGCGGAAGGGTTCGTCGGTGTACGGCGTGGACGACAGCACCAGACCGCGAACGCGGTCGGGGAAGGCGGCCGCCAGTTCGATCGCCACGACGCCGCCGGTGTGATGGCCCACGACGTCGGCGCGCCGGATGTCCAGCGCATCGAGCAGCTCGCAGGCCACGCGCGCCCATTGCGCGATGCTTGCCGGCACGCCGCCGTCCGACGAATCGCCGAAGCCGGCGGTGTCCATGGCGATGGCACGGTACCGCGTGCCGACCAGCGGCAGCACCTCGCGGTACTCGGCCCAGCTGCGCGGCGACTGGTGCAGCAGCAGCACGGCTGGCGCATGTGCATCGCCGCACGCCGCGTAATGCACCTGCCCCACCGACAGGTCGGCAAAGGCGCGGCGGATCGTCATGAGCGCGTCTCTTCGGCGGGTGCGCGCCACAGCCCGGCGTGCCGCAGTTCGCCGAGCGTGCGCGACAGCACGTCGCGCCGGTAGGCGGCGATGTCGCGGCCTTCGTAGTCGTAGAAGCCGCTGCCGCTCTTGAGGCCGAGCCGCCCCTCCTCGACCATGCGATCGACGATGGCCGGCGCGGTGTAGCGCCCCTTGTCGAGCGAGGCCGACATCTCGCGGCTCGCATGGTGCAGGATGTCGCAGCCGCCGAAGTCGATGAACTCGACCACGCCGAGCGCGGCGAAGCGCAGGCCGAGGCCGTAGCGCGTGGCCTTGTCGATTTCCTCGGCGGTGGCGGCGCCCTCCTCGATCATGCGGGCCGCCTCGTTCATCACCAGCGCCTGCAGCCGCGGCACGATGTAGCCCGGCGATGCGCCGCAGACCACGGGCAGCTTGCCGATCTCTTCCATCAGCGACCTGGTGCGCGCCAGCACGGCGGCGTCGGTGCCGGGGTGGCAGCTGAGTTCCACCACCGGAATCACGTAGGCCGGGTTGAGCCAGTGCATGTTGAGGAAGCGCGCCGGCAGCCGCACCAGCGCCGCGAGCTGCGTCACGAGGATGCTGCTGGTGGTCGAGGTGAGGATGGCGTCGTCGCGGCAATGGCGGTTGAGCTGCTCGAAGGCTTCGCGCTTGGCCTCCATGGTTTCGGGCACGCCTTCGAACACCAGCTCGGCCGCAGCGAGCGCTGCGGGTGCGGCGGCGGCCTTCACGAACGCCACACGGGCGGCAATGGCCGGGATCTGCTGCGCATCGATCACGCCGAGCTGCGACAGGCCTGCCAGGCTGGCCTCGATCTCGGCCTTCGCTTCGTCGCGCAAGCGGTGCCAGGCTTCGTCGCTGCGCGGGCGCAGGTCGATCAGCGAGATGCGGTGGCCGGCATAGGCGAACGCGATCGCGATGCCGCGCCCCATTCGGCCGGCGCCGACGGCAGCGAAGCGGGGCAGCGGCTCATTCGCCATCGTGCAGCCTCTGCCTGAGCTGCGCCGCGCTCAAGTCGGCGAGGCCCAGGCTTTCGAAGGTGCGCGGGCCGTGGCGCAGGTCGCGGCCGAGAAAGCCGCCGACGATGGCCAGCAGGCCGTGCGCGATGGGTGCATCCACGCCGGCATGGCGCGCGGCCGAGGCCAGGAAGGCGAGCCCGAGCTCGGTGTCTTCGGTGATGTAGCGGTGCGTGTGCAGGTCGATGTTCTCGCGCCAGTCGCCCGACTTGACGAGCTGCTTGTGGGCGTCGCCGTACATCCACTGGTCGTTGTTGTAATGGTCGGCCAGCGGATAGTGCGGCGCGCCGTGTCCGAAGGCTTCGCGCACCGCGATGCGCTCGCGGTCGAGCCGGTCGGTCACGTCGCGCACCGCGCGCTGGGTGCCTTCGTTGTGGATGTCCCAGCGCTCGAAATGCTGCAGCGGGGCGGCGTTCATCACCATCAACGGCGGATGGATGACCGGGCCGGCGTTCATGAGAGCGCCCGAGAGCGCATCGCCGCAGGCGTGCACGGCCGGGTAGGCCTGGCGAATCACCCCGATGGCCTCGGCCGCCTTGCGCGCCGGATAGACGCCGGTGGGCAGGCGGATCGCGCGGATCGTGACGTTCACCTCGCGCTCGCCGTGCTTGCGCGCGAGGTACGGCAAGGTGCCGGTCTCGGCCCAGGCCACGTCGGCACGGTGGCCGGCCTGCCTGACCGCCCTTGCCATGACGTAGCTGCCGAAGGTGCCCGGCGGCAGGAAGACGACCTGGCCGTCGACCAGGTGCGGCGCCATCGCGAGCGCGATGTCGTGCTGGGCGATGGCGGGCGTGGGAATGACGATCAGCTCGGCGCCCTTCAGCGCAGTGGCGATGTCGGCGGTGGCGAGTGCAAGCGGCACCTCGCGCGCGCCGCCGGCATCCTTCAGCGTGATCGCACCGGCTCGCAAGACCGGCTCGAGCGCAGCCGCATCGCGGCGCCACAGGCGCACCTCGTGGCCGGCTTCGGACAGGTCCGCGGCGGCCGCGTAAGCGCCGTGACCACCGCCAAGAATCGCAATTTTCATGTTCGAAGTTTGAAAGGCAGATGTCGATGAACCGGCAGCCGCGGTGCGGACCGGGGAAGCAATGCACCATTACATTACTTTTCATCGATTCAGATGTCAATCAAATATCGGAGTACCAGCCCCCTCGGAAACCCGCAATGAAAAAGCCCGCGCTTCTTGCGAAGCGCGGGCTTTTTTGGGGAGCGAGACGGCCGGCCGGCCGCTCTGGCATGGATCAGCGCGAGGGCTTGAACGCACGCTTCTGTGCGTCGCGGGGCACGAACACCTTGCCCGGGCCGCCATGGCCTGCGCCATTGCCGCGCGGTGCAAAACCTTCGCGCGGTGCGAAGCCTTCACGGGGCGCAAAACCGCCGTCGCCACGGCCACCGCCGTTGCCGCCGCGGGGGGCGCCGTTGCTGTCGCCCCAACCCGGCTTGCGGCCGTAACCGCCGCCGCCTTCGTCGCGGCCGCCGCCGAAACCGGCGTTGTTGCCGCCCTGGAAGCCACGCGGGCCCGGAGCGCGCGAACCGCGGTCGTTGAAGCCGCTGGCGCCTGCATAGCCGCTGTTGCCGCCGCCGAAGCCGCCGGCATTGCCACCGCGATGGCCGCCACCGCCGCCGCCGAACTTGCGGTCGCGCGAATGGTTGTCACGGCTGTCGCGCCCGCCACCGCGGTACTCGCCCATCGGCGGACGCGATTGCGGCATGCGCTGCTGCGGCTCGAGGCCTGCCACCACTTCAGCCTTGAACTGCTGGCGGCTGTATTGCTCGATGTCCATGATCTTGCGGCGATCGCGGAACTCGGCAAAGGTGACGGCCAGGCCGTCGCGGCCCGCACGGCCGGTGCGGCCGATGCGGTGGGTGTAGTCCTCGGCCTTCATCGGCAGGCCGAAGTTGAAGACGTGGGTGATGGTCGGCACGTCGATGCCGCGGGCGGCGACGTCGGTGGCCACCAGGATCTGGACCTGGCCCTGGCGCAGCGCCATCAGGCGGCGGTTGCGCAGGCCCTGGCTCAGGGCGCCGTGCAGCGCCACGGCGCTGAAGCCTTCCTGCTGCAGGTCGTTGGCGAGGCCGTCGCACTCGACCTGGGTGCTGGCGAACACGATGGCCTGGTTGATGGTGGTGTCGCGCAGCCAGTGGTCGAGCAGCTTGCGCTTGTGCTGGCTGTTGTCGGCCCAGTACAGCGACTGCTTGATGTTGACGTGCTTCTCTTGCGGGCTGTCGATGGTGATGCGCTGCGGCTCGCGCATGACGCGCTGGGCCAGTTGCTGGATGCGCGGCGCGAAGGTGGCGCTGAACATCATGGTCTGCTGGCGCTCGATGGTGAGCTGGTTGACTTCGGCCAGGTCGTCGGAGAAGCCGAGGTCAAGCATGCGGTCGGCTTCGTCGACCACCAGGAACTTGACCTGGTCGAGCTTGAGCTGCGACGAACGCTGCAGATCGAGCAGGCGGCCGGGCGTGGCCACCACGAGGTCGGCGTTCTGCAGCTTGGCGATCTGCAGCTGGTAGGGCATGCCGCCCACCACGTTGGCGATGCGCAGGCCGCGGCAGTGGCGAACCAGTTCGATGGCGTCGTGCGCGACTTGCTGCGCGAGTTCGCGCGTCGGGCACAGGATCAGGGCGCCGGGGGTGGCGGCCTTGAAATGGCGGGCGTTGGTCGGGTCCTTGCGCTTCGGCTTCTTCGGCACGGCTTCGCCGCGGGCAGCGGCTTCGGCGGCCAGGCGCTGGAATTCGGCCTTGGCGGCCGCTTCGGCTTCGGCCTGGCGCTTCAGGAGCGTGTGCAGCACGGGCAGCAGGAAAGCGGCGGTCTTGCCGGAGCCGGTCTGGCTCGAAACCATCAGGTCGACGAAGCGGGCCTTGCCGTCCTGGCCGGCCTCACCGCCCATGGCGAGCGGGATCACCTTGTCCTGCACGGTGGTGGGCTGGGTGAAGCCCAGGTCCGCCACGGCGGCGATCAGTTCGGGTGCGAGGCCGAGCTTGATGAAGCCGTTGGGCTGGCTGGGTTCTTCCACCACGGCCACTTCGGAGGCGACTGCATCGAGCGCCTCGAGGATGGGCGCTTCGGACATGGTGTCCACAGCGGCGGTGAATTCGTTGTTGGTAGCGGATTGCACAGGCGCGAACTCGCCCTGCGCTTCGAAAGCGTCGGTCATGAATATCAATCTCAAACGCGAGCGCTGCCGTAGGCGGCGCCCCGTTGGTGGTTAAAAACATCAACCATCCAACGACATTCAGCTTCGGGCTGACGCCCGGGGCTGTGGCCCTTTTTGATCAGCGAATGCGATCGGGCGCGGTGTGCAAGATAGGGAGATGCAAGAGACGCTGATCTGTGTCCTGAAGACTCGTTCAAATCAGCGAAGCCTGCGATTATGGCACGGCTTCGGGTTTTTACCTAATCCCTTGTCAATCAATCGCCCAGCCGCAGAAAACTTTCCCGGTAGTGGGCAAGCTCCTCGATCGACTCGTGCACGTCGGCCAGCGCAGTGTGCGCCTGCTTTTTCTTGAAGGCGCTGTAGGCCGCGGGCTTCCACCGCTTGGCCAGTTCCTTGAGGGTGCTGACATCGAGATTGCGGTAGTGGAAGTACGCCTCGAGCTTGGGCATGAACTTGACCAGGAAACGCCGGTCCTGGCCGATGGTGTTGCCGCACATGGGCGAGCCGCTGCGGGGGATGTACTTGGCGATGAATTCCAGCAACTGCTGCTCGGCCGCGGCTTCGTCGAGCGTGGAGGCCTTCACCTTGTCGATCAGGCCGCTGCGGCCATGGGTGCCCTTGTTCCAGGCGTCCATGGCGTCGAGCACGGCGTCGCTCTGGTGAATGACCAGCACGGGGCCGTCGATGCGGGGCGTGAGGTCGGGGCCGGTGACGACCACGGCGATTTCGAGCAGGCGCTCTTTTTCGGGGTCGAGGCCGCTCATCTCGCAGTCCAGCCAGACCAGGTTCTGGTCGCTCTTCTTCAGGGTGGGCGCGGCGGCGGGGGGCGTCGGGTCGAGGGATTCGGGCATCGCAGGATTGTCGTCGAAGGCCTGCGCCCCGATTGACCGGGGACTAAACTCGCCGCTCCATGTCCCATTCGCTCATCTTCACCGTTGCTTTCGCGGTTGCGCTGGTTGCGGGCCTGCTCGTGAAGCTCTGGCTGGCTTCCCGGCAGGTGCGCCATGTGGCGCAGCACCGCGGCGCCGTGCCGGAGGCTTTCGCGCAGACCATCACGCTCGCAGCCCACCAGAAGGCCGCCGACTACACCATCGCCAAGGCGCGCTTCGGCCTGGTCGAGATGGCCTGGAGCACGGCGCTGCTGCTGGGCTGGACGCTGCTGGGCGGGCTCGACGCGCTGAACAGGCTGCTGCTGGTGTGGATGGGCGGCGGCATGGTGCAGCAGCTGGCACTGCTGGCCGCCTTCGCGGCGATCGGCGGGCTGCTCGAGCTGCCGTTCACGCTGTGGCAGACCTTCCGGCTCGAAGAACGCTTCGGCTTCAACAAGATGACCTGGAAGCTCTGGCTGGCCGACACCGTCAAGTCGACCTTGCTCGGCGCGCTGATCGGCCTGCCGATCGCGGCGCTGATCCTGTGGCTCATGGGTGCGGCCGGCACGCTCTGGTGGCTCTGGGCCTGGGCCGCGTGGATGGGGTTCAACCTGCTGTTGATGCTGATCTACCCGACCTTCATCGCCCCGCTGTTCAACAAGTTCAAGCCGCTCGACGACCCGACGCTCAAGGCGCGCGTGACGGCGCTGATGAAGCGCTGCGGCTTCGCGGCCAAGGGGCTGTTCGTGATGGACGGCAGCACCCGCAGCGCCCACGCGAACGCCTACTTCACCGGCTTCGGCGCGAGCAAGCGCGTGGTGTTCTACGACACGCTGCTGCGCCAGCTCAATGCCGGCGAAGTGGAGGCCGTGCTCGCGCACGAACTCGGCCACTTCAAGCACCGCCACATCGTGAAGCGGCTGATCGCGATGTTCGCGCTGAGCCTTGCCGGCTTCGCGCTGCTGGGCTGGGTCTCGACCCAGGTCTGGTTCTACACGGGCCTGGGCGTACAGCCCAACATGACGGCGCCCAACAGCGCACTGGCGCTGCTGCTGTTCATGCTCGCCGTGCCGGTGTTCGCCTTCTTCGTCGCACCGCTGCCGGCGCGCCTGTCGCGCAAGCACGAGTTCGAGGCCGATGCCTATGCCGTGGCGCAGACCAGCGGCGCCGATCTCTCCGCCGCCCTGCTCAAGCTCTACCAGGACAACGCGTCGACGCTCACGCCCGATCCGGTGTTCGTCAAGTTCTACTACTCCCACCCGCCCGCCTCCGAGCGCCTTGCGCGCATGGCCGCGGCGTGACCCTCATCGACCCACCTTTTCTGCGAAGCCCATCATGAGCAGCATGTTCAAACCCAAGGACTGGAAAAACATCCCCCCCCGCCACGCACTGAGCGCCACCGAGATCGTGTCCGGCCTCGCCAGGCTCGACGCCTGGAAGCTCACCGGCGACGGCGCCGATGTCGCCATCGAGAAGACCTTCACCTTCGCCAACTACTTCGAGACCATCGCCTTCGTGAACGCACTGGCTTTCGTGGCGCACACGCAGGACCACCATCCCGACCTCTCGGTGCACTACAACCGCTGCGTGGTGCGCTTCAACACGCACGACGTGGCCGGCCTCTCGGTCACCGATTTCGAGTGCGCGCGGCAGGCCGACGCGCTGGTCGCGAGCCCCGCACCGTGAGGGAACACGCCCTTGGCTAAGCCGGGCCGCGCCGCTCCCTCAGCGGCCGCCGCGCGGACACTTCACGACGGCCTCGTCGTTGCCAGCCACGGGCGCCACTGCCTCGTCGAAACGCCCACGGGCGAGCGGCTGATCTGCCACCCGCGCGGCAAGAAGAGCCAGGCCGTGGTCGGAGACCGCGTGCGCTGGCAGGCCACCGAGGACGAAGGCACCATCGAAGAGGTGCTGCCGCGGCGCAACCTCTTCTACCGGCAGGACGAGATCCGCACCAAGTCGTTCGCGGCCAACCTCGACCATGTGCTGATCCTGATCGCGGCCGAGCCGGAGTTCTCCGAGCACCAGCTGGCGCGCGCGCTGATCGCAGCAGAGGCCGAACACATCACGCCGATCATCGCCCTCAACAAGAGCGACCTGGTCGAGCCCTTCGAGCGTGCCTGGAACAAGCTGGCGCCCTACCGCCGCATGCACCACGGCGTGCTGCCGCTCTCGCTCAAGGCCTCCGGCGAGGCGGACTACGCGTCGCTGATGAAGCTGCTCGCCGGCAAGTCGACCCTCGTGCTCGGGCCCTCCGGCTCGGGCAAGAGCACCCTGACCAACCTGCTGGTGCCGGGCGCGACCGTGCTGACCCAGGAGATTTCGCAGGCGCTGAATTCAGGCAAGCACACGACCACCAGCACCACCTGGTACTGGATCGACGAAGCGCGCACCACCGGCCTGATCGACTCGCCGGGCTTCCAGGAATTCGGCCTGAACCACATCGAGCCGATGCAGCTCGCCGGGCTGATGCCCGACATCGCCGAGCACACGGGGGACTGCAGGTTCTACAACTGCACGCACCTGCACGAACCCGGCTGCGGCGTGATTGCGAATGTCGAATCGCCGACCCAGGCAGGCCCGATCAGCGCGTCGCGCTACAAGATCTACGGCGAGCTGTTCGCCGAGCTGAGCCAGACACGCTACTGAGGCTCGCTCAGTCGAGCCAGACCCTGTACGCCTTCCAGTCGGGCTCGAAGGCCACATCGAGCGTGACCGGCAAGCCGGCACCCGCTTCGAGCGACCGCGCATGCGCCAGTGCAGCGGCCGGGTTGGCCACCTGATAGCTGACGGTGCGAATGCCCTGCTCCAGCACGACGTGCGTGCAGCAGCCTTCCTCGTGCTTTTGCAGCAGTGCCGTCAGCCGGTCTTCATAGCTGCGCGCCTGCGCCAGCGCCTCGCCCGATTCGACCGGAACGGCCGCCGAGAGGCGATGGGACAGGTCGGCGCGCGCCACCAGCGCGTTGGCCGCGTCGTTGCGCATCACGACCATCTCGATCTCGCTGCCGTCTTCGGCCTCGCGCGTGACGGTCATGCCGGACCAGGAATGCTCACCCGCGGGAAACACGCCGGTGTGGCCGAGCTCGTCGCGCCAGCAGGCGTCGAACACCGGCACGAAGTCGTCGAGCGGCATGCCGTCGAAGGAAGCGCCTGCGCCAGCCTCGACATGGTCGACCGGACCGACCTTCACCGCGAAGTCGTACTCGCCCAGGATGTGGTCGAGCATGATCAGGCTCATGTGGCGCGCGTGATCCTGCATGTCCATCGGAATGGGCCTGGCGAAGCCGATTTCCAGCGCCACCAATCCATCGTAGGGCTCATGCTTCACGAGAACGTCGGAGCTTGCCAGCTCGAAGTCGTTCATGCGCATGCTGAAGCCGTCGCGCATGCGCTGCCGGAAAGCTTCCACCTCGACCTGGGGCAGCGCGGGGGCGCTCTGCACCAGCGCCATGAGATCCTCGAAATCTTCCGCGGAGCCATGCGCCGTCAGCACGAGCCTGAAGGCCGGCGGATCGCCCAGCACCTCGGCGGCCAGCCGCGGAAAGAAGGGCTCCAGCAGCTCGTTCAGCGCTTCCACCAGCTCGTGGGCCGGCAAGACGCGCAGGCTCTCGAGCTGGGTACTCACGGCCTGCCAGAAGCCGGCACAGGCGGCCGCGCGCGGATCGGCGTTGCGAGTCGTCATCGACGAGGTTTCCTTCATGAGGTGGGTGTCAGGATTTCCTGCAGGCGCAGCACCAGCGTGCTGCACTGCTCACGGGTGCCGATGCTGATGCGCAGGTACTGCGCAATGCGCGGCTGCCTGAAATGGCGCACCAGCACCGCGCGCTCGCGCAGCAGGGCCGCCAGTTCGGCCGCATCGCGCTCCGGATGGCGCGCGAACACGAAGTTGGCCTGCGAGGGCAGCACGTCGAAGCCCAGGTCTTCGAGCTGAAGGCTGAGCCCCTCGCGCGTGTCGACGACCTTGTCGCGGGTGGTCTCGAACCAGGCCTCGTCCTCGAGCGCTGCCACCGCGCCCGCCATGGCCAAACGGTCGAGCGGGTAGGAATTGAAGCTGTCCTTGACGCGCACGAGCGCCTCGATCAGGTGCGGCTGGCCGCAGGCAAAGCCGACCCGCAGGCCGGCCAGCGAGCGCGATTTGGAGAGGGTCTGCACCACGAGCAGGTTCGGGTACCTGTCGATCAGCGGCAGCGCGCTGTTGCCGCCGAAATCGACGTACGCCTCGTCCACCAGCACCACGCGGTCGGGGCAGGCGGCGAGCAGTTGCTCGATGCACGACAGCGGCAGCCCGATGCCGGTGGGCGCATTCGGATTGGCGATCACGATGCCTGCGCAGCCGCTGCGTGCGCGGGCCGCGATGGCCTCGACATCGATGCGCAAGGCTTCATCGACCGGTAGCAGCTCGCAGGCAATGCCGTAGAGCTGGGCATAGACCTTGTAGAAGCTGTAGCTCACGTCGGGCATCAGCAAGGGCTCGGCCTGCTGGAAGAAGGCGAAGAAGGCGTGCGCCAGCACCTCGTCCGATCCGTTGCCCGCGAAGACCTGGTCGGCCTTCAGGCCGTGCCGCCGTGCGACCGCTTCGCGCAGCGCGAGCGAGGTGGGATCGGGGTACAGCTCCAGGCCATTCGCCGCCGCCTGCTGGATCGCATCGATGGCGTGCGGCGACGGCGGGTACGGGTTCTCGTTGGTGTTGAGCTTGACGAGGTTCGCGATGCGCGGCTGCTCGCCGGGCACGTAGGGTTCGAGCGCGCCGATGCGCGGGCTCCAGAAAGCCGGTACGGAGTTGGTCATGTGTTCGGCGGCCGCTCAGCCCAGCAGGCGAGCGAGGGTGAGCAATGCCAGCAGCACCATCCACATCACGACCGAACGCCAGACCAGGCCGACCACGCTGCGCAGGTGGCCGGGCTCGGGCTCGCGTCCCGGCGTGCTGCCGCTGTCGGGCCTGCGTCCGTCGGCGAGCGATTCGCCGGCCTGGGCGCGCGGCAGGGGATCGGCGACCGGGATCGGGCTCAGCGAACCGCCACCCAGGCGCACGTTGACCGCGCCGGAGGTGGCCGCCAGGATCACGCCGTCGTTCTCGTTCGGGAAGCGCCGTGCGTCATTGCGCCAGCAGTCGATGGCTTCCTCGAAACTGCCGACCACCGCGAAGCCCAGGGCCGTGATGCGTGCGGGCAGCCAGTCGATGCCGTGCCAGGCGCGCTCGGCGGCATGCTGCACCGAGGCGCTCGAAGGCTGCACCGCGGCGCCGTTCTTGTGGGCCCAGTAGCGCGCAACGAACTCGCTCATGCGATAGAACACCGCGCCGGCCGGCCCCAGGCCGATGGCGGCGATCACCGAGAACCACGCCAGCACGCCGAACACATGGCGGTGCGCGGCAATGACCGAATGCTCGATCACGTGGCGCACGATCTCGCTGCGCGGCAGCTCGGCGGCATCGACGCCCTGCCAGTGTGCGAGCAGCGAGCGCGCGAGCGGCTCGTCGCCCTCGTCGAGCGCGTCGCGGATGTCGGTGAAGTGATGGCTGAACTGCCTGAAGCCGAGGGTGACATAGAGCACCGCAATGCTCCAGAGCACGGCGAACGGCAGGCCGAGCGTGAGCACCAGCAGCCAGTGCACGCCGAGCGCCACGAGCGTGGGCACGAACACCGCGAGGCCCCAGGCGATCCATCCGTGATGAGGCTTGCCCGCATCGAAGTTGCGGCTGGTCCAGCGCGTCCACGAAAAAACGCTGGCATACACAGGGTTGCGAGGGCCCAGCGGCCTCACCTGCTCGATCAGCAACGCGCACAGGATGGCAAAGAAGCTCATCCTTCGATGATAGGCGACAGCGCCTGAAGGTTCAGGCGGGATTCAGGCGCTCAGGAAACGGTAGAGATTGCGCAGCATGCCGGCCGTGGCGCCCCAGACGAAACGCTCGTCGGTGCCGTCCTGGTAGGGCATCGAGTACCACTCGCGCCGGGTGCCGTCGGGGGCGGGCACGGTGTGGCGGCGGTGGTTGGCCGGGTCCATCAGCCAGGCCAGCGGCACCTCGAAGGCCAGAGCCACTTCGTAGGGGTTGATGGTGAGTTCGAAGTCGGGCCGCACCAGCGCAACCACCGGCGTCACGATGAATGAAGTGACCGTGGTGTAGGTCGGCAGGCTGCCGAGCACCTCGATGTACTGCGCCGAGAGACCGACCTCCTCCCAGGCCTCGCGCAAGGCGGCAGCCGCGATGTTGGCGTCCTCGGGGTCGACGCGGCCGCCCGGAAACGCGACCTGCCCCGAATGGGTCGACAGGTGCGTCGTGCGCTCGGTCAGCAGCACGGTCGCACCCTGCGGGCGCTGCACGATGGGCACGAGCACGGCGGCCTGTGCCGGTGCACGGTCGGTCATCCGCGGCTCGCGCCGCAGTTCGGGCGTCCAGGCGGGCGGCGTGGCAAAGCGCGTGCGCAGGGCCTGCGCCGTCAATTGTGCAGAGGCCACCGCCGGCAGGCCGTCGCCACCGCCGACCGCCGGTGCTTTTCGCGGGTCGATCGGCAGCAGCGCGGCAGGCACCACGGCATTGACGGGGTCGACGGGAGCGGGCTGCATGGGGAGGGCGGAAGTGGTCAAGAGATGAATGAAGCCAGTGAGCGAGTAGAGCGTAAAAATGCAGCGCTGTCTTTTGACGTACGGCAATGCACGGGACCAACGCAAAAAGCCGCCAGAACGGCGGCTTTTTGCACTGCAGGAAGGCTGCTTACTTGGCGGCCGATGCCGTCGACTTGCCCGGCAGCTTTTCCTTGATGCGTGCCGAACGGCCGCTGCGGTCGCGCAGGTAGTACAGCTTGGCGCGGCGCACATCGCCACGACGCTTGACTTCGATGCCGGCGATCAGCGGGCTGTAGGTCTGGAACGTGCGCTCCACGCCTTCGCCGCTGGAGATCTTGCGCACGGTGAAGCCGCTGTTGAGGCCGCGATTGCGCTTGGCGATCACGACGCCTTCGTAGGCCTGCACGCGCTTGCGGGTGCCTTCGACGACGCTCACGCTGACGATGACCGTGTCGCCGGGCATGAAATCGGGGATCTTCTTGCCGAGGCGGGCGATTTCTTCCTGCTCGAGGGTTTCAATGAGGTTCATGATTTCCTGATAGTCGATCGTGCCGGGCTGCACAAAAGGCGCCGTTGGTTTCCGCTCCCGGGGGAGGCAAAAGGCCAGGCGCGGCCGGACAGAGGATCGGGGAACCGAAGATTATAGCTTTTTTTTCAGCGTCTTCTCGTCGGCTGCATCCAGGCGGCCGGCCGCACGGGCGGCATCGATCAGGTCGGGGCGCCGCGCGGCCGTCATGGCCAGCCGCTGGTCGCGGCGCCAGCGCTCGATCTGCGCATGGTGGCCCGAAAGCAACGGCGCCGGAACGCCCTGCCCGTTCCACTGCTCGGGCCGGGTGTAGTGCGGGCAGTCGAGCAGGCCGTCGAGCGCAGGGTTGAAGCTGTCCTGCACATGGCTGGCTTCGTCGCCGAGCACGCCTGGCTGCAGCCGGGCCACGGCATCGAGCAGCGCCATGGCCGCGATCTCGCCGCCGGACAGGACGAAGTCGCCCAGGCTGACCTGGTGGGTGACGCGCGCGTCGATGAAGCGCTGGTCGATGCCTTCGTAGCGGCCGCAGACCAGCACCGCGCCTTCGCTGGCCGACCATTTTTCGACCGCCTCGTGGCGCAGCGCCTCGCCGATGGGCGAAAACAGCACGACCGGCGCCTGCGCCCCGCGCGCGGCCAGCGCCGCATCGAGACAGGCGGCCAGCGGCTCGGCCATCATGACCATGCCGGGGCCGCCGCCGAAGGGGCGGTCGTCCACGCGCTTGTAGTTGCCCTGCGCGAAATCGCGGGGATTCCAGAGCACGACCTCGACCTGCTTCGACTCGAAGGCGCGGCGCGTCACGCCGCTGGCCATGAAGGGCGCGAACAGTTCGGGAAAGAGCGTGAGGACGTCGAAGCGCATGCGCGCGAGCCCCGGATCAGAAATCGGGTTGCCAGTCGACCGTGATGAGACGGGCGGGCAGATCGACCTTGTCGACGAAGACCGAGACGAAAGGCACCATCCGCTCGACGGCCTTGCCGTCTTCCTCGGCGGTGAGCACCAGCGTGGTCTGCGGACCGGTCGCGAGCAGTTCGCGCACCGTGCCGAGCGTCACGCCTTCGCGGTTGACGACCGCGAGGCCGATCAGGTCGACCCAGTAGTACTCGTCATCGCCGGCCGTCGGGAAGCTCGAGCGCGGCACGAACACGCGCGCGCCGCGCAGGGCCTCGGCCGCATTGCGGTCGGGCACATCCTCGGACGAGGCGACGATGCAGTCGGAATGTTCCTTGGCTTCGCGGATCGCGAGCCTGAACGCGGCGTTCGCAGAGGCTCCGGGAGCCTGCAGGAACCAGCGCTTGGAAGAAAAGAGCGCCTCGGGCTGGGCGCTGTGGGGCAGGACCTTGAACCAGCCCTTGATGCCCCATGCATCGGCGATGCGTCCTACCTCGATCGCATCCGCCGGCAATTCGGCGGCTTCGAGTGCGGGCAACATCGCCGTGCTGGACGGCTTAGGCCGCCGCCTTGGGGGCCGCAGCAGCGGCTTGCTTGATCAGGCGAAGGACCGTGGGCGAGGCTTGCGCGCCAACGCTCTTCCAGTAGGTCAGGCGATCCTGGGCAATGCGGATGCTTTCTTCGTTTTCCTTGGCGGTCGGGTTGTAGAAACCCAGACGCTCGATGAAACGACCATCGCGGCGAACGCGCTTGTCCGACACGACGATGTTGAAGAACGGACGGCCTTTGGAGCCGCCGCGGGAGAGTCGAATGACGACCATGATTTATCCTTGGGTGGTGCAACAAGCCCCATCTCTAGATTTTCTAGTTGAGAAGGCCCGGTCACAATGTTCTTCCAGCGTCGAGACACGCGACATGGCCACCCGGCCAGCGACACGCTGAAAAGCCTGCGATTATAGCCCGCCCCGCGTTTTCTCCGAATTTTCGGCCCCGCGCCGTCTCTTTTCCACTGCATGACCCTCACCATCCGCCCCAGCCGCGACGAAGACATCGCGGCTATCACGGCCATCTATGCCCACCATGTGCTGCACGGCACGGGCACCTTCGAGACCGAGGCGCCCTCCCCTGCAGACATGGCCGCGCGCCGTGCCGACGTGCTCGGCAAGAACCTGCCGTACCTGGTCGCTGAGGAAGACGGCGAAGTTCTGGGTTTTGCCTACTGCAACTGGTTCAAGCCACGCCCGGCCTACCGTTTTTCGGCCGAAGACTCGATCTACATCTCGGAAGCGGCACGCGGCAAGGGCCTCGGCGCCCAGCTGCTGGCGGCCCTCTCGCAGGCCGCCGAGGCAGTCGGCGTCCGCAAGCTGATCGCGGTGATCGGCGACTCGGCCAACGCGGGCTCCGTCGGCGTTCACCGCAGCCAGGGCTTCACGCACGTGGGCGTGCTCAAGGACTGCGGCTGGAAGTTCGGCGAATGGCGCGACGTGGTCCTGATGGAAAAGGTGCTCGGCGAAGGCAGCGCCACCCAACCCGAATGAAAAACAAGACCACCGCCGCCTGGCTCTCCCTCCTCGGCGGCCCGCTCGGGCTGCACCGCTTCTACCTGCGCGGCCTGGGCGACTGGCTGGGCTGGCTGCTGCCCATCCCGACAGCGCTCGGCCTCTACGGCATCGAGCGCGTGCGCATGTACGGCGTGGACGACGGCCTGAGCTGGGCGCTGATCCCGCTGCTGGGCTTCACCATCGCAGGCTGCGCGCTGACGGCCATCGTCTATGGACTGACGACGCCCGAGAAGTGGAATGCCCGCTTCAACACCGGCGCCGCGCCGGATGCCGCACCGGGGCGGACGAACTGGTTCACGATCGGCGCCGTGGTGCTGTCACTCTTCTTCGGCAGCACCATCCTGATGGCCAGCATCGTGTTCAGCTTCCAGCGCTACTTCGAACACCAGATCGAAGAGGGGCGGAAGATCTCCCAGTAGCCGTTCTGGAGACCTGCAAGGTCTCATCCGGCGCACGCGCCCCCACATCGCCGCTGCGGCAAATTGCGTTTTTCTCCGGCCCACTTCCATCGAGGCGTGGGATCGGCCCTTTGCACTTCTAAAATAGAACAAAGGGTTACGCAATGATACAAATACGCCGGATTCCGCTCCACCCTCGTCGGGACGACCGAGGTTCGGTCACGGAGTTGTTTCGCCAAGCCTGGAGTTCCGAGCAGGAGCCAGCCCCCGTGCAATGGAATCTCCTGCGCTCGGGCGGCAACGTATTGCGCGGCGTGCATGTGCACCTGACACACTTCGACAATCTGGTCGTGCTCGAAGGCACGATGCACCTGGGCCTGTGCGACCTGCGCCCGGACTCGCCGGAGTTCGGCAAGGGCTCGTTGGTCGAGCTGCACGGCGAAGACCCGATGATGGTGGTGATCCCGCCCGGCATCGCGCACGGCTTCTACTTCGATGCGCCCTGCCTTGCGGTGTATGGGATGTCCCACTACTGGGCTCCAGCGTCGGATGAGCTGGGGTGCCGCTGGGACGACCCACGGCTGAACATTCCCTGGCCCACGAGCTGCGTCTCGCCCACACTGTCGGCACGCGACCGCGACGCCAGCGGCCTGGAGACGCTGATGGAGCACATGACGGCTGCAGGGGCGGCGCAATGATCCGCGTCGGACTCGCCGGCTGCGGCCGCTGGGGCCGCCTGATCCTGCGCGACCTGCGCGCACTGAACTGCGAGGTGGTGGTCGCGGTTCCCAGCGAGGAAGGCCGGCGCGCCGCGCTTGGCGCCGGCGCCGAGCGTGTGCTGGGCCACGTGCGCGACCTGCCCGAATGCGATGCCTACGTCGTGGCAGTGCCGACCGTCTCGCATGCCGAGGTGGTGCTGGAGCTGGCTGCGCGCGGCCGCCCTCTCTTCTGCGAGAAGCCCCTGACGGCCGATGTCCACAGCGCCCGGCGCATCGTCGACACCGCTGGCGAACGGGTGTTCGTCATGGACAAATGGCGCTACCACCCTGGCGTGCACCTGCTGCGCGACATGGCGAAGAGCCAGGAACTGGGCCCGGTCCAGGGCATTCACGCCACACGGGTGCAGTGGGGCTGCCCGCACGCCGACGTGGACCCGGTCTGGATCCTGATGCCGCACGACCTGAGCATCGCGCTGGAGATCCTGGGCGACCTGCCCACGCCGACGCTGGCGAACGCCGAATCCGACGCGCACGGCCTCACCACGCTGACCGCCTGGCTGGACGGCCCGGTCTGGATGCGCAGCGAGGTCGGGGTGCGCTCGCCCCGGCACCGCCGGGTGATCGAACTGCGCTGCCGCGATGGCGTGGCAATGCTCGGCGACGCCTACGACGAGCACGTGGCAGTGCTGCGAACGGACGGGCGCACGGCAGGCCAGCCTGCGCCCGACTGGGAGCGGCGCCCCTTCGCGGCGACCATGCCGCTGCTGGACGAACTGGCCTGCTTCGTCGCCTACGTCGCGGGCACCGGGCCGGCGCCGAAGAGCAGCGCACACGAAGGTCTGCGCATCGTGGAAACCATCGCGCAGATCCGGGCGCTGGCCGGCCTCGGGGGGCGCTGAATGCCCGATTTCACGGTCCTGATCCCGACCCACAATCACGAGGACACGCTGCGCTACGCGGTCGCGAGCGTGCAATGGCAGACTCGCCAGGATTTCGAACTGTTCATCGTCGGCGACGGCGTGAGCGACCGCACCCGGGACGTGGTGGCCGAGCTGATCGCTGGCGACAACCGGATCCGCTTTTTCGACCACCCCAAGGGGCAGCGCAACGGCGAACGCGCCCGCCATGAAGCGCTGCAACAGGCCAGCGGGCGATTCGTTTGCTATCAAAGCGACGACGATCTGTGGATGCCCGAGCACCTGGAAACCATGGCCGAGCTGCTGGAAGCGCACGACCTGGCGCACACCATGCAGATCGAAGTGGCGCCGGACGGCTCGATGCACACCTCGGTGTTCGACGCCGCAACCGACCCGCTCGCCATTCGAAAGATGGAACGCAGGGAGGCCGGGTTCGGACTGTGCACCGGCGGCCACAGGCTGGACGCCTACCGCAAGCTCCCCGATGGCTGGATGCCCGCGCCATCGCACATGGCGAGCGACCTGCACTTCTGGCTCCAGTTTCTCTACCAGCCCTGGTGCCGATACGTCTCGCACAAGTGGCCGGAGGTGATGCATCTGTCATCGGACAGCCGGCGCGAGTTCGATGGTCTCCAGCGAGTCGACGAAATCGCGCGCTGGTGGCGCAACGTGCAGACAGCGCAGCAACGGGCCGCCATCGTGCGGCAAAGCATGTCGCCCCTGGTGGAGCGGCTTTCCCGTCCGCGTCCAGAGAATGCTGCGGCGCTGGTCACCGCGATCGATGACCTGAAGCAGCAGTTGAGCCATCTCCCCGAAGGCCGTCCGCCGGCCCTGCATCCCTACGCCATGGGGGAAGTGATCCGGTTCGACACGACCACGCCAACGCTTCGGTACGCCCATGCCGGTTTTCTGCTTCCCGAACCCTGGGGCCGCTGGACCGGACCAGGCCCGGCCCAGATCGTGCTGCCGCTGGCCGCGCCCATCGAAGGGCAACCGGTGCTGCGCCTGGAGGCGCTCCTGCTGGTGGCACCGGCCGTCAGGCCCATGAGCGCCTTCGAGATCAAGGTCAACGGACACACGGTGCTTCATGTTCACGACAGCCGGCCGCAAGCCGAATACGCCATCGACATTCCCGCGGCGCTGTGCGCCAACCTTCAGGTCCTGGTGCTCGAATTCGTGCCGCTGACACCCGCCAGCCCGCAAGAGCTGGGGCTGAGTGCCGACGCGAGAGCGCTGGGGATCGGGCTCATGAGCCTGTCGATCGATTCAGAAGGCTTCAGAAAATCTGCAGGCTGAGCCAGTAGGCGATCGCGGCCACGAACGCCGAGGCGGGAATCGTGAAGATCCACGCCCAGACGATGTTGCCCGCCACGCCCCAGCGCACGGCGCTGGCACGCTGTGCGGAGCCCACGCCGACGATCGCGCCGGTGATGGTGTGGGTGGTCGACACAGGGATGCCCAGCGCGGTGGCGAGGAACAGCGTGAGCGCGCCGCCGGTTTCGGCGCAGAAGCCGCCCACGGGCTTGAGCTTGGTGATCTTCTGGCCCATGGTCTTCACGATGCGCCAGCCGCCGAACATGGTGCCCAGCGCAATCGCGGCGTAGCAGCTCACGATGGTCCAGGTGGGCGGGCTCGCGTCGTTGGCGGAGGCGTAGCCGGTGGCGATCAGCAGCATCCAGATGATGCCGATGGTCTTCTGCGCGTCGTTGCCGCCGTGCCCCAGGCTGTAGGCACCGGCCGAGACGAGCTGGAGCCTGCGAAACCACCGGTCGACGCGCGAGGGCGTGGCGCGCCGGAAGCCCCAGGCCACCAGCACCATCATCATCGAGCCCAGCAGGAATCCGAGAAGCGGCGAAACGAAGATGAAGGCCACGGTCTTCCAGATGCCGGCGGCCACCAGGCCGCTGGCACCCGTCTTCGCGATCACGGCGCCGACGATGCCGCCGATCAGCGCGTGCGACGAGCTGCTCGGAATGCCGTAGTACCAGGTCACGAGATTCCAGCTGATGGCACCGACGAGCGCGCCGAACACCACGTGCACATCGACCACGCCGGGCTGGGCGATGCCCTTGCCCACGGTGGCCGCCACGCTCAGGTGAAAGATGAAGATGGCGATCAGGTTGAAGAACGCCGCAAACACCACCGCCTGGCCGGGCTTGAGCACACCGGTGGACACGACCGTCGCGATCGAATTGGCGGCATCGTGGAAGCCGTTCATGAAGTCGAACAGGATCGCCAGCGCGACCAGCACCATCACCACCCAGAGGGCGACCTGAACCGTTGCCATCGATCGCTACCCGCTCAGGAATTCTCGAGGACGATGCCCTCGATCACGTTGGCCACGTCCTCGCACTTGTCGGTGATCGTCTCGAGCAGTTCGTAGATCGCCTTCAGCTTGATCACCTCGCGCACATCGGGCTCCTCGCGGAACAGCTTGCTCATGGCGCTGCGCATCACGCGGTCGGCATCCGATTCGAGGCGGTCGATCTCCTCGCAGGTCTTGAGCGTGGCCTCGGCCACGGCAGGGTCGGCGATCTTGCCGAGGAACTTGACGGCGTCCTTCAGGCGGTCGCAGCATTTCACGCTGAGTGCCGTGAGGCGCACGATCTCGTCGGTCATGTGGCGCACGTCGTACAGCGCCATGGTCTCGGCCGAGTCCTGGATCAGGTCGGCCACGTCGTCCATCGTGTTGATGAGCTTGTGGATCTGCTCGCGGTCGATGGGCGTGATGAAGGTCTTGTGGATCAACCGGTTGACATCGTGCGTCACGCGGTCGGCGGCACGCTCGGCGTTGTCGACGTCGCGGTTGTACTGCTCGCGCAGGTGCACGTCGCTGTAGTTGGCGACGAGCTGCTCGAAGGCCCTCGCCGCCTCGACGATGCGCTCGGCGTGCTGGTTGAACATCTCGAAGAAATTGCCCTCGCGGGGCAGCAGCTTGCCGAACATGGAAACTCCTGGGGTGCGTCAATCACAATTTCATGACGCCTTCATGAAAAACCGGCGAAGTTTAACGGGCGCGCGGACCCGGCCCCTCCGGGCCCGCTTTTCGGGCCCGCCGGAACGCCCGCAAATCAGCCCGGCAAACGCAGCACCGGCAGGTGCCAGCCGCCGTAGATGCCGCCCATCCGGAGCGCCACGATCAGCAGCACGCCCGCATGAAAAGCCCAGCGCCGCGGCGTCCCGGCAGCCTGCAGCAGCAGGTAGGCCGCGATGCCCGCGATGGCGGCGGAACCGTAGATGCCGCTGCTCAGCAGCAGCGGAACACGGGCGGTGAACACGTCGCGCAGCAGGCCGCCGGCGGCGCCGGTCATGGTGCCGATCAACATCACGATGACGGCCGGCAGGCGCCGTTCTTCGGCGATCTGCGCGCCGGTGATGGCGAAAAGCCCCAGTCCCAGCGCATCGGCCAAGGCCAGGGCGTGCTCGGGCAACGGCAGGAAGTGCACCCAGGCGATGCCGGCCGCGGTGGCCGCCAGGATTGCGTACACGTAGCGCACGTCGCGGATCCAGAACACCGGATGCCGGCCGAGCAGCAGGTCGCGCAAGGTGCCGCCGCCCACGGCCGTGACGGAGGCGATCACCACCACACCCAGCCAGTCGAGCCCCGCGTGGCCCGCCGCCAGCACGCCGCTGACCGCGAACACGGCAACGCCGGCGAGATCGAGCAGGTACAGCAGCATGGCCGCCCCGTCAGCGCAGTCTTTGGATGGTCTGGCCGGAAACGCGGGCAAGCGCCGCGCGGGGCACCTTGTCGGGGGCGATCTCGGCCAGCGGCTTGATCACGAAGGCGCGGTCGCGCATGCGGGGGTGCGGCAGCGTCAGGGCGGGCGTGTCCTTGATCGAATTGCCGTGCATCAGCAGGTCGAGGTCGAGCGTGCGCGGCGCATTGGGGAACGGCCGCTCGCGGCCGGCCTGCTCTTCGAGCAGCTGCAGTTCGGCGAGAAAGGCCTCGGCGGTCAGGCCGGTTCTGACGGCCACGACGGCATTGATGTAGTCCGGCCCGGAGGATTCGATCGGGGCGCTCTGGTAGAGCGACGAACGCGCCGTGACCGTGGTCCGCTCGATGGTGCCGATGGCGTCCATGGCCGCCCTCACGGCCGCCTGGGCATCGCCGAGGTTGGCGCCGATGGCGACGAAGGCCTGCACGGTCGGGTAGTCCTCCCGCGTGCGGCGGGCTGCCGGACCGCTGGCGCCGGGCGTCGCCTTGCCCGAAGGCCGGCTACTGGGGGCGCGCCGGGCAGGCGGGCCGCTCTTGGGTTTGGCGGGGCCGCCACGCGATGGGGGCTGGCCCTTGCTGCTCTTGCCGTCCTTCGGCCGGTGGGGTGCGCTCATTCGCCTGCGGCGCTCCCGCCGCCCTCACCACCACCGCCACCACCTCCGGTGCGGGGCTTGCGGCGGCGGCGGCGCTTGCGCGGCGCCGCGAGCTCGCCATCGGGCGGCACGGCGCCGGCCTCGACTTCGGCCTCTTCCTCGTCCGGCTGCGAATCGGGCTCGCTCTGGCGCCGGCGCGCGGCCGCCGGCTCGCTGCGCGGCTTCGGCGGCACCGGATCGCGCGTGCGCACGCGCTGCCGGGTCTTCTGCTCGTCGCGCACCTGCTCCAGCAGGTCTTGCCGGCGCACGTCGTCGGCGGTGCTGAACTCCTGCCACCATTCGGCGATCGCCTCGCCGACCTCGCCCACGTCGGCGCGCAGGCGCATGAAGTCGAAGGCGGCGCGGAAGCGCGCCTGGTCGACCAGGCTGTAGGGCGTGGAGCCGGTACGCTTGTCGAAGCGCGGCTGCATCATCCAGATCTCGCGCATGTCGGCGGCCAGCTTGCCGCGGCCCGACACATCGCCGATGCGCGAATTGAAGACGTCGTCGATCGCATCCTGCAGCGCCGGGAACGGCGGCTGCGGACGTTGGCCATGGCGGCCTTCCTGGCGCTGGGCCCAGCCGTCGCGCACATCGGCCCAGAGCACGCAGGCCAGCAGGAAGCTGGGCGCCACGGGCTTGCCTTCGCCGACGCGGCGGTCGGTGTCCTGCAGGGCCGCCTTCACGAATGGCTGGTCGGCGCGCTCGACCACCACGTCGAGCAGCGGATAGATGCCGGTGGCAAGCCCCAGCTTGCGCAGTTGCTCGACCGTGGCAATGGCATGGCCGGTCTGCAGCAGCTTGAGCATCTCGTCGAACATGCGGCTTTGCGGCACGTCGGCCAGCAGCTTGCTCGATTCGATCAGCGGCGCGGCGGTCTTGGCTTCCATCTTGAAGCCGAGCGCCGCGAGCTTGGCCGAGAAACGGATCGCGCGAATGATGCGCACCGGGTCTTCGCGGTAGCGCGTGACCGGGTCGCCGATCATGCGCAGCGTGAGCTTCTGCGCGTCCTTGATGCCGTTGTGATAGTCGACCACGACCTGGTTGGCCGGGTCGTAGTACATGGCGTTGACGGTGAAATCGCGGCGCGCCGCGTCTTCTTCCTGCGGGCCCCAGACGTTGTCGCGCAGCACGCGGCCGCTGGCGTCCACCGCATGCTTCATGCTCGCGAGTTCGCCCTTGCTGGTGCGTTCGTTGCCGGCCACCTGTTCGGCGGCGGCGTTGTCCATGTAGGCGCGGAAGGTCGAGACCTCGATCACCTCGTGCTCGCGGCCGCGGCCGTACACCACGTGCACGATGCGAAAACGCCGCCCGATGATGAAGGCTCGGCGGAACAGCGACTTGACCTGCTCGGGCGTGGCGTTGGTGGCCACGTCGAAGTCCTTGGGCCGCAGGCCCAGCAGCAGGTCGCGCACCGCGCCGCCCACCACGTACGCCTCGTACCCCGCCTGCTGGAGCGTGGTGACCACGTTCTTCGCGCGTTCGTCGACCAGGGCCGGATCGATCTTGTGAACCTCTGCCGGCACCTCCTGGCGCTTGCCGAAGCGGCTCTTGCCCTGTGCGCCGCCGGCGGATTTGCCCAGCAGCTTGTCGATGAATTTCTTGATCATTGGTTGTGAAAGCTCTTCTTATTCGTTTTCGAGCATGGATCGGATCAACGGGATCGTGATCGCACGTTGGGTCTGCAAGGCATAGCCGTCGAGCTGCGTCAGCAGCTCCATCAGGCTGCCGAGGTCGCGGCTGAAGCGGTGCAGCATGTAGTCGAGCACGTCGTCCGACAGCATCACGCCGCGCGCGTCCGCCGCCTGGCGCAGCACCGCGCGGCGTTCGCTCTCGCTCAGCACCTGCAGGTGGAACACATGCCCCCAGCCGAGGCGGGTGCGCAGGTCTTCGCGCAGCGGCAGGTCGGCCGGCGGCAAGGCGCCGGCGGCGACCACGCCGCGCTGCAGGGTCTGGGCGTTGACGAACCAGTTGAAGGCCGCGTGCTGCTGCACGGCGGTGTAGAGGTGCACGTCGTCGAGCAGCACGGCGCCCCAGCGCTCGTCGAACTCGGGCGGCTCGAGCAGGCCGGCATGCAGCCAGCCCACGCTCGCGCCCTGCTCGCGCAGTGCGACACGCACCGATTCGAGCAGATGGGTCTTGCCGCTGCCGCCTTCGCCCCACAGATAGGTCGGCACCGGCGAGTGCAGCGCAGGGCTGCCGGCGCCGCCCACCCACACTTGCAGGTGGCGCAGCGCCGCCTCGTTGGGGCCGGCAAAAAAGGCGTCGAAGCTGGGGCCCGTCGCAATGCCGATATCGAGCGCGAGCTGTTTCATCCCGGGAAGGTTCATGGAGGGGGCCGCTGGGGCCCTTAAAATCAATGGGAATTCTATCGGCCCGGCCGCTCCGGTTGCCGGCGCCTCCACCACCTCGCCTCTTCTTCGCTTTCGCACACCCATGACCTCCCCTACGCCCACCCCGCTCAGCTACAAGGATGCCGGTGTCGATATCGATGCCGGCGACGCGCTGGTCGACCGCATCAAGCCCCTCGCCAAGAAGACCATGCGCGAAGGCGTGCTGGCCGGCATCGGCGGCTTCGGCGCGCTGTTCGAGGTGCCCAAGCGCTACAAGGAGCCCGTTCTGGTGAGCGGCACCGACGGCGTGGGCACCAAGCTCAAGCTGGCTTTCGAGTGGAACATGCACGACACGGTCGGCATCGACCTCGTGGCCATGAGCGTCAACGACGTGCTGGTGCAGGGCGCCGAGCCCCTGTTCTTCCTCGACTACTTCGCCTGTGGCAAGCTGGACGTGGACACGGCCGCCGCCGTGGTGGGCGGCATCGCCCGCGGCTGCGAGCTCTCGGGCTGCGCGCTGATCGGCGGCGAAACCGCCGAGATGCCCGGCATGTACCCGGCCGGCGAGTACGACCTGGCGGGCTTCGCGGTCGGCGCGGTCGAAAAGTCGAAGATCCTCACGGGCCAGAACGTGAAGCCTGGCGACGTGGTGCTGGGCCTGGCCTCGGCCGGCGTGCATTCCAACGGCTTCAGCCTGGTGCGCAAGGTGATCGAACGGGCGGGCGCCGACCTGCCCGCCACGCTCGACGGCAAGCCTTTCCGCGAAGCCGTGATGGAGCCCACCCACCTCTACGTGAAGCCCGTGCTCGAGGCGCTGGCCAAGCACCCGATCAAGGCGCTGGCCCACATCACCGGCGGCGGCCTGCTCGAGAACATTCCGCGCGTGCTGCCCGAAGGCACCGCCGCCCACCTCAAGAAGGGCAGCTGGCCGCAGACCGAGCTCTTCGCCTGGCTGCAGAAGGTGGCCGGCATCGACGACATCGAGATGAACCGCACCTTCAACAACGGCATCGGCATGGTGGTGGTGATCGACGCGGCCGAAGCCGCCGCCTGTGCCGCCACCCTGCGCGCCGCAGGTGAAAAGGTGCACGAGATCGGCGTCATCGCCGAGCGCGGAGAAGGCGCCGCAGTGGTCGTCGGCTGATCGCCCACGGCTTCGTCCACATCCCGAGCAGCGCACCCGAACCCCGGATGGCCAAGAAGCCGCAACCCATCGTCACCGCCGTGCCCGCGGCACCCATCGTCCGAACCACGGCCTCGCGCGGCGTGATGGTCGCCAGCTACCTGCTGATGCTGGGCGCCCTGATGCTCGTGATGTGGGAGCACCTGCTGCCGGGCCTGCTCTGCGTGTGCATCGGCTTCCTGGTCACGCGCCGGTTCGCACGCGTGCTCGTCAAGGGCCTGTGGCACATTCCGCCGATGCGCGCGCGCGCCGGCGGCTGGGCGGGCGTGCTGGCGGTGGTCGTGGTGCTGCTGGGCCCGATTGGCCTGCTGACGCTGCTGCTGTCGCAGGCGCGCGAGTACATCGTCGACGCGCCCGACCAGTACCGCGAACTGCTCGACTACACGGCCCGCACGGTGCTCGAACTGCGCTCCAAGCTGCCGGCCGACATTGCGGCCTACCTGCCCGAAGGCGCGGCCGAGATCCAGCGCGTGATCGCCAACTACCTGCGCGCACAGGCCGGTTCGCTCGCCATGGCGGGGCGCGCCTGGCTGCACGGGCTGCTCTTTTCCTATGTGGGGCTGATCGTCGGCAGCCTGGCCGCCGTGGCGGCCGTGCCGCTGCGGCGCAAGCCGCTGGCCGAGCAGTTGCACCAGCGGGTGCAGACCTTCGGCGAGGCCTTCGGCCAGATCGTGGCGGCCCAGTTCTGGATCGCGGCCTTCAACACGCTGCTCACCGCCATCTTCCTGCTGTTCCTGATGCCGATGTGGGGCGCGCACCTGCCGTACACGCCGGCGCTCATCACCCTCACCTTCCTGGCCGGGCTGGTGCCGATCGTGGGCAACCTGGTCTGCAATTCGGTGATCACGCTCGTGGGCCTGTCGGTGTCGCCGGTCACGGCGCTGGCCTGCCTGGTCTTCCTGATCGTGATCCACAAGGCCGAGTACGTGATCAACGCCAAGGTGGTCGGCGCCCGCACGCAGATGAGCGTGTGGGAGCTGCTCGCGGTGATGTTCGTGGCCGAGGCGGTGTTCGGGCCGGCGGGGCTGGTGGCGGCGCCGCTGTACTACGCCTACCTGAAAAAAGAGCTCCAGGCCGCGGCGCTGGTCTGACGGACGACAGGACGACGATGTCCTGATCTGATCGGTTCTGGTCCGCTTCGGCACGGACCGGAGGCTGGCAGCAAAGAAGAATAGGCGGCATCATCCACTCCGCCCTGCGAGCCCGCCACCGCCATGAAAACCTGTCTGATTGTGATCGACGCCCAGGAATCGTTCCGCCAGCGCGCGTACTGGAACGAAAGCCTCGCGACGCCCTACCTCGCCGCCCAGAACGCGCTGATCGAAGGCGCCGCCGCGGCCGGCGTGCCGATCGTGCGCATCTTCCACGTCGATGCGCCGAGCGATGCGAGCAACCCCTTCGCGGTCGAGTCGGGCCACGTCCACCCCATCGGCGGACTGGCGCCGTTCGAGGCCACGGCCACCTTCACCAAGCACCGCCACAGCGCGCTGGTCAACAGCGGGCTCGACATCTGGCTGACCGAAAACGGCATCGGCCGGCTGATCGTGAGCGGCATCCGCACCGAGCAGTGCTGCGAAACCACCACGCGCCACGCCTCGGACCTGGGCTGGGAGGTCGACTACGTGACCGACGCCACGCTGACCTTCGACATGGTGCAGCCCGACGGCAGCCCCCTTGCCGCCGCCGACATCAAGGCGCGCACGGCGGCCGTGCTGGCCGGCCGCTTCGCCACGGTCTGCAGCGTGGCGCAGGCGCTCGAACGCGCAGGTACGTCAGCATGAGCGCCTTGCGCGTGCTGATCCTGGCCTACGACGGTGTCGAGGCGCTGGACTTCGCCGGCCCGTTCGAGGTGTTCACCACCGCGAGCCGGGTCAGCGAGCGCATGCAGCCGGGCACGGCTGCGCCGTTCGAAGTCGCGTCGGTGGCGCATGCGCCCGATGGCCGGCCTGTGCAGGCGCGTGCCGGCCTGCGGTTGCTGGCCGACCACGCGGTGGCGGCCAACCCGATGGCCGACGTGCTGATCGTGCCCGGCGGCGTGGTCGACGCGCCGATGGCGAGCCCCGAAACCCTGCGCTGGATCGCCGATTGCGCGGCCGGCGCGCAGGTGGTCGCATCGGTCTGCACCGGCGTCTTCCTGCTCGCGAAGAGCGGTGTCGTGACGCAGGAAGCCGTCACGACGCACTGGGAAGACATCGCCGACCTGCGCGCGCAGTTCCCGCAACTCGACGTGCGCGAAGGCGTGCGCTGGGTCGACACCGGCCGCATCGTCAGCTCCGCGGGCATCAGCGCGGGCATCGACATGAGCCTGCATCTGGTCGAGCGACTCGCGGGCCGCACGCTGGCCGAGCGCACCGCACGCCAGATGGACTACGCATGGACCCACGACCCATCCGCGTAGTCTTCGTGCTGCTGCCCGGCAGCCTCGTGCTCGACTGGGCCGGGCCGGCCGAAGCGCTGCGCATCGCGAACCAGCGGCTGCGGGCGTCAGGGCAGCCCGAGCGCTTCATGATCGAGTTCGCGGGCCCGCGGCCGACCTCGATCGCTTCGGTCGGCATTGCGCTCGCCGGGCTCGCGCCCTTGCCCACCCGATGGGACGGCCCGGGCTGGGTGGTGCTCGTCGGCCTGCCCGGCAACACCATCGCCATCGACAACCCCGAAGCGCAGGACCTGCTGCACTGGCTGCGCGGCCAGCGCTTCGAGCGCGGCCGCGTCGAGCTGGTCACCATCTGCGCCGGCGCGGTGCTGGCAGCGCATGCCGGTGCGCTCGCGGGGCGGCGTGCCACCACGCACCACCATCACCTCGACGAACTGCGCACGGTGGAGCCGCGCTGCGACGTGGTGAGCAACCGCGTGTTCGTGATCGACCCGCCGCTCTACAGCAGCGCAGGCGTCACGACCGGCATCGACCTCGTGCTGCACCGCATTGCCGAAACCTGCGGCGAAGCGCTCGCGGCCCAGGTGGCGCAGACGATGGTGGTGGCGCTGCGGCGCGGCCCGCACGACCCGGAGCTCTCGCCCTTTCTCGCCTACCGCAACCACCTGCATGCCGCGCTGCATCGCGTGCAGGACGCCGTCAGCGAACAACCGCAGGCCGACTGGAGCGTGCCGCGAATGGCAGACGTGGCCCATACCTCGGCACGGCATCTCACGCGGCTCTTCGTCGAGCACGCGGGCGTGGCGCCGCTGGCCTACCTGCGGCGATTGCGGCTCGCGGCCGCGCAGTTGGCGCTGGCCTCGGGTGCGAGCGTCACGCGTGCGGCGGAGCTGTCGGGCTTCGGCTCCGACACGCAGCTGCGCCGGGCGTGGCATCAGTTCGGATTGCCCGGCTCGCCTTCCGAAGCGAACCTCCCGCTGAAAACCTAGGGCCAGACGCCTGGAGGCACCGGGCCGGGCACGCGCAGCAAGCGATCGTCGCCGATGTCGAGCAGGCGGTTGGCCGCATAGCTGTTCTGCGAATCGGGCTCCAGCGCCGCGCTGACGAGCGGCGACAAGGGCTGCGCGAGCGACACGTAGAAGCTGCCCGGCGGCACCACCGCACGCCCCGCACGCGGCCGCACCTTGAGGGCCCGGATCGCCTCGCCGTCCTCGATGGCGCCCCGCGCGTCCTGGCGCTGGCCATCGCTCTGCGACAGGATCTCGTAGCGCTCCACCGGCCAGGGGGCCGCGTTGCCGATGCGCTCCACCCGCACGCCGAGCATCTGCAAACGCTGCACGGCCTGCGCCTCGCTGGCGGCCAGCAGGTAGCCGCAGGGACGCGGGCGCGCATTGACGACCTTCAACGGATCGGCCGAGCGCCAGTCGACCTCGATGCTGCGCTCCTCGCCGCTCTTCGCGTCGAGGACATCGAGGCGCTGCCGCATCGGCGTCTGCCAGGCCTCGACCACGAGATCGCCGCGGCAGGCCTCGTCTTTCGCGCGCTGGCCGGCCTGGGCGACGAGCTGCATCAGCGCCGGCCCTTGCCGCGCCGCCGTCTCGATGACGGTGGTGGCAGCCAGCACCTGGGTGTGCACGCGGCGCGCGAAGTGCGCGCGCCCCAGCCCCACGCCGCGCACCTCGAGCAGCAGGCTCACGGCCTGGCGCAGCGCACTCACGTTGCGGCCGGTGTCGGGCTGCACGCCGCCCATCGACACCGTCCGGTCGCCGGCCTTGCCGGCGGCCGTGGTGTGGTACTTGAAACCTTGCAGACCTTCGCGCGCGAACGCGGCCTGCACCGCATCGACGTAGTCGCGCTGGGCGCTCGCGGCAATGGCGGCATCGAGGTTGCCCACGGTGGCGGGCTGCAGCAGGCCGTCGTACTTCATGACGGCGTCGAACTTGTCGATCCAGCGGCCGCCCACGGTGAACTCGTGCAGGTCGAGCACCACCTGCGGCCGAAAACGCAAGGTGGTGGCCGCGAGCAGCCGCGCCTCGGGCGTGCGCAGCAGCAGATGGTCGCGGTTCACGTCGATGCCGTTGGCGGTGACGCGGGTGAAGTGTTCGGCGCCGTCGGGGTTGCCGCGCGGCACCAGCACCAGGTTCACCTTCTGCAGCAGCGCGGCGTTCGGCCCGTTCGCGAACTGCTGCGCGAGCGCCAGCACCGCCTCGCCGCCCGCGGGCTCGTTGCCATGCTGCTGGCCGATCACCATCACGGTGGGACGCGACGGATCGAAGCGCCCCTGGTCGGCGAGCAGCACCAGCGGCATCTCGCGCCCCTGCTGCGACAGCCCCAGGCGCTCGACGCGCACGTTGGGCGACTGGCGCGCGAGCTCGTCGAGGAAGGCGAGCATTTCAGCGTGCGAGGGGAAGTCGGTGCGGCCGGCGCGAAAGCCCGGCGTGGCGTAGCTCACGGCCGGATCGGGAAAGCGCGCCGCGATGGCGGGCGGCTCGACCGATGCCTTGGCGGGATCGAACTGGGCCTGTGCCGGCGCTGCAGAAAGCAGGGCCAGGCCGAAGACGCACAGGAAGCGGGGGGAGGCGTTGCGAAGCATGGCGCGCATTCTCCGCTCGCCCGGCCCCGGTCGGCCTCAGGTGTCGTTCAGCTCAGACGGTGCAGGCCTGCGCGCGTGCCAGCAGCAGCGCCTGCTCGCGAAGGTTGCGCGTGAGCGCGGCGGCGCGCTGGAACTCCTTGCGCGCCTCGTCACGGCGGCCGAGCTTGAACAGCAGGTCGCCGCGCACCGTCGGCAGCAGGTGGTAGCCCTGCAGCGCCGGCTCGTCCACGAGCGCGTCGACCACCTCGAGCCCGGCGGCCGGCCCGAAGGCCATCGAAAGCGCCACGGCGCGATTGAGTTCGACGATGGGCGACGGCGACAGTCCGGCCAGCGCGTCGTAGAGCGCGGCGATGCGCGGCCAGTCGGTTTCCCCGGCGGTGCGCGCGCGGCCGTGGCAGGCGGCGATGGCTGCCTGCAAGGCATAGGGCCCCAGCGCGCCGCCGAGCGCTTCCGCGCGCGCCAGCCCGGCCAGGCCGCGCCGGATCAGCATCTGGTCCCAGCGCGCGCGGTTCTGTTCGAGCAGCAGCACCGGTTCGCCCGAGGCGCCCACGCGCGCGGCGGTGCGGGAGGCCTGGATTTCCATCAGCGCCACGAGGCCGTGGACCTCCGACGCGCCGGGCACCCGTTCGGCCACGATGCGGCCAAGGCGCATGGCCTCGTCGCAGAGCGCAGGACGCATCCAGTCGTCGCCCGCGGTGGCCGAATAGCCTTCGTTGAAGATCAGGTAGAGCACCTCGAGCACCGAGGCGAGCCGCGCTTCGAGCTCGTGCCGGCGCGGCACCTCGAAGGGCACGCGCGCTTCGAGCAGGGTGCGCTTGGCGCGCACGATGCGCTGCGCCACGGTGGCTTCGGGTACGAGGAAGGCACGGGCGATCTCGTCGGTCGTGAGGCCGCCCATCAGGCGCAGCGTGAGGGCCACGCGCGCCTCGGTCGAGAGCACCGGGTGGCAGGCGGTGAAGACCAGCCGCAGCAGGTCGTCGCCGATGTCGTCGTCGATGGCGGCATCGACCGCTTCGGCGAAGTCGGCCTGCGCCATCTCGTGCTGCGCATCGAGTTCGCGGCCGATCTCGGGCGCCTTGCGCTCGGCCAGCTGGCCGTGGCGCAGGCGGTCGAGGGCGCGGCGCTTGGCCACTTGCGTGAGCCACGCGGCGGGGTTGTCGGGCACGCCGGCGCCGGGCCATTGCTCGAGGGCCGAAACGAGCGCGTCCTGGGCCAGCTCCTCGGCCAGGCCTACGTCGCGCACCATGCGCGCGACGGTGGCGATGATCTTCGCGGATTCGATCCGCCAGACTGCCTCGATGGCCCGGTGGATCGCCGCCCGGTCCTTGCCGCCGCTCATGCGCCCGCGTCCTCCCTGGCCGGCGGACGGGATAGCATGCCCCCATGAAACGGTGCCTCCCGACCCTGATCCTGACCCTCGTCCTGGGCGGCGCCCAGGCCGCCGAGGACGAACGCAACAGCCTCGGCATGGCCTTCGTCAAACTGCCGGCCGGCGAGTTCCTGATGGGCAGCGACGAGACGCCCGAGTCGCTGGCGCGCGCCTATCCGCAGCTGCCCGCGGCGCGCTTCGCGAAGCTCGGCGACGAGCAGCCGGTTCACCGGGTGCGCATCACCCGGTCCTTCTGGATGGGCCGGCACGAGGTGACGGTCGGCCAGTTCCAGCGCTTCGTCGAAGCCTCGGGCTATGTGCCCGAATCGGTGGCCGACGGCACCGGCGGCTACGGCTGGCGCGCCGACTACGACCCGTCCAGGACGAAGCGTGGCGACGCCTTCGAGGGCCGCGACCCGCGCTACTCGTGGCGCGATCCGGGCTTTGCGCAGGGCGACGATCATCCGGTCGTCAACGTGACCTGGAACGACGCCCAGGCACTGGCCGCCTGGCTCAGCAAGACCGAGGGCCGCCGCTACCGGCTGCCGACCGAAGCCGAATGGGAGTACGCCTGCCGCGCCGGCAGCCGCAGCCGCTACAGCTCGGGCGACGAACCGCAGTCGCTGCTGCGTGCGGCCAACGTGTTCGACGCGAGCAGCGCACGCTACTGGCCGCGCTGGCAGCCGATGGCGCTGGAAGGCAATGACGGCTACGCCTTCACCGCCCCGGTCGGCAGCTTCGCGCCGAACGCCTGGGGGCTCTACGACATGCACGGCAATGCCTGGGAGTGGGTGGCCGACTGGCATGGCGAGGAATACTACGCCCGGTCGCCGGTCGACGACCCGCAGGGCCCGGCCGAAGGCGAGGTGCGGGTGCGTCGCGGCGGCTCCTGGCACACCTGGGCCTTCTATGCGCGCGCCTCCTACCGCAACTGGAACGCGCCGGACACGCGCTACACGCTGGTGGGCATCCGGCTGGTTCGGGAAGAGTGAGACGACTTATTTCCTGACGGTCTGCATCGAAGGAAAGTGCTCGGCCACGGCCTGCAGGTCAGGCGAGAAGTCCTCGAGTTCCTGCACCTGCCGGACCTCGATGACCTCGTTCTCGCTGCCGGGGCAGCGCGTGGCCCACTCGATGGCCTCGGCGCGCGAGGCGACCTCGATCATCCAGTAGCCGCCGAGCACTTCCTTGGCCTCGGCGAAGGGGCCGTCGACCACCTTGGGCTTGCGGCCCGGAAAGCTCACGCGCGCGCCCATCGAGGGCGGATGCAGGCCGTCGCAGCCGATCAGCACGCCGGCCTTCTGCAGGGACTCGTTGTAGGCCATCATCGAGGACATCCGCTCGACGTCTTCGGGCATCGTGCCGGGCGCGGCCGTCTCGTAGCCGTGGGGGATCATCAGCATCATGAATCGCATGGTGTTTTCTCCGTGGGATTCGAGGGATTCAGCTGCCGGCGCCGGTGCGCTTTTCGGTTCCGGCGCGCAGGCGGTCTTCCTGGGCCAGCAGTTCGGGCGTCATCGCGTCGCCGAAGTCGGTGGCCTCGAACACCTGGCGGATCTCGATCTCGCCTTCCTGGAAGGGGCTGCGCTTGATCCATTCGATGGCCTCTTCCTTCGACTTGACCTGCAGCAGCCAGAAGCCGGCGAGCAATTCCTTGGTTTCGGCAAAGGGGCCGTCGATGACGGTGCGCTTCGCGCCTTCGCAGCGCACGCGTGCGCCCTTGGAAGACGGGTGCAGCCCTTCGCCCGCCAGCAGCACGCCGGCCTTGACCAGCTCCTCGTTGAACTTGCCCATGGCGGTGAGCACCTCGGTGCTGGGCATCACGCCCGCTTCGGAATCCTTGTTGGCCTTGACCAGAATCATGAATCGCATGTCGTTTCTCCTGAAGGTTGATGAAATCGGGAGACGCTGAAAACTGCGTCCTCCTGTTCACACGTCGGACGAGCGGAAGCCGGATCGACACGTTCGCATCGGTCTATTTGTAAATTCTTGTATCAATCCTGAGTCTGGCGCGGCCAAGCCCAGAAGCACCGCGGAACCGGCTTTGCTGGGCCGCCGGTGCTGCCCCTTGCAAGGGGGTTGGCGAAGCGACACGAAGTGCGCGAAGCCTGGGGGTGAGCCAAATAACACCGCGAAACCGGCTTTGCCGGGCCGCCGGTGCTGCCCCCTGCAAGGGGGTTGGCGAAGCGACACGAAGTGCGCGAAGCCTGGGGGTGAGTCAAAGATACCCGCAGAAGCGCAGCACGTGCCCGTCGGGTTCGCGGATCGCGAACTCGCGCAGCCCCCAGGGCTGGGAGGCCGGCGGTTCGATGACCGTCACCCCGCGCTTCACATAGGCGGCGTGCAGGCCGTCGACGTCCTTGCCCACGTGGATCACGATCTCGCCGCGCCAGGCCGGCGCCTCGCGCGTGCTGCACTGCCACAGGCGCAGGTAGACCGGGTCGCCGTAGGTGCGGTCGCCCTTCTTCACCCGCGCATAGCTGGGCGGCTCGCCGGCGATGAAGTCGAGTTCGAAGCCCAGCACGTCGCGAAACCAGCGCGCGGCGCGCGAGACATCCGACACCGGCAGGACCGGCTGCACGCCATGGAATTCATGCAGAGTGCCCAGGTCGGGCGTCGCGCTCACGCCGGCCTTGGTGTTCATCTCGACTTTCCAGCATGCGATCGCACGACCCGCAACACATGAAATAGCCGCGGCTTTTTCGTGGAACACCGCGGAACCGGCTCTGCCGGGCCGCTGGTGTTGCCCCCGGCGAGGGGGTGGGCGAAGCGACACGAAGTGCGCGAAGCCTGGGGGAGTTTCATTTCAATTGGCCGCTCGGCGCAGCGCGGCCACGCGCTCGGCAACCACGTCGATGTCGAGTGCGTCCTCGGCGTTGGCCAGGTAGACCTCCAGGTCGCGCACGGCGAGCGCGGTATTGCCCTGCTCCGCATGCGCGATGCCGCGGTCGCGGTATTCGGCCCAGGCATTGGGCAGCAGCGCGATGAGGCGGTCTTGTACCGCGATGGCGCGCTGCCAGTCTTCCTGCGCGCGGTGCACTTCCTTGAGGTTGCGCAGCATGCGGCCGATGATTTCGCGCGGACTGGCCGGCTGCAGGTAGAGGCCCAGCGGCACGTCGAAATCGCCGACAAGCCCGTTGCTGCGCTTGTAGGGCTCGAGCCGCTCGCCGAGCTCCTCGCGCGACAGCGACTTGCCGGTGAACGGATCGATCACCACCTGCCCCTTGGGCAGCGTCACCTTGAGCATGAAATGCCCCGGAAAGCCGATGCCGCGCGCCTGCAGGCCCAGTCCCTGGGCCAGCTCCATCCAGAGCACCGCCAGCGAGATCGGAATGCCGCGGCGGGTGCGCAGCACGGCGTTCAGGTAGCTGTTGTCGGGGTCGTAGTAGTCGTTGACGTTGCCGCCGAAGTTCAGGTCGTTGAAGAAGAACTGGTTCAGGGCGCGCAGCCGGGCGAGCGGTGCTGCATCGGCCGGGAGGCGGCGCTTCAGGCGGGCCAGCAGTTGGTCGACATCGCCCAGCACCTGCTGCACATCGAGCTCGGGGTACTCGTCCTGCGCCAGGCTGGCGGCCGCCTCGAGCAGCGGAAAGTGGTCATCGCTGCGGACGAGCGACTCGAAGTATTCCAGTGCGGTGGGGACCTGAAATGTGAACGTCATGTGTCTTTGTAGAGGAGCATCCGGGGACCGTCAAGGCGGGACACATGCGTATTGCCAGCGGCTCAACGGCGCATGAAACTGCGCAGTCGCACACCGACCGCCGCCAGGACGGCGAAATAGAGCACCGCGGCCCCTCCGACGAGCGCGGCGAGCAGTCCGATGCGGTGAAAGCGCTGCTCGCGCAGGCCGATCCAGTCGAAATGCTGCGAGCCCCACACCAGCAGGGCGGCGAGCACCAGCGTGCCGGCCAGCACCTGCAAGGTGAACTTGCCCCAGCCCGGCTCGGGGGTGTAGCTGCCGCGCCGGATCAGCCCCACCAGCAGCCAGATCGCATTGACCAGTGCGCCGATGGCGATGGTCAAGGTCAGCGCGGCATGCTGCAGCACCGGCACCAGGAAGACATTGAGCACCTGGGTGAAGACGAGCACGCTCACCGCAATCAGCATCGGCGTGCGCGTGTCGTGCTTGGCGTAGTAGCCCGGCGCGAGCACCTTGACGGCCACGATGCCGACGAGCCCCACGCCATAGCCCATCAGCGCCAGCGTGGTGCGCCGCACGTCTTCGCCGCTGTAGGCGCCGTTGTGGAACAGCACCGCCACCAGCGGTTGTGCGAACAGCAGCAGTGCGATGGCGCATGGCGCCGACAGCAGCACCACGAGCCGCAGGCCCCAGTCGAGCAGGGCCGAATAGCGGGCGTCGTCCTTGGCAGCGCGCGCGCCGGCCAGTTGCGGCATCAGCACCACGCCGAGCGCGACGCCCAGCATCGCGGTGGGAAATTCCATCAGGCGGTCGGCGTTGACCACCCAGGTCACGCTGCCCGTGGCGAGGTGGGACGCGATCTGCGTGTTGATGAGCAGCGAGATCTGCGCGACGCTCACGCCCAGCAAGGCGGGCAGCATCAGCTTCAGCACGGTGCGGGTGGCGGGATCGGTCCAGGCGGCACGCAGCGCCCCGAAGCTCGCACCGACGCGCGGCATCAGGCCGAGAGCGCGCAGTGCGGGGATCTGCAGGCCCAGCTGCAGCACGCCGCCGACCAGGACACCCACGCATTGCGCATAGATCGGCTCGATGCCATGGCGCCGGAACAGCGGCGCGCCGACCACGATGGAAAGGATCAGCGCAATGTTCAGCAGCACCGGCGACGCCGCGGGCACCGCGAACTTGCGCCAGGTGTTGAGAATGCCGCCCGCCAGCGCCACCAGCGACATGAAACCGATGTACGGGAACATCCAGCGCGTCATGACGACCGCCGCGTCGAAGCCCTTCAGGCCGCTGGCCATGGCCCAGACCAGGAGCGGCGCGCCGACCACGCCAGCCACGCACACCACCAGCAGGGTCCATGTCAGCAGCGTCGCGACATGATCGATCAGCGCCTTGGCGCCCTCCTCGCCGTCTTGCGTCCTGCGGGCGGCCAGCACCGGCACGAAGGCCTGGCTGAAGGCGCCTTCGCCGAAAACCCGCCGGAACAGATTCGGAATGCGAAAAGCGACGTTGAAGGCGTCGGTCAGGGCGCTGACGCCGAACACCGAGGCGAAGAGCACGTCGCGCACGAGGCCCGTGATCCGCGAGGCAAGGGTCAGCAGGGAGACGGTGGAGGCGGATTTGAGCAGGGACACGGGGGCGAGTGTAGGGCCCGCAAAGCGCCCGAAATGGACCGATTCGGAGGAAAAGCCAACCCGGCCTATAATGGAGGGCTTTGCTGCATCATCCTCAGACATCTAAGGAACACTCAATATGGCATCCGCCAAGCCCAAGAAGAAGAACCCGCGCCTCGCGTCGGGCCGCAAGCGCGTCCGCCAGGACGTCAAGCTCAACGCTGCGAACACCTCGCTGCGCTCCAAATACCGTACTGCTGTCAAGAACGTCGAAAAGGCTGTTCTGGCTGGCGACAAGACCAAGGCAAGCGAACTGTTCGCGAAGGCCCAGAGCATCGTCGACACGGTCGCCGACAAGGGCATCTTCCACAAGAACAAGGCCGCTCGCGACAAGAGCCGCCTGTCGGCCAAGGTCAAGGCCCTGGCCCTCGCGCCTGAAAAGGCCGCCGCCTGACACCTGTCAGGCAAGCCCGGATCGGAATCCTCCGGTCCGCCGTTTGATCGGGGTGCGCTGCAGCAAAGTGTAAAAAACCGCCTTCGGGCGGTTTTTTCATGGCCGATCGCTTCCGGAGAAGGCCCGCGTCAGGTTTTTCAGGCCTTGGGCGGTGGCGGCGCGTCGGGCACCAGGCAGGCCTCGACCACCTGGAGGTCGTTGTCCCGGGCGAAATTGACGCAGAAGTCCCAGGCCATGGGTTCGGCGTCGCGCAGCGCGCGGTTCACCACCACGCACTTGACCCCGTTGAGGGTCGTCGGCACGCACCAGGGCGAATAGCTCAGGTGGCTGCCCGGATAGGCGCCGCCGGGCCGGAAGGAGCACATCACGCCGGCCAACCGCTCGGCCCAGTCGCTGGGACGGAAGGTCCGGCCATCGCGGGTGATGCCCTGGATGAAGATTTCTTTGGCAGTGGGGGAAATCATCGTTGAATGAGGCGCCCGGAGCAGGTGCTGCGGTGCAACAACCGATTCTATCCGGGGTACTTTTTGCATCCTGAACGGGGGCATTGCTGTAATGCGGAATCCTCAACGAAGCCGTCAAGAGGCACGCCTAGAATCCGCGTTCCCTATCTGGAGAACCGAATGAGCGCTACCGCCCAGCCCACCTCGCCCCACGTCATGAACACCTACGGTCGCCTGCCGATCGCACTGTCGCACGGTCAGGGTTGCCGAGTCTGGGACACCACGGGCAAGGCCTACATCGACGGCCTGGGCGGCATCGCCGTCAACACGCTGGGCCACAACCACCCCGAGCTGGTGCCCGCGCTGCAGGACCAGCTGACCAAGCTGATCCACAGCTCCAACTACTACCACGTGCCCGGCCAGGAACAGCTCGCCACCAAGCTGACCGAGCTTTCGGGCCTCACCAACGCATTTTTCTGCTGCACCGGCCTGGAAGCCAACGAAGCCGCCCTCAAGCTGGCTCGCAAGTACGGCCACGACAAGGGCATCGAACGCCCCGAGATCGTGGTCTACGAAGCCGCTTTCCACGGCCGCAGCATCGCCACCCTGTCGGCCACCGGCAACCCCAAGGTGCAGGCCGGCTTCGGCCCGCTGGTCGAAGGTTTCATCCGCGTGCCGCTGAACGACATCGCGGCGCTCAAGGAGGCCACCGAGGGCAACCCCAACGTGGTCGCCGTGTTCTTCGAGACCATCCAGGGCGAAGGCGGCATCAACCCGATGCGCTGGGAATACCTGAAACAGGTGCGCGCCCTCTGCGACGAGCGCGACTGGCTCATGATGATCGACGAAGTGCAGTGCGGCATGGGCCGCACCGGCAAGTGGTTCGCCCACCAGTGGGCGGGCATCAAGCCGGACGTGATGCCGCTGGCCAAGGGCCTGGGCTCGGGCGTGCCGATCGGCGCCGTGGTGGCCGGCCCCAAGGCCGCCCACATCTTCGGCCCGGGCAACCATGGCACCACCTTCGGCGGCAACCCGCTCGCGATGCGCGCCGGCATCGAGACCATCCGCATCATGGAAGAGCACAAGCTGCTCGAGAACGCCGCCACCGTGGGCGCGCACCTCAAGGCCGCGCTGGAACGCGAGTTCGGCGGCCTGCCCGGCGTGAAGGAAATCCGCGGCCAGGGCCTGATGCTCGGCATCGAGCTCGACCGGCCCTGCGGCGTGATCCTGAACCGCGCCTGCGATGCCGGCCTGCTGCTGAGCGTGACGGCCGACCGCGTGATCCGCCTCGTGCCGCCGCTCATCCTGAGCATTGCCGAGGCCGACGAGATCGTCGCCATCCTCGCGCCCATCGTGAAGACCTTCCTCTCGGAGCCTGCTGCGAAATGACGACCGCCGCCACGCCGAACGCCATCCGCCACTACCTGCAGTTCGCCGATTTTTCGGCCGACGAGTACGCCTACCTCTTCGATCGCATGGCGATCATCAAGAAGAAGTTCAAGACCTACGAGAAGCACCAGCCGCTGGTCGACCGCACGCTGGCCATGATCTTCGAGAAGGCCAGCACGCGCACTCGCGTGAGCTTCGAGGCGGGCATGTACCAGCTCGGCGGCAGCGTGGTGCACCTGACCACCGGCGACAGCCAGCTCGGCCGCGCCGAGCCCATCGAGGACAGCGCGAAGGTCATCAGCCGCATGGTCGACATCGTGATGATCCGCACCTACGAGCAGACCAAGATCGATGCCTTCGCCGCGCACTCGCGCGTGCCGGTGATCAACGGCCTGACCAACGAGTTCCACCCCTGCCAGATCCTCGCGGACATCTTCACCTACATCGAGCACCGCGGCTCACGCGACGCCGGAGGCGACGCACTTTCCTGCCTCAAGGGCAAGACCGTGGCCTGGGTGGGCGACGGCAACAACATGGCCAACACCTGGCTGCAGGCCAGCGAGATCCTCGGCTTCAAGGTGCATGTGAGCACGCCCAGCGGCTACGAGGTGGACCAGTCGGTGGCAGGCCTGCGTTCGGCCGACAGCTACCAGGTCTTCCAGGACCCGATGGAAGCCTGCCGCGGCGCCGACCTCGTCACCACCGACGTCTGGACCAGCATGGGCTACGAAGCCGAGAACGAGGCGCGCCGCAAGGCCTTTGCCGACTGGTGCGTCGACGAGGACATGATGCGCATCGCCCAGCCCGGCGCCCTCTTCATGCACTGCCTGCCCGCGCACCGCGGCGAGGAGGTGCAGGCCGAAGTCATCGACGGCCCGCAGTCGGTGGTGTGGGACGAGGCCGAGAACCGGCTCCATGCCCAGAAGGCCCTGATGGAGTTCTTGCTGCTCGGCAAGCTCTGAGCAACTGAAGAAGGCGCAGCCGCGTGTCCCATTGCCAGCAATGCGGCGCCTGCTGCGCCAGCTACCGCGTCGACTTCAGCGTGCATGAGCTCGACGACAACGGCGGCAGGGTGCCGTCCGGCCTCGCGGTCGAGGTGAACGACGCCCTCTGCCGCATGCGCGGCACCGACCACACGCCCATGCGCTGCGCGGCGCTCACCGGCAAGATCGGCCAGTCGGTGGCCTGCGGCATCTACGAATGGCGGCCCAATCCGTGCCACGAGCTGCAATCGGGCAGCGACGCCTGCGAGCGGGCGCGCGCCCGGCACGGGCTGCCCGCGCTGTCTTCTGCCTGAGCGACATCATCTCGTCACGTTGTGTGTTGGAAATAACCGACACCACGACCCCTCGCCCGGCGCTAACTTCGCGCCATGCGTTCTCTGCAACCTCCACTCCGCATCTGGGACATCTCGCCCCCGGTGCATGAAGGCGCGCCGGTGTTCCCCGGCGACACGCCCTACCAGCAGCGCTGGGCCGCGACCCTGTCGCCGGATTGCCCGGTCAACGTCAGCGAGATCAAGCTCTCGCCGCACGTCGGCGCGCATGCCGATGCACCCCTGCACTACGACCCCGAGGGCCAGACCATCGGCCTCGTCGATCTCGCGCCCTTCCTCGGCCCCTGCCGGGTGATCCATGCCATCGCCAAGGGCCCGCTGATCGAGTGGGAGCACATCGCCCACGCCGTCGACAGCCAGCTGCCGCCGCGCGTGCTGGTGCGCACCTACACCACCATGCCCGTCGGCCACTGGGACCCGCAGCTCGCGGCCTACGCGCCCGCCACCGTCGAGCGCCTCGCGGCCATGGGCGTGAAGCTGATCGGCATCGACACCGCCAGCATCGACCCGGCCGACAGCAAGACACTGGAAAGCCACCAACGCATCCGCCGCCTCGACCTGCGCGTGCTCGAGAACCTCGTGCTCGACGACGTGCCCGAGGGCGACTACGAACTCATCGCGCTGCCGCTCAAGCTGGTCAGCGCCGATGCCTCCCCCGTTCGCGCCGTGCTGCGCGAACTCCCCCCGCTGAAGACCTGAGACCATGACGACCCTTGCCGATTGCCGCGCGCTCGACGTGCGAGACCCGCTGCGCCCCTTGCGCGACCAATTCACCCTGCCCGAGGGCGTGATCTACCTCGACGGCAACTCGCTCGGCGTGCTGCCCAAGGCGGCACCCGCGCGCATCGCCGAAGTGGTGGCCAAGGAATGGGGCGAGGGCCTGATCCGTTCGTGGAACACCGCCAGCTGGTTCGACCTGCCGCAGCGCCTGGGCGACAAGGTCGCGCGGCTGATCGGCGCGGCGCCCGGCGAAGTGGTGTGCACCGACAGCACCTCGGTCAACCTCTACAAGGTGCTGTTCGCGGCGATTTCTCAGCAAAAGGAAAGCGGCCGCAAGCTCGTGGTGAGCGAGCGCAGCAACTTTCCGACCGACCTCTACATCGCCGAGTCGCTGTGCCGCGAGCGCGGCTTCACGCTCAAGCTGATCGACGCGAGCGAACTGCCGGCCGTGCTGACCGACGAAGTGGCGGTGCTGATGCTCACGCACGTCAACTACCGCACCGGTGCCATGCACGACATGAAGGCCGTCACCGCCGCCGCGCATGCCGCCGGCGCGCTGACTGTCTGGGACCTTGCGCACAGCGCCGGCGCCGTGCCGGTCGCGCTCAACGACAGCAATGCCGACTACGCGATCGGCTGCGGCTACAAGTACCTGAACGGCGGCCCGGGCGCGCCCGCCTTCGCATGGGTGAACACCAGGCACGCCGGCCAGTTCGAGCAGCCGCTGTCGGGCTGGTGGGGCCATGCGGCGCCCTTCGAGTTCACGCCGCACTACCGGCCCGCGCCGGGCGTGGGCCGCTATCTCTGCGGCACGCAACCGATCATCGCGCTGGCGGGGCTGGAATGCGGCCTCGACACCGTGCTCGCGGCCGAATCCTTCGGCGGCGAACAGGGCGCCATGGCCGCGCTGCGCACCAAATCGCTCGCGCTCACCGACCTCTTCGTCAAGCTCGTCGAAGAGCGCTGCGCGGGCCAGGGCCTGTCGCTGGTCACACCGCGCGAGCATGCGCAGCGCGGCTCGCAGGTGTGCCTGAGCCGGGGCGAAGGCGCCTACGCCATCGTGCAGGCGCTGATCGCGCGCGGCGTGATCGGCGACTACCGTGCCGGCGACGCGCAGATGCCCGACATCCTGCGCTTCGGCTTCACGCCGCTGTACATCGGCTTCGAGGACGTGTGGAACTCCGTCGAGCACCTCGTGCAGGTGCTCGAGTCCGGCGAGTGGAAGCGCGAAGAATTCAACCGCAAGAACGCAGTGACCTGAGCGGGACCGCCCCATGAAACACCGATGGATCGCCCTCTTCGCATCGCTCCTGATGCTGGCCCTACCGACCTTCGCACAGCAGCCAAGCTTCACGCTGGATCAGCTCAAGGCATTCGTCGCGCTCACGCCCGATGCGTTCCGCCAGCAGGTCAAGGCCCAGGGCTTTTCCTACGCCGACAAGACGGTGACCGACGAGGTCAGCATGATCGAGTACGAAAAGATGGTCGACGACCAGAACATCCGCCTCATGAAGTCCACCTACGTTGAAAGACGCGCCGGCGAGAACAGCGTCGAGCTCGCGCTGACCGACAAGGCCGCTTTCGACCGCTTGGTCAAGGAGGTTCGCGCGGCGGGCTACACGCCGGCGGAAAAGGGCCGCATTCCCGGCGGCGAGACCTACCAGGAGTTCAAGCGCAAGAACGAGGTCGTGCGCTTCGTCTACCCCAAGAAAGAATCCGGCATGGGCCTTCCCTCCTACACCGCCGTGGTCTGGCGATGACCGGCCCGCAAACATCATGAGCACCGAAAAAATCGTTCACGAAGAAAAGGCGCAGCTGGATTTCAGCGCGTCGATGAGCTACGGCGACTACCTGCATCTCGACGAGATCCTCAATGCCCAGCATCCGCTCTCGCCCGCGCACGACGAGATGCTGTTCATCGTGCAGCACCAGACCAGCGAGCTCTGGATGAAGCTCATGCTGCACGAACTGCGTGCCGCCACCACCTGCATCGCCGGCGAGAAGCTGGCCGATGCCTTCAAGATGCTGGCGCGCGTGAGCCGCATCATGGAGCAGCTGGTGAGCGCATGGACCGTGCTCTCGACCATGACGCCGCCCGAGTACACGGCGATGCGCCCCTACCTCGCCAACTCCAGCGGCTTCCAGAGCGCGCAGTACCGCTGCATCGAGTTCGCGCTCGGCAACAAGAATGCCGCGATGCTCAAGCCGCATGCGCACCGGGCCGACCTGCTCGCACAGGTCGAGGCGGCGTACCGCGCGCCCTCGCTGTACGACGAATCGCTGCGCCTGCTGGCGCGCCACGGCCTGCCCGTGCCGGCCGACCGGCTGGAGCGCGACTGGACGCAGCCCTACGAATCCAGCGACGGCGTCGAAGCGGCGTGGCTCACGGTCTACCGCAACCCGCACGATCACTGGGACCTGTACCAGCTCGGCGAGAAGCTCACCGACCTCGAAGACGCCTTCCGTCTCTGGCGCTTCCGCCACGTGACCACGGTCGAGCGCGTGATCGGCTTCAAGCGCGGCACCGGCGGCACGGGCGGCGTGAGCTACCTGCGCAAGATGCTCGACGTGGTGCTGTTCCCCGAGATCTGGAAGCTGCGCACCGACCTCTGACCGATATGCCGCGTGCAACAATCGCCGCGGCACCGGCTCTTCAAGACTCGACAAGGCAGGCGATTCGTCGTTCGGCCTTGTGCTGCGGGGGAACCCCGCGGTGGATGGATGGCTACCCGTTCCGGCGCGTGAGCGGAGCTGCGCTGTCGCGCAGCCCTGCTGGCGCATCACCGGCTGGTTGAAGGGCCGGTTGCCACCTGCGTTCCACTTCATCACCTTCAGGATGCGCGAACCGAGCTACAGGGAATGGGTTGCACGCAGCCTCGCGCGCGCCCTGCTGGCCGATGCGAGGCAGCCCGGCGCCACCGCGCCGCGCGCCTTGCATGCACGGGCCGAAGCGGCGCTGGGCGCCAATCCGCCATGGCTCGCGCTTCTGTCGGAAGCGCTCGGCAAGCGGTCGCTCGCCACATGGCAGCGCACCGACCTGCCCGCGCTGGCGAAGGCGATTCACGACATGCCCGCGCTGGACCTCGCCTTCGAGCAGGACGAGCTGCCCCGTGTGCGACGGCTGATCCTGCGGCCGGCCGACATGCTGCCGCGACCGATGGGCCTCGACGACTGCGCGTTGCCCGACTTGCCCACACCGGCCGACCTCGCGCAATGGCTGGAACTCGAACCGGACCGCCTGGCCTGGCTCACCGCCGCATCGCAGGGCTTTCGCGAACCCGAGGCATCGGGCGCACGCCCCGCATCGCACTACCGCTATCAGCTGCAGTCCAAGCGCCTCGGCGGCTTGCGCCTGCTCGAGATTCCCAAGGCCGACCTGAAACGCGTGCAGCGCCGCATCCTCGACGGCCTGCTGCAGCACGTGCCCGTGCACGAGGCCGCCCATGGCTTCGTGCACGACCGCTCGGTCGCGAGCCACGCGGCCGCGCATGCCGGCAGGGCGGTGGTGATCGGCTTCGACCTGCGCGACTTCTTTCCCAGCGTTCGCGCATCCCGCGTGCATGTGCTGTGGCGCACGCTGGGCTATCCCGAGGGCGTGGCACGCGCGCTCACCGCGTTGTGCACGCATCGCACCAGCGCGGCCGTGATCGAGCGCCTGCGCGACGACGGCGAGCTCGACTGGATGGGCGCCAAGCGCCTGGCCGCGCCGCATCTGCCGCAGGGCTCGCCCTGCTCTCCCGCGCTGGCGAATCTCTGCGCCTTCCGTCTCGACCTGCGGCTCGAAGGCCTGGCCTGGGTCTTCGGCGCCTCCTACACGCGCTATGCGGACGACCTCGTGTTCTCGGGGAGCGCCGCGCTGCGCGGACAGTTCACCGCGCTGCGCGCATGGGTCGGCGGCATTGCCGCCGACGAAGGCTTCGGACTCCATCCGCGCAAGGTGCGCTGCATGCCGCAACACCACCAGCAGCGCGTGACCGGCGTGGTCGTCAATCGGAAGGCGAATGCGCCGCGCGCGGACTTCGACCGTCTGAAGGCCGTGCTGCATCAATGCGCGATCCACGGGCCTTCGGGCCAGAACCGCGCGAAGGCGAACGACTTCCGCGGCCACCTGCTGGGCCATATCGCGTGGGTCGGCCAGTTCAATCCGACCCGCAAGGCGAAGCTGATGCGCCTCTTCGAACGCATCGACTGGCCGGCCGCGCCACCACCACCCGGCTGAACATCCGATGGCAGGGCTTGCTCCGCCTGCGCAAAGCGCTACATTTTTGGCAACAACGGAGATCACTGTCATGAACAACAACACCCGGTTCTCACCCGAAGAGCTTTCGACCTTGCGGGAGCACGGCGTCATTCTGTTCGCCGACCGCGTGATCTTCGACGCACAGCCCCCGATGCCGGCGCAGCAGATCGATGCCGTGCAAGCCCTTTGTGCCGGCCCGATTCCCGAGGCGTTGGTCGCGCTGTGGCGGCAGACGGCGGGCGGGCGCCTCGACTACGACCTGACGCTCGAGATGAATGGCAACATCGAGAGCGTCAGCTGGTCCGAACTGTTCTGGAACGGCAGCGACGGCTACCGCGACCTGCAAGGCTGGATCGCGCACGAGCAGGAACTGGCGGGGGAAGCCGCCGCCGACGGCGGCGCGCCCTGGAGCGGCAAGCTTTCGCACCTGCCCTTCGGCGGTTTCGAGTACTGCGACCGCATCTATGCCGTGGTCGAGCCCGGTCCGGCGCACGGCCGGATCGTCGCGTGGAAGCAGGGCCTGCCGCCTGCATGGACCCACGCCCTGCACGAAGACGGCCTGAGCACCGTCGCGCCCGACCTGCACGGCGCCTTTGCCGCACTGCACCTCGAAGAAGACCCGCTGGCACCGACGAGCGACTATTTCTCGGGGCAGACGCTGCTCGAATACCTCGACAACCGACATCAGGACCACGGGCTGGACCTCGACCTGATGGACAAGCTGGTCGCTTTCTATGGCCGCGCCGTGGTCGACTGGCGCACGCCGCTGGCCGACGGCACGCTGCGCCACCAGCCGGCGCTCGCGCGCGTGGCGCTGCGCCATGCGATTGCCACCGACGACGCGGCGCTCGTCGTCGAACTCGCCGCTGCCGGCGTGAGCTTCGACGGGCCGCAGCAAGGCAGCGCCCTGGCAACCGACGTCGCGGTGGGCCACGGTGCTTTCGCGGCGGCGGCGGCACTGGTGCGCGCGGGCGCGCCGGTGGCGGCGGATGCCCTGCGCAACATCGACGGACAGATCTCGCCCGAACTCACCAGCGCACTGCTGGCCAACGGCGCCAAGCCCGACGTGGCGGCCATCGTCAAGTGCGCGGCCTGCGGGGCCCCTGCGAGCGCGCACCTGATCGCCGATGCCTGCACACAGGCCGGCATCGACGTGCCGCCCGCGTTCGCCGCGGACCGCGATGCCATGCTGCTCGAACTCGAGACCACGCTCGCGAAGATGCGCGACGGCAAGCACGGCCACTACCTGGGACAGGAAGGGCTGGCCGAGCGCATCGAGCACCTGCAGACCTTCCGGCTCTGAGGGGCGGCCGCCCCCCGGTTCAACCGCCGTACAGCCAGGGCTGGTCGAGCAGCCGCGTGCCCAGCATGCGCATCGCCATGTCGCGGCCGAGGCGCACGGCACCGGTCGCGTGGAAGATCTCGCCGTTGCGCCGCGCCCGCGCCTGCACCCGCGCATTGCGCGCCCAGCGTGCCTCGGCATAGCGTGCGAACGCGGCCGGCACCTCGGCCGCGCTGCCGCTGCCCAGCGCGTCGGCCAGCGCCACCGCATCTTCGATCGCCATGCCCGCGCCCTGGGCGAGGTACGGCACCATCGGGTGCGCCGCGTCGCCCACGAGCGCCACGCGTTCATGGGCCATGTCGGCCGCGGAGGTCAGCGGTGCGCGGTCGCTGAGCGTCCAGGCGCGCCAGCCGGGCATGGCGTCGAGCAGCGCCTGCAGGCCGGCACAACTGCGTCCCATGGCCTGCGTCAGCGCGGCAAGGCTGCTGGCCTGGTCCCAGTCGCGTGCATCGCCGGCCGGAGCGGACTCGGCGATCACCACCACGTTGAGCCAATCGCCGCCGCGCACAGGGTAGGCCACCGCGTGCAGGCGCGGGCCGAGCCAGACATCGACCTGCCTGCGCCGCAGTGCCGCGGGCAGCGCCGATTGCGGCACCAACGCACGCCAGGCCGTGTGGCCGGTGATGCGCGGCGGCTGGTCGGCGCACGCGCAGTCCAGCTGTCGCCGCACCATGCTCCAGAGGCCATCGGCCCCCACGAGCGCATCGCCCTCCCAGGCGCGCGCGTCGGTGCTCGACACGCACACGAGGTCGTCGCTGGTCTCGACCTGGCCGATGTGGGCGGCGGTGACCAGCGCGCCGGTGCCGCGGGCGCGCACCGCGTCGAGCAGCAAGGTGTGCAGGTCGGCGCGATGCACGCAGAAATAGGGCGCGCCGTAGCGCTGCTGCATGGCGTCGCCCAATGGCAGGCGGGCCAGCACGGCGCCGCTGCCGGCGCTCTGGACCACCAGCGCCTCGGGGCGCGCCGCGATGGCGGCCAGGCCCGGGCCCAGGTCCAGCTGCTGGAGGCGCCGCGTGACGTTGGGGCCGAGCTGCACGCCGGCACCGATCTCGCCGAAGACGGCCGCCCGCTCGAAGACATCGGCCCGGTGCCGGCCTCGCGAAAGCGCCAGCGCCGTGGCCAGCCCCCCGATGCCGCCCCCGGCGACGAGGATGTGCGTGGGCATCGGTCTCAGCGGCTGTTCGAGAGGGCCTTGCCGGCGTCCGTGGTGGTGGGGGTCTTGGGGGCGCAGATGCCGCAGGTGTCGCAGGAGCCGCAGCCCGAGGTCCTGGCGAGCGAGGCCGCCAGCTGGTCGGCGCGCTCCTGGTCGACCAGGCCGGCACGCTGCGTGCCGGCCGCGAGCTTGTGCGCCGCGCTGCGCCGCCAGCCCGCGGGCATCCAGCGCCAGACCGCGTAGAACGCGGCCGCCGCGACGATCAATCCGACGATCAGTTGCTGTGCCATTTCTTCTTCAAACCTTTCATTGCAGGTTTTAACCTGCTCCGAGCGCCACTGCAACGCGGTAGGTGATGAAGCATGCCGCATAAGCGAGCGCGAACAGGTAGCCCGCCATGATCCACACGTACTTCCACGACCCGGTCTCGCGCTTGACGGCCGCGAGCGTCGAGATGCATTGCGGCGCGAACACGTACCAGACCAGCAGCGACAGCGCCGTGGCCAGCGACCAGGTGCCGGCGATCAGCGGCTCGAGCGCGCCGGCCACGTCGTCGCCGGTGGCCGAGAGCGCGTAGACCGTGCCCAGCGCACCCACCGCCACCTCGCGCGCCGCCATGCCCGGCACCAGCGCGATCGAGATCTGCCAGTTGAAGCCGATGGGCGCGAAGATGTGCTCGAGCCCGCGGCCGATCATGCCGGCCAGGCTGTACTGGATGGCCGGCCCCGTCGCGCCTTCGGGCGGCGAGGGGAAGGTCGACAGGAACCACAGCAGGATGGTGAGCGTGAGGATGATCGTGCCCACGCGCTGGATGAAGATCCATGCCCGTTCGTAGAGCCCCAGCGCCAGGTTGCGCAGGTTCGGCCAGCGGTAGGCCGGCAGTTCCATCAGCAGCGGCGAATGCTGCGTGTTGTCGCGAAAACGCTTCATCACCCAGGCCACGGCCATCGCCGAGACGATGCCGAACACATACAGCGCGAACAGCACCACGCCCTGCAGGTTGAAGACGCCGCCCACGGTGCGCGCCGGAATGAAGGCCGCGATCAGCAGCGCATACACCGGCAGCCGCGCCGAGCAGGTCATGAGCGGCGCGATCATGATGGTGGTGATGCGGTCGCGCCAGTTGCTGATGGTGCGCGTCGCCATCACGCCGGGAATGGCGCAGGCAAAGCTCGACAGCAGCGGAATGAACGAGCGGCCCGACAGACCCACGGTGCCCATCACGCGGTCGAGCAGGAAGGCCGCGCGCGGCAGGTAGCCCGAATCTTCGAGCGCGAGGATGAACAGGAACAGGATCAGGATCTGCGGCAGGAACACGACCACGCCGCCCACGCCCGCGATCACGCCGTCGACCAGCAGGCTCTGCAGCATGCCTTCGGGCATGTGCGCCTTGAGCAGCCCGCCGAGCGCCTCGGTGCCGGCCTTGATGGCGTCCATCGGCACGTTGGCCCAGCTGAACACGGCCTGGAACATCAGGAACATGGTGACGGCGAGCACCAGCATGCCCCACAGCGGATGCATCACGACACGGTCGATGCGGTCGCTGGTGGCCAGGCTGCCGACCGGCTCCTTCACCGCGAGCCCGAGGATGCGGCGCACTTCGCGCTGCGTGGCGAGCACGTCGTCGAGGCCGGGCGCCTGCCAGGGCTGCGGCGCGGCCGCGGCCACGGGCGTGTCGAGCGCTTCGAGCAGCCCCTTCGCGCCACCGGTGTGGACACCGACGGTCTCGATCACCGGCACGCCCAGCTCGCGCGAGAGCACGGCGGTGTCGACCGCAATGCCCTGCTTCTTCGCCATGTCGGTCATGTTGAGCGCCACCACCATCGGCAGGCCGAGCCTGCGGGCTTCGAGCACCAGCCGCAGGTTGAGGCGCAGGTTGGTGGCGTCGGTCACGCACACCAGCAGGTCGGGCAGGGCCTCCTTGCTCTGGCCGGTGACGATGTCGCGGGTGACGGCCTCGTCGGCGCTGAGTGCGTTCAGGCTGTAGGCGCCCGGCAGGTCGAGCACGAAGACGCGGCGGCCCGAGGGGGTGCGAAGCGTGCCTTCCTTGCGCTCGACCGTCACGCCGGCGTAGTTGGCCACCTTCTGGCGGCTGCCGGTCAGCAGGTTGAAGAGCGCGGTCTTGCCGCAGTTCGGGTTGCCCAGCAGCGCGATGCGCCCGGGCTGGGCGGTGGGCGCGAGGCGGCCGGGGCCCTGGATGACGGCTTCAACCATGGCTGGCAGCTCCCGGCGTGACGTGGATGAGCGCGGCCTCGTGGCGGCGCAGCGCGAACGTGGTGTGGCCGAGCCGCACGGCGATGGGCTCGCGCCCCGGAACGCCGCTGGCGACGATGCGCACGGCTTCCCCCGGCACGAAGCCGATCTCGGTCAGGCGCAGCACCAGCTCGCGGCCATCCGCGCTTTCGGGGCGGGCCACGTCGAGGACGGTGGCCCACTGGTGGCTGGGAAGCTGGTCGAGCCGCAGCCCGGGATGTGCCGGCGCTGCGCCGATGTCTTTGGTTTGCACGGTGAGAAGTGCCCCGGAATACCGGGTGCGCCTGGAAGCAAAACCCAGATGCTATCAATTCTCAATCGCAGCAACCTGACTAAAGCCCTATGACCACGCGGCCCGGGTTCCCTCTCGGGGGCGGTCAAGCCAGTTCGACGATGCGCGCCGTCACCGCATCGCCATCGACGATGAGTTCGGCGACAGCGATTGGCAATTTGAATCGGCGCGGGCCGGCGCTGCCCGGATTGACATAGAGGACGCCGCCCTCGCGCTCCTCGATCTTCGGCTTGTGCGAGTGGCCCGAGACCACCACGCGGACCTCGGCGCCGGCGGGATCGATGTCGATCTGCGAGAGGTCGTGCAGGGCGTAGACGAGCACGCCGCCGACCTTGAGGAATTCCGTCTCGGCGATGGCATCGGCCCAGGGCTCGCGGTCGTTGTTGCCCCGCACGACCGTCAGCGGCGCCATGGCCCGCAGTGTCTCGAGGATGCCGGCATCGCCGATATCCCCGCCATGCACGATGAAGTCGCAGCCCTTCAGGAATGCAGCGGCTTCAGGCCGCAGGAGGCCATGCGTGTCGGAGATGAGACCGATGCGGAGCATGAGACGAAAGTTATTCTCGCTAACCCGAGGGCACGACAAAAGCAGCCTGCCAGTCGGGTGGGGCAACGGCATGATCGACGCCATGCCCGAAGACATCATCGCACCGCCCCCCGCTCCTGAAATGCCCGAAGAGGCACCGGCCTTGGCCCCTCCTTCGCCGCCCGCCGCACCACGCGCGGGCCTGTGGCGCTGGATCGCGGGAGGCCTGCGCGCCGCCTTCCTGCTGGCACCGCGCATCGAGGCCACGCCCGCGCCCTGGCAACTGCTGCTGCTCCTGCTGCTGCCGGAGCTGCTGTGGTTCGGGCTCGGCCGCCTCGAGGTGAGGGGGCCGGCGCAGCTCAGTGCCACGGTCGCGCTCAACCAGCTCTGGATCTGGGGGGTGCTCGCATGGCTGGGCTGGTGCGCCCTGTGGGGCCGGTCGGACCGGCTCACACGCTGGCTGGTGCTCGCCAACTGGGCCACGTTCCCGGTCAACCTGCTGTTCGTCGGCCTGACGCTCGCCTATGCGTACGGCTGGTCGCCGGGGTTTCTCAGGAATCCGGTCGCCCTCTGGAGCTTCTACGGTTTCGGCTACCTGTGGATGCTGCTTGCGCTCACCCGGCTCACCGCACGCGAGGCCGCGGCACGCTGGCGGGTCGCGCTGTTCGTTCCCGGGCTCGTGGCCATGATGGCACTGGGCTTCTGGCAGTCGACCCACATGCAGGAACGCGTCTGGCAGACCGATTACGCCGCCAGCGCGGCCGCCGAGCCCGAGCGTCCGCGCCTGCGGCTCACGCAGGAAGTCTTCGAGCAACAGCAGGCGCTGTGGGAGCGCACCGTGGCCGGCATCGCCGGGCGCCAGCCGGGCCAGACCAACGTCTATGGCCTGGTGTTCGCGCCCTACGCGGCCGAGGACGTGTTCCTGCGCGAAAGCACGATGGTCGCCAAGCTGATCGAGGAGCGCTTCGGCGCGAAGCAGCATGTGCTGCATCTGGCGAACCACGCGACCACCGCCGACACGCTGCCCTGGGCCACGCCGCTCAATCTGCAGCGCGCCATCGCGGCGCTGGGCCAGCGCATGGACCGCGAGAACGACCTGCTGGTGGTCTACCTCACCTCGCACGGCGCGCGCGACCACCAGCTGGCCGCCACGAACGGCCCGCTGTCGGTGCCGTGGCTCACGCCCGAAGCACTGCGCAAGGCCCTCGACGAAGCGGGCATCCGCCACCGCGTCGTGGCGATCTCGGCCTGCTACGCGGGCGGCTGGATCGAGCCGATGGCGAACGACGACACGCTGGTGATGACCGCCGCCGACGCCACCCACACCTCCTACGGCTGTGGCCGCCTCTCGGAGCTGACCTATTTCGGCCGCGCGATGTTCGACGAGGAGCTGCGCAAGACCCGCTCCTTCGAAACCGCCTTCGCGGCCGCCGTGCCGGTGATCAAGCAGCGCGAGATCGAAGCCGGCAAGGAAGACGGGTTCTCGAACCCGCAGATCAGCGTGGGCGAGAAGATCCGCCCCTTGCTCGACCAGCTTGCCCAGCGGCTCGATGCCGCCGGCAAGTAGCAGCGGCAGCGGTCAGGCCGCCAGGAGCTGCCGCAGCACGAACGGCAGGATGCCGCCGTGCTTGTAGTAGTCGACCTCGATCGGCGTGTCGATGCGCAGGCGCACCGTCACCTCCTGGTGCGTGCCGTCGGGGCGGTGCACGACCAGCTTCACGTCCATCTGCGGCTTCAGTTCGCCGCCGATCACGACGTCGATCTGCTCGTCGCCCGTGAGGCCCAGCGTCTGCCATGAATCGGCGCCGCGGAACTGCAGCGGCAGCACGCCCATGCCGACCAGGTTGGCGCGGTGGATGCGCTCGAAGCTGCGCGCCACCACGGCCTTGATGCCCAGCAGCT